>Ga0066256_1000102_pt1 | contig 375743 bp, 370 predicted proteins | sample ThiBio_1000_biof_FD_87107 | JGI IMG/M metagenome (GOLD analysis project Ga0066256, IMG submission 87107) | Wastewater bioreactor microbial communities from Cape Town, South Africa - Thiocy_expt_1000_biof (version 2) | ecosystem: Engineered > Bioreactor > Thiocyanate-remediating >... | reverse complement strand
TGCGAGACCAGCACATCGACCTGACGCAGCTTCGCGACGATCTCTTCGGGCTTGTGGCGCTTCTTCGGCATATCGGTCCTCCTGTCTGCCAAAAGACATACTTCAGGGTGGACCAATTCAACGGGGGTGGATCATCGGCACTAGCTTGATGCCGTTTTCCTGAAGGATTTGGCAGACCGTGGCGATAATCGCCTTGCGGATCTGGAATCGCCGGCCGGCCGGCGGTCGTACCGAGAGATCAGAAGGTCCGTTCCAAAAAGATCTGTGCCGAGCTTTGGCGACCACTGAGGCCAGCCGCCCGGGCGTTACTGGCCAAATCAATTTGCTGCCACGCCAGCGAGCCTTCGAGCCCAAGCCGCAGGCCGTCAATTGGCGCCCAGACGACGTTTGCAGCGGCGCGGTCAACCCGGATCCGTCCTACCAAGCCGGCAAGTTGAGGGACTTTGAGTTCATACCGGCTAACATACGCATTGGTCGACCATTCATCCGTCCAACCGCGCCCGACCGAGACCACCCCAGACCAGCCGCGTGTTGTTGCGTCACCACCGAGTAGAGGCAAGGCAGTACGCTGATCTAGCCGCGAGCCGATGTACGGGGCAGCGTTCGTCGCTCCCGCCAGTTGAGCCGTAAGCGTAAGCGGCTGGGCCAGCAATTTTCCCTTCCAGGTCACACCGAGGACCGCTGCGCGGCCGATAAGGCTCTCATTGGCGGGACGCGGCACTTCTCGCAGGGCGAATGCGCCATGCACACTCAGCGCCCCGTTCTCGTAAAGCAGGCGCAGGATGCCGTCGGGAAGCTGGCGTCCGGCTCCCGAGGAAGCCAGATTCCGGTCGGCGAAAACCTCCTCAGCAGACAGCGATAGGCTAAGCTGCTCGGTCAACTGTGAATTATAGCCGATGAGGGCCACAGTCCTGCTGGGGATACGCCCAATGAAGGCGAAGTCATCACCAGCCCAGAAATCGAAGCGCGACCCCGCCAGCCCGAAGACGAACTCGCCGAACGTGACGCTCGCCTCGCCGATGCTGAGGTCGCTGCTGCCTCCGCTGTTGATGTCGACAGAGAACTCGAATGCGCTCGACAGATAACGTCCATCACCGACGGATTGACCGGTCTCGATCCGGAAGGTCGTGGTCAGCGGGAGGCTCGTGGTGCTCGGCGGCACCTGACCGGTCGCCCGCACCAATGCGCTCGCGTGGTAGTCGTCGCGCTGAAGCCCGGCATTCACCGTTCCGGACACGGCGATGCAGGTGCCGGAACCCGGCGAAACAAAGCCGCGCGGGATATCGTCTTCATCGTCATCAGCCTCCTCGTCATCCGCCGCGCGATCTTTGGCGGCGCGGATGGGGCCGGAGAAGAGAGGCGTAGGGCTCGGAGGCTCGATGGAGCAACTGCGAAGAAATACGGGTGGTTTGCTTGCCGCCCGGGCAGGCGCACCAAAAAAGCTGGCGAGGACCATCATCAAGATGCCGGCCAGTGCGGCATCTGCCCTCGGGCCGACATCTATGGCTTGACGTCGCATCCGCTCACAAGTGCCTCCGTGACGACCATAGCTGCCTCCCCGGCTTCAGGGAATGCCGCCACCATCTCGCAATGCGCCACGCGCCCTTCCTGCAGCACCCTGTCGGCACGTAGTATTTGTAGACGTTGGCGGCATAGTCGACCGTCTTGAGCCCCATTGCATTCGTTTTTAACCTGCGGTTCAGCCTGTGCTGACGACGGTCAGTCTTGAGCCAGTGAGCAAGCGTCGCAACGTGGTTTAGGTTTGTCTGCGCACCCGGCCCAGTGAACAGGAACCCATATTGGCCGATGGAAGAGAGCCAAACGCTCTAGTCTATGGGCGGCACCGTGCGCAGGTAGGCGATAATCGCGTTGAGATCGACAGCCGAGATGTTGGCATAGTAGCCGTAGCCCATTGGTGGGCTTAGCTTACGACCGTCCTTGCTGATGCCGCGCGTGATGGCACGCTTGATATCTTCGTCAGTCCAGCCTCCGATGCCGGAGGTCTTGCTGGACGTAATGTTTCTGGAAACCGAGACGCCCCAAGGCCCGGGAAACTCTGCGCCGCCGGCGCCTAGCTTTCCACCGAAATCGCGGCCACGCTGACCCATCGGGGTATGACACTCCATGCAGTGCGCGATCGTTGTGAGATAAAATCCCCTCTTGAGGCGGTCGCTTAGCATCGATTCTGAATAAGGGCGCTCCCCACCCGGCGGAATTGGGTGCCCCTGTTCCATCTTGTAGATCGGATCTGGCACCGCATTCTTGATTGGCTTGAGCGTGCGCAGATAGGCGATCACTGCCTCGAGATCGCGATCCGTCATAACCTCATAAAAGCCGCTCGGCATAACCATGGCGACCCGTTTGCCGTCTCGCTTGATGCCTTTGCGTAGGAGTTGCTTAAGTTCGTCGTCGGTGTATTTTCCGATGCCGCTTTCCTTGTCCGGCGTAATGTTCGGCGCAGTGACCTTGAACGGTGGCTCATCCCAGGACAGACCACCGGAGAACGCCTTGTCCATTATGTCCCCCGAAGGACCCTTCGGAGTATGACAGTTGCCGCAGGTGAGAAGACCATTGACTAGATAGTCGCCACGCTTGACCAGGTCCGATTGGGCGCGAGCGCCACTGACCCATGAAACGACGACAACGAGCGCCAGCAAACCGCGACGGATCATGAGGTCACCGCGAAAATTGAGCTTCCTGTATAACCTAACGTAATCAAAGAATTTGGTCTAGATTTCGCAGGCGCTCGCAATCGGATGATACCACCGCCGAGGAACCTACGTGGCGTCAGCGGAGCATGTCCGTATCTTCGACTCCATCGCTCGGTACGCGGCCGGAGGATACGGTCGCCTGCAAGGGCTTTCCGACGCTTCTAGATAGCCGGCCGCTTCTTGAGCTGATCGCCAACCTCGACATCAGCCGGGCAGCGAAGCGACCGCACTTCAGAGCGTGGGCCGCCTCGTCAGTGGCGATCTTGAGGGAACGGGCCACACGCGGTGCCGGCAACCCAGCCTCGTCATAAAGCCGCCCTAGCGATACCTCCCCGATCCGAAGCCGGTTCTCGGCGTTGGTGATCATAGCGATCCTCAAACGAGCAGCCCCCTCCCCGACCGTGCCGTTTGATCGAGCATTCATTCCGCGGTGAAGGCAGAACGTAATCGAACCTCCAGCCCCGGCCGCAGCAGGTAGTCCGGATTGGGGAACTCCACCGCGATGGCGATCGTCTGCGTGGCGGCGTCGAAGGCATAGCTGCCGGCGACCAATTTGCCTGGCTGAGGGTATGCCTCGCCGCCCGGCAGCAGCAGCGTGAAGGTCAGCCGGCGCGCCGCCTTGTCGGGTGTGCCCAAGACGTCTCGACGCGCGAAGTAGACCGAGAAGGGCACTCGGCCGACGACTCGGATCGGGTCGAGTTGCACTATGGTAGCCAGACGGCTCTGTTCGCGCGCTTCCTTGGTAATATAGGTCCCTTGGCTGACGAAGGGCTGGCTGATCACGCCTGTGATCGAAGCGTAGAGCTTCATCTGCTTCAAGGCGAGTTCGGCCAGGCTCACATTCGTCTTGGCCTCCTTGGCCCGCGCGGCCGCGATGTCGCGCTTCGCCTCGGCCTCCAGCAAGGTCATCTCCGACGCGACATTCTTCTTCTTCAAGGTCTGCGCATTCTTCAGTGCCACCTCGGCAAGGCGCAAGTCCGCTTCGGCCTGATCCCGCCGCGCTTCGGCCAGCGCCAGCGTCAGCTCTTTCTCCCTCGCCTCGAACTCGAACAGCAGGTCACCCTGCCGGACCACCTGCCCCGCCCTGAAGCTTATTTTGCTCAGCAGGGCATCGAGCCGGGGCGCGATGTCCGCCTGTTCAGCGGCGACCACGGTGCCATCGTACTCCTCGACATCGGACGGAGCCCCTGCCATGGCAAAGGCTGGCCTGCGCTCTTGGACGGCCTTCCACAGGTCGAGCCGGGGCCGAAGAGGGTCCGGTCCGACTATGACGCCCGCATTCGTGAAGTCGATCACTTCGTCTTTCGCCGGATCGTGCTGCGGCCAGGTTGGGCGGCCGCCACCGTTCGGATCGGACGACTTCGCGAACGCCACCCAGTAGGCACTGGCGAGATTTCCCATGGCTTTGTCCGCGTCTGTCACCTTGTCTCGCACCACCGCGGCAGGAATGTCGAACACATAGGGTATCTCGAAGCCATGCAGCGTCCCTTTCCACTTGGGATCGCCGCGCAGCGCCTCCGCCACATAGGAGAAGCGGTACCACCATGTCGGCTGTCCGGCCCGTACCATCTCGTCCGCCAAGTGCCGAGATGGTTCGACCAGCGTCTTGTCTGCAAGGATCTGCTGCTTCAGTTCGTCGAAGCTCTCGCTTCCCTGCGGGTCGTATCGCCGGCGGGCTTCCGCGGCGAGATCGCCGAAGAGCGCAAACAGGTCTTCCTTGCTGCGCACGGAGCCGATGCCGAGGTCGCGGTTGTTGGCGCCCACAATGACCGGCACCTTGGCTTGACGGCCCGCCGCAAACGCCGCCTCCGGCGTCTCGGTGAGAAAGCGCCCGTCCAGGATCGATCCGGAGACGCCGACCACCGGCAGTCCGCTCGACATGCCGGCCAGCACCAGAGGCGCCGAGGCCCCTTCAACCAGCTTGTCGGCCGGGAGCGCCCGAAGCGCGGCGAGCCCCTGCAAGCCGTCATCGTCGATGCCGACCGACCGGGCATAGGCGATGGCGCGTCCCTCAGCGTCGGCGAGCGCGGTCAGGGGGAGCACCTTTTCGCGCGCGGTCGGAACACCGGGAGACTGCAGGATCGCGGCGCGGAACAGGCCACGCGACAGGGGCGAGATCATATGCGCCATGACGGAACCGCCACCGGCGCTTTCGCCGAAGATGGTCACCTTGGCGGGATCGCCTCCAAACGCCACGATGTTCTGCTGAACCCACCGCAAGGCGGCGAGCTGATCGAGGAAGCCGTAGTTGCCTCGCGGTTCCTCGGGCGCCTCTGCCGCGAGCGCCGGGTGAGCGAAGAAGCCGAGCCGCCCCATCCGGTAGTTCATGCTCACCGCAACGACGCCTTGGGCGGCGAGGGCCTCCATCGGATATTGCGGCGTGTTGCCATGCGCGAGGGCCCCGCCGTAGATCCAGACCATGACAGGCAGTGGCGCGTCGGCCTTCGCCGGGCGCCAGACGTTGAGCGTCAGGCAGTCCTCGGACTTGATGAGGTCGTCGGTCTGCATGCAGGACGGACCGAAGGCGGTTGCGTCTCGGACCCCATCCCATCGCTTGGCCGGCCGCGGCGCGCGCCAACGCAAGGTCCCGACCGGGGGTTCCGCGAAGGGTATCCCCTTGAAGCGGACGACCCCGTCGGCCGCGGCACCGCGCAAGGTGCCGGACGCTATGGTGACCTCTTCGTCCGCCGCGGATCGAGCCGCGCAGGCTCCTGCTATGAGGAAGCCGACCGCAAGCCAAATCTTCAGTCGAGGATGTGCGGCCACGCTCACCTCCTGTGCTTTCGGCCCACTTAGCGCCGGACCGAAGCCTACCGGAAACTTGCACTTGTGTCGCTGAACGTCCCAAAGCTTTCAGACATTCACCAACCAGGAGCAGTTGGAAATCCCAAGCGAGTCAGCGGTGACGGCCGCTGGTATTACCCATAATTTGAGCGTGGCATGCCGCACGCCTTCGACGGGGCAACAGGGGAAGAAGCTGATATGTCCGAGCCGAGTGTAACACCAGAGGATTCTGCCAAGCCTCGCAAAATCGGTCTCGTCTTATTCGAGCAATTCGAGACGCTGGACGTCTTCGGCCCTGTGCAGATGCTAGGGCGCCTGGCGGATTATGGGCTCTTCGCGATCTCTGAGAACGGCTCCAGCATTCGCTCATCCCAAGGGTTGCCGGCCGGCGTTCATTACAGTTTTGCTACGGCGCCGCAAATGGATGGCATGCTCGTGCCGGGCGGACAGGGCACGCGCCGCGAGGTCGGCAAACGAGGAGTATTGCCGACGCAGTCAACGCGGCGAGATTGGGTGCAACCTCGTCCGCGAGGGGCAGCCATCCGAAGGCATGCCGATGCGCGCTATGCGTTGGCCAGCTTGTCCTGGGTCCGGGTCTCGAAATCGCCGGCGTCATGCCGCTCGTGGAGCTGCTCGGACGGATCGCCAACCACCCGGTTGACCATGCGGCCGCGCTTCACCGCTGGCCGAGAGAAGAGCTGCTCGGCCCAACGGACGACGTTCTTGTAGTCTTGAACCGCGAGGAACTCAGCGGCGCCATATTGCCAGCCCATGACCAGCCCGCCGTACCAAGGCCAGATCGCCATGTCGGCGATGGTGTAGACATCGCCGGCGATGAATTCATTGTCGGCGAGGCGCCGGTCGAGCACGTCGAGCTGGCGCTTCACCTCCATGGCGTAGCGGTTGATCGGGTATTCGAGCTTCGTCGGCGCGTAAGCATAAAAGTGGCCGAAGCCACCGCCCAGGAACGGCGCCGAGCCCATCTGCCAGAACAGCCAGGACAGGGTTTCCGCGCGTGCCGGCTGCTCCTGGGGCAGGAACGCATCAAACTTCTCGGCGAGATGCACCAGGATCGCGCCGGATTCGAAGATGCGGATCGGCATCGGTCCGCTTCGGTCCAACAGCGCCGGGATTTTCGAATTCGGATTGACTTCGACGAAGCCGGAACCGAACTGGTCGCCTTCGCTGATCCGGATCAGCCAGGCATCATATTCGGCGCCTTTGTGGCCGGCAGCCAGCAATTCCTCCAGCATCACCGTGACCTTGATGCCGTTCGGGGTTCCCAGCGAATAGAGTTGGAGGGGATGCTTGCCGACGGGCAACTCCTTCTCATGGGTCGGGCCGGCGATCGGCCGGTTGATATTGGCGAAGCGCCCGCCGCTGGCCTTGTCCCAGGTCCAGACCTTCGGCGGAATGTAGTCGGTGTCGCTCATGTGATGATCTCCAGGCTTTGGCTCAGGCCGCTGGCGGATAGTTCGAGGGGAAGAGCGCGCGCTTCGCTTCTTCGTCACGGACCTGCTTGAAGGCATGATCCTGACCTACAGCGCGAGCCCGCGCGACCGCCGGCCGCGCATCGACGGCATCGAACAGGCGCTTGAGGTTGGGGTATGGCGCGAGCGGATCCTCGGCTCCCTTGCGGACCCGCGAAGCGCGATCGAGCCAACCCCAGGCCGACATGTCGGCGATGGTATAGGTCTCGCCGACGATGTAGTTGCGCCCGGCCAGATGCTCGTCCAGCACCTGATAGTGACGCTCCGCCTCACGGCGATACCGGTTCACGGCATAATCGAGCCCTTCCGGCGCCGCGAACTGGAAATGCACCGCCTGCCCCGAAAATGGGCCAAGTCCTGAGGCGATGAACAGAAGCCAGGACAGCAGTTCAGGCCGATCCTCGGCAGCGCCAAGAAACCGTCCCGTCTTCTCGGCAAGATAAAGCAGGATCGCGGTGGAATCGAAGACGCGCGCCTCCCGGCCGCCCGGTCCTTCCGTGTCGACGATGGCCGGCACCTTGCCGTTCGGGTTGACCGCGCGGAAGCCGGGCAGATGCTGCTCGCCTTTGCTCGTATCGACGGGGATCGTCTCATAGGGCAGGCCCGCCTCCTCCAGCAGAAGCGCAACTTTGGCCGGATTGGGCGTCGGGTGGAAATAAAAGCGGATCATCGGACTTTCCTTCTCTGATCAGGCGGTTCGGACGGAACTCGACGCCGGGCGGCGAGCAAGACCCCGGCGACGATGATGGCGACCGCCACGCCCTCAGTCGGCGACGGGTGCTCGCCGAGAATCGGAATGGCGAGCAGCGAAGCGATGGCGGGGATGAGCGCGATGATTGCAGTGGCGGCGGAGGATCCGAGCAGCGAGACGGCGCGGTTGAAGGTGAAGATGGCGACCCCGCTCATCAGCACGCCCTGGTAGACCGCCTGCAGCGCAATCTCGCCCGCCCCGGCATGGCCAAGGCGGCTGAGGCCGCCCAGCCCGTACACCGGCAGGAAGAGCACCGCCGACCAGAAGCAGATCAGCGCCGCCGACTCGATCGGTGCGAGGCCGCTGCGCCGGAAGAGAAGCGTGTAGACTGCCCACATGGCCGCTGCTGCAGCTAGTGCGCCGACGCCGGCTACACTTGGCGGACCACTCACCGCCGCGCCTGCCAGCAGAAGCAGGGACAATCCAGCGAGGATGGCGGCATATCCGCTCCAGCGCTGCCAACCCTGGCGCTCACCCAGGAAGGCCCAGGCGAACAGCCCGGCGAATAGCGGCATCAGGGTCGGTGCAATCGAGGCGGCCTGCCCCGCCGAGGTGAGGCTGAGGCCGAGCGCGACGAGCAGCACGAAGGGCATGCCCCACAGCAACGCGAAGACCAAGCCCATGCCCCAGGCTGCGCGAGACAGGCGGGCGCGATTCCTGAAAAGCACCGGTGCCAGAAGCAGAGCACCGATCCCGAAGCGCAGCGCCGTGATATCCCAGATGCGCAGCTCTCGCGTCACGCTGAAGCGGGTGATGACGAACCAGCCGGAAAAGATCGACACCGTGAGCGCCGCCCAGGCGATGCCTGCGGCGCGAACGCGAACGCGAGGGCGTGGCACGGCGGTCTCGTTCGCGGGTGCTGCCGTCATCGTCCGCAAGCCGGCCATGGATCAAGACCGCGCCGTCCGCAGCGCCGCAAGAATGGCCTCGGGGTCGAGACGCGTCCTGTAATCGATGTGGAGCGAGGCAAGCATGACCCGCCCGTCCTCGCCGATGACATAGGTCGCCGGAACCGGGAGTTCCCAGCTTTCATCGCCATTGATCCGCGACAAGGCCTTGTCGTTCGACCGCAGGGCTTCGCGCAGTTCGTGCGGCAGCGCATAGACCAGTCCGTAACGCCTCGCGACGACGTTTCCGACGTCGCTCAGCACGTCGAAGGTGAGCGCGTTTTTCTCCGCAGTGCCAAGTGAATTGTCGGGAAGCTGTGGCGACACGGCGACGAGCCTGGCTCCAAGAGCCACCATCTGGGGCAGCGCCGCCTGATAGGCGCGCAGCTGGAAGTTGCAGTAAGGGCACCAGCCGCCGCGATAGAAGGTGAGCACGACCGGTCCCTGGCGAAGAAGATCTTCGAGGACGACCTGGCGCCCAGCGATCCCGGGAAGCGCAAATCCGGGCGCTCTGTCACCCACGCCGATCGCCTTGTCTTCGGCGAAGGAGGCCCGCAGCTCCTCGATCTTGGCTTCATACAAGGCGACACGCCCTTCGGGTGCGGTTCGCGCAAACTCGGCCCTGAAGGCCTCCAGTTGCTGTTTGAGAGCCATCGCTGCCAGACCTTTCCCGCCGCTGGCATCGTCCACCTCGCAGCGCGGGTTTCGTTTTTAGTACGACCGTTCTAAAATGCAAGGCGTGATCGCCCGTGGCAGTATGGTGATCGGACCGATCGGCAGGGAGCGTTATGGGCCGTCCTAGGGAGTTCGACGAACAGGCCGTGCTTGACGCCGCCGTCCAGTCCTTCTGGAAGCGCGGCTACGAGGCGACGTCGATCCGCGACTTGGTCAAGAGTACTGGCTTGACGGGTGCGAGCCTCTACAACGCCTTCGGCGACAAACAATCCATCTACCGCCGCGCGCTCGATCATTATGTCGAGGGCAGTATCGGCGAGCGAATCCGGCGCTGCGAGGCCATGGAGCCACGAGCCGCGATCGAAGCTTTCTTCCGTGACATCCTGGCCCGCTCAATCCAGGACGAGGAGTGCAAGGGCTGTATGCTCGTGAATGCCGCGCTGGACGTGGCGCCGGAGGATCCCGGCTTCCGGGCGGCTGTCGCGGCCGTGCTCCAACGGCTTGAGGACTTCTTCCTGTCCTGCGTCAGCAAGGGGCAAGAAAAGGGCACCATCACCTTAGCCTGGCCGGCCGAGGATCTGGCCCGGCATCTCCTCGGCGTGCTGATGGGTGTTCGCGTGTTGGCAAGGGTCAAGCCGGACAGAGCTCTGCTCGAGGGCATCGTCGAGACCGCCTTGGCCTTGGTCGAGCGGAACCCTATCGATTCGCGCGACCGCAGGCCGGGACCTGGAGGGCGGCCTGGCTAAGTCTCCCGCTTCACCCGACAGGAATATACCAGCCTCATGGCGGACTCTGAGTAACGTGCAAGCGCACTGCCTTTACCTCGGCGCCGGAGCTTGTTGTGAATTCAGCCCCTCGGGCCCGCGCGCATGCGTAGCCGCCGCCAGCGAAGCGTTCTGGTACGCACGAACGGGGCGTGAGGAGCAATGATACGGCCGCCAAGGTGACGCGGCCGTATGGCCAAACAGCTCAAGCGAATAAGGCAGCAATTCCGCTAGAAGAAGCGACTTGGCCGGAAATCGGCCAGTTCTGGCCGCTGCCGACCATTGATGATTTCGTCCGCAGCCATCACTCCGAGTGCCGGAGACAGCGTCGCGCCACTATGCGTGACCATCAGGTAGTAGTTCTCCAAGCCAGGCACCGGACCGATGGCGGAGAGGCCGTCCTTCGGAATCGGACGAATCGTCACGCGGGCCGCCTCAGGTTTCACCGGCGCGATCCCGGGCAGGATGCGGGTGAGCCGCTCAACCAAGTCGGCTGCCTGCTCCATGCCGGGGTTTACTCCGATTTCCGGCGTGACCGTAGCGTCGGCAGAGCCCCAGTGCAGCATCAGCCTGCCCGCGCCGTCGGGGCGGAAGTCGCATATCGGACTGGCGACGACACGTTGAATGCCGGCTGGAACAGGCGGAGTGAAGACAAGGAAACCGACCGTGGGAGCCAGTGGCACGTTCGGCGCCGCTGATCCCACCGTCTCGTTGGACCAGCGGCCCGTGCAGTTGATCACGAAATCGGCATGGAAGGTTTCGCCGCGCTCGCTGCGCACACCCTTGGCCTTGCCGCCCTCCACGATCAGGCCGGCAATCCTGGTCTGCGTACGCAGCGTCGCCCCGAGTCGCTGGGCGGCGCTCATCATCGCATGGGCATAGACGACCGGGTCGAGCCAGCCGTCGTTCGGATACCAGGCGATCGGCGCATCGCCGATCGCTTCCGGCGCGATATCGGGCTCGAGCTCCAGCAACTGCTTGCGGTCGATCCAGTCGGCCGCATAATCCCAGCTCTTCAGCCGCTCGACCTTCGCCTTTTGCCCCGCCCATTCCGGCTGATCGCGCCATTCGATGCGCCCGCCGCCATGCCACCACGGGGTCGCGCCAAACTCGTCCTTGAGCGCCGCATGCGCACGCATGCCGGCGACGTTGAGGTCGAAATAGGCCCGCGGCGTCTTGTTGTTCGCGTTCGTCCAGGCGAAGGAGATGCCGGAAGTCCCCCCCCCGACGCGCGTCGCCTCGAGGACGGTGACTTTGGCGCCGGCGCGCGCCAGCCGATAGGCGACCGACGTCCCGATGACGCCTGCGCCGACAACGATGATCTTGGTCATGATCTGTATCCGCTAGAAGGAGCTAAACCCGTGAAAACTCAGGCCGCGCGCTTGCCGGCCCAACCGTCGCGAACGAGGGACTTCAGCTCAGCGAGCGACATCGCCTCCAGGCCGATATCGCCGATGAGGTCGTTTTCCGCAGCGAAGTCGCGGCCATAGAGCGCTGAGAAGATATCGACGCCAGCCTGATGCAGCCTCGCCGGACGACCAGCCATCTTCCCGAGAAGCACGGTCGGATGCAGGCCGAAGGGGGCATCTTCCAGCACATAGCGCGTGTCGATCGTGCTCGGTCCGTTGCCACCATTGCCGCGCGCGGCGAGCTGGCGCGCCATCTCGCCGACCGGGCCCGGCTCGACATGGAACGAGAGGTTATAATGCTCGCGGATGGTGCGCACCTTGTAGCCGGCCGCTTCCGCGATCGCGAGGCGCTCGGCGTCGAGCGCTTCGAGCAGGCGGCCGACCGAATCGGTATTGTTTTCGTTCTGCCCCCAGGTCTCGCCGTGTTCCATCCGGGTGAAGTTGCACAAGGCGATGCCGAGATGGTTCTGTGGATTCAGGTTGGACAGCGAGATCGCTAACGCGTCGTCGCGCTGTACGAAGCGGTCGCCAAACAGTTCCTGACAGACCTTGAGCCCGCGCTCGGAAGCCGAGACAGGAATGGTCGCGACGTCGACCTTCGAGCGGATGGTCGAGACGTTCACGCTAGCGTCACCGGTCTTGCGTCCCGCGGTGACGGTAGTGCCCCAGACGACGACTGGCACATCAAGCCCCCGCTCCGCGATTTTGCGGGCGATATAGAGGCCGCTGAAGGAGGTGTGCGAGCTGATGATGACGACCTGCCCCGCGGTCAGATAGGGGGCAGCCGCGTCCATCGCCTTGCGGTGCCCGTTAGCTGGTAGCGCGAAGAGCACGGCGCCGGCGCCAGAGATCGCTTCAGCGGCGCTTGCCGCCATTTTGACCTTAAAGCTACCCGCCAGGCTGCCGGTGGCCGTCAGCGACGCGCCCCCGGCGATGCTCTGCCCGCTCTTGCCAGATGGGGACCACAACACCGGCTCATGGCCGAGGGAGGAAAGAAGGGCGGCATTGCCATAGGCAATCGAGCCCGCACCGAGCACAGCGACACGCATCATCCTGATCCTTGGGTGTTTTGGTGGTCTGATTGGGCCGGACGAACATCGCCCGGCCCGCCATCACGAGGCTTACGGCGTCAGTAGGTGTAGCCGGCCTTTTCCATGTACTGCTTGGCCAATTTAAAGTCGTAAGTGATCGGCTTCAACAGGTCGTGGTCGTAGTATTCCGAAGTATAGGGCATCGGTACCGTGCCGGGCTTACCGAAGCCGGCGACGACATTCTTGATGATCTGCTCTCGCGGGATCATGTGGCTCATCGCCTTGCGGACATACATCGCCGCTTCCGCGGCTCTGCTGGGGTCCTTCTTGCCCAAGGGCGTCTCGACACCGGTACCGAAGACGGGATGTTTCATGTTGAGGCAGGTCTGCATCCACTTGAACGAGTCGAAGCGGTTGACCTTGCCCCATGAGGGATCGACCGTGCTGAGCAGGCCGCCGACATCGTACATCGGGTCATGCGCGTCGATGGCGCCCGACTTGATGGCGCTGAGCAACGGATCGGCGCCTTCTATATTGACGATGTAGAAGGTCTTGACGTTGCCGTCGGTCTTTTTCCAGTAGTTTTCGTTCTTGCTGTACTTGTAGGCCTTGCGCGAGGGATCGAAGCCCTGCGGGATCCACGGTCCGGTTCCGACGCCCCCCTTGGCCTCGAAGACCTTGCCGTCGGAGGTCTTGACGGGGAAGGTGCCGAGCCAGGTCGAGATGACATGGCCGCGCAGTTCCTCCGGCTTGATGTCCTTGTAGGCGTGCTTCGGCATGATCGCGATGACCGGCAGCAGAAAGTCGTGGAACAGCATGTTCGGCTGCGGCAGCGTCACCGTGATTTCGTGCGTGCCCGTAATCTTGTAGGCATCGCGCGAGCCCATCACCGTCGACAGCGTCGCCTGGAACAGGCTGGCATAGGTCTTGTCGATGATGGTGTCCCAGGTGAACTTGACGTCCTCGGCGGTGAATTCCTCGCCGGAATGCCATTTCACGCCCTTGCGCAGGCTGATCACCCAGTTCTTGCCATCCGGAGAGCCCTTGACCGACTCAGCCAGCGCCGGAGCGAGCTTCTTGTTGGCCCAGCTGTCATATTCCAGAAGCGCGTTGTACACCGGGCCGAAGATGTTGGATTCATTGTAGCCGCTGCCATACATCGGGATAAGCTGGCTCGGCGGCTGCCATGAGGCGAAGGTCGCGGTGACGTCACCGGTCGCGCCCTCGATCGTCCAGTCTTCCGGCCGCGGATAGAACACCGGGTTGTAGGTCGTCGACTCCATCCCCTTCAGCTTCGGATTGGTGATGATCACCTCCTCCGGATAGAAGACGATGTGCAGCGGCTCGATCTCATACCAGCGCTTCACGAAGGCCGTCATCGCCGTCTTGCGATCCTGCTCCGTGATCGCGTGCGAATAGTTCTCGATCGCCGTGTCGATCTGCTTGTCGGCAATACGGTAGTAGTTCTGCCCGTTCGGCGGAACGTTCTTGCTGTGGAAGAGGGCCTCGGGGCTCGGAGCCAGACCATTATAGTAGATCCGCTCCGAATACATGTCGAACCCGCCCTCGACATGCGTCTTGCCGCTGTCATTGGCACGCCGGGCGATGACGACGGAGGGCGGCTGATAGCTCGAGTTCACGTCGATTCCGAGCCGCGCGAACTGCTTGCCAATCAGATCGGTCCAGATCATGCGCGACTGCAGGTTGTTGAAGATCATCAGATAGAGCTTGAAATGAGGCGGATTCGCCAGCGCGGGCTCGGGCAGGCCGCTGGCTGCAAGCGCGGCGGCACCCGCGCCCGTCCATTTCAGAACATCACGTCGCGTCGATTTCTCTGACATCGTTATCCCCTCTTCTGGTTGCCTGGAAATGGAAGCTAACGGGCTCGTCAGGCCTGGAAGCGCTCCGGCCGGAACTCCTCCAGCTCCGGTCTCTGGCGGCCGTGCAGCACTTCGTCGGCCACGGCCTGGCCGAGGAAGGGCGACAGCGTGACGCCGCTATGGGTGACAACGAGGTAGTAGCCCTCGACGCCGCGGGCCGGCCCGACCGTCGAGAGTCCGTCGGCCGGGATCGGACGCATGGTGGTGCGCACTGCCTCGGCCTTGACGCCCTTCAGCCCGGGCAGGATCTCAGCGGCGCTCTCGAGCGCGATACGCGCCTCCTCGCAATCCGGCGTACGGCTTTCGAGGGCCGCGAAGCGGTCATCGAGCGAATCCTTGCGCACCATCAGCCGTCCGGCGCCATCGGGGCGGACATCGACATCAGGCGCGTGGAAGGGTCGCTGCAGGGCGACGCCGACCGGCGGCGTGAAGACAAGGAAACCGATCGTCGGCGCCAGCGGGACGTTCGGGGCCGTCTTGCTCACCGTCTCGTTCGACCAGCGGCCGGTGCAGTTGATGACGAGATCGGCCTCATGCAGCGCGCCCTCGGAGTCGCGGGCGCCGACGACGCGGCCATTGCGCGTTTCAAGCCCGGTGATCCGAACGCCGGTCTTGAGCGCGGCGCCGTAGCGCTGGCGCGCGGCGCGCAGCATGGTGCCGGCATAGAGCACGGGGTCAACCCAGCCTTCCTCAGGGCAGAAGACGATCTGGGCATTGTCCGGAACCGCATCGAGGGCGATTTCGGGCTCGAGCACACCGAGGCGCTTCTTGTCGATGAACTCGGCGGCGTAGCCCCAGTCGCGCAGCCTTGCGACCTTCTCGGCCTGGGCAGCGATTTCGGCCGGGCCGACGCGCCATTCCAGGCTGCCGCTCTGGTGAAACCAGGGCGTCGCGCCGAACTCCTCCTTCAGCGCCGCATGGGCGCGCATGCCGGCGACATTGAGGTCGTGATAGGGGCGCGGCGTCTTGTTGTTCGAGTTGGTCCAGGCGAAGCTGACGCCCGAGGTGCCGCCGCCGATACGGTCGGCCTCCAGGACGGTCACTTTCGCGCCGCCCTGCGCCACCCGGTACGCGACCGAGCTGCCGACGATTCCGGCTCCGACGACGATGACGTTCATCATGGCATATCCTGTGGTCTGGCCCGCATCAGCGCGGGTTGTGGCAAGCGAAGGCGTGGCTGCCGTCCGGGGCGGCGAGCGGCGGCGCCTGTTGGGAGCAGATCGGCAGCGCCGCCGGGCAACGGGTGTGGAAGACGCAGCCCGGAGGCCGCCTGACGACGCTCGGGATCTCGCCCTTGATCGCGTCGCGCGGCTTCTGGTGGGTGGGATCGGGCACCGGAATCGCCGAGATCAGGGCGGCCGTGTAGTGGTGCCGCGGCCGGGCGAAGATCTCGTCCACCTCGCCGACCTCGACGAGATTGCCGAGATACATCACGGCGATGCGGTTGCTGAGGAAGCGCACCGAGCTGAGGTCGTGCGAGATGTAGAGATAGGAAAGCTTCAGCTCCTCCTGCAGCTCGGCCAGCAGGTTGAGGATCTGGGCGCGCACCGAGACGTCGAGCGAGGAGACCGGCTCGTCGCAGATCAGAAGCCGCGGCTCGACCGCGAGCGCGCGGGCGATGCCGATGCGCTGGCGCTGACCGCCGGAGAATTCGTGCGGATAGCGGTCGGCATGCTCGGCCGGCAAGCCGACGCGCTCCAGCAAGGCCTCGACCGCGCCGTCCCATTGCGCCGGAGGGACGAGGCCGTGGACTCGCAACGGTTCGGACAGGATCTGCCGGACGCTCCAGCGCGGATTGAGCGAAAGATAGGGATCCTGGAAGACGTATTGCATCTGCCGGCGCAGGGCGAGCACCTCCGGCCGGCGGTCGCGTTCGAAGGTGGCGCGCACATCCGTCTCGCCGAGCCGGATCGCGCCGGCGGTCGGCGTGACGAGATGCAGGATCGAGCGGGCGGCGGTGGTCTTGCCGCAGCCGCTCTCGCCGACGATGCTCAGCGTCTCGCCCTCGTCGAGGCGGAAGCTGATGTCATTGACGGCGCGGATCTCGCCCATGACCTTCTGGCGGAACAGGCCGCGCCGGTGCAGCGGATAGCTCTTCACCAGCCCGTCGACGCTCAGCAGCGGTTTACGGATAGCGCGCGGGCGGGCTTCAGGCGCGGGAGCGATCAGGTTGTCAACCATGGCCGGGCACCCCGGCGCTGCCGCGCTTCAGGCAATGAACGGAGCGGCCGGGCTCGATCGCCGCGGCCTGTGGCACAAGCCGCGTGCACTCCGGCACCGCCTCCGGGCAGCGCCCGGCGAAGCGGCAGCCGCCGCCGAGCGACTGGCCCGGCGTCGCGGCGAGCCCGACCGTCGGCAGCCGCTCGCGCCGGCCCTGCGCATCCACGGCGTAGCTCTTGTCGATGCGCGGCGTCGAGGCGAGCAGCGCCTGCGTATAGGGATGGGAGGGGCGGGCGAAGATGGCCTGCTTGTCGCCGGTCTCGCAGACCTGGCCGGCATACATCACCGTGATCCGATCGGCGATGCGCGCCACCACGCCCATATCGTGGGTGACGAATATCATCGACATTCCGAGCCGCTGCTTCAGCTCCTCGAGCAGATCGAGGATCTGGGCCTGGATGGTGACGTCGAGCGCAGTGGTCGGCTCGTCGGCCAGCACCAGCGCCGGATGGCAAAGCAGAGCCCGAGCGATGCAGACCCGCTGCTTCATGCCGCCGCTCATCTCATGCGGATATTGCGATAGGCGCGAGCCGGGATCGGTGATGCCGACCAGCCGGAACAACTCCTCGACGCGCTGAAGCGCGGCGGAGCGCGGCAGCTTCTCATGGACCTTCAGGATCTCGGCGAGTTGGGCTCCGACCGTCAGCAGCGGGTTGAGCGAGTAGCCGGGGTTCTGGAAGATCATCGCAAGGCGACGCCCGCGCAGCTTCTGCATCTGCGCTTGCGATTTTGCCGCCAGGTCCTCGCCTTCGAACAGGATGCGCCCGCCGGCGATCCGCGCCGGCGGCGGCAGCAGGTTGAGGATCGCCAGGCTCGACAGCGTCTTGCCGCTGCCGGATTCGCCGACAATGCCCATCGTCTCGCCGGTGCGCACTTGATAGCTGACATCCTCGACGACCCGGACCGGCGCGTTCCAGGGCGGGAACTGAATGCGCAGATTCTCGACCGAGACCAGCACAGGCGCCGGCGATGCTGTGGCCTCGGGCGGTCGGGGCGCGGCGGCGGCGGCCTGCGTTTCGGCTGCTAGACCCGCCATCAGTTCTTCGCCCGCGGGTTGAAGGCGTCGGTCAAGCCGTCCGCCAGCAGGTTGAAGCCGAGCACCGTGACGAAGATCGCGAGGCCCGGGCTGAGCGAGGCCCAGGGCGCGACCTTGAGTGCCTGATAATTGAAGTAGAGGAGCTGACCCCAGCTCACCGCCGCCGGATCGCCGAAGCCGAGGAAGCCGATCATCGCCTCCGCCAGAACGGCCCCGCCGATGCCGAGCGCGATGATGACGATCAGCGAGGGCAGTGCGTTGGGCAGGATGTGTCGGAACAGGATGTCGCCGGAGGTCGCGCCGATGCAACGCGCCGCCTCGACGAATTCCTGGTTCTTGAGCCGCAGGAATTCGGCCCGCGTCATCCGTGCGATCGGCGCCCAGGAGAACACACCGATCAGCAGGATGATCACGCCGAGATTGAGATAGGGCACGCTCTCGAAGGGCGTGTCGACGACGGCGACACCCAGCAGCCGCACCACGGCGAGGATGACCACGAACATCGGGATCACCAGGAAGAAATCGGTAAAGCGCATCAGCACCTCGTCCGTGGTGCCGCCGCGATAGCCGGCGACGCCGCCGACCAGGATTCCGATCGCGGCGGCGATCGACATCGCGCCGAGCCCGACAGCAAGCGCCGTCGGCGCGCCGTAGATCACGCGGCTCAGCACGTCGTAGCCCATGCGGTCGGTGCCGAGGGGGTTCGTCCAGCTCGGCGGCGCCTTGGCGCCGGGGTCGAGCATGGGGCTCTGGTCCTGGGCGTCGAAAGGCGCGACGAAGGGGCCGATCACCGCGGTGGCAACGACGATAAGGACGAGGACGAGGCCGAGCATGCCGGTGCGGCTCCTCGCGAAGCGCTGCCAGCCTTGGCGCCAGATGCCCCTGGCGGGCTTGGCGGCCGGCTTCGGCGCGGAGACGTGGCTCGCGATCGTCTGGTCGGTCACGGTCCTCCCTCCAGACTGATGCGGGGATCGATGAGGACGTAGATCACGTCCGTCAGCAGGGTTGTGCAGATCAGCATGAAGGCGATCACGGCACTCGCACCCATGATGACGGGGTAGTCGAGCTGGTGGATCGCCGCGACATAGAGCGAGCCGAGCCCCGGCCAGGTGAAGACGGATTCCGTCACCGGCGCGGTGCCGAGCATCAGGCCAATCAGCAGGCCGAGATAGGTCAGCATCGGAATGAAGGCCGCCCGCAGCGCATGGACGTAGATGACGCGCCGCTCGGGGATGCCACTGGCCCGCATCGCCGCGATGAAGTCGCTCTTCAGCACGTCGACCATGTTGGAGCGCATCAGCAGCGTCAGCGTCGCGGTGTTGAAGAAGGTCAGCATCGCCACCGGCAGGATCATGTGCCAGAGCGCGTCGAGCGTCGGGCTGCCCCAGAGCGGGTTGCGGGTCGAATAGGCGCCGTAGCTGGGCAGCCAGTCGAGCGTGTAGGAGAAGACGAAGATCAGCAGGATGCCGAGGAAGAACGCCGGCAGAGACTGGCCGAGCAGTGCCGTGCCCATCACCGTGAAATCCGAACGGGAATGCTGGCGGCGGGCTGCGGTGACGCCGAAGAGGATGGCAATCGCCAGTGCGATCAGGATGGCCGGGAGCTGGATCTTGAGGGTCTGCCAGCCCCAGGTGGCGATCAGCGAGCCGACCGGCTGGTTGTAGACGATGCTGGTGCCGAAATCGAGGTGGAGCAGCCGCCCGAGCCAGAGCAGGTAGCGGGTCAGGGGTGGCTGATCGAGCCCGTAATAGCCCTTCATCCGCTCGATGACCTCGCCGGTCATGCCGGGCGTCTCGGCCATCATCAATTCGATCGGATTACCGATCGCGTTGATCAGGAAGAAGATCGCCGCGCTGACGCCGAGCATCAGGATGATCGCGAAGATCAATCTTCTCGCCAGAAAGACGAAAACCCGCATCGCGGACAGACTCTCCCACTTTGATTGGCAATAGATCCCCTATGAACTGAATCTGCTGTTCGGCAGGCTCAGAACCGGTCCCGTTTGTTTGATCTATGTCAATGACAGCGAGGGTATGGGGCGAAAATCAGGGCGTCAAAGAATATGATTTTGCCAGTTCATTCCCTCTGGTTATGACACGCGCGACGTTATCGACCCGACGGGGCACTTGCCGCTCTACGAGTCCGCGCGGTAGCCGAGGCGATCCAGTTCGTCCTCGATGTCGCCGATCAGCGCGTCCGCCAAGGAGGAGCCGATCAGCGTGTTCGGTCGTACATGCCAGACCGGCGAGAAGATTTCCGGCGCGAAAGGCTTTGCGACGAGACCGCGCCCGATGAAGCTTCGCGCGTTGAGTTCGTCAACGAGCGCGATCCCGGCGCCATTGGCGACTAGGGCGCTGGCCACATTCGCCATCGGCGCATCGATGTATATACGCGGAAGCACGCCGGCCTGCTCGAAGATCGTCTCGACGAACACGCGGCGATCAGGAGATCCGATCGAGACGAAGTTTTCGCCATCTAGATCTTCAGGCCGGATCTTCTGCAAGTTCGCCAGACGATGCCCCTCCGGCACGGCGCAGACGTTGGGGATGCGCGCCAGCATACGGCTGACGACATTCGGATGCGGCGTGGAATGCTCGGTGATGCCGAGGTCGATCTGCCCGGCGATGACCCATTCGATGATGCGATCGGAGCTACGTGAGTGCAGCTTGATGGCGGCCTTGTGGTGCTGCCGACAGAAGCGCGTCAGCAGCGGCGGGATAAGCGTTCCGGCCAGCATCGGCATGACGCCGAGATTGAGCCGGCCGAACTGGAGCTCACGGATATCCCGGGTCATACGCTCCAGTCGATCAACGCTTTCCCAGGTCCGCTGAACTTCCGCGAAATACAATTCTCCGTCCCGCGTCGGGTTCAGCCGGCCTTTCAAGCGCTGGAAAAGGATGATGCCGATGCTGCGCTCGAGCTGATTCAGCATCTTGCTGGCAGCCGGCTGCGAGACGGACATCATCTCCGCCGCCTGGGTCAATGTGCCGAGCCTCATGATGTGACGGAACAGCTCGACATGCCTTAGATTCACCGCCATCGGTTCCCTCGCAGAGTACGCCCGCCGCATCCTCGGCTCATGACCGCACAGTCCGGGGGCTGATACTCACCGAACCGCGCTCTGCAGAGAAGCAACCGTTGGTTTGGTCGGCGCATATTTCCCACCGACTCCGCCAAGTCGGCTCACCCAGACGCGCTACTGAACGCCGGGGGAGGCCTGAGGCTGGCGATGAAGGCCTCGACGAGCCCGTTCGTCGGCCGTCCGCGCCTGCGAAAGAGGAAGATCGGAACACGGATCGCCGGCCGAAAGCTGCGAAAGACCAGGCCATGGCCGCGGCGCTCCCGTGCGGCCTCGCTGTCGACGATACCGACACCGCATCCCTCACCGACCAGGCCGCAAACTGTCAGAGCGAGGCTGGCATCGATGATTGTGCGCGGCGGCTGACCAGCCGCTTCGCAGGCCTGGCTGAGCTTGCGCCGGAATTCGTCCTCGGGGCCGAGCGCAATGATCGTCTCGCCGATGAGATCGGAAGCTTCGACGAACGACTTGCGCGAGAGCCGGTGGCCCGCCGGTAAGGCGATGACACCCTCCAGGTCGAAGAGTTTCTTTCGGGAGAGATTGTTTTCCTCGCTGCGGAGTTGCGCGATGCCGAGGTCGATCTCGCCGCTGCCGACCAGCCGAGCCGCATCGACGGAATTGCTCGAATGCAGCGATATCGTCACGTCGGGATGCGCCTCCGAAAATCGCGCGACCATGGCCGGAAGCCAAGCGATGCCGAGAGCGGGAATTGTGCTGGCGACGATGCGGCCTTGCCTGCGGTCACCGAGGCTGGCCGCGAAGCGTGCCAGATTTTGCATCCCGAAATAGGTGCGCTCGACCTCAGTATAGAGCAGACGCGCCTCTTCCGTTGCAGCGATGCCTTTCGTCGTCCGGTCGAACAGCCGAAGGCCGAGCTCTGCCTCCAGAAGTTTGAGCGCCTTGCTGACCGCCGGCTGAGAGATGTGAAGAATGTTGGCCGCCTCGGTGATCGAGCCGGAATCCATGATCGCCTTGAAGATCTCGACCTGCCGGTAATGCATCCGAGGAGCATAACCTCAGTTCATGTAGATCGTAAATTTATGAATTTGAGGCAGATCAAATGCTGTGATTTGCTCAGCGTCGCCGTCGCCACCCGCATTTCGACAGGGGGCAGAACAGGCGGCCAAAAAACCAGAGACTGACTTCGCACCGTGACGGCGGTGGAGCGTTCGCGCGCTCCAGCGAGCCTGCGCGGACCGACGAAATTGCCAGCTTGGGGAACAGCAGACATGCCCAGCCTTCGTCATTCTTGCACCGCGGCGGCGCTGGCCGCGGGCATCTCGCTCTTCAGCTTTCAGGCCTTCGCTGAGCCGGCTGGGGTGTTGCGCGTCGCCGTCGGCGCCGATCCGGCGACCTTCGATCCCGCCTTCAATGACCTGCCGGTCGGTAATGCCGTCGACCTCGCCGTGCTCGAGGGGCTCTTCCGCCTCGACCCGCAAAACAACGTCCAGAAGACCCTCGCGACGGATTCGTCCTTCTCCCCGGATGGCAAGATCTTCACCGTCAAGATCAAGACCGGCAAGACCTTCAGCAACGGCGACCCGCTGAACGCGGAGGCCGTCGCCGCGAGCTTTAACCGTATGCTCGATGAGAAGACCGGCTCGATCTATCGTGGTCTCTATGCCTCCCTCGGCACGGTCAAGGCCGTCGGCGAGGATACAGTCGAGTTCCATATGGCCGAACCGAACGGCCATGTCCTGATGCTATTGGCAAGCACCGCGGCGAGCATCGTCGACGTCAAGGCGGTCCAGCGGATGGGCGCCGAATATGGCCGCAAGCCGGTCGGCTCGGGACCCTACATGGTCGAGCGCTTCGTCGGCGGCGAGGGCTTCCGGCTGGTGCCCAACCCGAGATACGCCGGCGACTATCCGGCCACGCTAAAGGCCATCGAGTTCAGTGTCGTGCCCGAGGACGGCTCGCGCATGGCGCTGATGGAGACCGGCGCGGCGGACATCGTCGAGCGCGTTCCGCCCGAATCGATCGATGCGATCAATGCCCTCCAGGACGCCAAGGTCGTCACGCCGCCCAGCATGTTCTCGATCAACATGGAGATGGTGCTGCGCGGTCCGCTCGCCGATCCCAGGGTGCGTAAGGCGCTGAATATGGCCGTCGATCGCGACGGCATCACCAAGGGCGTCCTTGGCGGGCTCGGCACGCCTTCGGTCGGCATGGTCGGCCCCGGCACGCAGGACGAATTGCGCAAGACCTTCCCGCCGATCGCCTTCGATCCGGAAGGCGCCAAGAAGCTTCTTGCCGAGGCAGGCTACAAACCGGGCCAGCTTTCGCTCAGTTTCACTTGCCCGACGGGGCGCTACATCAAGGATGTCCAGGTCTGCCAGGCGCTCGCCGGGTCCTTCGAGAACATCGGTATCAAGGCGACACCGCTGGTCGTCGACCGTGGCACCTGGAGCAATGTCATCGGCATGGAGCCTGACCAGCGCAAGGACAATATGGGCATGGTCGGCCGCGCCACCGCCGGCATGGACTACACGCTCTATCGCCTGTTCTACACTGGTGTCGGCGCCAACCGCACCGGTTACTCGAATCCGCGCGTCGATGCGCTGCTGAAGGAAGGCCGCGCCACGACCGACCCGGCGAAGCAGAAGCAGATCTACGGCGAGGTCCAGGAAATCATCTGGAAGGATCAGCCCTTCCTCTTCCTCTGGTACCAGACCCAGGCGATCGGCGTCTCCAACCGCGTCCAGGGCTTCGCCGTCCAGCCCAACGAGACGCTGGTCTTCGACAAGGTGACCGTCAAGTAGCGCCACGCGAACGGAGGGCGGAACGATGTTCGTTCTGAGACGTCTGGGCGGAGCGTTGCCGACGCTGTTTGCGGTCTCGCTGCTCGTCTTTCTCTTCGTCGACCTCATCCCCGGCGATCCGGCCCAGATCCTCGCCGGGCCGTCCGCCTCGAACGAGGAGGTCGCGAGCATCCGCAAATTCCTCGGCCTCGACGAGCCTCTGCCCACGCGCTACGGCCATTTCATCCGCGGCATCTGGGACCCGAGTGCAGCGACCTCCTTCCGCACGCACCGTCCCGTCGTCGTCGAGCTGGCGGAGCGACTACCGAACACGCTTATCGTCTCGATCGGCGGACTCCTTATCGGCGTCGCGCTCGGCACGCTCGCCGGCATCGTCAGCGCGATGCGACCGGGCGGCCTCGCCGATGCGGCGATCACCGTGCTGACGCTGGCGGGCATCTCGATGCCGATCTACTGGCTCGGCCTGCTCTGCATCTGGCTCTTCGCGGTGAACCTCGGCTGGCTGCCGGCAGCCGGCGCCTCAACCCCGGCTCATTTCGTCCTGCCGATCCTCGTCATCGCGACGCGCCCTGCCGCCATGTTCAGTCGCCTCGTCGCGGCGAGCCTGACCGAGACGATGGGCAAGGACTATCTCGATACCGCCCGCGCCAAGGGTCTGAGCGAGACCCGTGTCGTGCTGGCGCATGCGCTGCGCAATTCGCTGGTCGCGGCGGTCAGCGTCGCCGGCGTGCAGTTCGGCGGCATGCTCGGCGGCTCGGTCGTCACCGAGACGGTCTTCGGCATCCCCGGCGTCGGGCGCCTCCTCGTCGATGCGGTCTCGCGCGCCGACTATCCGATCATCCAGTACACGATCCTGATGTTCGCGGTCTTTTTCGTGGTCATCAATCTCGTCACCGACCTGCTGACGCAATGGCTCGATCCGCGCACACGCGAGCAGGAGCGGCCGGCATGAGCCTGGCGCAGGACATGGCGACTGACGCCCCCCCGCTCGCGACCAGGGTGGTGGTTGCGCCCTCGCGCCGACGCTGGACCTTGCTGCGGCGCGTCCTCGCCCAGCCCAAGGGCGCGATCGGGCTGATCCTCGTCGTGCTCTATCTGCTGCTCGCGATCTTAGGGCCGATGCTGGCGCCCCAGGATGCCTTCCGCCAGAACTTCGCGCAGACCCTGCGCCCGCCTTCCGCCGCACATTGGTTCGGCACCGACCAGCTCGGCCGCGACGTCTTCAGCCGCGTCCTGGTCGGCGCGCGCGCGACGCTCGGCATCGGCGTCGGCGGTGTCGCCGTCGCCTTCCTGATCGGCGTGCCGCTCGGGATCCTCGCGGCCTGGCGGCGTGGCTGGGTCGAGGCCTTGCTGATGCGAGCCATCGACATCATGCTGAGCTTCCCCGACATCGTCTTCGCGCTGGCGGTGGTGGCGATCCTCGGCGCCAACACCCAAAACGTCATCATCGCCGTCGGCGTGGTCGCGGTGCCGGTCTTCGCCCGCACCGCGCGCGCCGTGACGCTCAGCATCCTGGCCGAGCCCTATATCGAGGGCTCGGCCGCGCTCGGCGCCAGCCCCGCCCGCATCATCCTGCGCCATGTGCAGCCGAACATCGCCGGTACCCTGCTCACGCTCTCGACGCTCCTCTTCGCTTCGACGCTGCTCTCGGCCTCCGGGCTTGGCTTCCTTGGGCTCGGGACACAGCCGCCTTATCCGGAATGGGGCACGATGCTCGGCGAGAGCCGCTCCTATATCCGCAGTCATCCCTATCTCGCGACCTTCCCGGGCCTGTTCCTCGCCGGCTCGGCGCTCGCCTTCAACCTGCTGGGCGAGGCGCTGCGGGTGATCTACGACCCGACGAGCCGGCGCACGAGCCGACGCGCGCCGCTCTTCGCCTTCCTGCGCCGCCGTTCGGCCAAGCCGCCGGCTGGGCCTCTCGACGCGGATTCCGCCGACCGCAACGCCGTTTCGGTCAAGGCTCTGCGCATGGCGTTCCGGACCCGCGACGGTCTGCTCGACGTGGTGCGCGGCGTCGATCTGGCGATCCGTCCCGGCCGGACCCTGGCGCTGGTCGGCGAGTCGGGCTCCGGCAAATCGACCCTATTGCGGGCGATCGGCACGCTGGCCAATCCGCAGGAGGTCGCGATCACCGACGGAGCGATCGGCATCGGCGGCGAATCCGCTCTCGGACTCTCCGCCGTGGCGCTGCGCGAATTGCGTCGGCGCAAGATCGGTGTCGTCTTCCAGGATGCGGCAAGTGCGCTGAACCCGGTTCTAACGATTGGCGCCCAGCTCGCCGAGGCGGTCCGCGCCGGCTGTGGCCTCGACGATGAGGCGGTGAGGCAGCGCTGCATCGACCTACTGAAAGATGTCCGGATCGCCGATCCCGAGCGGCGCCTCGCCATGTATCCGCATCAGTTTTCCGGCGGCATGAAACAGCGCATCGTCATCGCCATCGCGCTCGCCCAGGATCCGCAGGTGCTGCTTGCCGACGAGCCCACCAGCGCGCTTGACGTCACGATCCAGCAGCAGATCCTCGTGCTCCTGCGCGAGATCCAGGAGACGCGCGGCATGGCGATGCTGCTCGTCACCCACGACCTCAGCCTCGTTTCCCGCTTCGCCGACGATGTCGCGGTGATGTACGCCGGCCGCATCGTCGAGAGCGGCGAGGTCGCAACCGTGCTGGAGCGGCCGCTGCACCCCTATGCGCTGGCACTGCGCGCCTCCGCTCCCGGCGGAGCCGAGAGCCGCGGCCAGCCTTTGCGCAGCATTCCGGGCGAGCCGCCCCTTGTCGGCGAGTTTCCGGATGGCTGTGCCTTCCGCCCGCGCTGCCCGCGCAACCAAGGCCGCCCCGAATGCGCGGAATGCGAGCCCGAGCCGCGCGCCATCGCGGGCCGGCAGGTTGCCTGCCTCTTCGCAGAGGAGGGCCTGTCATGAACGCGCCTTTCCGCACGCCGCGGCGCCGCTCGGGCGCCGGAATCGACAATCTCGTCGTCGTCGACAAGGTCTGCCGGCATTTCGGCGGCCGGAAGGCGTTGCTGACCCGCGTCGCGGCGCCGGTGGTGCGTGCCGTCGACGGCGTCTCGTTTAGCGTCCGGCGCGGCACCTGCTTCGCCATCGTCGGCGAATCCGGCTCGGGCAAGAGCTCGCTTGCCCGGCTCGTCGTCGGCCTGCTCAGGCCGACCGCAGGCGATGTCACCATCGACGGCACCTCGCTTTCGGCACTCGACCCCAAGGGGCTGCGGGCGCTCCGCCGCAAGGTCCAGCTCGTGCTGCAGGACCCGCGCGCCTCGCTCGATCCGCGCATGACGACGTTCGACACGTTGGCGGAAGCCTTGACCGTCCATGGCCTGCACCGCGAGCCTGCAGCCCGCGCCGCGCGCATCGACGCCGTGATCGGCATGGTCGGGCTAAGCGCCGCGCATCTGGCCCGCTATCCTCACGAGCTCTCCGGCGGCCAGCGCCAGCGCGTTGCCATCGCCCGCGCCATCATCTGCGAGCCGGAAATCCTCGTGCTCGACGAGCCGGTCAGTGCGCTCGACGTTTCGGTCCAGGCCCAGATCATCAATCTGCTCGCCGAGTTGCAGGCGCGCCTCGCCCTCACCTATATCGTCATCACCCACGACCTGGCATTGGTCGCCCATATGGCCGATGCGGTCGGCGTCATGTATCTTGGCCGCTTCGTCGAGCAGGGCGATGTGGAGGAGGTCTGCGGCGCGCCGCGCCACCCCTATACGCGCAGCCTGATGGCGATCGCCAAGCCCGCCGCTACGACGGGCGACGCGCGATCCGCCTTGCTCGAAGGCTCGATCCCGAGCCCGCTCGCCATCCCGAGCGGCTGCAGCTTCCACACACGCTGTCCGCTCGCCCGCGAACTCGCGGCTGAGGGATTGCCGAGCAGCGACACTCCCGACGGGCGGCTGCCGCGCCTCTGTGTCGAGGAAACACCCGTTCTCCACCCTGCGCCCGGGGGCCGCAGTGCCGCGAGCTGCCATTTCGCGGATCAACGCCTCCCTATCCAAAACAGTTGAAAGACGAAGGATTCGATCGATGTCCGATCACAGCAGCGCCTCCGAGGTCGTCATTGTCGGCGGCGGCATCTACGGGACGAGCCTGGCCTACCAGCTGGCGAAAGCGGGCCGCAGCATCACCCTGCTCGAAGCAGGGGAAATCGCCGGCGGCGCCTCGGGTGGGCCGGGCGAGCGCGGCGTGCGCGCCAGCGGCCGCGACCTACGTGAGCTGCCGGTCTGCGCACTGGCCCAGCAGCTTTGGGCCGAGTACCAGGCGAAGATCGAGGGTGGCGTCGGCTATCGCCGCGTCGGCGGCCTGAAAATCTACGACGTTTCCTACGGGCATCGCGAACATGAGGTGCGCGGGCGCATGGAAGCGACCGCCGCGGTCCAGGCGAGTCTCGGTACGCCCTCGGAAGTGCTTTCACGCGACGAGGCGCTTGCGCGCGAGCCGGAGCTCGCACCGGGCATTCTCGGCGCCATCTGGTGCCCGCACGACGGCGTCGGCGATCACAGCTTCGCCACGCGCCAGTTCGCCAAGGAGGCCGCCAGGGCCGGCGCCGTCATCCGCACCGGTGCCAAGGTCGCCGAGATCGTCCAGGCGCGCGGGGCGGTGACCGAGGTCAAGCTCGCCAGCGGCGAGACGGTCCCGGTCGGTTCGCGCCTCGTCGTCGTCGCCAATGCCGGCGCGAATGCGCTGCTCAAACCCGTGCTGAAGCCGCATGAGCTCGGCCCGGTCTGGAACCTGATGCCGCAGATGCATTTCGTGACGAACCCGCTGAACAAGCGGGTCAATCACCTGCTCTCCCACGCGCATCGCCAGCTCGCGGTGAAGCAGCTGCCGGACGGCACGATCATGCTGTCGGGCGGCGCCCATGTCGGCCATACGCCGGAGGGGCTGTGGCAGGGCTCGCTCAGCTCGATGACCCAGAACGTCACCAACGGGGTCCTGACCCTGCCCTTCATCGACAGCTCCACCCTCCTCAGCGTCGACGCCTCGCGGGTCGAGGCGGTAGCGGCTGACCAGATCCCGCTAATCGGCCAGGCCGAGGCGCTGCCGAACCTGATCTATGGCTACGGCTGGTCGGGCCACGGCTTCGCCATCTCGCTCGGCTTCACCAAGCTGTTCAGCGACTGGATCGCGACCGGCGAGAAGCCCGAGGCGCTGGAGCCGTTCTCGCCGCTGCGCTTCCACAAGCCGGCGGAGATGCTCAAGGCCGTGAGCGTCGGCCGCGCCGCGGCCTGAGCCTCCTCCCATCACCCCACGCGAACCGGCGGATGCGGCAACCCCGCATCCGCCGCAGGACAGGATTTGGATAGATGCTGACCAATTTCGACCCGGCGCGCCCCGGCAAGACCATCTACGATCTCGGCCCAATCACCGGCCCGCTGGATGGCATCAAGGGCGACATCCTCTGCTGCATCAACCATAGCGAGGGTCCCTCGGTGCTGCTGCTCGGCGGCATCCATGGCGACGAATACGAAGCGCAGATCGTGCTGCGCCGCCTGGCCGGACGGCTGACGCCGGGGGACGTCACCGGGCGCGTTGTCATCGTCCCCTCGCTCAATTTCCCGGCCGCGCAGCAGGGCCGGCGCCTCTCCGCCTTCGACGGTCAAAACATGAACCGCTGCTTCCCCGGCAAGGAGGACGGCACGACGACCGAGCGGCTCTGCGCCTTCGTGACGAAGCGGCTCTTCCCGGCGGTCGACCTGCTGATCGACGTTCATGCCGGCGGCAGCGACGTTTCGGTGGTGCCGATGGTCTTCGGCTTCGCCACGGCGCATAGCGTGGTCGACAACGCCCGCCTCAACCGGCTGATGGAGGCCTGGGGATACCGCTTCGTCCAACATGTCGACGGCATCGACGAGACGGCCTGCGGCGCAGCCAAGCTCGCCGACCTCGCCTCGATCGAGGTCGAGGGCGGCGGTGGCCGGATGAAATCCGACGAACTCGCGATCATGGAGGAAGGCCTGCTACGGGCGCTGGCCGATTTCGGCGTTATCAAGCAACAGCTGACTCCCATCCCTTTCGCCGGCGTGCATTTCTCGGCCGGGCCAGAGGGACAGTACCTCGCGCCTCACCCCGCGCTAGTGGAACACACCGTGGCGCTGGGCGGTAAGGTCAACAAGGGACAACTTGTTGCGCTTCTGCATCCGACCGAGGGCCAATTAGCCGCTCCGCTGGAGATTACCGCACCGATGGCAGGATATGTCCTCCGCCAAACCGAACACGCCTTTGTCTCGAAAGGGCAACTCGTGGGCAACATCGGAACGCCACTCGAAGACTGAGTCCGAGCGAATACGCCCTGTGGCCAATCACAAATGACGGCACTCGACCGGCCCAGCGGGCTCGCGTTGATTTCGAAGGACGCGGCCCGCTCGAATTTCTGCGAACCACTGATTCCGACGAGGCGGTTTCCGCAGGTGGCCAAGTCAACCAATGTACCTCGAGCCGGGGCTCCTGTCGGGCGTTGTCGACGGATTGGACATCGAGGAGGCGAAGGAGCGCGTGTACCTAGCCGCCTTCGAAGCCTGTGGACAGGAACCGCCACGTCCCAGACTCGTTGCCAGCGAGAATGAGGGAAGACGATGGCAGCGCACGCAGGTTCGAAGACCGTTATCTACGCGGCGCTCGCCGGCAATCTCCTGATCGCCGTTACCAAGTTCATCGCTGCAGCCTGGACCGGAAGCTCTGCGATGCTGTCCGAGGGCGTCCACTCCCTTGTTGATACCGGCAACGGCCTTCTCCTCCTCTACGGTCTGAAGCGCGCCGCACGACCGGCCGATCTGACCCACCCCTTCGGCCATGGACGCGAGCTATATTTCTGGAGCTTCATCGTCGCGCTGCTGGTGTTTGCCGTGGGTGCCGGTGTCTCGTTCTACGAAGGCGTCGCTCACATCACAGAGCCACACCCTGCGACAAACTTGACTGTCAGTTATGTCGTCTTGGGGCTATCAGTCCTTTTCGAAGGCTATTCCTGGCGAGTGGCGCTGAGAGAGTTCCGCGCCGCGAAAGGTCAACTCGGCTACTTCGCAGCCGTCCGGCAGAGCAAGGACCCGAGCGTCTTCACCGTCCTATTTGAAGACACAGCGGCCTTGCTCGGCTTGCTTGTCGCTTTCCTCGGCATCACTGCCGCAGCCTATTTCGAGCGTCCTGAGTTCGATGGCGTCGCATCGATCCTGATTGGCGTCATTCTGGCGGCGACAGCGATCTTCCTTGCGCGAGAGAGCAAAGCTTTGCTGATGGGCGAGGCAGCTCTGCCGCACGTCCAGACGGAGATCATGGCAGCGGTAAGCGGCGACCCTGACGTCGAGCGCGTCAACGGCATGACCACGGTTCATCTCGGCCCCGATCAGATCGTCGTGGCCCTGAGCCTCGAGTTCAAGGACGATCGCTCAACTGCCGATATAGAGGATTGCGTCGAGCGGATCGAAGCGAAGCTGAGAGAGCGGCGCTCGGATATCGCATCGGTATTCGTCAAGCCTCAGACTTCGGCAACATGGCGCGAGCGGCGTGCCGAACTGGCTGACTAAAGCGCATGGCACCGTAACATGGTACGGCGCCCACGGGATTTGCAGTTGTCGAACGGGTGCCATCTTGCCCGCTTCACCACCGGAGAGGGAGGAGTTCCAAGGCCCCCCCTGAAAGGCCGGCGGCATGATCCTACGGCCGTTGGCTGTTTCACCCGGCCGCCGAGCAGGGCTCACTCCGGGCCGGTGTAGCAGGACACCACGAAAGGCGCGCCGACGCCGCTCGGCTTGCGGTCCCCCTCCCCTCACGAAGCAAGGTCGATCGTCGGCCACCACGTCCTATTTGTCTTGGACAACTGCCTCATCCGCAGGATAAACGCGGAGAGCGCGAGCAGATGCTGATGGTGACGATCAGCGGCCATTCCCCAAGGCCCATGCTTTAGGCAGTCCAAAGGAGACGGTCGCGGCGAGGCTATAGGTCAACGGTGAAGTCGCCGTACCGCGCGTTCGTATGATACGCGAAGCCTGCAGCACGAAGCTGGCGGTTGAGCACAAAGCGCAAAGGTTCCAGCGACAGCGATTGCGCTCACCTGACGAAACTAGCGAGACAAGCGTCTGACATTCGCCCGTACCTTGCGCCGATAGCCTCGAACGATGCCGACCGGACCATTTCCGCTCGCAGCCTTCACACCGGCGGTCCGAGCCGCCAAAATCTTCTCCTTCACCATCAAATCGGCCTCCCGCTTTGCGCCCGGCCCGCCCATCGCGATCTTCATGGTCCTGAGCCAGATGGCCTGCTGCGCTTCGAACGCAAGCATCGACATTTCCCAGAACAGCTTAAGCATCTGGCGCCTCGCGCCCTGCGGGTTTCCGTTGGGTCCGCGCTCGGCGGCCGCGCGATGCGGCGTGCGCGGCCGAGGATTCTGCGCGACGTTTCGGCGAAACGTCATTGGCCGCCTCGAGCTTCAGGCGGTAAAGACCGTAGCCGAACGCGCCGGCGAGGATGACTGGCGTCGGGAGCCGGGTCGCGAGTAAGGTCAAAGGAACGGCGAAGCGTTCGGTTATCGCGCCCTTTTCGACATTCCTTGCGATCCAGGCGCCCGCAAGGCTCGAAAATGCAGCCCTGATCATGTCTTCTCCTCGGCTGCGCCAGGCTTGATCGGCACTTGCTCTGCCAAAGGGTCGCTGGCGGGAAAGGTATCCTTGAGCGCCTTCTCGAGCTTTTGATCGGCCGTCAGATCTCGCTCGTCTTTCCTTTGAGATTTCTGCTCCTCACGCAGACTTTCGACCGCCGGGCTTTGTTCATTCGCCATTGGTGGCGGCTCCATAATCTGCCTCGTCTACGGAGGTTGAACGCTCGCAGACGCGCTCGCGTTCCTCACGAGCGAGACTGGACGCGAGTGCGAGCCTTGCGGGAACCAAACCTGCGCTTATCTGGTTGTCCGCGCGGCGTCGCCAGATGCCTGCTGCTCTCCGGCTGGATGCGTTGCCGCGGATGTACCGGCCGCAACCGCCAGGAGAGCGAAGCGAATTCCCCGGCGATGACCGGAACCGCCTAGTCCTGACAGCCGTCAGAGGCCCGTCGCTCCCTGAGCGACGGGCTTATCATTTCGCGCGCCTGGAACGCGTGAATGGCTCGCCGGTGGAGGCCGGCGATTGTGGGTTCATCGTGCCGAGACGCGGAAGGCGATTTTGAGGTCGGGAACGAGGTTCCTGCCGCCGCGTTCAGGTAGCTTCTCCGGAGAAGGCGCAATGACCAAAATGACCGTGACCGCCCTCCACCTTGAGCCGCGCCACTTCGTGCCAAACAATGCCAGGCTACCGGCGCTCATCTATGAAGGGGCGTTCGATGCTAACGCTGCTGATCTCGCGACCCTGATGGAGAAGCGATTCCGGGAGAATGGCTGGCCGCCGCAATGGCGTGATGGCATCTACGACTTCGATCATTATCACAGCCAAGGCCATGAAGTTCTTGGCATCGCAGCAGGGTCGGCGACGATCATTCTCGGCGGGACAGGCGGCCGCGAGATCGAGGTGAGGACCGGCGACGTGCTGGTCCTTCCCGCAGGAACCGGTCACCGCCGGATCTCGCAGTCCGAGGACTTTCTCGTCGTCGGCGCCTATCCGCCCGGCCAGGCCGGGGACATTGTTCGTGAGGACGCGACGCCGGCCATGCTGCAGAAGATCGCCCTGTTGAGCTTCCCCCCGCGCGATCCGGTGGTCGGCGACGATGGACCTCTCCTCAGGCTTTGGGTCGACGTCACCGTTGCGTGACGCCTGCTCCCTCATCGGTCTCGATCACACCCAGCTACGATGTTGGAGTGGGCAGGCAAGGGGCCGAAGCTCGATCGACAAGCGTCGCGACTGGAGGCCTCGTGAAGATCGCAACCTATAACGTCAATGGCATCAACGGCCGGCTCTCGGTCCTCATGCGGTGGCTCGAGCAGGATACCCCGGATGTCGTGTGTCTACAGGAGCTCAAAACCTCCGACCATCTGTTTCCGCAACGGGCACTCCGCGACGCCGGCTACGAGGCCGTCTGGCATGGCCAGAAGAGCTGGAACGGCGTGGCGATCCTGGCGAAGGCCACGCTTCCCATCCTGACGCGGCGCGGACTGCCCGGCGATCCCGATGACAGCCACAGCCGCTATATCGAGGCAGCGGTGGATGGCATACTCATCGGCTGCCTTTATCTTCCAAACGGCAATCCCGCGCCCGGCCCGAAGTTTGACTACAAGCTTCGCTGGTTCAAGCGGCTGCAGAACTACGCGGCGGAACTGCTGGCTTTCGACATTCCCGTGGCACTGATCGGCGATTTCAATGTCATGCCGACGGATCTCGACGTCTATGCCCCGGAACGCTGGCGCGACCACGCGTTATTTCGTCCCGAGGTCAGACGAGCCTATGCCGAATTGGCCGCACAAGGATGGACCGATGCCATCCGCGAGCTGCATCCGGACGAGCGAATCTACACGTTCTGGAAATACTGGCGAAACGCCTTCGAGCGGGACGCCGGCCTGCGCATCGACCATTTCCTTCTCAGTCCGACGCTCGCACCGCGGCTCAGAGCGGCCAATGTCCGGCGCACACCGCGAAGTTGGGACCATACCAGCGACCACGCGCCGGTCATGATCGACATCGATCCGCCATCTAGCGCGGCCTAGGCAGGCGTGTCGGTCGCCGTCTGCCGTTGGCGGGAGCGTGCCGCTCGCCGTGCCTCGCGCAATTCTTCCAAGGTCGCAAGCCACCAGCCGCGCGCATGTTCGCCGTCGTCGGGATCTCTTTTGGCCAGCCAAGTCCCGACCAGCTATCCAGCGAGGCTCGCGACAGTATCGCCATACATGGTCGCCGCAGAACCAGATCGTTCGTAGAGCTATGACGCCTAGAACAATCGAAACTGGCCCGCCGCCGGTTTGGCTGACGCTCAGATTTTTCATCCAAGCGTTTTGCAGGGCCGGTTGTTCATCGCGCGGGCGACGAAAAGCCCCCTCCCCGGTTGAGTGCGGGCTGAGATCGGTCTCTTTCGAGAAGGCTGACATAGAACGCCGCGGATCGGGCGACCCGAAGCTCGAGAGGGTCGAGCGTGATGCTGAATCTCCTACCCGCGCTTCTGATTGTAGACGTCGAGGCAGACGGCTCCGAGCAACACCAGGCCCTTGATGACCTGCTGATAGTCGATGCCGATGCCCAGGATCGACATGCCGTTGTTCATCACGCCCATAATCAGCGCGCCGATCACGGCGCCCGAGACGCGGCCCACGCCGCCATAGGCCGAGGCGCCACCGATGAAGCAGGCGGCGATGACGTCGAGCTCGAAGCCGACACCGGCCTTGGGCGTCGCCGTGTTGAGGCGCGCGGCGAAGATCAGTCCCGCCAGCGCCGCCAGGACGCCCATGTTGACGAACGCGAGGAAGGTCAGCCGCTCGGTCCTGACGCCTGAGAGCTTGGCAGCGCGCGCATTGCCGCCAACGGCATAGATCTGGCGGCCGATCGTCGTGCGTGTCGTGACAAAGGCATAGAGGGCGATCAGCACCCCCATCACCACGAGAACATTGGGCAGGCCACGATAGGAGGCGAGCAGATAGGTGGCGTAGAGGATGATTCCCGCGAAGATTGCGGTCTTGGCGATGAAGAAGCTCCAGGGCTCGACGGGAATGTCGTGGTCCTGCTGGCGTCTGCGGCTCTTCAGGTTGAGGGCGACGAGCAGCACAGCCAGCGCCGCCCCCAGCAGCATCGAGGTTGGCTGCAGGCCCTGAATCTTGCCGAACAGATCGGCGATGAAGCCCGAGGATAGCTTCTGAAATTGGGCGGGGAACGGCCCCACCGACTGGCCCTGCAGGATCGCAAGCGCCAGCCCCTTGAAGACCAGCATGCCGGCCAGCGTGACGATGAAGGACGGTATCTTGAAGTAGGCGACCCAATAGCCCTGCGCGGCCCCGATCAACCCGCCCAGCGCCAGGCAGATCAGCGTCGCCAGCACGAAATGTACGCCGTAATGCACCATCAGAACGGCGGCGACGGCGCCGACCGCACCGGCGACCGATCCGACCGAAAGATCGATATGGCCGGTGACGATGACCAGCAGCATGCCCAGCGCCATGACGACGATGAAGCTGTTCTGCAGGATCAGGTTGGTCAGGTTGAGCGGCAGCAGCAATTTGCCGCCCGTCACGACCTGGAAGAACAGCATGATCGCGACCAGCGACATCAGCATGCCGTATTCGCGCAGGTTTCCGCCCTTGGGCCTGGTGGCTTCGGGCCGGGCCGTAGCGGGTTTGACGATGCCGTCGCTCTGGACGTCGGTGCTCACGCTCTTGCCTCCCGGTTGCGCATGATGGCGCGCATGATCTTTTCCTGTGTCGCCTCGGCGGCTGGAAACTCTGCGACGAAGGCGCCCTCATTCATCACACAGATGCGGTCGCAGATGCCCAGAAGCTCCGGCATCTCCGACGAAATGACCACGACGCCGCGCCCGGCATCGGCGAGCTCGTTGATGATGCAGTAGATTTCATATTTGGCGCCGACGTCGATGCCGCGCGTCGGCTCGTCAAGGAAGAGCACCTTGGGGTCGGTGAAGAGCCATTTCGACAAGACAATCTTCTGCTGGTTGCCGCCCGAGAGCTGGCCGGCCTCCTGATAGACGCTGGCGCAGCGGATCCGCATGCGGCTGCGATAGGCATTGGCGACCTTCAGCTCGGCCATGTCATCGACCACGCCGGAATGCGCGACCTCTCGCAGGTTGGTCAGTGTGATGTTCTTGCGGATGTCTTCCGCGAGGATGAGGCCGAGCTCCTTGCGATCTTCCGTCACATAGGCGAGACCGGCCGCGATCGCTCCGGGCACGTCGGAGAGCTCGATTGGCCGGCCCTCGAGCCGCGCCGTGCCGGAGGCCTTGCGGCCATAGGAGCCGCCGAAGACGCTCATCGCAAATTCGGTACGGCCGGCCCCCATCAACCCGGCGATCCCGACGATCTCGCCGCGGCGGACATGGAAGTCCACGTTCCGCACGACTTTGCGATGGGTGTCGATCGGATGGAACACAGACCAGTCCTCGATCTCCAGCACCGTCTCCCCGATTTTTGGCTCGCGCTGCGGGAAGCGATGCGCCAGGTCGCGATCGACCATCGCGCGGATGATGCGGTCCTCTTCGACCTGGCCGGCATGGCAGTCGAGCGTATCCACGCAGCGGCCGTCGCGCAGCACCGTAATCCGGTCGGCGACGCGGGAAACCTCGTTGAGCTTGTGGGAGATCAGCACGGAGGCGATGCCTTGAGCTTTGAATTCGAGCAGCAGATCGAGCAGCGCCTCGCTGTCGCGCTCATTGAGGCTCGCCGTCGGCTCATCGAGGATCAGCACGCGCAGATTCTTCGCCAGTGCCTTGGCGATCTCGACGAGCTGCTGCTTGCCGACGCCGAGGTCGGCGATGCGGGTATCGGGCGCCTCGTCGAGCCCGACCCTGGCGAGCAGCGCCTGCGTTCCGCGATAGACGGCGCTGTGGTCGATCATGCCCATCCGGGTCGGGGGATCGGCGAGATAGATGTTCTCGGCGATCGTCATCAGCGGGATCAGCGCCAATTCCTGATGGATGATGATGATGCCGAGCGCTTCCGAGTCGTTGATGTCGCGGAAGTGCCGCTCCTCGCCCCCGAACAGGATCGAGCCATCATATGAGCCGTGCGGATAGACGCCGCTCAGCACCTTCATCAGGGTCGACTTGCCCGCGCCGTTCTCGCCGACGAGGGCATGGATCTCCCCGGGCTCGACGGTGAAGGACACATCGTTCAGCGCCTTCACGCCGGTAAAGGATTTGGAGATGCCGCGCATTTCCAGCACAGGGCTCATGGTGGTTCTCCCGCCTTCGGGCCGGTGGATGAGGCCCGGCACGAGGCCGGGCCCCCGGGGCGTCACTTGATCTGGGAGGCCTTGTAGTAGCCCGAGCCGATCAGGACCGCTTCCCAGTTCGACTTGTCGACCACCACGGGCTTCAGCAGGTAGGACGGCACGACCTTGACGCCGTTGTTGTAGGTCTTGGTGTCATTGACCTTGACCTCCTTGCCCGACAGCATCGCGTCGACCATGTCGGCGGTGACGCGGGCGAGGTCGCGGGTGTCCTTGAAGATCGTCGCATATTGCTCGCCGGCGATGATCGACTTCACCGAAGGCACCTCGGCATCCTGGCCCGAGACGATCGGCATCTTCTGCCCGCCTGACCCATAGCCGACACCCTTCACCGAGGACAGGATGCCGATCGAGATGCCGTCATAAGGCGACAGCACGGCGTCGAGCTTCTTGTCCGCGTAGTAGGCGCTCAAGAGATTATCCATGCGGGCCTGGGCGGTGGCACCGTCCCAACGCAGAGTCGAGACCTTGTCCATGCCCATCTGGCCGCTGGCGACGACGAGCTTCTTCTCATCGATGAGCGGCTTCAGCACCGACATGGCGCCATCATAAAAGAAAAAGGCGTTATTGTCGTCGGGCGAGCCGCCGAAGAGCTCGATGTTGAACGGGCCCTTGGCTTCCGGCAGACCGAGCCCCTTCAGCAGGGATTGGGCTTGCAACACGCCGACCTGGAAATTGTCGAAGGTCGCATAGTAGTCGACGTTCGGCGTGTTCCTGATCAGCCGGTCATAGGCCACGACCTTGATGCCCTGGGCCTTGGCCTGGGCCAGCACGTCGGACAACGTCGAGCCGTCGATCGCCGCGATCACCAGGACCTTGGCGCCCTTCGTGATCATGTTCTCGATCTGCGAGAGCTGGTTTGGGACATCGTCCTCGGCATATTGAAGATCGGTATCGTAACCGCGCTCCTTGAGCACCTTCACAATGTTGTCGCCGTCGGCGATCCAGCGCGCGGAGGATTTCGTCGGCATCGCGATACCGACCGTCGGCTTGCTCTGCGCGACCGCGGAGGGCGATTGGCCCATGGCGAAGGCCGCGAGCGTCAGGGCGGAGAGAAGTGTCGTCAGGCGTTTCATGCTGAACTCCCAGGTTGTGAAAGGGTCGGCCGCATTCGCGGACCGGTTTCTTGGCGGCGGGTCGGCCGCTGATCGGTCGGGGGGTCTGGCCGCGTCTGGAGCGGTCAGGAACCTCCCCAGCGCAAACACGGTTCAGCACGTCCGATGGCCCCCACTTCGGCTCGGAAGGTCCGCCCGTGGTCGGGGTCGGCAGCGCGGGCATCCGCAGTCATGGCCTCATAGGCCGAGGTGACCAGCAGGTGGTCGAAGCGCCGCCCGACGAAAACCGGGCAGCTCGGCTGGCGCGCCGGCATCGCGATGCTGCGCAACCGGTCCCCGCTGGGCGAATAGACGTCGACGCAGCCGCCGCCCCAGATCGCGCACCAGATGAGGCCCTGCTCATCGGTGACGGCACCGTCAAGGCCGCCGGCAGCCTCGCGCTTGTGCAGGATTGCAGGCGGCCCGACCGGGAGGCCGGTCGCCGGGTCGATCGAGACACGATAGAGCGCGTTTTCGCTTGTATCGGCGAAATAGCCGGTGGCGCCGTCCGGAGAGAAGCAGATGGCGTTGGGAATGGCCAGGCCGCTGAAGAGCAGCGAGACCTCCCCGTCACGGAAAGCGTGGATCGCACCGGCGCCGGCTTCCGCAGCGCGGCCCATCGTGCTGACCCAGAAGGTGCCGCTTTGATGGACGCGTGCATCATTGGATCGGATCGGACCGTCCTTGCCGGCGAGCTTTGCGACGCGGGTCAGCTTTCCGCTTGCGATCTCGCGCAGATAGAGCCCGTCCTCGGCCGCCAGCATCTGGCGGTTGGCATCGATCTGCGCCAGCGCGCTGGCCATGACCGGCAGATCGTGGATCGTGATGCGGCCTGTTTCCAGACGCGCCTCGAACAGTCGGCGCTCGAGGATGTCGAACCACCAAGCGGTGTCGCTGCTGGCATCGTAGCTCGGGCCTTCGCCGAGATGGCAGCGCTCCATGCAGAGCACCGATATCGGAACCGTCTCGGGCGCGGCAATTTGCGAAAACGGTGTGTGAAGCATGGTCATGTGCGCATGCCTCCGTCGCGGGCGGTGGAGAAACGATAGATCGAGACGTGGCGATAGGTCTCACCGGGATCGAGCCGCACGGAGGGAAAATCGCGGCGGTTGGGCGCATCCGGCCAGCCCTGCGGCTCCAGGCAGAACGCGTCGGACTGGCGATGCAGGCGCCCGTATTTCCCCGCGGCCGCGCCATCGAGGAAATTGCCCGAGTAGAACTGCAGCCCCGGCTGGTTCGTGAGCAGTTCCATGACCCGCCCCGAAGACGCTGCCTCGACACGGGCGGCGAGGCGCGGCTGCGCCGAGATGCCAAGGCAGAAATTGTGGTCGTAGCCGCGCCCGGCGCGCAACTGGGCATCGTCCTCGCGGATGCGCGCGCCGATCGCCACGCCCGACCTGAAGTCGAAGGGCGTTCCCGCGACCGGACGTGGTGGGCCCGGAAGCGGAATTGCCTCGGCATTCGTCGGAAGGAAGTCGTCGGCGGCCAGCGTCAGGACATGGTCGAGGATGGTCCCGCCCATAGCGACGCCGTCGAGATTGAAGAAGCTGTGATTGGTCAGGCTGACCACGGTCGGACGGTCGGTCACGGCTTCGTAGCTGATCGTCAGCTCACGAGGGCCCGACAAGCGAAAGCTGACGAGGGCGTCGAGCGAACCGGGAAAGCCGTTCTCGCCATCGGGGCTCGCGTGGCGAAGCGTGACGGCGGGGGCCTCACCGGCTTCGATGGTCTCGACCGACCACAGCGCCCGATCGAACCCGCCAGGGCCACCATGGAGCGTGTTCGCACCATCATTGGCCGGCAGCGCGATGCGTTCGCCGTTCAACGTGAAGGCGGCACCGGCGATGCGGTTGGCGAAGCGCCCGATCGTGGCACCGTAGAAATCCCGCTGCGTCTCGTAACCGGCGGCATCGTCATGGCCGAGCACGATATCGGCGAGCGCACCCTTCGCGTCGGGCACGAAGAGCGCTTGCAGTACCGCGCCATAGGTGATGATCCGGGCCTCAAAGCCGCCGGCCCCGCGCAGGGCGACGCGCTCGACTGCGCGCCCGTCGGCAAGCGTGCCGAAGCCTTCGCGGGTTATAGTGGGTCTCGCTTTCACCATGAGAACGGTGCCGCATTGGCGCGGCGCCCCAGCATGAAGGCGTCTGCGACATGGCCGAGCGGGGCAAGATCGACGTCGCAGGCGCCGCGCCCGATCAGATCGACGAAATGCCGGTAGATGCCGGCATATTCCGCTTCTCGCTCGTCGACCAGCACCGCGCCGTCGAGCGTCAGCCGCGCACCGCCCGCGGAGAGCAACAGTCGGCCGCCCTCGCTGTCGATTGCGATGTCCCAGCTCTGCAGGCCGGTCTGGAGGAAGTCGAAGACGGCATGGATGGGCAGGCCGTTCGCGTCCGTGAGATCCAGTTCGGCGGCGATGGGAGCGGCTCGGTTCTCGGGGAAGGCCAGCGTGGCTCCCGTTAGGAACAGCGGGCGCGGAAGGATGCGCGTCAGGATCGACAAGGCGTTGATGCCGGGGTCGAAGACGCCAAGCCCACCAGGCTCGAAGATCCAGTCCTGGCCCGGATGCCAGACCCGGACATCCTCCTTCCAGGTGATCTCCACGGCACGCGGCTCATGGACGGCCAGAAAATCGCGGGCAGGTTCTACGGCCGGCGCAAAGCGCGAATGCCAGGTGGCGAACAGGGTCAGCCCGGCCTCGCGCGCAGCGGCGACCAGCGGCGCGATCTCGCTCACCGTCGCGCCCGGGGGCTTTTCCAGCAGCACGTGCTTGCCGGCCGCGAGCGCCTGCGCCGCCTGGGCACGGCGGCCCTGCGGTGGCGTGCACAGCGCCACCGCCTCGATCTCGGGAGCCTCGGCCAGGAGCGCCTCCAACGTCTCGAAATGGGCAACGCCATCGAGCGCGGCATTCCGGCTGGCTATGGCGGCGAGCGCGATGCCCGGCGTCCGTGCGATCGCCGGCAGATGCTGATCGCGGGCGATCTTGCCCAGACCGACGATGGCGAGGCGGATTGGGTTCACGCTCAACGCCCCCAACGCAGCACGATCGGATCAAGCCGCCTGGCGATCTCGATCAGCCCGGCGCGGGTGGCGGGATGCATCGCCGGCAGCGGCGCGCGTAGCGTCTCATGGGCGATGACGCCGCCCTCCCTCATCAGCGCCTTGCAGGCGGCGAGCCCGCATTGGCGGTTCTCGTAGTTGATCAGTGGCAGCCAGCGCTGATAGGCGTCGATCGCCTCGTCCCGGCGGCCCGCAAAATAGGGGTCGGTGATCTGGCGGATGCCGTCGGGATAGGCTCCGCCCGTCATAGCGCCCGTCGCGCCGGCGTCGAGATCGGCCATCAGCGTGATTGCCTCCTCGCCATCCCAGGGCCCTTCGATCGTGGCGCCGCCGGCCTCGATCAGCGCGCGCAGCTTGGCGGCAGCCTGTGGCACCTCGATTTTGAAATAGGCGAGGTTTTCGATCTCCCGGGCCATGCGGGCGAGGAACGGAACCGATAGCGGCGTGCCGGCCACCGGTGCATCCTGCACCATGATCGGGATCGAGATCGCATCCGAGACATGGCGGTAGAAATCGTAGATGGAGGCTTCGGGGACCCTGAAGGTCGCGCCGTGATAGGGCGGCATGACCATAACCATCGCCGCGCCCAGATCCTGCGCCCGGCGCGAGCGCTCGGCACAGACGAAGCTGGAAAAATGGGTGGTGGTGACGATCACCGGAACGCGGCCCGCGACGTGCACCAGAACGGCGACCATCACCCGCTCGCGCTCCTCATCGGTGAGCACGAACTGCTCGGAGAAGTTGGCGAGGATGCACAGCCCGTGCGAACCTGCGTCGATCATGAAGTCGACGGCACGCTTCTGACCTTCAAGATCGAGCCGCCCCTGCGCGTCGAACACGGTCGGAACGACCGGGAAGACGCCCTTATAGGACTGAGTGGCGGGAAGCTTCGGCATTTGTCACCTTCATGGGTTGTCGCACAGGCCGACAAAGCTGGGACGAGTTGTCTGCGGGTTCATTCGGCTGCACCGTGACGGCGCAGCCCATCGAAGATCACGCCAGTCATCGCCGCGGCCGCCGCGTCTGCATCGCGGGCGGCGATCGCCTCGACGATGCGTGCATGTGCCGTCACTGAAATCTCGTAGCCGCCCTCGTCGACCGGCGCGCTCAAAAGGAAGGACGCTCGCAAGGCAGCTTCGACGACCGCGCCGATGGAGCGCATGAACGGGTTCCCAGACGCATTGGCAACAAGCAGATGCAGGCTCAGATCCGCCTCGGCGAAGCCGGGGGCCTCCCGCGCCGACTCGATCCGCATCTTGTCAATGGCGGCGGCCATCAGCCCGAGGTCGGCCTCGGTGCGGCGCTCGGCTGCGAGCGCGGCGGCGCGCGGCTCCACTGCCAGTCGAATGTCGGCGAGGTCACGCAGGAAGCGCTTGTCGATCCCACCGTCGAGATGCCAGGCCAGCACGTCGGCGTCGAACATGTTCCAGGCCGCGCGTTCGCGCACCACGGTGCCGATCCTGGCCTTGGTGCTGAGTAGTCCCTTGGCGACCAGCGTTTTGACGCTCTCGCGCAGGACCGGGCGCGAAACACCGAAGCGCAGGATCAGTTCGGCATCGCCGGGGATCTTCGTCCCTTGGCGATAGCGTCCGGAAATGATGTCGATGCCGATGGTGCGCGCCACCTGCGCGTAGTTGGAATGCGCGCGCCTGGCAGGAATAACGAGGAGCGGGTTCATGGTGAGTTCACCCCGGTCGGGCGCGGGCGTCGGCGTCGCGCCAAGGGCGGCGTCGCCTGCTGGAACGCGATGACGGCGAACAGGAGGGCGCCGGTCGCTATCTTCGCCCACCAGCTCGCAAGCGAGCCGTCAACGGCGATGTAGGTCTGGATCAGGCCCCGGCTCGACACCCCGATGAAGGGGCCGAAGACGAAACCATAGACGCGATCAGAATGTCCTTGAGCTTCATCCGATCCTCCTGCGGTGAGCCACGCCGCTTGATGCAGCTTGTTATCCCTTCTTATGACACATGCGCGGAGGTGGAGGAATAATCATATTGTTTGACTATTGGATGAGGGTCGGGCCGGCCGGAGATCCAGCGGATCGGTCTTGCCAAGTTCATCATGGCGGCGGCGCTGGCGAGTGTGCGCGTACAGAGGGGTATCGATTATCGGGATGCTGCCATCGCGCAGTGATGGCGGCTATAAGGCGACCCCAGACACCAGCTTTACGCCACATTGCAAAGCGGTCGTAGCAGATGCGAAGCGTGACCAGCGAGAGATCTCTTCCGATCGACCCATGCTTCGCCTTCATTTTCCTTCCAGGCGCAACGCGTCGCCGTACGAAACCCACCGCGACGAAATCACGCCCGGAAGCTGGGGTGCCGCGGCGTGCAGCGGCATTCGTGCTGCGCCCGATGTATAGCTGGTATGACCCTTTCCTGGCGAGCAAGTGCGCCACTCTCGTTCAATTCGGCAGTTGGCAGAATGAGCGAGGCGGCCGACGGATATCAACTTCAGATCGCCAACCACCCGTCGGGGTGAAATGGCTAACCACGCGTGACAAGGGCCGCCCCGCGAGAAGCGACCCGCTTTTAAGGTCTGGTGCTAGTTGAGGACGATATGGAAAGCTTCGGCAAAGGTTAGGTCGACCATGTCACCCCGCCGGAATTTCTGCAACTCGGCCTTGACGACTGGGTCCCGCACGGCGAGCGAGCGCGGACCAAGTGGTCCGACATAGCTCACAACGTTGGTGCTTGCATCGAACCTCTCGAATTTTGCCGTCAGCGTGACCGCCCTCACGACATACTTGTCCGGTAGATTCTGGAAAGTCGGCTCCGTGGTCGCTTCAGTGTAGGCGATCCCCGGTCGCGAGCCGCGCCTGCTGTGGCGAACGCCGACAGCGACGCCCTCGACCCGGCTAATCTCGACCGTGTCGCCTGCGCGAAGTCTCTGGAGATCGCCGAAGACCGGCGGCACCTCCACGAGCCATTGGTTGCCATGCTGCTCGACAATCACCGAACGATTGGATCGATCTACCGACACCACCCGCACCGTCAGGTGCTCGACTTCGACCGGCCCGATCCCAGAGACGATAACCGTTCGGCTTGTGATCTCAGGATAGGTAGCACAGCCCGCCGCGCCCGCGGCAATTGCGATGGCGAGCATCACGCCAATATGTTTCGACATGGGAAACCTCCACTGAAACAGAAGCCGGATTGCAGCCGGCACTTCATACCGGATCGCAAGCCGCGGAAGGAAAAACTCTTCCGCCGCGATTTTCCGCCAACCGATTGAGGCTGACCATCTCGGCAAACCCCGAGAGGCACATCAGGAAAATCCGCTTCCTTCAGTCCGATAGTCCTGAGTTTGACCGCCATGGCTTGCAAGCCCGATCGCACAAGCTGCCGCCATCCTCCGCAAGTTGCCCATTTCACGCACCGAAGCTGTCTCCAGCAGCGCAGGCGGTCTTTCGCCCACGGCTGTAAGCCTGCCGCCGTTCGGCATTGAGTTCACCCTTGAGCTCCCGGCACTTGCAGAGGCTTCGGCACCAGCTTGATGCCGTTCTCCTGGAGGGTCAGACGCACCTTGGCGAGAATCGCCTTGCGGATCTGAAACTGCCGGCCAGCCTTTGTCTTGAACTTGCCGCGGATTACCAACGTGCCGTCCTCAAGCGCTGCAATTCCCTGGCTTTTGAACGGCTCGAGCAGATCGGGATTAAGCTCGGGATCGGCAGCAATCTCCTAGCCAACCTTCTTGAATAATTTCCGCACGGTTTCGACGTCGGTGTCGAGAGCGACGCGGAAAAGCATCTTCTCGATCACCCACTCGCGGCTGAAATTCTGGATCTTTCCGATCTGACCGTAAGGGATAGTCGCGACTGCACCGCGCGGGTGTCTCAAGGAGACCGATCGCAGTGAAATCTTCTCTACAGTACCCTTGGCGCCCGAGCTCTCGATGTATTCGCCTTGACGAAACGCATCATCGACCAGGAAGAACAAACCGGCCACAACATCCTTGACCAAAGTCTGAGATCCGAGGCCGATCGCGAGACCGAAGATCGACAGGCCAGTGATCAGGGGCCAGACATTGATACCCAGCATCACCAAGACGGTCAGCGCGCCGAGCGTCAAAAGCATGGCCTTGGCAAAACCGATGAGCAAGGGGCCGATTGTGCTGAGCCGTGTCCCGACCAAGGCCGCTTCGGCCTCCGGATCTCCGACAGATGGGTGCCGAAAGCGCCCGGCCAGAATTGCTACCCAGTTCCAGCAGAAGGCGATCACCAGCACGAGGAGGAAGAGCTCGATAGCCTTAGCAGCGACTGCGCGACGCGGAATTTCGACAACATCCAGAAGAGGTAGTCCTCCTTCCATGAGGCGATGGCGCTGCGGGCCTCGACGAGCGTCGAGAACAGCGCGTCGTTGAGGCACTCGTCCCGGAGGCGCCCGTTGAAGCTCTCGACGAAGGCATTCTGCGTCGGCTTGCCGGGGGCGATGTAATGCCACGCGACCCCGGTCTCCTGGCACCAGCGCAGGATCGCCATCGAGGTGAACTCGCTGCCGTTGTCGGACACGATCGTCCCCGGCCGGCCGCGCAGGCGAATGACGCCATCCAGTTCGCGAGCCACGCACAGGCCCGAGAGCGAGGTGTCGGCGACGAGCGCCAGGCACTCGCGCGTGTAGTCGCGACGACGGCGAGCACCCTGAAGCGGCGACCGTCCGAGATCGTGTCGGAGAGAAAATCGAGGCTCCAGCGCGCATTGGCCCGATCAGGCACGAGCATGGGCCTGCGCGTGCCCAATGCCCGTTTGCGGCCGCCACGCCGGCGCACCTGCAACTTCTCTTCGCGGTAGAGCCGCCGCAGCTTCTTCTGGTTCATCACGATGCCCTGGCGGTCCAGCATGATGTGGATCCTGCGATAGCCGAACCGCCGGCGCTCCGTCGCCGCGGCCTTCATCGCCTCGCGCAACAGGGCATCGTCCGGCCGGGTGCTCGTGTAGCGCACCGTCGAGCGATCGATCTTCAAGGCCAGGCACGCCCGACGCTGGCTCACCGCATGCACCGTGCAGGCATGAGCCACCGCCTTCCGCTTCGCATCGGGCGTCACCTTTTTTGCGGCGACATCCCTGAGGATCGCGTTGTCGAGCCTCTGCTCGGCCAGCAGTTTCTTGAGGCGGGCGTTCTCATCCTCGAGGGTCTTCAGCCGGCGCGCATCCGACACGTCCATCCCGCCATACTTCGCCTTGAACTTGTAGAAGGTCGCCGAGGAGATGCCGTGCTTGGCTAGCAGACGTCAGCCGTCGCAGCTCCAGCCTCCTGCTCCTTCAGGATCCCGATAATCTGCTCTTCCGTGAACCGTGAGGGGCGCATCGTCCGTCTCCATGAGTGACGGACTCTACTCAAATCTGGAGGAAGTTCAGGGGCTCAGGTCAAGAGGCATAGTGTTGCCGCGATTGTCGGTCGAGTTCCGCAATCTACCTCTGGACGCCCGGCCTGAGCCGGGCGTCAATTATGCTTCCAAGGCATTCCGATCGTAGCTTGCGGCCGAGTCGTCGCGTCCGTCGTCAGCCTGCTTCGCCGGCGCTGGACCGTCGGCGGTCCAATTCGTCAGCCCCCTCCCCGATTTAGATTGGGCGTGACGTTGCTTGTGAGCAGGCCGCGGCACACGGGAAGGTCCGTATCGAGCAGTCCTAACTTACCGAATTGGCCCGTTGCGGACGCTCGGAGTGTCTGCTTTTGGGCCGTTTAGATTGCCGCGAGACGGTCGGGAAGGAAACCCCGCCCCCCCTGCGGAAATATTCATTTCCGGCCCCGCGTCTTCAAGGATCGCTGAGCTTCCTCTTCTGGGGAGAAGATTATGCCAGTTCGGTAGTCCGGTGAGAGTTGATTTTCTGTAGGATAGGTCGCGAGTAGACTTGGTGCTCGACGGCAGGAGGTCCTTTACAGCATGGAGTATCCGGCTCCCGCGGCCCATGCCGTCTATGAAATCAATCCATCAGAGGCATGTGGCGAAGGGACGATGCCGAGCTGGCCGTACTACGTGGCCCGGTGGCTGTTTCGCGAGCCGATCGACATTGCGATCACCGCCGCGCTCGCCGAAATCGGCGAACTCGCCGCTGCGGATCGGGCCTGGATGTTCGAATACGACGCCGAATTGCTCCGTTTCCGGAACACGCATGAGTGGAGCAGGCAAGGCATCCGCTCGTTCGTCGAGGATCTGCAGAACACGTCCGTGACAATGATCGCCTGGCTCCACCAGTTTCTGGTGAAGGGCCAGGCGGTGATGATCAACCGCGTCGCCGACCTGCCACGCCCGGCCCGCGCGCTCCAGGTCGAGATGCTCAGGCAAAACGACAAGAGCGTCCTCAGCGTACCGGTTTTTCACGAGGGACGATTGCGCGCCTGCATTGGATTCGATGCGACCACGGCGATCCGACGCTGGCCGCCCGCCGACATCAAAGCGCTCTTCCAATGCGCCGAGCTGATCGCGCTGGCGCGCTATGGTTCCTTCCAGGACGGACGGGCCGTTGCCGGCGCCTCGAGACCGTTCGTCCCGCTGATCTATCTGCGCCGACCGGGGCAGGTCATCGGGGTCGAGCCGCAAACCATCCTCGGCGTCCGGTCTGCGCGTGATTATGTGAAGGTCTGGCTGCACGATGGTTCGGCCGTGCTGGATCTACGCCCTCTCGCGCTCTGGACCGGAATGCTGCCGTCAGCCTCGTTCCTGCGCATTCACCGCACGGCGATCGTCAACCTGCAGCATGTCAACGGCCTCGACCGACGCGCCGGCGATCGCTGGACCGTTGGACTCAACCGCGTGGCCGAGGGCTGGCCGGTCTCACGACAATATCGGCAGGAGCTGCGAAAGCGCCTCGGCGTCTGAGAACCGCGGCCGATTCGCGGGGTCTCGATCTTCGGCCGTTTAACCGATTCCTCACGATGAGTTCGGCTCGGGGCGCCGTTCGTCGAACCCGCATGTCTGTTCGTCGAACAGTGCTTGCCGCCCGGCGGGCGGGCGATCTCAATGCGGACATCGTTCGATGGACCCGCCTCCGCCTATGCCTTTTCGCCGCCCCCCGCGCCTCGACGAACTGAAACCGAGATCCTTGCCGGCCCGCAAAATCGTACGGCTCTTGCTTTGCTCCCTGTTTGCGATCGCATCGACCGCGGGCGCGCAGCGGGCGGAAGCCGAAGATCTCGCGCTGCGCGATGCGGCGTCGATGGCCGGCGTCGGAATGTTCCTCAACGCGCGCGCCCCTGGCCTGATCCTCGCCGTCGTCCGCGGCGAGGATAGCTTCATTGCGGGATATGGCGAGATCGCCCCGGGCAGCGGCAAGGAGCCGGATGGCCGTTCGATCGTCCGCGTCGGCTCGGTCTCGAAGGTTTTCGCGACCGATGTGCTCGCCGCCATGGCGGCCACCGGACAGGTTGCGCTCGATGCGCCGCTTGCCGGCTATGCTCCGCCGGGGAAGACGCCGCTGGCTTTCGAAGACAGGCCGGTCACGCTGCTCGACCTTGCAACGCATTCGGCCGGCCTGCCGCGCGAGATGCCCGATCCGGCGACGCCGCCTGACGAGAAAAACCCGTTCGCGGCCTACAAGGCCTCGTATTACTGGGACTGGATGTCGAGCCATCGGCCCGCCTATCGCCCGGGCACGACCGCAATCTACTCGAATTTCGGCTTCGGCCTGCTCGGCGAGGCGCTTGGCCAGGCCGGCGGAAAGCCGTTCGCGGAACTGGTCGGCGAGCGCATCACCAAGCCGCTCGGGATGGCAGATACGACCTTGCGCCTCTCGGAGGCACAGAAGCCTCGGCTGATGACCGGGCTCGACCCGTTCGGAAAGCCCGACCCGAACTGGGAGGCGAGCGAGGTGATGCAGGCCAGCGCCGGCATCTACACCACGGCCGACGACATGGTGAGGTGGATGCGCTGGCACCTTGCCGACGATGCGGCCGGGCGGCCGGCACGGACGCTCGCACATGCGCTCTGGCGACCGCATGACGGGCTTTCCCGCCTGGTCGGCGTCGAGGCGACGGACTCCGAGGGGATGGGGCTTGGCTGGATCGTCAGCCGGCCGAAGGACAGGGTGCCTCTCCTCCTCGGCAAAAGCGGCGGAATCGGCGGCTTCATGAGCTATGTCGTGCTCTCGCCCAATCGCAGGCTCGGCATCTTCGTCGTCGCGAGCAAGGTCGACTTCGCCATGTTCGAAGGGCTGAGGACCGCTGTCCGTGATCTGGCGGCGGAACTGACCCCGGCGAACCCGTAGACGATGGCCGCGTTCCCTCCCCTCCGCAGATCGAGCCACCTCGCCTGCTCGACCGCGATGCTGCGCGTCTGGCTCGCTCTGGCCGGATCAGCCGCTTCCTGCGCGCCACTCGTGTTGGCACTGCCCGCCTGGGGGCAAGTCAGCGGAAAGGGAGGAGCCGGCGGTGCCCACGGCGTCAGTCGCCCCACCACGGGACAAGCAGGTAGCCTCGGTGGCGAATATTCCGGCGGCGGCGGTGGCGGAGGTGGCGGGGCCAATGCCCGGCCGAGCGGCGGGTCCACAGGCGGCAAGGGCGGCAGCGGCGTGGCCGGCCATGGCGGCGGCGCTGGCGGCGACATCAGCGGCAATTCATCCGTTCTGCCGTCGATTCCACCCGGATATCTCGGCCATGTCGGGCAGTCCGGTTCGGCAGGAGGCTCGCCCTCGCATGGCGCTGCCGGCGCCCCGGGACATGATGGCGGCAGTGGCGGCGGCGGTGGCGGGGGAGCCGTCGGTCTCGATTTCTACGGGACATTGCTGACGGCAAACCAGACGATCAACCTGGTCGGCGGGGATGGCGGCAATGGCGGAACCGGAGCGAACGGCGGCAACTCCTATAGAGACCCCTTCATCGGACATGGGGGCGCTGGTGGAGGCGGTGGCGGTGGTGGCGGCGGCGGTGCCGCGGGGTTGTCTTTGCCGGGTCAAGAGCTCGTCTTCGGCCCTTCGTCGGTCGGGTTTCACTGGGTCCCACCGCCTAACCTTGTCGTGACGACCACGAATGCGACTCTGCAGGGCGGCAATGGCGGCCGAGGCGGAGACGGCGGCGACGGAGGATCGGGCTCGGGGGCCTATGTGTCGCAAACCTGCCTTCCGGGAGGTCGGGGCTGTTTGCCGATCCGCATGTATCCGGGCGATGGCGGACCCGGCGGCTCCGCTGGAGACGGCGGTGCCGGCGGCGCCGGTCTGCTGTCGCTCTACGGCCGACAGATCAGCCTTTTTGCGACGACCGCTCAGGGCGGCAACGGCGGCGACGGCGGCGGCCTCGGAGGCGGAGGCAATGGCGGCTCGAGCTACGGCTATAGCGGCATGACGGATGGCGCTCGCGGCAATTTCGGAACGAACGGAAACGGCGGCCGTGGCGGTGCCGGCATCGAGGTCGTCGCGACGAGCGGCGGCAGTACGATCATCTCCCTGTCGTCGGATAGCCATGCCCTCGGGGGCAAGGGTGGCAGGGCCGGCTATCTTGCTTCGCCCGGCTGGGGAGGCGACGGCATTCGTGTAGCCGGGCCCGCGACCATCACAGTGGGCGGGACTGCGACCGGCGGCGGCGGTGGCGATGTCAACGGTGCATTGTTCGGCGGCGGCGGCGGTGCAGGCATTTTCGTCGACGGCCGAGCCAACGTTACGGTTCAGAACGGCGCGCAAGTATCTGGCGGACGCGGCGGGCTCGGCGAGCAATCATCCGCCGGCCGCGGCGGGCTCGGCGAGCAATCATCCGCCGGCCGCGGAGGCGATGGCGGCTCGGGCATCGAGGTGCTGCGTGGCGGGACATCCCTGTTCATCGCCGGAGAGGTGCGCGGCGGCGACAGCCAGGGCTTTGTTCCCGGCTCGCAAGGCGCGGCGATTGCCCTCAACGGCAGCGGCAACTCGGTCGAGTTGCAGGCGGGATACGATCTGGTCGGCAAGGTGGTCGGCGGCAGTAATGCGACCCTCATTCTCGGCGGCGCGACGAATGCGGGCTTCGATCTCAGCGGACTAGGTTCGCAATATCTGGGCTTCTCGGATTTCAACAAGGGCGGCGCGAGCACCTGGACCCTGTCGGGTGCTGCGACGGCCTTTCGCGGCGACATGGCGATCGACGCCGGAACGCTCGCCTTCTCGGCAGGAGCGCAGCTCACGGCGATGAATGCTCAGATCGCAAACGGCGCGGGTTCGACCGCAGCCGTCTCGGTCTCGGGGGCTGGAGCGAAATGGACCGTCGACGGTCCGCTTGTCGTTGGCAATCAAGGTCAGGGCGGCCTGACGGTCTCCGATGGAGGCACCGTTCTCGCCGGCTCGATCAACGCCGGAACGGCGATCGGCGGGGCCGGCACGATCAGCATCACCGGCAACGGCTCGCATCTGGGAGCCGGCAGTCTCGTGCTTGGCGATGCCGGCACGGCATCGGCCCTGGTGTCCGGGGCCACGTCGAGCCTGACGGCAGATACGCTCACGATCGCGAACCGCGGCAGTGCCGAACTTACGGTCGCCGACGGCGGCAGGGCCGGCGCTGGCGGGGGCCGGAACATCGAGGTCGCCAAGAACCTGGGCAGCGTCGGCACCATCAATATCGGCGCGGCTGCCGGGCAAGCCGCGACCGCACCTGGGACACTCGCCAGCGACATCCAGTTCGGTGCCGGCACCGGCAGGCTGGTCTTCAACCACACCTCCAGCGGCTACACATTCACCAGAGCAGTCTCGGGCGCAGGCGCGATCGACCTCCGCGCCGGTACGACGATCCTCACGGCCGATAGCGGGGGGTTCTCAGGGCCGACAACAATCGCCGGCAGCACGCTTCGGATGGCAGATACCGCACGTCTCGGCGGCACCGTCAGCATCGATGGCGGCGGCCGGGTCGAAGGCGGCGGCAGCATCGGCGCGACGACCGTCAACAACGGCGGCACGCTCGCGCCTTCCGGCTGGAACGCGCTCACGGTCAACGGCAACGTGACCGTCAATGGCGGGGGCACCCTCCGGCCTTCGGATGCCGCCGGCCTCATCGTCGATGGCACGCTGACGCTGAATTCCGGCAGCGCTTACGACTACCGGCTGCATGGCTACGGATCGTCAGCAGCCGGCTCGGCGACGACGCGCGTCAACGGCAACCTCGCCCTCAATGGCGGGACGTTGAATCTCGCCAGCAGCTCCCAACCCGCGCTCGGCTACCACCGCGCCTTCACCTATACGGGAACCCTGTCGGGTGGTGGCCTTCCCGTCGGGACGGTGCCCAACACCGGGCCGTTCGCTTACAATTACAGCGTCGACACCTCGCAAAGCGGCAGGGTCGATGTGCTCGTCGGCGCCAATGGCGTCAACATCCTGCAGCTATGGGGCACGACATCGGCCGGTGGCGCCAGTGGTAGCTGGACTGCCACCAATCAGAACTGGCTGGACCTCGGCGGCGCAACGCCGACGCAATGGGGCAGCGGCTATGGCGTGTTCCGGGGCCCGGGGGGCACCGTCACGCTCGACAGCGTCAACGGTGCGCTGGGCGCCGTCGGGCTGCAATTTGCCGGCGGCAGCTACACACTGACCGGCGACAGCCTCGACCTGCATGGCTATAGCGGCGGCGGCATCACCATCACCACGCCGGAAATCAGGGTGCTCGATGGCGAGACGGCCGGGATCGACGCAACGCTCACCGGCACGGCCGGTTTCGAGAAGACCGGCGACGGCACGCTCATCCTCGGCGGCGCGAACAGCTACAGCGGCGGCACGGTCATCTCGGGTGGCAAGTTGCAGGTTTCGGCCGACGCCAATCTCGGCGCGGCCAGCGGCGGGCTGACATTCGACAATGGCGCGTTGCGCACGACGTCGGACATCCTCTCCACCCGCAACGTCGCGCTGCTCGGCACCGGCGCGATCGAGACGGATGCCGGCACCACATTGACTCTGTCCGGCCCGGCCGGCGGCGCCGGCGGGCTGATCAAATGGGGGGACGGCACGCTTCTCCTCACCGGCACCAACAGCTGGGCGGGCGGCACCCTGCTCACTGCCGGCACGATAAGAGCTGGAAGCGCCGGCGCCCTGCCAACCATGACCGATTGGGTGCTGACCGGCGGCAAGCTCGACCTCGCCGGGCATGATCTCTCGATGGCCTTCCTGGCGAGCACGGGCGGCGAGATCGCGTTGGGCGGCGCCGACCTCACCGTCAATCAGGTGCAGGACAGCCTCTATGCCGGAACCATCACCGGCGTGGGGCGCCTGCTGAAGGATGGCCCCGGCGCATTGCTGCTGACCGGCACGAACGGCTATTCCGGCGGCACGGTGATCCGCGACGGCACGCTCGCCATCGTCGCCGACGCCAATCTCGGCAGTGCAGCTTCCGCCATCGCCTTCGACGGCGGTGGCCGCCTGATGACGCTGGCCGACATCACCAGCGGCCGCTCGGTCACGCTTGCCGGCACCGGCACGATCGAGACCGCTGCCGGCACGCGTTTCGTCCTCGGCGGCTCGACCAGCGGTAGCGGCAACCTGGTCAAGGAGGGTTGGGGAACGCTGGCCTTGACCGGCAGCGCTGGCCATGCCGGAGGCACGACGATCGCGGCCGGCACGCTCCAGATCGGCGATGGCAGCACGACGGGCGAACTCGCCGGCGACGTCTCAAACGACGCTGTGCTGCGCTTCAACCGCTCGAATCTATACAGTTTCGGTGGCGCCATCTCCGGCGCCGGCATCGTCCTTCAGTCCGGCACCGGGATGACGAGCCTGACTGGCACGAACTCCTATTCCGGCGGCACATTGATCGAGGCCGGAACCCTGCAGGTCTCGCGCGACGCCAATCTGGGCGCTGGCGGAACGGCCGTTACCTTCCTGGGGGGAGCGCTGCGGTTCGGTGCCTCGTTCAATACCGATCGCCCCCTGCTGCTGATCGGCAATGGCACGGTGGACACCAACGGCCACGATGCAACGCTGACAGGCGGCGTCTACGGTTATGGCGATCTGATCAAGGCCGGCGCGGGCACCCTAACGCTGAGCGGAGCGAACTCTTATCGCAACACGCTTGTTACCGCCGGCACCTTGATCGGCGACGCCGCATCGATCTCCGGCGATATCACCAATAACGGCGCGGTCGTCTTCAACCAGCGAAACGATGCCAGCCTGGCGGGCGTATTGTCCGGCACCGGCAGCTTCACCAAGGCCGGCGGCGGAGCCCTTGCCTTGACCGGCGACAGCTCCGGCTTCTCCGGCTCGACCACAGTGTCCGCGGGCACGCTCATCGTCAACGGCGCGCTCGGCGGCGGGCTCGATGTCCTGTCCGGCAGCCGCCTGCAAGGCAACGGCAGCGTCGGACCGACCACGATCCATGCCGGTGCGACCATCGCTCCGGGCAATTCGATCGGCACGCTCACCGTCTCCGGCGACATCGGCTTCGAGCATGGCGCAACCTATGCGGTCGAGGTCAGCCCGGGCGGCTCGTCGAGCGACCTGATCCGTGCCAGCGGCAAGGCGCGCCTCTCCGGCGGCTCAGTGGTCCATATCGGCGAGGAAGGCACTTATTGGGCGAACCAGCGTTACACCATCCTGACGGCTGGTCAGGGCGTCGAGGGTCGCTTCGACGATGTCAGTTCCAACTTCCTCTTCCTCGATCCGAGGCTGGAATACGACACCAACAATGTCAGGCTGACCCTGCTGCGTAACGACCTGCCGTTCGCAGCGATCGCGCAAACGCGAAACCAGACCCAGACAGCCCTCGGATTGGAAAGCCTCGGTTATGCCAACCCGTTATGGCTGAGTTTCACGCAGCTGCGCGACGAGGGCGAGGCCCGGCGCGCCTATGACAGCTTGTCGGGCGAGATCCATGCGTCGGCCAAGACGGTGCTGATCGAGGGCAGCCAGGAGGTTCGCAACGCGGTGTCGGACCGGATTCGCGCCGCATTCGACGGGATTGGCGCGCCGCGGATCGCAACACTGGCCTATGCTTCCAGCCACGGGGCGGTCGCGGCGGGGGCAAGCGAGGGCTTTGCCTTGTGGGCGCGTGGCTTCGGCTCCTGGGGCCAGACACGCGGCGACGGCAACGCCGCCTCCCTCACACGCTCAAGCGGTGGCCTGCTTGCCGGTTTCGATGTTCCGGTGGCGTCGGAGGCGCGGCTGGGCGTCATGGCGGGCTACTCGCGCTCGACCTTCGAGATCGCTCGGCGTCGCTCCCGCGGCGAGGCGGACAATTACCATATCGGCCTCTATGGCGGAGCTGAACTCGACCGCTTCCGGCTGAGTGGCGGGGTCACCTATGCCTGGCATGAGCTGGACACTCGGCGCAGCGCCGTATTCTCCGGCTTCGGCGAGGAGCTGCGCTCCGATTACGGCGCCCGCAGCCTGCAGGCTTTCGGTGAGATCGCCTATCGCTTCGACCTCGGGCGGGCCACCATCGAGCCTTTCGTCAATCTCGCCTATGTCAATCTCCGTAGTGCTGGTTTTACTGAGACAGGCGGCGTTGCCGCGCTTACTGCCAGGGCGCAGACCACGGCCGTCGCCTTCGCCACGCTCGGCCTGCGCGCTCAGATGAGCTTCGATCTCGGCAGCAGCGTGGCGCGGATAAACGGTACGCTCGGCTGGCGGCACGCGGCGGGCGACGTCACCCCGGTGTCGCTCCAGGCCTTCTCCGGCGGCGCGCCTTTCTCGATCGCGGGCGCTCCGATCGCCCGCGACGCGCTGGTCGTCAGCACCGGCCTCGCGCTGAATCTCTCGCCAGAAGCCGAAATCGGGCTGTCCTATGACGGGCAACTCGCGTCGCGCGCGACCGATCATGCCTTCAATGCCCGGCTCGCAGTCAAGTTCTGACGCCACCAGCGTGTGCTGCCATCCGCCGCAATGTCTGGTTCGCGGCATCAGATGAGCTTCCGCTCCTGGCGCTGCACGGCCTCCGGCTTTGAACGGCGCCTAGAGCCGATTTGGGGCGATACGGTCAGCAGGGTCAGTCCAGCGCGAAACGGATCGCTGCGGTATCGAAGTAGAAGGGCATGCCCTCAATGAGCAGCCCGTCCTCGAAGCGCAGGACCTCTGCGAAGGGCTGCGAAAGCGTGGTGCCGCTGCGGCGCGCGGTAAGCCGCAGGCGGCAGCTCATATGGACGGTGTCGCCGCTCTGGGCAGCCTGGAGACCCTCGACTGCCAGTTCGCTCCAGGTGTCGCGCATGGTCTTGAACAGGCGCCCGACGCCGTCCAGCCCGCGCCAATCGCCGGCATAGGGCAGCGATGCGGGCTCGTGCACCATGACACCGCGATGGAAGGCGGTCGCGAGCAGGTCGAGATCGGCGTCGTCCTGCTGGAGGAAGCGCATTTCCACCGCGAACATGTGATCGAGCAGATCCGTGGCGGAAAGTCCGGTGCTTGTGTTCATGGCTGGCCTCGCAATGGGGCGGCCCAGGCGGCCGCTGCTGCCTGCGAGGAAACCTTGGTTCAGCGGGGCTCTCCACCCGCTTTCCGGGCGGCCCCAGCGCGCCGCGCATCTCGAGACAAAGACGGATGGTCCCTCCGGCCCAGGCGGGAAGCCGATGGTTTTCCGCGTCGGATCGTTGCATATGTGTCCGGTCTGAGGCATCGGCCCGAAAAGTGGAGTGCGGGCTTCGGTCCGATGATCGAACGCGACGAGCCTGCGGGGGATGAACGTGAAGACGGGCTCGAAAGCTTGCGTTCTAGTGGGCGCCGCAACCCGCCTTTTGGCGTCGCGTGCCGCCGGAGATTGCCGCAGCCAGCCTGCAGGCTGAACGGCCATGAAGGATTCCTTTTTCGCGAAGATCCGGACCTACACCGACCTGTCGCAGGCGGCCGAGAGCGCCTGGGCGACCCTTCTGCGTCCCAGGCAATACCGAAAGGACGAGGTCTTCATCAGGGCTGGAGACATTCCGGCGACCTACGCCTTCGTGGTCGAGGGGCTGTTTTACCAGCATTATGTCGGGCCCGGCGGCGATATGATCGTGAAGTATTTCTTTCCCGAGAACCGCATCGCGGCATCTGTCAGCGCCACCTTGCTGGGCGCGCCGAGCGCTTTCACCATCACGGCGATCGAGGACAGCACCGTTCTCGAATACGAATTCGCCGCCTTCAGGGCTCTCGTCGCCACCTTCCCGGACATCGCCGATTTCTACATCCGCTACATGGAGCAGCACTGGATCATCGACAAGGAACCGGACGAGATCTCGTTCCGGCACGACAGCGCCATGAAGCGCTACCGCGACTTCATTCGCCGCGAGCCCGGGCTCCACAGGCGGCTGAAGCAGCATTACATCGCAGCCTGGCTGGGGATCACGCCGGAAAGCCTCAGTCGCCTGCGGCGCACCATCGCCTACACCCGCTGATCGAGGGCCGGAGCGACTTCTTACCAAACATCAATGTTCGAGCGCCGCCCCGCTCCTATCACTCCCTGGCAAGTACCGCTGATGGTGGTCATCGCGGTGCAGCTTGGACAGAGGGGGCGAGCCCGCCTGCCTCGAAGGAGTGATGAAATGACCAGGATGATTTTCGTGAGCCTGCCCGTCACCGAGCTCGCGCGCGCCCAAGCGTTCTATGAAGCGCTGGGGTTCGTCAACAATCCCCAGTTCAGCGACGACGGTTCGGCATGCATGGTCTGGAGCGAGACCATCCATGTGATGCTGCTCACCCATGCCAAATGGCAGGGCTTCACCACCCGCCCGATTCCGCCGGCCACTGCGAGCGAGGTGATGCTCGCGCTTTCCTGCGAGAGCCGCGAAGACGTCGATCGGATGAATGGCGCGGTGGCGAGCCGTGGCGGCATCGCCGACATCAATCCGAGGCAGGATCTCGGCTTCATGTACAACCGGAGCTTCGTCGATCCTGACGGCCATCTTTGGGAAGCGGTCTGGATGGATCCTGCGGCGACGCCGCCATCGGCCTGAGACAGCCGCTATTCCCGCAAGGTCGCGACAGCGTCCCGGCATGCCGCGATCATGGCCTCCCGCATCCAGCGATGGGCCGGGTCTGCCTCCATGCGGGGGTGCCACATGGCCGAGACCGCGATCTCGGGCGTCCGCACCGGCAGATCGAAGGCCACCAGTTTCCGCCTGGCAGCCTCGTCGCGACCGACGCAAGACGCAGGAACGAGAGCGACCAGATCCGAATGGCTGGCGGCCGTGAGTGCGTCCGGGAAGCCCGGCACCACTGCGACGACATTGCGCTCAAGACCGAACTCGACCAGTGCCTCGTCGACGGGGCCGGTGAAGACGCCGCGGCGGGAGGCCACGACGTGCCGGCACGCTGCATAGCGTTGCGGCGACAGAGGCCCGTCGAACAGCGGATGTCCGGCCCGTGCCACACCGACGAAGCGGTCGCGGAAGACGAGCTGCGCGCGGATTTCGGGGGCGAAGGCTCCGAGCACGCCGAATTCGAGGTCGACCTCGCCGTCCCGCAATGGTGCGGCATCCTTCCCGGGCTTCGGAGCGAAGCGCAGTCTGACTTGCGGCGCGGCCTCCGTGATCGCCGTGATCAGGGGCGCGCAGAACAACGCGATGAAGCCCTCGCTGGCACGAATGGTGAAGATTCGTGCCAGCAATGCCACATCGAGGCCCGCAGCGCCCACAGCAACGGCGAGAAGAAGACGCGGATCGACCTGGCCTCCTTCATCGACAGCATCGCCTATGATTATCAGGATACCGGCAAGGCGGTCTCGGCTGGAGGCCGGATCGATGGGGTCGCTTCCACCAAACCGGATGCGCTGCGGCGCATCCTGTCGAATTTCATCGACAACGCCCTGAAATTCGCGGGCGCAGCAGAAATCGACGTGGAACGAAGAGAGGACGGCGCCATCGCAATCACAGTGCTGGACCGCGGCCCCGGCATTCCGGAGGAGATGCTGGCCGCCGCCATGCAGCCCTTCTTCCGTTTGGAACGGTCGCGCAACCGCGAGACCGGCGGTACCGGGCTCGGCCTCGCCATCGCCCAGCAACTGGCCGCGACCATCGGCGGGTCGGTCAGGCTCTCCAACCGCACTGGCGGTGGTTTGGTGGCGGAGGTGGTCATCCCATGAAGGGGGTGGCTTGCAGAAGTGGAGTTTACGGTTGCGTTGCCATCGGGCGCTTTGGATGTTCTTGCCGCGATCGACGGCCAGAGTGGCTTTCCCGGGTTGATTATCAAGTCTCGGGCAAGACGCTGACGTCCCCTGTGGGCGCAACATGGGACCTCGCACCAGAACCGCTCGCGTCTGCTTCTGGGCAAGTCGTCAAGGTCCGCTTGTGGCGCTAAGCCGAAGGGCGAGCAAGCCGATTGACGGCGTTCGGCTCGGTTGAAACCTACATTCCGCAGGAAGTCCTGACTAGCAGTGTGAACGGATCGATCTGGAAGTCCTCTTCAAGAGATTCCCCGAATAATCTCAGCCACTTTTCTTGCAACTCGAAGGCCTTCGCCTCGCGCGCTGCATCACACTCAAATTTGGTCGGATGCGCCTCCTGGAAGTGATGAACCAGCTCGTGAACAAGAACGGACAAATCCGCTGCCGTTGCACCGGTCCATGATTCTTCTATGTAGATAACTCTCTCACGAGCGTCGTAGATTGAGATGATGCTTGGCCGCCCCTGCTGCTGTACAAGCTCAGACGCATATTGCTTGAGACGCAAAGCAGCGACTTGATTATTCGGTCTGAACACCAGCCTAGGCAACGCAGCGGGCACCGGCTGCCCCAGCTTCGCACCGACCCAGATCGCGAGGGCCTCGAGCAGCCGTCCTCCCGGATCAGGCTGCCTGTCACCGATGACGATCTCGAAGCCTGAGCCGAGGCGCAGGCGTTCGATCGTCTCGTCGCGTGCCTGAGCTTCAAAGGTCACGGGTATCATGAGCAACGCGGCAACCGCGACCAGACGCCGTCTGATGACCTTCATGGCATTCGTCCGCAGCAAACGCCGTCAATTGCGAACTGGGCGTCGTCACCAACGCATGCCCGATTTGGGCGAAGTTAACGATTCCGTAAGGTAACATAGCTCGCAGGCGAACCCTACCGATTTGTCCACCTTAACTTCGTTACCGGAGCAAAGCGCCTTCGCCTCCTCTGCGCGAGGCAGTTGGCTGGGAAGGCGGAGTTTGGCGCCGGAAGCGCTGCTCACGGAATGTCCGTTCTCCGGCAACAAGCCAATGTCCGGAGTTGGCGCTATCGCGTAGATGGCAGCTATTGGCTGTTGCCGAGTTGCGAGGCGTGGCCGACGTCCAATTTGCGATCTCACCGGATCGCCATGGCTGAGCCGCTCTGCCGCGCGGCTGAGCCCAAGACACTTATCTACCGTTGCTAGCGCTCTTTCGACCCTCGACCAGCGGGCGCTGATAGCCGGCGAGTTCCTCCCGGACCACCGACAAGAAGCCCTCAACCAGTGGATCCTCGCGATTGCGGCTCGGGAACATCGCGTGCCCGTGGAACATCACCTGCGGTCGGAAGGGCCTGAAGACGATCTCGGCGTGCCGGTAGTCGTCCGCCGCGATGGGGTTTACGAGCCCCAGGCCGAGGCCTTGCTCCACGAGAGCGCAGATCGCCGCACTGAAGGGCGTCTCCAACGTCATCTGGCGGCGCACCCCGGCATCATCAAACGCCCGGTCGACACGCGTTCGCGCACCATCCTCTAGGGAGAGCGAGATGAATGCCTCACCATCGAGATCTCTCGCATAGATGGTATCGTGCGACGCCAGTCGATGGGACGGAGGCAATGCGCAGACACCGGGCACGGCGTAGAGAGGTTGATGCTCGACCTGCGGAATGTCGATGACGTTGGCGACGAAGCCAATGTCGCAATAGGACGAGGACATCCAGCGCGTCACCGTGCCGTCATTGCCCATCTGCAGCGAGATGATGGCGCGCGGAAAGCGCTCCTTGAACTTGCGGATGCAGCGCGGGATGAACCCAAGCGCCATCACGGGCATGGCGGCGATGCGCAGCCGCCCCGTGCCGAAGGCGCGGATATCGCGCGCCGCAGAGGTCAAGTTTTCGAGGCCAGTGAAGCTGCGCTCGACCTCCCGGTAGAAGGCGAGACCCTCCGGTGTCGGACGCAACCGGCCGGCCCGACGCTCGAACAACCTGAGATCGATCTCCGTCTCCAGTTCTCCGATCAGACGGCTGATGCTGGGCTGCGACGTCCGCAACTCCTGCGCCGCCGCCGTCATCGAGCCCCGCAACATGATGGTTCGGAAGGCATCCACGTGCCGAAGATTCATGCTGACCCCATATCACAGGTGAATAGAAGGCTAAAAAACTGAGATTTGACCAGATATCTGGCGGTCGCAATACTTTTGTCCATGTCCAGCGCGCACCCCATCGTAGCGACGACTGTTCCGAGCGGGATGATCTGCCTGCGCTGCGACGCTGCTTGGCCTGTCGAGACGTATGCCGCCGGGTGCCCCCGCTGTGCCAGCGAGGGCCACGCCTCGAACCTGAAACTCGTCTACGCCGACCGAAGCAGGGGGATCCGCCTGCCCGAGACCCTGGAGCTCGGCGAAGGTGGGACCCGCTGCGTCGAACTGCCGACCTTGGCACAGACGATGAAGGTCGGCCGGCTGACGGCGAAGCTGGAATGGTGCAACCCGACCGGCTCACACAAGGACCGGATGAGCGCTCGGCTCATCGCCCGCGCCCTATCCTGCAACGTTCCACTTGTCGTGGCCGCGTCGAGCGGCAATGGCGGCCTGTCGATTGCGGCCTATGCGGCCCGTGCCGGACTCCCCACCGAGATCGCCGTTACGGCAGCACTGGCGCCGTCCTATCGCCGCGCTATCGCAGCTCATGGCGCGCGACTGGTCGAGGCCCCCGACAGCCTGGGACGCTGGGAGCATCTGGCGCACCGCGTCACCGAAGGCGCCTTCGCCGCCACCAATTACCGTCTTCCGGCCATCGGCACCGACCCATTCGGCATCGAGGGCTACAAGACGCTCTCCGCCGAACTCTCCGGCTCCGAGCGGCCGGACATCATCGTCGTGCCGAGTTCACGCGGCGATCTTCTCTCCGGCCTCCGGCTCGGTTTCGAAGAGATCGGCGGTATCCCGCCCCGGCTGATCGCCGTCGAGCCCTTTCCCCGGCTCGCCCGCGTGATGGCTGGCGAGGACTATCGCTTACGGTACGAGGGGCACACCGCCCAGGTTTCGACCGCGGGCGAGACAGTTACCTTTCAGGCGCTCGCCGCCCTGCGAGCGACCGGCGGGCTTGCCGTTCCCGTCGACGACACGGCGGCCCGCCAGGCTCAGGCGGCGCTGGCAGCCTGCGGTCTCCACGCCGAACTCTCCGCTGCCGCAGGACTGACAGCCTTGGAGGCGATGGCCCGCGACGGATGTCTCGCCGGGCGCCACGTCACCCTGGTTCTGACCGGCTCCGGCCTCCGCGATCCCGGCGCTCACGATTTGGACCCACGGCCTCACACCGACGAGCGGCCTCAGGCCGCCGCACCGCCGGCAATGCCCGGCTTTCTGCCACCGAGAACCGAAACATCGGTCCAACAGAGGGACAACGGATGACCAAGACCATTTCCGCCGGCCGCATGGCCCTGTCGGCGCTCGCCGGCCTCGGCTTTGCCTTTCATGCCGAGGCTCAGAGCCTGCCTCCGCTTCCCGAAGCGATCAAGTCCGCTGGCCTGCTCAAAGCCGGAGTCCGCTGCGACCAGCCGCCCTATGGCTACAAGGACGAAACCGGCAAGTTCGCCGGGGTCGAGACTGACATGGCGATCCAGATCGCAACCTGGGCCTTCGGCTCGGCCGACAAGATCGAGCTGACCTGCGTCACCGCCGAAAACCGGATTCCGCAGCTCAACGGTAAGAAGGTCGATCTGCTCATCGCCACGCTGGGCGTGACGCCGGAGCGCGCCCGCGTCGTGGACTTCTCCAAGCCCTATCGCTGGGGCGGGTCGGACATGCTCGTCGCCAAGGACAGCCCGATCAAGAAGCTCGACGACGTCGCCGGCAAGACCGTGATCATGCTGAAGGGCTCGACCCAGGCGAAATGGTTCGAGGACACCATGCCGAAGGTCGAGAGCCTGCGGCTCAATACGGCCTCCGACGCGCTCCAGTCGCTCAAGCAGGGCCGCGGCGACGCCTATACCCATGACGCGGCCACGCTGATCGTCATCGCGGCCAAGGACCCCTCCCTGCGCCTCGTCGGCGAGCCCTTCGCCATCTCCGACGCGGCGGTGGGCGTCCGCAAGAACGAGGCGGCCTGGTTGGCCTATGTCGATGCCGCGCTCGACCGGATGAAGGCCGAAGGCCTCTACGCGAAATGGGTCGAGAAGTGGATCCCGGCCGAGATCCGCCCCTTCTACACCGACGCCTTCACCAAGCCGAAGCCGACGGCGCGCTGAACCGAATCCTTAGATGGCCGGAGGCGGGAAACCGCCTCCGGCTCCTCCCTCGATCTAGAGGCCGGCGCGACCATGGAATTCGACTTCGGTTATCTTGCGGCCCAGTGGCCGGCGCTGATGCGTGGCCTGTGGCTGACTATTCAGGTCAGTGCTCTGTCGATCGTGCTTTCGATCGCGGTGGGGCTCTGCGGCGCGGCTGTTCGCGTTCTGCAGGTGCCAGTGCTCGACAAGGTCGTCGTGGGTTATGTGGAGGTCATCCGCAACACCCCCCTGCTCGCTCAGCTCTTCTTCATCTTCTATGGCCTGCCGGGGCTGGGATTGAGGCTCTCGCTGTTCTGGTCGGGCGTGCTGAGCCTAACGCTCTGGGCCGGCGCCTACCAGATCGAGAACATTCGCGGTGGCCTCGAGACGGTCGGCAAGGGGTTGCGGGAGGCGGCCTTCTCACTCGGTCTCTCGCCCTGGCGCTTCTTCCGGCTGGTCGCCGCACCGATGGCGGTTCGCGTCGGGCTGCCGTCCATGCTGAACACCTCAATCTCGCTGCTCAAGAACTCCTCCTATCTGCAGGCGATCGGGCTGGCCGAGCTGACCTTCGTCGCGATCGACCGCATCTCCATGGATTTCAGGACGATCGAGATGTTCGCCGCGATCTGCGTGATCTATCTCGCGCTCGTCCTCACGCTCTCCTTCTTCGCCAGCCGGCTCGAATACCGGCTGAACACGCCGTTCCGGACCTGAGAGCGGGGCAATGGAACTCCTGATCAAGAACCTGCCCTTCATCCTTCAGGGCATCGGCATGACGCTCTCGCTGGCGCTGGCGACGCTGTTTTTCTCGACCCTGATCGCCTTCATGCTGGGAACGCTGGCGACCCTGCGCTTCGCCTGGCTGCGGATCGCCGTGAAGATCTATGTCGAGCTGTTCCGCGACATCCCGCTGATCGTGAACATCTTCTTCGTGTTCTTCGTCGCGCCGCTCTTCGGCCTTGAGCTCTCGCCCTTCGCCGCGGTCACGGTCGGCCTCTCGCTCTGGGGCAGCGCCAACGGCACGGAGATCGTCCGGGCCGGCCTCAACGCCGTGCCCAAGCACCAGTGGCAAAGCGCGGCCGCGCTCGGCCTGAAAGGGTGGGAAGTCTACCTCTTCATCGCCGGCCCGCAGGCGCTGCGCTCGATCCTGCCGCCCTTCGTCGGACTGTTGACGCTGCTCGTGCAGGCCACGTCGCTCGGCGCGCTCGTCGGGGTGACGGAGTTCTTCAAGGTCGGCCAGATCATCGTCGAGCGGACGACGATGATGGAAGGCTGGAATCCGGCCTTCACCGTCTATGGCGCGGTGCTGCTGATCTACTTCATCATCTGCTCGACGCTGAGCGGGTTCGGACGCTGGCTCGAACGGCGCCTGAAGGCCGACCGGAGCCGCGTGGCGCCGGGCACGTCGGTCGTCGAGCAGCCCGTCACACAGCTTCCCTGATCCTGATTGCTTTCCTCGCTTCCCCGAAGGACCTCGCCATGGAATCCAAAGTCAGCCGTCGCCTGACCGAAAAGGTCGCTCAGGAGGTCTGCGATCACATCTACGCGCCGCGCCTCGCCCGCGATTTCAAGAACGTCTTCGAGCATATGAGCGACCTCAACCAGGCGCATGTGCTCATGCTCGCGCGGTGCGGACTGATCTCGCCGCAGGCGGCGAAGGCGCTGGCGGGCGGGCTGCTGCGGATGGAGGCCGAGGGGCCCGACGTCGTCGAACTCGACCCGCAGCGGGAGGATTCCTATTTCAACTACGAGGCCCATCTCATCAAGCTGATCGGCACCGATGCCGGCGGCCGCATGCACATCGCCCGCAGCCGCAACGATCTCAGCGCCGGGCTCGACCGCATGCGGGCACGCGACCTGCTGCTCGACGCCAGCCAGGCGCTGCTCTCCGTCGAGGAGCATGCGCTCGACGGCGCCTTCCGCTTCCGCGAGGCGGTGATGCCGGGCTACACCCATCTGCAGCCGGCGCAGCCGGTGACCTACGGCTTCTTCCTGGCCGGTGTCGCGCAATCGCTGGAGCGCGATTTCGGCCGGCTCTCCGATGCCTGGGCCAGAACCAATATCAGCCCGCTCGGCGCCGGGGCGCTCGCCGGCACGACCTTCGCCATCGACCGCCACGCGATCGCGACATCCCTCGGCTTCGAAGGCCTTGTCGAGAACACGCTCGATGCGGTCGCGACACGCGATTTCGGCCTGGAGATCCTGAACGGTCTCTCGCAGATCGCGATCGGCTGGAGCCGCGTCGCGCAGGACTATCATGTGCTGGTCTCACACGAGTTCCAGACGGTCGAATTCCCCGACCGCGTCACCGGCACCTCCAGCATCATGCCGCAGAAGAAGAACCCCGTGGTCATCGAACATCTCAAGGGCAAGGCCGGACATTTGCTCGGCCTCTATGTCGCGGCGGCGGCGGCGGTGAAGGGCACGCATTTCACCAACACGATCGACGCCAATCGCGAGGGCATGCGCGGCGTCTGGGAGGCGGGCGAGGAGGTGCTGCGCTGCCTCTCGCTGTTCGACCTGATCATCGCGACGGGCCGGCCCAACGCCGCGCTGATGAAGCGCCGCGTGACGGAGGATTTCGCCTCGGCCACCGATCTCGCCGACATCCTGGTGCGGGATGCCGATCTCTCCTTCCGCGAGGCCCATCACATTGTCGGCGCCGTGGTGCGCGCAGCGATGGATTCCGGGCTCGCGGCCGACGGTATCACCACGCAGATGGTCGATGACGCCGCCCGCGACCAGCTCGGCCGAGCAATCGGGCTCGATGCCGATCTCGTCCGGCGCAGCCTCGATCCCACAGCTAGCGTCGCCGGCCGCACCCTGCCGGGCGGCCCTGCTCCCGAGGCTGTGGCCCGATCCGTCGAATCCGCGCAGTCGCGGCTTGAAGCGCGGCGCGCCGAATTGGCCGACAAGCGCGGCCGTCTGCACAAGGCGCGCGAGAAGCTGAAGCGCGATCTGGCCGAGCTTGCCGCATGAGTGCAGAGCCCCTGATCAGCCTGCGCGGGATCGGCAAGCGCTTCGGCAGCCACCAGGCGCTGCGTAGCATCGATCTCGACGTCGCGCCCGGCAGCGTGCTCGTGCTGATCGGCCCCAGCGGTTCGGGCAAGAGCACGTTGATCCGCTGCATCAACGGGCTCGTCCGGCCTGACGAGGGCAGCCTCACAGTGGCGGGCAAGGCGGTCGACATCCACAAGGAGAGCGCCTGGCAGGTGCTCCGGACCGAGATCGGCATGGTCTTCCAGGATTATGCGCTGTTTCCGCATCTCTCGGTGCTCCGCAACATGACCCTGACGCCGCAGCGCCGGCGCAAGCTGCCACGGGCCGAGGCTGAAGAGCGGGCACGGGCGCTGCTGGCCAAGGTCGGCCTCGCCCACAAGGCTGACGACTATCCCTCCGCGCTGTCGGGCGGGCAGCAGCAACGCGTCGCCATCGTGCGCGCCCTGGCGATGCAGCCCAAGGCGATCCTGTTCGACGAGCCGACCTCGGCGCTCGACCCGGAGACCATCACCGGCGTCCTCGACGTGATGCGCGATCTCGCCCGGGACGGCACGACCATGGTCGTCGTCACCCACGAGATGGGCTTCGCGCGAGAGGTCGCCGATCGCGTCGTCTTCATGGCGGACGGACAGATCGTCGAGCAGGGCCCGCCGGGTCCTTTCTTCTCCAACCCACAGCACGAGCGCACGCGCGCCTTCCTGTCCAATATCAGATCCTTCGGAGCGGCCGATCATGCCTGACGAAACCGCCGTTCTGGCGCCGAATTTTACGACCGATCCCTATTGGTGGGATGCCGCGCCACCGGCGACGGACCGCTCGGCATTACCCGAGACGACCGACGTGCTGGTCGTGGGCTCCGGCTATTGCGGGCTGTCGGCGGCCGCGGAACTGGCGCGCAATGGGGTCGACGTCACCGTGGTCGACGCCGAGGAGCTCGGCGCCGGCGCCTCGACCCGCTCGGGCGGCATGGTCTCCAGCGGCCAGAAGCTCGTCATCGGCGGCGCGGTCAAAGGCGTCGATGGAGCGCGGATGGAGCGCCTGCTGGCGGATTCGATCTCGTCCTATGAGCATCTGAGGACGCTGATCGCCGAGAAGCAGCTCGATGCCGATCTCGGCGTCTTCGGGCGCTATTTCGGGGCTCACGTCCCGCGCCATTATGACCGCCTGCGGCGGCATGGCGAACTCCTCGCCAAGCATACCGGCGTGACGGTTCATGAGATTCCGAAATCGCGCCAGCACGAGGTCACCCAGACCGATTTCTACCATGGCGGCATCGTCATCGACGAATATGGCGGCCTGCATCCGGCAAAGTATCACCGCGCGCTGCGGCGCCTGGCCTCCGAGAGCGGGGCGAGGCTGCGCTCGCATGCGCCGGTGCTGAAGGTCGGGCCGCTCACGAACGGTTTCCACAGCGTCGAGACCGGCCGCGGCACGATCCGGGCCCGAAACGTCTTCTTCGGCACCAACGGCTACACGGGCCAGGGCAATCCTGATCTGCGCAAGCGCATCGTCGGCGTGCGCAGCTACCAGATCGCGACCGAGCCACTGCCGCCGGAGCTGATGGCGCAGATCAACCCCGGCCGCCGCATGATCACCGATTCCAAGCGCGAGCTGGTCTACTCGCGGCCGTCCCCGGACGGGACGCGCCTGCTGTTCGGCTGTCGGCCGGGCATGCTCGATCTACCGGAGCGGGATGCTGCGCCCCGCCTGCACGCGATGATGCTCAAGGTCTGGCCGCAACTCGCCGGCTACCGGGTGACCCATTGCTGGAGCGGCAAGGTCGGCATGACCGCCGACAAGATCGCCCATATGGGCCGCCGCGACGGCATCGACTTCGCCCTCGGCTGCAACGGCAACGGCGTGGCGCTCATGACCTATCTCGGGCACCAGTCGGCTCTGAAGCTGCTCGGTCACCAGAACCAGCCGAGCGCCTTCGACAGCCCCGCGTTCCCTGAAATTCCCGTGCCCTTCTATGACGGGCGGCCCTGGTTCCTGCCGATCGTCAGCGGCTGGTATCACCTCCAGGACGCGATCGACCGCCGCATGGCCCGCCTGTGAGGATCGAGACGATGACGAAAGTCGCGATGATCTCCGGAGCCAGCCGCGGAATCGGGCGGGCGATCGCGGAAGAGCTGGGGCGCCAGGGCGTCGCGCTGAGCCTCGCCATCCGCGATCCGGCCCTGGCGCCCGGAGAAGGGTTCGCACCCGCGGGAATGATGAGCTTCGCCTATCAGGCGACCGATCCCGCGTCCGAACGAGCTTGGGTCGAGGCGACGATGGCACGCTTCGGCCGCATCGACATCCTCGTCAACGCGGCCGGCATCCTGCGCAACGTCTCGCTGGCCGATGGCACCGAAGAGGATCTCGATGAGATGCTCGCGGTCAATCTCAAGGCGCCGTTCCGGTTGATCCAGGCCGCGCTGCCGCATCTGCGGGCGGACGGACGGGGCCGGGTGGTCAATGTCGCCTCTCTCTCCGGCAAGCGCGTGCGCAACGGCAATGCCGGTTACCAGATGAGTAAATTCGCCATGGTCGCCCTGTCGCATGCAGTGCGCCAGGCGGCCTTCGCAGACGGCGTGCGTTCGGTCGCGCTGTGTCCGGGCTATGTCGCGACCGACATGACGGCGCAGGCGCCGGTGCCGCGGGAGGAGATGACGCGCCCCGAGGATCTGGCCCGACTCGTCGCCCTCATCGTCCAACTGCCGAACACGGCGTCGATCTCCGAACTGGCCGTCAACTGCGCCTACGAGGCGATGTTTTAGGTGCCGCAGCTCCGCCGTGGTGCCGGCGACATCGCGCTAGGGCGCCGGCAGCGTCTGCTCTTAGGCAAGGTATCAAGGTCGGCTTTGGCCCCATCGCGGACATTGGAAACGTCTGCTTTCGGGCCTGCCATCTCAAACCGCCGTCAGCGTTCGCCGGCCCCTCTGATCAGACCGCTGCTCGCGGTCAATGTCGTCAGACTGATCGCCGCGGCAAGCATGACGTACCACGCCGGTGCGAGGGAGCTTCCCGTCTGGACGATGAGCCATGTCGTGATGAAAGGCGCGAACCCACCAAAGATCGTGACCGCCAGGTTGTAGGCGATCGACAAGCCCGTCGAGCGCATCGCTGGCGGATAAAGTTCTGCCATCGCAGCCGGAGCCGGCCCGCTGAAGCCGGCGATCAGCACGGCGAAGACGATCTGCGCGAGGACGAGATTCACGACACTGGGCTGATGGGTCAGCCAGAACAGCAGCGGCCAGCAGGAGAGAAGAATCCCGCATGCCGCGGCGAGCATGATCGGGCGCCGCCCAACCTTATCCGACCAGGCGCCGAACACGGGCGCCAGAATGACGATCAGGACAAGGCCGACGCTGTTGGCGAGGAAGCTTGCGCTTTGCGGTACGCCGAGCTGGCGCACGGCATAAGTCGGCATCGTCACGAGAAAGAAATAGGTGCAAACCGTCCAGGCGATGGTGATGCCGAAGCCAACGAACACTGCGGATCGGTGCTTGCCAAGCGTATCGCGCAGCGGAGAGAATGAAGCTTCGGGCCGGGCCGCGCGCTCCCGCAGGATCGCTTTGAAGGAGTCCGTCTCGCTGACGCGGAAACGGATGAAGAGGCCGACCGGCGCGATCAGCAGACCGAGCAGGAACGGGACCCGCCAGCCCCAGGCCTCGATATCGGCTGCAGGCAGGAGGCCGGTCAGCAATGCGCCGGTCAGCGAACCAAGCAGCAGCGCCCCGGCCTGGCTCGCCTGCTGCCAGCTCGCATAGAGCCCCCGGCGCGCCGGCGGAGCGTGCTCGACGAGGAAGGCGGTCGCGCCGCCGATCTCGCCGCCGGCGGAGAAGCCCTGGATCAACCGGGCGAGAACGATGATCGCGGGTGCCCAGGCCCCGGCCGTCGCATAGGTCGGCGCAAGGCCGATCATCGCCGTCCCCAGCGCCATCAGGAGGATCGTCAGGGAGAGCGCCAGTTTGCGCCCGCGACGATCGGCGAGCGTCCCCAGGACGAGCGCGCCGACCGGGCGCATGATGAAGCCGACGCCGAAGGTGGCGACGGTGAGGAGCAGCGAGACGGTGGGGTCGCCAGTCGGGAAGAAGAGCTTGGCGAGCGTCAGTGCAAAGAAGCCGTAGACGGCGAAATCGTACCACTCCAGCGTGTTGCCGACGATGGCTGCGATCACCGCTCGCCGGCCCGAGAGCGTGCTGGTGGCCGATGCGGCATCAGGGTCGGAATGAGTGCCGACGAGCTGCGTCATGGTGATCCCCTCTTTAAGGAGCCTTGGCGTCGAGGCCGCGGCTTTCAGAATTGTCGGCGGCTTGCCCACTCCCCGAGGCGAGCGAGAAAGGTGTCGGCGGCATCAAGCTGCGAGCGCTCGATCCATTCGTCGGGCTGATGCGCCTGGGCGATCGATCCTGGCCCGCACACCACCGTGGAGATGCCGGCCGCCTGGAAGAAGCCGGCCTCCGTGCCGAAGGGCATCGCGAAGGGTGGGCCGATGCCGCCGAGGCCGGCGGCCAGGATCAGCGCCGGCTCGTCGCGGACAGGCGACAGCGGCGGAACGTGGACATGCCGCAGTGTCGATTGGCGGACTTCCGGCGGCATGGCGCGAGCGAGATAGGCGGCGATCAGCAGCTCGGTCTCGGCGGCATCCTGCGGCGTCACCGGCCGAAATTCCCAGAGCACCTCGCAGGCGGACGGCACGATGTTGATCGCCGAACCGCCCTCGATCCGGCCGATATTGACGGTCATTTGGTCGATCCCTGCCCCGGCGCGGTGTCCGATCGACTTCAGGAAGCCGATCAAATCGACCGCGGGGTAGATCGCGCTCGCGCCGGCGCTCGGATCGCTCGAATGCGCTGCCTTGCCTTCGAAGCGGGTGCGGAAGCCGAGAAAGCCGCGATGGCGATTGCCGAGGCGCATCTCGGTCGGCTCGCCGACGATGGCGAGGTCCGGCTTCTCCTCATGCGCCATTAGATCGTCGATCAGGCGCGGCACGCCAAGGCAGCCGACCTCCTCGTCATAGGACAGGGCGATGTGGATAGGCCGGGCCAGATCTGCAGCCGCGAAGCCGCCCGCGGCGGTGATGCAGGCAGCGACGAAGCCTTTCATGTCGGCCACGCCGCGGCCGTAGAGCTTTCCGTCGCGCTCGGTCAGACGGAACGGGTCGGACGACCAGCTCTGATCGTCGACCGGAACGACGTCGGTATGGCCCGACAGCACGATGCCACCGGGCCCCCGCGGTCCGAAGCTGGCGAGAATGTTGGCCTTGCTCCGATCCTCGTCATGGCTCAGTCGGATGCGAGCTCCTGTGCCGTCAAGCCGATCGGCGACCCGCTCGACGAGCGCCAGGTTCGACCGGCTCGATGTCGTGTCGAAACCGATTAGTTCTTCGAGAAGGGCGACGGTCGCGCTCATGATCGCTCACGCCGCCAGCGCAGCCCGCCCGCCGCGGGCCTGCGCGAGACGAGCCTGTGCCAGCCGGAGCGCAGCTGCCTGTGTCGGGATGCCATCTGCCTCGGCGCTCCGCAGGATGGCGAGCAGCGTGCGCCCGATTCCCTGGACGCCACGGTCGACGAGGTCCGGATCGTAGCCGTCCCGTTCGGAGGCGACGCGGATCATGCCCCCGGCATTGATGACGAAGTCTGGCAGGTAGAGAATTCCGCGCGAGCGCAGGACTTCGCCATGATCTTCGCTGGCGAGCTGATTGTTGGCCGCGCCGCCGACGATTCCGCAGCGGAGCCGCAAGGCCGTCTCGTCGTCGAGCACCGCTCCCATGGCGCAGGGCGCGAAGATTTCGGCGTCGACAGCATAGATCGCCTCGGGAGCGACAGTCCGCGCCGCGAAGGTCGCGACGGCTTTTGCCGCAAGACTCCCGTCGACATCGCTGACCGTCAGCGAGGCGCCGGCCTCATGCAGCAACCGGCAAAGGTGCCAGCCGACATTGCCGAGTCCCTGTACCGCGACATGAAGGCCGGAGAGGCTCTCCGCTCCCCAGCGGTGACGCGTGGCGGCGGCCAGCCCGTAGAAGACGCCTAGCGCTGTGGTCGGAGACGGGTCCCCGGTGCCGCCGAGCTCGACGGGCAGGCCGACGACATGGCGCGTCGCCTTTCTGACTTCAGCGAAATCGGCCACCGTCGTGCCGACATCCTCGGCCGTGATATAGCGCCCGGCCAGTCGCTCGACCGCCCGGCCCATCGCCCGGAGGAGTGCCGGTGTCTTCTGGTTGCGGGGATCGCCGATGATCACCGCCTTGCCGCCGCCGAGGTCGAGCCCGGAGGCCGCAGCCTTGTATGTCATGCCGCGCGAGAGACGCAGCACGTCGCGTAGCGCGGCCTCCTCATCGGCGTAAGGGTACATGCGGCAGCCGCCAAGAGCCGGGCCGAGCGCAGTGTCGTGGATCGCGATGAGGGCCTTCAAACCGGTTGCCTCGTCCGAGACGAACACCACTTGTTCGTGATCGGCAAAAGCTTCGTGCGAAAACACGGTCATGACCTGGATTCTCCGGGTAGGCGCGATGGGGCTGGATGGCCGCCCGCGGCGGCGAGGCCGAAGCCGCCGAGGATCAGCGCCGCGCCGACGAGATGAAACGGCCGCACCGGCTCGCCGAGAAGCAGAAAGGCGAGCGCGGCAGTGAACAGGGCGACGAGATGGAAGGATGCGCCCGTCACGCTGGCTCCGAGCGTGGCGACGCAGCGGTTCCAGATGATGAAAGCCAGCAGCGAAGCGAAGACGCCGATATAGAGCACCGCCGCGATCGGGCCGGGACCGGTCGGGATCGTTGCGCCGCGCGCGAGCTCCCAGAACCAGAACGGCAGCAGCACCAGCAGCCCCGCCGCCATCGTCGCGGCCAGGAAGACGAGCGGATCGAGATCCGCCGGCCGACGGCGCAGCAGCACCGAATAGACCGCATAATTGGCAACCGCGATCAGCACCAGCGGCTCCCCGCCGGCGAGGCTCAGGTCCGACAGCGTCGACGGCTCGCCGCGCGCGACGATCCAGGTCACGCCGACGAAGGAGATCGCAATGCCCAGGAGGGTGCGGCCCGTGACGCGCTCCACGCCGAGCAGGAAGGCGGCGAGCGGCACCATCAGCGGCAGCGTCGAGTTGAGGAAGGCGACGCTGGCCGCCGGCGCGCTCTGCAGGGCCAGATAGCCGAGGGCGTTATAGCCGGCGATTCCGAAGGCGCCGCATGCGAAGACGAGGCCGCGAGCGCGAAAGAGTGCCGCTCGCTGCGCGCCGCCTACCCTGAAAACAAAGGGAAGCAGGCAGGCGAGCGCGACGACCCAGCGGCCGACCGCAAGCGAAACCGGGGGAAACGAGCCGGCGAGCGCGCGGCCGAGCACGAGATTGCCGGCCCAGAACAATGGCGGCAGGGGTAGCAGCAGCAAGGGCTGCGCCCAGAGGCGCTGAAGGATCGTCATCGCGCAGCCTCACAGGATTTCGGCGAGGCCGATGCGCAGCCGGCGATTGTGCCGGCCCTTGTTGTCGATCTTCAGAATGCGGATCGGTGGCGAGGCCCCCGTCGAAGCGAGATGCGTGCCGCCACAGGCCTGCCGGTCGAGCGCGACGATCTCGACGATGCGCACCTGGCCGTCCGCGCTCGGCGGCGGGGCCACGGAACGCGATCGGATCAGGCCTGGCTCCGCAAAGGCCGCCGCCTCCGGGATGTGGGTCGCCTGCACCGCCAGGTCTTGCCGGATCAGCGCGTTGACCGTCTCCTCGATCGCGCGCAGACGCTCATTGTCGGCATCGGGCAGGTCGAAATCGATGCGCGCGGTGCCGTCCTCGTTCATCTGCACGCCGGTGACGAGCGCGCCGTCGAAATCCTGGAAAACCACGGCGTTGACGATATGCAGGTCGGTATGCAGCGCGCGCATCAAATGCCGGAACGGGCCATCGACCCGTGTCTCGACAGAGGCCGGCGGCAGTTCGATGGGCTCGGCCAGCAGGTGCCAGAGACGGCCGCCCTCGCTTTCGAAGCCCGAGATCGCGACTTCGCCACCATCCCAGGCAAGCGTACCGCGATCGGACAATTGGCCGCCGCCCCCCGGATAGAACGGGCTTTCCGCGAGCCGGACCCGCCCCGGCCGCGCATCCGTAACCTCGGTCGTCAGCGTCAGGACGTCAGGATGGTCGAGGCAGAAATAACGGGACATCCAATCTCACCTTGCCGGCAGCCCCGACGGGGCTTTTGCGTGCAGGCGAGAATGGTGCGGTGCGGTGTGCGGGTATTGGCGGAAATTGAGAGCGTGCTCAATCGGCGGCGGCGCGCACCCATTGCAGCGGCGTGATCCCATAGGCGCGCTTGAAGTGCCGCGTCAGGGCGCTCTGGTCGTAGAAGCCGGCGTCGAGCGCGGCGGCGGCGATCGTCGCGCCGCGGCCCAGCGCACCGATCGCGGTCTTGAGGCGCAATTGTGTGAGATAGGCGTGCGGGGTCAGCCCCGTGCTGCGCTTGAACAGCGCGATCAGCTGGAACGGGGTAAGCCCGACCTCCGCCCCCAGTTGCTCCAGCGTGAGCTCCTCGGCATGGCGCTCCCGCATGATCTCGCGGATGCGGGCTACCTTGGCCTGGTCGCGCGTCGGCAGGGCCAGGCGTGGCTCGCCGGCGGCGTGGCGCCGGATCAGTGCTCCGAAGCTGCGCAGCAGAAGCTCGCGCTCCTCGAGAGGGTCGTTCCCCTCATCGAGAACGCGATGCAGGCCGAGAAAGGCATTGATCAGGTCCGGATCGTGGAAGCTGTTGCGTGTGAAATAAGCCGTGGCGTCGAGGCCGAGCGCGGTCTTCAGCGTCTCGATCGCCGGCGGCGTCAGATAGAACCCGCGATAGACCCAGCGCTGGCTCCAGCCCATCCGCCCCGAATGGGGCTCGTCGGGATTGAACACCAGCAGGGTCGAAGCCTTCGCCTCGTCGGCCCGTCCCCGGCTCTTGAACTCGGCCCCGCCAGCCTCGGTAACCGCGACGACGAAAGCCTCGTGGCTGTGGGGCGCATAGTCATGGCTGGTGAAATCGGCGACGAGACAGCTCAGGCCCGGAACCCGAGGGTCGCGCCAGTAGCGGGAGGAGTTGCGGGGATCGATGCGAGCCAAGTTCCGATCCGGATGTCAGGACAGCCGCGATCGTGCGACGATCGAAGCAAGATCGCAATGGTGCGGCAGCCTGCCGAAGGAGCGGTTCGGCAGTCCCTCGAGCCGCAAGGCGACGGACGCATCCGCCGGGGCGGTGATCGAGCCACGCACGAACAGCGCCGCCTCGGTCGCCGTGGCAATCTGGGCGGGAAACTGGCGAGCACAGGGCTCCTTGTCGCACATGTCGGACAGTTCGACTTCCAGAGCGGCGATGGCGAAATCGAGCCGCCGATCGACACCGCACGCCGGGTGCGGCTCCGGCCGTAGAGCTGCGACCGTATCCGGCGGACGCTGCGGGACGCGCAGAACATCGAGGCAGATCACGTTGCCGGAGCCCTCTCAGATATCGTTGAGCGGCGCCTCGCGACAGAGACGTGGCATCGACTGCTCCTCGATGAGGCCGTGCCGCGGTGGTATTCGACGCATTGCGCCCCGAAAACCGGACGCGCGTATCGGCGATAGCCGTGTGCGCCATTTGATCAAGGATATCCGCGCCGACCCAGCCATGTGGTTTCCGCTTATGGGCGACGCTCACAGCCCTCCAGGCCCATAGTCGATCCCAAACCATGGCCGCTGCGGAAATCCTCCGGGCATGGAACAGTCGAGACCCAAGGCCGGCAATCGTGATCAGACGATGCTCACCGATCTAAGGGGACACCCGATCCCCCCGTCGCCGGCCTTCTCCAAAAGAGCCACCACGCGGCCGAAATCAGGAACAGAGCGCGTCGATGAAAACGCGCGAAAAAAGGCGACGGCTACCCGTCGCCCTTCCATTTTCACCAGCGATCATAGCGGTGGCGGCGGTAGCCATGAGCGGGCGCCCACGGCGGCGGACCGCCATAGCGGCGACCATAGCCATAACCATGACGCGGCCCATAGCCATAGCCGCGACCATAGCGCTGCTGGCGCATGGTCTCGCGCATGATCATGTGGCGCCGCTCCGCGGCAGCCGACCAGGTGAACTCGGCGGGCGCATGGTCGAGATGTTGAGCCAGAGGCTGTGGCAACGCTTCAGTCGCCTGGGCAGGAGCCGCAAATGCGGCCCCCATGGCCACGGCGCCGATCATGAGAAGCTTGCGCATAGATGTCTCCTTTCGATGGGACATCAAACTGCGGTGCGCCTCAACGGAAGATGAACGATCGCGTCAGACCCGGTTCAAGATGCCGTCCACGGCAACCGAGCTGGACCTAGGCCATGCGCGTCCGCTTCCGGGCAAATGCCCAATGTCCACACATGGCGCACAGTTATAGGCTCCGCGCCGTCAGGCAGGTCTTCGGCGGCAAGCTGTGGATGGCTTCCGCGTCGGGCCCGCTCGGAGGCGGCACGGCTGCATCAGGTCGCAGATGTGGGCAGGCTGCGTTCTCGACGATTGCGGCGTAGTCCGATTCTTGACGATTTCGCCGGGGCACATGGCGATGCGATGGTCGAGGTGGCCTGCGGACTTGACCTGAGCATCCACTCGCCGGGCTTAGCCGGTACGTTGCTGTGCGGCAGAGCCGGTTCCAACGAGCTGGAGCGTGCCCGCTTCGAGCCGATCCTTCGCGATGCCGCGGAGCTTCGGTTGCGATCTTGCTGCGTCCGTGAACGCCGCGCCAGCGGTCGCCGATCGACACCGCGTGATTTTTGGCTCGGCGCATAAGGGAGACCCACTCGGCGCTTGTTCAGCCACGACCTTCCATGGCCTTTGCGAGCGCCTCTTTCGGCGCATGGCCGAACTGTCTCGCGTAGGCGCGCGAAAACGCCTCGGGGCTTGAAAACCCGGAACGCCGTGCCGCGGACTTGACGGCTTCGCCTCGCAGCAGGGCGCGCTGCCCCGACGCGATCCGCCATGACTGCAGATACGCGGCCGGCGTGACGCCGACGACTTTCGGAAACGTGGCCATGAAGGTGCTGCGCGACATGCCGCAGATATCCGCCAGATCCTCCATCCGCCAGGGCCGTTCCGGATGGTTGTGCATCGCGACGAGTGCGCGCTGTACGCCCGGGTGAGAGAGGCCCGCGAGTAGTCCTGGCCTGGAATCGCCGCGCTCGATCGCGAGGCGCAGCACCAGCAGGAGAACGACTTCGCAGAGCCGATCGACGGCGACCTGCCGCCCGCAACGCTGCCCCTTCGCCTCGGCGAGGAAGGCCGAGGCGATCGTCCGCAGCACGGGCTGATCGTCGAGATCGACGACGAAACGCGCCGGCAGTGCGCTGAGCAGCGGATTGGCGGCTCCTCCAAAATCGATGGCCACTTCCAGCAGGAGCTCGGCGGGTCCGGCTTCCCGCCGGGTCGTGTCCAGAACGATCCCGGCGACGTCGCCATCGTGCCCGACCAGTGACAGCGTCGTTTCGCTCCCCGTCGCGCCGGAATTCCCGGGGGAAGTCGAAACACTGAAGGCCTCGAAGAACGCCTCCAGACGATCTCTATCTTGACGCGTCGGACTTTGGATCATGCTTTTTGCACTTGTCATGTTTCAAATTCTGGCAAAAGCACAAGATCGGTTCAAGCCGTGATGGAGAATTCTCATGCTGCTGCCCCGTCAACTCGCGCCCGAGCTCCGGGTACAGACCCTCGGCCACGGCCTTTTCGACCTCGCCGATCCGTCGCCCGAGCGGTTCACGCTGGTCTGCTTCTACCGGGGGCTCCACTGCCCGATCTGCGCGAATTACCTCAAGGAGTTGGAGCGGCTGACGCCCGCGTTTCGGGACAAGGGGGTGGAGACCATCGCGATCAGTTCCGATACGGCCGAGCGCGCCGGCCTGATGGCGGAGAAGATCGGCGCGGCCGATCTTCGGTTCGGTTACGGCCTGCCGCTGGCGAAGGCCAGGGAATGGGGTCTCTACATCTCCACGTCGCGCGGCAAGACCTCAATCGGCGTGGAGGAGCCCGCGCTGTTCTCGGAGCCGGGCGTCTTCCTGATCAGGCCCGATAGGACGATCTACTATCTCTCGGTGCAATCGATGCCGTTCGTCCGGCCGAACTTCGCGGAGATGCTCCAGGCGCTCGATTTCATCATCAAGCAGGACTATCCGGCGCGGGGAGAATATGCCGGGGCGGTATAGCCCCGCCATGCCGCCTGGCGACCCGTCGCATAGAGGGATCGTGTCGTTCTCCACTTTCGTCTGGTGATGGAACGAGGCAGGTCAATCCATGATCAGTACGCGCTTGCCGGCCTGGGGGCGAACGGCGGTTTGCTCCAGCGCATCGCGGAAGTCTTCCAGTACGATGCAGGCCGGCGATCGGCACGACGGCCGAAGGATCGGCCAGTTCGTCGAGGACGCCGCATAGATAGTCGATGTCGGCGGCGCGCGGCGGTTCCAGGAAATAGCGATAGACACAGGAGCGGATCTCCTGGAGCCCCATCAGCACTGTCAAAGCCGAGGCCTGGAAGGGCCGCAGATCGTAGGCGCCTACGATCACCGCCCGGCCGCGGAAGGCCATCGCCGCCAGCAACTCGGTCAGAACCTCATCGCCGACCGCATCGTGCCTGCCCATTTGCTTATCGACCGCGGCCTCGCTCGGTCGACGCAACGTATCCGATCTTGCTGCACTCGGCTTACTGGCGATTTCGGCTCTATCCCGGGCCGCGCTGAAATGGGCTCCTGCAGCCAAGATACCACTTTGCCGGATCCACGCGCCTCAGCCTCGCCCCCACGCTGCGTCTGCCGGTCTTGCTCCGCACCGCAGGCAAGCAGCGAGATTGCATGATACCAATCTGCCCGTGCAACCGCTTCTTCCGGCCGCAACTGAAGTGCGTCTGGCCGGCGTCCGCTTTCCGGCAAAGCGTCAAGGTCGGTTCTCGGCGCTATTCGACGGAACGGCTCTGATCGCGCGTCTCGCTGTCAATGGCTCAGCAGCTGCTGACAAGTTGTTCAGAAGGCCGCACCATCGTCAATGATCTGCGTAATGCGCTAGATGGCGATCGCATAAATCCAATAGCATTGCCTCGGCGTGCGACCCTCTGGCATCGCGACGCCGGACGACCGCAAGCTCCAGCTCGATCAATGGTTCGAATGTCCTGGATGCGCCGCCGAGGCGCTCGTGGTGCGCGGCGGTGATCGCGTCGACGATGGCAATACCCGTTCCTTCCAGGACCAAGAGCGCTGCCAGTGGCAGAAGCGGCGTGTCGATCGACATGGACACCTTGACGCCATGGCGGTTCAGCAGGGAGTGGACCTGCGTGTCCATCAAGGTTCGCCGCGAGGCGCTGACGAGCGTATCGCCTTCAAGATCGCTCGGGTGGACGACGTCATGGTCGCTCAGCTTGCGACCAGGCCCCGGAGGTTCCTACGAGGCTTTCGGGAGATCGGCGAAGCGGTCCGTCACCTGCGTGTAGGCTCGATAGACTTCATTCGCGCCATCCGATCCATCAACGGGCGGCCCCTGAATCTGCCGAAAGATCTCATGCTTGACGAAATAGCGCCATGTCACAGGAAGCTTGGCGAGAATACCGGTCAACGCATCGTAGCGCGCTTCGGTCCACACCGCCTCGAAGGCCAACCTGCCCGGACCGTGGCCGAATTCGGCCCCATCGGCGTCGCTGCGCAGTTGTCCGCGCAGTTGCACGGTCGCGGCCTGGTCGACCCCGCCATCGGCCGCGATGACGACGCCGTAGTCGCTCTTCGCCCGATCCGCCGAAACCAATCCTTGCCGAACGTCGGCGAGCACCTTCTCGACGGGCCGATCCAGCGGCGAGCCGTAGCCCCCTGCCCCCGGTCCCTGGATCAGTATGACGTCGCCGGGATCGCATTTCACCAGATCTTGGGATCCGAGCTCAATGGAACCGGCCGTGTCCGGATTCTTGACAAAGCGCGAGACGGCACCCGAGCGACCACCACGTAGCCCCCAGGCCGAAATGACGGAGCGGTCCCGGTTGCGGGCGGTCACCATGGACTGGGGCTGGTCGAGCTGGAGCTCCATTTCGAGGCCGGTGCCGCCACGATATTCGCCTGGACCGCCCGAATCCGGCACGAGGCCATAGCGCTTGATGCGAACGGGGATCTCGGCCTCGCTGATCTCGACCGGAGTGTTCTTCAGGAAGGAGAGATTGGCGCCGCTGCCGTCTGCGCCGTCGCCGAAGGCGCTGCCGCCGGCGCCGCCGCCGACCGGACCGACAGAGGCCATGATGGGCCGGCCCGCGCGGGTGCTGGTCTTGATGTTCATCAGCGTGACGGAGCTCGCCGGAGATGCCGGCATCCGATCCGGCAAGGCACGGCAGAAGGCGCCGAGAGTGACGGTCTGGGCAAGGGTGCAGGCGAGCGTCCGCATGCCGACGGCCACGGGCTCGACCGCGTTCATGATGGTGCCTTCCGGCAGGATCGCGCGCGTGGGCCGCATCAGACCCGCGTTCAGCATCATCGTCGGGTCGAGACAGTAGAGTGCGTAGACGGTGCCCACCGTTACCAGGGCATGGCGCTCCTTGCCGCCGGTCGGCATGTTGTGGGAGGTGGCGAGCTGCGGGTCGGAGCCGGTGAAGTCCAGCGTCAGCGTGTCACCATGCACCTTCAGGTTCACCGCAACGCGTACGGGATAGCCGCCCGTTTCATCCTCGTCGGCATAATCCGCGAAGAAATACTCGCCGTCAGGGATCTGCCGGATGACGGCGCGGGCCTGATTGTCCGCGTAATCGAGCAACTGATCGAGACCGGCCACGAAATTGTCCTTACCGAACCGGTCAAGGATTTCATGAATCTTGCGCTCGCCGACGTTGGCGCAGGCGATCTGAGCGTTGAGGTCGCCCCAGTTCTGCTCCGGCAGGCGCACATTATGGGCGATGATGTCGAGAAGGTCCTGGTTGAGCACACCGCCGCGCATCAATCGCATCGGCGGGATGCGCAGGCCTTCCTGCTGGATCTCGGTCAGCGTGCGCGAGAGCGTCGCCGGCACGGCACCGCCGACATCGGTGTTGTGGATGTGATTACCGACGAAGCAGACGATCTCGCCGTCGCGGAAGACCGGCTTCCACATGTGGATGTCCGGCGTATGCGTCGCGACATGGCCGGCATAGGGATCGCTGGTAATGCAGATGTCGCCTTCCCGATAATCGAAGCGCTTGATCACATCGCCATAGTCGAGGCCGGTATACCAAGTCGCGCCGAAGGTCTTGGGCGAGGCCACGGTCAGCCCGTCGCGCGTCAGCACCTGGCAGGAGAAGTCCTCGGTCTCCTTGACGAAGGTGGAATAGGCAGTGCGCATCAGCGTCCAGCCCATGCTCTCGGCGGCAGCCGCGCAGTAATTGGCCAGAACCTGCAGCGTGGTGTTGTCGAGTTTCACGGCAGGATCTCCGGAACGATGCGAAGGTTGGCGTATTCGTCGACGCTGACGGCCATGTTCGGCAGCACGACGGTGGTGCAGTCGTCCTGGGTGACGACGGCCGGGCCGGCAAAGCTCTGGCCGGGCTTCAGATCGCTCCGGGCAAAGACCGCGACGCTGCGCAGCGCCCCGTCGAGCCAGACCTCGGCATGGCGGTGCGGGCTTGCGGCTTCCGAAACCAGCGCGTGGCGCTTGAACTCGGGGCGAGCGGTGCGCCCGCTGATGACGAGCCTCAGCGAGATGATCTGTACGGCCGCGGTGGGATCGCTGTGGCCATAGACACGCTCGTGTTCGGCATGGAAGGCCTGCGCCATGGCGGAGATGTCGCCCGCCGCGACAGCGGCCGGATCGAGCGGGGTGTCGAGCTCGAAGGACTGGCCTCGGTAGCGCATCTCGGCCGAGTAGATCATGTGGCTTTCGCCGGAATAGCTCTGGTCCTCATGGAGCCAGGCTTGCGCCCTGGTCTCCAACCCGGCGAACTCGTCGCGAATCGTCGGCCCCATGTCGGAAGCGAGATCGGTGTAGAGCGTCTTGATGAAGTCGTTCTTGATGTCGGCGATCAGCCCGCCCAGAGCGGACAGCACGCCCGGCGTCGGCGGCACGACGGTCTCGCGCATGTTGAGCTCGCGCGCCAGGAAGCAGGCCATCATCGGGCCGGCACCGCCGAAAGCGAGACAGGAGAAGTCGCGCGGATCGATGCCGAAACGCGAGACCAGAGCGCTGACGTCGGTATACATGCCGGAGACGGCGATGCGGATGATCGCCTCGGCGGTTTCCTCGATCGTGCGGCCGAGCTTGGTCGCGAGTTCGCCGACGACCGAGCGTGCCTTGTCCCTGTCGATGGTAACGGCCGAATAGCCGATCTCGGACAGGCCGACGAGGCCCAGCGCCGCAAAGGCATCGGTGATGGTAGCGCGCTCGCCGCCACGACCGTAACAGGCCGGGCCGGGACGGGAACCGGCGCTCTCGGGGCCGACCTTGAGAACGCCCTGGGCATCGACCCAGGCGATCGATCCGCCGCCTTCGCCGATCGAGGAGACCGAAACCGAGGGGATGTAGATCTGGAACTCGCCGATCAGTTCGCCGACGCCATATTGCGGCTGGCCGTCGACGATGACCGCGACGTCGGCCGAGGTGCCGCCGATGTCCAGGCTCATGCAGTTTTTGACGCCCGAAACCTCGGCGACGTAGGCAGCGCCGATGACGCCCGAAGCCGTGCCGGACAGGATCATCTGCACGCATTCGCTCTTGCCCTGCTCGGCGGTCATGACGCCGCCATTGGACTTGGTGAGCCGCGGCTCCGGCGCGACGCCGGCCTTCTTCAGCGCCGACTGCAGAGAGCCCAGATAGTGCGAGACGCGCGGCTGCACATAGGCGCCGATGGTGGCGGTGATGGTGCGCTCATATTCACGGATGATCGGCCAGGTCTCGCTCGAAGCGAAGACCGGGATGTCAGGCGCGATGCGCTGGACCAACGCCTTGATCGCCTCCTCATGGGCGGGGTTGCGATAGGCGTGCAGAAGCGAGACAACGATGCCCTCGCAGCCCGCGGCCTTCGCCGCCTCGACTGCGCGGATCACGCTCGCCTCGTCCAGCGGGCGATCCTCCGTGCCGTCGGCCAGCAGGCGCCCGCCGATACCAAAGACGAGATCGCGCGGGATTAGCGGATCGGGCCGCCTGGAGAGCAGGTTGTACATGTCAGGGATCTTGAGACGCGCGACCTCGAGCACGTCACGGAAGCCCTCGGTCGTGAACAGCGCGAGCTTCAGCCCCTTGCGCTGGATCACGGTGTTGATGCCGACCGTGGTGCCATGGGTGAAATAAGAGACCTCGGCAGGGGTGATGCCGTAGCGCTCGCCGATCAGCCTGAGCCCTTCCATGACCTCGGCACCCGGCTGGTCGGGACGAGAGAAGGTCTTGAGCGTCTTCAGGCTCTGCGTCTCTTCGTCGAACAGCGCGAAGTCGGTGAACGAGCCGCCGATATCGACGCCCACACGGTAACCCATGGAAACCTCCGGATGATCTCGGGTGCGGGCGCGGTCTGTCAGCCGCGCTCGCGGATCACGGCGGGCAGCCTCGACCGGCCACCTGCGAGTTCTCGGACGCGGACGCTCAGCGGCCGATCTCTTTGTTCCAGGTCTCGACCCATTTCGGCATCGCCGCGAGGATCTCGGCGAAGGGCGGCCAGCGCACGTCGTCGAGCTTGGGCATGCGCGCCTTCTGCTCCGGCTTGTACTGCGCCTTGGTGCTGGCGACCGGGTATTGGATCGCGGCGGCCCAGCAGGACTGCGGCTCGGGCGAGAACAGGAAGTCGATGAACTCCCAGGCGGCCGGCGAGCCGTTCTTGACCTTCTGCACGACCGTCGGGCTGACGACGCCACCCGGCGCCGGATAGTAGAAGTTCAGCGCCTTGAAGCCGCCGTCGCGAGCGGCCCAGGCCCGCCCGTCCCAGTAGATGCCGATATCGGCTTCGCCCGACTGCATCTGCGTCAGGAACTGGTTGACGTCGTTCCAGAAGATCACGTTGCCGCTGTCGCGCAGCGCCTTCATCTTGGCGATGACGGGCGAGATGTCGCCGACCTTGCCGCCGAGCGCGTCGTTGAAGTTCCAGATCACGGCGGTCGGCGTCGTGCTGGCGACGTTGATGCCCGGCAGCGCAGCCTGCCACTCGCCCTTGAGCGTGCGGTCGATGAACTCGGCCCAGCTCTTGGGTGGATTCTTGATCTTGGCCTCGTTGTAGGCCAGCCCAGCGGCACCGAAATGCAGCACCACGGCATCGCCGCCGACGACCTGCTTGAGCGGCTCCGGAACGTCGGCAAGGTTGGGAACTTTGGCCGGGTCGATCTTTTCGACGAGGCCGCGAGCCTTGGCATCCTCGGCGCCGTCGATGAGGGTCAGGAACACGTCGATCGGCGGCTTTGCCGGGTTGGCAGCAACCTGGTTGACCCATTGCGCCGGCGTGCCGAGCACGACGTCGACGGTCTTGCCGGTCTTCTTCTGGAACGGTTCGACATAGCAGGTCCGCAGCGACTTCTCCCAGATGCCGCCGAAAGCGGTGACGGTCAGGTCGGCGGCGCGGGCAGGCATGGCAACCGTGAGAGCCAGCCCTGCAAGGGCGAGCAAAGGCCGAAAAGGCGTCAGCGTCTGCATGGTGATTTCTCCCCTTTTATGGATGTTGTGCGGCGAACCGCCTGGTCACGACGGCGAGCTCATGAATTTCAGGCCGACGGTGCGTTCGATCAGCAGCAGCACGACCAGTGCGATGACCATCTGGACGGTGCCGATGGCGGCGATGGCAGGGTCGAACTGGTTCTGCAGGTAGCTCAGCATCACCACCGGCAAGGTGTTGGTCTGGGCGCTGCCGAAGAAGAGCGAGAGCGACAGGTTGTCGAGCGAGATCAGCACCGCGAAGAGCATGCCGCTGAAGATGCCGGAGCCGATCAGCGGTAGCGTCACAAAGGTGAAGATCTGCCAGCGGGAAGCGCCGAGGATCGCGGCCGCCTCCTCGTAATTGCGGCCGATGCCGCGATAGACTGCGACCACCGTGCGCACGACATAGGGGATAGAGACCACCGTATGCGCGATCAGCAGCGAGGCGAAGGAGATGCCGAGCCCGATCGCCGAGAGCTTGTAGAGCAGCGCGATGCCCAGCAGGATCATCGGGATCGACAGCGGCGCCAGCAGGAAGGTCGAGACCAGATCGGCGAGACCAGAGCGACTGCGCGCCAGCGCGAGCGCCGCCGGAACCCCGAAGAGTGCGGCCAGCACGGCCGATGCACCCGCCAGCTTCAAGCTGAACCAGAGCGAGTCGAGCAGAGGGCGGTACTCGAGCAGCCGATGGTACCAGCGCAGGGAATAGCTCGTCACCGGGAAGGCGATGATCTCGGAATCTCCGAAGGAGACAAGGACCACGAAGACGATCGGCGCCAGCAGGAAGGCGAAGAAGATCAGCACGAATGTGAGCAGCAACAGGGTCGGCAAGCGCCGCTCCAGCCTGCGCCAGGACGCGGTCGCGCTCATGAGGCCCCCCCATCCCGCCGGATCAGTCGCAACTGGAGGAACAGCGAGATCACGGCCAGAACCAGCAGGACATTGCCCATGGCGGCGGCGAAGCCGAGATTCTGGACGAGCAGGAACTGCTGGTAGATCAGCAGCGGCAAGGTAACGACGCTTCCTCCCCCGAGCAGGAGCATCGTCAGGAAGCTGCCATTGGCCAGCATGAAGACGACGATGGCGCCGGTCGCGATGCCGTCGAGGCTCAGCGGCAAGGTGATCTCCCGGAAGGTGCGCCACCGGCTGGCACCGAGCAGTTCGGCAGCCTCCTCCAAACGCCTGTCGATGCCCTTCAGCACGGCCGCGATCGAGATCACCATGAACGGCACGAGCACATGGACGAGACCGATGATGACGGCGGAGGGGTCCTGGAGAAGCCGCAGGGGACGCCCGATCAGGCCTAGCGACATCAGGGTACTGTTGAGCACGCCATTGCGGGCGAGGATCACGTTCCAGCCGAATGTGCGCATGATGATCGAGGTCAGCAGTGGCGCGACCAGGAGGAAGATCATCACCCCGTTCCAGCGGCCGGCATGGCGGACCATGAAATAGGCCACCGGATAACCGATCAGGATGCATATGATCGTCGCGAGCAGGCTGACCCAGATCGTGCGGAAGAGCACGCCGAGATAGTAGCCGTCCGTGAACAGCCGCACGTAATAATCGAGGGAGAAGACCGGCTTTCCGGCGGCATCGGGAAGGTAGAGGCTCTGAAGCCCGTTCTCCGCCAGCGGCAGCAGGAAGAACAGCAACAGGAAGATCCCGGCCGGGAGAACCGGCCACAGGCCGGCGCCGAGGGTGCGGCGGCTGCGACGGCCGGGCATTGCCGCCACGGCGCTCACGCCGCCGCCTCCAAAATAGGCTCATCTTCAAGCAGGCGGGCCGCTCCCGGCAGCCACGACAGCGCGACCTCGGTCCCGACCGGGATCGCGGTGTCTCCGACCGGGCCGGTAATCTGACGGTAGGCCACCAGCGGGTGGTCGAGGCCGGGGCGGGCAATTTGGAAGACATGCGTAGCCCCGCGGAAGACATGGCCTGAGACCATCGCGCGGGGCGCCTCTGCCGGCGCCTGCGCGGCAGACACGATGCGCAAATGCTCCGGACGGATGGCGACGAGCGCGCTGCCGCCGGCGGAGCGGGGACGCGCATCGGCGACGACGAAGCCGGGTCCGGTCGCGTCGCCCGGCAGGCGCAGTCGCAGGCCGCCGGCCTCAGCGCCAATCACAGTGCAGGCGATGATGTTCGAGGTGCCGAGGAATTCGGAGACGAAGCGGGTGCGGGGGTTCTCGTAGACCTCGGTCGGCGAGCCGGCCTGGAGGATCCTGCCGCGATCCATCACCACGATCATATCGCTCATGGTGAGCGCCTCTTCCTGATCATGGGTCACCAGAAGCGTGGTGATGCCGATTTCCCGCTGGAGCTGGCGGATCTCGAACTGCATCTGCTCGCGCAGGTTCTTGTCGAGCGCACCGAGCGGCTCGTCGAGCAACAGCATCGAGGGTTCGGTAACCAACGAGCGCGCCAGAGCGACGCGTTGCTGCTGCCCCCCCGACAGCTGATGTGGATAGCGATCGGCATGCTGGGGCAGATGCACGATGTCGAGCATGCGCCGCGTCCGCGCTTCAGTCTCGGCCCGGGCGACCCGCGCCATCCGCAGCCCGAAAGCGACATTCTGCGCCACCGTCATATGCGGGAACAGGCTGTAGTTCTGGAACACCATGCCGAGCTTGCGCCGCTGCGGCGGGTCGTAGGTCCGGTCCTCGCCGCGGATCAAGACCTGCCCGGCATCGGGCAGCTCGAAGCCCGCTACGATGCGCAAAGTCGTCGTCTTGCCGCAGCCGGAGGGACCGAGAAGCGAGCAGAGCGTCCCGGCCGGAACATCGAAGGACGTCGGCTGCAGCGCGGCGACGCTGCCGAACGACTTGCGCACTTCGTGCAGACGCAAGCCCGCGACCTCAGATGCGACGGATGACTGCGCCTTTGGCGTCGTTTGCGTCATGGTCCCTCTCTGAGCGAGAGGCTAACCCATGTTTCTTCACTGGCAACAAAAAAATTCCGAAAAGACATTTTTTTCGGAAACGACATCGAACGCCAAGCGCAAGTTGGCGGCGACCTCAAGTTCAGGTTAAAGATCTACCAGCACCCACAGGACGACGGCGTTGGTTTCACCCTTGGAAGTCCAGGTGTGCTCGGTGGTGGCATCGTAATAGACCGAGTCGCCCTTGTTGAGTTCGAGCGGTTCATACAGGCGGCTGTGAACGACCAACGTGCCTTCCAGCACCATCACGAAGATTTCGGCCTCGGATTTCGCCCAGGCTGCATATTCATCCGGAGACCTCGCAGTAACCGTCGTCAGGATCGGGGTCGCGCGCTTGTTCTTGAGGTCGGCGCAAAGCAGCACATTGTTGCAGGTGCCCGTCGCATGCTTGCTGCCACTTCCTGCGCGGCTGATGCTTCGCCGCCCCGGAAAGCCGGCGGCACTGCCGGTCTCCTCGCTCGAGAGGAGCGTTACCAACTCAACGTCTAGGCCCTGCGCGATCCGCTGCATCGTCGAAATCGTCGGAGAAAGTTCGTTTCTCTCGATTTTCGAGAAAGCGGAGGCGGAAACGCCGGTGAGCGCGCTCATATCCTGAAGCGTAAGGCGTCGCCCCTTGCGCAGCTTCAAAAGCCGGGCGCCGACGTCGACGCCGTGATCGTCTGCGCGCTGCGCCTCCGGCGGTTCGCTGACCTCCGCCTGCTCCGCCCATGAAAGTTCCGGCATGCCGTTTCTCCGCCGCGTCTATCAGGTACCTGTCATAAGCATCCGGCGAGGACATGAAAAGGGATCGATTGTCACCGATTTCGACAAATTATCCGATACGACATTTATGTAGTTTGCTGTTGACAGCATCTCCGATGTGAAAGAGGTTTCAATCCCAACGATGTGCCGGCAATGAACCGCGCACGCTCGGCGAGGGGCCGGGCGCGGCGGCCGAACGCGGCAGGGATGGCTCACATGACGCTTACTCACGACCAGCTGAACGGCCTCTACACGGCGATCGTCACGCCGTTGACCGGCGACGGCGCCGTTGACGTGAAGGCGCTGCACCAGCTCGTCCGCTTCCAGCTCGATGCCGGAGCGGCGGGCATCGTGCCCATCGGCGGCACCGGGGAGTATCCCGCCTTTTCGCGTGACGAGCGTCGCAGGATCGTCGCGGCCTGCGTCGAGGCGGCCGATGGCAAGCCGGTCATCCCGGGCGTGCTCTCGACCGGTTTCGAGGATGCCCTTGAGGCCGGACGCGACTTTGCCGCTGCCGGTGCGGCGGCGGTCATGACGGTCACGCCGTATTATGCCCCGGGAACCCAGGATGGCATGCGCGCCTATTTCCGGCGCTATCGCGATGCGCTCGACCTGCCGGTCATGCTCTATCAGATCCCGCGCCGGACCACGGTCGCGGCCTTCGCCGATACCGTCCAGGCCATGGCCGAGGACGGCTCGATCATCGGCATGAAATATTCCTCCTACGACATGCCGGACTTCATTCGCACGGTGAAATATGCCGGCGACAAGATCGCGATCCTGTCCGGCGAGGAGCCGCTCTTCGCGACCCATGTCGCGCTCGGCGCCCGCGGCGGCGTGCTGGCTTCCGCCACGATCTATCCGAAGATCTGGATCGAGATCTTCGAGCTGGCCCGCCAGGGCAAGCTCAAGGAGGCCCTGAAGCTGCAGGACAAGGTCGATCCGGTCATCGACTCCATCTACGTGGAGACCAATCCCGGGCCGTTGAAGGAATACATGGCCCTGGCGGGCATGCCGGTCGGCGGGGTGCGCCTGCCCTTGACCGGTCCCAGCGACCAGACGATGGCCAAGCTCAGGGTCGCTGCGGCGCAGGCCAAAGCCATCAGCCTCGCCTGAGGAGGTGGCCGTGCTCGAAGCGCTTCGCGCCATCGTCGGCGACAAGGGCCTTGTCACCGATCCGGCTGAAATGGAGCCGTATCTGGTCGATTGGCGCCAGCGCAGGCGAGGCTCTGCGCTCGCCATGGTGCAGCCGTTTTCGACGACCGAGGTTTCCGCGGTGGTCGCGCTATGCGCAGCGCAAGGGCAGCCGATCTTTCCGGTCGGCGGCAATACCGGGCTTTGCTTCGGCGCGGTGCCGGAGAGCAACCGCCCCGGCAAGCCCGGCATCATGCTTTCGTTGAGACGCATGAACCGCATCCGCGGCCTCGACCGCGCCTCCGGCATCGCGACGGTGGATGCCGGCGTTGTGCTCGGTGATCTCCATAATGCCGCGGCTGAGGCAGGCCGTCAGTTCCCGCTGCATCTCGGTAGCGAGGGCAGTGCCCAGATCGGTGGGCTGATCTCGACCAATGCCGGCGGCACCGGCGTCGTCCGCTACGGCCCCATGCGGGATCTCGTCGCCGGCCTCGAAGTGGTTCTGGCCGATGGTCGCGTGCTCAGCGATCTCGCCGCGCTGCGCAAGGACAATACCGGCTACATGCTGCGCCATCTCTTCATCGGCGCGGAAGGCTCGCTCGGCATCGTCACGGGTGCGGCGTTGCGGCTGCACCCGCAGACACCGAATACGGCCCATGCCTGGGTCGCTGCCGCCGATCCGGCCGATGCGGTCGCGCTGCTGGCCACGCTGCAGAATCGAGCAGGTTCCTATATCCAGGCTTTCGAGCTGGTCTCGGCCTCGCAGTTCGAGCTGGTCCGCAAGCATGCCGAGCGTGCGCGCTTTCCCTTCGCCGAGATTCCCGCTTGGTCGATCCTGATCGAGCTCGGCAGCGAGGATGCGACGACGGCCCTGCACGACATCCTCGAAGAGGTTCTGGGCGCCGCGCTGGAGCGGGGCGAGCTGGTCGACGCCGTGATCGCCACCTCGGAGCAGCAGGCTGCGGATTTCTGGCATATCCGCCACTCGGTCTCCGAAGCGAACAAGAAGGAAGGCGCCAGCATCACGCATGACATCGCGGTGCGCTCCTCCGATGTCGCGCCTTTCATCGAGGCTGCCGACGAGGTCGCGGCGAAGCTGTTTCCGGAGGCGTATAGCGAGGTCGTCTGCCATCTCGGCGACGGCAACGTCCACTACATCCTGATGTTCACCCACGCCTTCTGGGCGGCACTGCCCGATCCGGAAGGCTTTGCGCTCGAGGTCGAGCGAGCGATCCACGATGTCGCGGCTCGCTTCGGCGGCACCTTCAGCGCCGAGCACGGCGTTGGCCGCAAGCTCACCGAAGAGCTGGAACGCCTTGCCGATCCGCTTCGCTACGAGCTGATGACCAAGGTCAAGGCGCTGTTCGATCCGCTGAACCTGATGAACCCGGGCGTTCTCCTCGCCAAGAGGGACTAGCGCTCCAAGAAATCAGCCGACGTCTTCGGTGAGGAGGGGTCGGTGACGGACATCCGCCGGGGAAGCGGGTGCCAACCTCACCAACCAAGACGGGGCATGCCTCGCACAGCCGGGAGAAGACCATGACGACACGCAGGGATCTGGCAGGCCTCATCGGCGCAGGCGCGGTGGCCGCAGGCGCGCTGACGCTCGCCTCGAGCGGAGCCAAGGCGCAGGCTGCCGGGCAGAACACCTTCGACCGCATCATCGCCAACAAGAAGATGCGCCTCGGCGCCGTGACGTCCAGCGCTCCCTGGTTCGTCAAGGATGCCGCCACCGGCAAATGGGGCGGCCATTTCTATACGATCGGCGCAGCGCTGGCGAAGGACATGGACGTCGAACTCGAGCTCGTCGAAACGACCTGGGGCAACGCCGTCCTCGATCTGCAATCCGACAAGATCGACATCATGTTCGGGCTCAACCCCACGCCGAAGCGCGCCATGGCGGTCGATTTCTCGAACCCCGCCTATGACAGCGCGCTTGTCGTCGTCGCCAAGCCGGGCTTCGAGCCCAAGAACTGGGCCGACATGAACAAGCCCGAGATCAAAATCTCGGTCGATCTCGGTTCCGCCCACGACCAGATTGCGACGCTGCTCTGCCCCAAGGCGCAGATCACGCGTTTCAAGACGATCAACGAGGCGATGCTGGCGCTGAAGACCGGCCGCGTCGATGCGCAGTGCATCTTCTGGATGGGCGGTGTGCGCGCCGTGAAGGCCGATCCCAGCCTCGGCAAGGTCATCGTGCCGCAACCCTTCTTCGGCTCGACCTCGAACGCTGCCGTGCGTCGCGAAGCCGACAAGACCTGGCTGTTCTTCGTCAACACCTGGATCGGCTACGCCCGCGGCCTCGGCCTTGTGCGGAGCGCCGTGGTCGAGAGCCTCGATCAGGTCGGCGTCAAGTCAGAAGACATTCCGCCCGGCATCACGCTCTAAAACCGAAAAGACCTGGATCCCGCGCCCTGCGCGGGGTCCTCATCGGCTTTCGCGCTTCCTCCGCAGCGCCGCATCGTCAGGCGGCAGGGTTCGGCATGTCCTACACCTGGAACTTCGACATCGTCTGGGGCTATCGCTGGATCCTCCTGAACGGGACGGCGGTGACCATCGGCCTCACCATCGCCGTCATCGTGCTGGGCCTCGTCGTCGGGCTCGTCGCCGGCATCGCCCAGCTCTCGCGCTCGCCCGTGCTGCGGTGGCTGTCCTGGGCCTATATCGAGATGTTCCGGCTGACGCCGCTGCTCGTGCTGCTGCTGTGGTTCTACTATGCGCTGCCGATCGTCACCGGCATCAAGCTCGATGCGTTGACCGCTTCGATCGTGACACTAACGCTCTATGGCGGCTCGTTTTATGCCGAGATCATCCGCGGCGGCATCGTCTCGATCGATCCCGGCCAGTCGGAAGCCGGCATGGCGCTGGGCATGACGCCAGCGCGCGTGATGCGCCGCATCGTGCTGCCGCAGGCAATCAAGCGAATGATCCCGCCGCTGATGAACCAATCGATCATCCAGTTCAAGAACACGTCGCTCGTCTCGGTCCTCGCCGTGCCGGACCTGCTCTATCAAGGTCAGGTTGCGGCGATGGACACCTATCGGGCGCTCGAGGTCTACACGGTCGTCGCAGCGATCTACGTGATCGTGCTGCTGCCGCTCACGGCCATCGTCAAGCGCGCGGAAAACCGCTTGGCGCAGAGCAACTGAGGAGGCGGCGATGAGCTACAAGATCGAGGTCTCCGGACTGCGCAAGAGCTTCGGCACGCTGACCGTGCTGCGCGACATTAACGTTGCCGTGGAGCCGGGCCAGGTGGTGGCGCTCATCGGCCCGTCGGGTTCCGGAAAATCGACGTTGCTGCGCTGCCTCAACCTGTTGGTGATGCCCGATGGCGGCAAGGTCCGCATCGGCAACGACAGCTTTTCGTTCGGTACCGGATCGAAGATGCCCGGCACGAAGGAGCAGGCCCGCTTCCGCTCCAACACCGGCATGGTCTTCCAGCATTTCAACCTGTTCCCGCATATGACGGTCGTCGAGAACGTCATGGAAGGGCCGGTCTCCGTGAAAGGCATGTCGAAGCGGCAGGCCGAGCAGCTCGCCCGCAGGCTGCTCGCCAAGGTCGGCCTGAGCGACAAGGTCGACGTCTTCCCGAACAAGCTTTCCGGGGGCCAGAAGCAGCGCGTCGCCATCGCGCGCGCGCTGGCGATGGAGCCCGAGGTGATGCTCTTCGACGAGGCGACCTCGGCGCTCGACCCCGAACTCGTGGGCGAAGTGCTCGGCGTCATGCGCGATCTCGCCGCCGAAGGCATGACGATGATCATCGTCACTCACGAGATCGGCTTTGCCCGCGAGGTCGCCGACCGCGTCGTCTTCATGCGCGATGGTGTCATCGTCGAGGAGGGGCCGGCCCGCGAGGTGATCGGCCACCCCCGACAGGAAGCGACGAAAGCCTTCCTCAGCCACTTCCACAATCGCGGCTGAGCCGCATCATTCCGTGCCTTGACCTGTGGAGCGATGACTGAGCCTTCCGCTTTCGCCCGCATCCTGAATGTCGAGGACGCCCGCCAAGCCGCGCGGCGCCGCCTGCCACGCGGCCTGTTCGAATATGTCGACCGCGGCTGCGAGGACGAGGTCTCGATTCTCGCCAATCGGCGCAGGCTCGACGCGATCGCACTTTCCCCGGCAGTGCTCGTCGATGTCACCGGGACATCGACGGAAGCGGAACTCCTCGGCAAGCGACAACCCTCGCCGATCATCATCGCGCCGACGGCGGTGGCTGGGCTGGTCTGGCATGATGGCGAGATCGCGCTCGCGAGGGCGGCCGCGCGCGCGGGCATTCCATTTTGCGTATCAACGCAGTCGATTACCTCGATCGAGCGGATCGCGACGGAATCCGGCGCTGATCTCTGGTTTCAGCTCTATGTCTGGAACGACCGCCGGCGCATGCTGAATCTGCTCGATCGCGCCTGGGCCGCCGGCGCGGAGACGCTGGTGCTGACCGCGGACACCGCGGTCGTCCCGAACCGCGAATACAACCTGCGCAACGGCTTCGGAATTCCGCTGACGGCATCGTGGCGGGCGGCATTGGATGTGGCTTTGCATCCTCGCTGGGCGGTTGCAGTCATGCTCCGCGCGCTGGCGACCTCCGGCGTTCCGACTTATGCGCATTACCCGGCGGAGTTCCGCACGCGGCTCGGACGCGAAGCGCTCTCCGACGAAGTCGGCCTGGCAAAGGACGTCACCTGGGACGATGTTCGCCTGCTGCGGGAACGCTGGCGAGGCAAGCTCGTCGTGAAAGGGGTGCTGCGCGTCGAGGACGCGCTGACGGCCTGCGCCCATGGCGTCGATGCCATCGTGGTCTCGAACCATGGCGCCCGCAATCTCGATTGCGCGCCGGGCCCGACAGAGGTTCTGCCCCGCATTGCCGAAGCGGTCGGGGAGCGAATGGAGATCTTCGCCGATAGTGGAGTACGGCGTGGCGCGGATATAGCCCGTTTTCTGGCGCTGGGAGCTCGCGGCGTCATGATTGGCCGCGCTACGCTTTACGGTGTTGCTATGGGAGGAGATGGCGGAGCCGCCCGGGTGCTCGATCTGCTGTCAGCGGAATTGCGGATGACGATGGGAATGTTGGGCGCGCAAAAACTGGCTGACATTCAGCAGATCGCGTCGTCGCGATGAAGTGGCTGATGGCGGAGCTTTCACGTCACTTTCCGTAGCCCCGGCAACCAATGCCATGCTGTCCTAGGTCTGCGCGCCACGCTCGATCCGATGGCGGCCGGCCGAACCCCGGCGTTCCCGGACCGGGTGCCGCCACCTTCCCGGGCCTGGCGCGGCGGAGTGGCGATGAACTGGCCGTGCCGGCGCGGCTCGACGCCCGGCATATTCGGTCTCTTGAGCAGGTTCTTCACGAGCGCCGACCTGTGCACCGCGGGAGGCTGGCGCATCATTCGGGTCGCGATCCGCAACATGTCAGCATCCACTATACCGAATGCCTCGGAGATGCGGGCATCGAGCCCTCCGTCGGCAGTGGGTGATAGCTATGACGACGCTCTCGCCGAGGCGATCACCGGACTCGACAAAGCCGAGGTGACGCGACCGCTCCAGACCCGACAGACCATCACATCCTGACCCGACAGGTCACCACAAAACAAACTTGACTGTTTGTAAGTGGCCAAGCATCGTTCCCCTATCGTCAGGGGAAGAAGGGTCGGCATGAGCAGCACCGGCAAGCGGCGATCGCAGAAGGAGCGCAGCGCGGAGACATCCGCGCGGCTGATGAACGCGACGATCGATCTGCTGCACGACCAGGGACTGGCCCGAACCACGACGCCGAAAATCGCCCGGCTTGCCGGTGTCTCCCGCGGTGCGCTGACCCATCATTTTGCCGGCCGCGAGGCGATCCTCAGCGCCTCCGTCGCCGACATGCTCGGCAAGGCTGCGCGCGACCTGCACCGCTTCGCCGAAGACTTCATGGCGCGCGGCGGCTCCAGCGACGAGATCGTCGACTACGCCTGGCGGATGATGGACGACCGGCTGTTCTACGTGACGATGGAATATCTGCCGGAAGCGCGTCACAACCCGGACTTCCGTGCCGACCTGATCCCGACGGTCAAGGAATTCCACGCCGGTCTCGATGCGGTCTGGACCGCGCTCGCGGCCCGCGCCGGCACCGACCCGGACCATACCCGCGTCGTCATGAATGCGACGATGTGCCTGGTCCGCGGCATGATCAGCCAGACCGTGCTGCGCCCCAACGACCCGACCTATTACGGCGATCTGCTGGATTTCTGGAAGCAGCAGGTCAGGCAGCATTTCCCGATGAAACCAGCGGCTGCTCTCGCCGGCCGGCGCAAGACGGCGACGGCATGACGGCTGCGTTGACCATCCAGGGCCTGAAGCTCGGCTTCTATGGCGTGCAGGTGCTGCGCGGCGTCGATTTCGCGGTACCGCAAGGCTCCTTCACCGGATTGATCGGGCCGAACGGCGCCGGCAAGTCGACCTTGTTCAACGCAGTCTCGGGGCTCTATCGGCCGCAAGCCGGATCGGTCAGGCTCGGCGCGACCGAGACGGCGGGGATGCCGCCGGAAAAGCTCGTCGCGGCGGGGCTGGTGCGCTCCTTCCAGCTCGCGCGCGGCTTTCCCAAGCTCAGCGTCTTCCAGCATCTCATGCTCTACGGCGCGGACCAGCCCGGCGAGGGCCTGCTGGCCGGGCTGATCGGTACCGGTGGAGCGAAGCGGCGCGAGGCCGAGTTGTCGGAGCGTGCCTTCGGAATCGCCCGCCGATTGAAGCTCGATCATGTGCTGGACAACCCCGTCACCGCGCTCTCCGGCGGCCAGAAGAAGCTGGTCGAAATCGGCCGTGCCCTGATGGCCGAGCCCAGGATCCTGCTGCTCGACGAGCCCATGGCCGGCGTCAATCCGAGCCTGACGGAGCAGATCGCCGAGCATCTCGTCGCGCTCAACCGCGACGGGCTGACGATCTGCCTGATCGAGCACGACATGGGGCTGATCCGGAAGCTCTGCACGCCGGTCATCGTCATGGCCGAGGGCCAGACGCTGACGCAAGGGACGTTCGACGAGGTCGCTGCCGATACCCGCGTGCAGGAAGCCTATCTCGGGAGGCGTCATTGAGCGCGGCACAGGGCGAACTGCTCGCCGTCGACGGCGTCGTGGCCGGCTACGGCGCGGCCGAGCAGATCCTGAAGGGCACCTCTCTCACGGTCGCGCCGGGCGAAATCGTCTCGATCATCGGGCCGAACGGCGCCGGCAAGTCGACATTGCTGAAGACCATCGCCGGCCTCGTCCAGGCGCGCGACGGCACGATCAGGCTCAAGGGCGGCGACGTCACCCGCGAGAACGCGCTCGGCCGGGCCAGGGCCGGCATCGGCTTCGTGCCGCAGGAGCGCAATATCTTCGGCGCGATGACGGTCGCGGAAAACCTCGAGATCAGCGGCTTCCAGGAGCCGGGCAAGGTCCGGGAACGCAGCGAGGCGATGTATGCGCGCTATCCGATGCTGGCCGAGAAGCGCAAGGCGCTGGCACGCACCCTCTCCGGTGGCCAGCGCCAGATCCTCGCCATGGCGATGGGCTTGATGAACGCCCCTGCCCTGCTCCTGCTCGACGAGCCGACGGCCGGGCTCTCGCCCAAGGCGGCCGACGAGTTGTTCGATGCGATCGTCGCGCTCAACAAAGGCGGGCTGCCGATCCTGATGGTCGAGCAGCACGCGCTCGAAGCGCTGCAGATCTCGACGCGCGGCTATGTGCTGGTCTCAGGCCGCAACAGCCGCGAAGGGGCCGGGCCCGCGCTCGCCAGCGACCCCGAAATCCGCCGCCTCTTCCTCGGCGGCTAGGACGACGCCGACACGACAACAAGCCAACAGGGGAACATCATGACGCAGTTCACGACCGATCGCCGCACGCTCCTGGCCGGCGCCGCCGCGCTCGCCGGCCTCTCCGCCCTGCCCGGCCGCGCGCTCGCCCAGGGCGCGCCGATCCGGATCGGCACGCTCACGCCGCTCACCGGCGCCGGCGGCCCCTATGGCCCGGTCATGGTCAAGGCGGTCAAGGCCGTAATCGACGAGGTCAATGCCGCCGGCGGCGTGCTCGGCCGCAAGGTCGAGCTGATCTCGGAAGACGACCAGACCAACCCGGAAGCCGGCGTGCGCGCCGCCCGCAAGCTGATCGATGTCGACAAGGTATCGGCGATCGTCGGTACCTGGGCCTCGTCGGTCACCACCGCCGTCGCCCCGCTCTGCTGGGAATCAAAGACCTTCCTCGCCACCGTCTCGGGCGCCGACTCGATCACGCAGCTGCCGCATCAGGGCTATCTGATCCGCACCCAGCCGAACACGACGCTGCAGGGCCGCAAGTTCGGTGAGTTCTGTATCGCCGAGAAGGCCAAGCGCGTCTTCTTCCTCTCGCCGCAGACGCCCTTCGCCAAGAGCCAGTTCGACAACATCACCGAGGCCGTGAAGAAGGCCGGCGGCGAGACCGGCACGCTGATCTACGACGACAAGAAGCCGGCCTATCGCAGCGAGATCGACGAGGTGCTGCGCTTCAAGCCCGACGCGATCGTCTTCGGTGGCTACACGCCCGACACCGCCGTGATGCTGAAGGACGCCTATCGCGCCGGCTATTCCGGCCTGAAGGTCGCCTTCGGCTACGCGGTCAACCAGAAGCTGGTCGAGAGTGTGCCGGCCGAGGTCGTCGACAAGACCTTCACCATCGCGCCCTCGCCGGCCGAGGGCTCGAAGGCCTATGCGCGGCTGGTCAAGATGATCGGCGTCGCCTCGCCCGATCCCTACACCACGCAGGTCTACGACCAGATCAACCTGATCCTGATGGCGATCGCGCTGGCCGGCGATTCCTCGGGCACCGCCATCAAGGATGCGGTCCGCAAGGTCAGCCAGGCGCCGGGTGGCGCCAAGATCGACAACGCCATCGACGGCCTCAAGGCGATCGCGGCCAAGCAGCCGGTCGACTACGACGGCGCCAGCGGCCCCTGCGACTTCACCGAGACCGGCGACATCGCCGATTGCCAGTTCCGCTACGAGCAGGTGCAGGGCGGCAAGCTGACGCTGGTGAAGATCGCGTGAGCCAGCTGCTGCAGGCGCTCGTCAACGGGGTGATGACCGGGACGCTGATCGCCGTCCCGGCCATCGGCTTCTCCGCCATCTTCGCCGTGCTGCGCTATCCGAACTTCGCCATCGCGTCCTATGCGACCATCGGCGCCTTCGCGGCCTGGTGGGCGAATGTCGCGATGGGGCTGCCGGTGCCGGCCGCGCTCGTCCTCGCCTTCGCGGTGACGGGCCTCGTCGGCGTCGTCGCGGAAGAGACCTCGCTGAAGCGCCTGCGCAACAATGGCGCGCTGATCGTCGCCATCGCCTCGATCGCGCTCAATCTTGTGCTGGAGAACATCGTCCGCTTCATCTTCGGCAACGAGATGCGCGGCTACGACCTGCCGATCGCGCGCGACATGCGCTTCGGCGACCTGCGCATCGGCCCGCAGCAGCTCCAGAGCCTGCTGCTCGCCGTCGCGATCATGGCGGCGATGTTCGTTTTCCTGCGCTACACCCGCTTCGGCAAGGCGATGCGCGCCGTGGCCGACAATCCCGACCTCGCCCGGCTCAAGGGCATCGACCCCGCAAAGATCGCGATCGTCACGATCTTCATCGGCGCCGGATTGACCGGCGTCGGTGGCGTGCTGATCGGGCTCGACACCTCGATCGATCCACTGACCGGCTACCGCGTGCTGCTCTCGGTCTTCGCCGCCGCCGTGCTCGGCGGGCTCGGCTCGATTCCCGGCGCGGTCGTCGGCGCGCTCACGCTCGGCGTCGCCGAGGAGCTGGCGCTGCTCGTCGTGCCTGCGACCTATCGCACCGGCATCGGCTTCGTCGCGATCCTGTTGATGCTGACCTTCCGCCCGCGCGGCATCCTCGGGGAAAGGGCCGCCTGATGCTGTCCTATCTGATCTTCACCCTGACGCTCTGCGCGATCTACGGCCTGCTCGCGCTCAGCCTCAACCTGATCTGGGGCAGTGCCGGCCTCGTCAATCTCGGCCTCGCCGGCTTCTTTGCGGTCGGGGCTTACGCCTCGGCTCTGGCGACCGGTGCCGGTGTGCCCGTTCTGATCGGCTGGGGGGCTGCGCTCCTCGTCGGCGCCGCGGTCGGCCTCGTCGTCACCTTCGCAACCTTGCGCCTGCGCGACGACTATCTCGCCATCGTCACGCTCGGCTTCGCCGAGGTCATCCGCCTCGTCGCACTGAACGAGCGCTGGCTGACCAACGGCTCGGACGGCATCTCCGGCATCAAGGCGCCGCTCAAGGCCGAGCTCGGCACGCAGAACTTCGCCTATTTCTATCTCGGCCTCGCCACGCTGGTGCTGGTGATCGTCTGGGCGCTGCTGCGCCGGCTGGACGCCTCGCCCTATGGCCGGGCGTTGAAGGCGATCCGCGAGGACCAGCAGCTCGCGAGTTTCGCCGGCAAGCCGGTGCTGCGCTTCAAGCTCCAGGCCTTCGCGCTCTCGGCGGCCATCGCGGCGCTGGCCGGCGCGCTCTATGCGCATTTCCAGTCCTATATCTCGCCGGACCATTTCCAGCCGCTGATCACGATCTACATCTTCCTCGCCGTCACGGCCGGCGGCGTCGGGCGCCCGAGCGGCGCCGTGCTCGGCGCCTATCTCGTCGTGATCTTCCTGGAGGCGACCCGCTTCGTCACCGAATGGGTGCCGGGCCTCCAGCCGGTCCAGCTCGCCGCCATGCGCGAGATGCTGATCGGCATCGCCCTCATCCTCGTCCTGCATCTCAAGCCGCAGGGCATCCTGCCCGAGCGCATTCCGAAGGCGCCGGTTCCCCCGACCGCCGCCTAAACCGAAGGCCTGCCCATGTCCGACGATCTCGCCACCCTCTCCGCTCTGCTCAAAGAGCCCGGCCAGCCCGACACGGTGTTCAAGGCCTTCGAGGACATCACCCGCCACCTCGTCGGCCACGAGCTGTTCACGCTGCTCTATGTCGACGGGCAGGAGGTTGCGCGCATCTATTCCAACCGGCCGGCCGAGTACCCGGTCTCCGGCCGCAAGACGATGGGCCCGACGCCCTGGGGCAAGCATGTGCTGGACGGGCGCCAGCCCTATCTCGGCAAGGACAAGGCCGGCATCCGCTGGGCCTTCTTCGACCATGAACTGATCGAGAGCATGGGGCTCGGCTCCGTGATCAACATCCCCGCCATCTATGACGGCAAGGTCGTCGGCACGATCAACCTGCTCGCGCCCGAGCATCATTACCGCGAAGAGCATGTCGCGCCGGTCGAGCGGCTGGCGCCGCTGCTGGTGCCGGCCTTCCTCGCTGCGCGCGCCGCCAACAAGGCCGCCTGATCCCGATCTTCCGTTCTGTCCGAAGGAACATGCCCGTGGCTTCCACCCTCTTCACCAATGCCCGCATCGTCGACGGCTCGGCGCCGGAGGCTGGCGCGCCCGTCAGTGTCCTCGTCGAGGGCGGCACCATCCGCGAGGTCGGCAAATCCGTGACTTCGGCCAAGGCCAAGGTCGTCGACCTCAAGGGCAAGACCTTGATGCCCGGCCTGATCGATGCCCATGTCCATGTCGTGGCCGGTGTCGCCGATCTCGGCGCGAATTCCCGGCTGCCGGATTCGCTGGTCACCGCGCGCTCCTTCGGGATCATGCGGGCGATGCTGATGCGCGGCTTCACCACGGTGCGCGATGTCGGCGGCGCCGATTTCGGCCTGAAGCAGGCGACCGAGGAAGGCGATTTCCCGACGCCACGCCTCGTCATCTCCGGAAAGGCGCTGAGCCAGACCGGCGGCCATGCCGATTTCCGCGGCCGCTACGACGACCGCCCGAGCGTGATCGAGCGTCATCGCCTCGGCGCGCTCGGCCGCATCTGCGACGGCGTCGACCAGGTTCGCCGCGCCGCGCGCGAGGAGCTAAAGGGCGGAGCCGACTTCATCAAGATCATGGCCAATGGCGGCTGCGCCTCGCCGACCGACCCGATCCATTTCCTCGGCTTCTCGGTGAGCGAGTTGGAGGCCGTGGTCGAGGAAGCCAGGATGGCCGGCACCTATGTCTCGGCCCATGTCTATACCGACGACGCGATCCGCCGCTGCGTCGAGGCCGGCGTGCATTCGCTGGAGCATTGCAACCTGATCAAGGCCGAGACGGCGAAGCTCGCCGCCTCGAAGGGCGCCGTCGCGGTGCCGACGCTCGTGACCTATGACAAGCTGGTCTCGGACGGGCCGAAGCTCGGCTTCCCGCCGGATTCGGTCGCCAAGGTCGATGTCGTGCGCTCGGCCGGCATGGAATCGCTGGCGATCATGAAGAAGGCCGGCCTGACCATGGCCTATGGCAGCGACCTGCTCGGCGAGATGCACAAATACCAGTCCGAGGAGTTCGTGATCCGCGGCCGCGCCCTGCCGGCGCACGAGGTCATCGCCTCGGCGACCCATGTGGCGGCGAAGCTCCTGAAGATGGAAGGCCTGATCGGCACGGTCGCGGCCGGCGCCCACGCCGACCTGATCGTCGTCGACGGCGACCCGCTGAAGGACCTCTCGCTGCTGACCCGCCAGGGCCGGCACATGCCGGTCATCATGAAGGGCGGCGCCTTCATGAAGCGCGCCAGCCTGAACTGAGCGTCGGCCTCGCCATCGGCGCGAGAGCTGGAGCCTTGAGCCGTCATTCACCAGGGGTCGAACCGATGCCGCCCGGCGGCTCGGCAGGAGAGGAGATCGATCATGACGATGTTGCACTTCAAGAACTTCGCCCTGCTGGAGCCCGCGTTCGGCGAACTGCGGCAAGGCTATGAGCTGCTGATCGAGGGCGACACGATCCGGGAGCTCTCGGACAAGCCGCTGAAGCCCGCCAAGGCCGACGTCATCGACTGCGGCGGCCGCACGCTTATGCCCGGGCTGATCGACAGCCATGTCCATGTCTTCCTGTCCGAGGTCTACATCCGGACGATGGAGAGCATGCCCCTGACGCTGATGACCGCCCGTGCGGTCCGGCTGATGAAGGGCATGCTCGACCGCGGCTTCACCAGTGTGCGCGACACCGGCGGCGCCGACTGGGGCATCAAGGAGGCGGTCGAGAAGGGCGATGTCGCGGGGCCCCGCCTGTTCATCGCCGGCGCCGCCATCGGCCCGACCGGCGGCCATAGCGATCCGCGCCGGCGCACCGATTTCGGCGCGCGCTGCCATTGCTGCAACGCCATGGCCTATACGATGAACGTCTCGGATGGCGTCTCCTCGGTGCGCAAGTCGGCGCGCGAGCAGATGCGGCTCGGCGCCGACCATATCAAGATCATGATGTCGGGTGGCGTCGCCAGCCCCTATGACCCCTTGGATTCGATGCAGTTCAGCGTCGAGGAGGTGAAGGCTGCCGTCGAGGAGGCCAAGGCCTTCGGTCGCTATGTCTGCGCCCACGCCTATACGCCGGAGGCGATCACGCGGGCGGCGCAATGCGGCGTGCGCGCGATCGAGCACGGCAACCTGATCGACGAGGCATCGGCCAAGCTGATGGCCGAGAACAACATGTTCCTCACCGCCAACCTCGTCGCCTATTACGCGATGAAGGAGCGGGCGGCCGAATTCGGCATGACCGGCGACATGCTGGCCAAGAACGACCTCGTCATCGATGGCGGCCTGCGCTCGCTCGAGATCTGCAAGCGTGCCGGCGTTCCCGTCGCCTATGGCTCGGATCTGCTCGGACAGCTCCAGAGCGAGCAGTCGCGCGAGTTCCTGCTGCGCCGCGAGGTGCTTTCGCCGCTGGAGATCATCCGCTCGGCGACGACAGTGGGTGCCCAGATCCTGCGCATGGAAGGCAAGCTCGGCACGGTTCAGACCGGTGCCTTCGCCGACCTGATCCTCGTCGACGGCAATCCGCTGAAGGACCTGGACCTGTTCCAGGAGCAAGGACGCCACCTGCCGATGGTGATGAAGGGCGGCGCCTTCCACAAGAACACGCTGCATTGAAACGCTGCCCGCCGACCGGGCATCGGCTGACGGAAATGCAGGCTTCACTGTTTGTAAGTGGCATCGCAAACTGCCGCGCAATAAAGGGGAACGTATTGACTTCGAGAACGGACAGCATGCGGCAGGGAGCCGAACTGGCCTGCCCGTGGGGAGCAGCCAGGTGAGCACCGGTTCGCCGCGATTGGGGCGCTACGCCCTGAACGGTGCGGCCGCGCTTTCGCTCGGCTTCATCCTGCTCCCGCTGATCTTCGTGACCTGGCTCGCCTTCTTCCGGCAGGAGATTCCCTCCTTCCCGCCGGAAGGCTATTCGCTGAAATGGTTCGCCGGGGCCGCGAGCAACAAGTCCTTCATCGACGGCTTCGAGCTGAGCCTGCAGATTGCCGTCGCAGCGACGCTGCTCGGGCTCGTGCTCGGAGTGCCGGCGAGCCTGGCCCTGGTGCGTCACCGCATTCCACTCGGGCCGGGCATCAGCACCTTCCTGCTGCTGCCCCTGGTGATGCCGGGCATCGTGCTGGGCACGGCGACCTATGTCTTCCAGATCGAGATCGAGCTTGCCACGCAGCTGCCGGTCATGGGCTCTCTCGGCGGGCTGATCGCGGCGCATACGCTCGTCGTGATTCCCTGGGTGGTGCGTCTGGTGACGGCCAGCCTCGCCGGCTTCGACCGCTCGATCGAGGAAGCGGCGCAGAACCTGGGCGCCGGGCCGGTCACGACGTTCTGGCGGGTGACGCTGCCGAGCATTCGGCCGGGCATCGTCGCGGCGGCCTTGTTCGGCTTCGTGACCTCGTTCGGCAATCTCGAAATGAGCCTCTTCCTGGTCGGGCCGGGCCGCACGACGTTGCCGATCGCGATCCTCCAGTATCTCGAGTGGAAGATCGACCCGACGGTGGCGGCAGCCTCCCTCATCCAGATCGTCCTGATCGGCGCCGCGATGATCGTGACCGATCGCTATGTCAAACTGAGCCGGGTGGTGTGAACGAATGGCGCGGCTCTCTCTTTCGCACCTGAAGAAGACCTACGGCGCCCTGACGGTCGTCGACAATGTCGACATCACCGTTGCCGATGGTGAGTTCCTCGTCCTGCTCGGCCCCTCCGGCTGCGGCAAGACCACCACCCTGCGCATGATCGCCGGCTTCATCGCGCCGACATCGGGGGCGATCACCATCGGCGAGCAGGACGTCACCAACCTGCCGCCGTGGAAGCGCCATTGCGGGCTGGTCTTCCAGAGCTATGCCCTGTTCCCGCATATGACAGTGGCGCAGAACGTCGCCTTCGGCCTGGAGATGCACAAGGTGCCGCAGGCCGAACGTGGCCCGCGCGTCGCCGAAGCGCTCCGGCTCGTGCGGCTCGGCGGGTTCGACGGGCGCTATCCGCGCCAGCTCTCCGGCGGCCAGCAGCAGCGGGTCGCGCTCGCCCGCGCGCTGGCCATGGAGCCGCAGGTTCTCCTGCTCGACGAGCCGCTGTCGAACCTCGACGCGAAGCTGCGGCTGGAAGTGCGGATCGAGATCCGCGAGCTGCAGCAGAAGCTCGGCCTCACCACGATCATGGTGACCCATGACCAGGAAGAGGCGCTGACGATGGCGGATCGTCTCGTCGTCATGGAAAAGGGCCAGGTGCGGCAGGTCGGCACGCAGCGCGAACTCTACGAAAGGCCCGCCGACCGCTTCGTCGCCGGCTTCATCGGGCGCAGCGCCTTCATCGAGGGCGCCGTCACGGCTCAGGGCCGGTTCCGCACCGGTGGCGGGCTCGACATCGCCTGCGCCGCCGCCGCCGCGCCGGGTTCGGCGACGCTGGCGCTGCGGCCGGAGCGGATCGCGATCGGCAGCGAGGCGGATGGCTTGCCCAATCGCTTCCCGGCGCGGATCGAGCATGCCTCCTATCTCGGCGCGCTTCTCGACGTCCAGGTCGCGCTCAACGAGCAGGATCGCATGCTGCTCCAGATTCCGAACCGGGTCGGCCTCGCCGAGCCGCATGTCGGGGAAACCGTCACGATAGGCTGGGCCGAAAGCGCCGGGCTCGTCTATCCGCAAGGGGCCTGAAGGCCCATCCGGCGTTCATAACGAGGGGAATATCATGGCTTCATTCGACAGGCGGGATCTTCTGAAAGGCACAGGCGCCGCGGCGCTCGCCGCGGCCACCGGCATGCCGGCCCTCGCGCAGTCCGGCGGGCGCGTCGTCGTCGGCACCTGGGGCGGCGACTATGCCAGGCTGCTGACCAAGAACATCGAGGATCCGATCCTCAAGCCCAAGGGCATCGAGGTGGTGCAGGACCAGGCGGGCGACGCACCGCGCCGCGCCAAGATGGTCGCCGAGAAGCGCCTGCCGCGCGGCACCGTCGACATCCAGGGCCTCTCGGCCGCCAACATGTACGAGATGAACGAGGCCGGCGTCCTGGAGCAGCTCGACTACTCCAAGATCCCCAATGCCAAGAACCTGCTGCCGACGATGAAGTATCCGTACGGCATCGGTCACATCTACTCGGGCAACGTCGTCATCTACAATCCCAAGATCATCTCGCCGGCACCGAAGGGCTTCAAGGATTGGCTGGACCCGAAATGGGGTTCGAAGATCGGGTTCATCGACATCCAGTACCAGTCGATCTTCATCGCGGCCTCCATGGCCGCCACCGGCGGCAAGGACATGAACGACATGGAGAAGGCCAAGGAGATCCTGCTCGCGGTCAAGAAGGCCGGGGCGCGCGTCTACCCGACCAACGAGGCCTTCGCCCAGGCGATGAAGAACGAGGAGGTCGGCATCAGCGCGATCTGGAAGGCGCGCGTCGTGCAGTGGCAGAATGCCGGCATCCCCTGCGAGGCGGTCTCGCCGGTCGAGGGCATCCCGACCTATGTCTCGGGCTTCGTGATCCAGAAGAATGCGCCGAACAAGGACAATGCCTACGCCTACATGGATGCAATGCTGGCCAAGGCGCCGCAGGAGGCCTTCGCCGTCGACATGGGCTATAACGGCACCGTCTCCGGCCTCACGATCGATCCGGCGCTGCACAAGCGCATCGGCTTCACGCCGGAAGAAGAAAAGACCCTTAAGGACCTCGACTACGCCTTCCTCGCCAAGAACGACGCCGCGATGAAGGAGTGGTGGGACAAGGTCTTCAAGGCCTGACATGGCTCGTTCGTCCGACCATCGCGGCCGCCTGACGCGGCTTTCCGCTCTTCCGGCGTCAGCGGACCGGCGTCCGCCGGGCGCCGGTTCTCGAAAGCCGTGCCATCCGGCTCGCGCTGGCGAACGGACGAACCATGCCGGATGCGTCGCCATCAGGAGCGGTTCATGAGCACCGCTCCGGAAGCCGTGGCGGGCGCCCGCACGAAGCTCGCCGGCCTGCTCGTCGTGCCGGCGACTCTCTTCGTCGCCTTCATGATGATCGGGCCGTTAGCGATCCTGTTCCGCTATTCGCTCAACAAATTCGTGCCCGGCCAGTTCATGGTCGATGCGCTGGTGATCGAGAACTACGTCAAGTTCTTCACCGACGCCTACTACCTCAACGTGCTCGCGCGAACGGTCCGCGTCGCGGTCATCTGTACGCTGGTCTGCCTGATCATGGGCTTCCCGCTCGCCTATGTGCTGGCGCGGACGCAGAGCCGCTTCAAGAACCTCATGGTCATCGCCGTCGTGCTGCCGCTCTTCGTCGGCAACGCCGTGCGCGCGGCCGGCTGGATGACGATCTTCGGCAGCAAGGGGGCATTCAACGCTTCATTGATGGCGCTGGGGCTGATCGATCAGCCGTTGGAGATCATGTATACCGAGAACGCCGTGCTGATCGGCATCATCGCGGTCAACCTGCCCTTCATGGTGCTGACGCTGCAAAGCGTGATTGAGGGCATTCCGCGCAATGTCGAGGAGGCCGCCTTCAGCCTCGGCGCAGGGCCCGCGGCCATGTTCCGCCGCGTGCTCTGGCCGCTCGCACTGCCCGGCACCCTCGCCGGCACGATCCTGACCTTCATCCTGGCGATGAACGCCTATGCCACGCCGGTGCTGCTGGGCGGGCCGAAATTCCAGATGATGGGACCGCTGGTCTACGGCCAGTTCGCGCAGCAGAACAACTGGCCCTTCGGCGGCGCGATCTCGTTCATCCTGATGACGTCCACCATCCTGCTCACGATGGGCGCACATCTCATCGTCCAGGGGCGCTACCGATCGAACGGGCCGGCCGCCTGACCGCTCGTTTCGGCCTCCGCCCCGGCTTGAGCCTTCTGTATGCGTGCCTGGCCTGCCCGACGGCCGCCCGGTTCGGCTTCAGAACTCGTGCGCCCGCAGGCGACCCGGTCCGGCCCCGCCGAGGCTTCCGCTACCGACGGCATCGTCGCCGGCGCGGAGCCGAGGCCACGTCCCGGCGAAGGCCGGCTTTCACCGTATCGTTTGGCTTAGCGCCGCCAACCGGCGGCCCGCCCCTCGCTCAGGCGGTATTCTGCCGATGCCGGTCTTCCAGATAGGCAAGCACCGTCTTCAGATCCGAGACGTCGACATAGCGCCGCCCGAGATCGCGGAGGTTGTCCCGGTGGGGTTGTTCCTCGATATCGCCCACGCAATCCTCCGGCACGATGGTCCGATACCGATAGCTGAAGCTATCGATCGAGGTCGCCCGAATGCAGCCTGAAGTGTTGCACCCGGTCACGATGACCGTGTCGACGCGCTCCTTGTTGAAATAGTCGCTGACGCCCGTATTGAAGAAGATCGACGGCGCCTTCTTGCAGATCGTCAGATCGTACTCGGGGTCATGGATGCGGGCATCGAAGGCGGCGCTCGGGTGATCGTGCCGGAAGGTTTCGCGCACCGCGGTGATCTTCCAGTACGGCATCTCGCGCTCGCTCATGTAGGCCGTATTGCAGTTGGCGACCGGCACGTTGTACCGGCGCGCGACCTCGAGCAGCTTCGCCGTGTTCTCGACGGCGCGCATGACGAGCGGCGCCCCGCCGAGCGGATACCGCGCATCGGTAAAGCCCGTCTGGAAATCGACGACGACGATGCCGGGTTTCTGACCGAAGCCGACCGGGATCTCGCCATAACTCCTGTTCTTGTAATCGTCGGTCACCGACCCCTCCTCTGCATCGCGGCGAGAGCGCCACGGGCCGGAACGGTATCTCCTTGAAAAAATCAAGCAAGATTGTTTTTATAAGTGACTGTCAAAGCGGTGTGAGCAGACGATGCGGCCACTGCGATGTTCGCAGCGTCCACGGCCCGGCCGGCACCGAACCAAGCAATCGGCGGAGGAACAATGAAGGTTTCGCGCTCCGAACGACAACAGCAGGCGCGCAGCGTGGCGACCTATGAGCGGCTGATCGCGGCGACGCTCGATGTGATCTACGACGTCGGCTACCACGCGGCGACCACACAGGAGATTGCGGCGCGTGCGAAGGTGTCTCGCGGGGCGCTGCTCTATCATTTCCCCGCCCGCGCAGACATCATCCTCGCGGCGATGGAGCGGCTTCTGGAGAACGGTACCGCCGAAATCCGGACGGTCACCCGGCATGTCCAGGACGGCTCGCTCTCTCTCGAAGGCTTCGTCGACTTCCTCTGGGCGTTGTTTTCCGGACGCTTCTTCTATCTGTCGCTGGAGATGATCACCGAGGCGCGCAACGATCCCGAACTGCGGAACCGCATGATCCCCGTCGTCAAGCGCTTCCACGAGGCACTCGATGCAAACTGGGTCGAATTCTGCGATCCGGAGAAACGCCCGGCCCGGCAGGCACGCATCATTCTCAACCTGACGGTCTGCCTTATGCGAGGCATGGGCGTCCAGACCGTGCTGCGCCAGGACCCGGCGTACTTCAAGGATATGATCGGGGCGTGGAAGGCCGTCCTCCCGCAGATCGTCAACGGGCCGATCGGCGACACGATGTTCGGGGCGCGCGCCGCGGCAGGCTGTGCGAACGACGCGACGGCCTGAGTGCATATGGCGGCCGGCGATCGGTCGCCGCGCCCGGCCACTCGTCGCGGCCGCTTCTTGCCGCCGCTCATCCGAATGGATGACGGCAGGCGTCGCCGACCCGGGACATCTTCGGCTGTCTCAAGGCAAGGGCCCGTTCCCTGTTGAGTTGGACAGGCGGCTCTGTTGGGGGAGAAATGCCGATGCTGTGGCCTGTCCCCGTTGGCGTGCGCGTACGCCCGTTCTTCAAGTTCAGCTTCCTGGCGCAACTGGCGGATTGTTCCGGCGAAGAAGCGACGATCATGGATTTTCCGGAGTTCAAGCACGAACTGAGCGCGGCGCAGAAGCTGCAGCTTCGTGCGATCGCCGAGAAGATCGTCTTCAGCCAGAAGCTCAACCCCATCGCCGCCGTCGCGGTGGTCGGCCATGCGGACAAGACGCTGCGGCTTCAAGGGGCCGCAGCCACGAACAAGGAGATGGACGTCAGCCGGAAGCGTGCCGAGACGGGCAAGCGCGAGCTGGTGGCGATGCTGCAGACCTTTCCGGACGGGAAGGACATCGCGGCGAAGATCGCCGCCAACATGGAGGTCATCGCCAAAGGCGCTTCCGAGCTCGTGGTCAAGAATGCGGCCACCGAGGCCCAGATGCGGCAGAACCGCAGGGTGGTGTTCCGCTGGGCGCGTTGCCGGCCCACACCGGTCATCCATCCGGCGATCGAGTTTCCGCCACGCTCCCTCCCCTCCGAAGAAGACGACCCCAACATCGTCTTCGCCGGCCAGCGGTTCAAGGCGAAGATCATCGAAGGCGCGAGCTTCACCGCCGGCGGCGGCTACATCACGCTGACGATGGCGATCTGGGATATCGATAACAACAGACTGGCCGGCTACGACTATGACGGCGGAACGGCCGGCGCGGGCGTCAATCCGATCCCCTTCATCAACGAGACCGACTGGCAGGATTTCGGGACGCCCGTGCCCATTCAGGTCGACCAGTTCAGCGGCCAGGGCCGGCACAATTTCACGGCCGTCATCCTCAGCGCTTTCGAGCTGCGCTCGATAAGTCCCGAAACCAATCCCCCGCAATGGCCGTCGGATGGCATTCGCCTCGGCCAGTGGACGGGCTTCTCGCCCGCGGTAGCCATGGAAGGCTCCGTCGGCCGCTTCAAACTCATTCCCAACACGGTTCGGGTCTTCAAGGGGTGAAGGCCGATCCCGCGCAAGACGCCCCGGCGGCGCCTGAGGCCGACGCGCGGTCCAGATTTCCCTTGGCGGCGACGATCGGGCCATGACCGCTGCAACGGCTCGGATGCCACGGCGCGCTGCTCGGCGGCCGGACTAGGACATACCGCCCTCGCCCCGCATGAAGCCGGCAAAAAACGACGAGAGCTCCGCGTAGCCGTCCAGCGGAAGCACGCAGGAGACGTACTGATCCGGTCGAACGACCACGATGCAGCCCTCGTCGCGATCGATGCCGCGCATGTCGAAGATGTCGCGGTCCGAACCGACATCGGCACAGAAGATCTTCTCGTAGTCGCGCAGGCCCAGGCGGCCCTTGCAGGGCAACAGAAGCTCCGGCATCGCCTCCAGCGCGAGTTCGCGATGCCCCTGCTGGGTGATCGCTCGCAGATCGATGACGGAATCGATCTCGTCGTTGGGCTGCCTAAACCGCAGAATCGGGGAAGAAGACGCATTCGCGAGATGTTCGCAGAGCGCGCGCAGGCGGGATGACGTGCCCGTCGGATCGGTTCGGTCCGCGAAGGCGTAGAGACGCCAACGGCCATCGGCCTCTGCGAGATGGCCGAGCTGCATCGGCCGCGCATCCGCCAGCCTGACCACCGGCGCGGAATGGAAGCGAGCGCCAACCGGAAACCCTCGGGCCAGACGCTCATGCGCCGTATCGCCCGTCAGCAGCGAGCGGCCATAGCGGGTGGCCGTTCCGGCAGTGTAGCGCCCGTGTTTGACGAAATAGTCCTGCACTTCCCTGGGATCGACGCCTTCGGCGTCGGATGCCGACGACTTCAAGGGCGCGCTGAGCATCTTGGCCCATTCGCGATCGAACTCGATCAGTTCATGCGCGATCGCCTGCCTTTCAGCGGAATAGCTATGCAGGAGATCGGGCCTGGCCCTCCCACGCAGGACCGCCGCCAGTTTCCATCCCAGGTTGAAGCTATCCTGCATCGAGACGTTCATGCCCTGCCCGGCCTTGGGACTGTGGGTATGGCAAGCGTCGCCCGCGATGAAGACGCAGGGCAGGCGGCGATCCAGCCGGTCGGCCGGCACGTCGTCGAACTTGTCGCAGAGGCGCTGCCCGATCTCGTAGACCGACCACCAAGCAACCTCGCGCACCTGGAAGCTGTAGGGATGCAGGATACGCCGGGTCGCGGCGATGAGATGCTCGACGCCGAAATTGCGGCTCGCTACCCGCTCGTTCTCGTTGAGCTTGTTGAGCTCGACATAGATCCGGATCAAATAGCCGCCCTCGCGGGGGATGATCAGGATCGAGCCCTCGCCAGCGGACTGGATCAGCGCCTTCAGCCGCACATCCGGAAAATCGGTGACGGCGAGCACATCCATGACGCCCCAGGCCTGATTGGCGGAATCGCCATGCAGGGCGCGGCCGATCGACTTGCGCACGGCGCTGCGGGCTCCATCGCAACCGACGACATAGCGAGCCCTCACAGTCTCGACCTCGCCCTCATGCCCGGGGTCGAGACGCTCCAGGCGCACGGCCACCGGATGCGACGGCACGCCATCGTCCGCCCCGCCCGTCGTATCGATCTGCAGATCGAGGAGGCGCCGCGAATAGCTCGGCTCCAGCCTGGTCGGCGCGTTGCGCATGACGTCCAGGAAGAAGTCGTGCACCCGTGCCTGGTTCAGGATGACATGGGGAAACTCGGACAGGCCATCCTCGACATCCTGGATCCGGCCGTGACGGGCGATATTCTCAGGCCGGGCCTGATCGGGCTTCCAGAAGGCGACCTCGTTGACCCAATAGCTCTCCTTCAGGACCCGCTCGGCAAAGCCGAAGGCCTGGAACATCTCGATCGTGCGGCAGGCGATGCCGTCGGCCTGGCCCAGCTCGAGCGGACCGGCCTTCTGGTCGACGATACGCGTGCTGATCTCCGGAAAGGCCGCAAGCTGAGCCGCCAGGGTCAGGCCGGCCGGACCGCAGCCGACGATCAGGACATCGACTTCGGCGGGCAGGACCGTGAAATCAGGAGGGACGTCGCCCGCCGGACCGGCTGCGACAGCTGGGTCCCCAGTATGAAACCCGTTGAGGTGGAATTGCATGCGGTGCTCTCGGTAAGGTCTGGCGACGGATGTCCGCAATCGAGCGTGGGCAACGGCCTGGCGTGCCCGCGCCCGGGCGGATCACTTGGGGAACGAGGAGGCGAGCGCCCAGCGATTCACGCCCGTCATCGGCGCCGGGCGCGGGCCTGCTCCAGCCACATCTCCCACGGCCGGTGAACCTGCGCCTCGATATGCGCCACGAGTTCCTCGATCATCTCGCGCGAGGGTGGCGCCGAGGGACAGGCGGTATCGTCGACGGCAACCGCTATCGGATGGTGCTGCCCGCCGTGATCTGCTGCGCACATGGTTCTGTTCCTCCCGGAATGCCCGGCCGTGCCTGTCCTCGGCGAGGATGCATACGTGCCGGCAAGCGCCGTCGCGGCGGGGCGCATCGGTCGAGAAGTCCCCGCCGAAAACGATGGCGGTTGCCATGGCGTTCGCGGAAGACTGCTCCCGTCGCGCTCCAGTCACGCGGCCCGCTATTTATTCCGTATACTGAATAACAGTATGCGATCAGATAACGACGTGTCAACGAGCAGCCGGGCGGAGGGGCGGATCGACCGAACGCCGCCCTAGGCGGCCTGACAGCCTCCATTTGCCCGTATACGGAATGACAGTATACTGACTCACGAAAGCCGATGGACGCGCCGCCACCGTCCCGAAGCGACGTTTCGGCGGCGGAACCTGGCCATCGCGACGAAGAGGCAAATCGGCGATGTCGATGGATGACGTCTATCAGATGCCCGGCCACCTCATTCGGCGGGCCCAGCAGATCGCCGTGTCGATCTTCCTCGAGGAGTGCGGGCCTGCGGATCTGACGCCGGTACAATACGCCGCGCTGGTGGCGATCCAAGGCAACCCCGGCATCGACGCGACCCGCCTGTCGGCCCTGGTCGCATTCGACAGGTCGACGCTCGGCAACGTGCTCGAGCGGATGGAAGCGAAGAACCTGATCGAGCGGATCAGCAGCCCGGCCGACAAGCGCGTCAAGGTCCTGCGCCTTTCGCCGGAAGGCGAGCGTGTCCTGGCGCAGGCCGAGCCGCTGGTTCTGCGGACTCAGGAGCGCATTCTTGCCCCGCTGGCGCCGGAGGACAGGGCGGCCTTCATGCGCATGCTGGCTCAGCTGGTGGAGCTCAACAACGATGCTTCGCGAGTGCCCTTGAGAACGGGAGCACCGCGCCCGCCCGAAGCCGCCTGAGCACCGACGATGCTGCGTCGCGCGAGCTAAAATGCCTCGCTGGAAAAGCCCTTTTGTCTTGGACCGGGTGGATGCGATGCGGCCTGAGCTTCCGGCTCAATGTCGGCCAGATGATCGCGAAGATCTATCTGCCGGCGATGCGCGCCCCGGTCGTCAACGGGCTGCGCATCGGGCTCGGCGACGCCATCATCGGCACGCTGCTCGCCGAGACCAAGCTCGCCAACCAGGGACTCGGCTATGCCGTGATCCAGACCTACGCCACCTTCGACATGCCGCGAATGTATGCTCTGCTGATCGTGATCCCGTTCGCCCTGACGGGCTGGCGGACGTCCGCCGATCGGGCTCGGAAGCGCCTCAGCTTCGGGGAAAGGCGGCAGACTCGCCGGCCGCCGCGCCGCGCGCTCCGCGCTCGTACCAACCCTTCGACCGGTTCACGATGGCGACGACGCTCAGCATCACCGGGACCTCGATCAGCACGCCGACCACCGTGGCAAGTGCCGCGCCGGAGTCGAAGCCGAACAGGCTGATCGCAGCCGCGACGGCCAGCTCGAAGAAGTTCGAGGCGCCGATCAGCGCCGAAGGCCCTGCGACGCAGTGCTGCTCGCCGGCGGCCCGGTTGAGCAGATAGGCCAAGCCGGCATTGAGGTAGACCTGGATCAGGATCGGCACCGCCAGCATCGCGATCACCATCGGCTGGGCCAGAATCTGCCTACCCTGGAAGCCGAACAGGAGCACCAGCGTGACCAGCAGGGCGATCAGCGACAGCGGACTCAACTTGCGCAGGACACGCTCGAGCGCCGGCTGCCCTCCGGCCGCCAGCAGCCGGTTGCGCGCGAGCTGCGCGACGATCACGGGAATGACGATATAGAGGGCGACGGAAAGCGCCAGCGTTCCCCACGGCACGGTGATCGCCGAAAGGCCGAGCAGCAGCCCGACGATCGGCGCGAACGCCACGATCATGATCGCGTCGTTGAGCGCGACCTGGCTCAGGGTGAAGTGCGGTTCGCCCCTCGTCAGGTTCGACCAGACGAAGACCATCGCGGTGCAGGGCGCCGCCGCCAGGATGATGAGGCCGGCGATGTAGCTGTGGATCTGTTCGGCCGGCAACCACGGCCGGAACAGCCAGGCGATGAAGAGCCAGCCAAGAGCCGCCATCGAGAAGGGCTTCACCGCCCAGTTGACGAAAAGCGTAACGCCGATCCCGCGCCAGTGCCGACCGACCTGTCCAAGCGCCGCGAAATCGATTTTTAGCAGCATGGGGATGACCATCAGCCAGATCAGGATCGCGACAGGCAGATTGACCTTGGCGATCTCGACCGAGCCGATCGCCTGGAAGGCGCCCGGCATGACATGGCCAAGTGCGATCCCGACGAGGATGCACAGTGCGACCCACACCGTCAGGTAGCGTTCGAAGGTGGACATGGTGACCTCAGGCGAGTGCGATGGGACGGCCGGAGGCATCGACGACGAGCTCGCCGTCCTCCTTGCGGAATTCGCCGCGCTGCGGCGGTAGCAAGGGCAGGACGGCCTCGGAGGGACGACACAGGCGCACGCCTTTGGGCGATACCACCAGCGGCCGGTTGATCAGGATGGGATGGGCTTCGATCGCGCCGAGCAGGGCCTCGTCGGACAGGCTGGGATCGTCGAGGCGGAGTTCGGCGAAGGGCGTGCCCTTCTCGCGCAGGATGTCCCTGACCGACAGCCCGGCCCGGTCGAGGAGCTGCTTCAAAAGCGTCCGCGAAGGCGGCGTCTTGAGATATTCGATGACATGCGGCTCGACGCCCGCGTTCCGGATCAGGCCCAGCGTGTTCCGGGACGTTCCGCAGGCAGGATTGTGGTAGATGACTACGTCCATCAGGTGCGCTCCGGGCGGCCGGCGCTCGCTCCTTCGAGTTCCCCGATCTTCCGCAACTGCCGTGCCAGCGCCATCTCATCGAGGCTGGCCACCGGCAGCGACAGGAGGACGTTGATCCGATTGCGGAGATAGCGGAGCGCCGTCACAAAGGCGCGTTCGCGCTCGATGTCGCTGCCCTGAACGTCGGACGGGTCCTCGATGCCCCAATGCGCCGTGATCGGCTGACCCGGCCAAAGCGGGCAAGCCTCGCCGGCGGCCTGGTCACAGACCGTGATCACGAGGTCCATGACCGGTGCGCCGGGCTGCGCGAACACGTCCCAGGTCTTCGATGACAACCCATCGGTCGGGATGCCTTCGGCTTGCAGCACCTTGAGCGCCATCGGTCTCGGCCCGGGCCCGCCTTCGCTGCCGGCGGAGAAGGCTTGGAAGCGCCCTGCCCCGAGATGATTGAGCAAGGCCTCGGCCATGATCGAGCGCGCGGAATTATGCGTGCAGAGGAACAGCACGTTGTAGATGCGATCAGACATCGGTCATGGCCTTCGGTGGGCAGCAGGGGCTGAGCTCGGCCAGCAGCGGCGCGCAGATTTCCGGGCGGCCGCCGCAGCAATCCTTGAGAAGGAAAGCCAGCACCGAGCGCAACGCGTCGAGATCGGCCCGATAGACGATCGAGCGGCTGAAGCGCTCCGAGCGAACGAGCCCCGCGCGGCTGAGGATACTCAGATGCGACGACATCGTGTTGTGCGGAACGGCAAGGCGACGAGCGACCTCCCCGGCCGGCAGCCCTTCCGGCTCCGCCGCAACCAGCAGGCGGAAGACCTCGAGACGGGTGCCCTGAGCCAGGGCCGCAAGGGCGAGGATGATCGATTCGATTTCCATATGTCTAGATTTATCGACATATCGAAATCGACACAAGTCCTGAATCAACGAACGCGCGGTATCGGCAAGGCACTGGATTTTACGTCGGTGCCGCCTTCCCGGCGCGCAAGTCGCAGCGCATGCCGATGGATCGTTGACAGCTCGACGATCGGCACGCGCCGATACCTTTCCCGCCTGGGCACCGCGAGCGACACGCGGCTGCCGAGCACGCCTTAGAGACGCAGGCGCTCTACCGCCCGCGCGATTGCGCCGAGCTTGTCCTCCGCGGCGCCGGTGCAGCAGATCGGGTTGTCGGCGAAGGTGGCAAAGCCGCAATCGGGGTGAAGCAGCAGGCGCTCGCGGCCAAACAGATCGATCGCCTGTTCGATCCGCGCCAGAACCGTCTCGGAGGCTTCCGTGGCAGGGTCCTTCTGGTTGACGACGCCGATCCCAATGCGGGCATCCTGCGGCAAGGCGCTCAGAATCTCGATCTCGCCGGCGCGCGGCGTGCACATTTCCAATAGATAGGCTCCGACCCTGACCCGCGACAGCGTCTCGAGCAGCGGCGCGTAACTGCCGGCGAGTGCCACGCTCTCGTCCGGCGTCCAGTTCCCGCGGCAGACGTGCAGGGCCGTGCGTTCGCGCGGGAAGCCATCGAGCACCGCGTTGAGCAATTCGCGCGCGAAGCCGAGCTCATGCGTGGGACCGAGCGACTCGGACAGCGCGCCACACATGAAGGAGCGCCGGCTCTTGGCTCCGGAGAAGACGACTTCCGACAAGACCGGCTCGTCGAGCTGCACGAGTGCCGCTCCGCCGTCCATCAGCTCGGTGATTTCCTCGCGCAGGATGCGCACGATGTCCTGCGCGATCTCCTCCCGGCTGGCATAGGCCTGATCGGAGATGCATTCCATCCACATCGTGCGCGCCAACAGATAGGGCCCCGGCAGCGCGACCTTCACCGGCTTCGCGGTCACCCTCCGCGCGAAATCGACCTCGTGGGCGACCAGAGGGCGCGAGCGGGCAAGCCGGCCGAAAACGGCCGGGTGGCGGACTTCGCCGGCCGGGATGTCTAGCGCGCGCAGTTCAGCCTCGAATTCCTCGGGATGATCAACGAGAGGCAGCAGGTCGACCAGCGGAATGAGCTGGCAATTGTCCAGGCGGCTGGCAACGAAGCTCGCATAGCTGTCTCGCCGCTGCTCTCCGTCGGTGACGACGTCGACGCCGGCCCGCTCCTGCGCGGCGATGGACAGGCGCACGGCGTCGTCAGCCGTTTCCTGGAAGGCAGCTTCGGAGAGCCTGCCCTCGACATGGGCATGCATCGCTTCGAGCATCCAGCGCGGCCTTGGCCAGGAGCCGATGCCCATCACCGCGAGCGCGGGGATCGGCGGTGCGCCGAGCGGCACGCGATGCCGCGACGGCTGGGCGCCCGGTGACGCGGGAACCGAGGGCGGCACGCCCGGCTCCCGGACACGCTCCGCCAGGCTTCCCTTGCAGATCAGGAAGGAGCGTTGCCGCTGCACCTTCGTCCAGGAGACGAGTTCGTTGCCGGTCAACCGGCACCAGGCGGGCAGATCCTCGTCGACCGAAATCTCGGTCGAGAGGATTTCGAGCAGGCCGCCGCGCGGCAGCGGATCGATATGCTTGCGGATCAGCAGCAGCAGGCCGTTGCCGCAGTCGAGATCGCCGCCATCGAAGCCGGTATCGGGGACGTGGGCATGGGTCGCGACCGGCTCCATCTCAAGTCCTCCGGCGATGCCGCGCGGCCGCGACCGCAAGGCCGACAAAACCCAGAGTCGTCACCACCGGGGGCAGCGAGAAGACCTCCTTGTCATGCCGGAAACGGATCCACCAGGCCTGACGGCACCCATAAGTGAGCTTGCCCGCTCCGACGAACTCGTCGGGCAGGAAACCGCAATCCTCGGCAGCGACCACGGTCTCGGGCATTTCGAAGGACAGGTAGCTCAGCCCGAGATAGCCGAGGCCCGCCAGAAGGGCGACGGCAAGGGCGATGCGACGCGGGCCCATGGCGGTCTCAGTAGCTGATGGAAGGGATGCCCTCGCCCATGAATTCGACGAGCTTGGCGCCTCCGACGATCTTGGCGCCGCTGACGAGGTTCTCCTCGTCGAGACCGCGCTTCTTGAAGCAGGGCGAGCAGACATAGATCGTACCGCCGGCTGCCGCGAAGTTCGTCATGAGTTCCTGCAGCGGTGCAAAACCCTCCTCGTGAACGTCGTCGGCATAGCCCCTCTGCGAGAGCCTCGTTCCCTCTATCGAAAGGAAGACCACTGTCTCCCTGTCCGATGCCACCGCCGCGTTGGCGATGACGAATCCGACGGTGGCCTTGTCGGTGTCGTTCTTGGCGACGCTGATCGAGACGACGAACTTTCCGGGCATGGCAGGCTCCTTCGCGACGTTTCCAGGTTGATCAGCTCCGGTTCGCCCGCGCGCGGATCCAGAAGCTGTAGGTTTCCGGCTCATGGCGGGCAAGCTCGTGGCCGGTCATGCGGCACCAGGCCGGGATGTCCTCGGACGCGCCGGGATCGCGCGCGACCACGCGCAGAACCTGCCCCGGCATGGCCCGAAGCTTCGTGCGCAGCACCATGACGAGCTCACCGCAGCCCATCTCGCCCGCGTCGTAGCTCTCCGATGCCGCGACAACATCCATGGCAGCCCCGCATCGCTCGCGCGGCAGCAGCCGGCGGGCACGGACACGCATCCTGTTCCGAAAAGCAGCCCGCTCCCGCCTACGCCCTGCCGAGCACGGCAGTTGGCCAGCCCCGACCGGGCATGGCGCGCAAGGAGCAGCTACCGGCCTGACCTTATCGGCAGCGCGTTTCACGTCAAGCACTGCAGGAGCGCGTTCCGGCGGCTGCCCGAACGCTGGCGAAGCTGCTATGGCGAGCCATCCGACAGCCGGCAACCGCAGGATTCCCATGCCTACTCCTCCGAACTTCTCCGAGCGCATCGACCGGCGCGGCACGCATTCCGCCAAATGGGACATGATGGAATCGATCTATGGCGTACCGTCGGAAGGCGGCATCGCCATGTGGGTGGCCGACATGGATTTCAGGCCGCCGGCCTGCGTGCAGGCCGCGCTTGAAGGCATGACCAGCCACGGCATCTACGGCTATTTCGGAGACGACCGCGCCTATGTCGACGCCATCCGCTGGTGGATGGAGAACCGCCACGGCTGGGATGTCGCGCCGGGGTCGATCTTCACGACGCATGGCCTCGTCAACGGCACCGCGCTCTGCGTCGACGCCTTCACCGCTCCGGGAGACGGCGTGGTGCTGATGACACCGGTCTATCATGCATTCGCGCGCGTCGTGGCGGCTGCGGGGCGGAAAGTCGTCGAATGCCCCCTCGCCCTCGCCGATGGCCGCTACGTCCTCGACATTCCGGGCTGGGATGCCCTGATGCGCGGCGACGAGCGCATGCTGATCCTGTGCTCGCCCCACAATCCGGGCGGGCGGGTCTGGTCGCGGGAAGAGCTGCGCGAGATCGCGGCCTTCTGCAAGCGCCACGACCTGATCCTCGTATCGGACGAGATCCACCATGATCTCGTGATGCCGGGCAACCGGCATCTGGTCATGCCGGTTGCAGCCCCCGATATCCTGGACCGGCTGGTGATGATGACGTCGACGACCAAGACCTTCAACATCGCCGGAGCGCATGTCGGCAACGTCATCATTCCCGACGAGACATTGCGGACGCGCTTTCGCCGCCGCATGGACGCGCTCGGCATCTCGCCGAATTCCTTCGGGATCGTCACCGCGACGGCGGCCTACAGCCCCGAAGGCGCAGCCTGGGTCGATGCGCTAAACGGCTATCTCGACGGCAATCGCCGGCTCTTCGACGAAGCCGTGAACGCGATCCCCGGCCTGCGCTCGATGCCGCTCGAAGCGACCTATCTCGCCTGGGTCGATTTCTCGGGAACCGGCATGGACGCGGCCGAATTCACGAGCCGGGTGGAGAAGCAGGCCAGGATCGCGGCCAATCACGGCCCGACCTTCGGCAAGGGCGGCCAAAGCTTCCTGCGGTTCAACATCGCGACGCCGCGCGACGTCGTCGCCGAGGCCGTCGACCGGTTGCGCGACGCCTTCGCAGACCTGCAATAGCCTTCATGGCGGCGCGGCGGCCCTGAGCCGGATGCCGCTGCGCGTCAGGCTCGCCGCCCTTGGCCTTGCAGCAGGATCGCCGCTGAAGCCGGCTTGGCGCCGGCAGGATCATGGCCTCAAGCCTCCGTGCGCGGCGCCGGCCTCTCGGCGCGTGGCTAGCCGCGCGCGACGCCATTCAGATCGACTCGATCAGCAACCTCCGTGCCGCATCGACCGTAAGCTCGACCGGGTTTCCGCCGGTCGAGGGGTCGGCCACGGCGGCCTCGGCCAGTTCGTCGATCCGGTCGGTGCCGACGCCGAGCGCGGCGAGCTTGTCGGGGATGCCGAGATCGGCGCGCAGCTTCAACACGAAATCGTAGAAGCCGTCGAAGCCCCCGGCGATGCCGAGATAGGCTGCCGCCGCCGCGATCTTCTCCTCGATCGCCGGGCGATTGAAGCGCAGCACCGGCGGCATCACCACCGCGTTCGTGGTGCCGTGATGCGTGTGATAGACCGCGCCGACCGGGTGGGAGAGCGAATGGATCGCGCCCAGCCCCTTCTGGAAGGCGACGGCGCCCATCGCGGCGGCAGCCATCATCTGCGTGCGCGCCTCGATATCGCAGCCGTCCGCATAGGCGCGCGGCAGATAGGTCTTCACCAGCCGCATGCCTTCGAGCGCGATGCCCTGGCTCATCGGATGGAAGAACGGCGAGGAATAGGCCTCCAGGCAATGCGCGAAGGCGTCCATGCCGGTGCCGGCGGTGATCGCCTTGGGCATGCCGACGGTGAGTTCGGGGTCGCAGATCGTCACGCCCGGCAGGAATTTCGGGTGGAAGATGATCTTCTTGGTATGGGTCTGCGAATTGGTGATGACCGAGGCGCGCCCGACCTCGGAGCCGGTTCCCGCCGTGGTCGGCACGGCGACGATCGGCGCGATGCCCTCGACGGAGGCGCGCATCCACCAGTCGCCGACATCCTCGAAATCCCAGACCGGGCGGGTCTGCCCGGCCATGAAGGCCACGCATTTGCCGAGGTCGAGGCCGGAGCCGCCGCCGAAGGCGACGACGCCGTCATGCCCGCCGGCCTTGAAGGCGCGGACGCCGTCGTCGAGATTGCGGTCGTCCGGGTTGGGGTCGACATCGGCGAAGATCGCCCGGCCGAGCCCGCCGGCCTCGAGGATGTCGAGCGCGTTGGCGGTGATCGCCATGCTTGCCAGCCCGCGATCGGTGACCAGCAGCGGCCGCTTCATGCCGAGCGCCTTGCAGTGATCGGCCAGTTCCCTGATCCGCCCGGCGCCCAGCTTGACGGCGGTCGGATAGCTCCAGTTCGCGGTGATCGGCATCAGCCAGCTCTCTTCAGATGGTAGGATTTCGGGCGGGTGAGGTTGTGGAAGCCGATGACCGAGAGCGAGCCGCCGCGGCCGGTCTCCTTAACGCCGGTCCAGCACAGGGCCGGGTCGAGATAATCGGCGCGGTTCATGAAGACGGTGCCGGTTTCGATCTGCTCGCCCAGCCGCGCGGCGCGCTCGGCATCGCCGGTCCAGAGCGAGGCGGTGAGACCGTATTTGGAATCGTTCATCAGCGCGAGAGCCTCGGCGTCATCGCGCACCTTCATGATGCCGACCGCCGGGCCGAAGGTCTCCTCGCGCATGATCGTCATGGAATGGTCGACATCGACCAGGATCTGCGGCGCGAGATATGCGCCGCCATCGTCCTGCGGGAAAAGCTTCGGATCGACCAGCGCGCGTGCGCCCTTCGCGGTGGCCTCCGCGATCTGCTCGCGCACCACCTGGGCGAAGCGCTTATGCGCCATCGGACCGAGCGAGGTTTCGGGGTCGAGCGGGTTGCCGAGCCGGTAGTTCGAGACCCAGGCGACCGATTTCTCGACGAAGGCGTCGTAGAGGCTCTCGTGGACATAGATGCGCTCGATGCCGCAGCAGCATTGGCCGGAATTGAAGGTCGCGCCGTCCATCAACGTGTCGACCGCCTTGTCGATATCGGCATCCTCCATGACATAGCCGGGGTCCTTGCCGCCGAGTTCCAGCCCGATCCCGGTGAAGGTGCCGGCCGCGGCGCGCTCGATCGCCTGCCCGCCCGCGACCGAGCCGGTGAAGTTGATGAAGTCGAACTGCTTCTCGGCGACCAGGCGCGAGGACGTCTCATGGTCGAGGAAGACATTGGCGAAGACCTCTTCCGGCACGCCGGCCTCGTGGAAGGCGCGCGCCAGCCGCTCGCCGGTCAGTAATGTCTGGCTGGCATGCTTGAGGACGACTGCATTGCCAGCGATGAGCGCTGGCGCGACCGAGTTGATCGCGGTCATATAGGGGTAGTTCCACGGCGCGATCACGAAGACGATGCCATGCGGCTCCCGCGCGATGAAGCGCTTGAACGCCGCGCTGTCCTCGATGACGACAGGCGCCAGCGCCTCGCCGGCGATCGAGGCCATGTAGTTCGAGCGCTCGTTGAAGCCCTTGAACTCGCCGCCATATTTCACCGGCCGGCCCATCTGCCAAGCGAGCTCGGTGACGACCTCGTCGCCCATCTCGTTGAGCCGCGCGACGCCCTTGAGCACCAGCGCGATGCGCTCGTCGAGCGGACGCTTCGCCCAGGCCTTTTGGGCCTTGCGGGCGCGCGCGACCACGGCCTTGGCCTCGTCGAGGCTGAGAGCCGGCCGCTCGGCATAAACCGAGCCGTCCACCGGCGACACGCATCGGATCATCGTCATCGTCACTATCCGTTTGGCTGAAATGGGCTGGGAGAGGGAGGGCCGGGTCAGGCGCGTTCAAAACCGCGCTTCACTTCCCAATCGGTGATCCGGCGATCGTACTCCTCCTGCTCCCATTCGGCGGCGCGGACATAATGGTCGATCACGTCGTCGCCGAAAGCCTTGCGCAGCATCGCCGAGCCCTTCAGCGCCACGGTCGCGTCGCGCAGGGTTTTTGGGATTTCGCGGACGTTCCGGTCGCCATAGGCATCGCCGACGAAGGCCTCTTCCAGCTCCATCCTCTTCTCGATGCCGTCGATCCCGGCCGCAAGCAGCGCCGCCATCGCGAGATAGGGGTTGAGGTCGGAGCCGCCGACCCGGCATTCGATGCGGATGCCCTTGGTGCCGGCGCCGCAGAGCCGGTAGCCGGCCGTCCGGTTGTCGGCGCTCCAGACCGCCTTGGTCGGCGCGAAGGTGCCGGCGACGAAGCGCTTGTAGGAATTGATATAGGGCGCGAGGAAACCGGTGATGTCGGAAGCGTGCGCGAGCAGCCCCGCCACATAGTTCCGCATCAACGGCGACATGCCGTGCGGCGCCTGCGCATCGAGGAAATGCGGGGTCTTGCCGTCGGCGCTCCAGAGCGACTGGTGGATATGCGAGGAGGAGCCGGCATGCGCGTTGCTCCATTTGGCGAGGAAGGTGATCGACTTGCCCTGCGCCCAGGCGATCTCCTTGCAGGCGTTTTTGATGATCGCATGCCGGTCCGCCATCGTCAGCGCGTCGGCATAGCGGACATTGATCTCCTCCTGCCCGGCCGAGGCCTCGCCCTTGGAGTTCTCGACGGGAATGCCGGCGCCCTGCAGGCCGTTGCGGATCGCGCGCATCACCGCCTCTTCCTTGGTCGTCTGGAAGATGTGGTAGTCCTCGTTGTAGCTGCTCGCGGTCTTGAGATCCCGATAGCCGCTGGCGCAGGCGTTCTCGTAGCTCTGGTCGAACAGGAAGAATTCGAGCTCGGTCGCCATATAGGCCTTGAGCCCCATGGCCTCGAGCCGCTTCACCTGCTTCTTCAGCACCGCGCGGGGCGAATGCGGGATGTCGTGGCCGTGATGGTCGAGCACGTCGCAGAGCACGAGCGCCGTGCCTTCGAGCCAGGGCACGCGGCACAGGGTCGAAAGGTCCGGCTTCATCGTGTAGTCGCCATAGCCGGCGGCCCAGCTCGTCGCCGCATAGCCGGCTACGGTTTCCATCTCCATGTCGGTGGCGAGCAGGTAGTTGCAGCTATGGGTCTCGTGATACCCGCTTTCGAGGAAGAAGGCGGCATGGAAGCGCTTGCCCATCAGGCGCCCCTGCATGTCGACCAGACAGGCGAGCACCGTATCGATGCGGCCGGCGGTGACATCGTCTCTCAGAGCGTCGAGCGTGTAGGCTTGCGTCATGCCGGTCATCCATCTCCAAGGCCTGATCTTCACACGGGAATGCTTCGGGCGAAACGGCTGGCTCGCGCTTCGCCCGGCGCGGCATGCAGAGATCAGACCAGCGCCTGCACCTGGATCTCGACCAGGATATTCTCGGCCGCGAGCCGCGATTCCACCGTCGCGCGTGCCGGCGGCCGGTCGCGATCGACCCAGGCATCCCAGGCGGCGTTCATCTCGCCGAAACTCGCGATATCCTTGAGCCATATGTTGGCGACGACAATGCGGGTCTTGTCGCTGCCGACGGCAGCGAGGTAGCCGTCGATCTGGCGCAGGATGTCCGTGGTCTGCTCGCGCACCCCGCCGCTGCGATCGGCTGCGGTCAGGCCGGACAGGAAGGCGAAGCCGTTTGCAACCAGCACCTTGCTCAGCCGTCCCGTCACTTCGTGGCGTTCGATCATGGTTTCGTCTCCGGGGAATGGACCGGCGGGCGCCGGCCGGTGGGATCTGCGGCCGCTCATGGGCCCATCATCAATGCCGCCGCGCGCTCGCCGACCATCATCGCCGGAGCGTTGATGTTGCCGGAGGGAATCGTCGGGAAGATCGACGCGTCCGCGACACGCAGCCCTTCGACCCCATGCACGCGCAGGCGCGCATCGACGACGGCTGTCCGCGGATCCGGACCCATCCTGCAGGTGCCGCAGGGATGGAAGACGGAATAGGCGTTGCGGCGGATCGCGGCGAGATGGGCATCCTCGTCGGCCGCCTCCGGGCCAGGCCGGATTTCCGCGTCGATCAGCGCGGCCAAGGTCGGCGTCGCGGCGAGGCGGCGCAGGAAGCGTGCGCCGGCCAGCAGCGTGTGGATATCCTCGGGCTCGGCGAGATAGTTCGGAGCGATTTCCGGCGCGAGCCGCGGGTCGGGGGACCGGATCGCGACATGGCCGCGGCTTGCTGGCCGGCAGGGCGAAACGCTGAGGCTGAAGCCGGGAAAGGGATCAGGCTTCATCAGGGCGCGAACGCCCGGCACGGCGCGCTCATAGCTCAGCGGTGAGAAATAGAGCTGCATGTCCGGGCGCGAAAGCTCCGGCCTGGTTCGGAAGAAACCGCCGCCCTGGTTGACGCTGAGAGAGAGCGGCCCCCGTCGCCTCAGGAGATAGTTCGCGACCATGCCGACGCGGGCAGGCCAGGAAAGAAGCGCCTCGTTCAGGCTCGGCTGCCTGGAACGATAGACGTGATCGTAGCAGAGATGGTCCTGCAGGTTGCGACCGACCGCCGGCAGATCGCGAAGCGGCGCGATGCCATGGCTTGCGAGCAGTTCCGGCGGGCCGATCCCCGAGAGTTGAAGCAGTTGCGGCGAATTGAACGCGCCGCCGGCCAGCACGACCTCCCTGCGGGCACGATAGCGCTGGATCTCACCGCCCCGGTGGACCTCCACGCCGACGGCACGCCGCTGTTCGACCAGGATGCGCGTAACCAGCGCATCTGTCTCGAGCCGGAGACGCCCCCGCCGGCGTGCCGGGTGCAGAAAGGCGCGTGCAGCGGATTCGCGCCGCCCGCCCCGGGTGGTGATCTGGTAGAAGCCGGCGCCTTCGCAGCTGGCGCCGTTGAGATCTGCGTTGAACGGCAGCCCCGCCTCCCCGGCCGCCTCGATGAAAAGCGGCGTCAGCGGATGGGCCTGGCCGGCGATCTCCTCGACATGGAGCGGACCACCGGCGCCGTGCCAGGAGGACGAGCCAAGCGCATGATCCTCCATGCGCCGGTAGGCGGCTAGCACCTCGGCCCAGCCCCAGCCTGGATTGCCGAGCCGCTCCCACTCCTCGAAATCCTCGGCCTGGCCACGCGCATAAACCATCGCATTGATCGAACTCGACCCGCCGACCACCTTGCCGCGCGGCTGGTAGATCTCGCGCCCGTCCAGCGCCGGTTGGGAAACGGTCCGGTACATCCAGTTCAGTCGGGGGTGATAGAAGGTCTTGCCGTAGCCGATCGGCAGGTGGATCCACGGGCTGCGGTCCTGGGGACCCGCTTCAACGACGAGAACCGTTCCCCAGCCGGCATCGGCAAGCCTCCCGGCGAGGACGCAGCCAGCCGAGCCCGCCCCGACGATGATCACGTCCCATTCCGTCACGATGACTGCCCCGCCAGTGCGAAACGGGAAGCCGTCAGCCTCCCGCCCTTATGCCTCTAGGGAAAATTGGGCTCCCTGCTAAGGACCATTCCCGCTGAGTCACCAGTCCAATATCCTGCCCCGGCCCCTACCTCAGCAAGTTCCCGGATGCAGTGGCGCAAGTCGAGGACGCCGGCGCGGATCTCGGCCGGGGTGAAGCCGCTGAAGCCGAGCACGAGTCCGTCGCGGGCGATCGGCTCGAGGCAGAACCGGCTGATCGGAGCGACCGTGACACCGCGCCGTGACGCCATCCGCGTCATCGCGACGGCATCGAGCCCGGGGCGCAGAAAGGCGACGGTATGCATGCCGGTCTGCGTCGGCACCACCTCCAGATCCGGAGCCAGTTGCTCGCGCACCGCTTCCTCCAGCGCCTGATAGCGCTCCTGATACAGCTTGCGCATGCGGCGCACATGCGTCGCAAAATGCCCCTCGACGATGAAATCGGCGACAATGCCCTGCAACGCGGTCGGAACGCCGGGAGAAAACGCATCGAGACAGATGCCGATCTGCTCGACCAGATGCGGCGGAGCGACGAGAAAGCCCAGGCGCAGCGAGGGAAACAGCGTCTTGGAAAACGTCCCGACATAGATCACACGGCCGCTGCGATCGATGCTCGTCAGGGTCGCCATCGGCGCGCCCTGAAAACAGAACTCGCCGTCCCAATCGTCCTCGATGATCCAGCCGCCGCTGCTCTCGGCCGCTTCCAGCAGAGCGAGCCGCCGCTCCAGGCTCATCTTTGCTCCGAGCGGCTGCTGATGCGCCGGCGTCACGAAGGCCAGCCGGAACGCAGGCGCCCGCCGCACACCCTCCTCGACCACGATCCCGGCTTCGTCGACCGGGACGGGCACGAGTTCGGCGCCCGACTGGATCAGGCTGTTGCGTGCCCCGATCGCGCCCGGATTCTCGAACCAGACCTTGTCGCCCGGGTCGAGCAGCGTGGCCGCAATGAGCTGGAAGGCCTGCTGTGCGCCCGCCACCACGAAGACCTGCTGCCATTCGCAGGCAATGCCGCGATTGAGCCGGAGATGCGCGGCAATGGCCTGACGCAGGCTGCGTTCGCCATGCGGATCTGGATAGCCGAGGACCTGATGGCGCGGCTTGCGCCAGTGCTTGCCCGAGAGCCTGGCCCATTGCGCCATCGGGAAGGCGTCGAACGCCGGCATGGCGGTGGTAAAAGCCCGAGGCTGATGCGACAGGCGGGTTCCGAACAGCTTCGACGCCGCATCCATGGCCTGCGCCAGCCGGACGCGTGCCGTCGGGGGGGCGACTGGAGCGGCCGTCGGCTCGGGACGCTCATTGGCGAGCGCCCGGCTGACATAGGTGCCCGAACCGACGCGCGTCTCGATCAACCCTTCCGCTGCAAGGCGCTCGAAGCTCTCGACGATCGTCGTGCGCGCGACCCCGAATTCCTGCGCCAGCGTACGGGTTGCCGGCAAACGTTCCCCGACCTTCAATGCGCCGCCCAAGATCAACTCGCGCAGTCCGGCGCAAATCTGGACGCTGAGTCCGTGCTGCCCCTCCCGATCGAGGACGATCGACTGGAGCAGCGCACCTTCCTCGCGCTTGACCATGTGCCCTCGCCTTTCCGAGTGGACTGAAACTTTGGCGAGAATGGACCTTGGGATCAGACCAATTCAAGCCCTTCCTGCCGGCCGAGAGCTACCTGCGCTTCCGCCGGGCGGCGACCGCAGAACGGACAGCGCCATCCCATGAAAATCACCCGGCTCGAAAGCTTCTCGACGCAGGACGTCGGCTTCGTCCGCGCCACCTGCGAGGATGGCAGCCAGGGCTGGGGCCAGTTCTCGCCCTACAATGCCGACATCACCGCGACCGTCTTCCACCGGCAGGTCGCGCGCTGGGCGATCGGCGAGAACGCCGTCGAGATCGACGAACTGATCGCGACCATCGGCGAGCGCGAGCACAAGTTCCCTGGCTCCTATCTCTGCCGCGCCATGACAGGGCTCGACACCGCCCTGTGGGATCTGCGCGGCCGGATCGAGCGGAAGAGCGTCTGCGAACTGCTCGGCGGCACGCCGCGGCCCTTCCCAGTCTATGCGTCCAGCATGAAGCGTGGCGAGATCACGCCGGAGGCCGAGGCCGAGCGTTTCCTGCGCCTGCGCGATGCCCATGGCTACGGCGCCTTCAAGTTCCGGGTCGGGCGCGAATGCGGCCGCGACATCGACGAATGGCCGGGCCGGACGGAGGCGATCGTGCCGCAGATCAGGCGGGCGCTCGGCCCTGACGCGACGCTGCTCGTCGATGGCAACAGCGCCTATTCGCCGGCCAAGGCGATCGCGGTCGGCAGGATGCTGCAGGATCACGGCATCGTTCATTTCGAGGAGCCCTGTCCCTATTGGGAGCACGCCTGGACGCGCGAGGTCCGCGAGGCGCTAGATCTCGACGTCACCGGCGGCGAGCAGGACTGCGACCTCGCGGTCTGGCGCGCCATGATCGACGGGCGCGTCGTCGACGTCGTGCAGCCGGACGTCTGCTATATCGGCGGCGTCGGGCGGATGCTGAAGGTCGCGCGCTGGGCGCAGGAGGCGGGCCTGCCGGTGACGCCGCATTCGGCCAACCAGACGCTGGTGACGGTGTTCACGCTGCACATCATGGGCGCGCTCGCCAATGCCGGCCCCTATGTCGAATTCTCGATCGAGGGGCCGGATTATTATCCGTGGGAGCAGGGCCTGCTGCGCAACCCGCCGCAGGCACGCGACGGCATGGTGGCGATTCCGGACGGACCGGGCTGGGGTGTCGAGATCGAGCCGTCCTGGCTCGACAAGGCCGCCTATCAGCTCACGGAGATCGGCGCGTGATCCTGGATCGTGCCGAGCTCGTCGCCGAGGCCGTCAGGACGGGCACGCTCGCCGGCCTGCCGGGCGGGCATTTCATCGATGGGCACTTCGTCGATTCCGCGTCCGCGCGGCGGATGGAGAGCTTCGATCCCGGCCGGGGCAAGGCCTTCGCCACGGTCGCGGCCGGCGACGACGCCGATATCGACCGGGCGGTCGCCGCCGCCCGCGCGGCGCTGTCAGGCCCATGGTCGCGTCTGAGCCCGGCTCAGCGTGGCGACATCCTGATGCGGGCAAGCCGCCTGATCGCGGAGCGCGCCGCCCGTTTCGCCGTGGTCGAGACCCTCGATTCCGGCAAGCGCCTCGCGGAAGCCGAAGGCGATGTCGGCGGTGTCGTGAAGGCCTTCGCCTATTACGCCGGGGCAGCCGACAAGCTGCATGGCGACAGCATGCCGCTGGGCCACGACCATATCGGGCTGACGATCGAGGAGCCGGTCGGTGTCGCCGCGCAGATCGTGCCCTGGAACTATCCGCTCTCGACGGCGGCGCGCGGCATCGCCCCCGCGCTCGCGGCCGGCTGCACGCTGGTCGTCAAGCCGGCCGAGCAGACGCCCTTCACCACGTTGATGCTGGCGGAATTGCTGCATGAGGCCGGGTTGCCCGCAGGCGTGCTCAATGTCGTCGCCGGCACCGGCGCCGAGGCCGGAGCGGCGCTCGTCGCCCATCCGGGCATCGACCACATCACCTTCACCGGCTCGGTCGCCACCGGGCAGCGCGTGATGCGGGCCGCGGCCGAACATGTCACCCGGCTCGTGCTGGAACTTGGCGGCAAGTCGCCCCTCGTGGTGCTGGCGGATTGCGATCTCGACGCGGCGGTGGCCGGGATCATGGAAGCGATCTTCGAGAATGCCGGGCAGATCTGCTCGGCCGGCTCACGCCTGATCGTCGAGGAGGCGATCGCCGAGCCCTTGCTTGAGCGTCTCGTCGCCGGCGCGCAGGCGCTGCGGCCGGGCCATGGCCTCGGCGATGCCGGCATCGGGCCGATCAATTCCCCCGCGCAGCTCGCGCGGGTCGCAGCTCATGTCGATCGCGCCCGTGCCGCCGGCAACCGCATCCTGACTGGTGGTGCCGTCGTGCCGCCTGAGGATTGCGGCGGCGGCTGGTTCTATCAACCGACCATCGTGCTGGCTGCCGGGCCGGACGATCCGCTGGTGCAGGAGGAGATCTTCGGCCCGGTGCTGACAGTGCAGGTCATGCCCGATTTCGAGGCGGCAGTCGTCGCCGCGAACGCCACCTCCTACGCGCTTGTTGCCGGCATCTATACGCGCGATCACGCCAAGGCCTGGCGTTTCGCCCGGGCGGTCGATGCGGGGCAGGTCTACATCAACGAGTTCTTTGCGGGCGGCATCGCGATGCCCTTCGGCGGCAACCGCAAATCCGGCTTCGGCCGCGCCAAGGGCATGGCGGGCTTGCGCTCCTACTGCAAGCTTAAGAGTGTGGTGGCGCGGATCTGATCCGGGGGGACGACCAAGACGATGCCGAGCGATCTGTTCGCCAATGATTTCAAGGCCGCGCCCTATTGGTGGGACGCGGTGCCCCGGCCGGACCTGCCGCGCAATGATCCACCTCCGCAGGCTGAGGTTGTCGTCGTCGGCTCCGGCTATACCGGCCTGCAGGCGGCGCTGCAGACGGCGCGCGGTGGGCGCCATACCGTGGTCCTCGATGCCGAGGCGGCAGGCTTCGGCTGCAGCACCCGCAATGGCGGCCAGATCTCGACCAGCGTAAAGCCGGGCTTCGATGAGCTCGCCCGCCGCCATGGCCGCGAGAGCGCCTTCGCAATCATGCAGGAAGGCCGGAACTCGCTGCGCTACATCGGCGATTTCGTCCGCGACGAGCAGATCGACTGCGATTTCGGCGTCGTCGGCCGCTTCCACGCGGCGCATGCGCCGGGCAGATACGAGGAGCTGGCCCGCAGCGTCGGAACCCAGCCGAAGGGGCTGGAAGTCGCCTGCCATGTCGTGCCGCGTTCCCAGCAGCGCAGCGAGATCGGCTCCGATCTCTACCATGGCGGCGTCGTCTACGAGAGCCATGCCTCGATCAATCCCGCCCGTTACCATCAGGGCCTGTTGCAGCGCGTCGTTGCGGCCGGTGCGGAACTCGTGCCGCATTGCCCGGCGACGGGCATCGAGCGCATCGGGCAGGACTTTCTCGTCCAGATGCCGCGCGGCACGATCCGCACCCGCGACGTCGTCATCGCTACCAATGGCTACACCGGGCCGTTGACCGGCTGGCTGAGCCGCCGTGTCATCCCGATCGGCAGCTATGTCATCGCGACCGAGGCGCTGGAGCCGGAACTGGTCGACAGGCTGATCCCGAAGAACCGCATCGTCAGCGACACCCGCAAGGTGGTCTATTACTACCGCGCCTCGCCGGACCGGCGCCGCATCCTGTTCGGTGGTCGCGTCTCGCTGAGCGAGACCGATCCGCGCCGCAGCGGGCCGCTGCTGCACGCCGCGATGAGCCGGATCTTCCCGGAACTCGCAGGCCGCAAGATCAGCCATTCCTGGTGCGGCCTCGTCGCCTACAGCTTCGACGAGCTGATGCATGTCGGCCGGCACGACGGCATGCATTACGCCATGGGCTATTGCGGCTCGGGCGTCGGCATGGCGAGCTATCTCGGCATGCGGCTCGGCCAGCAGGTGCTCGGCCTCGCGGAAGGCAAGACAGCCTTCGATGGGCTGCCCTTCCAGACGCGGCCCTTCTACAGCGGCAACCCCTGGTTCCTCGCACCGTCGGTCCTCTACTACAGCTGGCGCGACCGGCTGGCGCGCTGACCTGTCGGATTGGTCGCCTCCAATTCTCAGAGTGGACCTTATGGCCAGACCAATTTCATCAAATTCTGCTTGAGGCGGGCAGCGCGGACGCCGGCAAGACCGGCCAACCGCACGGACATCGCCAAGGGAACGCATCGTCCGAACAGGAGTACCGAGAATGCCGAGCCAGCCGACCATGCCGACGAGACCGGCCCTTGCCCTGGTCATAGGCCTAGGCCTGTTGAGCGCCGCGCCCGCCTGGGCGCAGGAACTGACCGTCGTCTCCTTCGGCGGGTCCTATCAGGAGGGGCAGAGCAAGGCGCTCTTCCAGCCGGCCGCCAAGGCGCTGGGCATCAAGATCAAGGAAGAGACCTACAGCAGCATCGCGGATTTGCGCCTGAAGGTGAAGGCCGGTGCAGTGACCTGGGATGTTGTCGCCAGCGGTTCCGGCAGCGCGGCGCGAGCCGGAGCCGAGGGTATCCTCGAGAAGCTCGACTACAAGGTCATCGACACGTCCAGCTTCCTGCCGGGAACCGCGCAGGACTACTGCGTCGGAGGCGATGTCTTCTCGACCGTGATGGCCTGGAATACCAAGACATATGGCCAGAACGGCCCCCAGAGCTGGGCCGACTTCTGGGATGTGAAGAAATTTCCGGGCAAGCGTTCCTACCGCAAGAGCGTCGCGGGCGCCCTGGAACCCGCCCTGATGGCGGATGGCGTACCGGCCGACAAGGTCTACGAGGTGCTATCCCAGCCCGGCGGCATCGAGCGTGCGATCAAGAAGATCCGCGAGTTGAAGCCGAACATCGCGGTCTGGTGGAGCTCAGGCGCGCAGCACGCGCAGCTGATGAAGGACGGCGAGGTCGATATGATCACCGGCTGGAACGGTCGCTTCGACGTCGCCGCGAAGGATGGCGCCAAGGTCGCCTATACCTTCAATCAGGGGCTGCTCGACTATGACTGTTTCGCAGTGCCCAAGGGCGCGCCCCACAAGGATCTCGCGATGAAGTTCCTGGCGGAGATCAGCAAGCCGCAATACCAGGCCGAGTTCACCAAGTACATCACCTACGGCCCGACCAACAAGAAAGCCTATGACGGCGGCGCGATCGACGCGGCTTATGCCAAGACGCTGCCGTCCCACCCCGACAATGCCCGCAAGCAGCTGCCGATCGATCTGGACTGGTACATAAAATTCGAAGCCCAGGCTTCGGCCGCCTACCAGAACATGCTGACCGAATGAACCTGGCTGCCGATCACCAGCGGCCGGCGGCGTCGACCGCCGCCGCTGCCGGGACCGAGAAGGCGCTGCCGATCGCGATCCGGCAGCTGAGCAAGGCGTACGGCGCCCTGCCGGTGCTCGACGGAATCGACCTCGATGTGCGCCCCGGGGAGTTTCTGACCCTGTTGGGCCCTTCCGGCTCGGGCAAGACCACGCTGCTCATGGCGATCGCCGGCTTCCTGCGGCCCGACAGGGGCAGCATCCGCTTCGGCGACAGCGAGGTCGTCCGGCTGGCGCCGCACAAGCGCGAGATCGGCATGGTCTTCCAGAACTACGCGCTGTTCCCGCATATGGATGTCGCGAGCAATGTCGGCTTTCCGCTCAGGCTGCGGCGGGTGCCGGCCGGCGAGATCGCACGACGGGTCGAGGCGGCACTGGAGATGTTCCAGCTCGGCGGCTTCGGGCGCCGCCGCATCGACCAGCTCTCCGGCGGGCAGCGCCAGCGCGTCGCGCTTGCCCGCGCGATCGTCTTCGAACCGCGCATCATCCTGATGGATGAGCCGCTCTCGGCCCTCGACAAGCAATTGCGGGAGCGGATGCAGATCGAACTGCGCCAGCTTCACGAGCGCCTCGGCACCACGACGGTCTATGTCACGCATGACCAGCGCGAAGCGCTGACGATGTCGGACCGCATCGCCGTCCTCGACCGGGGCCGGATCGCCCGCATCGACACGCCGCGCGCGATCTATGACGAACCCGGCAGCCGGTTCGTCGCGGAATTCATCGGCGAATCCTCCTTTCTGGACGTCGAGGTGGCGGACGGCATCTGCCGCGCGGCCGGCGCGACGGTGATCTCCCCTCGCCTGCCACCGCCTCACGGCCGCCGCTGCACCCTGGTGTTGCGGCCGGAACGGCTGCGCCTGCTGGCTACGGGCGAAGGCGCGGGCATGAACTGCTTCGAAGGCCGCGTAACCGGCGTCATCTACCAGGGCGACACCTTGCTGCTTCAGGCCGTGCTGGACGATGGCAGCCCCGTGACGGTGCGGCAGACCACGCGCAGCGGCGATGCCGGAGCCATACGGCCGGGAGAGCCCGTCCGGATCGGCATCGCGATCGCCGACACGGTGCTCCTCGCCGACGAGCCGGGGCAGGTCCAATGACAGCCGGCAGCATTCACGCTGCGGCCGGCCCGGCGGGCGATTTCCACGCAGCCGCCCTGCGGCGTGACCACTGGCGCGAGCGCCTGGGCCTCGCCGGGCTTGCCGCACCCGCGCTCCTGCTGGTCGCCGTGACCATGCTGCTGCCCGTGGGTTGGCTGTTCAGCCTGTCGTTCCTGGACGACGGCGGAGCGCTCAGCCTGGCGAATTACCGGAGGATGCTCGCCGAGCCGTCCTATACCCGCACCTTCGTCACCACGTTCGAGATCAGCCTGGCGACCACCGCGATCTGCATCCTTCTCGGCTATCCGCTGGCCTATTTCCTGTCGCAGCTGCCGCGAAGAATCGCCAATCTCTGCATGATCGCGGTGCTCCTGCCGTTCTGGACCTCGCTGCTGGTGCGCACCTATGCATGGCTGGTGCTGCTCCAACGCAGCGGGCTGGTGAACAGCTGGGGCATGAAGCTCGGCCTGTGGAGCGAGCCGCTGCAACTCGTACACAATACCGGCGGAACGCTGGTCGGCATGGTTCACATCATGCTGCCCTTCCTGGTGCTGCCGCTCTACGGGACGATGCGCGCGATCGACCGCAACCTGCTGCGCGCCGCAGCGAGCCTCGGCTCGACGCCGGCACACGGCTTCCGGACGGTGTTCTTTCCGCTCTCCCTGCCCGGACTGACGGCCGGCGCCTCGCTGGTCTTCGTGCTTTGCCTCGGCTTCTACGTCACGCCTGCGATGCTCGGCGGCGGCAAGGTGACGATGGTCTCCAACCGCATCGCCAACGACATCGAGCTGTTCTTCAACTGGGGCGCAGCCAGTGCGCTCGGTGTCGTGCTGCTGGTGATCACGCTGGTCGTGCTGGTGCTGGCGGCGCGGCTGTCGCGCGGTGCCGACCTGTTCGGGACGGGGCACTGAGATGGGCTGGCTCGACCGTCCCGCGAGCGATACGCAGATCAGCCATCGCGCGCGGCTCTGGCTGTACGCGCTCGGCGTGCTGGTGCTCGCCTTCCTGGCGCTGCCGACGCTGATCGTCATCCCGATGTCGTTCTCCCAGTCGCAGTACCTGGAGTTCCCGCCGCGGGAATGGTCGCTGCGCTGGTACGAGGCCTATTTTGCGTCTCCGAGCTGGATGGCGGCGACGGCGACGTCCTTCAAGGCCGGCTTCTGCACGGCGCTGCTGGCGACACCGCTCGGGACCCTGGCGGCCTACGGGCTGCATGCCTCGCGGCTCCGCTTCGCCGGAATCGCGATCCTGGCTCTGCTGACCCCGACGATCGTACCGGTCATTCTCGTCGGCATCGCGCTGTTCTACGCCTATGTGCAACTGAAGATGGTGAATTCGTTTCTCGGCATCGTGCTGGCCCATACAATGCTGGCGGTGCCGATCGTGATGATGATCGTCGGCTCCGCGCTGAAGAGCTTCGATCTCGACCAGGAACGGGTTGCACGCAGCCTCGGCGCCACGCGTACGCAGGCGTTCCTGCGGGTAACGGTGCCGCAGATCGGCTTCGCGATCGTTACCTCCGCGGTGCTGGCCTTCCTGACCTCCTTCGACGAGGTGGTGATCGCCCTGTTCGTCTCCGGCGGCGACAACGCGACGCTGACCCGCATGATGTTCCTGGCGCTGCGGGACCAGATCGATCCGACCATCGCGGCGATCTCGACGATCATGATCGTGATGACGTCGCTGCTGCTGGCCGTTTCGCAGCTCCTCGGAAAACGCGACGATTGATCCTCAGCAGCCACCGAATGCGGCAGGCGTCACAGGTTCTGGCCCGGCGCCCGCCGGGGTCAGGCCGCGAGGCCGCCCTGCTTCTCGATGAATGCGACAATGTCCTCCAGCCCCGTGAGGCGGTTGAGGTCGCTGAACACAAAGGGGCGCCCCGCGCGCTGCTTCTGCGTATCCGAGCGCATCACGTCGAGATCGGCCCCGACATAGGGCGCAAGGTCGATCTTGTTGATGACCAAGAGGTCCGAGCGGGTGATGCCCGGCCCGCCCTTGCGCGGGATCTTCTCACCACCGGCGACGTCGATGACATAGAGCGTGATGTCGGCGAGATCAGGCGAGAAGGTCGCGGCGAGGTTATCGCCGCCGGATTCGATGAAGACGATGTCGAGATCGGGGAAGCGGCGGCGCATCTCGGCAATGGCCGCGAGATTGATCGAGGCGTCCTCGCGGATCGCGGTATGCGGGCAGCCGCCGGTCTCGACGCCGATGATGCGCTCCTCCGGCAGGGCCTGAAGCCGGTTGAGGATCAGCTCGTCCTCCTTGGTGAAGATATCGTTGGTGACGACGGCGACCGAGTAGCGGTCCCGCATCGCCTTGCAGAGCTTCTCGGTGAGCGTGGTCTTGCCGACGCCGACCGGGCCGCCGATGCCGACCCGGAGCGGGCCATGGGAGGATTTCACGAGCGAAAGACCCTTGAGTACTGTGTTTCGTGGTTCATCGACAGGATGTCGGCGCGGATGGTGCAGGAGCCGAGATCGTCGAGCGTCGAGTCGGCGGCACGCCGGGCCGTCCGCAGGACGACCGGCTCCAGCGCCGCGAGCGTCGCGACTCCGTCGCGCTGGCCGAGCGGTACCAGCCGCACGCAGGCCTGGACGAGATTCGAGGCGAAGGCGTGGAGATAGGCGGTGAGCGCATCTTCCAGCGCGACGCCATGGCGTGCAGCGGCCGCGCCGACGGCCGCGGGATAAGCGATCGGCCGCTCCTCCCCGCTTGACGGCTCTCCGCTCCAGGCCGACATCGCCTCGACGAAGGCACCGCCTTGCAGCGTCGTTTCCATGTGGCGCTCGCGCGAACCGGACATCGCTTCGGCCAGTTCCGCGACGCCTGCAATGTCATCGCCCGCGCTGGTCTTGCGCCAGGATTCGGCCAGCAAGACGGCGTCATTCCAGGCCGAGCCCTGCTCCAGCAGCGCCTCCAGCCATTCGCGCAAGTCTGAGCGAGTCCGGATCAGCCCGTCATGGATCGCCCGCTCCAGCCCATGGCTATAGGCGAAGGCGCCAACCGGAAAGGCCGGGGAGAGCCATGTCATCAGGCGCGCGAGAGTGGCAGCCTCAGTCATGGTGGTGGTGATGGCCGTGCCCATGGCTATGATCGTGATGATGAGCATGGCCGTGCCCGTGATCGTGCCCATGTGCGTGATAGGCGCCGTGCACCGGTTGGAAGCGCGCCACGACCTCGCGCACGGAGGCGCCGAGCCCTTCGAGCATCGCCCGGATGACGTGGTCGCGCTGGATCAGGATGCGGGTTTCGTCGATCTGCGCCGGCAGATGGCGGTTGCCGAGATGCCAGGCGAGATGGCGCAACGGGCATGTACCCGGCAGCACCTCGTAGAGCTCCTCCTCGGCAGCAACGATCGCGACGGCGCGGCCATCGTCGAGCACGAGCCTGTCCCCATCGGCGAAGAGCACGGGCTCGGGCAGATCGACCATGATCTCCTCACCCTGATCGGTGGTGACGAGCTTGCGACGCAGATGCCGGGCGGCATGGTCGAGCCGGAGCGTGCCGACGGGCTTGTCGCCTCCGCCGTGGCTATGGGAAATGGCGCGGAGCATGTGAGGCCTCAGAACAGGAAATAGCGCTGCGCCATCGGCAGCACGGTCGCGGGTTCGCAGGTCAGGAGCTCGCCATCGGCCCGCACCTCATAGGTCTCGGGGTCGACCTCCATATGCGGGGTGGCGTCGTTGAGGACCATCGAGGCCTTGGAGATGCCGCCACGCGTGTTCTCGACCGCGAGCATGCCCTTGGCGACGCCGAGCTTCTCCTTGAGGCCATTGGCGATCGCCGCCTGGCTGACGAAGGTGACGGAGGACATGGCCGGTGCGCGGCCCATGGTCCCGAACATCGGTCGGTAATGCATCGGCTGCGGCGTCGGGATCGAGGCGTTGGGGTCGCCCATCGGCGCGGCCGCGATCATGCCGCCGACCAGCACCATCTCGGGCTTCACGCCGAAGAATGCCGGATTCCAGAGCACCAGATCGGCGCGCTTGCCCACCTCGACCGAGCCGACATGCTTCGAAAGACCCTGCGCGATAGCCGGATTGATCGTGTATTTCGCGATGTAGCGGCGCACGCGCAGATTATCGTTGTCGCCGGTCTCCCCGGGCAGGCGCCCACGCTGGAGCTTCATCTTGTGCGCGGTCTGCCAGGTGCGGATCGCGACCTCGCCGACGCGACCCATGGCCTGGCTGTCCGACGAGATGATCGAGAAGGCGCCGATATCGTGCAGGATGTCCTCAGCTGCGATCGTTTCCTTGCGGATGCGGCTCTCGGCGAAGGCGATGTCCTCCGGGATGGAGGGGGAGAGGTGATGGCAGACCATCAGCATGTCGAGATGTTCGGCGATGGTGTTCTGCGTGTAGGGCCGCGTCGGATTGGTCGAGGACGGGATGACGTTACTCAACCCACAGACTTTGATGATATCCGGTGCGTGGCCGCCGCCGGCACCTTCCGTGTGGAAGGCGTGGATGGTGCGGCCCTTGAAGGCCGCGACCGTGTCCTCGACGAAGCCGCTCTCGTTCAGCGTGTCGGTGTGGATCATGACCTGAATGTCGTGATCGTCGGCAACGCTGAGGCAGTTGTCGATCGCGGCCGGCGTCGTGCCCCAGTCCTCGTGGAGCTTGAGCGCGCAGGCGCCGCCCTCGATCATCTCGATCAACGCCGCCGGCTTCGAGGTATTGCCCTTGCCGGAGAGGCCGAGATTGATCGGCACGGCGTCGAAGGACTGGATCATCCGGCCGAGATGCCAGGGGCCGGGCGTGCAGGTCGTCGCCAGCGTGCCATGGGCCGGGCCGGTGCCGCCGCCGAGCATGGTGGTGACGCCGGACATCAGCGCCTCGTCGATCTGCTGCGGGCAGATGAAATGGATATGCGCGTCGACGCCGCCGGCCGTGAGGATCTTGCCCTCGCCTGCTATGGCTTCCGTACCCGGGCCGATGACGATGGTGACACCGGGCTGCGTATCCGGGTTGCCGGCCTTGCCGATGGCGACGATCCGCCCGTCCTTCAACCCGACATCCGCCTTCACGATGCCCCAGTGGTCGACGATCAGCGCATTGGTGATGACGGTGTCGACCGCGCCCTCGGCGCGGCTCGCCTGGCTCTGACCCATGCCGTCGCGGATGACCTTGCCGCCGCCGAACTTCACCTCCTCGCCATAGACGGTGAAGTCCTTCTCGACCTCGATGATCAGGTCGGTATCGGCGAGCCGGACACGATCGCCGACCGTCGGTCCGTACATCTGCGCGTAAGCGGCGTGGGAGAGCTTGGCCGGCATCAGAGTTTCCCCATCACCTTCTGCTGGAAGCCGTAGACGGCGCGTGCCCCGCCGAACGGCACGAGGCGAACCTCGCGCTGTTGGCCGGGCTCGAACCGAACGGCCGTGCCGGCAGCGATGTCGAGCCGCATGCCGCGGGCGGCAGTGCGGTCGAAATCGAGCGCGTCGTTGGTCTCGAAGAAATGGTAGTGCGAGCCGACCTGGATCGGTCGGTCGCCGGTATTGGCGACGAGCAGCGTGACCTGCTGCGCGCCCTCGTTGAGGACGATGTCGCCTTCGGCGGGAAAGACCTCTCCGGGAATCATGCGATCAGGCTCCCGCGACCAGCCAAAGCCCGCCGAGCGCGGTCAGGCCACCGGCGATGCGCGCCGCGATCCGGCCGCGATGCGAGAGCGCGTTGCCGGCAAGGCCGATGCCGATGCCGACCGCATGCAGCAAGGCCGTCGCCATCGCGAATCCGATCATGAAGGACAGGCTCGTCGCCTCGCCCATCTCGCCCCCATGCGCATAGCCGTGGAACAGCGCGAAGAAGCCGACCACGGCCATACCGACGACGACCGGAACCTGAAGCGCGACCAGCGCCAGCAGGCCGAGAACCACGATCGAGGCCGCGATGGTCGGCTCCACGAAAGGCAGGCCGATGCCGGCGAGCGCCGCGGCGAAGCCGAGCATCATCGTGACGACGAAGGCGGTTGGAATCATCCAAATGGCGCGCCCGCCAACGAGGAAGGCCCAGAGGCCGACGCCGACCATCGCAAGGATATGGTCCGCGCCGAAGAGCGGATGCGAGAAGCCGGCGGCGAACGAGCCGTGCTCGGCCGGGTTGAGATGGGCGAAGGCCGGGCTCGCGGCGCCGACGCTCAGGATCAGGGCGAGGGACAGTCTCTTCATGGCAGCCTCCGGCTTGCGCGCTCAACGGATCGGTTCGTGGACGGTGACGAGCTTGGTGCCGTCTGGGAAAGTGGCCTCGACCTGCACGTCGTGGATCATCTCGGCAACGCCTTCCATGACCTGCGCGCGGCTGACGACATGGGCGCCGGCCTCCATCAGATCGGCGACGCTGCGGCCATCGCGCGCGCCTTCGACGACGAAATCGGAGATCAGGGCGATGGCCTCGGGATGGTTGAGCTTCACGCCGCGCTCGAGCCGGCGCCGGGCCACCATGGCTGCCATGGAGATCAGGAGCTTATCCTTCTCGCGCGGTGTCAGGTTCATGCCGTCAGTCCCTAGAGTTGCCAGACCTTGGGCAGCGGCCGGCCGCCCAGGAGAAGGGTGAGCAGCGGCTCCAGCCGCCGCCGGAGCGCGAGCCCGGTCTCCTCGACCAGCCGCGCGAGAAACTTGCCGTTCCAGGCGCTGGCGCCGCCGCCCGGCCCGATGATCGACCGGGCCTGATCCAGGAAGCGCTCGGGTGCCGGACCAGCGAACAGCACCGTCGCCATCGCGCGGCAGCCGGCCATGGCGGGCTGTGGCGCGAGCCGGGCGGCGATCTGGTCCTCGGCGCGCAGATCGTCGGCGAAGATCAGGCGGCCGTCGCGCCGGATGCGCCAGCGATCGTGCAGATGGCCGCTCTGCAAGGTCTCGCCCATAGCCTGCCGGCCGAACAGCACCGCCTCGACCGCGACCAGCTCGGAATCGCCGGCGAGATCGACGTCGAGCGTGCGGGACAGGCGCCCGCCATCGAACAGGATCGTCTCCTGCGGAAGCCAGGCGAGCCGGGCGCCGGGCGAGAGCCGCAGGCGGTTGGTGACGACGGCATCCGCCCCCGTCGAGCGGTAGACGCGCTCGCAGGCCTGGGTGGTGATGCAGGTTTGCGCCTTCTCCGCCAGCTTCACCTCCGTACCGAAGCGGTCGCCGCCGGTCAGACCGCCCGCGGTGTTGATGAGGATCGCCTGCGGCGCGTCGGTTCCGAGCGGGCGCGGAAAGCGCAGTTTGGCGCAGCCTTCCTGGAAGAGCCGATCGAGATGGGTCCGGCCTTCGCGGGCATGAAACGAGACGCTTGCCTGCCCGTAGGCGCGCTGCATTCGCGCCGGTGCGAGGTTCTGGAGATCGGTTATCGCCAGCATCGTCGGCGGTGCTTCCCGTCAGGCTCGGCACGGAGGCGTGAGGCTCATCAGACCTGAATCAGTCTTTGAACCTGCGCTCCGTCAAGCTCGCTCATCGGCCCCGACAGCACAACCTCGCCGCGGTCCATCACGAACATGGTGTCGGCGAGATCGCGGGCGAAGTCGAAATACTGCTCGACCAGCACGATCGCCATGCCGCCCTTCTGTCGCAGATAGTCGATGGCGCGCCCGATATCCTTGATGATCGAGGGCTGGATGCCCTCGGTTGGCTCGTCCAGCACCAGCAGCCTGGGTCGGGTCACCAGCGCCCGCGCGATCGCGAGCTGCTGCTGCTGGCCACCCGAGAGGTCTCCGCCGCGCCGGCCCAGCATGGTCTTCAGCACGGGGAACAGGTCGAAGAGCTCATCCGGGACGTAGCGGTCCTTCCGCTTCAGCGGCGCGAAGCCGGTCTCCAGATTCTCCTTCACCGTCAGCAGAGGGAAGATCTCCCGCCCCTGCGGCACATAGGCGATGCCGGCGCGAGCACGATCCTCGCTGCGCAGGCCCGAGATATCCTCGCCGTCAAAGCGGATATGCCCGCCGGAAATCGGCTGATGGCCGACGATGGCGCGCATCAGCGAGGTCTTGCCGACGCCGTTGCGGCCCATAACGCAGGTGACCTTGCCGGTTTCGGCCGCGATCGAGACATGGCGCAGCGCCTGGGCAGCACCGTAATGCAGGTCGATGGCGTCTACGGTCAGCATGATCACCGCCCCAAATAGACTTCGACGACGCGCTCGTTGGCGCTGACCTGGTCGAGCGGGCCCTCCGCCAGCACCGAGCCCTCGTGCAGCACCGTGACCTTCACGCCGAGCTCGCGGATGAAGCCCATGTCGTGCTCGACCACGATCACCGAATGATCCCTCGCGATCTCCTTGAGCAGCACCGCCGTCTGCGCCGTCTCGCCGTCCGTCATGCCGGCGGCGGGCTCGTCCACGAGCAGGAGCTTCGGGTCCTGAGCCAGCAGCATGCCGATCTCGAGCCACTGCTTCTGGCCGTGGGACAGCGAGCCGGCGAGCCGGTCGCGCCTGTCGGCGAGCTTCACAATGCCGAGGATCTCGTCGATGCGCTTCTGCTGGTCGGGTTCAGTCTTCCAGAACAGTGTCCTGCCGACGGTGCGTCTCGACTTCAGCGCGAGCAGGATATTGTCCTCGATCGTATGGAAATCGAAGACCGTCGGCTTCTGGAATTTGCGGCCGATGCCGAGATTGGCGATGGCGGCCTCGTCGAGCCTGGTCAGGTCGACTGTGCCGGCGAACATCACGGTCCCGACATCCGGCTTGGTCTTGCCGGTTATGATGTCCATCATCGTGGTCTTGCCGGCGCCGTTGGGGCCGATGATCGCGCGCATCTCGCCGGGTTCGATGGTGAGCGACAGTCCGCGGATGGCCTTGAAGCCGTCGAAGGAGACGCTGACGCCGTCGAGATAGAGCAGCGAAGAGGTGAGAGCGCCGGGCACGGGAGCGTTCATCACCGTTACTCCGCCGGGGCCGGCTCGGCCGCCGGGGTGCTGTCCGGCTTCCGACGGCGCGCCCAGAGTGCCTCCGCCGTGCCGAGGATACCCTTCGGCAGGAAGAGCGTGACGACGACGAAGAGCCCGCCGAGCGCGAAGAGCCAATAGGGCGCCATGAAGCCGGAGGTGAAGACGGTCTTCGCCCAGTTCACCACCACGGCGCCGAGCGCAGCGCCGACCAGCGTGCCGCGTCCGCCGACCGCGACCCAGATCACCGTCTCGATCGAATTGGCCGGCGCGAATTCGCTGGGGTTGATGATGCCGACCTGCGGCACGTAGAGCGCGCCGGCGACGCCCGCCATGCAGGCCGAGACGGTGAAGACGAAGAGCTTGAAGCGGTCGACCCGGTAGCCGAGGAAGCGGGTGCGCGATTCGGCGTCGCGGATCGCGATGACGACCTTGCCGAGCTTCGAGACGACGATGCCGCGCGCGATCAGGAAGCCGGCCGCCAGCATGACGCAGGTCATGGAAAACAGAGCAGCACGAGTCGCTTGCGCCTGGATGTTGAAGCCGAGGATGTCCTTGAAATCAGTCAGCCCGTTATTGCCGCCGAAGCCCATGTCGTTGCGGAAGAAGGCGAGCAACAGCGCATAGGTCAGGGCCTGCGTGATGATCGAGAGATAGACGCCGGTGACGCGCGAGCGGAAGGCGAACCAGCCGAAGACGAAGGCGAGCAGGCCGGGCACGGCCAGCACCATCAGCATCGCGAAGGGGAAGGAGGAGAAGCCCCACCAATACCAGGGCAGCTCCTGCCAGTTCAGGAAGACCATGAAATCGGGCAGGATGGGGTTGCCATAGACGCCGCGCGAGCCGATCTGGCGCATCAGGTACATGCCCATGGCGTAGCCGCCGAGCGCGAAGAAGGCACCATGCCCGAGCGAGAGGATGCCGCAATAGCCCCAGACCAGGTCGAGCGAGACCGCCAGCAGCGCGTAGCAGAGATATTTGCCCCAGAGCGACATCGTCGAGGTCGAGACATGGATGGCCGAGGTCGGCGGCAGCAGCAGGTTCGAGAGCGGCACCAGCACTGCCAGCGCGAGAAGGACGGCGAGGAAAACGCTGCCGCGCCGGTCCATGTTCTGCAGGAGGAAGCGGGTGATCATGCTTCCACCGCCCGGCCCTTGAGCGCGAACAGGCCGCGCGGGCGCTTCTGGATGAAGAGGATGATGCAGACGAGCAGCGCGATCTTGCCGAGCACGGCACCGGCATAGGGTTCGAGCAGTTTGTTGGCGACGCCGAGCGTCATGGCGCCGACGAGCGTGCCCCACAGATTCCCGACGCCGCCGAAGACCACGACCATGAACGAGTCGATGATGTAGCTCTGGCCGAGATTGGGGCTGACATTATCGATCTGCGAGAGCGCGACGCCGGCGAGCCCCGCCACGCCCGAACCCAGCCCGAAGGTCAGCGCGTCGATGCGGCCGGTGCGGATGCCCATGGCCGAGGCCATGCGCCGGTTCTGGGTGACGGCGCGCATCTGCAGGCCCATCGGAGTCAGCTTCAGGATGGCGAGCAGCGCGGCGAAAACCAGCGCGGCAAAGACGATGATCCAGAGTCGGTTATAGGTGATTGCCAGACCACCGAGTTCAAAGGCGCCCGACATGAAGGAGGGCGCACCGACCTCGCGATTGGTCGGGCCGAAAGCGGTGCGGACCGCCTGCTGCAGGATCAGGCTGATGCCCCAGGTCGCGAGCAGCGTCTCCAGCGGACGACCGTAAAGAAAGCGGATGACGCCGCGTTCGATGGCGATGCCGACCGCGCCGGCGACGATGAAGGCGGCCGGCAGCGCGATGGCGAGCGACCAGTCGAACAGCCAGGGCGCGTGGGCGCGGATCAGCTCCTGCACCACGAAGGTGGTGTAGGCGCCGAGCATGACCATCTCGCCATGGGCCATGTTGATCACGCCCATGACGCCGAAGGTGATGGCAAGACCGATGGCGGCGAGCAGCAGCACCGAGCCGAGCGACAGCCCGTACCAGAGATTCTGCGCGACGGCCCACAGCTTCAGCCGTCCCTCGATCCCGGCAATGGCCTTGGCCTGGGCCTCCCTGAGGGCCGGCGGGGCGTCCGGCGGAAGGGCTCGCAGGGTCGCGAGCGCATCCTGGTCGCCACGGTCCCGCAGCACCTCGATCGCGGCGAGCCGGTCCAGCGGCTGGACGTCCGGCCGGGCGATCAGAATCGCGGCCTGGGCCTGACGCAATGCGGCGCGGGCACGGGCATCGGTTTCCTTGGCAATCGCGCTCTCGACGATCGGCAGGAGGCCGGCGTCGCGCGATTTGAAGACGGCTTCGGCGGCCGCGAGCCGCCTCTCGGGATCTGGATCGAGCAGACCGAGCCCGCCGAGCGCCGCCTGCACCGCGCGACGCACTGCATTGTTGAGGCGGACCGGCTTCACCTCGGCCGGCAACGCTGCCAGTGCAGCGCCGGTCGCCGCGTCGACGAAGCCGCCTTCCGGCGTCTTGACAACGACGCCGCCCGCGCCCGCGAGCAAGCGCCCGTCGTTCAGCGCCTCGACAACCAGGGCTGCGCGGGGATTGGCGCTGGCGACGAGCAGCTCGACCGCCCGCGCCGTATCGGAGTAGGTCCCGGCAGCAAAGCGCTTGAACGCCTCGTCGGCGCTCTGCGCAAAGGAGGCGACGGACGCGGCGACCAGCGCGACGAGAATCACTCCGGCATGCAGCAGGCGGTGCAGAAAGGACATCAACCCGGCTCGTCTCCCGGTTCTACTTGATTTCCAGCCCTCACTCCGAGGCGCGGCACTAACGGGTGCCCTCGCTGCTCGGGATAGGGGCCCAACGGCGAAACCGCTCTGGCCGGCGGCGAAACGAGGGGCGGCCGGGATGTTTCCCGTCCCGCCCCTCCCCCTCACGATCTCATGCGCCGCCGCACTTGTTGGTCTTGACGTTGAAGTTGCCGCACTTCTTGTCGACCCAGTCGCCGATCAGGTCCTTGGAGCCGTCGAGTTCCTTCGACCAGGCGTCGCCCGGGACCAGGCCGGCCGTCTTCCAGACCACGTCGAACTGGCCGTCCTCCTTGATCTCGCCGATGAAGACCGGCTTGGTGATGTGGTGGTTCGGCAGCATCTTCGAGACGCCGCCGGTCAGGTTGGCTTGCTCGATGCCAGGCAGCGCGTCGATGACCTTGTCCGGATCGATGCTCTTGGCCTTCTCGACCGCCTTCACCCACATGTTGAAGCCGATGTAATGGGCCTCCATCGGATCGTTGGTGACGCGCTTCGGATTCTTGGTGAAGGCCTGCCACTGCTTGATGAAGGCCTTGTTCTCCGGCGTATCGATCGACTCGAAGTAGTTCCAGGCCGCGAGGTGGCCGACCAGCGGCTTGGTGTCGATGCCGGCCAATTCCTCCTCGCCAACCGAGAAGGCGACGACCGGGATATCGGTCGCCTTGATGCCCTGGTTGCCGAGCTCCTTGTAGAACGGCACGTTGGCGTCCCCGTTGATGGTCGAGACCACCGCCGTCTTCTTGCCGGCCGAGCCGAATTTCTTGATGTCGGAGACGATCGTCTGCCAGTCGGAATGGCCGAAGGGCGTGTAGTTGATCATGATGTCCTCGGGCTTCACGCCCTTGGACTTCAGATACGCCTCGAGGATCTTGTTGGTCGTGCGCGGATAGACATAGTCGGTGCCGGCCAGCACCCAGCGCTCGACCTTCTCCTCCTTGGCGAGATAGTCGACGGCGGGGATCGCCTGCTGGTTCGGCGCGGCGCCGGTGTAGAAGACGTTGCGCTCGCTCTCCTCGCCCTCGTATTGGACGGGGTAGAACAGGATGTTGTTGAGCTCCTTGAAGACCGGCAGCACCGATTTGCGCGACACGGAGGTCCAGCAGCCGAAGCAGGCCGCGACCTTGTCCTTGGTGATCAGCTCGCGGGCCTTCTCGGCGAAGAGCGGCCAGTTCGAGGCGGGGTCGACGACAACGGCCTCCAGCTTCTTGCCGAGAACGCCGCCCTTCTTGTTCTGCTCCTCGATGAGCATCAGCATGACGTCCTTCAGCGTCGTCTCGGAGATGGCCATCGTCCCCGACAGAGAGTGAAGGATGCCGACCTTGATGGTGTCCTGCTGCGCCGCTGCCGGCAGCCGGGAGGCCCCAAGGAAGGCGGCACCGGCAAGGGCCGTGCCTAGAAATTCGCGACGGTTGCTGTTCACGGACATCTCCCGAACGAAGACGGGTTGGCGGTGTCCCCTCGACACCGACGGGCCCCCAAGGCCCATGACCCCTGTCAACGCAAGCGATGTGCCAACCCTTGCCGGTGCTTTGAGACTGCGAAAATGCGCGCGCCGGCGCTGCATCAGGCCGCCGCAGCGCCGGCAAGGCAGCGCCGGATGCGAAGGCGCCACCGGCAATCTGCCTCTTTTGTAGCCGAGTTGACCTTGCGGAACTTTCGTGCCGCAATTTTAGTCAAATGGTTCCAGGCGAGGCAGGCCGGCGGGACAAGGTCGGTCACAGAATGGCTGAGCCGGGAGCATTTTCGATCCTGGCCCGAAGTGGCTTTGCGCGACACCATGTGGTTCGGGCGGGGGGCGCGCATCCACATCCGGAACCAGTTCGGCCGCCCGCTGGTTGAGCGACAGAGCCGGGATGTCTGCGCCGAGCGCGAGCCGGTTCGACCTGAGAACGAAGAGGCTGCGTCATGGCTCCGCGTCCCGCCTGGAAGGGCTATCTCAAGCTTTCGCTGGTGTCCTGCGCGATCGAACTGACCAGCGCGACCGATCGCAGCGAGAAGGTCTCCTTCCGCATCATCAATCGCAAGACCGGGCACACGGTGCGGCGCCAATATGTCGACAGCGTCACTGGCAAGCCGGTCGATGACGCCGACGAGGTCAAGGGCTACGAGATCGGCGACGACGAATATCTCCTCGTGGAAGAGGATGAGATCGACGCCGTCCAGGTCGAATCCTCGCACACGCTGTCGGTCGAGTCCTTCGTTGACCGCGCCGACATTCCGCCGATCTACTTCGATACGCCCTATTACGTCACGCCGGCGGACGAGGTTTCGGAGGAGGCCTTCGCGGTCATCCGCGCCGCAATGGCCAAGGAGCGCAAGGCCGGCATAGCCCGGATCGTGCTGTATCGGCGGGAACGGCCGGTGATGATCGAGCCGTTCGACAAAGGGCTGCTGCTGACGACCCTGCGCTACGACAAGATGGTGCGCAAGCCCGAGGAGATCTTCGAGGGTCTGCCGTCGCGCAAGCTCGACAGCGAACTGGTCTCCCTCGCCACGCACATCATCGACAAGAAGCTCGCCCCGTTCGACCCGTCGGGTTTCGACGACCGCTACGAGGACGCGCTGCTTGCGCTCATCGAGGCGAAACGGAAGGGGCGCAAGCCGCCGGTCGTCCAGGCCCCCGAACGACCGCCCAACGTCGTCAACCTGTTCGACGCGCTCAAGAAGAGCCTGGCCGCCGATTCCAAGACTGCCCAGCCCGCTGCCCGCAAGCCGCGCAAGACCACGCCGAAGTCAGCCTCCAAAAGCAAGAAGAGCGCCTGATCAACGCCGTCGCGAAGGAAGCCGTCGATGTCGAACCTCGATCTCTACCGCGCCAAGCGTGACTTCCGCAGGACCCGCGAGCCCGAGGGCTCCAGGACCCGACGGCGCCCCGCCGACGCCGGCGGCCTCTTCGTCGTGCACAAGCATGCGGCGAGGCGGCTGCACTACGATCTCAGGCTCGAGCATGGCGGCGTGCTGTGGTCCTGGGCGGTGACGCGCGGCCCCAGCCACGACCCCGACGACAAGCGCCTGGCCGTGCATGTCGAGGATCATCCGCTGGAATACGGCTCCTTCGAAGGGACTATCCCGAAGGGACAATATGGTGCCGGCTCCGTCATCGTCTGGGACGAAGGTAAATGGCTGCCGGAAGATGACCCGGCGGCCGGCATGGAGAAGGGCCACCTGACCTTCACGCTGGAAGGGCACAAGCTCACCGGCAAATGGCATCTCGTGAGAATGAAGCCGCGACGCGGTGAGAAGCGCGACAACTGGCTGCTGATCAAGGCCGACGATGCGGCGGCCAGGCGCGACGAGGACATTCTCGAAACGGAACCGGATTCGGTGAAGTCCGGTATGAGCGTCGAGGCGATTGGCCAGGCCGCGAGCGATGACGACCCACCGGCGAAGCGGACTGCCCGCAAGCCCCAGCAACGTGCCGCCTCCTCGCCAAAGAAGCCTGCCGACGGGGCGGCCATGCCGGCTTTCGTCGAGCCCTGCCTTGCGACCCTGCAGGCCAAGCCGCCGGAGGGCGAGGCCTGGCTGCACGAGGTCAAGTTCGACGGCTATCGCCTCCAGGCCCGCATCGCAAACGGCAGGGTGAAGCTGCTGACGCGCTCGGGTCTCGACTGGACCGACCGCTTCGGCAAGCGGCTCGTCGAGCAACTTGCGCAACTGCCCTGCGAATCCGCCCTGATCGACGGCGAGATCGTCGCTCTATCCGAGACCGGCTCGTCATTCCCGGCGCTTCAGGCGGCCTTGTCGGAGGGGAAGACCGAAGAACTCGTCTTCTTCGCCTTCGACCTGCTCTTTCTCGATGGCGAGGACTTGCGCAGCGACCCGCTCCTTGCCCGCAAGGAGCGGCTGGCGGGTCTGCTCTCCGGGGCACCGGACGAAGGACCGCTGCGCCTGAGCGAACATTTCCTCGCACCGGGCGAGGCGATGCTGCGCCATGCCTGCCGCATCGGCCTCGAAGGCGTCGTCTCCAAGCGCAGCGACGCGCCCTACAGGAGCGGGCGCGGACGCGACTGGATCAAGTCGAAATGCACCTTGCGACAGGAATTCGTGATCGCCGGCTACGTTCCCTCGTCAGCCTCCGGGCGAACACTGCGCTCGATCGTCACCAGCTATTACGAGAAGGGCACGCTCAAGCCGGCCGGGCGTGTGGGCACCGGCTTCACCCAGAAATCGGCCGCCGCGCTCAAGGCGCGGCTCGACAAGCTGAAGACCAACGCCTCGCCCTTCGACGGATCGGCAGGGCGCGAGCGCGGCATCGTCTGGGTCAAGCCGGAGCTCGTCGCGGAAGTCGAGTTCCGGGCCTGGACCGCATCGAAGACCTTGCGCCATGCTTCCTTCCTCGGCCTGCGCGAGGACAAGCCCGCACGAGAGGTGCAGGCTGAACGGCCCCCCGCGGAGCAGGGCGCGGCCAAGTTGCCGAAGGCGGCGAACCGCAGGCAGGCCGTGGAGCAGACAGCCATGACGGATGTGAAGCTGAGCAGCCCCGACAAGACGCTCTGGCCCGACACCGGCCTGACCAAGCAAGGGCTGCTCGACTACTACGCCCATGTCTGGCCGCTGATGAAGCCCTTCGTGCTGAACCGACCGCTCAGCCTGGTGCGCGCGCCGGACGGGATCGCGGGGCAGCGCTTCTTCCAGAAGCACGCCTCTCCCGGCATGCACGACGCCATCCGGACCCAGCGCGACAGCGATGGCGAGGAGTTGCTCTCGATCGGCGACTTCGACGGGCTTGCCGCGTTGGTTCAGCTCGGTACCGTCGAGATCCATGTCTGGGGTGCAACCGTCGATGCGATCGAGACGCCCGACCAGGTCATTTTCGACATGGACCCGGACAAGGGGATCGATCTGGAAGAGCTGCGCAGCGCCACGCTTGCGGTGCGCGACCGTCTGGCGGAGCTCGGCTTCTCCAGCTTCCTCAAGACCTCGGGCGGCAAGGGCTTCCACGTCGTCGTCCCGCTCGAGCCTCAGGCAGACTGGGCGCAGGTCAAGGGTTTCGCGCGCGACTTCGCCAAGGCGATGGAGCAGGCCGAACCGAAACGCTTCACGGCGACGCTGTCGATGGAGGCGCGCAAGGGGCGAATCTTCATCGACTACCTGCGCAACGGCCGCGGCGCCACCGCGATCGCGCCCTATTCGACGCGCGCACGAGCCGGGGCCGCCGTCGCGATGCCGATCCGATGGGAAGCCATCGAGCGAACGCAGCCGGACGGCTTCAAGGTCGCCGGTCTCGTTGGCGCCGCGCTCGAAGATGCCTGGCCCGATTTTCGCGCTCAGGCGCGGCCGCTGAAGAAGCGCTGATGCCTTGGGGCATCGCACGGCCGCCGTCGGCGCTCGAGGCCGGTCGGCGTCGGGGTGCACGCAGGCTTTGGCCTGCCAGCGCGCAGCGACCGCAACAGGAGATGGCAAAGGGGGCGGAGAGGCGGACGCCGGATCACCGCCTCAAGGAGGCGGCAAGCGAAAAGGGAACCTAAGTTCTTGATTTAAATGGCGCGGGCGACGGGGCTCGAACCCGCGACCTCCGGCGTGACAGGCCGGCACTCTAACCAACTGAGCTACGCCCGCGCAGGGCGGCTGGGGCATTCGCCGGCAGCGGGGTGGTGAGTATTGCCCCCGGCCGGAAGTGTCAAGCGCCCGATGCCGGCAAAATCACATCGGCGGGAAATTATCCCGGACCACGCGCAGCGGCAGTTGCCGCGAGGCCGGTCGAGGGCTCATTCGCGCGAGGCGAGGCAGGGATCGAGCATCACGTGGCGGGTATTCTGGCGGCTGTAGCCACCGCGCAGCACCGCAATGTCGCCCAGCTTGAGATCGCCCGCGCCGTAGGTCACGCAGAGCACGCGCACGCCCGGATCGGCACAGACCGCGACATACCAGACAGTACCGTCGCTCTGGATCAGCGTGACCGGCCCGGCGATCGCCATGTCGACACGGGAATCGGGCGGGACCGAATCGGGAAGCTGCGCGGCGATGCTCTCGCAGCTCGCGGGGACCCCCGGCTGCTCCGGTTGCGAAAAGGCCGGCCGCCCCGCGAAGAAGGAATCGGGCACCGCTGACTGCGCCATCGCAGGCTGCACGCCGGTGAGCGCCGTGACGAGAAGCAGGCGCGCGGCACTGCGTGAATGCGATGGTCCGATGGTCATCCCGGCATGAGTGCCGAGGAAGATGGCGGAATTCCGCAAGCGGCGCTTCGGCGGCGCAACTCGTTGCGAGGCGGCTTGCGATCAGGGCGACAAGGCCTTAAACGCGAGCGCAAGGGCGGTTAGCTCAGTTGGTAGAGCGTCTCGTTTACACCGAGAATGTCGGCGGTTCGAGCCCGTCACCGCCCACCATGTTCAAACCATTGCCGAGTGATCGGTTTTTGCGCCCGCTTATACGGACGCTCCGCCAAACGTCTCTTGGCGCCCAAGATATGCCCACGACTGCCCGCGCGCCAGGTCTGGACCGAGGTCCTCGCCGGGCAAACCGCGGCTGCCTGCCCAAACGACCCGCAAAAAAGCCGCCGGCGCTTGCGCGCCGGCGGCCCGGGTCGATGTAATCGCGGTCAGTGGGCGACGACGCCCGCCGGATCCTCGTCGCCGCCCTTGGGCAGCGGAGCCTTGAGATCCTCTTCCCAGACGATCGGAACCGGCTGGCGGGTCAACGCATGCTGGAGCACCTGCTCCATGCGCGCGACCGGGATGATCTCCATGCCGTCCTTCACCGACTTCGGCAGGTCGATCAGGTCCTTGGCGTTCTCCTCGGGGATCAGCACCTTCTTGATGCCGCCGCGCAGAGCCGCCAGGAGCTTCTCCTTCAGACCGCCGATCGGCAGCACCCTGCCCCGCAGCGTGACCTCGCCGGTCATGGCGACGTCGCGATTGGTCGGGATGCCGGTCAGGATCGAGACGATGGTGGTCGCCATCGCGATGCCGGCCGACGGGCCGTCCTTCGGGGTCGCGCCCTCGGGAACGTGGACGTGGATGTCACGCCGGTCGAAGAGCGGCGGCTCGATGCCGAAATCGACGGCCCGCGAGCGGACATAGGATGCCGCCGCCGAGATCGATTCCTTCATCACGTCGCGCAGGTTGCCGGTGACGGTCATGCGGCCCTTGCCGGGCACCATGACGCCCTCGATCGTCAGCAGTTCGCCGCCGACCTCGGTCCAGGCCAGGCCGGTGACGACACCGACCTGATTCTCCGTCTCCGCCATGCCGTAGCGATAGCGCGGCGGGCCGAGATACTCCTCGAGCAGCGGCTCGTCGACGACCACCTTCGCCTTCTTGCCGAGCACGATGTCCTTCACGCCCTTGCGGACCGTGTTGGAGATCTCGCGCTCCAGGTTACGGACGCCAGCCTCGCGGGTGTAACGCCGCACCAGCGTCTGCAGGGCCTGATCGGTGATCGACCACTCCTTGCCGTCGAGCCCGTGCTTCTTGATCGCATTCGCGATCAGGTGCTTGCGGGCGATCTCGGTCTTCTCTTCCTCGGTGTAGCCGGCGATGCGGATAACCTCCATGCGGTCCAGCAGGGCCGGCGGGATGTTCAGCGTGTTCGCCGTCGTCACGAACATCACGTTCGACAGGTCGTAATCGACCTCGAGGTAATGATCGTTGAAGGTCGAGTTCTGCTCGGGATCGAGCACCTCCAGCAGGGCCGCCGAGGGGTCGCCACGGAAGTCCTGGCCCATCTTGTCGATCTCGTCGAGCAGGATGAGCGGGTTCGAGGTCTTGGCCTTCTTCATCGACTGGATGATCTTGCCGGGCATCGAGCCGATATAGGTGCGGCGGTGACCGCGGATCTCGGCCTCGTCACGCACGCCGCCGAGCGACATGCGCACGAACTCGCGGCCGGTCGCCTTGGCGATCGACTTGCCGAGCGAGGTCTTGCCGACGCCCGGAGGGCCGACGAGGCACAGGATCGGACCGGCGAGCTTGTTGGCGCGCTGCTGCACGGCGAGATATTCGACGATGCGGTCCTTGACCTTGTCGAGGCCGAAATGATCGTCATCGAGCACCAGCTGGGCGGCGTTGAGGTCCTTCTTGATCTTCGACTTCTTGCCCCACGGGATCCCGAGCATCCAGTCCAGATAGTTGCGCACCACGGTCGCTTCCGCGGACATCGGCGACATCTGGCGCAGCTTCTTCAGCTCGGCCGTCGCCTTGTCGCGGGCTTCCTTGGTCAGCTTGGTCTGGGCGATGCGCTCTTCCAGCTCGGCCAGCTCGTCACGGCCTTCCTCGCCGTCGCCCAGCTCCTTCTGGATCGCCTTCATCTGTTCGTTGAGATAGTACTCGCGCTGGGTCTTCTCCATCTGGCGCTTGACGCGCGAGCGGATGCGCTTCTCGACCTGGAGCACGGACATCTCGCTCTCCATGAGCGACAGGACCTTCTCCAGACGATGGGCGACGTTGGTGATCTCCAGCACGGCCTGCCGATCGGCGATCTTGACCGCCAGATGCGAGGCGACCGTGTCGGCGAGCTTGGTGGGCTCGTCGATCTGCGAGACGGCTGCGACGATCTCGCCAGAGATCTTCTTGTTGAGCTTCACATAGCTCTCGAACTCCGAGACGACCGAGCGGGCCAGAGCCTCGATCTCGACCTTCTTGCCCTCCTCCTCGGCGAGGCCGGTGGCTTCCGCCTCATAGAAGGAGTCGCTGGCGGAATAGGACGAGGCCTTGGCGCGGCCGACGCCCTCGACCAGCACCTTCACGGTGGAGTCGGGCAGCTTCAGCAATTGCAACACGCGGGCGAGCGTGCCGATCTCATAAATCTCGTTGGGCTGCGGGTCATCGTCGCCGGCGTTCTTCTGCGTGGCCAGCAGGATGAGCCCGTCCGTCTTCACCACTTCCTCGAGCGCGCGGATGGACTTCTCACGGCCGACGAAGAGCGGGACGATCATATGGGGAAACACGACGATATCGCGCAGAGGCAGAACCGGGTAGGTGCCGGTTTCGCCAGAGACGAAGGGAGCGCGGGGCGTCGACGTCATTGACTTGTCCTTTGCAGTTGCGCCCGGCGAACCCCCAAGATGGGCGGAACGATCGGACGTATGCGGCCAGGGCGACCATTCACCCTTCCGCCCTCGCGTGCCGCACCCTCGACAGGCATGCGACTCTCGCAAGTGGACCTAAGGTGGAGACTTCCTCGCCGGCTTTCAAGCGAGGCAACCGGTTCATGCACCGCTGCCTTGCGTGGCCGGAAACCCTCGGTAAACCCACCTTCGGTTTGGTGCCGCGTGTTTTAGTTTCGAACCGGCCTGCCGCAATGCGGCACTGCGGCGCGGGCGTGTCGATCAAAACGCAAAACGCGCGCCAAGCGGCGCGCGTTCCGTCGTCGCGATGCGGACGCCGCTCAGGAGGCGGAGGCCGTCTTGGTCTCGTCCTCGCGCTCGGCATAGATGAAGAGCGGGCGGGCCTTGTTCTCCACCGCCTCTGGGCCGATGACGACCTGCTCGACGCCTTCCAGCCCCGGCAATTCGTACATGGTCTCGAGCAGGATGCCTTCCATGATCGAACGCAGGCCGCGCGCGCCGGTCTTGCGCTCGATGGCCTTGCGGGCGATCAGGCTCACGGCCTCGTCGGTGAAGGTCAGCTGGGTGTCCTCCATCTCGAACAGGCGCTGATACTGCTTCACCAGCGCGTTCTTCGGCTCGGTCAGGATGGTCTTCAGCGCAGCCTCGTCGAGATCCTCCAGCGTCGCCAGAACCGGCAGGCGGCCGACGAATTCGGGGATCAGGCCGAACTTCAGAAGATCCTCAGGCTCGACATCGCGGAAGATCGCGCCGGTGCGGCGCTCGTCCGGCGCCTGCACGGAGGCCCCGAAGCCGATCGAGGTTCCCTTGCCGCGGCCCGAGATGATCTTGTCCAGCCCGGCGAAGGCACCGCCGCAGATGAACAGGATGTTGGTCGTGTCCACCTGCAGGAACTCCTGCTGCGGATGCTTGCGCCCGCCCTGCGGCGGCACGGAGGCGACGGTGCCCTCCATGATCTTGAGCAGCGCCTGCTGGACGCCCTCGCCCGAGACGTCCCGGGTGATCGAGGGGTTGTCCGACTTGCGGCTGATCTTGTCGATCTCGTCGATATAGACGATGCCGCGCTGTGCCCGCTCGACATTGTAGTCGGAGGCCTGGAGCAGCTTGAGGATGATGTTCTCGACATCCTCGCCGACATAGCCGGCCTCGGTCAGCGTCGTCGCGTCGGCCATGGTGAAGGGCACGTCGAGGATGCGGGCCAGCGTCTGCGCGAGCAGCGTCTTGCCCGAGCCGGTCGGCCCAATCAGCAGGATGTTCGACTTCGCCAGCTCGACGTCGTTGTGCTTGGTCGCGTGGCTGAGGCGCTTGTAGTGGTTGTGGACCGCCACCGAGAGCACCTTCTTGGCGTGCTCCTGGCCGATGACATAGTCGTCCAGAACCTTGCGGATCTCCTTCGGGGTCGGCACGCCGTCCTTCGACTTCACCAGCGCGGATTTCGATTCCTCGCGGATGATGTCCATGCAGAGCTCGACGCATTCATCGCAGATGAACACCGTCGGCCCCGCGATCAGCTTGCGGACCTCGTGTTGGCTCTTTCCGCAGAAAGAGCAGTACAGCGTGCTCTTCGAGTCGCCGCCGGGCTTGTTAGCCATTGTCCATCTCCAGTTCCGGAGGCCCGCGCCGCATAGGCCGAAGCGAATGCGTACGTCGTCCCTCCGTCATAAATAAGCGCTCAGATCACGATGATTAGGTTAACGACCCGTTCCGATACATCCGGATACGCAGGGCCGCCCCAAACCGGTTCATGACGGAGCGCCTGTCCGCTCACCCCCGGCCCCATGCAAACACGAGGCCGATAGCCTTTCAATATGGGCATTCCAAGGCCGCGAGCCAACCCACAGGATCTGGCCTGCCCGCCGCAGCCTCACGCCGGCTCGTCGGCCCGCTTTTCGAGGACCTTGTCGATCAGCCCGAACTCCTTGGCCTGATCGGCCGTCATGAAGTTGTCGCGCTCGAGAGCGTTGTGGATCTCCTCGTAGCTGCGGCCGGTGTGCTTCACGTAGATCTCGTTCAGCCGCTTCTTCAGGCTCTCGACCTCCTTGGCGTGAATCAGGATGTCGGTGACCTGGCCCTGATAGCCGCCGGAGGGCTGGTGAACCATGATGCGGGCGTTCGGCAGGGCGAAGCGCATGTCCTTGGCGCCGGCCGTCAGCAGGAGCGAGCCCATCGAGGCGGCCTGGCCGACGCAGAGCGTCGTCACCGGGCAGCGGATGAACTGCATGGTGTCGTAGATCGACAGGCCGGAGGTGACCACGCCGCCGGGCGAGTTGATGTAGAAGGAGATTTCCTTCTTCGGGTTCTCGGCTTCCAGAAAGAGAAGCTGGGCGACGACGAGCGAGGCCGAGACGTCCTCGACCGGGCCGGTCAGGAAGATGATGCGCTCGCGCAGCAGGCGCGAATAGATGTCGAAGGCGCGCTCGCCGCGGCTCGACTGCTCGACCACCATCGGGACGAGATTGTTGTAGGTCTCGATCGGATCGCGAAGCATGGGGTCAATCCTCGGGTGAGAGCGCCGCGTCGCGGCGATTTATCGAATCAGCGGCTGTCAGGAAGACAACCACATAAGCACGGCAGGCGCGGCTGAAAAGGGAAGCGCCGCCGGTCGCGAAGGCCGGCGGCGCGAATGTTGGCGTTAAGGTTGCCGAGCGGCCTCAGGCGGAGGCGTCGTCGGCCGCCTTCTCCTCAGCCTTGGCATCGGCCTTCTTGGTCTTCTTCGCGGCGCCCTTCTTCGGCTTGGCGTCGGCCGCTTCCTCGGAGTCGTCGTCGGCGAAAAGCGCCTCGCGCGAGACGGTCTCGTCGGCGACCTTCACCTGGCCGAGCAGATGGTCGACGACCTTCTCCTCGAAGATCGGAGCGCGGATCTCGGCGAGCGCCTGCGGGTTCTTGCGATAGAACTCCCAGACCTGCTTTTCCTGGCCCGGGAACTGGCGGGCGCGCTCGATCAAAGCCTGCGTGACCTCGTCATCCGAGATCTGGACCTTGGCCTGCTCGCCGATCTCGGCCAGCACGAGGCCGAGGCGCACGCGACGCTCGGCGATCTTGCGGTAGTCGGCGCGGGCGGCGTCCTCGGTGGTGTCCTCGTCGGCGAAGGTCTTGCCGGCCTGCTTCATGTCGGCCTCGACCTGGCTCCAGACGGCGGAGAACTCCTGCTCGACCAGGGTCGGCGGCAGCTCGAAGGTGTACTTGCCATCCAGCGCGTCGAGCAGGCTCTTCTTGAGCTTGCGGCGCGATTGGGCGGTGAAGTCACGGCCGATCTGCTCACGCACGGCGGTCTTCAGCGCGTCGAGCGATTCCATCCCGAAAGCCTTGGCGAGCTCGTCGTCGATCTTGACCGCATCGGGGCCCTGGACGTCCGTGACGGTGACCTCGAATTCGGCCGGCTTGCCGGCGAGGTTCTCGGCCGCGTAGTTCTCCGGGAAGGTGACCTTGACGGTGCGCGTCTCGCCGGTCTTGGCACCCTCGAGCTGCTCCTCGAAGCCGGGAATGAACTGGCCGGCACCGAGGTCGAGCGGGATGCCCTCGCCCGTGCCGCCGTCGAACTTCTCGCCGTCCAAGGTGCCGACGAAGGAGATGATCAGGCGATCGCCCTTCTCGGCCTTGGCCTTCTCGCCCTTGGAGGAATAGCTGCGGTTGCCGGCGGCCATGCGCTCCAGCGCGGCATCGACATCGGCGTCCGGCACCTCGGCGACGGGCTTGACGAGCGCGACGTCGGAGATGTCGGCGAGCTCGATCTTCGGCAGCACCTCGAGCGCGACGGTGAAGGCGAGATCGCCCTTGGCCTCCATCGCGGCCTCGATCTCATCCTTGTTCTCGGGGAACCGGATCTGCGGCTCGAAGGCGAGCTTCAGGTTGTTGTCCGCGACGATCTTCTGGTTCGCTTCGTTGACGGCGCTCTGCAGCACGTCCGACATGACCGAGCGGCCATAGAGGCGGCGCAGATGCGCGACCGGCACCTTGCCGGGACGGAAGCCGTTGATCTTGGCCTTGCCCTGGAGATCCTGGAGGCTGTCGTCGAGCCTGGTCTTCAGGTCGGCGGCGTTCAGCACCACCTGGAATTCGCGCTTGAGGCCCTGGGACAGGGTTTCGGTCACGTTCATTTTTGTACCGCCAACAGCTCGTTTACGTCATCAATGTCCAAAGCGCGACGCCGGTTCCGACCGCCGTCGCGCTCGCGAAAAACTCTCTCACACCGAACCGAAAAGTGGGCTCCACCTCTCGGAATAATCCGATGCATCAACAAACTACCGATCATCGTTTGCGCGCCCTGACGGGCACGCGATGATCTTCGGCCAGTGGTGCGGGCGGAGGGACTCGAACCCCCACGACTTTCGCCGCTGGAACCTAAATCCAGTGCGTCTACCAGTTCCGCCACGCCCGCCGGCCCGATAGCGCTGCGCGCGAGCAAACGCAGCGCGGCCATCGTCAAGCCGCAGCGCTATACGCATTTCAGGCGGCGGTTGCAGCAAAAAAATGACGGTTCTGCGAAGAAGGGCCCGCCGCCGCTTTTCAGTCGCCGCCCCACGCAAGCCTCTCGCCAGCGCGAGGCCGCCGGATTATGCGGGAGCCATGACGCGCCCGCCGCCAGACCGCCCCACCCGCCTTCGGGCGAGCCGCCGCCAGATGCTGGCCGGGCTGGGCGGTGCCGCCCTGCTCACTCCCCCATTCGCCGCGCTGCCTGGCCGCGCCCTGAGCCAGACGCCACCCGAAGCCAACACTTCGTCGGGAGACGGGCCGCCGAGGACGCTGGTCGCCGGCCCGGCCAAGATCCGCTTGCGGCCGGCGCCGGCAGTCGAAAGCGACATCTGGGCCTTCGACGGCGCGACACCGGGACCGGTCCTGCGAATCAAGCAGGGCGAGACGCTGCGTTTCAAGCTGGAGAACAGGACGACGGCACTTCTCTCACTGCACTGGCAGGGCTTGCGCGGCGAGGCGTCGCAGGACGGGGTTGGCGGTTTCAGCCGACCTCCGATCGCGCCGGGCGAGAGCTTCGAATACCGGCTGACGCCGCCGGATTCGGGCACGATCCTCTATCGCCCGCTGGTACTGGGCGGCTCCTCCGAGCCGGCTGGCAGAGGCCTGGGCGGGCTGCTGATCGTCGAAGAGCAAGAGCCGCCGGCCGTCGATCTCGACCTGCCGATGCTCGTCACGGACTGGCTGATCGGCGACGATCAGGCGATCCAGCCCTTCGAGCCACATGGCGCGAGCGCGGCGGCAGCCGGACGGCTGGGGAGCTGGCTCACCGTCAATGGCAAGCCGCCGCCGCAGCCGGTCAAGCTGCGACCGGGCTCGCGCGTCCGGCTCCGGCTCGCCAATGGCTGCAACGCGCGGATCATGCGGCTGCGCTTCGACGGCGCGAAGGCGGCCGTGATCGCCGTCGATGGGCAGCCGACGGAAACCTTCGAACCGGTTCATGCGCAGCTGCCCTTCGCTCCGGGGACGCGCTACGATGTCGTGCTGGACCTGCCGGTCGAAGCCGGCGCCTCCGTCAACGTCACGGCGCTGATCGGCCCGGGGTTACCGCTGGTTCGCATCGTCACCGAGGGCGCGGCGAAGGTGCCGCCTGCGGCGGCGCCTGCACTCAAGCTCAACCCTGCCCTGCCCGCCGCCGTCCGGATGCAGGATGCGCTGCGGCCGGACATGGTGATCGAAGGCGGCGCCAGGCTGACGCCTGACAGAACGCTCGACTTCACCGGCCTCGACCTCGCCCGGCCCTGGCTGGTCAATGGCGGCACCGGCGCCCGGGATGGCAAGCCACTGTTCAGCGTCAAGCGCGGCACTCCGATCGTGATGGCGATCGACAACCGCACCACCTTCGTCCAGCCCCTGCACGTGCATGGCCACGCCTTCCGGCTGCTGCACCCGCTCGACGACGGCTGGGAGAACTATTTTCTCGACACGGTGCAGATCCCCGAAGGAAAGAAGCGGCACATCGCCTTCATCGCCGACAATCCCGGCCGCTGGCTGATCTCGTCGACGGTGCTGGAGCGCTTCGACCTTGGGCTGTGGAGCTGGTTCGAGGTGGTGTGAACAAATCCACCGTCGTTGCGAGGAGCCCGGCGACGAAGCAATCCTGGGGAAGGTCGAGCGCTGCCGCCCCTGGATTGCTTCGCTATGCTCGCAATGACGATCGTCGGCGGTTCAAAGCCCCAGCCGCTCCACCACATCCTGCACGATCGCGTCCTTGCTGTCCTCGACCGAGACCACGAGCGGCCGCTCGTCGGGCCCGGGCTCCTGCAGCGTGGCGAACTGACTGTCGAGCAGCGCCGGCGGCATGAAATGGTGCTGCCGGGCGGCCATGCGCCGGCCGATCAATTCGCGCGACCCTCTGAGATAGACCAGCCTCACATCCGGCCGATCGCCGATGATGACATCGCGATAGGCCTTCTTCAGCGCCGAGCAGGTGACGATGCCGTGCGCGCCCTTGCCTCGCAGATCGTCGATCCAGGCGGCGATCGCCGCGAGCCAGGGCTTGCGGTCCTCGTCGGTCAGCGGCGTGCCGCCGGCCATCTTGGCGACGTTCTCTGGGGGGTGGAAGGAATCCGCATCGCGGAAGGGCCAGCCGAGGCGCGCGGCAAGCCGTTCGCCGAGCGAGGTCTTGCCCGAGCTGGCGACGCCCATGATGACGATGACGGCCGGGCGGCCGTCCTTCATTTCCGTGCTCACGCGGCTCAGCCCTGCTTCTTCGGCTCGACATGGCCGCCGAAGCCGGCGCGCATGGCGGAAAGGATCTTCTCGCCGAAGGTGTGGTCGACGCGCGAGCGAAATCGGGCGAACAGTGCCGAGGTCAGCACCTCGGCCGGCGTCGCGGTCTCGACCGCGGCATCGACCGTCCAGCGACCCTCGCCCGAATCCGAGACGTTGCCCGTATAGGCGGAGAGTTCCTCATCGGCGGCCAGCGCCTCGGCGGTCAGGTCGAGCAGCCAGGAGGTGACGACCGAACCGCGGCGCCAGACCTCGGCGATCTCGGCAACGTCGAAGTCGAAGCCATAGTCGGCCGGCAGGCCTTCCTTGGCCGAGGCATTGCGCAGCAGGTCGAAGCCCTCTGCGAAGGCCTGCATCATGCCGTATTCGATGCCGTTATGGACCATCTTGACGAAATGGCCCGAGCCGGTTGGCCCGCAATGCAGGTAACCCTGCTCGGCGGTCGGGTTGCGTCCCTCGCGATGCCTGGTCGGCTCGACCTCGCCCTTGCCGGGCGCGAGCACCTTGAAGATCGGCTCCAGCCGGTCGAAGGCCTCCTTCGCGCCACCGATCATCAGGCAGTAGCCGCGCTCCAGCCCATGGACGCCGCCGGAGGTGCCGACATCCATGTAGTGGATTCCCTTGGCCGCCAGTTCCTTGCCGCGGCGGACGTCGTCCTTCCAGAAGGCGTTGCCGCCGTCGATCAGCACGTCGCCTTCGCCGACGAGCCCGGCGAGCTCGCCGAGCGTCCCTTCCGTGATGCTGCCGGCCGGCAGCATCACCCAGATCGCCCGTGGCGCCTTCAGCTTCGCCACCATGTCCCGGAGGTCCGAAGCCAGCACCGCGCCATCGGCGGCAAGCGCGTGACCCGGCTTCGGATCGCGATCATAGACCACGCATTCATGGCCGGCGCGCATCAGGCGGCGGACAATGTTGCCCCCCATCCGGCCGAGGCCGATCACTCCGAGCTGCATCTCACCTCACTCCTGCCGGAAAGCCGGTTTTCATGCCTGCTTGAAGCATGGCGGCGGCGGGCGGAGCAAGCGGTGCACCTTCATCCCGGGGCAGCAGGCCGGTTCTGCAGCGCCCGCCAGCGGCCGGGCGTCACGCCATAGGCGCGCCGGAACTGGCGGGTCAGGTGGCTCTGATCGGCGAAGCCGCAGGCGGCCGCGATCTCCGCAAGCGGCATGCCCTGCCTCAGCAGCACCCGCGCGCGGCCGAGACGTCTCATGACGTGGTAGTGGTAGGGGCTCGTCCCGAATGCAGCCCGGAACTGCCTAGCCAGGACGAACCGGTCGAGCCCGGTCTGCCGCTCCAGCGTCTCGGAAGAAACGGGATTCGCAGCACAGTGATCAAGATGGATCCGCGCGCGCTCCAGCGCCGGGCGGTCGAGCGTCGAACCAGGGCGACGGGCGACCGATCGGTCGACTGCGGCGAGAGCGTCCACGAGCCCGACGACGATGTCGTCGCGAGCCAGCCCATCGAACGGCGCTTCGAGATCCTTCAGCGCGGCAGCGATGGCGGCGACGAGCCTGGCGTCCTGCGAGACGGCAGCGGCGACGAACGGCAGCGCGTCGCGACCGTCGCCCATCGCGTCCCGGATCAGCCGTGGCTCGACATAGATCATCCGGTAGCGAAAGCCCTCTGCGAGGCCCGAGCGGCCGTTATGGATCTCGTCGGGGTGGATCACGATCGCTTGCCCGCTCAGGCTGTCGCGCCGGGCGCCACGGTAGTCGAAGGACTGAACGCCGGACAGCGTCAGACCGAAGGCATAGGTATCGTGGCGGTGGGGATCATAGGCATAGCCGCGGAAGAACGCCTCGATGCGTTCGATCCCGGCCGCGCCGGTGCCGATCCGGACCCAGTCCGCAGCGCCGGGCGCGCACGATCGTTCAAGACTGGCCTTTCCGGCCTCGGCTAACGCTCCGTCCATGCGTTACGATACCAAGATCGCCATCGTGGTGCGCGAAAATCTCGCGACCTGGCAGAAGCTCAACGTCGCGAGTTTTCTCGCAGGCGGCCTGGTCGGCGCCGCGCCCGAGTTGGCGGGCGAGCCCTACCAGGACGGTTCGGGCCGGTTCTACGGGCCCCTCATTCGCCAGCCCGTGCTGGTCTTCGCGGCCGCGGCGGAAGAGCTGAAGCAGGTCCTGCAGCGCGCGCAGGGGGGCGGTATCCGGGCCCATCTCTATACGACCGCGCTGTTTTCCACCGGCAACGACATCGACAACCGCGCTGCCGTGTCTGCCGTCGCGACGGCAGATCTCGATCTCGTCGGGCTCGGGCTCCATGCCGAACGCAAGGAAATCGACAAGATCGTCAAGGGGCTGGCCTTGCACGGCTGACGGCGATGGCGGCGCACGGGCCGATGCCCGCCAGGCCACCGCCACCAAAGCCCGGTTCGGCCTGGGCGGCGACGAGGCAGGCCCGGCCCTTCTGCCGCCGCGTTAGGCAGCGCCTGCCTTCCGCAATGGCAGGGCGGGTTGATTTTGCCATTTACGAGCAAGAGAGAATCGCCTTAGCTTCGTCCCTGTCGGCAACAACTGAAAGGAGGTGATCCAGTGTCTCATTGTCATCAACCGCTGGTGCAAGGCGGTCGGACCTGGGCCTCTTCTTGCTGGGGTTTCTGTTCCGCGTAAGTTTTCGCACCTTTGGCCTGGTTCGCTGGGTCGCGGTTCGACAATGGAAGGGCTGCCCGCAAGGGCGGCCCTTCTTGCTGTCCGGCTCGCTCTACGGTGGCGCCCGGTTGCGAGATCAGGTCTCGGCCCGGAAGGTCCTGCCCAGCTTCTCCGCGAAACCGAAATAATGTCGGAACACGTAGAGCAGCGGGTTCCAGTGCGCCGTATCGATATGGCTGGTCCCCGGGACGACAACCCGGCGATGGGCATGCACGCGCACCACATCGAGTTCCAATATCCGCATGGTCTGCTCGTTTGCCGCCTCGGGCTGCGCTCCATGCAGGGTGACGAGCCGGGCCTCCAGCTGCAGCGGGCAATCGCCGATGCGCGGCGGCCGGACGAGTTCGGACGCGCGCGGGCTGAAACCTCCGAGCGCGAACTTGTCACCCGCATGCACGAAGCCCCTCGCCGCCTTCTCCGCAGGAACCGGGGCCCGTCCAGTCGTATGGGCGATGGCTTCGACCTTGTACCAAAGCTCGGCCGCGGCGAGATTCAAGGTGCACTCGCCTTCGCGCAGCAGGTTTGCCACGCCGTGCCCCGTGCCCGCCAGGCCAATGACGATTCGCGTGCCCAGGGCCCAGGCCGAGGACATCGGGGTGATATTGGCCGAGCCGTCGACGTTTCGCGTGACGATGAGGACAACCGGGGTCCCGAAGTACAGAACGGAGGGCGTGATCGTAACCGTGTCCGGCGTGACGCCGTAAGATGGATCGCACAGGGACTGCATCGAATTCGGCGCTCCTGGTTTTCAGGGAGGCACCGATTTATCGCGGCCCGCACCTTGGTTGTTACGGCAATGGCCGAAGCATTGCCGGGCTCGGCATGCCATGGCGCTGGCGGCGAGCGCCATGGCATGCCAAAAGACCGGCGTGACCTCTTTCGCTTCCATGCCCAACCTGTCCGTCAGCCATGTCCGTGCCTGAGCCGAGCCGCGCGGCGATCCTCGACTTCATCGAGGAGGAACGCGCCGCCGGCCGCGAGGTCGGACGGCGCGAGATCGCGCGTGCCTTCGGGCTCGACCAGGGCGGCAAGATCTGGCTGAAGCGCCTGCTCCGCGAGATGGAGCGCGAGGGCGAGATCGGCGGCGACGGCTCGGAACGGCCTGTCCATCCACGCGGTGCCCTGCCCCCGGTCCTGCTCTGCGAGATCAAGTCGCGCGACCGCGACGGCGACCTCGTGGCCCAGCCGCTGGAATGGAACGAGGAGGATCAGGGGACGCCGCCGCGGATCCTGATCGAGGGCTCGCGGGAAGGCCGGCGGAAGGCGAAGGACGCGCGCCCTGCCCCCGGCGTCGGCGACCAGGCGCTTCTCAAGCTGACGCGGCTGCGCGGCGTCGACGGCTTCGCCTATTCCGGCCGCGTGCTCAAGGTGATGGGCAAGGCCAAGGCCGCCGTGCTCGGCATCTTCCGGGCGCTTCCCGACGGTTCCGGCCGGCTCGTGCCGATCGACAAGAAGGCGCAGGGGCGCGAAGCCCTCATCCCGAAGGGCCGCACCGGCGACGCGCAGGACGGCGACCTCGTCTCGGTCAGCCTGCGCCGCGAGAGCCGCTTCGGCCCGCCCGAGGCGCAGGTGCGCGAGCGGCTGGGATCGATCAAGTCCGAGCGTGCGGTCAGCCTGATCGCGATCCATGCCCATGGCATCCCGAACGAATTCCCGCCGGCGGCGCTCAGGGAAGCGGCCGAGGCGCCGCTCGCAACACTCAAGGGCCGCGAGGACTGGCGCGAGCTGCCGCTCGTCACCATCGACCCGGCCGATGCCAAGGACCATGACGACGCCGTCCATGCCGCGCCGGACGAGAACCCCGACAATCCCGGCGGCTTCGTCGTCACCGTCGCCATCGCCGATGTCGCCGCCTATGTCCGGCCGGGCTCGGCGCTCGACCGCGCGGCGCTGGAGCGCGGCAATTCGGTCTATTTTCCCGACCGCGTCGTGCCGATGCTGCCGGAGCGGATCTCGAACGATCTGTGCTCGCTTCGCGAGCACGAGGACCGTCCGGCCATGGCCGTTCGTCTCGTCCTCAAGGCCGATGGGTCGAAGAAGAGCCATTCCTTCCATCGCGTGCTGATGCGCTCGATGGCGAAGCTTTCCTACCAGCAGGCACAGGCCGCCATCGACGGCACGCCGGACGACAAGACCGGGCCGATTCGGGAGAGCGTGCTGATGCCGCTCTGGGCTGCCTATGGCGTGGCGGCGCGCGCCCGCGACCAGCGCCAGCCGCTCGAGCTCGACCTGCCCGAGCGCAAGCTGATCCTCAAAGCCGACGGTGCTGTCGAACGCGTGATCGTGCCTGAGCGGCTGGCGGCGCACCGGCTGATCGAGGAGTTCATGATCCTCGCCAACGTCGCAGCGGCCGAGACGCTGGAAAAGGCCGGGAATCTGCTGATCTATCGCTGCCATGACGAGCCGTCGCTGGAGAAGATGCGGGCGCTCGGCGAGGTGCTGGCCTCGATCGGCATCAAGCTTCCGAAGGACGGGGTACTCAGGCCGGTGCTGTTCAACCGCATCCTGGCGATGATCAAGGGCTCGGAGAACGAGACGCTGATCAACGAGGTCGTGCTGCGCACCCAGGCCCAGGCCGAATATGTCGCGGAGAATTACGGGCATTTCGGCCTCAACCTGCGGCGCTACGCCCATTTCACCTCGCCGATCCGGCGCTATGCCGACCTGATCGTGCATCGCGCGCTGATCACCGGGCTGAAGCTCGGCGACGACGGTCTGCCGAAGAGCGCCACGCTCGCCGAGCTCCGCGAGGTCGCGACGCGCATCTCGGCGGCCGAGCGGCGCGCGATGGCGGCCGAGCGCGAGACCACCGACCGATTGATCGCGCATTTCCTCGCCGACCAGATCGGCGCGAGCTTCGACGGCCGCATCGGCGGCGTGAACAAGGCGGGCTTGTTCGTGAAGTTGGACGGGACCGGCGCCGACGGCTTCATCCCCGCCTCCACGCTCGGCGGCGACTATTATCGCTATGATGAGGCGGCACATGCGCTGACCGGCGAGCGCACCGGCGAAAGCTGGCGGCTCGGCGACCGGGTGCACGTGAAGCTGGTCGAAGCCGCGCCCGTCGCCGGTGCCTTGCGCTTCGAACTGCTCTCCGCCGGCCGGACTGTGGCGACGGGCCGCGCTGGTCAGCGGCGCCGCGGTGCGCCATATGGGGAAAGCCGGCCGGCGGCCCCCTTCGGCCGCAAAAGCAAGGCCGGCAGCGGCAAGGCCGGCCCCGGCAGGACGAAGCCGGGCAGGAGCGGGCCTGGCAAGAGGCGATGATGGGCGTCCAGCTTCATGGCTCGACCGGTGGTTGCGCGGTACGCGACTGGCGCCGGGCGGTGGCGCGCGGCCTTCACGGCCGTTGCCCGCATTGCGGCGAGGGGCGGCTCTTTCGGGCCTTTCTCAAGCCGGTCGACCGTTGCGAGGCTTGCGGCGAGGACCTCCACCACCAGCGGGCGGACGACCTGCCGCCCTATATCGTGATCACCATCGTCGGCCATGTCGTGGTCGGGGGGCTACTGCTGGCCGAGAAATATGGCGACTGGCCGATGTGGTGGCACATGGCGCTGTGGCCGGCCCTGACGATCATCCTTTCCTTCGCCCTGATGCAGCCGGTCAAGGGTGGCGTCGTCGGGCTGCAATGGGCGCTGCGGATGCACGGCTTCGGCGGCGAAGCCGACCAGCCGGAGCGCCAGCCCCTGCCTCCTCGCGGAAGACTGCCATGACCGACCATACGGTGACATTGACACAGGCCGAGCGCACGCGCGTCGCGGCCAATCAGCGGCCGAAGGACGCGGCGACGATGCTGATCATCGACCGCACGAGCGCCCGGCCGAAGGTCCTGATGGGCAAGCGCCATGCGAGCCACAAGTTCATGCCGGGCAAATACGTGTTTCCGGGCGGCCGGCTCGACGAGGGCGACCGGCGCATGGTCGCGACTGGCGCGCTGCCGCAGATCTGCGAGGACCGGCTGCTGAAGCGGGCGGTTCGCCCGAGCATCGGAAAGGCCCGCGCGCTGGCGCTGGCGGCGATTCGCGAGACCTTCGAGGAAACCGGACTGCTCTTCGGCACCGACGAATTCGGCGCTCCCGAGACAGCGCCGGAAGGAAGCTGGAGCGATTTCGCCGGCCACGGCATCTTCCCGGATCTTTCGGCCCTCACCTTCGTCGCCCGCGCGATCACGCCACCACGCCGGCCCAAGCGCTTCGACACCCGCTTCTTCACCGTCGACGCCTCGGCGCTCGCCAAGAAGATCGACGGGGTGACCGGCCCGGATTCGGAGCTGACCGATCTGGTCTGGGTCGATTTCGAGGAAGCCAAGGCGCTCGACCTGCCGACCATCACCAAGGTCATCATCCAGGAGGTCGAGGCGAGGATCGAAACCGGCTTCGCGCCCTATCTGCCGGTGCCGTTCTACTGGGAGAAGCGCGGCAGCTTCGTGCGCGAGGAGCTTTGAGCCGCGCGCAGGCCGCGCCGCTCGCCGGCGGCGCTATTCTTCCTTGACTTCGCCGGCCCTTTGCGGCATCTCCCGCGCTGACGGTTTGCCGGGCCTCCCCGGCCATTTTCTTTTCTGAGGGTCCGCCAAGGCCCCGCATGGTTCGAGGATAAGCCCATGGCCAAGGCCGTGACGATCAAGATCAAGTTGCTTTCGACCGCCGACACCGGCTTCTTCTACGTGACGAAGAAGAACTCGCGCACGATGACCGAGAAGATGTCGAAGAAGAAGTACGACCCGGTCGCGCGCAAGCACGTCGAGTTCAAGGAAACCAAGATCAAGTAAGGCTCCCGCCTTCGCGATCGCGACGCCTTTTGCAAAGCCGCCCGCCCGGGCGGCTTTTGCGTTTGCGGCCCGGCGAGCCCCTTCCGACGGCTGGGAGGCGTCGCCGCCCCGGTCGTCCGCGGCGCAGGCCTGTCGATCCGGCGCAGGACGCTGTATGTGTTGGCGGGGGCCGGCGCCGGCTGGAGCGCTTTGGCGCGGAGGGCTGCTGTTGACCAAGGACGCGGATGAGAAGGCACCGCACGCACCGAGCGGCCTGGCGCGGCGCCTGCTGAAGCTGCTCGTCGAGATCGATTCGTCCCGCTTTCTCGGCAAGAGGTTCGCGGCTGCGCTGGGGCTCGTCGGCCTGCTCGGCTGTTTCGCGGCGGCCGGCTACTGGCTGCCCGCGCTGATCCACCATTACTTCCCGGGCTAGCCGGCCGGAAAAGGTGGCCGGCCGGCGGCGGCTCTGAGGAGGCCAGAATTCCGCTACCGGCCGGCCGAGCCCTTCGGTCGCCCAGGAGATGCGGCGGACCTGAGTTTCCGAGGGGCATTGCCGTGCAGCACCGTGCTGCGTTGCGGAAACCCTGACGATTTGAGCGAAACGAATCAATCGAATACGACCGATTCACCATTCTTCATCGTTCCTTAACCTTACCGGCTAAGCTTAAGCTTGAAGCGTCCTGACCTGACTCAAAGTCATATTCAGCCAATTCAGACAGGACCTTAAGCGAACTTCTTCGTTCGCGACGCGAGAAAGCGCCGCTCAGGCGGCGTTGGCGGCGATGACGCGGTTGCGGCCACCGGCCTTGGCCCGGTAGAGCGCATCATCGGCCCGCTTCATGATATCGGCCGAAGACGCATCGCCTGCCTTGCGGCTGGCTACGCCGATCGAAACGGTGACCGTGATGTCGCGGCTGTTGGCATAGATCGCGAAGGGCGTGTTCTCGACCTTCTCGCGAATCCGCTCCGCCACCGCATAGGCCGCCTTCGGACCGGTATCGGGCAGCACCACGACGACCTCCTCGCCCCCCATGCGGGCTACGAGGTCGATGCCTCGCGTACAGGCCCGCACCCGGTCGGCGAACTCCTTCAGCACTTCGTCGCCCGCGTCGTGGCCCCAGCTGTCGTTGACCGCCTTGAAGTGATCGACGTCCAGCACCAGCACCGAGAGCGCCCGCGCCCGCAGCGCGGATTCGTCGAACATCGCGACCAGCCGCGTATCCATGAAGCGACGGTTATGCAGGCCGGTGAGCTGGTCCAGCACCGCCATCTCCATGGAGGATTGCAGGCTGTCGCGCAGGCGATCGGTGAAGCGCTTGCGGCGAATCTGGGTACGGACCCGTGCCAGGAGCTCGTTGCGGTCGATCGGGCGGATCAGGAAGTCGTGGGCGCCGATCTCGAGCCCCCGCAGGATGCGGGCCCGGTTCTCGGCCTCGCCCATCAGCAGCACCGAGACGTCTCGGGTACGGTCGAGCGAGCGCAACTGGCTGCACAGGCGCAGGCCGTCCTGCTCCTGCAGGTCGAGACTGACCAGGACGCTGTCGAACTCGTCCTCGGCCACACGCAGCATCGCCTGCTGTGCGTCGGGCTCGACCTCGACGACATGGAAGGCCGACAGCGCGCTCTGCAGCCGGTCCGCGACGGAGGGCCGATCCTCGACCAGCAGCACCCGGCCGTTGAGCCCGGTTTCGGCGGCGGCGGCGGCCAGCGGATCGGCGATGCCGAGGCGCCGCGAGGCGACGGCGCGGTTGCGCAGCTCGTCGGTCATCGACTTCAGCCGCGCCAGGCTGCGCACGCGCGCGAATAACGCCACGTCGTCGAGCGGCTTGGTCAGGAAATCGTCCGCTCCGGCATCGAGCCCCTGCAGCCGGTCGCGCGGCTGGTCGAGCGCCGTCACGATCACCACCGGAATATGAGCGGTCGCCGGCGTGTTCTTCAGCCGCCGGCAGACTTCGAATCCGTTCATGCCCGGCATCATCACGTCGAGAAGCACGATATCGGGCTCGCCGCGCTCGCAGATCGCCAGCGCATCGGGACCGTTCGTCGCCGTCAACACGTCGAAGTACTCGGCCGAAAGCTTGGCCTCCAGCAGCTTCAGATTGGCTGGAACGTCATCGACGACGAGGACGCGCGCGGACATGGGCAGGCTTTCGGGTCAGGCGGCGCCGGCATAGGCGCGGACGGTCTCCAGGAACTTTGCCACCGAGATCGGCTTCGAGAGATAGGCCTCGCAGCCGCCCTCGCGGATCCGTTCCTCGTCGCCCTTCATGGCGAAGGCCGTGACGGCGATGACGGGAATGGCCTTGAGGTCGTCATCCTCCTTGATCCACTTCGTGACCTCCAGGCCCGAGACCTCGGGAAGCTGGATGTCCATCAGGATCAGGTCCGGATGATGGGTGCGTGCGAGCTCGATCGCCTCGATTCCGTCCGAGGTCTTCAGCGTGGCATAGCCATGCGCTTCGAGCAGATCGTTGAAGAGCTTCATGTTCAGCTCGTTGTCCTCGACGATCAGAACCGTCTTCATTCGGCCGCCCTTCGTTCCTGCGCCGCCGAGATCCGGATTGCGCCGGAGCTTCGGCCTGGCGGCTTCGTTCGCGAAATGTGCTAGCATGCCAGCAGTTGACGAAACGCAAATCCAATACGCGACACGAAGGCCCCGATGGCACCGCGACAGAGCTTCCAAGACGCCGAAACGCTGGCGGTCCAGGCGCTGGGCTTCCTCGCCTCGGAGCCGGAGCGAATCGGCCCCTTTCTGGCTACAACCGGGCTCGATCCGGCCAATCTGCGCGCCGCCGCCGGCGAGCCTGGCTTCCTCGCGGCGGTGCTCGAGCATATCGGGTCAAGCGATTCGCTGCTGCTCGAATTTGCCGGAAATTTAAGGCTGAATCCGGAAATCGTCGCCGAGGCGCGCCGCAGGCTCGCCGGCGAGGAGCCCGGCCCAGGCGATTTCACCTGAGCAAGCGGAGCGTGCCCGCGTGCGCAGCCTGTGCCGCGACTGCCTGAGCGACCATGACGCGACCGGTCCCCTGCGGCGCTGCCCCGCCTGCGGCTCGCCGCGCCTGATCTGCCATGCCGAGCGCGACAGCCTAAGCCTCGCCCATATCGACTGCGACGCCTTCTACGCAACGATCGAGAAGCGCGACGATCCGAGCCTGCAGGACAAGCCGGTGATCGTCGGCGGCGGCAAGCGCGGCGTGGTCTCGACCTGCTGCTACATCGCCCGCACCTATGGCGTGCGCTCGGCCATGCCGATGTTCAAGGCGCTGAAGGCCTGTCCGGACGCCGTCGTTATCAAGCCGAACATGGCGAAATACGTCACGGTCGGCCGCGAGGTCCGGCAGATGATGCGAGAGTTGACGCCGCTGGTCGAGCCGCTGTCGATCGACGAGGCCTTCCTCGACCTGTCTGGGACGGAACGGCTGCATCACGCCAGCCCCGCCGCGACGCTGGCGCGCTTCGCCCGCCGCGTCGAGGACACGCTCGGCATCACCGTCTCGGTCGGGCTGTCCTATGCCAAGTTCCTCGCCAAGGTCGCCTCCGACCTCGACAAGCCGCGCGGCTTTTCGATCATCGGCCGAGGGGATGCCGTCGCCTTCCTCGCCGACAAGCCGGTCGGGCTCATTCCCGGCATGGGGCCGGCGAGCGCCGCCCGCCTGGCCGAGGGCGGATTCAGGCTGATCGGCGACCTGCGCGAAGCGCCGCTCGACAAGCTCTTCCGCCTCGCCGGCAAGGACGGGCCGCGGCTCAAGAACCTCGCCAACGGCATCGATCCACGCCAGGTGACGCCCGAGCGCGAGACCAAGAGCGTCTCAAGCGAGACGACGCTAGACGTCGACCTCTCGGCCTTCGACGAGCTGGAGCCGATCCTGTGGCGGCTCTGCGAGAAGACATCGAAACGCCTCAAGGCCCAGGAGCTCGCGGGCCGGACCGTCACCCTGAAGCTCAAGACCGCGGACTTCCAGACCGTCAGCCGGGCGACGCGCCTGCCGGAGCCGACGCAGCTCGCCGCGCGGCTCTTCGCCGCGGGTCGGGATCTGTTGAAGCGCGAGTGCAAGGGCCCGCGCTACCGGCTGATCGGCATCGGCGCGAGCGACTTCAGCCCGCCCGCGGAGGCCGATCACGGCGATCTCGCCGACAGGGTCACCCCGCGGCTGAAGGCGATGGAAGGAGCGCTCGATGCGCTGCGCGCCCGCTTCGGCGACGATACGATCGGGCGCGGACTCAGCCTGCGCCTGCCGCAGCGGCCTTCGGCCGCGCCCGCTACTTCGCGCAGGCCTGCTGGGGAAGAAGATCCAGACGCGTGAGCGTGCCGGTCAGCGCGAAGCTGCCGTAATCGAGATGGATCGCCCCGGTGACGCCGTTCTCGTAGAGCTCGAAGGAGATGGTGTAGGACGGCGTCGATTCACCGGAGCCGACCTTGTAGTAGGAGATCGAGACGGGCCAGCGAGCGATCTTCTCGAATTCGGGCCGCTGCAGCGGCTTCTCGGAGGGCTCGGCCTCGATGCGCTTCCCGATGATCGAGAGCGTGTCGTAGACCTCCTTGCCGCTGTTGGCGCCGTCGTAGAGCCGCACGTTGAGCGTGGTCTGGCCCGCACGCGCCGCCTGGATGACCGCTTTCATCTGCGCGTTTGGAAAGAGCGCGTCCTTCGCTTCGCGATAGATCTCAGTCTTGGGCTGGCGCAGCTTGACCTCATAGCCGCTGCCGGCCTTTTCGGCCGTGCCGTCGACCGTCTCCGGCTTGGCGTTGCCCGAGGCGCTTTCGGTCTTGAAGCGATAGCTCGCGCCGTCTCCGGCCTCGAAGCTCGTCGTGCGGGCATCGACAACGCGCGGACCGGCTTCCGTACCGAGCTGCGTGACCTGCCGGAACGACAGCGCGTATCCCTCGCAAGCGTCTCCGGTGAACTCGAAAGCGATGCGCCCCTTGGCCGTTTCGATATTGCCCGACGGCTTGCTGCCGTCGAGGACGAGATCATAGACCGCGCGGTGCGGCGCCAGCACGACCCTGTCGACCGCCTTGTCCCGCGCGGCGTTCTGGGCCTGTGCCCCGCCTGCGAATACCAGCGCCACCACGCAAACCTGCCCCGCAAGGCCGAACCGTCTTCCGATCATGTCGTCGCTTGTCCGCTTCTCATCCGGGAAATCTAGGTGCATCGCGGCAATGGCGCAAACATGGCGAAGCCTCCCGGCTTCCGCGCGGTGGCCGCCCTGCCCGGCCGGCATGGCCTGCGGCTTGCGAGCCGTCCGGCCATCGGCCATGAAGAGGCCCTGCCTTCGCTCGCAGAGCAAGATGGAGCCAAGCACCATGAACGCCGTCGACACCAAGCTCGCCGAACTCGGCATCACACTTCCGACGCCGGCGGCTCCGATCGCCAACTATGTGCCCTATGTCATCACCGGCAACCTGCTGGTGATCTCCGGCCAGATCTGCTTCGGCCTCGACGGAAAACTGTCCGACAAGCACAAGGGAAAGCTCGGCGGCGAAATCTTCAACGAGGCGGGGCTGGAAGCGGCGCGGCTCTGCGCCATCAACCTCCTCGCCCAGGCCAAGGCTGCGCTCAATGGCGATCTCGGCCGGATCGTGCGCTGCGTGCGCCTCGGCGGCTTCATCAACGCCACGCCGCACTTCGCCGCGCTGCCGGCGATCATGAACGGCGCATCGGACCTGATGGTCGAGGTTCTCGGCGACAAGGGCCGCCATGCCCGCTCGACCGTGGGCGTCGCCGAGCTGCCGGCCGATGCCGCGGTCGAGGTCGAAGCGATGTTCGAGATCGCCTGATGAGAACCGATCTCAGCTGGCTGGTGGCGAAGCCGATCGCCCATCGCGGCCTGCACGACCTCGCTGCCGGCGTGATCGAGAACAGCCCCTCGGCAGCGAAGGCCGCCATTGCCGGGGGGTTCGGCATCGAATGCGACGTGCAGCTCACCGCCGATGGGGAGGCGGTGGTCTTCCACGATTTCGTGCTCGACCGGCTGACCGCCGAGACCGGCCCGGTGGCCGCCAGGACGGCGGCTGAGCTGGGCCGGATCACGCTCAAGGGGTCGAATGATCCGATCCCGACGCTGCCGGCCTTCCTCGACCTGATCGGTGGGTGCGTGCCCATCGTCATCGAGATCAAGAGCCGCTTCGATGGCAATCTCGCTCTGACGAAGCGCACGATCGAGGTTCTTGCCGGCTATGCCGGTCAGCCGATCGTGATCAAATCCTTCGATCCCGAGATCGTGACCGCCGTCCGCAGCCTCGCGCCTCAGATCCCCCGCGGAATCGTCGCGATGAACGCCTATGACTACGGCGACTACGACAAGCTCTCGCCCGAACGGAAGCATGCGCTCGCCAACCTGCTGCACTTCACCGAAAGCCGGCCGGACTTCCTCTCCTGGAAGGTCGCCGATCTCGAAAGCGCCGCGCCCTATCTCTGCCGGAACGTCATCGGGATGCCGCTGATGAGCTGGACGGTGCGCACGCCGGAGGAGCGTCAGCGTGCCGCGCGCTTTGCCGATCAGATGGTGTTCGAGGGCTTCCGTCCTTGAGCGACGGCCCTGAGGAAGGTCTCAGCGTCCGCGTTGCGACCTCGCTCAAGGCCGTCCCGGCCGGCGCCTGGAACGCCTGCGCCAACCCGCTCGCCTTGCAGGACGCCCTCGCGGCGCCCTGCCCGCCCGCCGACGGCAGCGGGGCCGACCGCGACAATCCGTTCGTCAGCCATGAATTCCTGCTGGCGCTGGAAGAGAGCCGCTGCATCGGCGGACGCAGCGGCTGGTCGCCAGCCTATCTCCTGGTCGAGGAGGGGAATGGGCAAATCCTCGCCGCGGCGCCCAGCTTCCTCAAGAGCCACAGCCAAGGCGAGTATGTCTTCGACCATGGCTGGGCCGATGCTTATGAACGCGCCGGCGGACGCTATTATCCGAAGCTGCAGGTGGCCGCTCCGTTCACGCCTGCCACCGGCCCGCGGCTGCTCGTGGCAGACACGCCGGGCGCCGACGAGGCACGGGTAGCGCTGATCGCCGGGCTGGAGGCGTTGCGGGCGCAGACGCAGTCCTCCTCGGTCCATGTCACCTTCGCGCAGGAACCCGATGTCGCGGCGCTCAAGCGGGCCGGCTATCTCGAGCGCAACGACCTCCAGTTCCATTGGCGCAACGAAGGCTTCCGCAGCTACGATGATTTCCTCGCGACCCTGGCCTCACGCAAGCGCAAGGCCCTGAAGCGCGAGCGGCGCGAGGCGCTCTCTGCCGGCATCACGGTCGAGGCCTTGTCGGGCCGCGAGCTGACGGAAGCGGTCTGGGACGACTTCTACGGCTTCTACCAGGACACCGGCTCGCGCAAATGGGGCCGCCCCTATCTCAACCGCGAGTTCTTCTCGCGGGTCGGTGAGGCGATGGGCGAGCGCATCGTGCTGATGATGGCGCGCCGCGCCGGGCGCTACATCGCCGGGGCGATCAATTTCCGCGGCGCCAACACGCTCTATGGCCGCAACTGGGGTTGCATCGAGGACCACCCCTTCCTGCATTTCGAAGTCTGCTACCACCAGGCTATCGACTACGCGATCGCGCATGGCCTTTCGCGCGTCGAGGCCGGCGCGCAGGGAGAGCACAAGCTGGCGCGCGGCTATCGGCCCGTCATCACCCGCTCGCTGCATCACATCGCCGATCCGGGCCTCAGCCGACCGGTGGCAGCCTATCTCGCCCAGGAGCGCGCGCAGATCGCCGACGCGCGAACAGCACTGGAAGCCGAAGGCCCGTTCCGGAGCACGGATAATGACGGCTGAGACGGCGCCCGCGACCCGGCCGGCAACCCCCGCCTTCTGCACCGACGCCGAACTCGGCTACCGACGCAGCCTGACCGATTTCTCCGAGCCTCTGGCGCTCGACGAGAGCTACCGGCTGGCGCATCTGCCGCTGGTGGCGCCGGAGCATCCGCGCGTGATCCCGCGGCGCGAGGGCAAGCCCTACGAGATGGGGCGGCATCCGCGCGTCTTCTCTCTGGTGTTGCCGGTGGAGGATGCGGCCTTGCGCGCTTCCTCCGCCTTCCGCGCGCTCGAGGCCGAGCTGAAGAATGCGCCCTTCGCCGGCAAGATCGCCTGGGAAATCCTGCCCGAACGCCGCGACAAGCTGCATGCGACGGTCTGCGGCTCGCTCGGCACCGGCAACGCGCCTTTCGTTTCGCCGGAGGTGCGGCACCGGCTGGCGCGGATCGGGACCTTCACGGTCGAACTGCGCGGATTATTCTCCGGCAACGTCAACCGTGGCCGGCTCTATCTCGCCGTCTATCCGGAAAGGCGCGGCGAAGCCAATCCGCTGCAGGCCATTCAGGCCGCTTTCGATCGGCCGTCCGGCGATCTCTGGCTCGTCGGGCTCTACAACCTGATCGACGACCTCGACGCGCCCGAGACGGCGGCGCTGGCCGCCCTCGTCCGGCGCTGGTGGAACGTGCCGCTGCTGCGCGTCACCCTGCGCGAACTCTGGCTGCTCGGCGCGGATGACGACCTCGTGCTGGATTCCGAGATCACCGAGCGTCTGCCGCTCGGCGGCTGACGCAAGGCTTCGGCCCGGCCCGCCACCTTGACGCCCCGGCGCCCGGGCCACAATTTGCCCCATCGCTTTCGAACCAGCCGGACCCGCCATGAGCGCCTACGACCCGTCGAACGTCTTCGCCAAGATCCTGCGTGGCGAATTGCCTTCCCAGACCGTCTACGAGGATGCCGATACGCTCGCGATCATGGATATCATGCCGCGCGCCGACGGCCATGTGCTGGTGATCCCGAAGGCACCCTGCCGCAATATCTTCGACGCCCCGCCCGAGGCACTGAAGGCGGTCGCGCTGACGACGCAGAAGCTCTCCCGCGCCGTCAAAGCCGCCTTCGCCGCCGACGGCCTGACGATCCAGCAGTTCAACGAGCCGGCCGGCGGGCAGGTGGTGTTCCACCTGCATGTCCATGTCATGCCGCGCTTCGAGGGCGTGGCGCTGCGGCCGCATACCGGCGCGATGGAACAGCCGGAGGTCCTCGCCGCCAACGCCGAAAAAATTCGCGCCGCGCTAAAAAATCTTTGAGGGCGGCGTCACAAGAGAGCAGGCTGGCTCGTCTCGTCATCGTCAACCCACGGAGATGACCATGACCAAGCGCCTCAACTACTACGCCATCGCGCCCGAAGCGCTGAAGCCGCTGCTCGCGCTCGAGGAATCCATCAAGAAGTCCAGCCTCGAGCATAGCCTGATCGAGCTGGTGAAGATGCGGGCGTCCCAGATCAATGGCTGCGCCTATTGCCTGCACATGCATTCCGCCGATGCGCGCAAGGCCGGCGAGAGCGAGGCACGGCTCTACCTGCTGAACGCCTGGCATGAATCGGCGCTCTACACCCCGCGCGAACGAGCGGCGCTGGCCTGGACGGAAGCGCTGACTCTGCTGCCGCAGACTCATGCGCCGGATGCCGACTACGAAGAGGCCATGCGCCATTTCAGCGAGCAAGAGATGGTCATGCTGACGCTCCTGATCGGCACGATCAACACCTGGAACCGGATCGCTGTCGCGTTCCGCTCGCACCATCCCAACGACAGGGCCCCGAAGGCCGAAGCGGCCTGACGCCCTGCCGGCGCCTGCCGGAGCCGTATGACGAACACGACGACCACCGGTTTCGAGGCCAACCGGGGCTATCTCGTGCGCCTCGCCTATCGCATGCTCGGCTCGCTCAGCGACGCCGAGGATGTGGTGCAGGACGCCTGGTTGCGCTGGCACGCGGCCGGCCCGGATCTCATTGTGCAGCCGCGCGCCTGGCTGGCGCAGGTGGTGACGCGACTGTGCCTCGACCTGATGAAATCGGCTCGCCATCGGCGCGAATCCTATGTCGGCGGCTGGCTGCCCGAGCCACTGATCGAGCAGATCGGCGCCGCCGAGACGAACGACGACCGGCTCGACCTGCCATATGCGCTGATGCTCGCGCTCGAACGTCTCTCACCGCTGGAGCGGGCCGCTTTCCTGCTGTACGACATCTTCGACCGGCCCTTCGCCGAGGTGGCCGAGACACTGGAGCGCAGCGAGGCCGCCTGCCGCCAGCTTGTCTCACGCGCTCGGCGGCATGTGCAGGAGGACGGCGCCCGCCACAAGCTTCCGCCGGAAGAGGCACGGCGCTATGCCACCGCCTTCTTCGAGGCTGCGCACAGCACCGACCCGACCGCGCTCAGGCAGCTTCTGGCCCGCGATGCCATCCTGCATACCGATGGCGGCGGCAAGGTTACCGCCACGCTGAATCCGATCTTCGGCGCCGAGAAGATCGGCCGCTTCTTCGCAGGGCTGGCGCGCAAGCTCCACCAGGCCGGGCAGGAAGCCGCATTCTTTCAGCCGGTGCTGATCGACGGCCTGCCAGGCTATCTCAGCCTGGAGCGAGGCGGCACCATTCAGGCGACCGCCCTCGACATCCGCGACAGCCACATCGTGGCCGTCTATGTCATACGCAACCCGGAAAAGCTCGGACGCGCGGCGGATATTTTGACCCGGGCTGCCGGCTAGGCCGATCCGAACAGCCAGACGCCGCCGATCAGGACCGCCTCCGCCATCAGCACCGCGAGCATCATGCGCCGCCGGCTCAGCGCCATCACCGCCACGGCCGCCGCCAGCGCGCCGATCCGCACCAGGATTGGCGCCTGCGCCAGCACGCCCGGCGGCGAGACGATCAGCTTCGCCACGATTCCCGCGAGCAGTGCGGTCGCCACCGCGCGTACCCAGTCGAGCAGCGCCGAATCGGCATCGAGCCCGCGCGCGAACACCACCGCGAGCCAGCGCCAGATCTCGGTCGGCAGCACGGCGAAGAGGATGAGCGCCAGATAGGGCCAGAGCGGCCCGTCGAGCCAGGCGATGGGCTGTGTCATGCGGGCTTGCGCCTTTGGCCGACGAAGACCGCGACGGTCCCGGCGATGAGGCCCGCGACGATGAGATCGAAGCCGCCGCCGATGAAGCGCTGGCAGATCGGCGCCAGGACGAGACCGAGAACGAGGGCCGTGACGTCGCCGCGATGGCGCAGCCCGGCCGTGAGCGAGACGAGGAAGAAGATCGGCGTCAGGCAAAGCAGGCCGGCGGCGAACGGCAGTGGGAGCTGGCCCAGCAGGTAGTATCCGCTGAAGGTGCCGATGGAGCTGAGCGCCATGCAGGTGTTGGCGAAGCCGAGGAAATAGACGACGCGCTGATGCACCGGGATGGACGGCAGTCGCCGCAGCCCCTCGGTCCAGGCGGTGACGGCGACGTAATGAGCGAGGAGCAACTGCAGCCAGACGCTCTGGCCCGGCCGGCGCAGCAGCGGCAGGATGGCGACCGTCATCGGCAGGAAACGCAGCGAAGCGAAGGCGACCGCTATGGCGATGGCGCTCCAGGCAGCGCCTGCCGCGATCGAGGCGAAGAACAGAACCTGCGACGGGCCGGCCCAGACCAGAATCGTCGACAGAACCGCACTGCCAACCGGATAGCCAACGTCATGCGCCAGCGAGCCGATGCCGACGAGGCCGAAGCCGACAATCCATGCCGGCAGCGACAGCGCATCGCGCACGCCGGCGAGCGCGACGCGCTGCCAGCCCCAGTCTGCGGATACGCTCATGCGATCATCGGCGGGGTGGTCTCGGACGGGAATACAGGCGCCGGCGCATCCGGAACCCTACCCTCTATCCTCCATGCACTTGACACTCGCCAAGACGGAAAGCCGACTGCCCGCCTTGCGACGGCCGCAGGGCGCAATCCGGCAGAACGACCTTATCCCTTGCCCTTCAACACCATGCCGATCAGCTCGTTGCCGAAATCGATCAGCTCCTTGGGGATTCCGCCGACGGCCCGGATGCCCAGATAGATCAGGTAGATGAAGGCCGGGACGAGAATCCAGCCCAGCGCCTCCTCGAAGAGGATGCGCCGCCGGCGGCGGCGGCTGCGCTTCTCGAACCAGCCGAGCTTTTCCTTCTGGTCCTTCTGCTTGCGCGTCGGGACGGCGGCGGGCTCGGTGGTGAGCTCGCCGCCTTGGGCGGCGAGCGTCGCTGTCTTGCGTTTGAACAACACGGTCTCAGGCCTTCGTCAGCGGAACCTTCGGCACGGTGCGCACGGCGCGGCCGGACGCCTTCGCCGGCTTGGCCGGGCCTTCGGACCCGCCGTTCGAGCCTGCCCCGCCGGAATCCGCGCCTCCCCTGGGCGCGCGTCGCGGCGGGCTGGACTTTGCTGGAGCGGAGCCCGCCGCCTTGGCGCGCGGCTTCGGCTGGCGCTTGGCGTTGGCGGCCTCGACATCCTTCTCGGGCTTTGGCTTGGCCGGCCCGTCCGGAAATTCCAGCCCGAGCACCTTGATGCCGGTCTCGGAGTGGACGACCACTACCTTCACGGCACCGCCGTTCTTGAGGCGCCCGAACAGCACCTCGTCGGCAAGCGGCGTCTTGATCGTCTGCTGGATCAGGCGGGCCATCGGGCGGGCGCCCATCGCCTCGTCATAGCCGTTCTCGACGAGCCATTCGCGGGCCTCGTCCGACAGCTCGATGGTGACGTTGCGGTCGGCGAGCTGGGCCTCGAGCTGGAGCACGAACTTGTCGACGACGCGGGCGACCACGGCCTTCGGCAGATGGCCGAAGGAGATGGTGGCGTCGAGCCGGTTGCGGAACTCCGGCGCGAACAGCTTGTTGATCGCCTCGGTGTCGTCACCCTCCCGCTTCTGGCGCGTGAAGCCATAGGCGTTGCGGGCCATGTCGGCAGCTCCGGCGTTGGTGGTCATGATCAGGATGACGTTCCTGAAATCGACCTGCTTCCCGTTGTTGTCGGTCAGCTTGCCGTGGTCCATCACCTGCAGGAGGATGTTGAACAGGTCGGGATGAGCCTTCTCGATCTCGTCGAGCAGCAGCACGCTGTGCGGATGCTGGTCGATCTGGTCGGTCAGCAGGCCGCCCTGGTCGAAGCCGACATAGCCGGGAGGCGCACCGATCAACCGCGAAACGGTGTGGCGCTCCATGTATTCCGACATGTCGAAGCGGATCAGCTCGACGCCGAGCGAGGAGGCGAGCTGGCGCGCGACCTCGGTCTTGCCGACGCCGGTGGGGCCGGCGAAGAGATAGCAGCCGATCGGCTTCTCGCCGTCGCGCAAGCCGGCGCGGGCGAGCTTGATCGAGGAGGACAGCGCCTCGATCGCCTTCTCCTGGCCGTAGACGGTGCGCTTGAGCGTCTGTTCCAGGTTGCGCAGCACCTCGGCATCGTCCTTCGAGACGGTCTTGGCCGGGATGCGGGCCATGGTCGACACCGCGGCCTCGACCTCCTTCACGCCGATGGTCTTCTTGCGCTTGCCCTCGGGCAGCAGCATCTGCGAGGCGCCGGTCTCATCGATGACGTCGATCGCCTTGTCCGGCAGCTTGCGGTCATGGATGTAGCGGGCCGAGAGCTCCACCGCCGCCTTGATGGCGTCGTTGGTGTAGCGCAGCTTGTGGAACTCCTCGAAATAGGGCTTCAGCCCCTTGAGGATCTCGATCGTGTCCGGGACCGACGGCTCGTTGACGTCGATCTTCTGGAAGCGACGCACCAGCGCCCGGTCCTTCTCGAAATACTGGCGGTATTCCTTGTAGGTGGTCGAGCCGATGCAGCGCAGCGAGCCCGAGGCCAGCGCTGGCTTGAGCAGGTTGGACGCGTCCATCGCGCCGCCCGAGGTCGCCCCCGCGCCGATCACCGTGTGGATCTCGTCGATGAACATGATCGCCTTAGGGTGCTGCTCGATCTCCTTCATCACCTGCTTGAGGCGCTCCTCGAAGTCGCCGCGATAGCGCGTGCCGGCGAGCAGCGTGCCCATGTCGAGCGAGAAGACGGTCGCGTCCTTCAGCACCTCCGGCACCTCGCCGCGGGTGATCTTGAGGGCGAGGCCCTCGGCGATCGCCGTCTTGCCGACGCCGGGGTCGCCGACCAGCAGCGGATTGTTCTTCTGACGGCGGCAGAGGATCTGGATGGTGCGCTGCACCTCGGCCTCGCGGCCGATCAGCGGATCGATGCGTCCGTCCTTCGCCTTCCGATTCAGGTTGACGCAGTAAGCCTCGAGCGCGCTTTCCTTTTTCTTCTTGTCCTTGTCAGGCTCGCTGGCCTGCTCCGAGCGCTGCTCGCGCTGCGGTTCGGCGTCGTCGTCCGCGCCGCGCACCGGCCGGCTTTCGCTGGATCCCGGGCGCTTGGCGATGCCGTGGCTGATGTAGTTGACCGCGTCGTAACGGGTCATGTCCTGCTCCTGCAGGAAATAGGCGGCATGGCTCTCGCGCTCGGCGAACATCGCGACGAGCACGTTCGCCCCGGTCACTTCCTCGCGGCCCGAGGACTGGACATGGATCACCGCACGCTGGATGACGCGCTGGAAGCCGGCCGTCGGCTTGGAATCGTCGCGCCCGTCGGTGACTAGGTTGGTCAGTTCGGCATCGATGTAATCGACGAGATTGCGCCTGAGCAGGTCGAGATCGACGCTGCAGGCGCGCATCACCGCAGCCGCGTCCTGGTCGTCGACCAGCGCCAGCAACAGGTGTTCCAGGGTGGCGTATTCGTGACGGCGCTCGTTGGCCAAGGCCAGAGCCCGGTGAAGCGCCTGTTCGAGACTGCGCGAGAAACTCGGCAAGGGGCGCGCTCCTATCTGTTTCGGGACTGTGCGGTCCGACCCAACGCTACTTCTTCTCCATCACGCATTGCAGCGGGTGCATGTGCTTGCGCGCGAGATCCATGACGAGGGTGACCTTGGTTTCGGCGACCTCATAGGTGAAGACACCGCATTCGCCGACGCCGTTCTGATGCACATGCATCATGATCCGCGTGGCTTCGGCGCGATCCTTGTTGAAGAACCGCTCCAGCACATGAACGACAAACTCCATCGGGGTGTAGTCGTCGTTCAGCAGCAGGACCCGGTAGAGATTGGGCTTGCGGGTGCGGGTGCGGGTCAGCACCGCCGTGCCCGTGCCCTCGCGCCCGCCATCGGCCGGCGGCCCGGCCCGCTTCGGACGATCGGCCATGCCGACCGTCTTCGCGTCTGCGCCCGGGCGCGCCGGCATTCCCGGCGACATTCCACTGCGCATCGCTTTGCCCTGGCCTGCCTCGATCATATCCGCCCGCGCCGTATCCAGTCGATCCTGCCTTCCCGCCCAAGATAGTACCTCGCCATCGAATTTACAGACCTCGCCGCCGCTTCGCCAGCCCGTTGCCGCACCGCCCCGACAAGTTCTCCACCGCTCCGCCGCGACTTGACCGGGAAGCCCGCGGCGCCATATGCCCGGCTGCCGCCCCGAAGTCTTGACCGCGGGGGCTCGGCCGCGAACCCTGCCGCGAAGGACCCGCCATGACCCCGAACGCCATCGTCACCATCGGCGAGGACCTTGCCCGGCCCGTGCGCTTCGGGAACGCCCTGCCCCTCTCCGTCATCGCCGGCCCTTGCCAGATGGAAAGCCGCGACCATGCGCTGGAATGCGCGCTGGCGCTCAAGGAAATCGCGACCGCGCTGAAAATCGGGCTGGTCTTCAAGACCTCCTTCGACAAGGCGAACCGCACGAGCGTGAAGGGCGCGCGGGGCATGGGGCTCGAGGCGGCGCTGCCGGTCTTCGCCGAGATCCGTGCGCGCACCGGCATGCCGGTCCTGACCGACGTGCATGACGCCAGCCAGTGCGCGCCGGTCGCCGAGGTGGTCGACGTGCTGCAGATCCCGGCCTTCCTTTGCCGCCAGACCGATCTCCTGGTTGCGGCGGCGAAGACCGGCCGGGTCGTCAACGTCAAGAAGGGTCAGTTCCTGGCGCCCTGGGACATGGTCAACGTCGCGGCGAAGGTCACGGAGAGCGGCAACGCCAATGTCATGCTGACGGAGCGCGGCGCCTCCTTCGGCTACAATACGCTGGTGACGGACATGCGGGCCTTCCCGATCATGGCAGAGATCGGCGCGCCGGTGATCTTCGACGCCACTCATTCCGTACAGCAGCCGGGCGGCAAGGGTTCCTCCACCGGCGGCCAGCGTGAGTTCGTGCCGGTGCTGGCGCGGGCCGCCGTTGCCGTCGGCGTCGCCGGCGTCTTCATCGAGACGCATCCCGACCCGGACAAGGCTCCCTCCGACGGCCCCAACATGGTGCCGCTCACCGAATTCCAGGGTCTGATCGCGCAGTTGCAGGCCTTCGACCGCCTGGCCAAGAACAATCCGGCGCCGAACGTCGCCTATGTCTGAGCCGAAGGCCGCGGCCGACGACAGTCTCGGCGCGCTCATCCCGGTCCTCGGGCTCTGCGGTTTCGCCTCGACCTTCACGATGCGGTTGATCGATCCGCTGGTGCCGACACTCGCCGCCGAATTCGGCCAGAGCGTCCACCAGATCGCCTTCCTGGTGACGGCGTTCTCTGGGTGCTATGCGCTCGGCCAGCCCTTTCTCGGGCCGATCGCGGATTCGGTGGGCAAGCTGCGCAGCATCTCGACCTGCCTGGCCCTGTTGTGCGTCCTTTCGGCGCTCGCGGCCTTCGCTACCGAATTCTGGATGCTGCTCGTGCTGCGCGCCGCCGGCGGCGTGATGGCCGGCGGTGTCATACCCGCCGCGATGGCGGCGATCGGCGACCGGGCACCGATGTCGGAGCGGCAGATCATGCTCGGGCGCTTCCTGGTCATCATGATCATCGGCCAGATGGCGGGGGCGGCCTTCTCGGGCATCATGGCCGACCATATCGGCTGGCGCGCGGTGATGCTGACGGCCGCAATCCTGGCAGCAGGCGGCGCCTTGCTGGTGAGGATCGTGTTGAAGCCGCGCGCGAACGCCGACCGGCCGCCGCTCAGCGTCGCCGGCGCGGCGGCGAGCTATCGCGCCGTCTTCGCCAACCCGCGCAGCAAGATGCTCTACCTGCTGGTGATGCTGGAAGGCGCGCTGATTTTCGGCATTCATCCCTTCGTCGCCGCGATCCTGCACGAGCGCTCCGGCGTCGGCTCGTCGGAGGCGGGTCTCGCGATCGGCGCGATGGGCCTCGGCGGGCTGCTCTACGGCGTGTTGACCCGCATCCTCGTCCAGCGCGTCGGGCCCAGGCAGATGATGCGGCTCGGCGGCCTCGCCATGGCCGCAGGCTACATTGCCTTCGCCGCCACGGCGCCCTGGTGGAGCGCGATGGCCGTCTTCCTTGCGGTCGGCTTCGGCTTCTTCCTCCTGCACGGCACTTTCCAGGCCCAGGCCACCGAGCTCGCCCCCACCGCTCGCGGCTCCGCCATGGCACTGTTCGCCTGCTTCTTCTTCATGGGCCACGCCACCGGCCCGCTCGTCATGGGCGCGCTTCTGCACGCGCTGGGCACCCATGGCGCCCTGCTGACGGCCGGGATCGGGATCGGCGTGCTCGGCCTCCTCTCGCCGAAGCTGCTGCCGCCGCTCGGCAGCCGGACCTGAGCGACCGGCCGCCTCAGCGCCCGCGATAGGGCGCCACGCCCTGATCCGGCAGCCAGAGCCCCCTGGGCGGCTCGCCCGTCTGCCAGAACACGTCGATCGGGATGCCGCCGCGGGGATACCAGTAACCGCCGATCCGGAACCATTCCGGCTCCAGCAGCTCGACCAGCCGCTTGCCGATGCCGACGGTGCAATCCTCGTGAAAGGCGCCGTGGTTGCGGAACGAGGCGAGATAGAGCTTCAGCGACTTCGATTCCACCAACCATTGGCCCGGCAGATAGTCGATGACGAGGATGCCGAAATCGGGCTGGCCCGTCACCGGGCAGATCGAGGTGAATTCCGGGCAGGTGAAGCGGGCGAGATAGCTCGTGCCGGCGTGCGGATTGGGCACACGGTCGAGGCGCGCCTCCTCCGGCGAGGCCGGCAAGGCGCTGGGCTGCCCGAGCTGCAAGGTCGAGGCGTCGAGGGACATCGGATGCTCCTGTGGTTGGCCCGCTTCTAGAGCATCTTGCGTGCGGGAGGGAACCGCCTGCTGCGGTTCCCGTTTCGGTGGGCGCTCGGACGTTTGGCGGGGTACTGCGGCCGAAGCGATGGCAAATATCCATTCGCCACAATCATTCGATATTTATTGATCTTCCACACGCATCCTTGCGACGCAGCCTATAAGACCATAGCACTTCCTAGCGCCCGAATGGATCTCATCCCGATAAATTTATGATAATTGCAGGTATTCTGTTTCTGCTCGGGATTTTGATCGGCCTGTCCTATGGCTATCCTGCCATCATCGTCACCAGCGCCGCGTTGACGGCCTTCTTCTTTCCGTTGTGGCTCATCCGCGGCGAACTCGGCGTCTTCAGCGTCTTCGTCTGGGTCGGCTTCCTGTTCGCGCTGCAGAGCGGCTTCCTGCTCGGCAGCTATCTCGCCACCCCCGAGGACGGCGACTGATCACCAGAACCAGACCGGTCGACCGGCATAGACGCACAGCCCCGTCCACCACGCGGCGGTGAGAGCGCACCAGAACAGGACAGTGAGGAAGCTGGGGCGACGGGGAGCCGACATTTTCTGAAACATGCTTGTTTTCCGATGGGGCGAAGCGCCGAAGCTGCCCCCCATCGCCGCAACCCCCGCGCCAAGCCTGCACCCGCGCCCGGCATCCGCGGTTCCGTCGCGAACCCACGATTGAGGCTTCCCGCAGCACGGCCGGTTGGGTAGAAGCGCGCTATTCCTCCCGCCCCGCTTCTCCCGGAGCCTGCCATGACCGCGATCATCGACATCATCGGACGCCAGATCCTCGATTCCCGCGGCAACCCGACGGTCGAGGTCGATGTGGTGCTGGAAGACGGCTCGATGGGCCGCGCCGCCGTGCCCTCCGGCGCCTCGACCGGCGCGCATGAGGCGGTGGAGCTGCGCGACGGCGACAAGTCGCGCTATCTCGGCAAGGGCGTTCTGAAGGCCGTCGAGTCGGTGAATGTCGCCATCGCCGAGGCGATCGTCGCCATGGACGCCGAGGACCAGACTGCGATCGACCAGACCATGATCGAGCTGGACGGCACGCCCAACAAGTCCAAGCTCGGCGCCAACGCCATCCTCGGGGTCTCGCTCGCCGTCGCCAAGGCGGCCGCCGAGGCGGCCGGCCTGCCGCTCTACCGCTATGTCGGCGGCACCTCGGCCCGCGTCCTGCCCGTGCCGATGATGAACATCGTCAATGGCGGCGCCCATGCCGACAACCCGATCGACTTCCAGGAATTCATGATCATGCCGGTGGGCGCGGACTCCTTCGCCGAGGGGCTGCGCATGGGCTCGGAGATCTTCCACACGCTGAAGAAGAAGCTGCACGACGCCGGCCACAACACCAATGTCGGCGACGAGGGCGGTTTCGCTCCCAACATCAAGTCTGCCGAGGCCGCGCTCGACTTCGTGATGCAGGCGATCGAAACGGCCGGGTATCGCCCGGGCGAGGACATCGCGCTGGCTCTCGACTGCGCCGCCACCGAGTTCTTCAAGGAAGGCGCCTATGTCTATGCCGGCGAGCGCAAGACGCGCGATCCCAAGGCCCAGGCCAAGTACCTGGCCAAGCTCGTCGGCAACTATCCGATCGTCTCGATCGAGGACGGCATGTCCGAGGATGACTGGGAGGGCTGGAAGGCGCTGACCGATCTCGTCGGCTCGAAGTGCCAGCTCGTCGGCGACGACCTGTTCGTCACCAATGTCGAGCGGCTGTCGCGTGGCATCAAGGGCAAGACGGCAAACTCGATCCTGGTCAAGGTCAACCAGATCGGCTCGCTGACCGAGACGCTGGCCGCGGTCGAGATGGCGCAGCGCGCAGGCTATACCGCGGTGATGTCGCACCGCTCGGGCGAGACCGAGGATTCGACCATCGCCGACCTCGCCGTCGCGACCAATTGCGGGCAGATCAAGACCGGCTCGCTCGCGCGCTCGGACCGGACGGCGAAGTACAACCAGTTGCTGCGCATCGAGGAAGAGCTCGGCACGCAGGCGATCTATGCCGGCCGCGGCGCGCTCAAGGCCCTGGCCTGATCCTGCCTTCTCCTGCCGCTCTCACCAGCGCGGCAGGAGGCTCGTCGCGCGGGACAGCGTCCAGGCTCCGGCAGCCTGGGCCACCTCCGCCGTACCGGACACCACATCGGCGACCTTTATCGCCGGAGCCGCGACGATCCGGCGCCAGCCGGCATCCGCGGCCGGTATTTCGGGCCCTGCCACCTGCACAGCGGGCATGATCTGGAGCGGAGCCCTGTCCGCGCGGCCGGCATCGGCCAGGTCGATGTCGCGCCGGGGAGGCACCGGCACCATCTCCACCGCGGCGGTACGGAGCTTGACCGGCGCAGTGCTCTGAACGCCCACGGCCATCGGTTCCGCCCAGGCGACCATCATCGGCATCGCGAGAGTGGCAGGGGTGAAGGGCTGCTCGGCCGGCCTGCCCTCGCCGGCGGCCAGGCTCAGCCGGTCGACGATCTTGCCTCCGCTGATGGTCGCGAGCGTTTCCGGCGATGCGTTGGCGACCGGCTGAATGCCGGCGCCCGCGGCTCCGCCATCCAGGACCCGCGGAAGGCTCGCCGCTCCGGCGAGCGCCAGCGCGATCCCCAGCGACATCGCCAGGTGGCTGCCGAGCCGGCCCAACATGGCGGCCGGCTCAGGGGTAATCGGTTTCGTCGACGTTGCCATCGCCTCGTTCCCAACAGCTTGCGATAGCCCAATCAAACCGGCGAGCCCGGCACCAAGAGGGCAGAAAGGCGGCGGAAAATTGGTGGGCATTTATCCCACGCGCTCGCCGCCGCGTTCACGCATCGGGCTCATGCGCAATTGCCTTATCGCACCGCACAAGCCGTGAGCTATGCAGTGACGATGGATCAGCTCGTCATGACGCAGGGCAAACCCCACGAAGCCGAGCGACGCAGACGCCGGCTCGCGATCGCGGGGATGCTGCTCAGTGTCCTGATCTTCGGCTCGAATTTCGTCATCAGCCGGCACGCCGTCCTTCACGGCATCGGCGCGCACGACCTGCTGGCCCTGCGCTTCGGAACGGCGGGTCTGCTGCTGATGCCGCTCTTCCTGCGCGCCGGCGGCTTCGCCGATTGCGGCGGCGTCGGCTGGAAGCGCGGCGTCTGGCTCGCCATGACCAGCGGTTTCCCGATGACCTTCCTGATGCTGACCGGCCTGACGATGGCTCCGGCCGCCCATGGTGCCACGATCGCCCCGGGCACGGTGACGGTGATCGGCATCGTCGGCAGCGTCATCCTGTTCGGCGCAAGGCTTTCCACGGCGCTGATCCTCGGCATCCTGGGCGTGATCTGCGGATTGGCCCTACTGGCCCTGGCGGGCGCTGCCGGAAACGGGGCGGACACCTTGCGCGGCGATCTCTGCTTCCTTGGGGTCGGGCTGCTCTGGGGCTTCTACCCGTTGCTGATCCAGCTCTGGAAGATCAATGGCCTGCGCGGCGCGATCATCGTCTCGGTGCTGTCGCTCGCCTATCTGCCGGTCTATTTCCTGTTCTTCTTTCGCGGCTTCGACATCGCGCCCTGGTGGGTGCTGCTGTTCCACGCAGCCTATCAGGGCGTGATCAACGTCATCCTGGGGCTGTGGCTCTGGGGCTGGGCCGCACATGTCCTCGGCGCCGCCGTCGTCGGGCGCTTTCCGCCGCTGATCCCCGTCACCGGCACGACGCTTGCCATCCCGGCGCTTGGAGAGGTCCCGGGCCCGTTGCAACTGGCCGGATTCGGACTGATCATCGGCGGGCTCTTCGTGGCATCATGGCGCCGGCCGGCGCGCAAGGCCGAGCAGGCCGGCATTCCAGCAGACCGAAACCAGAAGTCCGAGGACCAGGGCAGGCCCTGAGCCGAGCGGCACCGCTGCGAGGTACAGCACCGCCAGCCCGAGCCCGACACCGAGCAGGCCGAGCGCTCCGTTGCCGATCAGGGCCGCCGTCGCGGCGCCGCCGATGCGCGGCTGCAGGATCATGACAAGGCTCGACAGGACGAGCGGAAGGCCCGCGAGGACGCCCGACCAGCTCGCGCCGACATGATGGCTCGCGACCGTCACCCCACCGACGAGGGCAGCGACACAGGCAGCCCGCAGCGGCACGGCGAACCACGCCCGCCGCGACGCGACCGCGGGGCGTGCGGCCAGATATGGGCGCACGACGAGATGGATGGAGCCGAAGGCGACGACGGCGAGCAACGTCAGGAACAGGGCCGACGGCGCGAGGAAGCGCACGCCCAGGAGCGTGGCGACCCAGGCCGCCAGCGCCGACAACAGGCTGGGCAGCGTGGTAAACCGTTGCGCCACCAGGACGTAGGCGAGCACGAAGCCGGCATTGGCGATATTGGCGTTCATGGTCCCGCGTGCGCTTTCGGCGAGGAAGGCGGGCTCGTGCTCCAGCGAGAGGAAGAACAGGACAGGGCCGAGCGATATCGGCAGCGTCGCGATCATCGCCGCGATCTTCGGCCCGCTCCGCTCGGCGATGAGCGAGCATGTGACCACCACCGCCGCCGCGATTGCCATCTTCAGAAGCAGCAAGCCGGGATCGGGGACGCTCACGCGGGCGCGCCTCCATCCTCTCCCCTCGCCCAGCCCGCCTTCGTCTCGGCGATGAAATCAGCCAGGCGCCCGTCCGCGATCGCGGCCCGCAGGCCCGCCATCAGATCCTGGTAATAGGCGAGATTCGCCCAGGTCAGCAGCATCTTGCCGAGCATCTCTTCGGCCTTGACCAGATGGTGCAGATAAGCCCGCGACCAGCCGTTGGCGGCTGGGCATGAGGATCGCTCGTCGATCGGCCGCGGATCCTCGGCGAACTTCGCATTCTTCAGGTTCATCCGGCCGAAGCGGGTGAAGATCTGGCCATGGCGGCCGGCGCGCGTCGGCATCACGCAATCGAACATGTCGATGCCGCGCGCGACCGCCTGCACGATGTCGTCCGGCGTGCCGACGCCCATCAGATAGCGCGGCTTCGCCTGCGGCAGATGCGGCTCGACCGCCTCGAGCATCGCCAGCATCACCTCCTGCGGCTCGCCGACCGCGAGCCCGCCGACGGCGTAACCCTTGAGGTCCATGGCCGCGAGCTCACGCGCGCTTTCGACACGCAGACGCGGCACGTCGCCGCCCTGCACGATGCCGAATAGCGCACGCCCGGGATGATGGCCGAAGGCGGCCTTGCAGCGTTCGGCCCAGCGCAGCGACAGCCGCATCGCCTTCTCCGCGACCTTCTCCTCGCAGGGCAGCGCCACGCATTCGTCGAGCTGCATGACGATGTCGGAGCCAAGCAGGTTCTGGATCTCCACCGAGCGCTCCGGGGTCAGCACATGCTTCGAGCCGTCGATATGCGAACGGAACGTCACCCCCTCCTCGGTCAGTTTCCTGAGCTGCGACAGCGACATCACCTGAAAGCCGCCGGAATCGGTCAGGATCGGATGCGGCCAGTTCATGAAGCGGTGAAGCCCGCCGAGCCTGGCGACGCGCTCTGCACCCGGGCGCAGCATCAGGTGGTAGGTGTTGCCGAGCACCACGTCGGCACCAAGCGCCCTCACCTGCTCGGGATACATGCCCTTGACGGTTGCGGCCGTGCCGACCGGCATGAAGGCCGGGGTGCGGATGACGCCGCGCGGCATGCTGATCGCGCCGGTGCGCGCGGCGCCGTCGCGAGCGGCGACGTCGAAGGTGAATTCGGGAGTGGCAGCGAGCTCGGGCTGCAGGGCTTGGGGCTGAGCGGTCATGGCCTGCGAGGTAGAACAGCGCGCGGATTTAGGGAAGAGACCCGCGCGCCGGACGGGTCATACGTCAATCACCGGCGATCCGGATTGCGCTGCCGTCGCGAGTGACCGCGGGGCGCTGAAAGCGATGCCGCGCGCGATCGACAAAGCACAAGGCACGACACTCTACCGCCGCCTCACAGCCTGACAGGGAATGAAGCCGCGCCTTGAGGCGCGCCACGCCCTTGGCGGGCGGCGTCACTAATGCCCCGCCAGCGCAGCCTCATAGATATCCGGCTTGAAGCCGATGATGGTCCTGCCCTTGCCCAGGTCGAGCACCGGGCGCTTGATCATCGAAGGCTGGGCCAGCATCAGCGCGATCGCCTTTTCTGCGTCCAGCGCCTGCTTCTCGGCATCCGGCAGAGCGCGGAAGGTGGTCCCGGCCCGGTTCAGCACGGTTTCCCAGCCATGCTCCGCGACCCACGCCTGCAGAGCCGGCCTGTCTATGCCGCTCGCCTTGTAGTCATGGAAGGCGTAGGCCACGCCGCGGCCGTCGAGCCAGGCGCGTGCCTTCTTCATCGTGTCGCAATTCTTGATGCCGTAGATCGTCGTCATGCCTTCATCCGGACCGTGTGAACCTCGCCGCATCCGCCGCCCGCCCGTGATCGGCGTTTGTCAGCGGAACCGCAAGCGGGCATGACAGGCCATCCGGACTTATCGGGATGCAGGTGGCGCGATCATGGATACCATCTCGGATTCTGTACAGGAGGCACCGGCGGCGCCGGCCTTTCCGCATCGCCGCTGGCGAGACTATCCGGTCGCCGGCGTCGATTTTCCCGACGCCACCACCGTCACGCGCGACAGCGGATGGATGCAGATGGCCTGCACGGCGCTCGCATCGCATCTCGGCAGGGAAACCGAACTGATCGCCGGCATCGATATCGGCGGCATCGGCCTTGCGGGTGCGTTGGCGTTCCGGAGCAGGCTCGGCTTCATCGATATCCGGAAAGTCGGGTCGATCCGGGCCGACGTCGTGCGAAGCCTCGCTGCCAACTATGAGCTGGGCAACGGCGTCGCACTCTCGAAAGGGCACCAGCTGGCGGGACACCATGTCGCGCTCATCGACGACTGCCTGATGAGCGGCGGCACCGCACTGGCGGCGGCGGAGCTTCTGCGCCGGCTGGGCGCGCATTGCACGCGAGCCCTCTTCGTCTTCGAGCTGGAGGGGCTGGGAGGCCGCGAGCGCCTGGCCCAGGCCGGCATCGCCATGCAGGCCCTGGAAAGGCTTCCCGCGGCAGAGCCCAGGCTCGCGCCTGCCGGATAGGCCGCGGCGCCGGCTTTTCAGGCCGGGCGCTTGGGGCTGTCGAGGCCGCGCTGGACCGCCGGCCGCGCCAGGCAGCGCTCCAGCCAGATCGGCACATGGGTCAGGCTGGCATAATCGACGAGCTCTCCGGCGCCATAGAAGCCGACCAGGTTGCGCACCCAGCCCAGAATCGCGATGTCGGCAATGGTGTATTCGTCGCCCATGATCCAGGTGCGGCTGGCGAGCCGGTCCTCCAACACGCCGAGCAGCCGTTTGCTCTCATTGGCATAGCGGTCGCGCGGTCGCTTATCCTCGTATTCCCGGCCGGCGAACTTGTGGAAGAAGCCGAGCTGGCCGAACATCGGACCGATCGCCGCCATCTGGAAGAAAACCCACTGGATGGTCTCATAGCGGGCTGCGGGGTCCTTCGGCAGCAGCCTGCCGGTCTTCTCCGCGAGGTAGAGCAGGATCGCGCCCGACTCCCACAAGCCCAGCGGCCTTCCGCCCGGCCCGTCGGGATCGATGATCGCCGGGATCTTGCCGTTCGGATTGAGCGAGAGGAACTCGGGCCCCCAGGTCTCGTTCTTGCCGATGTCGATGGCGTGCGGTTCGTAGGGCAGTTCGAGTTCTTCCAGCGCGATCGAGACCTTCACGCCGTTCGGCGTCGGCAGCGAATAGAGCTGGATGCGGTCGGGCTGGCGGGCTGGCCAGCGCGAGGTGATCGGAAAGGCGGAGAGATCGGCCATCGGGGGCTCCGGTTGAATCGAACGGGCGTCGGAGCAAGACGATAGAGCCGACCGCGCCCAAGGCAACGGGGCACCCCCCGCCCCGCTGCAAAGAGCGCTTGCAACCTTGCACGATCAGGAGCCGGCCAGCGTCCAGCGCCCGAGAACGACATAGGGCTCTCGCGGAACGCTGCGCACCAGAACGAAATCCGTGACGCGCCAGCTCAATGGCCGGACGGAGAAGGGTTCCGTCCGCCAACGATCATAGAGCAGGGTCATGTGAGGCCAGCACGACGAACGCCCGCCGCGCAGACCATGCGCCCGGATGTCCCGGTCGAGGCTCTCATGAAGCCGTGCAGCTCCAATCACGCCGTCCCCACCCGTCATCACCAGAGCGCGTCGTTCCGCACCTTGAGCAAAGGTCGCGACCTCGTCGAAGCTCACTTTGAACGGTGCCTGGCTGATCCGCTCGGCAACGCGCCGGATCAACCGAATGCCATCGGCGCCGGGCCCTTCCCTCGCCGGCCAGCCCCAAAGCGACACGTGATACTTGCCGGTGCCGCGTGGCCGACCGGAAAGGCCAAGCCAGCTGCGCAGAGCATGGGCCTTGCGGTCGGCGGCGGCGGCCGCAGCGGCATCAGGCAGAAGCGCGAAGAAGTGGCTCGCGCTCCCGGGAAATCCAAGGCTCCGCTCCATGATCGCCTCCCTCGAGAACCGGCAGGAGCGCCATCCTAGAACAAAGGAAGAACAATTCAACAATGGCCACCCGCGGACGGCCATCGCAACTTGTCATGAAAAGCGATTGCCGCTGGCGCTCAGAGCCGGCGACCGGACCAGACTGCCTGAATCACTCCCACTCGATCGTGCCGGGCGGCTTGCTCGTCACGTCGTAGACGACGCGGTTGATGCCCTTGACCTCGTTGATGATCCGGGTCGCGGCGCGGCCGAGGAAGTTCATGTCGAAGGGATAGAAATCCGCCGTCATGCCATCGACCGAGGTCACGGCGCGCAGCGCGCAGACATGGTCGTAGGTGCGATAGTCGCCCATCACGCCGACGGTGCGGACCGGCAACAGCACGGCGAAAGCCTGCCAGATCACGTCGTAGAGCCCGGCCTTGCGGATCTCATCGAGATAGATCGCATCCGCCTTGCGCAGGATGTCGAGCTTCTCCTTGGTGATCTCGCCCGGGCAGCGGATGGCAAGTCCCGGCCCCGGGAAGGGATGACGGCCGACGAAGGCCTCGGGCAAGCCGAGCTCGCGGCCGAGCACGCGGACCTCATCCTTAAACAACTCGCGCAGCGGCTCGACGAGCTTCATCTTCATGCGCTCGGGCAGGCCGCCGACGTTGTGGTGGCTCTTGATCGTGACCGAGGGGCCGCCGGAGAAGGAGACGCTCTCGATCACGTCCGGATAGAGCGTGCCCTGAGCGAGAAAATCGGCACCGCCCAGCTTGGCGGCTTCGGCATCGAAGACCTCGATAAAGAGCCGGCCGATGGTCTTGCGCTTGGCCTCGGGATCGGCGCCGCATTTTGCCAGCTCGGAGAGGAAAAGCTCCTCAGCCTCAACATGCACCAGCGGGATGTTGTAGTGATCCCTGAACAGGGTCACGACCTGCTCGGCCTCGCCCAGCCGCATCAGGCCGTGGTCGACGAAGACGCAGGTGAGCTGGTCGCCGATCGCCTCATGGATCAGCACTGCCGCCACCGCCGAGTCGACGCCGCCGGAGAGCCCGCAGATGACGCGGCCCGTGCCGACCTGCTCGCGGATCTTCTTCTGCATCTCGGCACGATAGGCCGACATGCTCCAATCCGGCGCGCAGCCGCAGATCTCGACGACGAAATTGCGCAGCAGCTTTCCACCATCTGGCGTGTGGACCACCTCCGGATGGAACATCGTGGTGAAGAAGCGCCGGGCCTCGTCGCTCGCTACAGCGAAAGGGGCGTTCTCCGAGGTCGCCTTCACCGAAAAGCCGTGCGGCAGCTCGGTGACGCGGTCGCCATGGCTCATCCATACGGGATAGCGGCCGCCCTGCTCCCAGACCCCGGTGAAGAGCGCGGAAGGCGCGAGTATCTCGACATCGGCGCGGCCGAACTCGGCGGCATGCCCGCCCTCGACCCTGCCGCCGAGCTGATGCGCCATGGTCTGCTGACCGTAGCAGATGCCCATCAGCGGAATATTGGCGGTGAAGACGGCTTCGGGCGCGCGCGGGCTGCCCTCGTCCGGCACCGAAGCAGGGCCGCCTGAGAAGATGACGCCCTTGGGCTTCAGCCGCGCGAAGGCCTCGTCCGCCGACTGGAACGGAGCGATCTCGCAATAGACGCCGATCTCGCGAATGCGCCGCGCGATCAGTTGCGTCACCTGCGAGCCGAAATCGATGATGAGGATGGAGTCGTGATGGGGCTGAGCGCTCGTCATCGCGTTCCGTTAATGGATCGCGAAAGCGCGCGCAACGCCCGCGATACTCTCAATCCCCGCGCCGGAGGCAGGCCAGATAGAACCCGTCCGTGCCGGTGCGGCGCGGCGACAGCTGCAGGCCGAATTCAGTGACAAAGCGGGCGAGCAGGGAGAAGTCGCTTTCGGCTCCGGCCAGCACGTCGATCGGCGCCACCACCGCAAAGCCGGGGTGCTTGCCGAGGAAGGAGCGGATCGCCTCGTCGTTCTCCTCCGGCAGCATCGAGCAGGTGATATAGGCGACGCGCCCGCCGGGCTTGACCAACCTGGCGGCGCGGGCCAGCACTTCCGCCTGGTCCTTGATCCGTTCGGCCAGTGCGCCCGGGCGCACGCGCCATTTCGCATCCGGATTGCGCCGCCAGGTGCCGGAGCCGGTGCAGGGCGCATCGACCAGGACGAGATCGGCCTGGCCGGCGACGTCCGCCAGCGGCTCGTGGCCGCGCGAGCGCGGGATGCGGATATCGACGATGTCCGCGCCCGAGCGCGCCAGCCGGTCATGAAGCGGCGCGAGCCGCCGGCCGTCGAGGTCGGTGGCATAGAGGTTGCCGCGATTGGCCATCAGTGCGGCGAGCGCCAGCGTCTTTCCGCCAGCGCCGGCACAGAGGTCGATCACCGTCTCGCCGGGCTTCACCCCGGCCAGCAGCGTCACGAGCTGCGAGCCCTCGTCCTGGATCTCGAAGGCGCCGGCGAAGAAAGGGGTTTCGGTCTGCAGCGAGGGACCGCGTCCATCCTGTCCGGGTTGAAAGCGCAGCGCGTCCGGCGACCAGGCCCCTTCCTCCGGCTGGAGATGAGCAAGATCCTTCGCGACGGCCTCGCGGCTCGCCCTGAGGCGGTTGACGCGCAGATCGACCGGAGCGCGAGCGGCAAGCGCCTGCCCCTCCTCGATCGCCATGGCGCCGAAGGCGCGCTCGAAGGCGGGCCAGAGCCATTCCGGCACATCGGCCCGCACCCAGCTGGGCGCATCCTCGTCCGAGAAGGCGGTGAGGAGCGCCGTTTCGTCGGCGGAGAGCGGCGTGGGGGCATGGTTCTCGCCGGAGCAGAGCGCCGCGATCTCGCCAAGCGACAGGCCACGCAGCCCCCTCAGCATGCCGAGCACCAGCGCGCGCGGCTCCTCCGACGCCATGGCGTAGCCCGAGGAGGCCTTGCGGCGCAGCGCGTCGTAGACGAGCGAGGCGATCGCCGCGCGATCCTTCGATCCGGCGAAGCGGCGCGACAACCCCCAGTCCTTGAGGGCGTCGGCCGCCGGACGGCGGCGCTCGATGATATCCTGCAGCACCTCGATGGCGGCACTGATCCGGGCGGCTGGCGTCATGGTCGTTCGATCCTGACGCAAAGCGCCGAAGGCGCCGCGCCGCGAGGCAAGAGCCGGATCCGATCAGATTGCCTTGGCAATCTGATCGGCGCGAGCTCGGGGGCTTGTGTTTCAACCAGTTCGATCATGACGCAGCGGCATGGGCTTCGTCGCGCCATGTTCTTGACGCGGTCGTTCCATAAGCGGAAAGACGATGCAACCGCATGCCGCGGCCAATGGGACACGCCACCATGAAAAACGCCGCTCGCCTTGCCGTTCTCGGCTTCTTCGCCTTCGCCCTCGCCGCTTGCGCGACCCAGCCGCAGGCCGATCTGACGCCTCCGCCCGCCAAGCGCCTCGACGCCAAGACCACGCTCGAGAATCACCGCTGAGACCGAGCCGGCGGCCGCGTACCGGCCCGCGCCGGAGACCGGCCGCCGCTCTTTCCGCCCAGACCGGCAGGGCATCCGTGCTGACCGCCCGCCCCGTGCCTGTCCCCCATCCGGTCTCTGACCGGTGAGGACGGCATCACCTTTCATGGGGGTGTCACATCCCGCGGCCTAGTTTCGCGCGCCCTTTCGCGAGCCGAGGCCACCATGAACAAGATCCTGCTTTTCTCGACATCGCTTGTTGCCGCCCTGGCCCTGCAATCGCTGGCGGCCAGCGCCGAATCTGCGACCACGCTTTCGGGCCAGCGCCCGCTCGTGATCGCCCATCGCGGCGCCAGCGGCTATCTGCCCGAGCACACGCTGGAAGGCTATCGCCGCGCCATCGCGCTCGGCGCCGATTTCATCGAGCCGGACCTGGTCTCGACCAAGGACGGCGTTCTGGTCGTGCGTCACGAGCCGATGCTGAGCGGTACGACCGATGTCGCCGACCACCCCGAATTCGCCAGCCGCAAGACCACTCGCAAGCTCGACGGCATCGAGACCACCGACTGGTTCGCCAACGACTTCACCCTGGCCGAGATCAAGACGCTGCGGGCCAAGCAGGCTTTTGCCGATCGCGACCAGTCGCATAACGGCAAATACGAGATCCCGACCTTCCAGGAGGTGATCGACCTCGCCAAGGCGGAGAGCGCCCGCAGCGGCCGGACCATCGGCATCTATCCGGAAACCAAGCACCCGACCTATCACGCCTCGCTTGGCCTCGCCTTCGAGGACAAGCTCCTCGACATGCTCAAGGCGGCCGGCTGGACCGAGAAGAACTCGCCCGTCTTCATCCAGAGCTTCGAGACGGCGAACCTGAAATACCTGCGCAAGAAGACGCAGATCCGGCTCGTGCAGCTTGTCGATGGCGACGGCGTCGACAAGGACGGCAAGGTCACGCTCGCCGCGCCCTTCGACCGCCCCTATGACTTCGCCGTGCTCGGCGACAAGCGCAGCTTCCAGGACATGCTCTCGCCCGAGGGCCTCAGGGAGATCGCGACCTATGCCGACGGCGTCGGCCCGTGGAAGGTCTATCTGATCGGCGCCAGGCAGACGATCGGGCCGGACGGCAAGCCAAAGGACCTGAACGGCGACGGCAAGATCGACGAGCGCGACCGCACCGTCATCGCGCCGACCGATGTGGTGAAGGACGCGCATGCGGCGGGGCTACTGGTGCACCCTTGGGCCTATCGCAGCGAGGCGACCCGGCTCGCCGCCGACTACAACGGCGATCCCATCGCCGAGTACAAGGCCCATCTCGCGCTCGGCGTCGACGGCGTGTTCACCGACTTCACCGACCACGCCGTGAAGGCGCGCGACGGCAAGTAGACCGCAGGCCTTGCCCGAAGAGGAGGCCTCAAGCCTCCTCTTCCATGACCATCTGAGCGATCCGCGGATCGCCGTTGAACCGGCTTGCGACGGCGTGGCCGACCGCGACCGCCGTCACGCAGAGCGCCACGGACGCAACGATATTGATCGTGGCCCGCAGCGTCTCGCCGCTGCGCAGCAGGTCGAGCGTCTGCAGGCTGAAGGACGAGAAGGTGGTAAAGCCGCCGCAGAACCCGACCATCACGAAAAGGCGCACGGGTTCGGCCAACGGAAAGCGGCCGCTCGCCAGCGTCAGCGTGCCGAAGAAGCCGATGATGAACGAGCCGGCGATGTTGATGAGGATCGTCCCCCAGGGCAGGCTTCCGCTGATCGGCAGCGCGAGCACCGACAGAAGGTAGCGCGCCAGCGTACCCAGCGCGCCCCCGATCATGATGACGACGACGGTCGAGAAGGACATGCTCGCTTCGGCTCCCTGGTCGACGGGCATGAAAAACCCGCCTTGCGGCGGGTGCTGGATACACTCCTACCGCGGTTTCGTGCGGTAGGAGTCATCAGCCGACCGGAATGGCGACCGGCGGGCGGTTTCGGGGGAACTCCATCCCCATCGCCGAAAACGATAATGCGCGCGGGGTCTGCGCGCAACCGGAGATCGGCCTTCCCACGAGCGAGAGCGGGGCCGGTGCCGCCGACCCCGCTCAGGGACTCAGTCACTCTCACGCAACTCGCTACGCACTCAATCGCAGACGCGCGTCGTCCTGCGAACCATGCCGTGCCGGGTCTCCTCGCGGGTCGTGACGGTTCGGCAGCGCTCGCCGCGATAGCGCGCGCGCTCGTAGCGGTCGCGGCGCTCCTCGCGGCGGATCTCGCGATCCACGCGGCGCTCATGGGGTGTGCGCGGGTCGACGCTCACGCCCCCTGGGCCGATATTGATCGATTGAGCATAGGCGCTGCCGCTGACGAGAAGGGCAGCGGCGATGCCAAGGGCAAATCGCTTCATCGAGTTTCCTCCGTTCCCGCCAGTAACCGTCACGATCGGAATTCGTTCCCGAGGCCGGGATCGCAGGTCAGTTCGCGGCCGGACGACGCCGTCGCCGTTGCAGCGCCCAAACGGCAAGGCGCGCCGGTTGCCCGGCGCGCCTTAAACGGTGGGCGGAATACGATCGTCTCAGTGCAGGATCTGGGAGAGGAAGAGCTTGGTGCGCTCGTGTTGCGGGTTCTTGAAGAACTCGTCGGGGGTGTTCATCTCGACGATCTGGCCGGCGTCCATGAAGATGACACGGTCGGCGACCTGGCGGGCGAAGCCCATCTCATGGGTGACGCAGAGCATGGTCATGCCCTCGTCGGCCAGCGAGACCATGGTGTCCAGCACCTCCTTGACCATTTCCGGGTCGAGCGCCGAGGTCGGCTCGTCGAACAGCATGATCTTCGGGCTCATGCACAGCGAGCGGGCGATCGCCACGCGCTGCTGCTGGCCGCCCGAGAGCTGGCCGGGATACTTCGCGGCCTGCTCGGGAATCTTGACGCGCCGGAGATAGTGCATCGCGATCTCCTCGGCATCCTTCTTGGGCATCTTCTTCACCCAGATCGGCGCGAGCGTCAGGTTCTCGAGGATCGTCAGATGCGGAAACAGGTTGAAGTGCTGGAAGACCATGCCGACATCACGGCGGATCTCGTCGATCTTCTTGAGATCGTTGGTGAGCTCCGTTCCGTCGACGATGATCTGGCCTTTCTGGTGCTCCTCCAGCCGGTTGATGCAGCGGATCATCGTCGACTTGCCCGAGCCGGACGGGCCGCAGATGACAAGCTTCTCGCCGCGCTCGACCTTCAGGTTGATGTCGCGCAGCACGTGGAACTCACCGTACCACTTGTTGACGCCGATCATCTCCACCGCCGTCGCCGTCTTCAGCGAGGTCGGCTTCAACGCCGCGGGGCGGGTGCCGGTCGTGGTTTCTGCCATTGCCATGGTGATGGTTCCTCTCAACGTTTTTGGCCGGCAGCGAGGCGCTTCTCGACGGCGATCGAGTATCGCGACATGCCCCAGCAGCACAGGAAATAGAAAAGTGCGGCGAATGCATAGCCCGTCGTGCGGGTCGTAGGCGTCGCCCAGGTCGGGTCGACCAGCGTCGCCTGGATCGTGTTCAGGAAGTCGAAGATGCCGACGATGGTCACCAGCGTCGTGTCCTTGAACAGCCCGATGAAGGTGTTGACGATGCCGGGGATCACGATGCGCATCGCCTGCGGCAGGATGATGAGGCGCATCATCTGCCAGTAGCCGAGGCCGAGCGACATCGCGCCCTCGAACTGCCCCTTGGGGATGGCCTGCAGGCCGCCGCGGATGACCTCGGCCATATAGGCCGACGCGAACAGCGCGACGCCGATGAGCGGGCGCAGCAACCGGTCCGGCGAATACTCCTGCGGCACGAAGAGCGGCAGCATGGTGTTGGCCATGAACAGCACCGTGATCAGCGGCACGCCGCGGACGAACTCGATGAAGATCACAGACAGGAGCTGGATGATCGGCAGGCGCGAACGGCGTCCCAGGGCGAGGACCACGCCGAACGGCAGCGAGAAGACGATGCCGACCGCCGAGATGAGGAAGGTGACCATCATGCCGCCCCACAGACCGGTATCGACCCGCGGAAGTCCGATCTGCTCGTTCAGGACGCCGACCAGCCCGAAGATGACCAGCGCCATCAGGATCAGGATCTTGGGGCCGGCGAAGCGGCGCCACGGCGACAGGTCCTGTTCCGCCACCCGGCGCGGCGCCGAGGTCCAGACAGCCACGGACGGTACGAAGGAGGCAACGGCATAGACGACGGCCAGCGCGGCGCTGATCAACAGCAGCACGCGCAGCAGGCTTTCCGCCGTCGCGCCGCCAAGCAGCAGGATGAAGCCGCTGAGCGGGAGCATCACGAAGAAGAAGAAGGCTCCGAGCTTCTTCTGAGGCGCCTTGTTCCAGAGCAGCCAGGCCACGCCCAGCGCGAACATCACGAAGACGATATTGACACGCCAGCGCTCCGCCACCGGATAAGAGCCGTAGACGAAGTACTGAAAGCGGTCCGTCACATAGGGCCAGCAGGCTCCGACGGGCCGGCCGACCTTGTCGGCCAGGCAGGCCTCGCGGCTGGCGCCGGTCCAGACCGCGTCGATGATGTAGAACCGCACGAGGTCCTCCACCGCGACGACGACGATGTAGAGGCTGAGCAGCGTCAGGATCGTGCCGACCGGGCCGGAGAACAGGTTGGTACGGATCCAGGCGATCGGCCCCGCCACCGAGAGCGGCGCCGGCTGCTGCTGCAGGGTTTCGCGGCGAACAAAGCGGTTCGGAGCGTTTTCGAGAGTTGCATCGGTCATCGCTGCGCCCTCACCGTTCCACCAGCGCCATGCGCTTGTTGTAGATGTTCATCGCGAAGGAGGTGACGAGCGAGATCGTCAGGTAGACGGCCATGGTGATCGAGACCATCTCCACCGCCTGCCCGGTCTGGTTCAGAACCGTACCCATGAAGACCTGAGTGAGGTCCGGATAGCCGATAGCGACGGCCAGGGACGAATTCTTGACCAGGTTGAGGTATTGCGAGGTCAGGGGCGGGATGATCACGCGCATCGCCTGGGGGATGACGACCAGCTTGAGCGTCGGTCCCGAGCGCAGCCCGAGCGCATGGGCAGCCTCGGTCTGTCCGCGCGAGACGGCGAGGATGCCGGCGCGCACGACCTCGGCAATGAAGGCGGCGGTGTAGGTGGAGAGGCCGACCAGCAGCGCGACGAACTCGGGAAAGATCTGCACGCCGCCCGTCAGGTTGAAGCGGCCCTGCTGCGGATAGTCGAAGGACAGCGGCCGGCCGGTGGCGACGAAGACGATCAGCGGCAGGCCGACGACGAGGGCAAGCGCGATCCAGCCGTTGGGATACTGCTTGCCGGTCTTGGCCTGCTGGCCCCGCGCCCAGATGACGAAGGCGACCGCCGCCGCAATCCCGACGAGCAAGGCAATCACCACCGCCTCGAAGCCTGGCGCGAATTGCGGGCTGGGCAGAATGATGCCGCGGTTGTTCAGGTAGATGCTGCCCGGCAGATGGATCGAGTTGCGGGCATCGGGCAGCGGTTTGAGCACCGCATTGTACCAGAAGAACAACTGCAGCAGCAGCGGGATGTTGCGGATCAGCTCGACGTAGATCATCGCGAGCTTGGCGATGATCCAGTTGCCCGACAGCCGCGCCACGCCGACGGTGAAGCCGATGATCGTCGCCAGGACGATACCGATCGCAGCGACCAGCAGAGTGTTGAGCAGGCCCACGAAGAAGGCCTGACCATAGGTCGAGCCCGACGCGGAGAACGGAATAAGCTTCTGGTTGACGTCGAAACCTGCCGCGTTGTTCCAGAAGCCGAAGCCCGAGGCGATCTTCTGCGCACGCAGATTCTCGATCGCGTTCGAAGCCGCCGACCAGATCAGGAAGCCGACGACGGCCAGAAGGACGATCTGATAGACATAGCCGCGGATTTTCGGGTCGTAGAACAACGACGCCTTGCCCGGTGATACCGTTTCGGTCGGAATGCTCGACACCTGTTACGCCCTTCTGGTTTCGCTTGTTGAGGCCGGCGAGCCTGGGGCGGTGCGATTCCACCGAAGGCCGTTGAGTCCGGACCGATTGTCTGTTCTTGCCGTTTGCCGTCGATCATGCCGTGCCCCGCCGCGGCCACCGCGCGGGGCGACCATCACCCGAGCGGCGCCGGCTGCAACGGCGCTCGCCTCCGAGCCGGGCGCGGCTGCAGAGAATCCGGCCGCAACCGCAGCCATTCGCACGCGTGCTTCATCGTCATTCCCCTGTTGGAGCGGGTTCGTCCCGCTCTCGCTGCCTTCGTAGCAAATCGCGGACCACCCCTTCCGCGACCTGCCCCGTCGATCCTGCCGGGAAGCCCGCGGGCTCCCGGTCTTATTCTTTCGGTCTCGGCGCGCGCAGCATGCGCTCGCGCCGATCCCTATATGTCTTATCGCATCGGTTCTTTCCGAACAGCGGAATCCGCCTTCGGCCCGATGCCACACGGGATTTCAACGCACCGGCGGCGCGTAATGCAATCCCCCCTTGGTCCAGAGCGCGTTCAGGCCGCGCTCGAGCCCCAGCGCCGAACTCTTGCCGAGATTGCTCTCGAACGATTCCCCATAATTGCCGACATGGCTGACGATACGAAAGGCCCAATCGCGCGAAAGGCCCAGTGCTCCTCCGAAATCGCCTTCCGTCCCCATCAGGCGACGGGCTTCCGGATTTTCGGATGCGCGCATCGCCAGGGCGTTGTCGCGGCCGATGCCGAGTTCCTCGGCGTCCAGCATTGCGAAAAGCGTCCACTTGACCACGCCGAACCAGCGCTCGTCACCCTGCCTGACCACCGGCCCGAGCGGCTCCTTCGAGATCGTCTCGGGCAGGATCACATGCTCCTGCGGCTTAGCCAGCTTGGTTCGCTGGATCGCGAGCCCCGCCCGGTCATAGGCGTAGGCATCGCAACGGCCGGCGCCATAGGCGTCGACGGCCTCGTCGCCGCCGCGATAGGTGACGATCTCCCCCTGCAATCCGTGACGTCGGAAGAAATCCGCGACGTTCAGCTCCGTAGTGGTCCCCTGCTCGGCGCAGACCGTGGCGCCGCCCAGTTGCAAGGCCGACCCGATGCCGAGCGCCTTGCGCACCATGAAGCCCTCGCCGCCGTAGAAGTTGATCCCGGCGAAACGAAGCCCCAGCACCGTGTCGCGCGTCATCGACCAGGTCGAACTGCGTGACAGGAGATCGACCTCGCCCGTCTGCAAGGCGGTAAAACGGTCCTGCGAGGAAAGCGGCACGAAGGTCACCCGTGCCGGATCGTCGAAGATCGCGGCAGCGAGCGCCCGGCAGAGATCGACATCGAGCCCGGTCCAGTCGCCCCGGCTGTCGGGCATCGAGAAACCGGGCAGAGACGGAGCCACGCCGCAGCGGATCGTTCCCCGCTGCCTGACCTGCGTCAGCAGGTCGCCTCTTTCACCCGTCGCCATGGCCGCCGGGGCCAGCAGGGCCGAAACGGCCAGGGCAACGAACGAGGCTATCCCAGCAGTTCGCATGGCGAGACCGGCGGTTGCGACCGGCATGCGGTCGGCGTCGTCACGCCCTGCCCGCTGCGTCAGACCAGCCGCAAGGCGGGGCTCAGATGCGAGGAGGCGCCGGCGCGGCCGGCACCTCCTCCGGACCGGTTCAGCGAACCGGCGGAGCGTATTGCAGGCCGCCCTTGGTCCAGAGCGCGTTCTGGCCACGGGCGATCTTGAGCAGCGAGCCGGAGCCGACGTTGCGCTCGAAGGACTCGCCGTAATTGCCGACGAGCTTGACGATGCGGACGACCCAGTCGCCCGTCAGGCCGATCTGCTCGCCGAACTTGCCCTCGGTGCCGAGCAGGCGCTTGATCTCCGGGTTGTCCGACTTCACCTTCTCGTCGACATTCGCCTTGGTGACGCCGAGTTCCTCGGCGTTCAGCATCGCGAAGCCGACCCACTTCACCAGATTGAACCACTGCGGATCGTTGTTGCGGACGGAGGGGCCGAGCGGCTCCTTCGAGATGATCTCCGGCAGAACGATGTGATCGTCGGGGTTGGCGAGCTTCAGGCGCTCGGCATACAGGCCCGAAGCGTCCGTGGTGAAGGCGTCGCAGCGGCCGGCGTCGTAGGCCTTGATGGTCTCGTCGGCGGTGGCGAAGGCGACGACCTCGTACTTCAGGTTGTTGGCTCGGAAGTAGTCGGCGAGGTTGAGCTCGGTGGTGGTGCCCTGCTGCGTGCAGACCGAAGCGCCGTTGAGCTGCAGCGCCGAGTTCACGCCCAGCTTCTTGCGGACCATGAAGCCCTGGCCGTCATAGTAGTTGACGCCGGTGAAGGCGATGCCGAGCGAGGCGTCGCGGGTCATCGTCCAGGTCGAGTTGCGGACCAGCAGGTCGACTTCGCCCGACTGCAGCGCAGTGAAGCGGTCCTTGGCGGAAAGCGGGATGAACTTGACCTTGCTCGGATCGTTGAAGATCGCCGCGGCGACCGCGCGGCAATAGTCGACGTCGAGGCCCGTCCAGTTACCCTGCGCGTCCGGCACGCCGAAACCGGCGAGGCCGGGGTTCGAGCCGCAGTTCAGGATGCCGCGCTGCTTGACCTGCGCGAGCGTCGCCTGCGCCGATGCACCCGTGGCGGAAATCGCAAGACCGGCCGCAGCGAAGAGGCCGGCTGCCAGAATTTTCTTCATCATTACTCTCCCATCGAAACAAGCGCTCCGGACAAGCCCGGAAAGCGCGTCAATCCGGTTCGCCGCCGGCGGCTCCCAACCGCTCCGTCGTTCCCAGCAATGAAAACGGCGTCCCCTTGGCCGAGTCGATTGCCAGAGCGACCCATGAGCGTCAAGCAACGGCCATCCGCCGAAACCGCCTCTTGTTCGCCACATTCATCACATGCGAGTTTGCCGGAGTGGTCAAGTCTGGCCGCAGCCTGTCCCGCTCCAGTCCCGCCGGTTCCATGAAAAAGCTGCCTTCTTCCGAATTCGCCCGCCTCGGAACGCGGACCCGCCTCGCCCTCGCGGGCCGCGACCCCAGCGACAGCTACGGCTTTGTCAATCCTCCTATCGTACGGGGGTCGACAGTCATCTATCCGAACACCGAGGACTTCCTCGCCCGCAAGGCGCGCTACACCTACGGCACGCACGGCAACCCGACGCTCGACGCTCTGGAGGCCGCCGCCAACACCATCGAGGGCGGCGCGGGCGTCGTGGTGACGCCGTCGGGGCTCCTCGCCTGCACCCTGCCCTTCCTCGCCTTCCTGTCGGCGGGAGATCACGTCCTGGTGACCGACAGCGTCTACCGGCCGACGCGGAACTTCTGCGATTCCATGCTGACCCGCATGGGCGTCGAGGTCAGTTATTACGACCCGCTGGTCGGAGCCGACGTCGCCGAGCTGTTCAAGCCGAACACCAAGGCGGTCTGGACGGAGGCGCCGGGTTCGCAGACCTTCGAGATGCAGGACATCCCGGCCATCGCCAAGGCTGCGGCGGCGCGCGGAATCCTGACGATGATGGACAACACCTGGGCGACGCCGCTCTATTTCGACAGCCACGCATTCGGCGTCGACATCTCGGTGCAGGCCGGCACGAAGTACTATGCCGGCCACTCCGACGTGCTGATCGGCACGGTCTCGGCCCGCACGCCGGAGCTCTACCAGACGCTGCGCAAGGGCTGGGAGCAGCTTGGCATCATCGTGGCGCCGGAGGATGCCTTCCTGACGCTGCGCGGCATGCGGACCATGGCGATCCGCCTCAAGGAGCAGATGCCGGCCGGCATCGAGATGGCGAAGTGGCTGCAGGCCCGTCCGGAGATCGCCCGCGTGCTACATCCGGCGCTGCCGGAGGATCCGGGCCATGCGATCTGGAAGCGAGACTTTACCGGAGCCTCCTCGCTCTTCGCCGTCGAGTTCAAGCCGGTCTCGATGAAGGCGGTCGCCGCCATGCTGGACGGGCTTTCGCTGTTCGGCATGGGCGCCTCCTGGGGCGGCTATGAGAGCCTCGTCCTGCCCTTCGACTGCCGCGCCTACCGCACCGCGACCACGCCCGGCTTCAACGGCCCGACGGTGCGCATCCATATCGGCCTGGAGAACCTGGACGATCTCAAAGCCGACCTGGAGGCCGGCTTCGCCCGTCTGAAGGCAGCGGGCTGAATCGCAGCGCCGACGCATGGCGCCGCAAACGGGCAGGCCTCGACCGAGCGTTTGCCCGCAGCCACGCCTGGGCCTTCGCCTGCCTATGCGCGCGCTAGCTCGTAATCGCGCCCGAGCAGCTTGGCGAGCTGCTTCAGCCGGCCCTCGACGCGCTCGCTCGCCAATGCGGCGAGGTCCTCGGGCAGGCGCAGCACCAGCCGCCGGTCGACGCATTGCGCCGGGATGCGCGGCAGGATGCCGGCCATGCCGGCGGAGAGCAGATAGGCAACGCGGAAGATCGCGGCGATCAGCACCGCGCTCTCGAACAGGGACGGCTGCAGCAGCGTCCTGAGGGCGCCGGCCGCCGGCGAGGAGGCCTTGAGCCCGGCATAGCGGTGGAAGATCGCGATGGCGAGAAAGGCCCGGCTGACATGGTCGATGCCGGTAAAATAGGCGTGGGCGATGACGTTCATGCTCTGCTCGCCGCGATAGTCGGGATGGGCGCGCCAGCCGATGTCGGAGAGCAGGCAGACGGCTTCGATCAGCCGGTCCGACGGCCGCTCGCCGGCAAGCTCTGCGGTCTCCAGAATGCTCCGGGTCCAGGCGACCAACTCGGCGGCGTGGCGTGGATCGCGGGCGCGCAGCAGGTTGTAGTCGCGGGCCGATTGCAACAGCGGATCGGCCGCCCGCTCCTCCGCCGGGAGTTGCTCGTGCAACAAGCCCTCGCGCACACCCTGCGCCGAGATGACGATGTTGCCGGGCTTGCCGCGCTTGATCAGCTCGTCCAGCACCAGCGCGCCATAGGCCAGCAGTGGACGCCGCGCCGAGGAGACGGCGTCGATGGCGTCTAGCACGGAGGCGTCGGCGCGCTCCACGAGCTTGACGAAGTCGGCCGCGTCCTTCGGCGGGATCGTGTAGCCGTGCATGACGTTGAGCGGATAGTTCGCGCGGCGCTGGTGCAGGGTCGCAAGCGCGCGCCAGGTGCCGCCCACCGCGTAGAAGTCGCGCCCTTTCATGGCAGCGAGCTGGGGCAGCTTGTCGAGCTCGTCCCTGACGATTTTCTCGGCCGCCTTGAGCGAGCCCTTCGAGCGGTCGAGCAGGGCAAGACCGCCGAGCGGGACGCTGGCCCCGGGCCCGACCTCGCCATCCTTCACGGAAATCAGCTCGAGGCTGCCGCCACCAAGGTCGCCGACCACGCCGTCGGGGGCATCGAAGCCGGAGATCACGCCAAGACCGGAAAGTACTGCCTCGCGCCGGCCCGAGATCAGCTCGATCGGCTGGCCGATCGCCTCCTCGGCCCGGGCGATGAAGTCCGGCCCGTTCTCGGCGTAGCGCGCCGCCGCGGTGGCGATGACGCGGATCTCGCCGACATGCATCGCCTCGCAGAGGATGCGGAAGCGCACCAACGCGGCGATCGCCTTCCCGATGGCGTCGTCGGCCAGGCGGCCGGTGGTCGCGACCTGCCGGCCGAGACCGGCCATCTCCTTCTCGTTGAACACCTGCGAGGGCGCGCGCACCAGCATCTCGTAGACGACGAGACGAACCGAGTTCGAGCCGATGTCGACGATGGCGATGGTGTCGCCGAGCGCCAGCCGGCCCGGCGCGTGCTGCAGTTCAGGCCTTGCGGCCTCCCTTGCGGGAAAGGGCACGGGGGCTGGAGCTGGAGAGCGATTTTCCACGTCCGGACAGACTCGGGTTGGTCATGAAATAGTTATGCGCATTGAACGGTTCCTCGTTCGGCGCCGGGACGATGCGGCGGGAGCCGCCATCGGGCAGGATCGTCCAGCTCTGTTCGTTGTCGAGCAGGTTGGCGAGCATGATCTGATCCAGCAGTTGCTGATGCACGGTCGGGTTCAGGATCGGCGTCAGCGCCTCGACGCGGCGGTCGAGGTTGCGCGGCATCAGATCGGCGGAGGAGATGTAGACCTTGGCCTTGGCCGAAGGCAAGCCGTGCCCACCGCCGAAGGCATAGATCCTGGTATGCTCCAGAAAGCGGCCGATGATCGACTTGACCCGGATGTTCTCCGAAAGGCCGGGCACACCGGGCATCAGGCAGCAGATGCCGCGCACGACGAAGTCGATCTCGACGCCCGCCTGGCTGGCGTCATAGAGGGCGTCGATGATCTCGGGGTCAACGAGCGAATTGCACTTGCCCCAGATCGCGCCCTTGCGGCCCGCCTTCACATGGGCGACCTCCTCGGCGATGTCGGCGAGCAGCCGCTGCTTCAGGCTGGTCGGCGAGACCGCCATGCGTTCCAGGCCAGCGGGCTCGGCATAGCCGGTGATGAAGTTGAAGATGCGGGCGACGTCCTGCGCGATCACCGGATCGGCCGTGAAGAAGGACACGTCGGTATAGATGCGCGCCGTGATCGGATGGTAGTTGCCGGTCGCGATATGGCAGTAGCTGACGAGTTGGCAGGCCTCGCGCCGCACCACCAGCGATAGCTTGGCGTGGGTCTTGAGCTCGATGAAGCCGTAGACGACCTGGACGCCGGCGCGCTCCATCTCCTTGGCCCAGCGGATATTCGCCTCTTCGTCGAAGCGCGCCTTGAGCTCGACCAGTGCGGTAACCGACTTTCCCGCCTCTGCAGCCTCGGTCAGCGCCTTGACGATCGGCGAATTGGCCGAGGTCCGGTAGAGCGTCTGCTTGATCGCGACCACGTTGGGGTCGCGCGCCGCCTGCTGCAGGAACTGCACGACGACGTCGAAACTCTCATAGGGATGGTGGACGAGCAGGTCCTTCTGGCGGATCGCGGGGAAGCAGTCGCCGCCGTGCTCGCGGATGCGCTCGGGGAAGCGGGCGTTGTAGGGCTTGAACTTCAAATCCGGCCGGTCGACGCCGACGAGCTGCGAAAGCTCGTTCAGGCCAATCATGCCGTTGACCTCGACGACCTCGTCGCTGTCGACCTTAAGCTCGCGCACGATCAGGCGGCGCAGATGGTCGGGCATGCCGGTCGAGAGCTCGAGCCGGATGACGACGCCGAGCCGACGCTGCTTCAGCATCGTTTCGAAGACACGGACGAGGTCCTCCGCCTCCTCCTCGATATCGAGGTCGGAGTCACGGATGATCCGGAACGAACCGGCGCCCTTCACCTCGTAACCCGGGAAGAGCTTGGCGATGAACAGCGAGACCGCGTCGTCGAGCGCGATGAAGCGGTGCAGCCCTTCGCGCGCCAGATCCGGCAACTCGATGAAGCGATCGATCTTGGTCGGCACGCGGATCAGGGCGTCGAGCTGGCGGCCGTCGCTCTTGCGCTCCAGCGCGAGAGCCACGGTAAAGCCGAGATTCGGGATGAAGGGGAAAGGATGCGCCGGGTCGATCGCCAGCGGCGTCAGCACCGGGAAGATGTAGTTGAGGAAGTAGTCCTCCAGCCAGATCCGGTCCTGCGAACCGATATCGCCGGGCCCGAGCAGATGGATCCGGTTCTCGTGCAGGTCCCGCCGCAGCTCGACCCAGCGTGCCTGCTGGTCGTCGGTCAGGGCCGAGACCGCCTGACCGATCGCGACGAGCTGCTCCGCCGGCGTCAGACCATCCTGGCTGCGGGTGACGACGCCGGCCTTGAGCTGCTCGCGCAGGCCCGAGACGCGGACCATGAAGAATTCGTCGAGGTTGTTGGCGGAAATCGAGAGGAAGCGCAGCTGCTCGAGCAGAGGGTGGCTGCGGTTCGACGCCTCCTCCATGACGCGGCGATTGAACTGCAGCCAGGACAATTCGCGGTTGACGAAGCGCCCGGGCTGGCGGCGAAGCGGCAGGGCGTCCCCATCCGCCATCGCCCTCTCCGCCATGTCGGGCGTCTCGGCCGCGATCTCCGTGGTCATGCGCTTCGCCCGTGTCCTGCTCGTCCTGGTCATGGCTGGTGTTGAATCCATCCTAGCGTGACGGTTCGATGACAGTGACAGGTTTTCGTGCGACGTTTCCATGTTCGCGCCGGCGACGCATTCAGCCGGCCTCCTGCGGAAACAGCTCGGCGAGCACCTCCTGCACCAGCAGACGGGTGACGCGCCGGCCGCGCTCCAGCGCCAGCCGGTCGAGCCGGTCGACCACCTGCCGCGCCGCGGCGAAGGAACGCTCCATCCTCAGCGCGAGCGTTTCGATCACGGCGGTATCGACCACGAGCTGGCGGTCGATGAAGAGCTTGACCAGGACTGCGCGCAGCAGGCCGTCATCCGGGGGCTCGATGGTCGCGCTTGGCGCCAGCCGCAGGCGCGAGAGCAGATCCGGCACCGTCAGGCCCCAGAGATCGGGCGCGGTGCGTGCCGTCAGCAGCAGGTGGCCGCCTCGCGCCTTGACCGCGTTCATCAGGTGGAACAGGGCCGGCTCGTCGAAGCGACCGGCATCGCAATCTTCGATGACCAGCGCCCCGCCCGAGACGAGATGCGCGACCTTATCGTCCGCGAGCTCGCGGGCGGAGATTGTCCAGGCATGGGCCATCCGGGCCCAGATCGCGGCAAGATGGGTCTTGCCGGCGCCTTCCGGACCGGTCAGGCGCAGCCATGCCTCGGGCCAGCGCGGCCAACTCTCGACCAGCCCGTAGGCCGCTTCGTTGGAGGGACCGACGAGGAAGTCCTCGATGCCGTGGCGGCTGTCGAGCGGCAGGTCGAAGGCGAGCTGGCGCGGGCGCGAAGGCGCATCGGACATGAAAGGTTCAGCGCTCGAGGTCGATCTTCACTTCAATCCCCTTCGGCCGCGGCGGCTCGATGCCGCGGTAGAGGTTGCTTGCCAGATATTGCCGCAACGCAAACCGGCAGAGCACCCCGATGACCGCCGCGAGCGGCACCGCCAGCAGCAGCCCGACGAAGCCGAAGAGCGTGCCGAAGGCGAGCAGCGCGAACATCAGCCAGACCGGATGCACGCCGATCGAGTCGCCGACGAACTTCGGCTGGAAGATGTTGCCTTCGAGGAACTGGCCCACGAGGAAGACGCCCAAGGCCGCGAGGGGCCACGTCCAATCCGGCCAGAACTGCACGATCGCGACCCCGACCGACAGCACGAGGCCGGTGAGCGAGCCGACATAGGGAATGAAGGAGAGGAAGCCCGAGATGATGCCGATCAGGGCGCCGAAATTGACACCGACGACGCTGAGGCCGATGGCGTAGAAGGTGCCGAGCAGCAGGCAGACCAGCGCCTGGCCACGCAGGAAGCCGGCGATCGCGGTGTCCATTTCGCGCACCAGGCCGCGAATCGTCTCGCGGTGATCGCGCGGCAGCCAGGTATCGACGGTCGCGACCATGCGGTCCCAGTCGACCAGCAGATAGAAGGCGATGACCGGAGTCAGCACCAGCAGCGAGAAGACGCCGACGATCGCGGTGCCGCCGGTCCAAAGCGACTGCAGCAGGCCGCCGACCCATTTCGTCGCCTGGCCCACGAGGTCGCCGAGCGAGCTCTGGGCCTGCTTGGCGAGATCCCCGCCGCCGAAGCGCTCGAGCCAGGGAGCCCCCTTCTCGAGGACGAGCGTCTGGAGCTTCGCCGCATCCTCCGGCAGTCGCGCGACCAGGCCGGCGAGCTGCTGGCCGAGCAGCGGTACGAGCAGGATCAGCACCAGCGCGAAGATCAGGATCGCGACGACGAGGATGACGATGGTGGCGGCCAGCCGGCTCAGCCCCACGCGCTCGAGCCGGTCGGCGAGCGGGTCAAGCAGATAGGCCAGCGCCAGCGCCGCGATGAAAGGCAGCAGAATGTCCCTGAGCAGCACCAGGAACAGCACGAAGACGATCAGGGAACCCAGCCAAAAGCCGATCTGGCGCTGCAACGTCATTCATCAGCCTCTTCGCGTCTCCGACTGGGGACGCTCAACTCTATAGTTGGTCCGCCGGTTCCGGGCCAGCAATGGCGGAAGCGCTCATCCGGCCATGTGTCGCAGCCAGAAGGCGAGATAGGCCGCCATCGAGCCCAGCGTCAACACGGCCACGATCAGCTCGCCGACCGCGCCGGCCTGCCCCGGATCGACCCCGAAGGCGCGCGAACCCAGCGCCAGCGCGGCGAAGGCGATCTGGGCGGCGGTGTTGAGCTTGCTGACCGCGAAAGGCGCGATCGTCAGCGGGCGCGCGAGCAGCCAGGAGAGCAGCACCGCGGCCACGATCATGATGTCGCGCGCCGCGACCAGGACGACGAGCCAGATCGGGATCGCCCCGACGATGGCGAGCGTGATGTAGATCGAGACGATCAGGGCCTTGTCGGCGAGCGGGTCGAGCCAGGCGCCGAGCTCGCTCGCCATGCCGCAGCGCCTGGCCAGGAAACCGTCGACGGCGTCCGACACCCCGGCCACGACGAAGACGATGAAGGCGGCCTCCCAACGCGCATTGACGATCATGACGATGACGAGCGGCACCAGGAAAAGCCGCGCGATCGTGATCAGGTTCGGGATCGTCATGACGGAGAGCTTCGCTCAGAGCGAGATCGAGCGCCAGCGCCCGCGACGCAAGGGGGGCATCGACGGGAAACGCCGGTCGACCGGGGCATCATTACCCTGCAAAACCGCCCAAACGCCTTGCCACGGCGGGCGCGCTTGCCTATCGCTCGCGCGAGCAGGAACAAAGGCGAGACGGCAATGAGCAAGCCCGGCGCGAACGGACTGACCTATGCGCAGGCAGGCGTCGATATCGACGCCGGCAACGCCATGGTCGACCAGATCAAGCCGCTGGTGCGGGCCACCCGCCGGCCGGGGGCCGACGCGGAGATCGGCGGCTTCGGCGGGCTGTTCGACCTCAAGGCCGCCGGTTTCAATGACCCGATCCTCGTCGCCGCCAATGACGGCGTCGGCACCAAGGTGAAGATCGCGATCGAGAGCGGGCTGCATTCGACGATCGGCATCGACCTCGTCGCGATGTGCGTCAACGACCTCGTCGTGCAGGGCGCCGAGCCCCTGCTCTTCCTCGACTATTATGCGACCGGTAAGCTCGACCCGCAGGTCGGCGTCGAGATCGTGCGCGGCATCGCCGATGGCTGCCGCCAGGCCGGCTGCGCGCTGATCGGCGGCGAGACCGCCGAGATGCCCGGCATGTATGCCGATAAGGATTACGACCTCGCCGGCTTCGCCGTCGGCGCGGCCGAGCGCGGTACGCTGCTGCCGCGCGAAGACCTCAAGCCTGGCGACGTGGTGTTCGGCCTGCCCTCGTCCGGCGTGCATTCCAACGGCTACTCGCTGGTCCGCCGCATCGTGGCGCTCAGCGGGCTGAGCTGGGAGGCCCCCGCCCCCTTCGCCCCCGGCAAGACGCTGGCCGAGGCGCTGCTGGAGCCGACCCGGATCTATGTGAAGCCGCTGCTGCAGGCGCTGAAGGCAACCGACGGCATCAAGGCGCTGGCGCATATCACCGGCGGAGGCTTCCCCGACAACATCCCGCGCGTGCTGCCCGAAGGGCTCGGCGTCGCACTCGATCTGCCGGCGATCCCGGTTCCGTCCGTGTTCGGCTGGCTCGCGCAGGTCGGCGGCGTCGCCGAGCGCGAGATGCTGCGCACCTTCAATTGCGGCATCGGCATGGTCGTCGCCGCGCAAGCCGACAAGGCGGACGAGGTGCTCGCCGCGCTGAAGGCCGCCGGCGAGGCGCCGGTGAAGCTCGGCGAGATCGTGCCGGTCGCAGCCGGCGAGGAGCAGGTCAGCTACCGCGGCAAGCTCGCGCTGTGAGCATGACCGTCGCCCGCAAGCGCGTCGGGGTGCTGATCTCCGGGCGCGGCTCCAACATGGTCTCACTGGCGGAGGCAGCACGGGCGCCGGACTATCCGGCCGAGATCGCTCTGGTCGTTTCCAACATTCCCGATGTCGCGGGGCTGGAGCGGGCGCGCGGCTTCGGCATCGCCACGGCGACCGTCGACCATCGCCCCTTCGGCAAGGACCGCGAGGCCTTCGAGCGTGCCGTCGACGAACTCCTGCGCCTCAACCAGATCGACCTCGTCGTGCTCGCCGGCTTCATGCGTATCCTGACGCCCTGGTTCGTGGCGCGCTGGGAAGGGCGGATGATCAATATCCACCCGTCGCTGCTGCCCCTGTTCAAGGGCACGCATACGCACCGGCAGGCGCTTGAGGCCGGCGTCGCGGAGCATGGCTGCTCGGTGCATTTCGTCGTGCCGGAGCTCGATGCCGGGCCGGTGATCCTGCAGGCGAAGGTGCCGGTCCTGCCCGGCGACGACGAGGACAGGCTGGCGCAGCGCGTCCTTGCCGAGGAGCACAAGCTCTATCCGGCGGCGCTGGCGGAGGTCGCCTCCGGTCGCGCCAGGCTCGAGGCCGGCGCCGTCATCCGCGGCTGAGCGGAGCCGCGCTCGCCGCAGGGCTGCATCTGCCCTCCCTCGCGCTTGCAGCGCTCCCACTCCTCCTTGGCGCGCTCCTCCTCCTTCTGCCAGCGGCGGAAGAGATCGGCGCGGCGAGCGGGATAGCGCTCTTCCAGCGCGACCAGCCCGGTCATACGGTCGGTACGGAAATGGCGGAAGGCCTGCCTGAGCTCGCACCAGGCGATGACGATGCGCACCCGCTCGTAGAAGGTCATGCCGATCGGCCAGATCATGCGCTGCGTGGCATGGCCGCTCTCGTCGCTGTATTCGATCGAAAGCTTGCGGCCGTTGCGGATCGCCGCACGCACGGCCGCGACATCGACCTGATCGGCCGGCACGTCGCCGGGATAGGACGCCGCGAACAGCGCCCCGTCGAGCAGGATCGGCCGCAGATGCGGCGGCAGCACCGCCGCGACCTTGCTGACCACATCCTCGGCTGCGCGGGCGAGCACCGGGTCGGCCCGCTCGCTGAGCCAGCGCATCCCGACCAGCACCGCCTCGATCTCGTCCGGAGAGAGCATCAGGGGCGGCAGGTCGAAACCGGCGTCGAGCACATAGCCGATGCCGGCCTCGCCGCGCACGGGCACGCCCTGGCGCACAAGCGCGCCGATGTCGCGGTAGACCGTGCGCACGGAAACGTCGAGCTCGGAGGCCAGCGTCTCGGCTGTGACGGGGCGCCTGCGGCGACGCAGGCTCTGGATCATGTCGAGCAATCGTTCGGCGCGCTGCACGGCGACGTCCCCCTACCCGGATCGAAGCGGCTGACGGAGACCACGTATCCGATCAGATCGCGTCGCAATCCAACCAGCACGTGCTCGAGTGACCGCAGGATGGCCTCATCGGGTTGACAGTTTCTGTCAGGAGCGTGTCAGCAGCAAGGCGGGACGCAGGTGACGTCGTCGACATGGACGCCAATGATCCTGGTCGGCGCCGCTTGCGCGGCTCGTCCGGGATCACTCGGGAATTCCACAGAACGCGTAAAGCTGGCGGGCCGCTCAGAACGGCCGTTTCAGCTTGCACTTATCGATGAACTGCAGCCCCTTTTCGCGGGCCGAGTCGTTGAAGTAGCCAGTATCGCGGAAGGCCTGGATCTCGTCCTTGCTCATCGCATCGACCGTGCCGGACGCGTAGCAGCTGCAGGGAGAATGCACGGCCTCGCGCGTCGTGTTCATCAGCCGGGACTGGGTGACCAGGCAGGCGTCGAAGGCGCGCAGCTTGATCATGTAGGGCGTCAGGTTCTTCGCCGTCGGATCGGGCGGCGGCAGGGCCGTCGAGCTGCTCGCGGCATGAGCCGAGACACCCAACAGCACAGAGAACCCACCGGCCAGAACGACCGCACCCAACCGCCGCATCATCATGACTTGCCCGTCCTTCGCCAAGGGGCCGCCGCATGGCTCCCGGCACTGCCCCGTTCCCGCATGACACAGATGCCTGAAAGGTCAAGGGGTTCAAAAGACACGCCTTCCCGATTTGCATCGTCCCGTTGCGCAGCGCACCATCGGCGGGGACGTCAGGTGAGCGCCGGAGTCTCGGCCGGGTCCGGGGAGCGACAGGCCGCAAGGTCTCGTCAACGCTAACCCCCCCTTAACGGTCTTGTTTCAGATTGCCCGCATTCCTTCTGCCGGTGGCGCCGTCGCGTCGGAGTGTTTGGATCATGCGTTGCGTTGCGTACCTGGCTGGCCTTGCGGCCTGCCTTGCCCTGTCGTCTCCCGAGCGCGCTTTCGCGCAGTCGAACGACTACACCCAGCTCACCTCGCCGCAATCGGCACAGAACTGGTATCTGACGGTGGGCGCGGGGCTGCGCTACCAGCCGGACTATACCGGCTCGGACGACTATATCTTCCGGGCGCGGCCGATCATCTCGCTCGGCCGGGGGTTGAAGAGCACCTGGTGGAGCGCCGAAGACGACGCCATGCTCAGCATCGGCGTCTTCTCCGGACAGGGCTGGCGCATCGGCTTCTCGGGCGACCTGCTCTGGAAGCGCAGCGCCAAGGTCAACCCGGCGCTGGTCGCAGTGCCGGCGACGAAGTTCGGCGGCGAGGCTGGCGGGTTCGTCGAGTTCTATCCGACCTCCTGGCTGCGCGCCCGCGCCGATCTGCGCCGCGGCATCGTCGCGCATGACGGCGTCGTCGCCGACCTGAAGCTCGACGCCTTCACCAATCTCGGCTCCTGGACCTTCGGCATCGGCCCGCGCATGCGCATCGCCAGCGCCGACTATATCCGGACCTATTTCGGCACCAGCGGCGCCATGCCCGGAACCGGCGGGCTGCTGCAGCGCTTCAACGCCGGCCTGCACTCCTACGGCGCGCTGGCGCAGGCGACCTATCACTGGTCTGACCGGTTCCAGACCACGACCTATCTCGAGTACAAGCGCCTGACCGGCGATGCCGCCCGCTCGCCGATCGTGCGGCCCTTCGGCTCCCGCAATTCGCTCACGATCGGCATTTCGGCGAGCTACTCCTTCGACACCGGGTCGAACTACTCGCTGGGCTTCTGAGGATCGGCGGGGGCCGTCAGGCCCCGCATGGGCGGGACTCAGGGATCAGTGCAGCGGCTTCGCGGCCTGCCCGGAAAGACCACATCTCTCGTGAAACCAAAAAGGCGGGCCGATCGGCCCGCCTTTCTGCTTTTTCAGCGTGGCTGAACTCAGCCGACGATCTCGTTGCCCGCGAAGAACTGAGCGATCTCGACGACCGCAGTCTCTGGCGCATCCGAGCCGTGGACCGTGTTCTCGCCGACCGACTGGGCGAAGAGCTTGCGGATCGTGCCCTCGGCGGCGTTGGCCGGGTTGGTGGCGCCCATGACGTCGCGATATTTGGCGATGGCGTCCTCGCCTTCGAGCACCTGCACCACGACCGGGCCGGAGGTCATGAACTCGACGAGCTCGCCGAAGAACGGACGCGCGGAGTGGACCGCATAGAAGGTCTCGGCCTGGGCCTTGGTCATCTGGATGCGCTTCTGCGCGACGATGCGCAGGCCGGCCTTCTCGATGACCGCGTTGACCGCACCGGTCAGGTTGCGCTTCGTCGCGTCGGGCTTGAGGATGGAGAAGGTACGCTGGACAGCCATCGAAAGATCCTTGGAAGGGTCGAATAAGGAAACGCGGCGCGCTTATAGCCGCCGCCTTCGCCCCCCACAAGGCTTGCTCCGCGTGGCGCATATCGGGGGCAGCGGCAACCGGAAATGCCGAGCCAGCTGATCGATTTCGTGCTAGGATCATTTCTTGACGACAAGGAGCCGATCCATGGTTGCCATCACGCTCGTCTTCGCAGGTTGCCTCGCGCTGCTCTGCCAGTTGCTTCAGGTCACACCGGAATCCATCACCAAGGACCGCAGGGGCAACATGCCGCCGCCCTCCGGCGGCGTCGCGGCCTTCTGATCGGCGCATTCGCGCCGTCCTCCGGCACTTCCCAGCGCGGCGCTCAGTGCCGCGTCAGGAAAGCGCGGGCCTCGCGCAGCGCCTTAGCGATCTCGTCGCGATTCATCTCGAGCGCCAGCTCCTGCCGATGCGCCGCCGCCCGGGCGCTGCCGCGAGCGAAGGCGATGTTGAACCAGGTCTGCGCCTTGACCAGGTCGACGGCTCCCGCCCGCCCCGAAGCATGCATCAGCCCGAGCTCGCAATAGGCCTCGGCCGATACCTCCACTGGTGCAACCAGCGAAGCGGGGATCGCGCTCATCTCCATGCGTGCCATGATTGAACCCACCCTGTTTGTCGTTGCCGGCCGGCCACCCGTCCAAGGTCCCGACCGATGAGGCCAGAGTGGCCGCGACCATTAAAGCGCGAGCTAAATTTTGCGATGAATCGAGTCTCAACGAGACGTAATCGCCAAGTTAAGGCAACGCTGCGTTTACGACAAAAATCCGGAAACCCTTTTCTTTTCAATAGCCTGCCGGCCGCCGCCGAAACGCGGCGTTGAGAATGGATTCACCCTGGTCGGCGGAAGCCGCGGCAAGCGCTGCCGTTGCGGCATCTTGGACAGCGGCACGGATGAGGCTATGGTTCATATATAAACCATAACGGCCGGACGGCCGAGAAGGAGGACGGGATGGCAAGGAGAGTGGCTTTCGGCCTGGCAGGGATCACGGCTCTGGTTCTGGTCGGCGGCATCGCCGGCGCTTCGGCGCAGGAGGTGCTCGGCGTCTGGGAACGCGACACCGGCGCCTCGCGCGTGCGCTTCAGCAAATGTGGCGACGCCCTTTGCGGCACGATCTCCTGGCTCAAGGATCCGAACGGACCGGCGAAGGTGGGGCAACGCATCTTCTTCGACATGAAATCCGGCGGCGCCAACAAGTGGAACGGCAGCGCCTTCAACCCCGAAGACGGCAAGACCTATTCGGGCACCATGACGCTCTCCGGCACTTCGCTGACAACGGCGGGCTGCGTCCTGGGCGGGCTGATCTGCCGCTCGGTGAAGTGGTCCAGGACTGACTGAGGCAGGAGCGGGCCCTCCAGGCCTCTACCGGAGCTGTCCCCACCGCCGCGCCAGGTGCCTGCCCTGCCAGCGCTCCGCCCGACCAAGCGGCTGTCGCGAGGCATCGTGCGGCCCGGCGGGATGGCTCGACATGCGACATCGGAATTCGGCACGCGGCCGGAACCGCGCGCCGCCCGCCCAGCGCATCCCCTCGGTATCGCCGGACCGAACCCCGCAGGTGGAGCCTCGACGGGGCTTTCGGTCCGGCTTCGCAGCGCCTCAGCGTGCCTTCTGGCCGAAGAGAACAGCCTTCTGCTCCGGCGGGTTGATGCCGGCGGGCGTGCGCAACTCCTCGCCGACCTTGAGGCCGCGGGCGACGGCGGGACGAGCCTGCATCGTCTCGATCCAGCGGCCGACATGGGGGAACTGCTTGATGTCCTGACCCTGCCGTTCCCAGCCCCGGGCCCAGCCGATGCAGGCCATGTCGGCGATGGAATAGTCCCCGCAGATATACTCGCGCCCCTCGAGGCGCCTGTTCAGCACGCCGTACAGGCGGTTGGCCTCGTTGGTATAACGCTCGATGGCATAGGGTACCTGTTCGGGCGCATAGAGCCGGAAATGATGGGTCTGGCCGAGCATCGGGCCGAAGCCGCCCATCTGCCAGAACAGCCATTCGTCGACTTCGACGCGGCCGCGCTCGTCCTGCGGATAGAACTTGCCGGTCTTGCGACCGAGATACTGGAGAATGGCACCGGACTCGAAGACGGAGATCGGCTTGCCGTCCGGCCCGTCGGGATCGACGATCGCCGGCATCCGGTTGTTCGGCGAGATGGCGAGGAAGTCCGGCTTGAACTGATCACCCTTGCCGATATTCACCGGGACGATGGTGTAGGGCAGCCCGCATTCCTCGAGCATGATGGTGATCTTGGTGCCGTTCGGCGTCGGCCAGAAATACAGGTCGATCGGCTTGGCGGGGGCTTGCGACATCGTTCGCTTCCTTTCAGGCGCAGCGTTTCGCCGGGAAACCTAAGCAGCAAGCAGAGCGGCAGGAAGAGGCCAGGCCCGCCCTCAGCGGAACCGCGCCATGTCCTGCCCGCGTGTAACCTTTCGCGCTTCAGAGCTGCTTCTTGAAACCCTCGTGGCTCTGGTCGAAGCCGAGATTGCGGTAAAAGCGATGCGCGTCGATGCGGGCCTTGTTCGAGCTCAGCTCGACCAGGCCGACGCCGTTCTCGCCCGCGAAGGCGAGCGCATGGCGGATCATCAGAGCGCCGATGCCGAGGCCGCGGCTTTCCGGCGCGACATGCACGCTCTCGATCTTGCCGCGTTTGCGTCCGCGCGCGACGAGACCCGGGATCAGCGTGACCTGGAAAGTGCCGACAACCTCCCCTGCCCGCTCCGCGACGAAGAGGGCATTGTCCCTGCTGGCGTCGATCTCGGCGAAGGCCTCGGCATAGCCTGGATGGCGGGCCTCGGTGGCGATTTCGTCCTGCGTCATCGTCTGCGTCGCGGCGCCGAGCATGATGAGCTCGGCGATGCGCGCGACATCGCCGGCCTGCGCACGACGGATGGTGATCTCGGTGGTAGTGACGGGCGTCCGGGTCATCGCTTCGGCTTTCGCGTGGGGCAGGAATCAGCGACGGCGGTTTACGCGACGAAGAGGCGCTTCGCCATCAGCAGCGTGTTGGGGGTGTCCTCGCGGCCGTCGAAACGGGCCTGACGCTGCAGGAAGAACCCCATGCGCTCGTAGAAGGCGATCGCCGGCTCGTTCTGGCTCTCGACCTCGAGCCGGGCGACCGGCGCCTGCGGGAAGCAGGCGAGCGCGACCTGCAGCAGGGTGCGCCCGATACCGACGCCCTGCCGGGCCGGCAGGACATAGAGCCGCGTCAGCAGGGCCGCGCCGTCGCGCTCCGGCCGCGCGGAGGCGGTCGCGACGATCTCCTCCCCTACCAGCCCGACGAGGAAGACGCCTTCCTCGCGGCCGAGCTGGCTGTGGAGGTTTTCCAGCGAATGCCAGGCATTGGTGATCTCGGCGACGCGCTGCCAGCCATAGATGCCGTCATAGGTGGCATGCCAGGTCTCGACCAAAAGCGCCCTCACCGCCGGGAGATCGGCGGCTTCGGCGTCGCGGATGACGAGATCGGCGGGCGTCACATGATCACTCGATGCCGAGCTTCTTCTTCAGGATCTCGTTGAGAGCCTGCGGGTTGGCCTTGCCGCCCGAGGCCTTCATCGCCTGGCCGACGAACCAGCCGAGCATGGTCGGCTTGGCCTTGACCTGCTCGACCTTGTCCGGGTTCGCCGCGATAATCTCGTCGACCGCCTTCTCGATGGCGCCGGTGTCCGTGACCTGCTTCATGCCGCGGGCCTCGACGATCTCGCGCGGATCGCCGCCTTCGGTCCAGAGGATCTCGAACAGGTCCTTGGCGATCTTGCCGGAGATGACGTTCTCGCCGATCAGGTCGACGAGGCCGCCGAGCTGCGTGGCCGAGACCGGCGAGGACGTCACGTCCTTGCCTTCCTTGTTGAGGCGGCCGAACAGCTCGTTGATCACCCAGTTCGCCGCGGCCTTGCCGTCCCGCCCCTTGGCTACGGCCTCGAAATAGTCGGCCTGGTCGCGCTCGGCGACGAGCACCGAGGCGTCATAGGGCGAAAGCCCGTAGGTCGCGATGAAGCGGGCCTTCTTGGCGTCCGGCAGTTCCGGCAGCGCGCCCTTCAGGCCCTCGACGAAGGCATCGTCGAATTCGAGCGGCAGCAGGTCCGGGTCTGGGAAGTAGCGGTAGTCGTGCGCCTCTTCCTTGGAGCGCATCGAGCGCGTCTCGCCCTTGCCGGGATCGTAGAGGCGGGTCTCCTGGTCGATGGTGCCGCCATCCTCGATGATGCCGATCTGGCGGCGCGCCTCGGCCTCCACGGCCTGGCCGATGAAGCGGATCGAGTTGACGTTCTTGATCTCGCAGCGCGTGCCGAGCGCATCGCCGGGCTTGCGCACGGAGACGTTCACGTCGGCGCGCAGGTTGCCCTTCTCCATGTCGCCGTCGCAGGTGCCGAGATAGCGCAGGATGGTGCGCAGCTTCGAGACATAGGCCTTCGCCTCCTCCGAGGAGCGCAGGTCCGGCTTCGAGACGATCTCCATCAGCGCCACGCCCGAGCGATTGAGGTCGACGAAGCTCATGGTGGGATGCTGATCGTGGATCGACTTGCCGGCATCCTGCTCCAGGTGCAGCCGCTCGATGCCGATGGTAATCTGCTCGGTCGGGGACAGATCGACGACGATCTCGCCCTCGCCCACGATCGGGCTCTTGTACTGGCTGATCTGGTAGCCCTGCGGCAGATCGGGGTAGAAATAGTTCTTGCGGTCGAAGACCGAACGGTTGTTGATCTGCGCATTGAGGCCCAGCCCCGTGCGCACCGCCTGGCGGATGCATTCGGCATTGATCACCGGCAGCATGCCCGGCATCGCGGCATCGACGAGACTGACATGTGCGTTCGGCTCGGCGCCGAAACCGGTCGAGGCACCGGAGAACAGCTTGGCGTTGGAGGTGACCTGGGCGTGGATCTCCATGCCGATCACGACTTCCCAATCCCCGGTCGCGCCCTTGATCAGCTTCTTGGGGTCGGCGGGGCGGACATGCGCGTTCATCTGGTCTCTTCCGGCTGAAATGGTCGTTTACGCGTTACGATGTCGGCGCGCATGCGGCAAGCATCCGTTGCTGCACGGAGGCATGTGCTACCGCTTCGATGGCGCGTGCCCCGTTGCGCTCCTGCAACCGGATGGCGGGAATGTGGCTTATCTGGCGCAATAAGACGCCAAATGACGGGTGATGGATCTTGACATTCGTCACTCCCACACCCTTCTTGCGCCCAAGGCCGCAAAACCGCCATGGTTGCGCCGGCCAGCTATTCGGAGTTTCCCCATGTCACGCAGCCGTTTCATCGGTCTGGTGCTCGCTGCCATCGCCGCCTCGGCCAGCCTTCCCGCGTTCGACGCCTCGGCCCAGGGCGCGCCCCCCGCCCCGCCGGTCCAGGTCGCGACCCCGCTTGCGAAGCGCGTCACCAACTGGGACGAGTACACCGGCCGCTTCGAGGCCAGCGAACAGGTCGAGGTCCGCGCCCGCGTCTCCGGCTTCATCGAGAGCGTTCACTTCCGTGACGGCGCCCTCGTCCAGAAGGGCGACCTTCTCTTTACCATCGATCAGCGGCCTTACAAACTGGCGGTCGACGTGGCGCAGGCCGACGTCGCCCGGGCCAAGGCCCAGGTCGAGCTGGCCCAGAACGAGGTCGAGCGCGCCGAGGGTCTGACGCAGAACCGCACGATCACCGCGCGCGACGTCGATCAGCGCCGCGCCAACCTGAACAGCGCGATCGGCACCCTGCAGGGAGCCGAGGCCACGCTGAAGAATGCGCAGCTCAACCTCGAATGGACCGAGGTGCGCGCGCCGCTCGCGGGCCGCATCTCGAACCGCCGCGTCGACCCGGGCAACCTGATCGCGGGCGGCCAGTCGGGCGCGACGCTGCTGACGACGATCGTGGCGGTCGATCCGGTCTACTTCACCTTCGACGTCTCCGAGGCCGATTTCCTGCGCTATGCGCGGATGGCCAACATGCGCGACAACGCCAGCCGCGATGCCGGCACGCTCGTCGAAGTCCGGCTGTCGGACGAGACGAAGTGGACGCGTAAAGGCAAGGTCAACTTCATCGACAACGCGGTGAACGCCCGCTCGGCCACCATTCGCGGACGCGCCGTCTTCGACAACAAGGATCAGTTCCTGACCCCCGGCGTGTTCGGGCGGCTGCGGCTCTTCGCGGGCGAGGCCGATGCGCTCCTGGTGCCGGATACGGTGATCTCCTCCGACCAGGCCCACAAGGTGGTGTTGACGATTGGCCCCGAGAACAAGGTCGTGCCGAAGATCGTCGAGCTCGGCCCGCTCAGCGAGGGCCTGCGCGTGATCCGCGCCGGGCTGACCGCACAGGACAAGGTCATCGTCGGCGGCAATGCCAACCCGATGGTCCGCCCGGGCGTCGCGGTCACGCCGCAGCCCGGCCAGATCAAGGTCGCGACCACGAACTGAACGGCCTCAGGGTCGCCCTGCCGGCCCGGCCACCGCACTTCGGGCGCCTGCGGGCGCCCGCCCGCCTTTTTCCGGACAGGAAGCTTCCATGTTCCGCTTCACCCATTTCTTCATCGACCGGCCGATCTTCGCCACCGTGCTCTCGGTGCTGCTGACGATCGCCGGCGCCATCGCGCTGCGCACGCTGCCGATCGCGGAGTATCCGGAGATCGCGCCACCCACGGTGTCGATCCGCGCCACCTATCCCGGCGCCTCGGCCGAGACGGTCGCCGCTACGGTGGCGACGCCGATCGAGCAGGAGGTGAACGGCGTCGACGACATGCTCTACATCACCTCGCAGTCGACCGGCGACGGCGTGGTGACGATCAACGTCGTGTTCAAGGCCGGCACCGACATCGACCAGGCGCAGGTGCTGGTGCAGAACCGCGTGTCGCAGGCCGAGCCGCGCCTGCCGCAGGATGTGCGTGCGCTCGGCGTCCAGGTGCGCAAGGCCTCGCCCGACTTCCTGATGGTCATCAACATGATCTCGCCGGACGGCTCGCGCGACCCGCAATACATCTCGAACTACGCCTCGCTCTATGTGAAGGACGTGCTCACCCGCGTCGACGGCGTCGGCGACGTCCAGGTCTTCGGCGCGCGCGACTTCTCGATGCGCATCTGGCTCGACCCGGCCAAGGTCGCGGCGCGCAACCTCACGGCCAGCGACGTGGTGGCCGCGCTGAGGGCAGCGAACGTGCAGGTCGCCGCCGGCGCGCTCAACCAGCCGCCGGCCAAGTCGAACGAGGCCTTCCAGCTCGCCGTCAACACGCTCGGTCGGCTCACCGACGTCTCGGAGTTCGAGAACATCGTCGTGCGCTCCGACGCCGATGGCGGCACGATCCGCGTGCGCGACATCGCGCGCGTCGAGCTCGGCTCGCAGGACTACACCACGAACGCCTATCTCGATAACAACAACACGGTCGCCATCGGCGTCTTCCAGCGCCCGGGCTCGAACGCGCTCGCGACGTCGGACGCGCTGATCTCGACCATGAACACCATGGCGAAGGATTTCCCGCCCGGGCTCGAACACCGCATCATCTACAATCCCACCGAGTTCATCGCGGAATCGGTCAATGCCGTGGTGCACACGCTGCTTGAGGCGATCATCCTCGTCGTCGTCGTGGTGATCCTGTTCCTGCAGACCTGGCGCGCCGCGCTTATCCCGATCGTCGCGATCCCGGTCTCGCTCGTCGGCACCTTCCTGATCATGAGCGGCGTCGGCATCTCGTTCAACACGATCTCGCTGCTGGCGCTGGTGCTGGCGATCGGCATCGTCGTCGACGACGCGATCGTCGTGGTCGAAAACGTCGAGCGCTACCTCGCCCAGGGCATGACGCCGGCCGAGGCCGCGCACAAGACCATGGACGAGGTCGGCGGCGCGCTTCTCGCCATCGCTCTCGTGCTCTGTGCCGTGTTCATCCCGACCGCCTTCATCAGCGGGCTTCAGGGCACGTTCTACCAGCAGTTCGCGGTCACCATCGCGGCCTCGACGGCGATCTCCTGCTTCGTCTCGCTGACGCTGTCGCCGGCGATGTCGGCGATTCTGCTGAAGCCCCACAAGCAGCATGACCCCAACGAGCGGCACGGTCTGGTCTACAGGCTCGGCGCGCCGGTCCGCTGGTTCTTCCACTATTTCAACGCCGGCTTCGACTGGCTGTCGCGGACCTATGGCCGCGTTACCTCACGGCTGATCCGGCTCGCTGTGATCCTGCTGATCGTCTATGCCGGCCTGATCGCGCTCACCGCGCAGCGCCTGATGCAGACGCCGACCGGCCTCGTGCCGCAACTCGACCGAGGCTACTTCATCGTCGCGATGCAGCTGCCGCCCGGCGCCTCCCTGCAGCGTACCGATGCGGTGCTGCGCAGGGCCAACGAGCTGCTGCAGTCGCGCCCCGGCGTGGCCCACACCGTGGCCTTCGCCGGCCTCGACGGCGCGACCTTCACCATCGCGCCGAATGCCGGCGTCGCCTTCGTCACGCTGTCGCCGTTCAAGGACCGCGAGAAGGAAGGGCTGACGACGCAGGGCATCCTGGCCGATCTGCGCCAGCAGATGTTCACGATCCCCGAGGCCTTCACCCTGGTGATCGAGCCGCCGGCGATTTCCGGCATCGGCAATGGCGGCGGCCTCAAAGGCTATGTGCAGGACCGCGGCGGGCGCGGGCTCGCCGCGCTCGAAGGCGCCGCCTGGACCGTTGCCGGCTCCGCCGCGCAGCTGCCCTTCATCGAGCAGCCCTTCACGCTGTTCTCGACGAAGACGCCGCAGATCTACGCCGATATCGACCGCACCAAGGCGGAAATGCTCGGCGTGCCGATCACCCGCATCTTCGAGACGCTGTCGATCTATATGGGCTCGGCCTACATCAACGACTTCAACCTGTTGGGCCGCACCTTCCGGGTCACGGCGCAGGCGGACAACCCCTTCCGCCTGACCACGCGCGACGTCGCCAGTCTCAAGACCCGCAACGCGGATGGCGAGATGGTGCCGATCGGTTCGGTCGCCGCCTTCCGCGACACGACCGGTGCCTATCGCGTGCCGCGCTACAACCTCTACCCGGCAGCGGAGGTGCAGCTCTCGATGAAGCACGGCTACTCGACCGGACAGGGCATCGCGGCGGTGGAGAAGATCGCGGCCGAGCGGCTGCCGGCGGGCTTCGGCTTCGAGTGGACCGAGATCGCGCTGCAGGAGAAGCTGGCGGGCAACACGGCGATCATCGCGTTCGGCCTTGCAGTGGTGTTCGTCTTCCTGCTGCTGGCAGCGCTCTACGAGAGCTGGCTGTTGCCGCTTGCGGTCATCCTGATCGTGCCGATGTGTATTCTGGCGGCGATGTTCGGGGTGAACTACGCCAATCTCGACCGCAACATCCTGGTCGATATCGGCCTGGTGGTGCTCGTGGGCCTGGCGGCGAAGAACGCGATCCTGATCGTCGAGTTCGCCAAGCAGGCGGAGGAGGAAGGCATGCACCGGCGCGATGCGGCCATCGCCGCGGCGCGGACCCGCCTGCGGCCGATTCTGATGACCTCGATGGCCTTCATTCTCGGCGTGTTGCCACTGACCATCTCGGTCGGCGCCGGCGCCGAGATGCGTCAGGCGATGGGCATCGCGGTGTTCTCGGGCATGCTCGGCGTCACCGTCTTCGGCCTGATCTTCACGCCGGTCTTCTACGTGATGGTGCGCTGGCTGGCGGAGCTGCGCGGCGGGCGTCGGAAGGCGGCCTCGGCGCCGGGCGATGCATCCGGCGCGCATGGCTGACCCGATCGCCGGGCGTCTCTCTCCATCCCGTCGGTGGGCATGGAATGGAAGGCCCCCCGACGAAGCCGAACAAGTAGAAGGGGCCGCGCAAGCGGCCCTTTTCCGTTTCGATCGTCGCTCTCAATGCCCGCTGAAGACGAGCAGCTTGATCGGCAGCACCGTCGCCTGGACCCGCAGCAGCAGCGCATGCACGAGGCCCACGGCATCGACGCCATGCAGCGCCATCTTCCGGAAGAAGCCGAGCTTTCCCGATTCGATCAGATCATGATTGTTGGAATAGGCGTTGGCGATGCAGCTGCTGCCGGGAACGACACCAACGAGGCCACCCTCGTAGAGCGGCTCCAGATAAGCGAGGATCGTTCCGGGCTGCCTCACCTGCTGGGCATCGACCAGCAATTCTCCGCCGCGGAACTGCCCGGCGGCGATGAAGTCCTGCACGTCGGTCACCACCATCGGGATGATCGTCCAGGGCTTCGACAGGCAGGTGACCTCGGCGATCATGCCGACCTTGAGCACCTGCGCCTCGACCTGGTTGAAGCCGGCCTGCAGAGCCCGGCGACCCGCATCTTCGGGGATAAGGACGCCAGCCGGGCGCATGAAGGGATTCACGACATCGCCGACGCGCAGTGCGAACTGTTCGATATGACCGGCGACGCCCGCCCTGACCAGGGTCTTGGACAGCTCGACCTCGGCCTGGGCCAGCGCCGCCTGGGCGCTCGCCTTCTCGGCGGGAAACAGCGTTGAGATCCGCGTCTGCGCCGCCTCCCGCGCCGCGGTCGCGGCACTCACCGCCGCCTGGCGGCCATCGGCCAGGTTCTGCAGGCGCTCGATCTCGCGTTCGGCGACGACACCGGCATTGCGGCTCCTCAGTTCCTGCTTGGTCCGCAACTCGTCCAGAGCCTGCTGATAGCCGCTCCTGGCTTCCGCGATCTTGGCCTCGTTGGTCTGGATGTCGACCCCCGCGACCACGACCGCCGCATCGATCTCGGCGATCTTGCGGCGCGCCGTCTCGACGGCGGCCTGCTGCTGGGAATTATCGAGCCTGAAGATCGGGGCACCCTGCGCGATCTTCTCACCCTGCCGGACATAGATCTCCGCCACCCGCCCGTTCATCTCCGGCACGATCGGCACCGTCCGGAAGAACAGCGCCGCATTGGTGGTGGAGGGGTGATTGTAGAAGATCACCGTGATCAGCCCGACCGCGAGCATCAGGCAGGTGACGAGGCCCCAGCGCAGCTCGAACCACACGGAGTAGAGCGTGATCTCATGGCCGAGGCGCTTGCCCTGGCCGTAGCGGCGATAGAGATAGTCGGGCAGGATCGTCAGCAGCGAGCATAGAAGGATCTCAAGCATGGCCGGGTTCTCCGTCCTGCTCGCCCTTCGCCTCCGCTACGTCCGGCTCCGGATCCCGCGCTCCTTCGCCAGGCGCCAGGCCGGCGAGCTTCTCCAGCGAGCCAGCCATCCGGCGCAGCGTTCCGAAGACATCCGGGACCTCGATCAGGGCGAGCAGCAAGCCCGCCACCCAGAACAGATGAATATGGGTGAAGAGCGCGAGCAGGCCGAGCACCGCGACGATCTCGAGCTGCAGCTTGTGGGCCTTGTGCGCCATCCGCTCCGGCAGCGTGTGCAGGCGCAGGAACAACAGGCCCACCGCGAGCACGGCACCAATGACGGTCGCGATCGCCACCATCAGCAGGATATCGGTCTCGCCGGGCGGCGTGATGAAGGATGGCAGATGCGGCGTGGCCGCAGGATGGATCGGACTTGTTGTCACAGGAGCCCCCAGCCTTGCGCTCGGGGCGGCTCCTTCTCCTCAGCACGCCTTTCGCGCATCAGCCCGCGCGCGAAACCATGCATCGAATGCCGGTTGCCCAAGCGTCAACCGATGTGACGCCCGCGCCGACGAAGAGTCAACAGGTCTTGCTGGCGAATGCCGAAGCGGCGCGCCCATCGTCAGCCAAGGCCTCGCGAGCCCTGGCCATCGCACAGGGCTCCCACAGAGCGCTCAGCCCCACCAGCGCTCGGCGACCGGAAAGCGACCCGCCGCCTGCTCGATCACCTCGCCGAGCGAGAACAGTGTCTCCTCGTCGAAAGGCCGGCCGATGAGCTGCAGGCCAAGCGGCAGGCCCTGACCGTCCACTCCCGCCGGCACAGCGATGCCAGGCAAGCCCGCCATGTTCACCGTCACCGTGAAGATGTCGTTCAGATACATCTCGACCGGGTCGGCCGAGCCCTTCTCGCCGATGCCGAAGGCGGCCGAGGGCGTCGCCGGCGTCAGCACGGCGTCGATGCCGTCGGCATAGACTGTCTCGAAATCGCGCTTGATCAGCGTGCGGACCTTCTGGGCACGCAGGTAGTAGGCATCGTAATAGCCGGCCGAGAGCACATAGGTGCCGATCATGATGCGACGCTTGACCTCGGGACCGAAGCCGGCGGCACGGGTCTTCTCGTACATCTCGACGATATCCCTGCCCTGCTCGCGCAGGCCGTAGCGGACGCCGTCATAGCGGGCGAGGTTCGAGGAGGCTTCGGCCGGGGCGACGATGTAATAGGCCGGCAGGGCGTATTTGGTATGCGGCAGGGAGATCTCGACGATCTCGGCGCCCGCCGCCTTCAGCCAGTCGATGCCCTTCTGCCAGAGCGCGTCGATCTCGGGGTTGAGCCCCTCCAGCCTGTACTCCCTCGGGATGCCGATCCGGCGGCCCTTCACCGAGCGGCCGACCGCGTATTCATAGTCCGGCACCGGCGCATCGACCGAGGTCGTGTCCTTCGGATCGTGCCCGGCCATGGAACGCAGCATCGCCGCGCAATCACGCACGGTCTTGCCGATCGGGCCGGCCTGATCGAGCGAGGACGCAAAGGCGACGATGCCCCAGCGCGAGCAGCGGCCATAGGTCGGTTTGATGCCCACCGTGCCGGTGAACGCGGCTGGCTGGCGGATCGAGCCGCCGGTGTCCGTCGCCGTGGCTGCAAGGCAGAGATCGGCAGCGACGGCGGCGGCCGAGCCGCCCGAGGAGCCGCCCGGCACGAGATGGTTGCCCTCGACGGCGCCCCCCTGCCCCGCGCCGACATTGGAACCTTTGCGGCGCCACGGATTGACGACACTGCCGAAAGCCGAGGTCTCGTTCGAAGAGCCCATGGCGAATTCGTCGTTGTTGAGCTTGCCGAGCATCACGGCGCCGTCGCGCCAGAGCTGGCTCGACACCGTCGATTCGTAGGGCGGCACGAAATTACCAAGGATCTTCGAGCAGGCGGTGGTGCGCACCCCCTCGGTGGCGAAGAGATCCTTGATGCCAAGCGGCAGGCCCTCCAGCGGGCGCGCCTCGCCCTTCGCCAGGTTCTCGTCGGAGGCGGCGGCCTGCTTCAGGGCGTGCTCCGGCGTCTCGAGCACATAGGCGTTGAGGGCCCGCCCCTTCTCGACGGCGGCGATATGGGCCTGGGTCAGTTCGGTGGCGGAGAAACGCTTGGCCTTGAGGCCGTCGCGGGCCTCGGTGAGCGTCAGGCGGGTGAGATCGGTCACGGGAATATTCCGGAGTTGGCTGGTCAAGGGTCCCTGGTCGGCGCTTCCCGCCTCCGGGGTGTTCGAAGGGCGCGGGCAGCGCCTACTCGATCACCTTCGGGACCATGAAGTAGTTGTCCTCGGAAGCCGGGGCATTGGCGACGATCTTGTCCGCGATCTCGCCGTCGTTGACCACGTCCTCGCGCTGCTTCATCGCCATGGGCGTCACCGAGGTCATCGGCTCGACGCCATCCACGTTCACCTCGTTGAGCTGCTCGACAAAGCCGAGGATGGCGTTGAGCTCGCCTTGCAGCTTGGGCAGATCGGCCTCCGGCACGGCGATGCGCGCGAGATGCGCGACGCGTTTGACGGTGGCGAGATCGACCGACATGGCGGGCTCCTGAATGGGGCGCGGATCGCGCCGGAAAACGGTTCGCCGCGCTATAGCAGATGGCGGCGCGTAAGTAAGGGCCAAGACGAAGCACGTCATGGTCGGGCTCGAGCCGACCATCCCCGCGTCATGCGATTCCCCGACCTTTCGCGGCGCGCCGGCCGAGGATGACCGCCGAGCTCAGATCGCGAAGGCCTCGCCCTTGCGGGGCAGGATGACCTCGATGCCGGTGCCTTGCATCCCGGCGACGAAGGCGTCGGCGTTCTGGTCGATGATCGGGAAGGTGCCGTAATGGGCGGGGATCGCGACCTTCGGCTTGACGAAGCGGCTCATCGCCAGGGCCGCGACCTTGCCGCCCATGGTGAAACGGTCGCCGATCGGGCAGATGCAGGCCTCGACGCCATGAATCTCGCTCAGCAGCGCCATGTCGGAGAAGATGTCCGTATCGCCCATGTGCCAGAGCGTCTTCTCGCCCTTCGCCTTGAGGATCGCGCCATTGGCGTTGCCGACCGGCACGCTGACACCGGCCTCGCCCATTCCCGCCGAATGATCGGCGCGGACGAGCGTAACGCTGAACGGGCCGAGATCGACAGTGCCACCGGTGTTCATCGGCTGAAACTTCTTCAACCCCTGCGAGGCGAGATGCATCGCGAGGTCGTAATTGGTGATGACCGTCGCGCCGGTCTTCCCGGCGATATCGAGGGTATCGCCGACATGGTCGCCATGGCCGTGGGTGACGACGATGTAGTTCACGCCCTTCGTGCACTCGATGGGATCGGCCTCGAAGGCTGGGTTCCCGGTGAAGAACGGGTCGATCAGGATGGCGGCGCCGTCGATATCGACGCGGAAAGCGGAATGGCCGTACCAGGTGAGCTTCATGCGCGGGTCTCCAGGCTTCCCAGGTTCGGCCTCTATCTAGGCCGATCCGCGCAAGCGACCAAGTCGACAATGCAGCCCGGGCCGTGCAGGCTTGCGCCATGACCCCAGAACGGAACCCCGCCATGACCGATGCCGCCCGAGTCGCACGCCAAGAGCTCGCCCGCCGGATCGCTCAGGGCCATGGCGACGAGCCGGCCGACCTGGTCGTCAGGGGAGCGCGGCTCTTCGATCTCGTTACCGGAGCGCTGGTCGAGACCGACATCGCCATCTGCGGCGACACCGTCGTCGGAACCTATGGCCGCTATGAGGGCAAAAACGTCATCGATGCGACCGGCCTGGTCGCCGTGCCGGGCTTCATCGACACGCATCTGCATATCGAATCCTCCCTGGTGACGCCGCTCGAGTTCGAGCGCTGCGTGCTGCCGCATGGCGTGACCACCGCAATCTGCGACCCGCACGAGATTGCCAACGTGCTGGGAACGGCGGGCATCCGCTATTTCCTCGCCTGCGCCGAGACGATGCGGATGGATCTGCGCGTCAACCTGTCGAGCTGCGTGCCCGCGACGCATCTGGAAACGGCGGGCGCCGCGCTCGAAGCGCTCGACCTGACGGCCCTGATGGACCACCCCAAGGTCATCGGCCTCGCCGAATTCATGAACTTTCCGGGCGTGATCCATCGCGATCCCGGCTGCCTCGCCAAGCTCGAAGCCTTCGCCGGCCGCCATATCGACGGCCATGCGCCGCTGGTGCGCGGCATGGACCTCAACGCCTATCTCGCCGCCGGCATCCGCACCGACCATGAGACGACGACCGCCGGCGAGGCCCGCGAAAAGCTCGCCAAGGGCATGGCGATCCTGATCCGCGAGGGCTCGGTCTCGAAGGATTTGCATCAGCTGATCCCGCTGATCTCGCGCGACGCCTCGCCCTTCCTCGCCTTCTGCACCGATGATCGCAACCCGCTCGATATCGGCGAGGAAGGCCATCTCGACTACATGATCCGCACGGCGATCGCCGAGGGCGCCGATGTGCTGGCGACCTATCGCATCGCCTCGCTCTCGGCGGCGCGGAATTTCGGACTGTTCGATCGCGGCTTCATCGGGCCGGGCAAGCGCGCCGATATCGTACTGGTCGAGGATCTCGCCGCCTGCTCGGTGAAGCAGGTTCTGACAGGAGGCCGGCTGGTCGAGGAGGCGCTGTTCGCGGACCGGGCGGTGATCGCACCGGTCGGACTCGGCAGCGTGAAGAGCCGCAAGCTCGCCCCTGCCGATTTCGCGGTGAAGGCTCGCGACGGCGAGACGCCGGTGATCGGCGTCGTGCCGGGGCGGATCATCACCGAGCGCTTGGCGATGGCCCTGCCCGCGCGCGACGGCGAGGCCCTGCCCGACCTGGCGCAGGATGCAATCAAGGTCACCGTGATCGAGCGCCACGAGAAGAATGGCGGCATCGCTGGCGGCTTCGTCCATGGCTTCGGCATGAAGCGTGGTGCCATCGCCTCCTCGGTCGGGCATGACAGCCACAATCTCTGCATCGTCGGCGTCGACGAGGCCTCGATGGCGGCAGCGGCCAACCGCCTGATCGAGATCGGCGGCGGCTTCGCCGTGGCCGATGGTGGCAAGGTCACGGCGGAGCTGGCACTGCCGGTCGCCGGGCTGATGAGCGAACAGCCCTTCGAAGCGGTGCGGCACGATCTGGAACGCTTGCGCGCCGCGGCGAAGGCGCTTGGCGTCGTGCTGGCCGAGCCCTTCCTGCAGGTCGCCTTCCTGACCCTGCCGGTGATCCCGCATCTCAAGATCACCGACAAGGGGCTGGTCGATGTCGATCGGTTTGATTTCGTGTGAGTGCCGGCGACAAACTAGCGCTTGTAAAGGGTCGAAAGCGGAAGTTGTCGACGGGCCGCTCTGATTTATTCTGCGCGTGGAATGGCTCACGCGAGGACAAACACTCAATGTCACTTCAGCGTTTCGACCATACGGAAGTACGCGAACGTCAATTTTACGTAGATTCCAGTCAACATCGATTCAGATTCAACCATCCGTCGATTAAGTTTCTCGCAACTTTGCGATAACGCACTTTGCAAAATCAGGGTGATCTGCAATAGTTTTAGAAAGTCTCTCTAACTGATTTAACTCGTTAGAATTCATCCTATCTTTAGCGTCATTAAAATATTTCATATCGATTTCCGAAGCTTTAGAAATAATCTTCTCCTTCGAAAGGTCGCCATTAAAATTAAGAAATATGATTTTATGCAGAGCGTCCGTAGCCAGTTTCTTTGCAGCGGGTATTACCGTATTCGAGTACCCGCGGAGAATTTCATGGTGCTTTAGGCATTCATCAACCATTCTGCTGACTGATTGCCGAAGAGCATTCTGATCTCCGCGCCCGAGCTGTACCAGCTTGCCGTTAGCGGGCGGCTCGGCTGATTGCGGCGGGATCAAATTCGCTATACTTATAGCAATAACAAATATAAAGAAAATAACGCTAATCGATCGATTTACCATCTCACGCCTACCTGATTCATCGCCTTTCGGATTGAGGGAACCTCAAAATGTTAATTCTCGATGAGAATAATGTAGAAAATTCCGAAAATTCAAACTGATTACCTAGAGCCTAGATCATGGGCCACCCCGTTGGGGCGGTCGCTAGATTTGGCTGCATCCGGCGCCACGGCAAACTGATCGGCATTTTCAGCGAGATCTCACCCAACATCAGAGATGGGTCGAAATCGGTCGCTCTCGATCGACCAACCTGCGCCCTAAATCCGCTCCTCCAACGCCGCCATGACCTTCTCCGCCACGAGCCCTGACACGCGCCCGTTCGACTCCACCGTGTTGCCGGCGATATGTGGCGTCAGGATCAAGTTCGGCGCGCCGGCAAAAACCTTGGCGGCGTCCTTGCCGAGCGGCTCCTGCTCGTAGACGTCGATCGCGGCGCCGCCGAGCTTGCCGGCCTTGAGCGCCTTGACCAATGCCGCTTCGTCCATGATTCCGCCGCGCGCCGTGTTGATCAGGATCGCGTCCGGCTTCATCCGGGCGATGGCCTTCGCGTCGATCATGCCGCGGGTCTCCGAGGTCAGCGGGACATGCAGGCTGATGACGTCGGCTTGCGCCAGCAATTCGTTGAACTCCAGCCGCCGCACGCCGCTCCAGGCGGGATCATCGACGGCCAAGCGCGGATGGTAGGCCGCCACCTCCATGCCGAGAGCGCGGGCATGATGGGCGACGTCGCGGGCGATCGAGCCGAAGCCGACGAGACCCATCAGCTTGCCGGCGATCTCGCGGCCGATCAGCTTGGTCTTGGGGAATTCGCCGGCGACCATCGCGGCATTGGCGAAATAGGCGCCGCGCAGCAGGGTCATCGTCGTGCCGATGACGTATTCGACGACGGAGAGGCTGTTGGCCCCGGTCGCCGGGAAGACGCGGATGCCGCGGGCAGCGCAGGCCTCCATGTCGAGATTGTCGAGGCCGACGCCGAGGCGGCCGATCACCCTGAGCCGCTTCGCCGCCGCCAGCACCTTGCCACGGACCTGCGTCTGGTTGCGCACGATCACGGCCGGCACATCGGCGAAGAGCCGCGCCATCTCGTCCGGGTTGGCATAGAGCTCGGGGTCGTAATGGACCGAAAAGCGCGCCTTGAGATTGGCAACGGCGGTGTCGTCCATGAATTCGGTGATGACGATATCGGTCATGGGGCGGTGCTGACGACGAACAGAAGGCGTTGATCGGGGCCGTAGAGCGGCGCGACGAAGGTCTCGATGAGTCGCCCGCCATTCTTCTCGATGATGCGGCGCGAGGCGTGATTGGTCGCGTCGCAGGTGATGGTGATCTCGGGCAAGCCAGCCTCGTGCGCCACGTCGAGCATCGCCGCGAGCGCGGCCGTGGCATAGCCGTGGCCGGCGAAGGCCGGCAGGATGGTGTAGCCGACATGGCCCAGCACGTGCTCCGGCAAGGCCAGCACCGGCCGGCCCGCGGCATCCTCCTGCCAGCGCAGGTTGATCGAGCCGATGAAAGGGCGTTCCGGCCGATCCTCGGCGAAGATCCAGCGTGTCGGTCCGGGCATGCGATCGACCTCACGGCCGTCCGGCAGGCGGATGCGGCCGGGGCCGCCGCGGATTTCGGCGAGGAAGGCGTCGGGATCGGCGGCGATGGCGGCGAGATGCTCGGGCGCAACGTCGCGCGTCGTATTCGGCGACCAGCCGCCGCGCAGCGCCGCTTGATAGGCACCGAGCAGGGATTTGTCGGGGGTCTGGAGCGAGATGCGCGCCGGCACGGGATATCCTTCCATGGCGGCGGCGACGATAGGGCGATCGGGCAGCCTGTGCGAGCGATCAGGCCCGATATCGGCGCGGCGACGGCCATTCCCGCCGCGCAACGCCCGCTCGCCGGGCGCGAACGCTCGCAAGCGCCGGCCGGGCGTGGTACCGCGCAGGAATGACCAGCGCCATCGTCCCGCTCGAAAGCTTCCTCGACCTGCCGGCGCATGCACGGCTGCTCGGGCTCGATCTCGGCACCAAGACGATCGGGCTCGCCCTGTCGGACGTCGAGCGCCGCATCGCGACGCCGCTCGAGACGATCCAGCGTGTCAAATTCGGGGTCGATGCTGCCGCCCTGCTCAAGATCGCGGCAAAATACAGCGTGGCAGGGCTGGTGATCGGCCTGCCGCTCAACATGGACGGCAGCGAAGGGCCGCGGGTGCAATCGACGCGGGCCTTCGTGCGCAATCTTTCGCCTCTGACCGACCAGCCGATCGTGTTCTGGGACGAGCGGATGTCGACGCTGGCGGTAACGCGCACCCTGCTCGATGCCGATGCCTCGCGCGCCAAGCGGGCGGCGGTGGTCGACAAGATGGCGGCGGCCTATATCCTGCAAGGTGCGCTGGATCGGCTCGCCCGCCTCGCCCCGGCGCCCGAAGGCGACGAAGAGTTCGAAGCGTGACGGCCGCCAACCCCGCGATCCTGCGACCGCCCCAGCGCGGCGGCTGCAGCCACCGCGTCGGCCCGGATCCCGCCGGGGAAACGGTCCTGCGAACGTCCCGGCTGATCCAAGCCTAGCGAAACGGGCCTAGCGATTGAAGAGGAGGCCCTTCTTGAAGGCCTTCTTCTGCGCCTCGCGCTGGTTCTTGATGGCGCGCTTCTGTTCCTCGATCGTCATCCCCGCCATCGGATTGGCGGGGCGCCGATCGCCATAGCTCTCACGCCGGCCATAATCGCGGCGATCATAGCCGTCCCGCCGGTAGCCGTCGCGGCGATCGAACTCGCGGCGGTCGTCGCGGCCATACCCCCTGCGCGCACCGCCGTCGTCCCAGCCGCGCTCATGACCGCCACCGTAATACTGGGCCGAGGCGGGTTGCAGTGTGGCCAAGCCGACAACGGCCAGCCCCAGCCCCGCCAGCAATACGGATCGAAACATCGTCATTTCGGTGGTGTCCCCCAACCTGCAGGAACCGCGAACGCGGTGAGAATCGGCCCGCACCATGGCGCGGGCCGATGACATATATCAGGCGCGATGACGCCGCAGCTCAGCGATAGCGGTCGTCGCGGAAGTCGTAGGGCGCAGCGTAGTAGCCATAAGGCGCGTAACGCGGCGCGACATAGACCGGCGGCGGAGCGGCATAGTAGCCGTCGTAGTAGGGATCATAGGAGCGAGCGCTCGCCGCAGCAGCGGCCGCACCCAGAATGCCCAGGCCGATGCCGGCCGCGATCGCGCCGCCGCGCGACGGCCCGCGCCATCCGCCCCGATAATGGCGGTGACGATACTGGCTGTATGCGGCCTGCGCCTTGTCGAGCCTTGCAGGGTCGAATGACCGGCTCGTCTGCGCCATGGCCGGCACAGCGACAGTCCCCGCCGCGACACTGGCGGCAGTCAGAGCGACAATCCATTTCTTTCTCAAAGACATCATGACGATATCTCCTTTCCCGGGGCGAGCCCCGAATCTTGCGAAGATCATGGCCCCTTTCGCTTGAACGGCGCCTGAACCAATCGCGGCATCATTGAGGCGGCTCGAATACCGCCATCGCGGCCTGCTTTCGGCGCCGCCGCATGCGGGAGGCATTTGGTATCCGCAATCAAAACGGCCGGGCGGAACCGTTGTTCCTCGGCGCAGCGCTCCCGGACGACACGGCGGCGGCAGCCGTCGATACAATTATCCCAAAACTTGAAAATTTTAACTGATGCACTCTATGATTGCATCATCGGCCTGGAGCCGGCGGCTCTGGCGAACATGAGAGGGAGCCTGCCCGCGATGCCTACGGCCAAGAAGATACTCCCTTACGACGACGACGCGCGGCGAGCCGTGCTGCCGGCGCCGCCCCTCTCTCCGTTCGAAGTCGCTGCCTATATCGAGGGAATGGCCGCGGAGCTGCGGGTGATGGCCCGGTCCGCCAAGCTCGATGCCCTGTCATATTTCCTCGAGATGGCTCGGATCGAGGCGTCTGCGCAGATCGAGATCATCGCCGAGCGGGACCTCGCCAACTGATCCAGGTCGCCAGACCGGGGCGGCCTGCTCCGCCCCCTAATGCACGCGCGAGAGGCCACCGCCCGGATGGCGAAGCACTGCGCCGGCGAGCTCCAGCTCGACCAAGGCCCGGCCCACCTCTCGCGCCGAGCGACCGCTGGCCCTGACCAGATCATCCAGCGCGACGGGGGTTGGACTCAGCAGGTCGAGCAGATGCCGACCGAGATTGCCGTCTTCGACAGGCCGCGGGGGATCGAGGGGAAGCGGGCTCGGCGCAAACCGGACCGGCATCAATCCGGCCGCGCCGCTGGAGGATGGCTCGGAGGCGCTGGACCCATCCCAATCGTCCCAGAGGGGCGGGAGCGCGTCCGCGGCAGCGTGTTCGCGCAACAGGCCGGGCGCTCCGAAAAGATCACTCGGGCGCTCCAGCATGGGTTGCAGCGCTTCGACGACGTCCGCGCCGGCCGTGCAAAGCGTGGCACCGTCGCGGATCAAATGATTTCCGCCTTCGGCACGGGGATCAAGGGGCGATCCCGGCACGGCAAAGACCTGGCGTCCCTGCTCGTTGGCGAAGCGCGCCGTGATCAACGAGCCGGAGCGGCGTGCCGCCTCGACGACGACGGTGCCGAGCGCCAGCCCAGAGACGATGCGGTTGCGGCGCGGAAAGTCGCGCGCCCGCGGCTCCCAGCCGAGCGGCATCTCGCTGACGAGCGCGCCACTGCGGGCGATGCGCTCCGCAAGCCCGCTGTTCTGCGCGGGGTAGATCCGGTCGAGCCCGCCGGCCAGGACCGCCACCGTCCCGCTGGCAAGGCTCGCCTCATGCGCGGCGGTGTCGATGCCGCGGGCGAGGCCGGACACGACGATGAAGCCGGCCTCGCCGATCTCGCGCGCCAGCCGGCGGGTCAGGGCGAGCCCCGCCGCGGAGGCGTTGCGCGAGCCCACCATCGCCACGGCCGGCCTGCCGATCACGGCGGCATCGCCCAGGAGCGCCAACACGGGCGGAGCGGCGTCGATGGCCTGGAGCGGCCGCGGATAATCGGCCTCACCAAGGGCGATGAAGCGGCCGCCGAGGCGCGCGAGGCCCTCGGTCTCCCGCTCGGCTTCGGCCAGCGAACAGATGCGGACGCTTCGCCCGGCCTGCCGGGCGAGATCGGGCAAGGCCTCCAGCGCCGCACCGGCACCGCCGAACCGATTCGTAAGAGACCGGAAGCCGCGCGGGCCGATGCCCTCGCTGCGGATCAGCCTCAGCCAATCGAGGCGCTGGCTATCGGACAGGGCGATGCCAGCCACCATGCCGCTCAGCCCTTCTGGCCGATCCTGCCTTCATTTCCCGCCAGCAGACGGGAAATGTTGGTGCGATGCATGATCCACAGCAGCAGGGTGAGGACGGCCATGACCGCGGCGGCCTGATGCATCCCGACGGCGAACCAGAGCAGCAGCGGTGCTAGCACGCTCGCCGTCAGCGCCGAGAGCGAGGAATAGCGCGAGAGCCAGGCGACCGCGAGCCAGATCGCCGCGAAGGCGAGAGCGATCCAGCCGTTGAGGCCGATCAGCACGCCGAGATAGGTCGCGACGCCCTTGCCGCCCTTGAAGCCGATCCAGACCGGGAAGAGATGGCCGAGAAAGGCGCCGACCGCCGCGATCAGCGCCGCCTGCGGCCCGCCGAGCCAGTGCCAGGCGACGAGCACGGCCACGGTGCCTTTCAGCATGTCGCCGACGAGCGTGGCAGCGGCGAGCTTCTTGTTGCCGGTGCGCAGGACGTTGGTCGCGCCGATGTTGCCCGAGCCGATACTCCGCAGATCGGGCCCGCCGGCGAGCTTCGTCAGGATGATGCCGAAGGGGATGGAGCCGAAGAGATAGCCGACGACGAGCGCGATCAGCGTGGCGGAACCGGACAGGCTCCAGTTCAGAATCTCGCTCATGCCACCCCTTCCAAACCCTGCCCCCGCCGCAGGCTAGCCAAGTTCGGCTTCGTAGACCACCCGCCCGCCGACGAAGGTGGTCTGGACGATGCCCTGCAGGCGGGCTTCGTCGAAGGGCGAGTTCTTGGCGCGCGACTTCAGCTTGCGCTTGTCGACGACGAAGGGCGCCTCGGGATCGAGCAGGATCAGATCGGCCGGGGCGCCGGGCGCGAAGCGGCCGCCTGCGAGCGCGAGCAGGCCAGCCGGCTTGCTCGACAGCGCCGCCAGCAATCGCGGCAGCGTCATTTGCCCGGCCTGCACCAGCCGCAGCGCCGCCGGCAGCATGGTCTCGATGCCGAGAGCGCCGTCGGCGGCCTCGGCGAAGGGCTGTCGCTTGGTCTCGACATCCTGCGGGTCGTGGTCGGAAACGATGACGTCGATCACGCCCTCGGCCAGGGCCGCAACGATCGCGAGGCGCTCATCCTCGGTGCGTAGCGGCGGCGAGACCTTGCAGAAGGTGCGGTAATCGCCGACGTCGTTCTCGTTGAGGGTAAGGTTGTTGATCGAGACGCCGCAGGTGACCCGCGCACCATCCTGCTTGGCGCGGCGCACCAGATCGACCGATTCCGCGCAGGAGATCATGGTCGCGTGGTAGCGGGCGCCGGTCGCGCGGGCGAGCCGCAGGTCCCGTTCCAGCATCACGGTTTCAGCCTCGGGCGGGATGCCCGGCAGGCCCTTGCGGCTGGCAAACTCGCCCTCGTTCATCACGCCCGAGCCGCGCAGCTCCGGGTCCTCGACATGGTTCATGATCAGGGCGTCGAAATTGCCGGCATAGATCATGGCACGGCGCATCACCTGCGGGTTGCGCAGCGCCCTGGCGCCGTCGCCGAAGGCGACCGCACCGGCCTCCAGCAGCAGGCCGAATTCCGTGATCTCCCTGCCTTCCAGCCCCTTGGTCAGAGCCGCGGACGGCAGGACGTTGACGATCGCCTTGTCGCGCGCACGACGCTGGAGGAAATCGATGATCGCGGGATCGTCGATCGGCGGGTCGGGATCGGGCCCGCCGACGATGGGGGTGGCACCCCCCGCCCCCCCTGCATGCGAGCCGGTACCGAGCGTTTCGCGGAACTCCGCGCCGGGCTCGCCGAGGAAGGCGCGAAGGTCGATCAGGCCCGGGGCCAGGACGAGCCCCTTCGCATCGATGCGATGCACGCCTTCGCCCGTCGCCGGTGCCGCGCCCCACTCGACGTCCGCAATCGTGCCGTTGCGCAGCAGCACAGAGCCCGCGCCCTCCCGCCCCGTCGCCGGGTCGACCAGGCGGGCGTTGACGATGGCGATATCCTGCGTTTCAGCCATGACCGGATCCATTGCCGCCGTCAGAAGCCGGGCGGCGCGTGAAGACGAAGCTCCGGCGGGTGACGAACCCCCAGAACAGACAGCAGAGCAAGCCGCCGGCGACGACGATGAACCACGTCCAGCCAGCGCGCGGGTCGGCCCAGAGATAGCCGGCCGCGACGACGAGATAGAGCCCCACGATGACGAACCGCGCCCGCCGCAACGCTCCCAGCCACCAGGCGCGCGGGGCCGCCATCGACCTCAGACATTCGGCAGGTGCTGCGCAAGCGCGTCCAGCACCGCCATACGGACCGCAACCCCCATCTCGACCTGCTCGCGGATCAGCGACTGGGCCCCGTCGGCGACCTCCGAGGAAATCTCGACGCCGCGGTTCATCGGCCCGGGATGCATCACCAACGCGTCGGGCGCGGCGCGCTCCAGCTTCTCGCGGTCGAGCCCGTAATAACGGAAATACTCCTTCGAGGACGGCACGAAGGCGCCATGCATGCGTTCGAGCTGAAGGCGCAGCATCATCACGATGTCAGCGCCTTCGAGCCCTTTGTTCATGTCGGTGAAGAGCTCGACGCCCATGCGCTCGATGCCAGGCGGCATCAGCGTCGAGGGCGCGATCAGGCGCACCTTGGCGCCGAGCGCATTGAGCAGGATGATGTTGGAGCGGGCGACGCGCGAATGCAGGATGTCACCGCAGATCGCCACCGTCAGTCCCTGGATGCGGCCCTTGTTGCGGCGGATCGTCAGCGCGTCGAGAAGGGCCTGAGTCGGGTGCTCATGGGCACCGTCGCCGGCATTCACCACCGAGCAGCTCACCTTGCGGGCGAGCAGGTTGACCGCGCCGGCCGCGTGATGACGCACGACGATAATATCGGGCCGCATCGCGTTGAGGGTCGCTGCGGTGTCGATCAGCGTCTCGCCCTTCTTCACCGAGGAGGAGGCGACCGACATGTTCATGACGTCCGCGCCGAGGCGCTTGCCCGCGAGCTCGAAGGAGGCCTGCGTCCGGGTCGAAGGCTCGAAAAACAGGTTGATCTGGGTACGGCCGCGCAGCGTCGCCGCCTTCTTCTCGACCTGCCGGGAGAGCGCGACATAGTTCTCCGCCCGGTCCAACAGCGCCTCGATGTCGAGATGGGACAGCCCCTCGATGCCGAGCAGGTGACGGTGCGGATAGAGCGGCGCTGGCGATGTCATTTGAAGCCGGGTTCTTAGGCCCGAGTCGGGCGCGGCGCAAGGCTTGGAGACCATCAAAGCCTTGTTAGCCTCTCACTCTCCCGGGACGGCCGCGAGACGCTGGACGGCGGCGAGGCGGGCCGCGCGCAGGGCCAATGCAAAGCAGAGCTGGGCTCCCAGAGCCGCAGCCGTCAGCACGAGGCCGGAGGACAGCGCCGGCGTCCCGCCCAGCCCCACCAGCGAGGTCGCGAAGGCGCCGATCGCCATCTGGATGAAGCCGTAGAAGCCTGAGGCCGACCCTGCGAGGCGGGGATCGACGCTCAGCGCCTCGGCGAGGGCCGGCGCGCTGGCGACGCCAGCCCCGAAGGTGAAGAGCGAGGCACCTGCCAGGACCGAGGCAACGCCGAGATGGCCGGAGACGGCGCTCCCGGTCAGCACCAGCGCGCCCAGCAGGCTGATCGCGCTGCCACCGCTCAGAAGCCAGCCGACGCGGACGCTGCCGACGAGGCGGCTGGAACCGAGATTGCCGAGCCAGATCCCGGCGACGACGAAGGCGAGGTAGGTACCGACCTCATGCGCCGGCCGGCCCAGCTCGGTGGTGAAGATGAAGGGTGCCGCGCTGATGAAAGCGTACATCGGCGTGGTCGCGAGGCCGCCGCCGATCGCATAACCGAGATAGGCGGGCGAGCGCATGAGCTGGCGATAGCCCCTGAGCACCGAGCGGAAATCGACGCCTGCGCCCGGCCGCGCCGTCTCCGGCAGCACGCGCCAGGTGAGCAGCAGATTGGCGACGCCCATCGCGGCAAGGCCGATGAAGAGCGCACGCCAGCCAAGCGTCTCCGATACCGCGGTGCCGATCAGCGGCGCGATGCCCGGCCCGAGGACGACGATCAGGTTCATGGTGGCGAGCCGGCGGGTCGAATCGGCCATGCCTGAACCATCGCGCACGATGGCACGGCCGAGCACGAGCCCGGCGCAACCGCCGAGCGCCTGCAGCAGCCGCGTCGCGACGAGCGCCTCGGCGCTGGGCGTGAATGCCGCGGCGATGCTGGCCAGCGTATAGACGGTCAAGCCGACCATCAGGACGGGACGGCGGCCGAAGCGGTCCGAGATCGGCCCGTAGAAGAGCTGCCCGAAGGCAAGCCCGAGGATGTAGAAGCTGATCGTGAGCTGGAGCGAACCGGCGCTGGCCTCGAGATCGCGCGCGGCCAGCGGCAGCGCCGGCACGAAGACATGCATGGCAAGCGTGCCGCTGAAGGTGATCAGCGCCAGCAGCCACAGCGGCGCACGCTGCACAGACATGTCGGTGGTCTTCGTCATGCAACGTCGCTTTCGGTCAGCGTGGCGAGCGCCGAGCAGATCCGCTCGAGGACCGCAGCCGTGCGCTCGATATCCGCGTCCGGGATGTCCAGGATCGTCGCGAGCCGCACCTCGCGCGAGATCGCTTCGACCTGCGCGACCAGTTGCCCGGCCTCCGGCGTCAGGTGGATCGTCTTGGCCCGGCGGTCGGTCTCATCCTCCCGGCGCTCGATCAGCGCGGCGGCCTGGAGACCGTCGAGCAAGCGAGCGACCGTGGAACCGTCCAGATTCAGCGAAGCCGCCAGGTCCTTCTGGCGCATCGGCTCGGCGGCGCGCGACAGGTGCAGCAGCGGCAGCCACGTCGCCTCGGTGAGGCCGTAAGCCTGCAGCCGGATATCGACCGCCCGCCTCCACAAGCGGGCAGCCCGCGCGATCGTGCGGCCGATCATGTCCTTTGCGCGCTCGGAGGCCATGGCACCCTCTTAGATGCAATGACAATAGTTGCCTCTACATCTATTTTGAACAGCGATGCCGTCATATCCGTCCCGCCACCCACGCAGGAGGCTCCGCTGCTTCCTTGCGCAACCAGGCGCTTTCGGCGAAACCGGCTGCCTGCCTCGAAAGGATCACAGCGTGTCCGGCTCCTCCCAAGCTCATGTCCCCGCCCCGCATGGGAGCGCCTGGCAGACGATCGCGCCGGCCGAGGCCGGCTTCGACGCCAGCAGGCTCGCCGAGGCCGTCGTCTTCGCGCAGGCGCACGAAAGCCCCTGGCCGCGCAGCCTGTACTACCCGGGCGGCAGCTATGTCGGGAATGTCGAGTGGAACGAGACCGGGCCCTGGACCGAGATCGTCGGACCGGTGCGCGAGCGCGGGGGGCCGGCAGGACTCGTCCTGAAGGACGGGCGCATCGTCGCCGAATGGGGCGACACCACCCGCACCGACATGACCTTCTCGATCGCCAAGAGCTATCTCTCGGTGCTTGCCGGCATCGCTTTCGGCGAGAGGCTGATCCGGGATGTCGAGGAGCCCGTGGGCCAAAGCCTCGAAGATCCGGCCTTCGCCGGGCCGCATAACGGCAAGATCACCTGGCGGCACCTGCTGCAGCAATCGAGCGAGTGGCAGGGCGAATTGTTCGGCAAGTCCGACCAGGTCGACCACAACCGCCAGATCGGCCCCGGCGCCGACAACAGCCGCAAGGGCCAGCGCCGCGACCTGAAGGAGCCGGGCTCCTTCTACGAATACAACGACGTGCGCGTGAACGTCTTGTCCTATGCCCTTCTCCAGCTCTTTCGCCGGCCGCTGCCCGAGGTGCTGCGCGAGCGGATCATGGACCCGATCGGCGCCTCGCCCGACTGGCGCTGGGAAGGCTACAGCTCCTCCTTCGTCGAGATCGACGGGAAGCGCATCCAGTCCGTGCCCGGCGGCGGGCATTGGGGCGGCGGGCTCTTCATCGGTGCGCGCGACCATGCCCGCTTCGGCCTGCTGATGGCACGCCGGGGCGAATGGAACGGCCGGCAGATCGTGTCGCGCGACTGGATCGAGCGCTCGCTGACGCCCTCTCCCACGCTCGGCAACTACGGCTATCTCTGGTGGCTGGCGCGCGGGCCGGCGGCGCGACCCGGCCTGCCCGAGACCGCCTTCTCGGCACTCGGCGCCGGCAGCAACGTGATCTGGGTCGAGCCCGAACAGGACATCGTGGCAGTGCTGCGGTGGATCAACGGCGCCTCGACCGAGGGCTTCATCGACCGGCTGCTGGCGGCGCGGAGCTGAGCGGGCTCAGCTCTCCTTCACCGTGTAGACATGCTCCGGCCCCGGGAAACGCCGGGCCCGGACTTCGGCGGCGTAGCCCGCCACCGCCTTGTCGACGTCCTCGGCGAGGTTGCCGAAGAGCTTGACGAATTTCGGCACGCGCCCGGTCAGGCCCAGCATGTCGTCGAGCACCAGCACCTGGCCATCGCAGGCCGCCGAGGCGCCGATGCCGATCGTCGGGATCGCGACCTTTGCTGTGATCCCGGCGGCGAGCGGCTCGGCCACCGCCTCGAGCACCACGGCGAAGGCCCCGGCCGCGGCCACCGCCTCGGCGTCGGCGGTGATCGCGGGCCATTCGGCACGCTCACGCCCCTGTGCCTTGAAGCCGCCGAGCACATTGACGGCCTGCGGCGTCAGCCCGACATGGGCCATCACCGGGATGCCGCGCTCGACGAGAAAGCGAATGGTCGCGGCCATGCGCTGACCGCCCTCGAGCTTGACCGCGCCGCAGCCGGTCTCCTGCATGATGCGGGCGGCATTGCGGAAGGCCTGCTCCGGGCTTTCCTCATAGCTGCCGAAGGGCATGTCGATGACGACCAGCGCCCGCCGCGAGCCGCGCATCACTGCCTGGCCGTGCAGGATCATCATTTCCAGGGTCACAGGTACGGTGCTGTCGAGGCCGTGTACGACCATGCCCAGGGAATCTCCGACGAGCAGGAAATCGCAGTGCCGATCGGCCAGCGCCGCCATCGGCGCCGTATAGGCGGTCAGCGACACGATGGGCTCGGCCGCCTTGCGTCTGCGAATGTCCAGCGCGGTCAGGCGCCTGATCTGTGCTTGCGACGACACGCTCGCCTCCCCATGTCCTGGCCCGAGCCGGAGAAAGGCCCTAAACGGTCCGCTGCGCCAGGCAAAGCGCAATCGCCGTTTGACACCGCTTCTCCGCTGAACCAATTTCGCGCGCACTTCCGAACCGCAGCGGTCTTGCGGGTCGCGGAACCGTCCATCCGGCCGGTTCCGCGCTCTGATCAGGGCTGTCATCGAGACCAAGATCATGAAGCTCCTCGTCGTCGAGTCGCCGGCCAAGGCCAAGACGATCAATAAATATCTGGGCTCCGACTACGAGGTGATCGCCTCGTTCGGGCATATCCGCGACCTGCCGGCCAAGGACGGCTCGGTCGAGCCCGACAACGACTTCTCCATGAAATGGGAGATCGAGGGCCGCGGCGCCAAGCAGGTGGCCGAGATCGCGCGCGCCGTGAAGGGCGCGGAGAAGCTGATCCTCGCCACCGACCCGGATCGCGAAGGCGAGGCGATCTCCTGGCACGTGCTGGAGGCGCTGAACCAGAAGCGCGTGCTGAAGGGCATCCCCGTCGAGCGCGTCACCTTCAACGCCGTCACCAAGGACGCCGTGCAGAAGGCGCTGGCCAATCCGCGCGCCATCGACCAGGCGCTGGTCGATGCCTATCTGGCGCGGCGGGCGCTCGACTATCTCGTCGGCTTCACGCTGTCGCCGGTGCTGTGGCGCAAGCTCCCGGGTGCCCGCTCCGCTGGCCGCGTGCAATCGGTGGCGCTGCGCCTCGTCTGCGACCGCGAGCGCGAGATCGAAGCCTTCCGGGCCCGTGAATACTGGTCGCTGGTCGCGACGCTCGCGACGGAATCCGGCCAGACCTTCGAGGCGCGCCTCGTCGGCGCCGACGGCAAAAAGATCGCCCGTCTCGACATCGGCAACGAGGATGAGGCCAAGGCCTTCAAGGCGGCGCTGGAATCCGCGCTCTTCACCGTCAGCGAGGTCGAGGCCAAGCCGGTCAAGCGCCATCCGCAGCCGCCCTTCCAGACCTCGACGCTGCAGCAGGAGGCCTCGCGCAAGCTCGGCCTCGCCCCGGCGCGGACCATGCAGCTCGCCCAGCGGCTCTATGAAGGCGTCGATATCGGCGGCGAGACGGTCGGCCTGATCACCTATATGCGTACCGACGGCGTCGACATGGACGGCTCGGCCATCGCCGCGGCACGGCGCGTCATCGGCAAGGAATTCGGCGACAGATACGTCCCGAACGCCCCGCGCAAATACACGGTCAAGGCCAAGAACGCGCAGGAGGCCCACGAGGCCATCCGCCCGACCGATCTCGGCCGCCTGCCGGCCATGGTCGCGCGCCATCTCGAACCCGAGCAGGCCAAGCTCTACGAACTGATCTGGAAGCGCACCATCGCGAGCCAGATGGAATCGGCCGAGATGGAGCGCACGACGGTCGACATCGCGGCCAAGGTCGGCGCCCGGAACCTCGAACTGCGTGCCTCCGGACAGGTCGTGCTCTTCGACGGCTTCCTGACGCTCTATCAGGAAAGCCGCGACGACGAGGAAGACGAGGATTCCAAGAAGCTGCCGGCGATGAAGGCAGGCGACAAGCTGGAGAAGCGCGCGATCGCCGCCGACCAGCATTTCACCGAGCCGCCGCCGCGCTATTCCGAAGCCAGCCTGATCAAGCGCATGGAAGAGCTCGGCATCGGCCGGCCGTCGACCTATTCAGCAACGCTCTCGACCCTGCGCGACCGTGAATACGTCCGCATCGAGAAGAAGCGCCTCGTGCCCGAGGACAAGGGCATGCTGGTGACGGCGTTCCTGGAAAGCTTTTTCGGCCGCTATGTCGAATACGACTTCACGGCGAACCTCGAAGAGAACCTCGACCGCGTCTCGAATGCGGAGATCGACTGGAAAGCGCTGCTGCGGGCCTTCTGGGACGAGTTCCAGGCCTCGATCGGCGAGACCAAGGATCTGCGCGTCGGCGACGTGCTGGAGGCACTGAACGGCATCCTCGGCGACTATATCTTCCCGAAGAAGGCCGATGGTTCCGACCCGCGCGTCTGCCCGAATTGCGGCAACGGCCAGCTTTCGCTGAAGCTCGGTAAGTTCGGCGCTTTCGTCGGCTGCTCGAACTACCCGGAATGCCGTTATACACGTCCCCTCTCCGTCCCCGCCGCCGATGGCGAAGCCAGCGCCGAGGGCGGCCAGGGTACGCCGGGCGTGCGCATCCTCGGCACCGACCCGGTGACCAATCTCGAAGTCACGCTGCGCGACGGCCGCTTCGGCCCCTATATCCAGCTCGGCGAGGGCGATAAGCCCAAGCGCTCCAGCCTGCCCAAAGGCATGAGCCCGGCAAGCGTTACGCTGGAGAAGGCGCTCGCCCTGCTCTCCCTGCCGCGCGAAGTGGCCAAGCATCCGGAATCGGGGGAACCGATCCTGGTCGGCATCGGCCGCTACGGGCCCTATGTCCAGCACGGCCGGACCTACGCCAATATCGACAAGGACGACGACGTGCTCGAACTCGGCGCCAACCGCGCCATCGACCTGATCGTTGCCAAGGAGAACGGCGGCGGGCGCGGCGGCCGCGCGGCCGCGACACCGGGCCGGGCGCTCGGTGACCATCCCGACGGTGGCGCTCTGGAAGTGAAGGCCGGCAAATACGGCCCCTACGTCGCCTGGGGCAAGATCTTCGCGACCCTGCCGAAGACGCAATCGCCCGACGCGCTGACGCTCGAACAGGCGATCGAGCTGGTCAATGCCAAGGCGGCGACGAAAGGCGGTGCCAAGGGCAAGGCGAAGGCTGCCGGCGCCGCAAAGGCCAAGGCGCCGGCGAAGAAGGCTCCCGCCAAGAAGCCGGCGGCCAAGAAGTCTTCGGCCGAGAAGGCGCCGGCGAAAGGTTCCTCCGCCCCCAAGGCGGCGAACGGGTGAGGCGACGGCCGAAGGCCGCATCGATCACCGGACGGTTCCCGCGCGGGCGGCGGTGCCCGCCCCTCGCGCCTATCAGGAGCCTCCCATGACCCGCAGCGTGAAGATTCCCGGTCCCGATCATCCGATCACAATCGCGCCCAATCGCCACCGCGTCGTCGTCACCGCGGGCGGGGAAGTGATCGCGGACACGCGCGCGGCCCTGACCTTGCGCGAAGCGAGTTATCCGCCGGTGCACTATATTCCGCGCGCGGATACCAACATGGCCTTCCTCACGCGCTCGAAAACCACAACCCATTGCCCCTACAAGGGCGAGGCCGCCTATTTCTCGATCACGGCCGACGGGACCCGGTCAACTGACGCCGTCTGGACCTATGAGGAGCCGCATCCGGCCGTGGCGCAGATCGCAGGCCATCTCGCCTTCTACCCGGATCGGGTCGACGCGATCGAAGAGCGCCGTAACGACGGACAGCCGGCCTGAACATCGCCCGGGGTCCGTCGCGGCAGGCTCAGAGGCTCGCGACCACGACCAGCCGCTTGACCTCACCGCGCAGGAAGGCCTGCAGGAAGCGGTCGTAGTCCCTGAACGAGATGCAACCGTTCGAATCGCCGCGTGGGCCCAGCATGAAGGTGTGCGCGAGCAATCCGGCTCGACCATGGATCGCCCCCGAACCGCCGACCGGGTTCAATCTGATCGCTCGCACGCCGTGGAACAGCGCCTCGCGTTCGGTCAGCGTATAGGTGTGCGGCGGGGTGACGCCCTTCATCCGGACATGGGCGTAACGGGGATCGTCGAGGTAGTCGCCCAGGCCCGAATGGGCTTCCAGCCGCTCGCCATTGGGCATGTAGACCATCTTGGCGCTGATGTCGTAGATCGCCGTGCCGGCCTCCGCCGTCCGCGGCGGCGTTCCGGCCGAAGGGCTCAGGCGAGTGACGCGCCCGCGGTCGACGACATCATCCTGCGGAGCGGCATAGGCGAGAGCTGTGCCGGCCGCCGGCTTCTGCACGCCGAACAGCTTCTCGAAGAAGTTGCGGTTATCCTCGGGCGTTGGCGCGGTCGCTGCTGCCGTCCGGCTGCGGCGGGCGCCAATCGCCGGCTGCTGCGCCAGCCGCTGCGGCCGGGTCTCAGACGGCATCTCGAGCTCGGCCGGCCTCGGCACCGGCATCGGCGCCGCCCCCGGCACGGGACCTTCGACCTCGGACGAGGGTGTTTGCGGCGGCAGGGATGCGATCAGCTCGGCGGGACGCGTGGCGGGCTGCGGCCCGGCCCTCTCTGCAAGGCTCACCGGCGCTTGCGAGGGCAGCGGCAGGACCGGCTCGGAATCCGGGAGGTCGAGCGCCTCCGGCACCGAAGCCAGGCGCATCGCCGAGCCGACCGGGCGGTTTTGCGCGAGCGATGACGGGGTAGCGCCGGAAAGACCCGGATCGAGCAAGCCGCTATAGGCCCGCGGCGTCACTCCGCCGACCGGACGCGCAGGCTCGGGCACGATCGGGATAGGAGCGGGAGACCTTGCGGGACCACCCGCGAGCTGGACATCCGGATCGCGCGGCGCGACGTGGTCCAGCACCTTGAAGCCGGTCATGGCGCCCAGGCAAAGCGCCGCGGCCCAGAACAGCGTCCGGCCGAACGGCCTGCGACGACGCCGAAGACGCAGATGGGGCGCCCCGCCCCGCCGCGCATGTCTGCCATAGCTCATTCGCCGCACTCTCGACACGCCTACGCCACGCCCCGCTTCGACGGAGACGCGCCCGTTCCGCAAGGCCCCGTCGCGAGGGGACCCGCGGCCCGAGACGTTGCATCCGGCCATGCAGGGAGAACCAAAACCTGATTCTCTTTCGATAAGGCGCCGTTTTGGTTAATCGTCAGTGAACCCGGCCGAGCATTTTCGAGGGATGCGCGATGGCGCGGCAGCTTCGCCGCGGCCGGCCGAAAGGCCACGCAAAGGCGGCACCATGATGGCGCGGACCCAGGCCATGACGGAGAGGTTTTTTGCTGGCCTGCCCGCCCCGATTAGTCCATCTTTACCAGCGAAAACGGGGCGCTCTTCGCGCCCAGCTTTGCCGAATCGGATATGTCGACAGGACCGCAAACCGCAGACTCGGCCTCCCCGGAGGCCGCGCCTCCTGTGACACCGGCGGAGGCGAAGACCAGCTCGGTCGCTGCCCTCGGAGCGATCGTCGGCGGCGCGCTCGCCCTCCAGATCGCGGCGACGATCGTGAACACGGTCATCCCGCTCAAGATGGCGCTGGCGCAGAAGGCGCCGCTGCTCATCGGCGTGGTCGGCTCCGCCTACTCGGTCGGCTTCCTCGCCGGCTGCTTCGTCATTCCCGCCTTCATTCGCCGGGTCGGCCATATCCGCGCCTTCGCCGTCTTCGCCGCGCTGCAGGCGGCGTTCACCCTGAGCTTCGCCCTGACTCCGATCGACGCCTGGGGGCTGTCGCGGCTCGGAATGGGCTTCGCGGGTGCAGGCCATGCCATCTGCATCGAGAGCTGGATCAGCGGACAGGCGAAGGCGGGCCAGCGCGGCCGCATCTTCGGGATGTACCAGATCCTCAACCGACTCGCGCTGATCGGCTCGCAGATCGGCACTGGCTATGTCTCGATGCAGTCGAACGACATCTTCCTGATCGCCAGCGCCGTCTTCTCGCTGGCGCTGATCCCGGTCGGCATGACGCGCGCCAAGGGACCGGAATCCGGAGAAGTGATCTCCGTGAGGCTCAACACGATCTGGCAATACGCCCCGGCCTCGGTGATCGGCTGTCTTTATGTCGGGCTCATGGGCGGAGCGCTCACCAACGTCGCGCCGGCCTATGGCATCCTGATCGGCCTGGACCAGAAATGGGCGATCCTCCTCACCGCCGGGATCCAGATCGGCGCGCTGGTGCTGCAATGGCCGCTCGGCCTGCTGGCGGACCGCGTGGAGAGCCGCATCATCATGCTGAGCGCCACGATTTCGGTCGTGCTCTGCACGCTGGCGCTCGGCGCGGTGCTCCTGTTCGCCCTGCCCCATAGCCGGCTGTGGCTGTTCGGGCTGTTCGCGCTGATCGGCGCCGGCTCGATGCCGATCTACACGGTCGCCGTCGCCCATGCCTATTTCCGGCTCGGACGTGAGCGGGCGCTCGGCCTCTCGGCCCAGCTCCTCTTCCTCTGGGCAACCGGTTCGGCGATCGGGCCGCTGGTGTCGGCATCCTTCATGCAAGGGTTGGGGCCGCAGGGGCTGCTCATCTATCTCGGATTGCTCTCCGCCGCGGCCGCGATCTATCTCGCCTTCCGGATTCGCCTGAAGCCACCTGCCGCCAGCCCGTTCGGCGAACGCCCGGCGGCGACCATCCCCGACGTCGCGCCAGCCGGCCGGCAACCCGCCGCGGCCTGACCCGGCGGTTGGCGGCCGCCTCAGGCCGGGCGGGCGTGGCGGCTCGGCTTGGCCTTGAGCTTCAGCTCTTCGAGGTCCTGACGCTCGCGCGGGGTGTTGCGCATGAGTTGGTCCTTGCCCGGCGCATATTGCACCGGCTGGTCGGTATCGACGCCGTACCAGGCGGCGGCCCGCAGTACGAAGGACGGGTCGGCCAGATGCGGCCGCCCGAGCGCGACCAGATCGGCCCGGCCGGCGGCGATGATGGTGTTGATCTGATCGGCCGTGGTGATGTTGCCGACGCACATGGTCGCAACCTCCGCCTCGTTGCGGATGCGGTCCGAGAACGGCGTCTGGAACATGCGACCGTACATCGGGCGCGATTCCCGCGCCGTCTGACCGGTCGAGACGTCGACGAGGTCGCAGCCTTCGGCCGCGAAAGCCTCGGCGATCGCGACGGAATCCGCGGCGGAGAGGCCGCCCTCGGCCCAGTCGGTCGCGGAGATGCGCACCGACATCGGTTTCTCGCGCGGCCAGGCCTCACGCAGCGCCCGGAACACCTCCAGCGGATAGCGCAGGCGGTTCTCGACCGAGCCGCCATAGTCGTCAGTGCGCCTGTTGGTCAGCGGCGAAAGGAAGCTCGCCAGCAGATAGCCATGGGCGCAGTGCAGCTCCAGCATGTCGAAATCGGCTCGCTCGCCGCGTTCAGCCGCAGCGACGAATTCCGCCTTGACCCGGTCCATGTCGGCGCGGGTCATCTCGCGCGGCACCTGGCTTTCGGGATAGTAGGGCAGCGGCGAAGCCGAGATGATCGGCCAGGCGCCTTCCGGCAGCGGGCGATCCATGCCCTCCCACATCAGCCTGGTCGCGCCCTTGCGGCCGGCATGGCCGAGTTGGAGGCAGATCTTCGCGGCCGAGTGGCCGTGCACGAAATCGACGATCCGTTTCCAGGCCGCTTCCTGCGCGTCGTTCCACAGGCCGGTGCAGCCGGGCGTGATGCGGGCATCGGGCGCGACGCAGGTCATCTCGGTGAAGACCAATCCGGGGCCGCCGATGGCGCGCGAGCCGTAATGCATCAGGTGCCAGTCGCCCGGAAGGCCGTCCTCAGCCGAATACTGGCACATCGGCGAGAGCGTCATGCGGTTCTCGATCCGCATCTCGCGCAGCTTGAAGGGCTGGAAGGCCGGCGGCACGGGAGAGCCGTCCTTCCGGCGCTTGGCGAGATCGCCGAGGTCGTCGGCGACGAGCCTGTCGACGGCTTCGACCATCTCCGGCGCGCGCAGCGCCAGATTATCGTAGGTGATCGCCTTCGAGCGGGTCATCAGGCCGAAGGCAAAGCGCAGGGGCTCGAAATCCCAGAAGCGCTTGAGCTCCTCGAACCAGACCAGCGAGACATCCGCCGCATGCTGGGTCTTCTCGACCTCCTCGCGGCGCTGCGTTTCGAACAGCTTTAGACCGGCCGCGACATCGAGCTTCGCCTGCCCCATTGCCTTGTGCAGGGCGATGGCGTCCTCCATCGCGAGCTTGGTGCCGGAGCCGATCGAGAAATGCGCCGTCGCCTTGGCGTCGCCGATCAGCACGACATTCTCGACCACCCAGTTGCGGCAGCGGATCATCGGAAAATTGCGCCAGAGCGAGCGGTTGGTGATGAGCTTATGGCCCTCCAGCTCCTCGGCGAAGACGCCTTCTAGGAAGGCGGCCGACTGCGCCTCGTCCATCGCGCCGAGGCCCGCCTTCGCGAAGGTCTCAGGGTCGGTCTCCAGCACCCAGGTCGAGCGGCCGGCCTCGTACTGGTAGCAATGGGCGATGAAGAGCCCGTGCTCCGTCTGCTTGAAGAAGAAGGTGAAGGCATCGAAGGGACGGGTCGAGCCCATCCAGGTGAAATGGTTCGGGCGCAGGTCGGTCTGCGGCTGGAAGCGCTCGCGCCAGTTCTCGCGGACGCGGCTGTTGATGCCGTCTGCGCCGACGACGAGATCGTAGCCGCGCTTCAGCGTCTCGATATCGGCGATCTCCTCGCCGAAATGCAGGTTGACGCCGAGCTCGCGCGCCCTCGCCTGCACCAGCATCAGCAGCGAACGGCGCGAGCAGCCGCAGAAGCCGTTGCCGGGCACGCGGAAAGTGTCGCCCTTGAAGTGGATCTCGATATCGTCCCAATAGGCGAAATTGTCACGGATCGCGGCATAGCTCTGCGCATCCGCCGCCTTGAACGTGTCGAGCGTCTGGTCGGAGAAGACGACGCCGAAACCGAAGGTGTCGTCGGGCTGGTTGCGCTCGAAGACGTCGACCGACAGCGCCGGCCAGTCCCGCTTCATCAGCAGCGCGAAATAAAGCCCCGCCGGTCCTCCGCCCACAACCGCGATACGCATCGACGCCTCCATCGGGGAGCCGGGTCGATCCGGCTTGAGAAATTATTTTAAGCCTGAAATATTTTTGAACTCAAGAGGCTTTTGCGAGGTCCCCGGCGATGCCAGGGAGGATGCTCGCGCCGAAACACATTGCCAGCGTGGTATTGTGCGTTGCGGGGCGACACCATCTCCTGGCTCGGTCAACTCGCTTGCAAATTCCTTCAGACTTAAAATATATTTGTCGCCGGAGGTCGAACGGCCATGACATTGCAGGGACAGCGTGCACTGGTTACAGGCGGCGGACGCGGCCTCGGCCGGGCCATCGCCGCCGCGCTGACGCAAGCCGGCGCGACGGTCAGCATCCTCGGGCGCGACGAATTGACCTTGAAGGAGGCCGTCGCGGCCGGTCTGGCAGCCGATTGCGCTGCCTGCGACGTGCGCGACGAGGCCTCGGTCTCCGCGGCTCTGGACAAGCTCTCCCGCCAGCATGCCTTCGACATTGCCGTCGCGAATGCCGGGGCGGTCGAGACCGGTCCGTTCATGCGCAGCGACAGCGAGCGCTTCCGCCGGATGCTCGATATCAACCTGATCGGCACGGTGAACCTGTTCCACGCCGCGCTGCCGGCCATGCTGGAGCACCGCCGCGGCCGTTTGATCGCCATCGCCTCCACTGCCGGACATCGTGGCTATCCCTATGTTAGCGCCTATACGGCCGCGAAACATGCCGTGGTCGGGCTGGTGAAATCGCTGGCGCTCGAGACGGCGCGCTCCGGCGTCACCGTCAACGCCGTCTGCCCGGGCTATGCCGATACCGACATGGCGACCGCCAGCATCGACAACGTCGCAGCCAAGACCGGCAAGAGCCGCGAAGAGGCGCTCGCGGCCATGATCAAGGACAATCCGCAGGGCCGGCTGATCGCGCCGGAAGAGGTCGCGGCGGCTGTGCTCTATCTCTGTGGCGCAGGCAGCGATGCCGTCACGGGCCAGTCGCTCATGATCAATGGCGGGGAGTTCTGAGATGGAGACGCCCTCCTCCTCCCTGATCCTCGACCGCGAGACCAAGGCCAGCGAGCGCCCCGGCGACCACAAGGACGAGTTGCGCCTCTGGCTGAGGATGCTGACCTGCTCGACCCTGATCGAGACGGAGATCCGCAACCGCCTGCGTGAGGAGTTCAAGACGACGCTGCCGCGCTTCGACCTCATGGCGCAGCTCGACAAGACCGCCGTCGGCATGACGGTCGGCGAGGTCTCGCAGCGCCTGATGGTCTCGAACGGCAACGTCACCGCCGTCGTCGCCGGCCTCGTGACGGATGGGCTGGTCGACAAGCGCTCCGCCCCGCAGGACCGGCGCGTGCAGATCCTCACGTTGACCGCACAGGGCCGCAAGTTCTTCCGGGCCATGGCCGAGCGCCACGAGGAGTGGATCGCAGAGCTTTTCGTGGGGCTCGACCAGGCCGATATCGCTCAGCTCTTTCGGCTGCTCGGGCAGACCAAGAGCTCGCTGCATCGCGCCATCGCGGGGCGGACAGACCAGGCCGCCAAGGGGGATGCCTGATGACCCAGATCGCCAACGCCACCACCCTGCCGCTCGCTGGCTTCACGCCGGAGCATTTCAGCCTCTCGGTCTCCGGCAAGGTCGCGACGGTGACGCTTAACCGGCCTGAGAAAAAGAATCCGCTGACCTTCGCAAGCTACCGCGAGCTCACGGATTTCTTCCTCGCCGCGCAGAAGGAGGAGGCGGTCAAGGCGATCGTCGTCACCGGCGCCGGCGGCAATTTCTCCTCGGGCGGCGACGTCTTCGAGATCATCGGGCCGCTGGTCGCGATGGAGACCAAGGACCTCTTGAAATTCACCCGGATGACGGGCGAGCTGGTCAAGGCGATGCGAGCCTGCCCGCAGCCGATCGTCGCTGCCATCGACGGCGTCTGCGCCGGGGCTGGCGCCATTGTCGCCATGGCGTCCGACCTGCGTATCGGCACGGCCGGCAGCAAGATCGCCTTCCTGTTCAACCGCGTCGGCCTTGCCGGCTGCGACATGGGTGCCTGCGCAATGCTGCCGCGCATCATCGGCCAGGGCCGCGCCGCCGAGCTGCTCTATACCGGCCGTGTGCTCAAAGGTGAGGAGGCCGAGCGCTGGGGGTTCCTCAACCGCATCTGCCCCTCCGAGGCCGTGCTGTCCGAGGCTCAGGCGCTCGCCGCCGAGCTGGCTGATGGCCCGACCTTCGCCAATGCGATGACCAAGCGCATGCTCGAAATGGAATGGGCGATGTCGGTCGAGAGTGCGATCGAGGCGGAAGCCGTGGCGCAGGCGCTCTGCATGCAGACAGAGGATTTTGCCCGCGCCTATCACGCCTTCGCTGCGAAGCAGAAGCCGGTCTTCGAGGGCAACTGAGATGGGCAGCGTCTCTCCGCTCGGCCTCGACATTCTCGGCGACACGCTGGACTGGCCGTTCTTCGAGGAGAGCCACCGCGCCTTCGCCGCCGAGCTCTCCGGCTGGGCCGATTCCTATCTCGCCGACCTGCCTCACGACGATGTCGACGAGGCCTGCCGGGCGCGCGTCGCGGCCTTGGGAGCGGCCGGCTTCCTGAAGGCCGTCGTGCCGGTCGCCTATGGCGGGCTCGCCGACAGGCTCGACGTGCGCACGCTCTGCCTCGCCCGCGAGATCCTGGCGGCACATGACGGTCTTGCCGATTTCGCCTTCGCCATGCAGGGGCTCGGCACCGGCTCGATCAGCATCGCCGGTTCCGAGGCGATGAAGCAGCGCATCCTGCCGGATGTCGCGGCCGGCAAGCGCATCGCCGCCTTCGCCCTCTCCGAGAAGGAAGCGGGCTCCGACGTCGCCGCCATGGCGACGACGGCGACGCCGGACGGCAACGCCCATGTCCGCATCGACGGCGAGAAGAGCTGGATCTCGAATGGCGGCATTGCCGACCATTACGTCGTCTTCGCCCGCACCGGCGAGGCGCCGGGCGCGCGCGGGCTTTCCGCCTTCCTGGTCGAGGCCGATACGCCCGGCCTCACGATCCCGGAACGGATCGAGGTGATCGCGCCGCATCCGCTGGCGACGCTGCGCTTCGAGAGCTGCCGCGTGCCGCTTGAGAACCGCATTGGCGGACCGGGCGACGGCTTCAAGGTCGCGATGGCGACGCTCGACATCTTCCGCTCGACGGTCGGCGCCGCCGCGCTCGGCTTCGCAAGGCGGGCGCTGCACGAGACGCTGGCCCATGCCAATGGCCGCAAGCTCTTCGGCGGCACGCTCGGCGATCTCCAGCTCTCACAGGCGGCGATCGCCGACAGCGGCGCGCAAGTCGATGCGGCCGCCCTGCTCGTCTATCGCGCCGCATGGACCAAGGACCGCGGCGCGGCCCGCGTCACCCGAGAAGCCGCGCTGGCCAAACTCGTCGCGACCGAGAACGCCCAGAGCGTGATCGACCGGGCCGTCCAGATCCATGGCGGGCTCGGTGTCACCAAGGGCGTCAAGGTGGAGGAACTCTACAGGGAGATCAGGGCGCTGCGCATCTACGAGGGTGCGAGCGAGGTCCAGAAGGTCGTGATCGCGCGCGACCTGCTGAAAGCACATGCCGAAAAGGCAGGGGAACGACATGACAGCAACCGGATTCGCGAGATCGGGGCATAAGGACAGTTTTGCGCGGGACAACCTGCCGCCGCGCGAAAGCTGGCCCGATCTGAGACTGGAAGAGGCAGGGCTGAGCTACGCCGCGCGGCTTAACTGCGTCGCCGAGCTGCTCGACAAGCATCTCGCGGAAGGGCGCGGCGGACGCACGGCCGTGGTCGCGAGCGAGCTGCACTGGAGCTACGCCGACCTCGCCGACAAGGTGAACCGCATCGCCAATGTGCTGACCCGCGATCTCGGCATCGTCGCCGGCAACCGCGTGCTGCTGCGCGCCGGCAATACACCGATGATGGTCGCGGCCTATCTCGCCGTCATCAAGGCCGGCGGCGTCGCCGTCGCGACCATGCCGATGCTGCGGGCGGGCGAACTCGCCTATCCTTTGCGCAAGGCGAAGATCGCCCTTGCGCTCTGCGACCACCGTCTCACCGTCGAATTGGAGGGAGCGAAGGCGCAGGCGCCGGACCTCGCCCGTATCGTCGCCTTCGGCAGTTCGGACAGCGAGCTCGAAGCGCTGATGGCCCAGCCGGGTTACGAGAGTTTCGAAGCGGCCGACACCGCGCGCGACGATGTCTGCCTGATCGCCTTCACCTCCGGCACCACCGGCGAACCCAAAGGCACCATGCATTTCCACCAGGACATGCTGGCGATCTGCGACTGCTATGGCGCGCGCGTGCTGAAGGCGTCGCCGGACGACCGGTTCACCGGCTCGCCGCCGCTCGCCTTCACCTTCGGGCTCGGCGGGCTCGTGCTCTTCCCGATGCGGATCGGTGCGGCGATGGTGCTGCCCGAGAAGGCCGGCCCGGCCGATCTGATCGACGCGATCGAGCGCTACAAGGTCAGCGTCGTCTTCACCGCACCGACCGCCTATCGCGCCATGCTCGACAAGCTCGACGGACGCGACATCGCTTCGCTCAGCATCTGCGTTTCGGCCGGCGAGGCACTGCCGAAGGCCACCTTCGACGCCTGGCAGGCCCGGACCGGCCTGCCCCTCATGGACGGCATCGGCGCGACGGAGATGCTGCATATCTTCATCGGCGCACCGCGCGAGGCGATCCGGCCGGGTTCGACCGGGATTCCGGTGCCGGGCTACGAGGCCAAGATCGTCGATGCGGCAGGCCGCGACGTGCCGGACGGCACGCCGGGACGGCTTGCCGTGCGCGGCCCGACAGGCTGCCGCTATCTCGCCGACCCGCGCCAGGCAAAATACATCCTCGACGGCTGGAACATCACCGGCGACACTTACCTGCGCGATGCGGACGGCTATTTCTGGTACCAAGCCCGCTCCGACGACATGATCATCTCGGCCGGCTACAATATCGCAGGTCCCGAGGTCGAAGCCTGCCTGCTGACCCATGAGGCCGTCGCCGAATGCGGCGTGGTCGGCGCGCCCTGTCCCGAGCGTGGGCAGATCGTGAAGGCCTATGTCGTGCTGCGCGAAGGCATCCGCGGCGATGCGGCGCTGGCCAAGACCTTGCAGGAGCACGTGAAGGCCGGTATCGCGCCCTACAAATACCCGCGCGCCATCGAATTCGTCGACGCCCTGCCGAAAACCTCGACAGGCAAGCTGCAACGCTTCGCCCTTAGGCAGATCGCGCGTGGCGCGATCTGACCTCTTCTCCAGCCAGAGCCCAACGGCCGAACCGAGGCGACCACCCATGTCCGAACTCCCGCAATCCCGCGCCATCCTGCCCGAGGGCTGGCCGCAGCCGCGCGGCTATGCCAACGGAATGGTGGCGGAAGGCCGTGTGCTGGTCACCGGCGGGCTCGTCGGCTGGGATGCGCAGGGCCTATTCGCCAAGGGTTTCATCGGCCAATTGCGCCAGACCTTCCACAACATCAGGGCGGTGGTCGAGGCCGGCGGCGGGCGGGTCGAGGACATCGTGCGCCTGACCTGGTACGTCACCGACATCGCGACCTATCGCACCAGCCTCAAGGAGATGGGGCCGATCTATCGCGAGGTGTTCGGCCGGCATTTCCCGGCGATGGCGGTCGTCGCGGTGACGGCGCTGGTCGAACCCGAAGCGTTGCTGGAGATCGAGGCGACGGCTGTGGTGGCCGCCTGAGAGCCTTGCGTCAACTTGCCGCATTTATCTCGTGGGAAAAAATCTCACGCACTTCCGTTTATTAGCTCTTCACCAAGAATCCGGGCGGAGACTTGGCGTGCGTCGCAAGGTCGCGACGTACCCCGGAGTCTCTCCATGTCGAGTATCCGCAGCGTCAGCGGCGGCTTTCGGCCGCCACCTTCCAAACCTCCGAGCTTCGACCAGATCGACAGCAACAGCGACGGCGGCATCAGCCTCGACGAGTTCGAGAGCGCCGCGCCCAAGGGCGCCGACAAAACCAAGAGCGAAGAGCTCTTCAAGAAGATCGACGCTGACGGCGACGGCTCGATCAGCAAGGCCGAGTCCGATGCCTTCAAGGACAAGGCCAAGAAGGCCGACAGCCTGCTGCAGTCCTTCCTGTTCTCCCTGCAGGCAGACGGAACGCAGAACACCCAGAGCGCCTCGACCGACGACGGCGCTTCGGCCTTCGGGCAGATCGACAGCGACTCCAGTGGCAGGATCAGCCAGGACGAATTCAATTCGGCCTTCAAGGACAGCCGGTTGAACAGCGACCAGCTGAGCCAGCTCTTCAGCGCCCTGGACAAGGATGGCGACGGCTCGGTCTCGCAGGATGAGGTGAAGAGCTTCCAGTCCTCGCTGCAACAATCCGGCGGACGTCATCATCATCGTCACGGGCCGCCGCCCGAAGCCCTGCAGAATGCGTCGCAGGCCTATGGCAGCGCGTCGCAGCTCGCGGCTTCGAACAGCGCAGCCACGACCTACACCCAGGCGGCTTGAATCCTGCCATCCGGTCGCCGCGCAGACCCGTGGCAGCCGCAAGATCCCCGACGCCGACGGCAGAAGCCGCTGGCGCCGCTCCTCAGATCCCCGCCCCGTCCTGCAAGGTTCCCGCCGGCGCCTTCCGCCAGAGCCGCATATGCAGCGCACGCAGGCCCGGCCGCACCACGATATCGCCGCAGGCCAGCGCCAGAGCGACGGGTGCATTCGCCGTCAGAGCAAAGGCCGCAGCGAACAGTCCCGCCGTGCTGAGGACGCGCCAGCTCACCGCCGCCAGCCACGCGTTGCGATCAGGCGAGCCCTTCCTGCCGACGATGCGGATGACGCCACGCTTCGTCCAGGCCAGCGGCCCGCCGTCGCCGACCGCCCGCTGATCGGCCTCCTTGTCGGATTCGACGAAGCCAAAGGCAACCGTCTCGTTGCTGATGCGGTCGATCAGGATGAAGCCGCCGAGTTCGTGGCTGCGCGCATAAGGCAAGGAGACCAGCGGTCGGTCGAGCCGGAGTGTGACGAGGCCAATTCCGTTCATGCGCAAGGCTTGCGCTGGCAGTGGGCAAAACCCCTCGATATCGATGCTGTGATGCAAGCGTTCGACCGTAACGCTGGCACTCTGCGTCGCCAGCTTCACCAGGAACTGTCCCCCCTCCAGCATGGGGCGATCGCTCGTCCAGAGAAGCCGCGCCATGATCCCGCGGCTCACCGGCAGAGCGGTATCCGCGGCGACGATGACATCCCCGCGCGAGATGTCGATGTTGTCTTCCAGCGTTACCGTCGCGGCCTGTCCGGCGGAGACCTGTTTCGCATTGCCCGCGGCACCGATCAGACCGGCGATGCGACTGGTGCGGCCGGAAGGCAGGGCCACGACCGGGTCGCCGACACGGGCACGGCCCGTCACGGGCGTGCCGGCATATCCGCGAAAGTCGAGATCCGGCCGGTTGACCCATTGCACCGGCAGGACGAAGCGTTCGTCGGCGGGCGCGGTCCGGGTGATCGCCACGCTTTCGAGATAGGGCAGCAGCGCCGGGCCATCATACCAGGGCATCAGGGCGGACGGGCGCATGACGTTCTCGCCGTCGCGCGCCGAGACCGGGATGAAGCGGATCGTGTCGAAGCCCAGGTTCTGCACGGCCGCGCGATAGTCATTTGCGATCCGCGCGAAGACGGCCTCGTCATAGCCGACGAGGTCCATCTTGTTGATCGCGATCACGACATGGCGGACGCCGACCAGCGAGACGATGAAGGAGTGCCGACGCGTTTGCGGTAGCAGGCCCTTGCGCGCATCGACCAGGATGATGGCGAGGTCGGCGGTGGAGGCGCCGGTCGCCATGTTGCGGGTGTACTGCTCGTGGCCGGGCGTATCGGCGACAATGAAGCTGCGGCTCTCCGTGGCGAAATAACGATAGGCGACGTCGATGGTGATACCCTGCTCGCGCTCGGCCGACAGGCCGTCGACCAGCAAGGCGAAATCGGGCGCCGCGCCTTGCGTGCCGAACTTGCGGGAATCGTTGTCGAGCGCGTCGAGCTGGTCGTCGAAAACGGCGCCGGCCTCGTAGAGCATGCGGCCAATCAGGGTCGACTTGCCGTCATCGACCGAGCCGCAGGTGATGAAGCGCAGCAGTGAATGCTGGCCGGTTTCGGAAGCCGCCGGCGTGTCGTTGGCGGGCAGAAGAGTCTGGACTGGTCTCAGTGCCTTCGGATTCTTCCTGGCCAGGTTCCTGGCTCCGGCAAAGCCCATCAGAAATAGCCTTCCTGCTTCTTCTGCTCCATCGAGCCGGAGCCGTCATGGTCGATGACACGGCCTTGCCGCTCGGAAGATCGCGACGCACGCATCTCGGCAATGATATCGGTGAGGTTCGTCGCCTCGCTCTCGACAGCGCCGGTCAGCGGATAGCAGCCCAATGTGCGGAAGCGGACCATGCGGGTCTCGACGGCCTCGCCGGGGCGCAGTTCCATCCGGTCATCGTCGCGCATGATCCAGGCGCCGTCGCGCCGGACCACCGGGCGCGGCGCCGCAAAATAGAGTGGCACGACGGGGATATTCTCCAGCGCGATGTAGTCCCAGACGTCGCGCTCGGTCCAGTTCGAGAGCGGAAACACGCGAAAACTCTCGCCGCGATGCTTGCGGGTGTTGAAGAGCTGCCAGGGCTCCGGACGCTGGTTCTTCGGGTCCCAGCGGTGCTCGGGGCTTCGCAACGAGAAAACGCGCTCCTTGGCCCGGCTCTTCTCCTCGTCGCGGCGGGCACCGCCAAAGGCGGCATCGAACTTGTGGAGGTCGAGCGCCTGCTTCAGGCCTTGCGTCTTCATCACGTCGGTATGGACGCGTGAGCCGGAGGCGAACGGATTGATCCCGGCCTCTACGCCTTCGCGGTTGATATGGACAATCAGGTCGAGTCCGAGGCGCTTCGCCGTCTCGTCGCGGAAGGCGATCATCTCACGGAACTTCCAGGTCGTATCGACATGGAGCAGCGGGAAGGGTGGCTTCGCCGGGTAGAACGCCTTTATCGCGAGATGCAGCAGGACGGCGGAATCCTTGCCGATCGAATAGAGCAGCACCGGCTTGTCGCAAGTCGCCACCACCTCGCGGATGATGAAAATGGCTTCCGCCTCGAGCTTCTGCAGATGGCTGAGCTGGATCATGCTCGCGTCTCCGCCGGGGCGGGCTTGCTCCGCGCCAGCTTTCCGTCCGGCCCGACATGCAGGCCGCATTCTTTGGCCGCATCGTCCTCCCACCACCAGCGCCCGGCCCGCTCAGGCTCGCCGGGGCGGATGGCGCGGGTGCAAGGCTGGCAGCCGATCGAGACGAAGCCTTGCGCATGCAGCGGGTTGAGCGGCACGTCGTTCGCCTCGGCGAAAGCGAGAGCCCGCTCACGCGTCCAGTCGATCAGCGGACTGACCTTGAGCAGGCCGCGAGCTACATCCGCCTCCGCCAGCTTCACCCCGCCTCGCGCGGCCGACTGGTCGGCTCGCAGGCCGGTCAGCCAGGTATCGGCGCCGGCGAGCGCGCGGCCGAGCGGCTCGACCTTGCGGATGTCGCAGCAGGATTTGCGGGCGTCACGCGAGGCATAAAAGCCGTTGATGCCGTTCTGGCGGATGTGAAGCTCGACAGCCTCATGGCGCGGATAATAGGGGCGAACCAGGATGCCGTAGCGCTCTTCCGTCTCCTGCCAGAGCGTGTAGACCTCGGGGAAAAGCCGGCCGGTATCGAGCGTGGCGAAAATGACAGGCAGCTTCGCGGTCGCGATGGCATGGGCCAGCACCTGGTCTTCGAGGCCGAAGGATGTGGTGAAGACGACAGGGCCGGTCGCCTGCGCGACGATGCCGGCGAGGCGTTTTGACAGATCCGCCCGACCAAACGCGGTATCGAGCGCGGCCGCCCGATGCGCCAGCGCTGCGGCGGCTTGGGTGGTCGTCATGGGCTCGTCCGGGCCGGGGCTGCTCGCCATGGTTCAGGCCATCCGTTCGGTAAATCGAACGAAGCATTTATACCGGCGAGGCAAAAGGTTCAATTTACAGCAGGTAGCGGGTTTTTTCTTATTTCACTTCCATTGGAGAAGTTTGTTTTGGCGGACGATGGCAGCCATCATGGCAGCCGGGCCTCAATGGAAATCTCGCGATTTCGGCAGGATGCGGACATTGCGCGGGTGGCGGTGGCGCGGCAGCGGGGGGTTCTTCAGTTCGTCGATGGGCATCGGCACCTCGGCGCGATGCGTATCCGAGAGCGAGAGCAAGTCGAGCGAGCGATCGATGATGCGCTGGGCCATCAGGTGCACCACGCCCTCGACGCTCTTCTGCACCCGGCCTTCGACCAGCATCAGCCGCGCTCCCATGACCTCGCGGCGGAAGCGCTCGAACAGCCGCGCCCAGATCACGACATTGGTGATGCCGGTCTCGTCCTCAAGCGTAACGAAGATGGCGTTGCCGTTGCCGGGACGCTGGCGCACCAGCACGATGCCGGCCGTGCGGGCGAAGGCAGCGTCCGGCTTCGCATCGGTGTCGATGCAACTCAGGATACCTTCGCGGCGGAAACGCGGGCGTAGAAGCTGCATCGGGTGCCCCTTCAGCGAGAGGCGGACCGTCTGGTAGTCGGCGACGATATGCTCGGCGAGCGGCATGGTCGGGAGTGCCATCGCCGGCTCCTGCCCCAGTTCGCGGGCACTGGCGGCCTGGAAGAGCGGCAGCGCCGCATCGTCGGGCAGGCGGCGCACGGCCCAGAGCGCCTCGCGCCGGTCGAGCCCGAGCGAGCGGAAGGCATCGGCGTCGGCGAGCAGACGCATGGCGCGGGCGGGAAGACCAGCGCGGCGCATCAGATCCTCGACGTCGCGACAGGGGCCGCCTGCCTCTCGCGCCTTTTCGATGGCGAGGCCCCACTCATCCTTGAAGCTGTCGATCTGGCGGAAGCCGAGGCGCAGGGCGAAGGGGTTTCTCTTACGTCCCCGATGCGGGCAGCCGTGGTGAGAATTCGATTCCGAAACAGCTTCCAAGCTGTTGTCCAAAAAGCTGGAATTGACATCGACCGACCTCGGCTCAACGCCGCCGTTCTCCTCCGCCTCCCGGACGATCTGGGCGGGAGCGTAGAAGCCCATCGGTTGCGAATTCAGCAAAGCGCAGGCGAAAGCCGCCGGGTGATGCTTCTTCAGATAGGAGGAGATGTAGACCAGCTTGGCGAAGGAGGCGGCGTGGCTCTCCGGGAAGCCATAGCTGCCGAAGCCCTTGATCTGCTCGAAACAGCGCTGGGCGAAGTCGCGCTCATAGCCGCGCGCGACCATGCGCTCGACCATCATGTCCTGGAAATGATGGATGGTGCCGACATTGCGGAAGGTCGCCATCGCCCGGCGGAGGCCATTGGCCTCAGGCTCGGTGAATTTGGCGGCCTCCATGGCGAGCCGCATCGCCTGTTCCTGAAAGAGCGGGACGCCAAAGGTCTTCTTCAGCACTTCGTAAAGTTCGTCAGGTGCCCCATGCTCCGGCGAAGGCGAGGGATAGGTCACCTCCTCCAGCCCCGACCGCCGCCGCAGATAAGGATGGACCATGTTGCCTTGGATCGGGCCCGGACGGACGATCGCGACCTGGATGACGAGGTCGTAGAACTCCCGTGGCCTGAGCCGCGGCAGCATGTTCATCTGAGCGCGGCTCTCGACCTGGAAGACACCGAGCGACTTGCCCTCGCAAAGCATGTCGTAGGTGGCCTCGTCCCTGTTCGGCACATCGGCGAGCCCCCAGTCGATGCCTTCATGCTCGCGCAAGAGATCGAATGCCTTGCGGATGCAGGTCAGCATGCCCAAGGCCAGCACATCGACCTTCATCAGGCGCAATTCATCGATGTCGTCGCGGTCCCATTCGATGAAGGTACGATCGGCCATCGCGGCGTTGCCGATCGGCACGGTCTCGTCGAGGCGCCCGCGCGACAGGACGAAGCCGCCGACATGCTGCGAGAGGTGGCGCGGATAGCCCAGCAGCCGGATGGCGAAATCGACGGCACGGCGGATCGTCGGATTTGCCGGGTCGAGTCCGGCCTGGCGGATGCGGGCGTCGCCGATCTCGGTGCCCCAACTGCCCCATTGCGTGTCTGAGATGCGGGCGGTGACGTCCTCGGTCAGGCCCAGCACCTTGCCAACCTCCCGGATCGCGCTTCGCGGGCGGTAGTGGATCACGGTCGCCGCGATGCCGGCGCGCTCGCGACCATAGAACCTGTAGATCCACTGGATCACCTCCTCGCGCCGCTCATGCTCGAAATCGACGTCGATATCGGGCGGCTCCTTGCGCTCGGTCGAGATGAAGCGCTCGAACAGCACGTCGTTCTCATTGGGGTCGACGGCGGTGATTCCGAGGACGTAACAGACGGCGGAATTGGCAGCCGAACCGCGGCCCTGGCAAAGGATACCCTTGCTCTCGGCGAATTCGACGATCTGGCGGATGGTCAGGAAATAGCGGGCGTATTCGAGCTTCCCGATCAGATCGAGTTCCTTCGCCAGCAATTTCTCGACCTTCTCCGGCACGCCTTGGGGATAGCGGATCAGGCAGCAGCGACGGACCAGCTCCACCAGCCAATCCTGATCCTTCCAGCCGGGCGGGATCGGCTCGTCGGGGTATTCGTATTTCAACTGCCCGAGATCGAACTCGATGCGGGAAAAGAGATGCTGGGTCTCGGCAATCGCTTCAGGGGCGTCCCTGAAGAGGCGGGTCATTTCCTGCGGCAGCTTGAGATGACGCTCGGCGTTGGATTCAAGCAGGCGTCCGGCACGCTCGATGGTGGTGCCCTCGCGGATGCAGGTCAGCACATCCTGGAGGTCGCGTTGCGCGATGGAATCGTAGAGCGCGTCATTGGTCGCGATCAGCGGGGTTCGAGTCGCGGCAGCGATCGCCTTGAGCCGCGCGAGGCGGCGGCGGTCGTCGCCGCGCCGATGCATGCTGGCAGCGAGCCAGACCGCACCGGGCGCGGCCTCGTCGAGGCGGGCGAGCAGTTCAGGCAGGCCGTCGAGCCTGCGGCCCGGCATCAGGATCAGCAGCAGATCGCGGGCATCGTTGAGGAGATCGTCGAGGACGAGCCGGCATTCGCCCTTCTTCACGCCCTCCTTCCGGTTGCCGTGGCTGAGCAACCGGCAGAGCCTGCCCCAGCCGGTGCGATTGGCCGGATAGACGACGATGTCGGGCGTGCCGTCGGCAAAGACGAGGCGGGTGCCGGTGGCGAGCTTGAAGCGCCCCGCCATCGCCTTCATCTGCTCGCGGGTAAACGGCAAATCGGCGAATTCGGGATTCTCGACCCAGATATGCTCGCCCGGGCTGCCGCCTTCCTTGACCTTGTCGGGCGCCGGCAGACCATCCTCCCGCAACTGCCTTAGCGCCGCCCAGGCCCGCACGACGCCCGCTACCGTGTTGCGGTCGGCGATGCCAATGCCGGAATACCCGAGCAGCAGCGCCGTCAGCACCATATGCGGCCCCGGCGAGGCGCCGCGCAGGAAGGAAAAATGCGTCGCCGCAACAGGTTCGGCAAAGAAACCGACAAGCCGATTCATGCGAAGAGCCCGTGCAGGAACCAACGCGGCGGGGCGCTGTCGGCCTCGTAGAAGCCGGTGCGGTAGAGCCAGAAGCGACGCCCCTGCACATCCTCGACGCGGTAATAGTCGCGCATCGGCTCGTCGGAGCCGTCGCGCCACCATTCGGGGGCGATGCGCTCGGGACCTTCGGCGCGGGCGACGTCATGGGTCAGGCGGCGCCAGCGGAAGCGGATCGGCGGGCCGTCCGGCACTTCCGCAATGGCCTCGACCGGCTGCGGCGGCTCGAAGAGCTGGAGCGGGCGCGCCGGCGGTTCCTCCGGCTCAGGCTCCGGCCACGCCGCTTCCGGCAGCGGTGCGGCGGCCGAGAGCGCCTTGGCGGCACGGACGGGGTGATGCGTGTCCAGCGCCGTAAAGCGCAGCACCCGGTCGCGGCCGAAGCGGGTGACGAGCCGGTCGACCAGATCGGCCACCGCCTCCTCCTCGACGGCCCGCCCGTCGAGGCTATGCTGCGGCATGCCGAAGGGTTCGCAGACCGGCACGGCGAGCTTGATCGCATCGAAGCCGAAGCCGGGATCGAGCGCATCGGCCAATGTCTCGATGCGCTCGCGGTAGAGCCGAAGCAGTGCCTTGGCATCGCGCGAGGGCCGTCCGGTCTCGATGACGAGGCGGCGCACCGCGCCGTCGCTGCGGAAGAAGGCGATCTCGAAGAGGCGCCCGCCCTCGCCGCGCGCCTCCAGCACCCGTGCCGCCTCCCCGATCAGCCGGACGACCACCGCCTCGAGACTCGCGGCATCGGCGAAGGGCTCGGCGAAATGGCGCTCGACCACGCAGTCAGGTGGCGGGCGCAGAGGCGTGATGCGGCGGTCCTCATGTCCCAGGATGCGCCGGAGCTTGACCGTCAGCTTCTCACCGAAGCGGGCGGAGAGGGTTTCGGAGGGGCGTTCCACGAGATCGGCCAGCGTCTTCAGGCCGGCGCGGGAGAGCGCGATCACGGTCTCCGCGGCTGCATCCAGCGCAGCGGTCGGCAGCAGGCGCAACAACGCCTCTTCCTGGCCCGGCGGGACGATGCCGCCACGGCCATGTCGGGCATAGGCACGGGCGGCTTCGGGGGTGCCGGCGATGGCGGCCTTGAACTCAAGGCCGATGCGGCGCATCGCACGCGCAGCCAGCGCGCCGAGCCCGGCCTCGCCACCGAAGAGATGGGCGCAGCCGGTGACATCGAGCATGAGGCCATGCGGCTCGTCGAGGGCCACCAGTGGCGTGAAACGGTCGCAGAAGGCGGCAACCGCTTCGAGAAATTCGCAGTCGGCCTGCGGTTCGGCTTCCAGAGCGACGAGATGGGGGATGCGGGCGCGGGCATCGGCCAGCGTCATCCCGCGCGTCAGGCCGAGTTCGACCGCACACCGGTCGAAATCGACGAGGCGCAGGGCGCTGCCCTGCATCTCGACCAGCGCGTACGGCCTCTCACCCGGTGCGCCGGAAGCCGGAATCCTGCCCGTCCGCCGCAACCTGTCCGTCGCCAGATACGGGAACCAGAGGGCGAGATAGCGGCGCGGCATGGTCTGTCCGGGAAGATCGATCGAAAAGGCTGCGTTCCGCAAAGCGATGTCGGTCACGGTCCCACTCCACACGCCACTCACGCTCCGTCACATCTCCCCGCACGCCGCCGCGATGGCGCAGCAACCGCAAGGCGAAGGCGGGCTGGCCCGGCGCATTCGCCTCCAGCGCCCGCGAGGCGAGCGCCCTCGCCTGCCAGCGCGTGCGCGCCGCGCTCGGCGCTTCAGTGGCCGCGACGCGCAGCAGGAGGGTCGTCACGCCGGAGCCTTCGGCCGCCAGCGCGAGCCGGCGGCTGGCCGTCAGATCAAAGACCCGCGGCTCGCCCCAGGGCTCGATCAGCACGGCGCCAAGGGCCGGGCAGCGCGCCCCTTCCGCCCCGGCGCGCAACACGCCTTCGGCCTCACGCGCCCTGACCAGCAGGAGCCGGGCCGGATCGAGCCCGAGCTCGTTCAATCCCGGCGCATGCAGCCGGCCGGTCTCGGCATCGACGAAATCCTGCCGGATCCAGAGGATCGGCCGCGCCACGGCGTCTTCCGCCTTCTCTTCCGCCGCCCGCAACGCCAGCCCGAGCGCAAAGCCGGTTGCGGCGGCGAGATCGCCGGCACCGGCAGCATAGACCTCGTGCAGCGCCGCCCGATCGATCCCACCGGAAAGCGCCGCGTCGATCTCCGCCGCGCCGAGCCTCACCCGTCCCGTCGCAGCCGGCCGCATCCGCAGGGTGGCCTCGGCGAGGCTGCGGCGCAGGTCCGGCAAAGCTGACGGGGCGGCTCGATGCATGGCTACAAAGAAATTGTTCTCTCTTTGTTCTTATAAGACGCTCTGCATCCGAAGGCGAGTCGAGTCTTGCGCCGAGCGTCTCATCCCCTGCCAGCTCATGACGGGTGACTCCCTTGCTGGATCATGGGCAACGCCGGCCTTCCGGAACCGACCGATCTTGTAACAACCGGTATCGACACTCCGACCCGGCGGAGGAGACCGCGCATTCCAGGCCCCCAGCCAAGCCCGGGCATGGCGGCCGCCGCGCCCAACGACTAACCTCATGGCATGTGGGGGATTCTCTCAGCCTATTGGCCGCATATCATCGCCGTCATCTCCGTGGTGATGGCGGTGGTCGCCGCCGCCCATGCGGTGATGACGAAGGACGAGGTGCGCGGCGCCATCGGCTGGGCCGGCGTCATCATCCTGTCCCCGATCGTGGGCGCCCTGCTCTATGCGATCGCCGGGATCAACCGCATCCGCCGAACCGCCATCCTGGCGCAACGCCCCGGACATCGCGCGGGAGCCGATTCAGGCAGGCCCGTCCGTATCGGTGACGAAGAGGTCGTCCGGCTGTTCGGACAGCGCTTCGCCGCGCTGAAAACCCTGGGCGACCGGGTCGTGCGCCATCCGCTGACCACGGGCAACCGCATCGAGACGCTGCATACGGGCGACGAGGCCTATGCCGCGATGCTCGCGGCCATCGCTGCCGCGCAACGCAGCGTGATCCTCGAAACCTATATCTTCGATCGCGACCCGCTCGGCCTGCGCATCGCCGACGCGCTGATCGCGGCACAGCAGCGCGGCGTCGCCGTGCGCGTACTGATCGACGCCGTCGGCGCCCGCTATTCGGTGCCGAGCATGGCGGGCTATCTCAGCGCGGGAGGCCTCGACGTGCAGGTCTTCAACGGCAACATCATCATGGGCCTCCGGCTGCCCTACGCCAATCTGCGGACCCACCGGAAGATCATCGTCGTCGACGGAACGGTCGCCTTCATGGGCGGGATGAACATCCGGCAAGGCTTCACCGCGGAGTTCGCAGGCGAGGCCTCCGCCCACGACACGCATTTCCAGGTCACGGGCCCGGTCGTGGCCGATCTCTTCGCCGTGGCGGCGGAGGATTGGCGCTTCACGGCCGGCGAGACGCTGGAAGGCGAGGCCTGGGCGATCCGCACGCCGGTCGCCCCCGGCCCGGACGTCCTGATGCGCGTGGTGCCATCCGGTCCCGACGCCTGCCTCGAGAACAATCACAAGATCTTGACCGGAGCGCTGTCGGTCGCCCGCCGCTCGGTCAAGATCATGTCGCCCTATTTCCTGCCGGATCAGGAACTCATCAGCGCGCTGGTGACGGCGGCCCGGCGAGGCGTCGCGATCGACATCGTCGTGCCCTCGGTCAACAACCTCGTGCTGGTCGATCGGGCGATGACGGCGCAATTCGACCAGATTCTCAAGAACTATTGCCGCATCTGGCGCGCATCCGGCCCCTTCGACCACTCCAAGCTCTTCGTCGTCGACGAATGCTGGGCCTATGTCGGCTCCTCCAACCTGGATCCGCGCTCGCTCAGGCTGAATTTCGAGATCGACATCGAGGTTCTGGACCGCGATTTCGCCGGCGGCATCGACGCCCGGATCGGTACGGTGATCGCGACCGCGACGGAGGTCACGCTTGCCGGGCTGCGCGCACGGCCTTATCTCCTGCGTCTGATGGACCGGCTCATCTGGCTCGGCTCACCCTATCTCTGATGCGGCCTGGGCGGAGAGGGCGATTTCGGCGGTATAGTGCCGGTCCGCCGATTCGATTCCGAGCCGACACAGGCTGGCGCAGCGATGCACAAGAAGAGCCCGAGCCTGCCGGCGAGCATCATCTCCTCGCTTCGCCAGCGCAGAAGCAGGCCAAAGACCGCCTCCGAAAGGGCAGCGGGCTCCTCCGGCACGCTGGTGGCCTCCTACAACGTCCATAAATGCGTCGGTGTGGACGGGCGCTTCGACCCGGAGCGGATCGCCCGCGTCATCGCCGAGATCGGGGCCGATGTCGTCGCCCTGCAGGAAGCCGACAAGCGCTTCGGCGAACGCCACGGACTGCTCGACCTCGCCTGGCTGGAGCAGGAGACGGGCCTGCTTCCCGTCCCGCTCGGCAACGCCACGCGGGCTCATGGCTGGCACGGCAACGTCGTGCTGTTCCGGCGTGGAGTGGTGCGGGACGTGCATCAGGTGACCTTGCCCGGGCTGGAACCGCGGGGCGCCCTCGTCGTCGATCTCGATCTGGAAGACGGGGCGGCACTCAGGATCGTCGCCGCCCATCTCGGCCTGCTGCGTCGTTCCCGCTCGCAACAGGCGCGCCGGCTGATCGAGATCATGCAAAGCCGCGAGGAACGCCCCACCCTGCTCCTCGGCGACCTCAACGAATGGCGCCTCGGCGAACGCTCCTCGCTCAACGAACTCGTCCCGGCCTTTCACACGTTGCCGGTACCGGTGCCGAGCTTTCCCTCGGGGCTGCCGCTGCTGGCTCTCGACCGGATCATCGCCAACCGACCCGAAATCCTCTCGGACGTCGAAGTGCACGACACGCCACTGGCGCGGACCGCCTCGGACCACCTGCCGATCAAGGCCTATGTCGATCCGAGCCTGCCGGCTCTGAGCCTTCCTGCGGCCCAGGATACCGATGCCGCCATCCATCATGCCGCCGGGCAAGACGGCCTTTCCGAACGGCCGCTGCCCCTGCCGGCTGCCGGACCCGAACAGCGCAACGGCGAGCTTGTCCGACAGGCGGGCGCGCGGCTGAAGCGCGCCGTCAGCCGCACCCTCGGGCGGCGGCAATCCGGGCCGCGTTCCTGAAAGGCCCGCGCTGCGGAAACGGCCGCCATAGGCTCATGACGCGCATGCGTTGCGATGCTGGCCAACTCCGGCGAAGCCGGCATTGTGCAGAATTCCGAATCGCTTGCCGTGCGAGCTTGACATGCCGGTTTCGCCGCCAGAGCGCCCGAGCGCGCTGCAGCTCTTCCTGATCTTCGCCCGCATCGGGCTGACGAGCTTCGGCGGCGGCCTGAGCGGCTGGATGCTCCGGGAATTCGTGCAACGACGCCGGCTGATGAGCGAGGAGGATTTCCTCAACGGGCTTTCCATCGCCCAGGCACTGCCGGGGGTGAACGTCACCAACATGGCGATCTGGATCGGCTACAAGCTCAGAGGCCGCAACGGCGCCATCGCCTCCTGGCTCGGCATCGTCGTTCCCGCCGCCCTGGTGATCATGCTGATCAGCAGCGTCTTCACCTCGCTTGCAGGCTTCGAACTCACACATGTGGCGCTGGCGGGGGCGGCCTGTGCGGCGATCGGCCTGTCGCTGTCGATGGGGCTGACCGCCGCGCGGCGCGTCCCACGGCAGGTCTTCCCGCTCGCGATCATGGCGGCGACCTTCGTCGCGGTCGCCATCCTGCAATGGCCGCTGATCTGGACCGTGCTCGTCGCCGGCTCGCTCAGCGTCGCCGTCACCTACCATCGAGGTTGATCGGCATCGATGCCCGCCATAGCCCTCAGCATCCTCGCCGTGTTCCTGCCGCTCTCGCTCGTCACGATCGGCGGCGGGCAAAGCGCCGTCGCGGACATGCATCGTCAGATCGTCGACGTCCATGGCTGGATGAGCGCCACCCAATTCGTCGACGCCTTCGCCATCTCGCGGCTGGCGCCGGGCCCTGGCTCTCTGCTGGCGACATTGATCGGCTGGCGGATCGCCGGCTTCTGGGGCGCGCTGGCGGCGACGATCGGCATCTTCGGCCCGACCGCGCTCCTGATCTACGGCGTCGCTCACATCTGGTCGCGCTTCGAAGGCGCGCGGTTGCTGAAGGCCCTGGAGAAGGGTCTTCGCCCGGTCGCCGCCGGCATGATCCTCGCCGCGAGCTATGTGCTGATCAACGCGCTCGACAGCGGCTGGATCGGCCGCGGATTGGCCCTGGCCTCGACGGCCCTGCTGATGGCCACGCCGGTCAACCCGCTGCTGCTGATCGGCGGAGGCGCCAGCTGCTTCGTGCTGCTGCACATGGCCGCGCTCGTCTGATTCCTTCGAGAGCTAGCGGGGATCTGCGATGCCCGGGTCCGCCGTTGCCCGCTTGACGCCGCCCGCCGGGATCAATCCGGCGCAGAGCTGGCGGAGGGCGACGACATAGGGGTTTCTCGCGAGAAAACTGGCCTCGCCGAAATAAATCGGGATCTCCGGAAGTTCCGGCAAGTCGACGGCGGTGACCGTCGTCTCGGTGCCGTCGATGCACCAGGCGGGAATGATCGCATAGCCGAGCCCCGCCTCGACGCAGCGCTTCACGCTCGAACTTCCCGAGGTCGAGATCGCAATCTCCATCTCGTCCTCGCCCGGCCGAAGATAGTCGGTGGCCAGGTTGCGCAGGAGCTGGCCGGGCTCATAGGTCACGAAAGGCCGTCCCCGGACCCATGACCTGATGTCCCCCGGAGGCGGCGTGCCCCATTCGCGGGGGAAGACCAGAGCCGGCCGATAGGTGCAGACGAGATGCTGCGGCACGTTGGGATCGCCGAAGTAGCGCTCGGTGATGCACAGGTCGAGACTACCGTCGCGGATCATCTCCGGCAGGGCGGTGTCGCGCTCGAAGGCGATGATTTCGACCTGCGGAAAGAGTTCGCGGAAGCGGGCGAGGATCGGCGGCATCAGATAGAAGAAGATCGCCTGCGGCAACCCGACGCGCAGCACCGGCCGCTCCTTCTGGAGGGTGCGGTCGAGCCGGGTCAGCACGGTGTCCAGCTCGGGCAACAGCAGCTTGTAGAGACTGCGGCCGCGGGGCGTCAGGGACACGGTCTTGGCGCCCTGCTCCGACACCACCAGCCGCTCGGCGAGCAATTGCTCGAGCCGGCGCACATGATTGGCCGCCGATTGATAGCTCATGCCGAGCTTGCGCGCGGCAGCCGAATAGGAGCCGTCGCGCGCGACGATGAAGAACGTCTGGATGAGCGTCAGATTGGCTTCGCGCATGGTCCCTTCCGCCGGCAGGCCCGTCATTCCTACCTACAACAGCGCAGGCTCCGCCACTTGCAAACAATGTGGCAAGTCGAGGCGGATCATTTGCATCGACCCGCCCCGTGAAGCCGGGGAGGTTCTGGCCATCGCTCGCTGGGACAACCCGCCGCCGCATGGCCTCTTCCACCTCCATACATGTCGCCGTGATCGGTGCCGGGATCGTGGGCGCCTCGGCGGCCCATTTCCTGGCCGCCGCCGGTGCCCGCGTAACGCTGCTCGACGCGTCCGGGCCGGCGGGCGGCGCAACCGGTGCCTCCGACGGGGCGGTCTCGGTCGCCAGCAAGCGGCCGGGGCCGATGATGGATCTCGCCCGCCATGCGCGCGCCTTCTACGCGCGCTGTGAGCGGGAGGGGCTGTTCCGCGGCCTGTTCCATCGCCGCTCGACCTTCCTCGTCGCGCGGACGGCGGTCGAAGCCGATCTCGTCGCGCAGCACGGCGCAGATCTCGCCAGGGCGGGCGAGCGCGTCTTCGAGGTGGACCGCGCGACGCTGCTCGAACGCGTCCCCGGCCTGGGCGCCAGCGTCTGCGCAGCGCTCGAAATTCCCGATGACGGGCATGCGCTCGGCTACGAGATCACCGAACGCCTCCTGCGCGGAACCAGTGTCGATATCCGCAGGAGCGCGCCGGCATCCGAGATCGTCACGCAGGCCGGGCGCGTCGCTGGCGTCGCAGTGCGGGACGACCTGCTTGCGGCCGACGCGGTGCTGGTCGCGGCCGGCATCGGTTCCGCGCCGCTGCTCGGCCTCGGCGACATTCTGATCCCGCGCAAGGGACAGATGGTGGTGACCGACCGCGCCGGCAGCGCCGGCCCCGCGATCGACGGCCATCTGATGGCGGCGTCCTATCTGGCGGCCAAGCGTGGAATCGTTCGCGACAACGGTCATATCGGGCTGGTGATCGACCCTCTGATGACGGGCCAGTTCCTGATCGGCGGCAGTCGCGAGGACCATCGCAGCGATCACACGACCGACGCCTCGACCATCGCCGCGATCCTGCGCGAGGCGCTCGATCTCTATCCGCCGCTCGCCCAGCGCCGCGTGCTGCGCAGCTTCGCCGGAGTCAGGACCGCCTCGCGCGACGGGCTGCCGATCGTCGGGCCACATCCACGGCATGACGGGCTGGTCGTCGCGACGGGCTTCGAGGGGGATGGCATCTGCCTCGGCCCGCTGATGGGCGCCAGCGCGGCCCGCCTGCTCCTCGGCCAGAACCCCGACGTCGATCTGTCGGCTCTCGCTCCAGAGCGCTTCCTGCGTGCCGAGGTCCATGCATGAGCAGCCATTTGTTCTGGAACGGAGTACCGATCGCCTTCGAGCCCGGCGAGACGATTGCCGCGGCGTTGCTAAGGGCGGGAATCGTCGATCTCGGCCGGCCCGACGATGGACCGGGCGGGCGCGTGTTCTGCGGAATCGGCGCCTGCCAGGGCTGCGTCGTCACCGTCGCCGGCGCCGCGCCGGTCGAGGCCTGCCTGACACCCGCACGCGACGGCCTCCGGCTCGGCCCGCTGCCCTGGATCGGGGCCGACCATGGCTGAGGTGCCTATCCTCGTCGTCGGCGGCGGCCCGGCCGGAGCGAGCGCGGCCGCGACCCTGGTGGAAGCGGGCCTGCGCGTCCTCCTGATCGAGCAGCGCGATCGCCTCGGTGGCGCCATTCACCGCCAAACGGCGTCCGGTGCCGAGAGCCCCGTCTGGCGTCCCGCGCGGCATCGCCGCAACTGGGCTGCGTTGACCGCGCGGCTCGGCGCCGCGGCCGAGCGGATCGATATCCGGACGCAGACCGTGTTCCTCGGCGTCGATGGCGAAGGCCGCTTCCTGTTCGAGGATCGTCGCTCCGAGCGTGTTCTTGCGCGCCGGCCCCGGGCCGCGATCATTGCCGTCGGCGCGATCGAGACGATCCGCCCCTTCCCGGGATGGGAGCTGCCCGGTGTGATGACGGTTGGCGGCGCGCAGGTCCTGCTCAAGGAAACCGGCCGTCCGCCGGCAGGCCCGGTCCTGATCGCCGGCAGCGGCCCCTTGCTGCCGGCCTTGGCCGCCCAGCTCGCCAGGGCCGGCAATCCGCCGGTCGCCGTGCTGGAGCGCGGCAGGCCGTGGCGCGCACCGGGAGCCCTGGCGCGCCTGATCCTCTCGGGAGGGCCGACGGGCGAGGCTGCTTCCTACGCGGCGGTGCTCGCAGCCCATCGCGTGCCCTACCGCTGCGGCGCCTCTGCCCTGCGAGCCGAGCCGGATGGCGACGGGCTCAAGGTCGCGTGCCGCATCGGCACGAGCGAGCAGAGCCTGCATGTCAGGCATCTCCTGATTCACGACGGCATCGTGCCGAACCGGACGGGGATTCCTTTGCCGGCACCGGAGGCAGCGGTGCCGGTCCTGCAGGCCGGCGACGGGCGCGAAGCTCTCGGCGCCGATGCCGCGATCCTCGATGGCCGGCGGGCCGCCCTGCAGGTGCTGGCGCGCCTCGGCCACGCCAGCACGGCCGGAGCCGCTTCGCTCGAACGACCGCTGCAACGGGCCCGCGACTTCCAAGCGGCGCTTGCCGAAGCCCTCCACAGCGCGCGGGTCGCGCCAAGCCCCGAGACGCTGATCTGTCGTTGCGAGGGCCGCAGCTATGCCGATCTGGCGGCGCTCGCGGAAGACGCCTCCGCCCGCGAGATCCGGCTGATGGGTCGCTTCGGCCTCGGCGCCTGCCAGGGGCGCCTCTGCGGCCCGATGATCGAGGCTCTGAGGGCGCAACCCCTGCCGGCCACATCTTCCCCGCGCTGGCCCCTGCGACCGGTTTCGGTCGCGGCGCTCGCGCGCCTCACCGCCGATGAAACGGAGTGACGTTACCGTGACCATGTCTCTCGCCAAGCCCGCCCGGGCGACTGCCGCCTCTCTGGTCGAGGTCGTCAATCCCTTCGACGGGTCCATCGTCGGCAAGGTCCGACTGGCCGACGAGGTCGCGGTGGCCGATGCGCTGCGCCGGGCACGCAAGGCCTGGGCATCCTTCCGCTTCAGCACCCCGGCAGAGCGCAAGGACCTGCTGCACCGCCTTGCCGATCGGCTTGGCGACGAAGCCGAAGCGATGGCCCGGACGATCTGCGCCGAGGTCGGCAAGACGATCACCGAGGCGCGCAACGAGGTCCGCCGCGCCCGCAACACGCTGCGGCTGAGCGGCGACGCGGTGACCGTGCTGCACGGCGAGGTGCTGCCGACCGCCATTGTGCCGGGCGCACCGGACAAGCAGGCCATCGTCACCCATGAGCCAGCCGGCGTCGTCGGAGCGGTCACGCCGTTCAACTATCCGCTCAACCTCCTCTGCCACAAGCTCGGCCCCGCCATCGCGGCCGGCAACGCCGTCGTCGCCAAACCCTCGCCCAAGGCGCCGCTCGCCGCGCAGCGCCTCGCCGAGCTGGCGGAGGAGATCGGCTTCCCGGACGGCCTGTTCGGCATCGTCCATGGCGGCGCCGATGTCGCGGCGATGATCGCCAGCGGCGACATCGATCTGCTCAGCTTCACGGGTGGGCCCGCGGCCGGGCTGGCGCTCAAGAATGCCTCCGGCCTCGTCCGCTGCCTGATGGAGCTCGGCGGCAACGATCCGCTCATCGTGATGCCCGACGCCGATCTCGACCGCGCCGCCGAGGTTGCGATCACGCATCGCTTCGAGATCGCCGGTCAGAGCTGCGCCGCGGTGAAGCGGCTCTATCTGCACGATGCCATCCGCGAGACGATGATCGAGCGCATCGCGGCTCGGATCGCCGAGGTCACGACCGGCGACCCCGCCGACGACGCGACGATCATGGGCACCGTGATCGACGAGCCGGCGGCGGCGGAGGTCGAACGGCGGGTGAAGCTCGCCGTCTCGGACGGTGCCCGGATCGTGGCGGGCGGCGGCCGCAACGGCACCCAGTTCGCCCCGACGCTGCTCGATGCCGTTCCGGCCGGCACGGAACTCGTCCGTTCCGAGACCTTCGGGCCGGTGCTCGCGGTGCGCCGCTTCGACGACCCCGAGGCGGTGATCGCGGAGATCAATGCCGGCACCTACGGGCTGCAGGCCGGGCTCTTCACCAACGATCACGCATTGGTCAAGCGCGTCGGCCGCCGACTGCGCGTCGGCGGGGTGATGATCAACGAAGGGCCGGATTTCCGGGCGGAGAACGTGCCGTTCGGCGGCATCAAGTCGAGCGGGCTCGGCCGCGAGGGCATCCACATGACCCTGCGCGAAATGAGCGAAACCAAAGTCGTCATCGACTGACGACGCAAGGAGCCAATCCGATGACCGATCCCACATTGCGCCGGCGCCTGACGGGCGTGTTCACCGCCTTGGTCACCCCCTTCCGCGGCGGGGCTGTCGACGTCCCCGCGCTCGAGCAGCTGATCGAGGCACAGATCGCAGCCGGCATCGCCGGGCTCGTGCCGGTCGGCACCACCGGCGAGGCCGCGACGCTGAGCGACGACGAAGCCGAGGCGGTGATCCGAACCACCGTCCAGGCCGCCGCCGGGCGCGCCTTCGTCATGGCCGGCGCCGGCTCGAACGCGACGCGGCTCGCCATCGCCAAGGCCGAACGGGCCAAAGCCGCGGGTGCGGAAGGCCTCCTGCTGGTGACGCCCTACTACAACAAGCCGTCGCAGGACGGGCTGTTCGACCATTTCTCGGCCATAGCCGACTCGGTCGAGCTGCCGATCATGCTCTACAGCGTGCCGGGACGCGCCGGCGTCGAGATCGCGCCGGCCACGGCTGCCCGGCTTGCCGCCGCGCACCCCAACATCGTCGGCATCAAGGAAGCCGGCGGCAGGGTCGAGCGCGTCACCGAACTGCGGCTGGCGCTCGGCCCGGATTTCATCATCCATTCCGGCGATGACGGCCTGACCTTGCCGTTCCTCGCCATGGGAGCCGACGGCGTCACGAGCGTGGCTTCCAACCTGTTGCCGGCGGAGGTCGTCGCGCTGTGCCGGGCCTGGTTCGCGGGTGATCCGCGCGAAGCCCGCCGCATCCACGAGTCCCTGTTCGACCTTGTCGGGCACCTCTTCATCGAGAGCAACCCGGTGCCGGTCAAGACGGCCCTGGCGCGAACCGGACGCATCGGCCCGGAGCTGCGCGCGCCGCTCGCCGCCTTGCGCCCGGAGAACCGCAAGGCTCTGGAAGCCAGCCTGCAAGCCTTCGAAGGCCGGGCCCACCTACAAGAAAACCGGTAGGAAGGCGCCCTACTCTCGCATTGTCCGCGCAAGTGCGTCGCCTAGGCTCATGCCGTCTCACCACCAGCGCAAGACCGAACGACATCGGCAAGGGAACGGAGTGGAAAGCTCATGAAATCGATCATTCGCGCCATCTGCGCAGCCAGCCTGGGATTGCTGGCGCTTCAGGCCTCGGCCCGGGCCGAGGACACCATCGAGGCCATTCGCTCGCGCGGCGTGCTCCGCATTCCCGGGATCATCAACGAGGATCCGTATTTCAACAAGGATCCGCGCTCCGGCGAATGGCGCGGCTTCGCCATCGAGATGGCCCGCGACATCGCCAAGACGCTCGGCGTCAAGCTGGAGGTGGTCGAGTCGAGTTGGCCGAATTCCATCCTCGACGTGCAGAGCGGCAAGGTGGATCTCGCGCTGGGCGTGACAGCAACGCCGCAGCGCGCGCTGTCGGTGGCGTTCTCGGCGCCGACCTATTTCAACAGCTTCATCATCGTCTCGCCCAAGCCGGAGCTCTCGAAGCTGAGCTGGGCCGAGCTCAACGATCCGAAATACACCTTCGCGGTCGATCTCGGCTCCTCGCAGGACCTGATCTCCCAGCAATACCTGCCCAAGGCCAAGATGCTGCGGTTCAAGTCCCGCGACGAGGCCATCGTGGCCGTTGTCAGTGGCAAGGCCGACGGCCTCGTCAACACCATGCTGAACGGCCTCGTGATGAGCAAGAAGGCGAGCGGCATCGGCAAGGTGATGGTGCCCTCGCCGGTGCTGTCGACCCCGTCGGTCGTGGCCATGAACTGGAAGGCCGACGAGAAGTCGCGCGCCTTCATCTCGGCCTGGGCCGAATACAACCGCCGCATCGGCAACAACCAGACCTGGATCGTGAACAGCCTGGCGCCCTTCGGCATCACGCTCGACGACATGCCCGAAGGCTTCGGCTTCGGCGGTTAAGGCAAAGGCGGCCCGCAAGGGCCGCTTTCACGAAAGGCTGGAATGACATGTACACATGGAGCTTCGCCCCGATCCTCCAGGCGAGCGACCTGTTCCTCTGGGGCGCCTGGATCACCATCGTCTACACGGTGGCCTCCATCGCCGTCGGGCTGGTCCTCGGGCTGCTCCTGTGCTTCGCGCGGCTTTCCGGCATCGGGCCGCTGAACTGGCTGGCGCAGGGCTTCCAGGAGCTGTTCCGCTGCACGCCGCTGCTCGTGCAGCTGCTGTGGATCTACTACGCCCTGCCGTTGCTGCTCGGCTTCGACCTCGCCAACTGGGCCGCCGCGCTGATCACGCTTTCGCTCTATGCCGCGGCCTTCTACGCGGAAGTCTTCCGCGGCGGCATCGTCTCGATCGACAAGGGGCAATCGGAGGCGGGCTCGGCGATCGGCATGTCGAACTGGCAGGTGATGCGCCGCATCGTGCTGCCGCAGGCGATCCGCCGGATGATGCCGGCCTTCATCAACCAGTCGGTGACCCAGTTCAAGAACACCTCGCTGATCTCGGTGATCTCGGTGGCCGAACTCACCTACATGGCCAGCATCGTCAACGGGCAGACCTACCGCCCGCTTGAATCCTACACCGTGTTGGCGGTGCTCTACTTCGCCATCCTGTTCCCGATCACGAAGTTCGCCGACATCGTCGAGAGCCGCACGCGCAACGGCCATTGAGCGAGGAGCATTCCATGACCTCCGTCCCCCCACAGTCTGCGCGCGAGACAGTTCTCGAGGCCCGCGGCATCGTCAAGCGCTTCGGTGCCATGACCGTGCTGCACGGCATCGACCTCTCCCTGACGAGCGGCGAAGTGGTCGCGATCATCGGCCCCTCGGGCTCGGGCAAGTCGACCTTCATCCGCTGCATGAACATGCTGGAGGTGCCGGACGCCGGCGAGATCAGCTTCCGCGGCCGCCGCGTCGGGCCGAAGTTCCGCGGCGCGGGCGATATGCTCGGCCTTGGTGAACTGCGCCGCCATGTCGGCATGGTGTTCCAGCACTTCAACCTGTTCCCGCACATGAACGTGCTGGAGAACGTGATCGAGGGGCCGATCACCGTACAGCGCAAGCCGCGGGGCGAGGCCGTCGACATCGCGATGGACTACATCGCCAAGGTCGGGCTGGCCGAAAAGCGCGACGCGCGGCCGGACCAGCTCTCGGGCGGCCAGAAGCAGCGCGTCGCCATCGCCCGGGCGCTCGCCATGCAGCCCGACGCGCTGCTGCTCGACGAGATCACCAGCGCGCTGGACCCTGAACTCGTCGGCGAGGTGCTCGGCGTGGTGCGCGGCCTCGCCGAGCAGGGCATGACCATGGTCCTCGTCACGCACGAAATCTCCTTCGCCGCGGACGTTTCGGACCGCGTCGTGTTCATGGAGGCCGGCCGCATCGCCGAGCAAGGCAGCCCCGAGCGCATCCTGCACAACCCCGACAACGATCGCCTCAAGACCTTCCTCGCGCGCTTCCATGGCTGAACCGCGTGAGACCGCCGGCCGGCCGTTCAGGGTCGTCATCGCCGGTGCCGGCCGGATCGGCATCGCGCTGGCGTTGCTCCTGCGCGAGACCCCGGAATTCGAGATCCTGCTGGCCGATCCGACCGAGCCCGGCTGTCGCAGGGCCGGAGCACTCGGCCTGCCGTTCCTCGAGGCCGATCCCGCCGATGCCACCGCCTTCGACCGACTTCTAACGGGGGTGGACGCCGTGGTAGCGGCCCTGCCGGCCTCGGCGACGCCCATGGTGGCGGCCGCCGCCCGGCGCAACGGCTGCCACTATCTCGACCTCGGCGACGATGGCACCGCCCTGGAGGCGGTGCGCAGCGAAGCGCGGGTTGCCTCGGGATGCTTCGTCCCGCAGTGCGGCATCTCGCCGGGGCTGGTCTCCGGGCTGGTGCTGGACCTCGCGGCGCGTTGCGAGGGCAAGCCGGATATCGCGGTGCGCATCGGCGCACTGCCGCCGACGCCGTCGGGCTGCCTCGGCTACGGGCTGATCTGGGATGTCGACGCGACCTTGCGCGAATATACCCGCGCCTCGCTTGCCTTGATCGAAGGCCAGGAGGCCGAGCTCGCGCCGCTGTCGGGTGTCAGCCCCCTGGAGATCGAGGGGCGGGACTACGAGGTCTTCGTCTCCGGCGTCATCCCGGCCACGCTGCGCCGCCGCCTCGCGGGGACGGTCGGGAACCTGGTGTCGCAGACGATCCGCTATCCAGGACATGCCGCCCAGATGGTGTTCCTGCTCGACGAGCTGAAACTGCGCGACCGCGTCTATCTGCTGCGAAATCTCTTTCTCAACGCCCTGCCGGAAATCGCCGACGACCGCCTTCTCGTCTCGATCACCGCCTTGCCCGGCAAGGGTGAGGCGGCGCATTTCCTGCGCGTGGTCGAACCTCTGGCGGTCGGCGGCACCTCGATCGGCGCGATGCGGCGAACCGCCGCCTCCCACGTGGCGGCGGTGCTCGACCTGCTGCGCCTCGGCATCATCGGCAAGCCGGGCCTGCTCGCGCAGGAGGACATTCCGCCGGCGCTCCTGCAGGATAGCCGCTTCCTCGCCTGGTTCTTCGAGCCGGCGGAACCCGCAGTCTCTCCGCCCCTGCAGGAGGTGTCGCGATGACCGGCACCGAGTTTCCTTCGACAAGTGGCGTGGTCGGCGATCTCAGCATCGGGGTGCTGATGCTCGATACGCATTTCCGCCGATTGCCCGGCGATATCGGCAACGGCCGCAGCTGGCCCTTCCCCGTGCAGTTCAGGGTGGTGCGCGGTGCCGACCCCGCGGCCATCGTCCATGGAAGACCGGAGGCATTCCTCGAGCCGTTCATCGCCGCTGCGCATGATCTCATCGGCTGCGGCGTCCGGGGCATCACCACGAGCTGCGGCTTCCTGGCCCTACTCCAGAAGGAACTGGCCGCAGCCCTGCCCGTCCCGGTGGCGACCAGCAGCCTGCTGCAAGCGCCGCTGATCGAAGCGATGCTGCCGCGAGGGCAGCAGGTCGGCATCCTGACCTTCGCGGCCGAGGCGCTGACGACGCGCCATCTCGCAGCCGTCGGCGTGCGCGCCGATACGCCGGTCGAGGGGCTGCCGCCGGAGAGCCTGTTCCGCCGGGTCTACGGCAACCAGGGCGGCGACTCCGATGTCGAGGCGCTCGAGAGCGAGGTCGTGGCGGCAGCCCGCAGACTGGTCGAGCGCCATCCCGATGTCGGCGCGATCCTCTGCGAATGCACCAATCTGCCGCCGCATTCGGCGGCGATCGCGGCTGCGACCGGGCGGCCCGTCTTCGACATCATCGGTTTCATCGAATGGTTCGCGCGCGGGCTTGCACCGCGAAGCTATCGCTGAGCAGCCCGAGGCCGGGCAGCTCCTCTGATCCCGGAGGGAGCGCCGCGGCCGACGCGACAGCTCCTGCCGTCCTCAGCAACAGCAGGACGACGGCATGATCGCGGGCGGCGCTTCATAGGCGTCACGATGACGCCACCAGATGCCCTCGCTTTCGTTGCGGCCCTTCGGTGCACGGTCGAGCCAGGGATAGACGCTCCAGATCGCATCCACACCGCGCCCATAGCTCGAATATGTGTGATAGACCGCGCCGCCCTCCATGACGAAGGCGCTCATGCCTGGACGCTCGCGCATGTAGCCGGCCGGGTCCGTGCCGCTTTGCGCTGCGAGCCCGGCCACGAAGCCGTTGCCGCTCCAGTCCATCTGCGGCTCGCGGCGGAAGTTGTAGTCGATCGCTCCCTGCCTCTCCTGCTCCTCGGTGAAGGAGGTGTTGAAGTCGAAGTTGAAGCTGCTCGTCGCTGACGAGGCCCAGGGAAAACTCCAGCCCATTCTCCGCTTGAAGGCGACGAGCTTGTCGAGAGGCGCCAGGGAGACGGCGGTCAGCGCGACGTCATGGTTGGCGAGATGGACGTGGATGCCGTCGAACCCATCCGCGATCAGCGAGCAGGAGGGGCAGCCGGCACTGAAATCCGCCCCAAACATGAAGTGATAGACCAGAAGCTGGGAACGGCCGGCGAACAGGTCCTCCAGTTTCGCGGGCCCGGCCTCGGTGACGAAGCGATAGGCCTTGTCGACCTTGACCCAAGGCAAGGCCTGGCGCTGCCGGGCGACCGCGTCGCTCTGCCTCGTCAGGGCCTTCTCCGCGGCCAGGAGATCGAGGCGGGCCTTCAGCCAGTCCTCGCGGGTGCCGGTGAGATGAGCCGTCATGATGCTTGCTCCTGTCGGTTGACTTTCGCCGCCCGCCGTTTCGCGATGCGACGTCGCCGGCAGGAGTAGGTCCGGCACGGCCTGGGGCGGGAGTGACAAGTTTGGCGGGATTCGGAGCGCCGAGATGGATTCGCTGATCACTGCGGCCGGGCGCGCCCTGGCAGCCGGAGACCCGTTCGGCGCGCTCAACCGCGTCGCGCTGCGCGAGGACGCGCCTGCCCTTGCGCTACGCGGCATCGCGATGGCGCAGCTCGGCGACCTGGCCAGGGCCAAGGCACTGCTCAAGCGGGCCGGCCGGAGCTTCGGCCTGCGCGAACCGGTCGCGCGTGCCCGCTGTATCGTCGCCGAGGCGGAAATCGCCCTGGTCTCCCGCGATCTCGGCTGGCCGCCGAAGGCGCTCGATGCGGCGCGGGCGACGCTGGAAGCGCATGGCGACCGCGTCAATGCCGCCCATGCGCGCACGCTCGCGATCCGGCGCCTGCTCCTGATCGGCCGGCTCGGCGAGGCGGAGAAGCTTCTCGCCGGCTTCACCTCCGCGCCGCTGCCACCGGCGCTTGAGGCCGCGCGTGCCCTCGCCATCGGCGGCATCGCGCTCCGGCGGCTGCAACCCGAACCAGCCCGGGCGGCCTTTGCCCGCGCAGGGGAAGCGGCCCGGCGCGCCGGCATTGCCGCCCTCGCGGCGGAGGTCGAGGCAGCCGCGCAGATCCTGGAGGCTCCGGCAGCGCAGTTCATCAGCGGGGGCATCCGGCGCTCGCTCGACCTCGCCGAGGTCGCGGCGCTCCTCGCCTCGCAGGACTTCATCATCGACTCCTGCCGCAACGTCGTGCGGCAGGCGGGCACGGCCGTCCCGCTCGCCACGCGGCCGGTCCTTTTCGCCCTGGCACGGTGCCTGGCGGAAGCCTGGCCGGAGGATGCTTCGCGCCAGACGCTGCTCACGCGCGCCTTCCGCGCCAAGGAGGCCGATGAATCGCATCGTGCCCGCCTGCGCGTGGAGATCGGGCGGCTGCGCGCCGCGTTGCAGGGCCTGGCGCGGATCGACGCGACCAGGCGAGGCTTCGTCCTGAAGCCGCACCGCGCGGACGCAGTGGTGGTCCTGGCCCAGCCGCTGGAAGAGCCGCATGCGGATGTGCTCGCCCTGCTCGCCGACGGCGAGGCTTGGTCGAGCTCTGCGCTGGCGTTGGCGCTCGACACCAGCCAGCGCAACACGCAGCGCATGCTCGAAGCGCTGGCCGCCGCCGGCCGGATCCAGTCCTTCGGCAAGGCCCGGGCGCGGCGCTGGCTGACGCCGCCGGTGCCCGGTTTCCCGACAAGCTTGTTACTCCCGGCTCCGCCGTCGGATGGCTAGACCCTGTCTCGGTCCCCACGATCATAGGAGTTCATGCAATGACCAGGACAGCGACGATCCTTCGTGAATACGGCCCCTTCCCCGGCGTGGAGGCGATACACGGTGTCGGCCACGACGGCAAAAACGTCTGGTTCGCGTCCGGCGACAGGCTGAACGCGCTCGACCCGGACAGCGGCAAGACCCTGCGCAGCCTGGATGTTCCGGCCCATGCCGGAACCGCCTTCGACGGCCGGCATCTCTACCAGATCGCCGAAGATCGCATCCAGAAGATCGACCCCGAAAACGGACGTGTGCTTTCGACGATCCCCGCACCTGCCGGCGGCGCCGATTCCGGCCTCGCCTGGGCCGAGGGCTCGCTCTGGGTCGGCCACTACCGGGAACGCCAGATTCACCAGGTCGACCCGGAGACCGGCAAGGTGCTGCGCACCCTGCAGTCCAACCGCTTCGTCACCGGCGTAACCTGGGCGGATGGCGAATTGTGGCATGCGACCTGGGAGAACGACGAGAGCGAGCTCCGGCGGATCGATCCCGCGACAGGGGAAGTGCTCGAAAGCCTGCACATGCCCGAAGGCACCTTCATCTCCGGCCTGGAAGCCGACCGCGACGGACGCTTTTATTGCGGCGGAGGCAAGAGCGGCGTGGTGCGCGCCGTGAGCCGGCGCTAGCCGGCCGAGGCGGCGGTCGACGCGCTCCGACCGCCGCGACCCCGCCCGGCGCCGACCGAACGGGCCCGATGCGTCAAAGTGTCCATTGCCAGGAACTTCGCCAGAGGATCACCTGTTGAGTGTCAGAAGCCGTCGTCGCTACGACGGACCATCGCTGGATGGCTGCCATGACCGAGAGAGAGAGCGAAGTCTTCCGCCTGTTCTCCGAGGACTATCGAAGCTATTCGCAGGAGGAGATGAGCCTGCAGGAATACCTGCTGGCCTGCCGCGAGGACAAATCGATGTATGCCTCCGCCGCGGAGCGCATGGTCGAGGCCATCGGGGCACCGAAATTGCTCGACACCAGCCATGACGAACGCCTGGGCAGGATCTTCGCCAACAGGACGATCAAGATCTATCCATCCTTCGCCGATTTCTTCGGCATGGAGGATACGATCGAGCGCATCGCCGGCTATTTCCGCTACGCCTCGCAGGGGCTGGAGGAGCGCAAGCAGATCCTCTACCTGCTCGGACCGGTCGGCGGCGGCAAGTCATCGCTCGCCGAGCAGCTCAAGAAGCTGATGGAGGAGCGGCCCTTCTACACGCTCAAGGTGGGGGACCGGATCAGCCCGGTGTTCGAGTCGCCGCTCGGCCTGTTCCGGCCCGAGCGCATGGGCGGTCTCTTCGAGGAGAAATACGGCATCGCCCGACGGCGGCTGACCGGGCTGATGTCGCCCTGGGCGACGAAGCGGCTCGACGAGATGTCGGGCGACATCTCGAAGTTCAGCGTCGTCAAGCTGAAGCCGTCGCGCCTGCGCCAGATCGGCATCGCCAAGACCGAACCGGGCGACGAGAACAATCAGGACGTCTCGACGCTCGTCGGCAAGGTCGACATCCGCCAGCTCGAGAACTTCAGCCAGTCCGACCCCGACGCCTATTCCTACAGCGGCGGCCTCAACCGAACCACGCAAGGGCTTCTCGAATTCGTCGAGATGTTCAAGGCTCCGATCAAGGTGCTCCACCCGCTGCTCACGGCGACGCAAGAGGGCAGCTACAACGGCACCGAGAATTTCGGCGCCTTCCCCTACCAGGGGATCGTGCTGGCGCATTCCAACGAGTCCGAATGGCTCCAGTTCAAGAACAACAAGAACAACGAGGCCTTCCTCGACCGGATCCTGGTGGTCAAGGTTCCCTATTGCCTGCGCGTCACCGAGGAGCGGCAGATCTACGAGAAGCTGCTGCGCGAGAGCGAGCTGGCCGACAGCCCCTGCGCACCGGAGGTGCTCGACATCCTCAGCCGCTTCTCGGTCTCGACGCGGCTGGCCGAGTTCGAGACCTCCCCGCTCTATACGAAGATGCGCGTCTATGACGGCGAAAACCTGAAGGAGCTGGAGCCGAGGGCCAAGGCGATCCAGGAATATCGCGACGCGGCCGGGGTCGACGAGGGCATGACCGGGATCAGCACGCGTTTCGCGTTCAAGATCCTGTCCCAAACCTTCAACTACGACACCCAGGAGCTGGCCGCCGACCCGGTGCATCTGATGTATATCCTCGAGGGAGCAATCAAGCGCGAGCAGTTCCCCAAGGAGACGGAGGCCGCCTATCTCGACTTCATCAAGTCGGAAATCGCGACGCGCTATGCCGAGTTCATCGGCCACGAGATCCAGAAGGCGTATCTGGAATCCTATGGCGAGTACGGCCAGAACCTGTTCGACCGCTACATCGCCTATGCCGACGCCTGGGTCGAGGACCAGGACTACAAGGATCCCGACACCGGCCAGATCCTGAACAGGCAGATTCTCGACAACGAATTGTCGCAGATCGAGAAGCCGGCCGGCATCGCCAATCCCAAGGACTTCCGCAATGAGGTGGTGAAGTTCACCTTGCGGGCCCGAGCCCGCAACAACGGCCGCAACCCGTCCTGGACCAGCTACGAGAAGCTGCGCGAAGTGATCGAGAAGCGGATGTTCGGGCAGGTCGAGGACCTGCTTCCCGTCATCAGCTTCGGCTCGAAGCAGGACAGCGTGACCGAGAAGCGGCACCACGGCTTCGTCCAGCGCATGGTCGAGCGCGGCTACACCGAGCGCCAGGTACGCCGCCTGGTGGACTGGTACATGCGCGTCAACAAGGCGGGCTGAACGCGGCCGGAGCGAGCCATGCCGATCTTCATCGATCGCCGCCTCAACCCGAAGGACAAGAGCCTGGGCAACCGCCAGCGCTTCCTGCGCCGCGTACGCGCAGAGCTGAAGCGCGCCATTCAGGAGCAGATCCGCTCCGGCCGGATCGCCGATGCCGACCGCGAGCACGCCGTCTCGCTTCCGGCCAGCGGAACGAGCGAGCCGCATTTCCGCGAGGCGAAGGACAGCGGGCGCCGTGAGCATGTGCTGCCGGGCAACCGGCATTTCATCGCGGGAGACCGGGTGCCGAAGCCGGGCGAGGCGGCTGGCACGGGGACCTCGCCCGGGATGGAGGATTCGGAGGACGATTTTCGCTTCGTGCTGTCGCGCGAGGAAGTGCTCGACCTGTTCTTCGAGGATCTCGAGCTGCCGGACATGGTCAAGCTCACCCTCAAGGAGATCCTCGCCTACAAGCCGCGGCGGGCCGGCTACTCGGTCAGCGGCTCGCCAACCAACATCAGCGTGGCTCGCACGATGCGCAACAGCCATGGCCGGCGTATCGCGCTCGGACGACCGAAACGCGAGGAGATCGAAGCGATCCTGCGGGAGCTCGCGCGCCTCGAAGCGGACGAGGGGAAGGCGCCGGACAAGGCGCTGCGGATCGGCGCGCTCCGGGCGGAGCTCGACCGCCTGGAGCGCCGGCGCCGGATCATCGCCTTCGTCGACCCGGTCGACATCCGCTTCAACCGCTTCGAAACCCTGCCGCAGCCAAACGCCAACGCCGTGATGTTCTGCCTGATGGACGTTTCCGGTTCGATGGGCGAGCGCGAGAAGGATCTGGCCAAGCGCTTCTTCGTCCTGCTGCACCTGTTCCTAAAACGGCGCTACGAGCGCACGGACCTCGTCTTCATCCGCCATACCCACACGGCGCAGGAGGTGGACGAGGAGACGTTCTTTCACAGCCCCCAGAGTGGCGGCACCGTCGTCTCGACCGCGCTCGAGGAGATGAAGCGCATCGTCGCCCGGCGCTATCCCAGCCGGGAGTGGAACATCTATGCGGCCCAGGCTTCGGACGGCGACAACCTCGCCGCGGATTCCGAACACTGCCTGAAGCTGTTGCGCAGCGACATCATGCCGCTGTGCCAGTATTTCGCCTATGTCGAGATCATCGACGAGCGCGAGAGCGAAATCTTCGGCGCGACTGACAACGGCACCTCGCTCTGGCGCGCATATCGCGAGGTCAAGCAGAGCTGGCCAAACTTCGACATGACCAGGATCGCGAAGGCGGCCGACATCTACCCGGTGTTCCGCCAGCTCTTCGCCCGGCAGCCCGCACAGCGGCGTGGCTGAAGGGAGGCCTCATGTCCAGGCACGCCCCCGCCGGCCCGCTGCTCTTCTCAGGATCCGACTGGAATTTCCAGACCTTGTCGCATGCCTACGACGTCATCGAGGCGGTGGCGAAGGAGGAACTCGGCCTCGACATCTATCCCGTCCAGATGGAGGTCATCTCCTCGGAGCAGATGCTCGACGCCTATTCCTCGATCGGCATGCCGCTGATGTATCGCCACTGGTCTTTCGGCAAGCATTTCCTCCATCAGGAACTGCTCTACCGCAAAGGCGGCCGCGGCCTCGCCTACGAGCTGGTGATCAACTCCGACCCTTGCATCGTCTATCTGATGGAAGAGAACACCATGGCGCTGCAGGCCCTGGTGACGGCGCATGCGGCGCTGGGGCACAATCACTTCTTCAAGAACAACTACCTGTTCCGGCAATGGACGGACGCGGACACGATCCTCGGCTACCTCGACTTCGCCAAGGGCTTCATCGCACGGTGCGAGGAGAGGCACGGCCTGGCGGCGGTCGAGGCGATCCTCGACGCCGCACACGCGCTGATGGAACAGGGCGTGTTCCGCTACCGCCGTCCGCCAAAACTCTCTTCGGGCCGCCAGCGCGACGAGTTGCGCGAGAGGCTGGACTACGAGGAGCGCTCCTATAACGACCTCTGGCGCACCCTGCCGCGCCCGGCCGACGGCAGCAAGGCCGACGAGATCGAACAAGCCGTCGCCGAGCGGAAGAAGGCGCTCAACCTGCCCGAGGAGAACCTGCTCTACTTTCTCGAGAAGAACAGCCTGATCCTTGAGCCCTGGCAGCGCGAGATTCTGCGGATCGTGAGGGTCATCGCACAGTATTTCTATCCGCAGCGGCAGACGCAGGTGATGAACGAGGGCTGCGCGACCTTCGTGCACTACACCGTGATGAACGCGCTGTTCGACCGCGGCCGCATCGGCGAAGGCGCGATGCTGGAGATCCTGCGCAACCATTCGAACGTCGTATTCCAGCCGGGCTTCGACGACCCGCGCTATTCCGGCATCAATCCCTATGCGCTGGGCCTCGACATGATGCTCGACATCAGGAGGATCGCGACCGAGCCGACGGCGGAGGACCGCGACTGGTTTCCGGACATGGCGGGAGCCGGCGACTGGCGCGGCATCCTGCTCGACGCCTGGGCGAACCACCGCGACGAGTCCTTCATCCGCCAGTACCTCAGCCCGGCCCTGATCCGGAAATGGCGGATGTTCCTGCTCTCGGACACGGCGAACGAAAGGTCCTACGGCGTCGCCTCGATCCATAACGAGCGCGGCTATGAGCGCATCCGCTCCGGCCTCGCGCGGCGCTACGACATCGGTGCGAGCCCTGTCGATATCCAGGTGGTGGATGTCGACCTGCTCGGCCAGAGACATCTGCGCCTGCAGCACAAGGTCAATGACGGCATCCTGCTGGAAGGCGGAAGCTGCGACGCGACGCTACGCCATATCCAGATGCTGTGGGGCTACGAGGTCAGCCTGGAGGGCGTCGACGCACGCTCGGGCGCCACGCTCTACGAACGCTCCAGCCGCGACGTCGCGTGCTAGCACTGCGTCGATGTTGCTGAAGGGTGGCGCGGTCTACGGGAATCGAACCCGTCTTCCCAGCGTGAAAGGCTGGTGTCCTAACCGATAGACGAAGACCGCATGCGCTCGGCGGCCGCAGCTGCGTCACGAAGCGGGGCGAGGTATAGTGGGGCGAATGCCGCTCCGCAAGCACCCGTTCACAAGAATCGTGAGCCGGCCCTGCGGTTGCATGCCGGCGGCGTGGCGGCGCTCAGACCGGGCGGGCGAGATCGAGGATCCGCAGCTCCGCCCGCTCGTTGCCGCCCCAGCGGTTGAGGGTCAGCGTCGCGGCAAGGTGGACGGTCTCGCCGCGCGCCGCGAGCAGCGCTTGCCCGAGCGGTTCCTGCGCCGCGCGGAAGGCGACGCCGCCGATGCTGGCGCCATCGCCACTGCGCAGCTTGACGCGGACATGGCCGCCGCTGCCGATCGGCACCGCATCCGTCAGCCGATGCGCCGGAAAGACGAAGACCGGCTCGGGACTGCCCGCGCCGAAGGGGCCGGCCTTCTCTACCTCCGCGAGAAGGCGGGGGCTCGCGCCGCCGGCACTCAACGCCGAATCGACCAGCAATGCCTCGGCCTCGCTTGCGCCGGCGACCTCGCGGGCGAGACGCGTGTTCAGGAAGGCGTGGAAGTCATTCGCCTGGCCCGGCCCGAGCGTGACGCCGGCCGCCATGGCGTGGCCGCCGCCCTTCACCGCCATGCCGGCCTCCACGGCCGCGCGCACGGCCCGGCCGAGATCCACGCCCGCGACCGAACGGCCCGAACCGGTGGCACCGCCCTCCCCGTTCAAGGCCAGCGCGAAGGCCGGGCGGCGAAAGCGCTCCTTCAGGCGCGCAGCGACCAGTCCGACGATGCCGGGATGCCAATCGGCGCTGGCGGCAAGCAGCACCGGCAGATCGTTCCCCGCGCGCTCCATCTCGTGCTCGGCCTGGGAAACGGCTTCGAGAACAGCGAGACGCTCGATCTCCTGCCGCTCCTGGTTGAGGCGGTTGAGCTCGGCAGCGATGGTGCGCGCCTCGACCTCGTCCGGGGTCAGCAGCAGACGCGCCCCGAGCGCGGCATCGCCGATCCGCCCGCCAGCGTTGATGCGCGGTCCGAGCAGGAAGCCGAGATGCCAGGGCTGCACCGGTCCATCGAGACCGGCGACGTCCATCAGCGCGGTCAGGCCCGGCCGGGTCCGCGCGCGCATCATGGCGATCCCCTGCCGGACGAAGGCACGGTTGAGGCCGCGCAGCGGCACGACGTCGGCGACCGTGGCCAGCGCGACAAGATCGAGCGCCGCGAGCAGATCCGGCTCGCCGCCGGCGCGGGCCCAGACGCCCTGCCGGCGCAGTTCGCGGCTGGTCGCAACCAGAGCCAGGAAGACGACGCCGGCCGCGCAGAGATGCCCGAGACCGGAAAGGTCGTCCTGGCGGTTGGGATTGACGAGCGCCTCGACCTGCGGAAGCCGTTCGGGTGCCTGGTGATGATCGAGCACGACGACGTCAAGGCCCAGCCGCCGCGCCTCGGCCAGCGGCTCCTCGCTGGTCGTGCCGCAATCGACGGTGACGAGCAGCGTTGCCCCCTCACCCGCGAGCATCCGGATCGCCTCGCTGTTGGGGCCGTAGCCCTCGATCAGCCGGTCCGGAATATGGATGCGGGGCCGGGCGCCGGCCTGGTGCAGGAAACCCGCGAGCAGCGCCGACGAACAGGCGCCGTCAACGTCGTAATCGCCGAAGATCGCGACGTGCTCGCCCATGGCGCCGGCCCGTGCCAGCCGCGCCGCGGCGCCCGCCATGTCCGTCAGCACGACCGGATCCGGCAGGAGATCGCGCAGCTTCGGCTCAAGGAAGCGCAAGGCCTCGGCCGGCTCGACATCACGGGCCGCCAGCAGGCGCGAGAGAATATCGGAGAGGCCCTCCTGACGGCTCAGCGCCTCGGCGCGGCCGAGGCCGGCGATATCGAGCCGGTCGCGCCAGGGGCGGCCAAGCGCCGAGCGGGTCACGCCGAGAAAGGCACGGGGCAGCGTCAGACTCATCGTGCCCCCGGCGTCGCGCATGCCGGGCGCAAGGTCAACCATGCGACGCCGCGGCGTCCCGGTTGCAGGCCGGGGTGGCACTGTTGCCAGACCACATCGGCCACGCTCTTTCGCCGCGCGCCGATTGCGAACAAAACACGAAACTGGTCGAATCTGCGTCATGCTCGCAGTTGATTCGCCTTTGCCCGCCGCCTCCTATCTCGACGGGCTCAATCCGGCGCAGCGGCGCGCCGCGACGCATGGCGTCGGCACAGCCGTTCCCTCTCCCCTGCTCGTGATCGCAGGAGCCGGTTCGGGGAAGACCAATACGCTGGCGCATCGCGTCGCCCATCTGCTGGTGACCGGCGCCGATCCGCGTCGCATCCTGCTGATGACGTTCTCGCGCCGGGCCGCGGCCGAGATGACCGCTCGCGTCGGCAGGATCGCGCGCAAGGTGCTCGGCGAGAATGGCGCGCTCCTTGCCGAGGCTCTGAGCTGGGCCGGCACGTTCCATGGCATCGGAGCACGGCTGCTGCGCGAGCAGGCGGAGGCGATCGGTCTCGACCCGTCGTTCACGATCCATGATCGCGAGGACTCGGCCGATCTGATGAACCTGCTGCGGCACGAGCTCGGCTTCTCGAAGACCGAGAGCCGCTTCCCGGCAAAGGGGACCTGCCTGGCGATCTATTCGCGCTGCGTGAACGCCGAAGCCGAAATCGAGACGGTGCTGGGCCGCGGCTACCCGTGGTGCGCCCGCTGGGCCGCCGAGCTGAAAGCGCTGTTCGCGGCCTATGTCGAAGCCAAGCAGCGGCAGAACGTGCTCGATTACGACGACCTGCTGCTCTACTGGTCCCAGATGATGGAGGATGCCCAGATGGCCGAGGAGATCGGCGGGCGCTTCGATCATGTCATGGTCGACGAGTACCAGGATACAAACCGGCTGCAGGCCTCGGTGCTGCTGGGGCTGAAGCCCGACGGACACGGCCTGACCGTGGTCGGCGACGACGCCCAGTCGATCTATTCCTTCCGCGCCGCCGCGGTGCGCAACATCCTCGATTTCCCGAAAGCCTTCTCCCCGCCAGCAGAGGTCATCACGCTCGACCAGAACTACCGTTCGTCCCAGGCGATCCTCGCGGCTGCGAACGGCGTCATCGACCTCGCCGCCGAGCGGTTCACCAAGAACCTGTGGACGGAGCGCGCCGCGGGCACGCCGCCGCGGCTGGTGAATGTCCGGGACGAGGCGGAACAGGCGCGCTTCATCGCCGGGCGGGTGCTGGAGAACCGAGAAGCGGGCGCCACGCTGAAAGAGCAGGCGGTGCTGTTTCGGGCCTCCCATCACAGCGGGCCGCTGGAGATCGAACTGACGCGCCGCAACATTCCCTTCGTCAAGTTCGGCGGCCTGAAATTCCTCGACGCGGCGCATGTCAAGGACCTCCTGGCGCTGCTGCGCTTCGTCGAGAACCCGCGCGACCGCGTCGCCGGATTCCGCCTGCTGCTGCTGCTGCCCGGCATCGGTCCCGCGAGCGCCCAGCGGTTGCTGGACCATGCCGCGGCAGCCAGCGATCCGCTCGCGGCGCTGGCTTCCGCGCAGCCCCCGCAGCGGGCCGAGGCGGACTGGGGCAACTTTCTCGCCGCGGTCCAGACGCTCGCCTCGGGCCGGACGGCTTGGCCGGCAGAGATCGAGCAGGCGCGGCTCTGGTATGCAACGCATCTGGAACGCCGGCACGACGATGCGGACAGCCGGCTGGCGGATCTCGTCCAGCTCGAACAGATCGCGGCAGGCTACCCGTCGCGGGAGCGCTTCCTGACGGAGCTGACGCTCGATCCGCCGAATGCGACCAGCGACCGCGCCGGCCCGCCCCATCGCGACGAGGATTATCTCGCTCTCTCTACCATCCATTCGGCCAAGGGGCAGGAATGGTCGTCGGTCTTCGTAATGAACGTGGTCGACGGCTGCATCCCCGCCGACCTCGGCGTCGGGACCCCCGACGAGATCGAGGAGGAACGGCGCCTGCTCTATGTCGCGATGACGAGGGCCAAGGACCGGCTCGATCTGGTCGTGCCGCAACGCTTCTTCGTCCATGGTCAATCGCGCGGCGGCGACCGGCATGTCTATGCGGCGCGCAGCCGCTTCATTCCGACCTCGCTGCTCGACCGGTTCGAGCAGACGTCCTGGCCAAGAGCCGATGCGCAACCGGCCCGTCAGCCGAGCGCCGGCCCGCGACTCGACCTGCAGGCGCGGATGCGCGGCATGTGGCGCTGACACAACGGCCCCAAGGAGCACGGCCGGGACGAACCCGGCCGCTTTCCGATCCAGGCAGCCGCGGCTGCCCGCTCAGTCGAGCTGGAACTTCGAGAATTCGCGGTGCTCGCCATAAATGCGGCGGACCGTGCCGGTGATCGAGCGATAGACGATGGTCTCGGTCTCGATGACGTCCTTGCCGAACTTCACGCCCGAGAGCAGGCCGCCATCGGTGACGCCGGTGGCGCAGACGATGACATCGCCCGAGGCCATTTCCGACATGTCGTATTTCTTGTTGGGATCGGTGACGCCCATGCCGTAGGCGCGCTTGCGCTTCTCCTCGGTGTCGAGGATGAGCCGGCCCTGCATCTGGCCGCCGACGCAACGCAGCGCCGCTGCCGCGAGCACGCCTTCCGGGGCGCCGCCGATGCCGAGATAAAGGTCGATGCCGGTCTTTTCCGGCTGGGTGCAGAAGATGACGCCGGCGACGTCGCCGTCGGTGATGAGGCGGATCGAGCACCCGGTCTTGCGGACCTCCTCGATCAGCTTGGCATGGCGCGGGCGGTCCATGATCAGCGTCGAGATCTCGCTCGGCTTCACGCCCTTGGCCTTGGCGAGCGCGGCGATGTTGTCGGCCGGCGAAGCGTCGAGATCGATCACGCCCTGGGGATAGCCGGGGCCGATCGCGATCTTGTCCATGTAGACGTCGGGAGCATAGAGCAGGCTGCCAGCGCCGGCCATCGCCATCACCGCGATCGAGCCGGGCATGTCCTTGGCGCAGAGGGTCGTGCCTTCGAGCGGATCGACGGCGATATGGACCTTCGGGCCCTGCTTGTTGCCGACCTTCTCGCCGATGAAGAGCATCGGCGCCTCGTCGCGCTCGCCTTCGCCGATGACGATCTCGCCATCGATCGGCAGGCGGTTCAGTTCGCGGCGCATGGCGTCGACCGCAGCCTGGTCGGCCGCCTTCTCATTGCCGTGGCCGCGCAGGCGGGCGGCAGAGACGGCGGCACGCTCGGTGACGCGCACGAGTTCCATCGAGAGATAGCGCTCGATGATCTGGTCGGGCGAAATGCGAAGATCGACGGACATGGAAATCAGGTCCCCTTGAAAACGGACATCGGAAAGAAGGTTTTAAACCTGCTCTCGTTCAATCCTGATGACTTGCGGCGGTTCCGCGACATGGCCGTCGGCGGAGACCTTTTCGAGCGCGGCACGGATGGCGGCCTCGCTGGTGGCGTAGGTGATCAGCACCACCGGAACCGGAGCGCCGGAGCGCCCGCCGGGATCGCGGGTCACCGCTTCCGGCGAACGGCGCTGGACGATGCTCTCGAGCGAGATGTCGGCCTCGGCCATGCGCGTCGCGATCGACGCGGCAGCGCCGGGACGATCGGCGACGGCGAGGCGAACGTAATAGCCGCCCTCATGGCGCTGCATCGGCGCGCGCGTCGCCTTCTCCAGCCGTGCGATCGGCAGGCCGAAGGGCAGGCCCGCCGTGCCGCGCGCGACATCCGCGATGTCGGCGACGACAGCCGATGCCGTCGGGTCGCCGCCGGCACCGGGGCCGACCAGCGTGATTTCGCGCACGGCATCGGCATCGATGCTGACGGCATTGAGCACGCCCATCACCTGCGCGATGGCGGAGGATTTCGGCACCATGGTCGGATGCACGCGCTGCTCGATGCCGGTCTTGGTGCGCTCGGCGACGCCGAGCAGCTTGATGCGGTAGCCGAGCTCGTCGGCCATCCGCAGGTCGAGCGGCGTGATCGCGGAAATGCCTTCCACATGAATCGCTTCGGCATCGATCTTCGTACCGAAGGAAAGGCTGGTTAGGATCGCCAGCTTGTGGGCCGTGTCGAAGCCTTCGACATCGAAAGTCGGGTTGGCTTCGGCGTAGCCGAGGCGCTGGGCATCCTTCAGGCAGGCTTCGAAGGTCAGCCCCTCCTGCTCCATGCGCGAGAGGATGTAGTTGCAGGTGCCGTTGAGGATGCCGGAGATGCGGCTGACATTGTTTCCCGCCAGGGCCTCGCGCAGCGTCTTCACCACCGGGATGCCGCCGGCCGAGGAAGCCTCGAAGGCGAGCGCGGCGTTGCGGCTCTCGGCCAGTTCCGCCAGCGCGACGCCATGGGCCGCCAGCAGGGCCTTGTTGGCCGTGACGACCGGCTTGCCGGCAAAGAGCGCGGCTTCGACCGCCGCCTTGGCCGGCCCGTCCGAGCCGCCCATGAGTTCGACCAGGCAGTCGATCTCGTCGGATTTCGCCAACGCCACCGGATCGTCGAACCAGGCGAGGCCGCCGAGATCGACGCCACGGTCGCGCCTGCGGTCGCGCGCCGATACCGCCGTGACTCGGATCGTGCGTCCGCAACGCGCCGCAAGCGCGTTCTCCTGCCGCCGCAGGATCCGCAGCACCGAGGCACCCACCGTGCCGAGTCCGGCTATGCCGATACGCAGGGGCTGGGGGTGAGTGGAAAGCATCGCGCTGGTCATGGGCGCGGGGTCGCATGAGGCGCGATGCGTGTCAACGGAGACCGGTGCCGCTAGGGCCGTGAATTCGCGCCGGCCCTGCTAGCGCTGAGCCGAAACGACGAACGCGGACAAGGCGCCCTCGATTGGCCCGATGCCGAAGCGGCGCTCCACTGCCTTGGTCACGGCCGCGGTGGCGGCGGCGAGGCCCGGCGTTCCGCGCGCCTCGATCTCGCCGCGCATCGGCGTGCCCTGGCAGAGGCCCGTCGCGACGTCTGCGGCGGAATCGGCGCGGGAACGCTTCTCGACGCGCTCGATCGCCGGCCGCGCAAAGCCGCCGGCCATGATGTCGAGCTCGATCGTGCCGAGATCGTGGTAGCCATGGGGCGTGCGGGCGAGGAAACGCGGCGGATCGACCGGGAAGAGTTCGGCCAGCGTCTCCAGCATGACTGCGGTGAAATCGTTCGCCGCGACCGTATCCCAGACATTGAACAGGAAGCGCCCGCCGGGCCTCAGGACGCGACGCGCCTCGGCATAGCCCTTCGGCTTGTCGGGAAAGAACATCGCCCCGAACTGGCAGGCGACGAGGTCGAAGCTCTCATCGGCAAAAGGCAGGTCGAGCGCGTCCGCCTGGCGGCAGGCGATCCTGTCATCGTCCGAGAAGCGCTCGGCCGCGAGGTCGAGCATCGCGGGGTTGAGGTCGGTCGCGACGATGCTCGCCGCATCCAGGCGCTGGGCCATGGCCTGCGTCAACGCCCCCGTCCCGCACGCGATCTCCAGAATACGCTGCGGCCGGGCCGCAGCGACGCGAACCGCCAGATCCTCGGCATAAGGCTGGAAGATCAGAGGAACGAGCAGCCGGTCATAAATCTGCGGAACGGGACCGGCGAAGACCTTGTCCGTCGCTTCCATGGCAGCACCCGTCGAAGCCCCTCGTACAGGCTACTCCAAACGCTGACCGAGCGGTACCGAATCCCCTCAGCCGAAATGGCAGATCACCTCGGCGGCGACACGCTTCACCTTGCCCTCCTCGAAGGACAGGTAGACCCGCAGCAGATTGCTGACGAAGGCGGTCGTCTTGATCGTATGCATCGCCTCCAGCGTCTGGCCTTCCGAGACGGTGCTGTTCTCGACATCCGGCTTCCAGAACCATGGTCTCGGCGGATCGATGGTCGCGCCGGCGAGAATGCGCTCAGCCTCCGCCCGTTCCATGCCGAGCGGGATCAGCCGCGAGACGACATCCGTCACGTCGCGCGCGCATTCGCGCGCATTGCCCGAGGACGACAGCACGTCCTGCACAAGCGCGGAGCGGGTCTCCGGGATGCGCCCCTTCGAGTAGTCATAGGTCGCCACGAGGCAGACCACCGCGAAGACCGCGAAGCCGATGCCGATGAGGCGGCCTTTTCGTTGCATGGAAGCTGACCCCGGACACGGTGCGGAATCCGTTCATCCGCACCGTCCCGGTTCCCATGTTTTTCGCGGCGGGTCCAGAGCCAAGGGCTCGGCAACCGCAGGCCGCCAGGCCGGACAACCGGCGGAGGCGCATCGATACCGGCTCCCTGTTCCGCGAAAGGACCGCGCCCTACCCCGCCTTCGGCATCTGGATGACATTGTGCAGCGTCGCATCGGCGCCCTTGAGGAAGCGGCCGATATTGCGCGCGGCCTGGCGGATGCGCTGCTCATTCTCGACGATGGCGATGCGGACGAAGTCGTCGCCGTGCTCGCCGAAGCCGATGCCCGGCGCGACCGCGACCTCCGCCTTCTCGATCAGGAGCTTCGAGAACTCCAGCGAGCCGAGATGGCGGAACTTCTCCGGAATCGGCACCCAGGCGAACATCGAGGCCTCGGGCGCCGGAAACTCCCAGCCGGCCTTGCCGAAGCTCTCGACCAGCGCATCGCGGCGCTTGCGGTAGGTCTCGCGCATCTCGCGGATGCAATCCTCGGGACCGTTGAGCGCGGCCGCCGCCGCGACCTGGATCGGCGTATAGGCCCCGTAGTCGAGATAGGATTTCACCCGCGCCAGCGCGGCGAGCAGGCGCTCGTTGCCGACGGCGAAGCCCATGCGCCAGCCGGCCATGGAAAAGGTCTTCGACATGGAGGTGAACTCGACCGCGACGTCGATCGCGCCGGGCACCTGCAGCATCGAGGGCGGTGGATTCCTCTCGTCGAAATACACCTCGGCATAGGCGAGGTCCGAGAGCAGGATCAATTCATGCTTCTTCGCGAAGGCGACGAGATCCCGGTAGAAGTCGAGGCTCGCGACATAGGCGGTCGGGTTCGCAGGGTAGCAGGTGACGAGCGCGATCGGCTTCGGCACCGAATGCATCACCGCCCTCTCGAGCGCCGGAAACATTGCCGGAGTGGGCTCCGCCGGGACGGAGCGGATCACGCCGCCCGCCATCAGGAAGCCGAAGGCGTGGATCGGATAGCTCGGATTCGGCACCAGAACGACATCGCCGGGGCCGGTGATGGCCTGCGCCATATTGGCGAAGCCCTCCTTCGAGCCCAGGGTCGCGACGACCTGGGTCTCGGGGTTCAGCTTCACGCCGAAGCGGCGCTCGTAATAATTCGCCTGGGCGCGGCGCAGGCCGCCGATGCCCTTGGAGGCGGAATAGCGGTCCGTGCGCGGCTTGCCGGCGGTCTCGACCAGCTTCTCGATGACATGCTTGGGCGCCGGTAGATCCGGATTGCCCATGCCGAGGTCGATGATGTCCACGCCCTTGGCGCGCTCGGCGGCCTTGATCTTGTTGACCTGTTCGAAAACGTAGGGCGGCAGGCGCTTGATACGGTGAAAATCGGTCATCTCGAACAGGTCCCTGGCCGCCGAACGGGCGGCATGACTGGCGCATTCACATCCTTGCGCCGAAGGTGCTTAGCACCGCATCTTTGTTCAGGACAGGGCTAAAAACGCAAGAAATTGCGACATGCTGTTTATGAGGAACAGTGGCCGCCGAACGGTCCCGCTTGATCAGCGAGGTGTTTTTCAGTTTGCGGGCGGAATCTGCGCCGGCTTGGGCGGCGTGGTCGCGGCGCCCAGCGCCTTGGCCGTGTTGCCCGCAGCCTCGTTGGTCTTCTGCTTGGCCTCCAGCCGGGCCTCGATGCCCTTGAAGTCCGCACGCGGCTTGCAGGCCTCGCCCGGATCGGCGATGGGCTTGGGGGTCGCGAAATGGGCGGAGGTTCCGCTCGGCGTATAGGCCGGCGGAGGCGTCGGGCCTGGGCAGAGCTGTGCGACGGGAATCGTCGACCCGACCGGGATGAACGCCATGTCGTCCGGGCGGGTCGCACGGACGAAGGCTTTCGACTCCTGGGGCGTCGTCGCCATGCCGATCGCTTCGGCCGGGCCCTTCACCAGCCCGTCATCTCCGGCGCAGCCAGCCAGCGCGGCGCCAGCCCAAAGCAGCGTCGACAGGAGAAGCAGCTTCTTCGCGGGGAATTCGGTCGGCATGAGGGCTTCCGGCAGTTCGACGAATTTGCTTGGTAAAGCACAGCGGGTGCGTCCTTAATAGGACCAAAATGGGGAGCGATGCGCTAGCCTCGATCGACAAGGGGGATTCGTTTCATGGGCCGGCAGGGCGACGATCGACCGAAGGAGGCGGCCGGGGCGGCGAATGCCACCCCGGACTTCGATCAGTTCGCGCAGAACATGGGCCGCCTCTTCGAGGAGTACGGCAAGGTCACGGCCGCCTACCTCAAGCCGATCGAGCGCGGCGAGGCCAAGACCGGCCAGGCCGACGAGGCCAGCGACATGGTCAGGACGCTGGGGCGCGTGGCCGAGCGCTGGACCAAGGACCCGGCCAAGATCATCGAGGCGCAGGCCTCTCTGACCGGCGAATTCTTCAACCTGTGGAGCGCCTCGCTGAAGCGCGCGGCCGGCGAGGACGTCGCGCCCGTCGCCGAGCCCGACAGGCGCGATTCCCGGTTCAAGGACCCCGACTGGACCAACCACCCGACCTTCGACTTCATCAAGCAGGCCTACCTGATCGGCTCGCGCTGGGCCGAGACCATGGTCGACAAGGCCGACGACATCGATCCGCATACCCGCGAGAAGGCCCGCTTCTACATCAAGCAGATCGCCGGCGCGCTCTCACCGACCAACTTCATCGCGACGAATCCAGAACTGCTGCGCGAGACCCTGCAGCAGAACGGCGACAACCTCGTGCGCGGCATGAAGATGTTTGCCGAGGACGTCGAGGCCGGCGGCGGCGAGCTCAAGATCCGCCAATCGGACGCCGCCTCGTTCGAGGTCGGCGTCAACATCGCCACGACACCCGGCAAGGTGATCTTCCGCAACGAGATCATGGAGCTCATCCAATATGCGCCGGCGACGCCGCAGGTCCTGAAGCGACCGCTGCTGATCGTCCCGCCCTGGATCAACAAGTTCTACATCCTCGACCTCAACCCGGAAAAGAGCTTCATCCGCTGGTGCGTCGAGCAGGGCCTGACCGTGTTCTGCATCTCCTGGGTCAATCCCGATGCGCGACACGCCGCGAAGGATTTCGAGAGCTACATGCGCGAAGGCATCTTCGCGGCGCTCGACGTGATCGAGCAGTCGACGGGCGAGAAGAAGGTCTCCGCCATCGGCTATTGCGTCGGCGGCACGCTGCTGGGGGTGACGCTCGCCTATATGGCGGCGGTGCGCGACAGGCGCATCGAGAGCGCGACCTTCTTCACCACGCAGGTCGATTTCTCACAGGCCGGCGAACTGTCGGTCTTCGTCGACGAGGCGCAGATTCATGCGATCGAGGAGCAGATGGCGAGAACCGGCTATCTCGACGGCTCGCGCATGGCCGGCGCCTTCAACATGCTCCGCCCGAACGACCTGATCTGGTCCTACGCGGTCAACAACTACCTGAAGGGCAAGGCCCCGGCCCCGTTCGACCTGCTCTACTGGAATGCGGATTCGACCCGGATGCCGGCAGCGAACCACTCTTTCTACCTGCGCAACTGCTATCTGGACAACAAGCTCTCCAAGGGGGAGATGGTGATCGGCGGCAAGCACCTCGACCTGAAAGCCGTCAAGATACCGATCTACAACCTCGCGACCCGCGAGGACCACATCGCCCCCGCCCCTTCCGTCTTCATCGGCTCGCAATGCTTCGGCGGCCCGGTGGAGCATGTGGTCGCGGGCTCCGGCCACATCGCCGGCGTGGTCAATCCACCCGCCAAGGTGAAGTATCAGTACTGGACAGGCGGGCCGCCGGAAGGAGATCTCGACGCCTGGATGGCCAAGGCCGAGGAACATCCGGGCTCATGGTGGCCGCACTGGTTCGCTTGGCTCGAAGCCCAGGCCCCGAAGAAGGTCGCGGCGCGCGAGCCCGGAGGCGGCAAGCTCAAGCCGCTGGCGGATGCACCGGGAACCTATGTCAAGGTGAAGGTGTAGGGCCCTTCCAGCGTCAGGCGACCAGGATCAGCGCCAATTCCACCCGAGGTGCGTGGCATTCCGCCCGGACCAGCTTCGTCGCGCAGCACTCAGCCGGACCGGCTGCATCAAGGCGACGCGGCTCTGACCGTAATGCCACCGGACGCTCAGGCATCCCAGTACTGGGCTGCGAGCCAGGCAAAGGCGGCTATCGCCACCATGCCGGACGCTATCAGAATCGGATTATCCATGACGGATGGCTACGCCTCGTCATCCGCCGCGATGCAAAAGCCGAAAGCCGTCGCGCAAGCCAGAACGACGCCGATCTCGAACAAGCCCATGATCGCCTCCCTCTCCATTTGCGAAGCTGGAACGGCGTCGGGCCTGCCTTTGTTCCGTCACATGTCGGGCGAGCCCGAACGATCGCAATCGCGGCACGCGATACCGAGCGCACCGGCCGGCCGAAGATCGCTCCAGACCGTCGATGACGGCAGGCTTCGAGAGTCGAGGGCAGCAGTCCGGCACCGACCGGACGAGTTGCTCGGCCGTCTCCCGGACGGCGGACAAACAAAGAAAAAAGCCGGCCCGAGGGCCGGCTTTCCAATGAGGCCGGTCGAGCAGCTCAGTACTTGCGGACCACCGGGTGGACCGGAACGGTCTGGGTCGGATCGTCCCAGCGATAGGTCAGTCCGGCCGAGACGATGTGCACATAGGGCTTCGCCTCGGCGGTGTAGAACACGGCGCCCTGTTGCGGATGCGCACCGTTGTAGTTCACCCGGGCCTTCTTCACGTCGATATAGGTATAGCCGAGGTCGAGCTTGATCTTGTCGGTGAGCTGATAGCTCGCACCGGCCGAGAGCCAGAGACGGTCGTTGTCGGAGATGTAGATCGTCCGGTTGCGGTCGTTCACCGCCGAGAGTTCATAACCAACACCGGCGCGCAGGGTCAGGGCGTTGCTGTACTTGTACTCGGCGCCGAGCGAGAAATACCAGGCATCGTCATACTGGAAATTCAGGCTGCTGACCGGTGTTCCGCCGAGGCGGCTGACAATCGGAATGTTGCGGAAACGGCTCCAGTTCGTCCATTCCACCCCGGCATGGACCTGCCACTGGTCGTTGATGACCTGCGAGAGACCGAAGACGACCGAATCCGGCAGGTTGAGATTGGCCTTCACCGGGAGCGCCGGGGGCGCACCAGGAGCGCCGCGCAGCTTGCCTTCGAGCGTCTGCCGGATCGCCGAGCGGTAGGCCAGGCCGATATTGGTGCCTTGGAACGGCGTCAGCGTGAAGCCGAAGCGATAGCCGAAATCGACTGTGTCGCCCTCGAGGATGACCGGCGCCGCCGACGGGCCGATACCGTTGGCCTGCTTGAGGCTGGCATCGAGATACTGAATCTGCAGCGCGGCACCGACCGAGAGCCAGTCGTTCACCTTGTAGCCCATGGTCGGCGAGACGTTGACCGTCGTCACCTTGGCGGAGCGGCCATAGATCTGCGCGGCATGCACCTGATTGTCGGCCTTGGAGCGCAGCCCGTAGGGGGCACCCGTGGTCACGCCGATCCAGAAGCGATCCGTCAGCTGCCAGGCGGAATACGAAGCCGGGATGAAGCCGCCGTCGCCACCGAGGTTGCCGGTACCGTTCTGGATCGGGCTCGCCGGGCCAAGAGGCGAGCCCAGCCGCGTCGTTGAGGTCGGCTGGTAGTCGCCGTGAGCATAGAGATAGGTGAAGTTCCAGTTGCTGTTGCGGCCCGGGAACATGGTGATGGTGGCCGGGTTCCAGGCCATCGCCCCCATGCCGATGCCGCCCGAAGCGGCGCCGGCATAGGCCATGCCGAGACCTTCGGCGCTCTGGCCGCTGCGGATGGCAAAAGAGCTGGCCGAAGCGGAACCCGCCGCCAGCAGGGCAGCCAGAGAAACCGAAGCGGCAGCGACGCTGCGAACGAGGCCCTTCATCGAGTCCATCCCGTTTGTCGTTATCCGAGGCGTCATCGCCTCGCTCGATTCGAAGCATGACGCGAGCCGATTTCGGCCGCAATCCCGCCCTACATGCCTAAAATTGGCCCTTTCGTTTTCGTCTTCGACGCGGCGGCTGGCGAAAATCACCCAAAACGCCGCATTTTGGAGGCGGCCAAACCCATTCGATTCAAAAAAGATCGTTTACATAAGAACTATCGCCGATTTCCGGTGGTTCGCGCTTGACCTTGCGGCACTTCGAACCGCGCTGCCTTTCCATCGCTTTGCCCGGCAACGTTGCATTCCGGCAACAATTTTCCACCTCCGGCAGCGGCGCGGGCAGGTCATGCGTAGCGACAGGCTTGTCATCGCCCGGCACATCCGGTCAGATCGCGCGTCATTTATAACGTTTGAAATGAGGTAACGCCTTGAAACTTCTCCGCTACGGTGCGCCCGGCCAGGAAAAGCCCGGCCTTCTCGACGCGAAGGGCGGGTTGCGCGACCTGTCCGGCGTCATCCCGGATCTCGCCGGCAAGGCGCTGACCTCGGCCTCCATCGCCAAGATCAAGGCGCTCTCGCCGGAATCGCTGCCGCTGATCTCGGGCTCGCCACGCATCGGCGCCTGCGTCGGCGACGTGCGCAACTTCATCGCCGTCGGCCTGAATTTCGCCGACCACGCGGCAGAGACCGGGGCCGAGATCCCGAAGGAGCCGATCCTCTTCAACAAGGCCCCGAACTGCATCGTCGGCCCGAACGACGACGTCATCATCCCGAAGGGCTCGACCAAGACCGACTGGGAGGTCGAGCTCGCCATCGTGATCGGCGACGGCGGCTCCTACATTCCCGAGGACAAGGCGATGGCCGCGATCGCCGGCTTCGCCGTCTGCAACGACGTCTCCGAGCGCGCGTTCCAGATCGAGCGCGGCGGCCAGTGGGCCAAGGGCAAGGGCTGCCCGACCTTCGGTCCGCTCGGCCCCTGGCTGGTGACGACCGACGAGGTCAAGGACGTCCAGAACCTCGCCATGTGGCTCGAGGTCGATGGCGAGCGCGTCCAGAACGGCTCGTCCAAGACCATGATCTTCGGCTGCGCGTATCTGGTGCACTACATCAGCCAGTTCATGCGGCTCGATCCAGGCGACGTCATCACCACCGGCACGCCTCCGGGCGTCGGCCTCGGCTTCAAGCCGCCGCGCTTCCTGAAGGGCGGCGAAGTCGTGACCCTTGGCATCGAGGGCCTCGGCGAGCAGAAGCAGAACTTCGTCGCCTACAAGGGCTGAGTACGAATTTCTCTGTACCGAACATGGAAAGGGCCGCGATTGCGGCCCTTTTTCGTATCGGCATTCGCCGCGCCGCGAGCGGCGAACGAAGGCGCGTCTCAGCCCTCCGGCAACCCGAGCATCAGGCGGATGTTCTGCACCGCCGCCCCGGAGGCACCCTTGCCAAGATTGTCGAGCCGCGCGACCAGCACCGCCTGGCCGAGGTCGTCCTGGCCGAAGACCCTGAGCTCCAGCTTGTTGGTGTCGTTGAGTGCCTCGGGCTCGATCTTGCCGCCAGAGCCATCCTGCGAGATCACGCTGACATAGGTCGAGCCGGCATAGCGCTCGGCCAGCGTGTGATGGAGATCGGCCACCCCGGGCCGGCCGGGCAGCGTGTCGAGATGGAGCGGCACGGAAACCAGCATACCCTGCCGGAAATTCCCGACCGATGGCACGAAGATCGGCCGCCGCGTCAGCCTGGCATAGGCCTGCAGCTCCGGCAGATGCTTGTGGCGCAGGCCGAGGCCATAGAGCTCGAAGGCCGGAGCGACGCCGGTCTCGAAATCCTCGATCATCGACTTGCCGCCACCGGAATAGCCGGAAACGGCGTTCACCGTGACGGGGTAGTCATGCGGGATCATGCCGGCATCGACCAAGGGGCGCAGCAGCGCGATGGCACCGGTGGGGTAGCAGCCCGGATTGGCCACCCGGTTGGCGTTGGCGATCTTGCCTGCCTGTCCCGGCTCGAGCTCGGCGAAACCATAGACCCAGCCCGGCGCGATGCGATGCGCCGTCGCGGCATCGACGATCTTCGGCGCGTCCACGCCCAGTTCGTCGGCCAGCGCGACCGACTCCTTCGCTGCCTCGTCGGGGAGGCAGAGAACGACCAGATCGACCGCTGCCATCATCTCCTTGCGCGCGGCCGGATCCTTGCGCTTGTCCGGATCGATGCTCTTCACCGCCACTTCCGGCAGGGCGGCGAGGCGATCGCGGATGCCGAGCCCGGTCGTGCCGGCCTCGCCGTCGATGAAGATGGATTTCAGGTTCTGGCTCATCGGGACCCCGGAGGCTGGGCAGGCGAGTTGGCTAAGGGCATAAAAAAACCGCGCTCCATGGCGCGGTCGCGGGGCGTTCGGACTTCAGCCGAGCGTCATCGCGGGCGCGCCGGAGCGGCCTGATACGGGCGACGTCGGGTCACATGCGTGATCATGCCCGCGTATATGAGCCACGGCGCCCGCCCCGTCAATCGCCGAGGGATGCCAGGCAAGCCCATCGCGCTCGGCGCCGACGCATATCGGCGGTCATACAGCCCGTCAGGACGGAGACAGGCAGCGGGCGGTCGTCTTGGCCGCGGATTCGATCAGCCCGGCAGCCAGGAACCTCGCGGGGCGTTCCGCGCCGATGCGAATCTCGATCCCGTTGCTGGCCAGCAGCATCGTTCCGAAGACGCGCCTGCCCTCCTCGCCGTCCAGGACGAGGCGCTTGTCTTCACCACGCCAGCTCTGGCTGATCCACGGCCCGCCATCGATGCGATAGGCGACCGCGTCAGCTCCGTCGGCCGGCTTCGGCACGAGCACCAGCTTGAGCTGCTTCTCGGCGTTGCAAAGAATCCCGAGCGTCAGATTGCGACCGGGATCGATCTGGGTGCTCATGTCCAGCTGCTGGCCGGTCTGCGGATTCTGCATCCGTCGGTGCATCCATACGCCGTCAAGCTCGGACTGCGCCGCCGCTCCGAATCCGCAGAAGGCCAGGACGGCGACCAGGCCTGCGGCCCTGCCGCGATGGAACCTCATGAAGCATGCCTCCCCGGCCTGACCATGCCGACCGTGTCTGACGATCGCCGCAGCTGTCCAGCATCCAGCCATTCAACGGCGGGCCGTGAACCAAACATACAGGCACCATGGCAGGATCAGTGCGAGGCCGCTCAGAACCAGTCGCAGCATCGTCCAGGCATTCGGATAGCTGAGCGCCCGGCCGTCGAGCTCCGGCACGCTCTGAATAGCGCCCAATGCGATCGCCGGCGCAAGGAAGATCAGCAGGGCCCGGCCAATGCGGCTGCCACGCGGCAGATCCTCCCGCGCCAGCATCATCAGGGCGGGAATCGCGATCATCAGGAAGCCGATCAGGGTGAGAAGGACGCGCATGGGGATCCAGGCAGGACGAGGCGAACCGGCTTTAGCATGATCGGGGGCGCGCTTCAGCTTCGCGGCGCATGTCCCGGCCCGGCGAGGACGATGCGGAGCGATCACACCGACGGCCGCAGGACGATCCGGACGATCATCGCCGGGCGACGGATGGATAATCCGCGCCAGGAGGATAGCAGCATGGAAGCGGCTCCCGCGAGCCCCCCTTCCCCGCTGCCAAAGCGACCGGAAACGACCGGCCCTTCAGAGGCTGCGCATTTCCGCGGCGAAGATCAGGCGCGTGGCGCAACGCGTTCGAGCCAGATCTCATGCCAGAAGATCAGCTCGTTCTGGGGGCACAGCCCGAGATATTCCCCCGTCGCGGACACACCGGCCAGGACAATGCAGGCACTGCCCATCGTCAGCATTTTTCCGCTGGCCTCGTCGACGATGGTCCGCACGACCGACGCGACGCGAAACTCTCCGCCGCAGAACCGATGCATTTCGCGGTCGAACCACAGCCCGCGATTCTTCGACACGTGATTCAACGTTTCCTCGATCTGCCGCCGCGTCTTCACGCGCACGAGTTCGCCCGGCTGGAGATCAAGCACTTCCTTCGGACTGGTCTTGCGGTCCGTCGGCTCACGGTAAGGCGCCTCCGCACTGCGGAGCTTTCGCTGCACCGTGTTGAACAGCGCGAGCGCCACGGCGACGATGAAGGGGCCAGGCCGGACGTTGCCCGAACGCAGCTCGCGCCAGTAATGCCGCGGGTCGCGCCAGCTCAACCGCGTCGTCGCCTTCGGCAGCTCTGTCATCTGACACGCGTAGCGCTCCTCGCCATCCGCCGCGTTGATCTTCGCGCATGCGTCCAGCCTCGAGGCGTCTACCGCTTCCGGCGCTGGCCGATCCGCCTTGGCGCCGTCGCTCGGGGAAAGCCAGGCCTCCTTCCAGATCAACTGGCAGCCCGCCTGACAGCCGCCGTGCCCGGCGCCGTCGCAGCGCAATTCGTCCAGGAGGACCGCATCTCGCAAGCGCCGCAGATGAGGCGCCGTAGGGCCGTAATAGTGGTGGATTTTCTCGACACGCCGAAACACGCGATGGCGTCCTCCGCAGTAGCGGCGCATTTCGGGCATGAAAGGCAATCCGTCCAACCGGCCTTCGTCATCGAGCGTCATCGCGATTTCCGAAAAGGGCCGGACCTCGACCCATTCACCCGGCCAGAGGCGCAACCGCGCAGGCGAGCCCGGCATCAGGCGCAGCAGCTTCCGTCGCAGGTGAACGAAGGCACCGGCGCTGCATTCGCGCGGACGTGTGGAATAGTAGGGCTGACCGCGCAGCTCCATCGCGTCACGGGACAGGCCGATGAGCCCGCCAAGCACGACGAGACCGGCAATGACTGCGGCCATCAAGCAAAATGCAAAAAACAGAACTACAGCGAGCCCCGGCACGAAAAAGGCGCCGATCCCGATCAGCATAGCCAACAAGCAGAAGGCAGCGGAAGCCAAAATAGTCTTTCGATAACTCTCCCGATTTTTCGGCATGCGACCCGAGACCTTCGTCAGAAACCCATCCAAATCGCTCAACTGATTTATCTTGAATCTATACATGAAATTATCTACGATAATACAGATTCATTCATGTATTCCATATCGTCAATCTATTTCATTCCCTAACTGACTTCAAGATCGACCAATTTATGAACCGCCCAAAATCTCGCCTTAAGGCCGGCGGAAATCCTGACGCCCTAAAGTCGCCCGTGATCTCCACCCTCTCATCGGCGGTTTTCGCTGTCTTTATATTTCCCGCAACCTCTCCGGCGGGCTGAGCTGCGCCGCTCGTCGAGCCATCACAGGCTGGCCATGGCACCGGCAGTGAGCCGTGCGGTGCAGCCGCTTCAATCCGAGCGGATCACGAATCGAGGCCGCAATCTCTGGGGCACGGCAAGCCCGCTCCCAATAAAAAGAGGGCTGGCATTTCTGCCAGCCCTCCGGATTTGAAGCTCGTCTGAAGCGTGCGATCAGCGCTTCGAGAACTGGAAGCTGCGGCGGGCCTTGGCCTTGCCGAACTTCTTACGCTCGACGACGCGCGAGTCGCGGGTCAGGAAGCCTTCCTTCTTGAGCGGGCCGCGAAGCTCCGGCTCATAGTGGGTCAGCGCCTTGGAGATGCCGTGGCGCACCGCGCCGGCCTGGCCGGAGAGACCGCCGCCCTTGACCGAGACGACGACGTCATACTGCGTCACGCGGTCGACCAGCTGCAGCGGCTGCTTGAGCACGAGGCGCAGCACCGGGCGAGCAAAGTAAATCTCCTGGTCACGGCCGTTGACGATGACCTTGCCCGAGCCGGGCTTGATCCAAACGCGAGCGATCGCGTTCTTGCGCTTGCCGGTGGCATAGGCGCGACCCTGGGCGTCGACCTTCTTGACGTGGACGGGAGCAGCGGGCTGCTCAGGCTTGGCGACATCGCCGAGCTGGGCGAGAGACTGAAGAACTTCGGCCACGGTCAGACCCTCTTGTTCTTGCTGTTGAGCGCGGCGACGTCGAGCGCCTCCGGCGACTGGGCAGCGTGCGGATGCTCCGCGCCCTTGTAGACGCGCAGGTTGCCGAGGATCTGGCGGAAGAGCGGGCCGCGCGGCAGCATGCGCTCGACAGCCTTCTCGACGACGCGCTCAGGGAAGCGGCCTTCCAGGATGAACTTGGCCGAACGCTCCTTGATGCCACCCGGGAAGCCGGTGTGGTGATAGTAGTTCTTCTGCTCGCGCTTGCGGCCGGTGAAGGAGACCTTCTCGGCGTTGATCACGATGACATTGTCGCCGCAGTCGACATGCGGGGTGTAGGCGGCCTTGTGCTTGCCGCGCAGACGCATCGCCACAACGGAGGCGAGACGGCCGACGACGAGCCCGGAGGCGTCGATCACAACCCACTTCTTTTCGACATCGGCGGGCTTGAGCGAGACGGTGGTCTTCATCGCGGCACCCTTCGGTTGCGTAAAAAAGGACAAGCCGCCGGGAACCCGGCGGCGGTGTGGCGTCGGAATAGGGGCAAGAAAGCCGGCTGTCAAGCACTCAGAACGGCAGACTAACGAAGAAAGCGTCTATTTTTCAATTACCTGAGAAATACGGTAATTTGATACCGTATTTCCGTTCTTGATGATTCACGCTACCCAAGACAACGGGACAACCACCCCTGCATCATCGCTCTGACGGGATCGAATAGGTGCCGGTTGCATGGCAGACCATCTCGGCCTCGCCCTGCGAATAGAGACAGACCTCGCCGACCGCGAGCCGCTTGCCGAGTTTCATCAGCTTCGCTTCGGCGATCAGCGCCGCCTGGCCGGGCTTGCGCAGGAAGTTGAAATTGAGGCTCGTCGTGACCGCCAGGCCAACAGGGCCGATCTGGGCGAGAACGGCCGCGTAGAGCGCGAGGTCGGCCAGAGCCATCATGGTCGGCCCCGAGATCGTGCCGCCGGGACGCAGATGCCGTTCGTGATAATCACAGCGCATCCGGGCCGTCATCGGCCCAACGTCCTCGACGAAATAGGTGCGTCCGCCATAGTGCAGCTGCGGAAAGACCTCGTCGAGATAGGATTCGACCTCGGAGGCGGTCATGCGGGTCGTCATGCGGAAAACCACAGGCTGAGACGGGACTTGTCCTCTTGCAGCATGACGAACGGCCTCCGACAATAGGCGGAAATGCGGAAGGGAAGCACGATGAACGCCCACCACAAGCCGGATGCCGCGCCGGTGCTGCTGCGCGAGGATGCCGGCGGCATCGCGCTGCTGACCCTCAACCGTCCGCAGGCGCGCAATCCGCTGAGCGAAGCGATGTTGGCGGCGCTGAGCGACGCCTTCCGTGCCATCGCCGCCGACCGTTCGGTCAAGGTCGTCGTGCTCTCGGCGGCCGGGCCGGTATTCAGCGCGGGGCACGATCTCAAGGAAATGACGGCGCATCGCGCCGACCCCGATCGGGGCCGGGCCTATTTCGCGGATATTCTCGGGCGCTGCTCGGCGATGATGCAGCAGATCACCGCCCTGCCCCAGCCGGTGATCGCCGCCGTCGAGGGCACGGCGACGGCGGCCGGATGCCAGCTCGTCGCGAGTTGCGACCTCGCGGTCGCCGGCGAAGACGCGCGCTTCTGCACGCCGGGCGTCCATATCGGGCTGTTCTGCTCGACCCCGATGGTAGCGCTCTCGCGCAATCTCTCGGCGAAGCATGCGATGGAGATGCTGCTGCTCGGCGAGATGGTCCCCGCGGCGGAGGCGGCCCGCATGGGCCTCGTCAACCGTGTCGTGCCGGCCGGCGAAGCGCTGGCGGAAGCACGGCGGATCGCGGCGATGATCGCCTCGAAAGCGCCGGCGACGGTCAAGATCGGCAAGCGCGCCTTCTACGAGCAGCGCGAGATGGGGCTGAAGGCGGCCTATGACCACGCCTCGGCGGTGATGGTCGAGAACATGCTCGCCCGCGATGCCGAAGAAGGTATCGGCGCCTTCATGGAAAAGCGTGCGCCGGTATGGGAGGAGTAAATCAGCTGTCCTGCCCGGGCTCGACTCCGGCATCGCGCAAACCGGACATCCTCTCCCAAGCCACCCCCGTGCCTGCGCTTGGCCCCGCCCGCGAATGACACAGAGTATCCCGATGAACCACGACGCCTATCCCGACAGCCAGATCCGCGACATCCTGAAATCCGTGAAGCGGATCGCGCTGGTCGGCGCCTCGGCCAACGAGGCGCGGCCGAGCTGGATCGTAACGAAGTATCTGCTGGATCGCGGCTATGAGGTCGTCCCCGTCAATCCCGGCCTCGCCGGCCAGACCATCCTGGGCAAGACGGTCTATGCCACGCTCAAGGACATTCCCGGCCCGATCGACATGGTCGAAATCTTCCGCAATTCGGAAGCGGCCGGTCCAATCACCGACGAGGCGCTGGCACTCGATCCGCTGCCCAGGGTGATCTGGATGCAGCTTTCGGTGCGCAACGACGCGGCTGCGGCGCGGGCGGAGGCGAAGGGCCTCATCGTCATCATGAACCGCTGCCCGAAGATCGAATATGGCCGGCTGTCCGGCGAGATCGGCTGGCAAGGCATCAATTCGCGCATCCTGTCAGCGAAGAAGCCGGCTCTGGCTGGCAAAGGCTTCCAGAAGCTGACGATCAACCGGCCCGGGACGTAGCGGGCTTCGCATTCCCTACGGCAAAAAGGTTCCCGCTGAGCCCTCATCCCGAGCAGCAAGCCTGCCGCTTGCGTCTCGCAGGATGCTCCAGCAGACTCCCGAGCGATCTGGAGCATCCTACGGGACGCCGCCCACGCGACTCCGCAGGATGAGGGCCTAGAAACGGCCCGGTCGGAGGCTGGACCATGCGCGAAATCGGCACCACCTGCTGCATCGCCGGCGGGGGCCCGGCCGGGATGATGCTCGGCTTCTTGCTGGCGCGGGCAGGCGTCGACGTCACCGTGCTGGAAAAGCACGCGGATTTCCTGCGCGATTTCCGCGGCGACACGATCCATCCCTCGACGATGCAGCTCATGCAGGAACTCGGCCTGCTCGACGATTTCCTGAAGCTGCCGCACACCAAGGAGCGCAGCATCGTGGCCCGTTTCGGCGATCAGGACGTGCCGATCGCGGATTTCAGCCATCTGCCGGTCGAGGCGCCCTATATCGCCTTCATGCCCCAATGGGACTTCCTCGACTTCCTGGCGGACCGAGGCAAGGAGCTGCCGCATTTCAAGCTGCTGATGCAGGCGAAGGCGACCGGGCTGATCCGCTCGGGCGGCCGCGTCGCCGCCGTCACCGCCGAGACGGCCGAGGGCGAGACGACGATCTGGGCCGATCTCGTCGTCGCGGCAGACGGGCGCCATTCCGACCTGCGGCAGGCAGGCGGCTTCACCGTTCGCGAGATCGGGGCGCCGATGGACGTGCTCTGGTTCCGGCTGTCGCGGCGGCCAGGCGATACCGGGCAGACGTTCGGCCAAGTCGGCCGCGGGCGCTTTGCCGTGATGCTGAACCGCGGCGACTACTGGCAATGCGCCTATGTGATCCCGAAAGGCGCATTCGAAAAGCTGCGCGCTGCCGGGCTCGATGCGTTCAAGGCCGGGCTCGCCGCCCTGCTGCCGGTGGTTGCCGATCGCGTCGACGAAATCGGCAACTGGGACGACCTGAAGCTGCTCTCGGTCGCGGTCGATCGGCTGGAGCGCTGGTGGCAACGGGGGCTGATCTGCATCGGCGACGCAGCCCATGCCATGTCGCCGATCGGCGGCGTCGGTGTGAACCTCGCCATCCAGGATGCGGTGGCCAGCGCCAACCGGCTCGCGGCGCCGCTGCGGGAAAAGCGGGTCACGACCGAGGATCTCGCCGCCATCGAAGAGCGCCGGGCCTTCCCCACCAGGGCGACGCAGGCATTGCAGGTCGCGATCCAGAATCGCATCATCACGCCGATCCTGGCCGGCAGCGGGCCCGTGTCCCCACCTTTCCTGCTCAAGCTCCTGCGCTGGTTTCCGGTGCTGCGGCGGATTCCGGCGCGGCTCGTCGGCATGGGGTTCCGCCCGGAGCATATCGGCCCCCAGCTCAGCCCGCGCGCCTGAATTGACGCTGCGTGGATCGTTCTTTAAAACGAACGCACCGTCTCGCATTCAGAAGATTTCTCAGGGAGCACGCCATGACCGACCGGATGCCCGGCTTCAATACGCTCGCGATTCACGCCGGCGCGGCTCCGGACGCAGCGACGGGCGCGCGCGCCACCCCGATCTACCAGACGACATCCTTCGTCTTCGACGATGTTGACCATGCCGCCTCGCTGTTCGGGCTGCAGGCCTTCGGCAACATCTACACCCGCATCGGCAACCCGACGAATGCGGTGCTGGAGGAGCGCGTTGCGGCGCTGGAGGGCGGCACGGCCGCGCTTGCCGTCGCGTCGGGCCACGCGGCCGAGTTCCTGAGCTTCCACGCGCTGCTGCAGCCAGGCGACGAATTCGTCGCGGCGCGGAAGCTCTATGGCGGCTCGATCAATCAGTTCAACCATTCCTACAAAAGCTTCGGCTGGAACGTGATCTGGGCCGATTCCGACGATGTCGAGAGTTTCGCCCGGGCGGTGACGCCGAAGACCAAGGCGATCTTCATCGAGTCGATCGCCAACCCGGGCGGCGTGATCGTCGACATCGCCGCGATCAGCGCCATCGCCAAGCAGCACAACATTCCGCTGATCGTCGACAACACCATGGCGACGCCCTATCTGTTGCGCCCCTTCGAGCACGGGGCCGACATCGTCGTGCATTCGGCGACCAAGTTCCTCGGAGGCCATGGCAATTCGATCGGCGGCCTGATCGTCGATGGCGGCTCGTTCAACTGGGTCGGCGACGAACGCTACCCTATGCTCTCGAAGCCGCGGCCGGAATATAACGGCATGGTGCTGGGCGAGACCTTCGGCAACTTCGCCTTCGCCATCGCGACGCGGGTGCTCGGCCTGCGCGACCTCGGCCCCGCCCTGTCGCCCTTCAACGCCTTCATGCTGCTGACCGGGATCGAGACCCTGCCGCTGCGCATGCAGCGGCATTGCGAGAGCACGCAGAAAGTCGCCGAGCATCTGGTGAAGCACCCTGCGGTGGAATGGGTCAGCTATCCCGGCCTGCCCGGCGACAAGTATCACGATCTGGCCAAGCGCTACGTGCCGAAGGGGGCGGGATCGGTCTTCACCTTCGGGCTCAAGGGCGGCTACGACGCCGGCGTGAAGCTGGTCTCGAACCTCAAGCTGTTCTCGCATCTCGCCAATATCGGCGACACCCGCTCGCTGGTGATCCATCCGGCCTCGACCACCCATCGCCAGCTGACGGACGAGCAGAAGGCCGCCTCGGGCGCCGGCCCGCAGGTGGTGAGGCTGTCGATCGGGCTGGAAGACGTCGAGGACCTGATCGCGGATCTCGACCAGGCGCTGGCGTAAGCGCGACGGGCCTTCATCGGGGGCCGCGACGCGGTCTCCTGGTGGAGCTTCCTTTTCGACCAGGCCCCGGAGAAACGCTGTCGCGTCAGGCGCCCGCCTGCCGCGTGCGCGTCACATGCACCACCGCCATCGCAAGCACGGCGAAGGCGAGAGCCTGATGCGCCAGTCCCGCCCAAAGCGGCACGACGAGCAGCAGCGTCGCGACGCCGAGCGCGGCCTGGGTTGCGACGATGCCGGCGATAGCCGTCGCGCGTTTCGCTGCGCTGGATTGCGGGGCGGAACCCTTCAGCCGCCAGAGCTGCCAGAGCGCTGCGGCCAGCAGGACATAGGCGCCGAGCCGGTGGTTGAACTGCACCAGCGCAACGTTGTCGACGAAGTTCTCCCATAAGGGCTGCTGCGCGAAGAGCAGCGAGCCTGGCGGCAGGATCGCCCCGTCCAGGAGCGGCCAGGTGTTGAAGGCGAAGCCTGCCTTGGAGCCGGCGACCAGCCCGCCGAGCGCGATCTGGATGAAGGTCAGCAACAGCAGAAGCCAGGCCATGCTACGGCTTCCGGCAGTCTCGGGCCGGCGTAGCGGCGTCAGCGACGTGGCAAAGGCCACGACGGAGGCGAAGAACAGCCCGGCGAAGGTCAGGTGCAGGGTCAGCTTCACCGGCGCGACGGCGACCATGCCGGGCTGCAGCCCCGAGGCGACCATGATCCAACCGATCGCGCCTTGCAGGCCGAGGAGCAGCCCCATCCCGAACAGGACAGCGATCTGGCGGGCGGGCAGGAGACGGCGCAGCGCCACCACGAGAAACCCTGCGAGGAAGACGAGCCCGATGAAGCGGCCGAGCTGACGGTGACCCCATTCCCACCAGTAGATGAACTGGAATTCGCCCAGGCTCATGCCGCTGTTGAGGATCTGGTATTGCGGACTGGCCTTGTACTTGGCGAACTCCTCCGCCCAAGCTCCTGCCGAAAGCGGCGGCATCGCTCCGGTGATCGGCTTCCATTCGGTGATCGAGAGGCCGGAGCCGGTCAGCCGCGTCGCGCCGCCGACGACGACCATCAGGAAGACGAGCCCCGCCACCGTCCAGAGCCAGCGGCGGATGCCGGCATGGTTCGCGGTCAGGGCCGGCGCGCCGGCCGGCTGGTTCAGGGCAATGCTCACGCGGCGGACCTTTGGGCGCGGGGGGCGCTTCACAAGCGCGGTCGGCGGTGACATAGCGCGAGCGAAGCAAATTCTGGTCGCAAAAGTGGTCGCCACTTTTGCGGGACATGCTTTAGACCCGTCGCGGCAGCGCGACAATGATCGCATTGCCGCAGCGGCGCCAATCGGGCGCCGCCGACGGCAACAGGGAGTCCGATGAGACAACGCACCCGCAAGCTGGTCGGAACCGTGGCGATCCTGGCCTTCGTCTGCATCTACGCCCTCGTCGCGATGGCGCTCGCCCAAGGGCGGATCACCGAGGCGCCGAAGCTGGTCCAGGGGATCGCCTACGTCGCGCTCGGCCTCGCCTGGATCCTGCCGCTGCTGCCGCTGATCAGGTGGATGGAGCGCCGCGACGAAAGCTGAGCCGGCCTAGGTCGCATCCACGCGCCGTCCGCGATTGCGCAGCCAGAAAGGCAGCCCCGACAGCAGCGCCCGCAACGCTGCCTCGTTCTGGTGCAGTCCGTTGAGCGAAACGCGCGGCAGGGCATGGAGATGGCCGGCATGCTCCGGGAAGAGATGCCCCGGGCGCGTCGTGACTGCGCTGAGGAAGCCCGCCTCGCGCGCCGCGACGAACTCCCGCGGCCCGGCCGAAGCCGGATCGCCGACCGGATAGGCGAAATGCTCGACCGGCCGTCCAAGCTCCGCCTCCAGCCGCACCTTGCTCTCGGCGATCTCGCGCCGTGCCGTTTCGGCATCGTGCTTTGCCAGCATAGGGTGGGTCAGAGAATGGGCGCCGATGGCGACACCAGGTGCTCCGGAGAGCGCCCGCAGCGTCTCCCAGGGCAGGCATTCGCGCTCGACCAGCGCCACGGGGTCGATGCCGGCTTGCCGCGCCAGATCGGAAATCGCCGACAGCAGAATCGCTTCTGGCCCTTTGCGCAGACGCCAGTAGAGCTTAGCGAAGGCGCGACTCTTCTCGGCATCGGTCCTGGCGTCAGCAGTGAAGCGGCCGTCCGGCAGGGTCAGGTCGAGCCGCGGCAGGACACGGATCGCCTCCTCCAGTTCCAGCCACCACAGTCGCGCGGTACGGTCGGCGAAACCCGGCGTGACGAACAGCGTCCAGGGCGCGCCATGCTTGGCCAGGACCGGCCAGGCATGCTCAAGATTGTCGCGATAGCCATCGTCGAAGGTCAGAGCGACGAAGAAGCGGCCGCGCCGGGGGCGCTGCAATCGGACGATCGCCTCGTCGAGCGAGACGAGGTCGTGGCCTTCGGCGCGGATCAGGCCGAGCGCCCGGTCGAGGAAGGCCGGGGTGACGTCCAGCAGCGCATTGGGCGCAAAGCCGCGCGGGGCCGTCGCCGGGCGGACATGGTGCAAGGTCAGGATAACGCCTCTGCCCTGGGCAAAACCCCGGCTCCAGCGGTCCGCCCCCGTCGTCGCCATCAGCTTGAATGCGGCCGCGATGGCCCTGTGACGCCCGTTCATCGCTTGTCCATGCAACCGCCCGCTAACGCTATCGCGCGATCGCGCCGCGAGCGAGGCGATCATGACCGATCCGTTCACAATGGCGGGTTAAAGAAACCCGTCCCTGATCGCGAGACGAAGGCGCATGGCGGTCGCAGTCCAAACCCTGCTGCACGATAAGCCCCTCCGCTGGGCCTCGCTTGCGATCGAGACGGACATCGCCGCGATCGAGGCCGAATGGCGCGCCTTCGAGGCGCGGGCGCTGGTCACGCCCTATCAGGCCTATGGCTGGGTCCGCGCCTTCGTCGAGACGGTCGGCGCCGCGCATGGCATGGAGTTCCGCTACGCGCTGCTGCGTGACGGCGAAGGCGCACTCTGCGCGTTGCTGCCCCTCGTCATTACCCGGCGCAGTGGCATCCGCTTCGCCGAATTCATCGGCGGCAAGCACGCCAACTACCATATGGGCCTCTATGCGCCCGAATTTGCCGCCGGTCTCGATGCCGGATCTGCCGTAGCAATGCTCACCGAGATCGGCCGGACCGTCGGCGGCCTCGATGCGCTGATCTTCGTCAACCAGCCGGCGCAATGGCAGGGCACCGCCAACCCCGCCGCCTTGCTCGCAGCCGGTCCGAGCCCAAGCCGGGCCTACAAGCTCGCGCTGATCTCCGGCGACGGCGAGGCGACGCTGAAACGCTCGATGAGCAGCCATGCCCGCAAAAAGCTCAAGAACAAGCGCAGCCGCTTCGCCGATTTCGGCTCCTCGGCGCTAGTCAGGGCGCGCACGCGCGACGAGATCGCTCGCGCGGTCGATGCCTTCCTGAATCAGAAAGCCGAGCGGTTTCGCCGCATGGGGGTGCCAGACCCCTTCGCCGAGCCCGCCATGCGCGCCTTTCTGGCCGCTGCTGCATCCGATGGGAGCCGCGAGGCGCCTGCCGTCGAGCTCTACACGCTGGACCTGGGAGGGGTTTGCGTCGCGACTTATGTCGGTGCCGTCCAGGGGCGGCACTTCTCGGGCATGGCGACCTCCTTCGATATGGCGAGCGAGACCGTCAGGACGAGCCCGGGAGAGCTGCTTCTCGCCGATCTGATCCGGCTGAAATGCGACGAGGGCTTCGCGGTTTTCGACCTGGGCGTCGGCGAAGCGCGCTACAAGACGAGCTTCTGCGACGATCACGACGATCTCGTCGACAGCTTCCTGCCGCTGACGCTCAAGGGGCGCCTGTTCGTCAGGGTCGCGCAGGCGAAGCGCGCGCTGAAGCGACGGATCAAGAGCTCGCCTGCCGCGCTGAGACTGGCACAGCGCGCCTCGGGCTGGTTGCGGCGAGGCGCGCTCTCGGAGGAGTAGCGCTTTTCCGGCCGCTAAAGCCGCGGCTCAGACCTCCAGCGGCGCGTCCTGCGCCATGCGCGCCATCGGCGCGGCGCGCTCGGCGTCGAGAACAAGCGAGACGGGCGCCTTGACCAGCTCGCTGAGGCGGTACGCCGCTTCGAGCGCATGGCCGTTGCCCGGCTGCCCGCTCATGACGAGCCCGCCCTGGGCACGGCGCGCAACCGGCTCCAGCATGGCGCTCTCGTCGTTCGAGGCGGCCGCCACGAGAACCCAGTCATAGGTCTCGCAGAGCGCCTCCAAAGCGACATCGACGAGATCCGGGGCGGCGAACACCGCCTCGCGGCCGGCCCGGCCTGGACCGATGCCGTGCAGGCGCGAGCCGGGCTCCCGCATGATGATGTCCGAGAAGAGCGCCTCGCCCGCCAGCAGTTCGGAGAACCCGGGCTCGCCGTGGTCGTCGTCCCGAGCGAGATCGACGAGGATGCAGCGGCAGCGCTGGGCAAGCAGCTCGGCCAACTCGCGCGGCCTGGCCGCTCCTTCGCCACCGCCGTCCAGCACGAGCACCACCGGCGCCAGTCCGCGCGGCGCCTCCTCGGTCCGCTCGGCGAGCGCCGCCAACGTCTCCTCCGGCCGCTCGAGGTCGAGGCGGATCTGGCCGAGCCGGCCGGCGTGAGTCAGCAGGCCGGCGACGGAATCGCGGCGGGGCCTTTCGGGGGCCGGCTCGTCCGCCTTCGTCTCCTCCTCCTCCCCGACCGAGACCCAGCGCGGACCACGGGGCGCCTGCGGCAGCGGGCGGGCCTGGCCGTTCAGCAGCTCCCGCGTAACGATCGTCGCCAGGGCGATCAGGAAGGTCGCCAGCGTCGAAACGAGGACGATCGGCAGTTTCTTCGGGAAGGACGGGTCGATCGGCTCGACGGCGCGCGAGATGATGCGCGCATCGGCGGGCGCGCCGTTCAAGGTGTCCCGCGCCACGGTCTCGCGATAGCGCTGCATGTATTGCTCGAGCTGCTCGCGCAGGGTGCGGGCTTCGAGCTCGAGCGCGCGCAGCTGCACCTCGCTGTCATTGGCTGTGACGACGTTCTTCTTCTGGCCGTCCAGCGCGGCCTCGAAGCTCTCGACGCGCTGGCCGGCGATCTTGGCTTCGTTCTCCAGGGTGCGGACGGTGCGCTCGGCCGCGGCCCGGAGTTGACCTTCGAGATCGGCGAGCTGGGCATTGAGCTCCTTGATCCGGGGATGACCGGGCAGGAGGCTGCGCGACTCCGCCGCGATCTGCGCGCGCAGGTTGACGCGCTGCTCGATCAGCCTGCGGATCAGATCGTTGTTGGCCACGTCCGGGATCTCGAAGGTGCGCCCCTGTTTGATCGCGTCCCTGATCAACCCGGCCTTGGCCTGCGCGTCGGCCTGCTGGCTGCGCGCCGCCGAGAGCTGCGTCGACAGATCGGCGAGCTGCTGCGAGGTGATGTTGGTGTTGTTCGGGCCGGCAAATAGCCCGTGCTTCGCGCGGAATTCCTCGACCTTGGCTTCGGCATCGGTCACGCGTTTGCGCAGCGGTTCGATCGTGGTCGAGAGCCAGGCGGAGGCGCTGCGGGCGTTGTCCTGCTTCGCGGCCTCCTGGAACTCGAGATAGGTCTCCGCGATGGTATTGGCGGCCTTGGCGGCGAGCGCCCGGTCCTGCGAGGTGAACTCGATGGAGACGATGCGGGAACGCCCCACCGGATAGACGAGCAGCCGGTCGTAGTATTTCTCGAGCACACGCTCTTCCGGCGAGCGGTCGGCAGGATGGCTGCCGAGGCCGATCATCACCGCAATCTTGCGGAGGGCACCGAGCGTGCCGGCTCCGGAATCGAACTCGGGGTTGCCGACGAGGCCGATGCGCTTGATCGCCTCCCGCGCGAGATCGCGGGACATGATCACCTGCACCTGGCTCTGCACCGCCTCGGCATCGAACTGGCCGGCATTGTCGGGCGCGGATTGCCCGGGCAGGGCATAGAAGCCGCTGCGGCTCTCGAGCAGCAGGCGCGCCTCGCCGGTGTAGCGCGGTGTCACCAGGTTCACCGCGAGGAACGAGAGGCCGAGCGCCGCCACGGTCGGCACGACGATCCAGGCCTTCCGGCGCTTTATCGCCGCCCAGAGCGCCGTGAGGTCAAGCATGTCGCCGCGGCTTCCGCCGCCACCTCGCGCTTCAGTCCCAGCTTCAGCGGTCATGACCCACCTATGTGACGCAACACTCTCGCATCCCCGAGGGAATGCGGCGTCATTCAAGGCTCGGTAAGCCTAATTAACTGTTAATGATCTCAACTTCTTATGCCGCGTTACTGGCGGCAAACTGTGGCTATTCCGGTGCTTTCGGGACCGGCCGGGATCAGGGTTGCGCGAGCGGGGGCCGCAGGCGCTCGACCTTGTCGTCGAACTTGTTCACGGCCGTGGTCAGCTGGCTGAGCGTGGCATTCTGAACCTCGATCTTGCCGGCCAGCGTGGCCAGCGCCGCCGCCGTCAAGCCGCCCTGCGTCGTGAGCTGCGCCAGCTGGTTTTCGTGCCGCTCGACCTTGCCTTCGACGACGGTCATGCGCGTGTCCATCCGGCCCCAGGCCAGGGTGATGGCGATCAGCATCGCCACCAGGCTGAAGGCCTGCGTCGCCATGGAAAGCTTGTTGCCGAGCGTAACCTGGGAAGAAGCCATCTCATCTTGCCTTTGGTCGCGACCAGCAGCCGACCGCGACGCCGGCTTCGAAGACCTCGTCGACCGCCCAACGGTCGGTCGCGAGCGCCAGTTCATTGCCCAGGCTCCGGCACTGCCCGGACACATTGGCCGGTCGCACGGTCCCAAGACATCCCGCCGCGCTCGCGGCAAGCACGCACGTCAGCACGAGCTTGAAAGCCCTTGTCCGCCGCATCGCGGTTCTCCTGGTTGTAGGTTTCGGTTGCCTTGCTGACGCGGCCGGCGGCGACCAGGTCGACGAGCTTCCAGCCGGCGAAGATGACGCCGGCGGCGATGATCCCGATCAGGGCAAGGCGCAGGTTGAGGCTCATGCGGCCCCGCCCGGCGCGGCGATCGCGGCCTTGATGTCCTTCACGGCCGCGATGATGCGGGCATGGAAGACGAGGCCGAGCGTGGAGATGACGACGATGCCGCCGAAGGCCACGGCCGTGACCTTCCAGTCCCCGAACAGCAGCGTGCCCAGCCCGGTCGCGGCCGAGCCGATCGTCCCGATGCGCTCCCAGAAGCCGCCCGTCTCGGCGACGGGCTTGTCGAGCGCCGGCGGCGTCACCGCGACCGGCTTCTCCTCGACGACGGGCGCGGCCGCCGCATCGGCCGGCTGGGCCGCCTTGGCCGTCAGCCCCAGCAGCCGGGCGTGGATGGCGGCGCGCGTCTTCGGCCCGAAGATGCCGTCGATCGCCAGCCCCATGTCGCGCTGGAAGACGATGAGCTCGGAGGGGCCGTAGCCGAGCAGCACGAGCGAGCAGCGCGCCAGCCATTTCAGGCGATCGTCGAAGCCGTTGCGGCCGCCATTGATCTTGAGGGTGATGTTCTCGACATCGCCCTTGTCGGCATAGGCGTTGAGCTTGCGCGAGCTCCAGTACCAGAGCGGCACGAGGCCTTCCCAGGGATCGGTCAGCGCCGCGTCGGGATCGGCCTCGAAATCCGGCCCGGCCGGATCGACCTGCTTGCGGACCCAGGCGGTGAAGGCGCGATAGTTCGCCCGGCCGGTCAGCATGCCGCCGGTGCGGCCGTAGTAGCGCCGGCCGTCGCCGGGTTGCGTGTTGCCGAGCTGGCGCGCGAGATCCGAGCCCGAGGCTGGGTCATAGCGCAGCTGCTGCTTGGTCGGCCCCCAGATCTCGCGGTCCCATTGGAAGACGCCGCTCTCGTGCAGCGCCTGCGCGACGTATTGCGCGACGCGATGCGGCTGGAGCAGGCCGAGGCCGGGGCCGAAGCGCTCCAGCGACATCAGGAAGGAGAGCGCGTTGGCGCGCTGCTTCGGCGAGAGCGGCTTGCCGGCGATGCGGGAGAGCTGGTCGAGATCCATGGGCAGGCCTCTACAGGGTTGCGCAATGCCGCCAGAAGGCGGCGCGGGCTTCGGGGGTCCAGGGCGGGGTGGCGAGCAGGCCGAACGCCTCGGCCAGCGGATGGCCGAACTCGAACCGGGTCGCGCCGCGCAGGAGCATGCGGGCCGCGAAGCGCTCGCCTTCCGGCAGCTGGTCGACCAGGGCGACGAGGGCGGGCGGCAGCGTGCCGGCCGCCACCCACTCCTCCGCCTCGGCTTCCGAGATCAATCCGAGCTCGGCGAGCCCCTGGGCGAACTGGCGGTCGGAGATGTCGACCGGCGGAAGCGCATTCATTTCCGCTAGCGGCCCGATGTCGTTTTCTAGAAGCGTCGTCCGCTCCCCATCGACGATGAAGACCAGTCCGCTCATTGCACCACTCCTTCGACAATCAGCCGCGTGCCGGTGCCAAGACCATTCGCGACAGTGGCTAGGACCGAGAGATGCGACACCAACCCAACCGCGTCGCGCCACGTGCCGAGCATGCTGAGATCGGCATTTCCGCTGGAATTCAGGCCGAAACTGATCGAGGTGCAGTTGGCTTTTTCGCCTGCTGACCCGGCATCGAAATCGAAATAGGCACGGGTCGGAGTGCCGGGCTGGGTGCTTTCGACGGCCTGAGTAAGCGCGGCTTGAGGAGTCGCGCCGGAGCCTGCGAAAGCGCTGCCTCCTACAGATCCAAGATACTGCACGATGTAATCGGACGCGCCTGCGGCATATGACGTACCGTCGAAGCTGGTCCGATATCCGACGCTGAAATCAGCTGCCGCCGGGTTCGGAACGACGAGAAGGCGCCCCCGGAAGGCCTTGAACCCTGTCAGCGGCACAATGAAGCCCGTTGCAGCGGCCGAGAGGGTCTGATCGAATACCTTGACCGAGCTCTGGCCGAGCAAGCTCCGAAATCCGCTGATGTCGGCCGGATCGCTCGACAATTTCGCCGGCACGATAAAGCCGTCGGCCATCTTGAGGCGAGCCGCTGCACTGGCTGCGAAAAAGCCGTCTGCGAAAATGGCGAGACTATCGGCGTCAAGCCCCAAAAAGCCCGCCGCGAACTTCGCGCGGCTGGCAGCATCAGCAGCGAAGAAGCCCGTGGCCATCTTGAGCCTGGCCGCGGGACTGGCCGAGAGGAAACCATCCGCCATCTTGGCCAGGCCGGCCGCATCCGCCGAGAGGATGCCGTCGACGAGCGCGGCCTTGTCGAGCTGACCCCAGGCGAACAGCCCGCCGGCGAGCGCGACGAGCGCCTTCCCGACATCCTCCGCGAGCGGCACCGGAACGTTGCCGCTGGCGATGATCAGATCGAGCAGCTGGCCGACCGTGGCGGCATCGGTCGGCACGGTCCCCGGCGCGACGTTCGACAGGCCGGAGCCGCCGAGGTTGAAGTTGCCCGCGCCGAGCTCGGCCCCCTCCTCCAGCACGATGGCGCGGGAGAGCGTTGTCCGATCCTCGGCGGAGCGCATCGCCGCGCGATCGTGCAGCTGCTGGATGATAGCGAGCGAGAAGCCCTCGCCATCCTGGAGCACTTCGCTGACAAGCGCCGGCGTCTCGCGGGAGACGACGAGGGTGCCGGGCGCGGGCGGCAGCGCGATCGGCAGCACCGTGACGAGATTGCTCCCATCCGCCAGGGTGACGCTGTGGTTGACGCCTGCGGTCATCTCGCTGACGACGCCGGCGGCGGTGCGATAGAAGACCTTGACGTCGGCCGCCTTGTCGGCCGGCCAGGCGCAGGCGAAGGCGGTTTCCACGCCGGTCCAGGGAAAGGTCGAGCGCGAGAGCTCGGTTGTGACCGTCATGGCGTGCCTCCGAGGTTGGGAGCGGATTGCGGCGCGGCGCGGCCGGGCGACCACCAGAAGCGCTGGCCCCAGTCGCGCTGGGCCATGTCCTCCATCCGGCGGAAACGCTCCGGCGCGCGCGGGTCGATCTGGAGCGCGAGCTGGTCGAGCACCGCGCGCTGGAAGCCGAGGCGGACGTACCAGAGCGAGGAGCCGGGCAGGAAGGAGGCGGCGGTGTAGAGCGCGTCGCCGGCGAAATGCGTCGGCTCGCCCTTGCCGAGGCGCTGGAGATTGCCGAGCACGAACTTGCCGACCTTCTCGCCCGCCGCGAACTGCGAGCCGGCCAAGGTCGCGATCAGGCTGTTGCCGTTGCGCGTCATGTCCTGGCCGAGGAAGTCGCCGAAGATGCCGAGCCCGCCGCCCTGGAGGAGCGCGGCGGCGTAGGCGCGCTGGCCGCGCGTCGTCGTCGGGTCGAGGCTGTAGGGGTCCTTGCCGTTGGCCACCTGCTTGGCCTGCATCGCGACCAGGCCGAGCGCCCACATCGCCGAGAAGGAGATCGCGGCATGGCCCATGCGCGAGCCATCCCAGCCGCGCGCCATGGCGCGGGCGAAGTGCATGGTGACGAAGGTGAGCGGGAAGGTCTTGTAGAGCCCGAAGGCGCGGCGGACCTCGCCTTCATAGGTTCCCGGCCGGGCCTCGCCGTTGATCATGGCCCGCGTCATCGGATCGGCCTCGATGACGGCGTAGTCCATCTCCGTGTCGATCAGCCGCTTGAGCTTGTCCGCCGCCTTGCCGGCCTCCTCGCCGCCGAGGGAGCGCACATCCATCGGCCGCAGCAGCAGCGCGTTCGGCCGCTCCTCGTAGAGCGGGGCCTGGCGGATCACGTCCCAGTCGCCGGCGTCGATGCCGTAGCGCGACAGGCTCTCGCGGATCTTCGGGTCGAGCTCGGCGAAGCCCTTGCCGGCCTCGCGGGCATGCAGCGCCATGGTCTCCAGCGCGAAGGCGTTGCGCAGCACGGCCGACCAGCGGCGCAGGCCGGAGGCGCGCACGACGCCGCCGGCGAGCTGGCCGGCGCGGCCGGTGCGGATGGTCTCGCCAGCGAAGCGATCCGCGCCGTGAACGCCATGGGCGAGCGTATCGGCGACCAGCCCCATCTGCGCGGCGCGGATCTCGGAGCCGGGCTCCGCGAGCTCGCGGATGGCGCGGCCGACCACGCCCATGGCCGGGATGCCGTTGAAGCGCGCGGCCATGGCGAGCGTCGCCTGGTCCGAGATCGAGGAGATGATCGCCGAGCCCATCTGCGAGGCGACGAGCACGGCGCGCATGTCGCCCATCATGTTGGCCAGCCCGGTATCGACCGGCGTGTCGGCCGCGCCGGTGACATGCGCCCAGGCGGTCTCGAACGAGCGGCGCTGGCGGTTGAGCCGGTTCTCCGCCTTGCGGTTGGCCTTCACCGCCGCGAGCTTCTGCGCCTCGCTCGCGCCGGCCGGTGCGCTGACCGTGACGCTCTCCAGCTCGCGGTCGAACAGGGAGAGGATGTAGCGCTTCAGCCCCTCCGGGTTCGGGCCCAGAGTGCGCAGCATGGCGATGTCCTCGCTCATGCGGCCGATATGGTTCATCATCGCGGCGAAGGGGCTGTCGTGCTCGCCGTATTTCCCGGCGAACTCACGCCAGCTCGCGGCATCCTTCAGGACCAGGATGCGCGGATCGCGCCGGCTGTTGGCCAGCATCTCGCGACCGCGCGTCGCGGCGCTCGGCGGGCCGTCGACCCAGCCGGCGACGGCGTTGTCGTAGACCTCGCCCATCACGCGGGCGATGCCGTCCTGGTCCAGCCGGCGGCCCGTGCCGAAGTCGAGCAGCTGCTCGCGATCGTTCAGGCGCAGCATATCCGCCACGAACTCCTCGCGCGAGACGGCGGCGACCTTGCTGCGATCGAGCGTCGGGTTCGGCAGCTTCCAGCCCTGGCGCTCCGGGATCGCGCCGCCGGTGGCGTTGAACTGCTCGCGCAGGTTCTCGGCGACGCCGCTCCAGCTCTGCGCCATCAGCCGGCCGTCCTGCGTCGCGCCGGGCTCGCCGTAGAGCGCATCCAGCAGCTCGGCCTCGCGCGTGGTCTCGTGCTTGAAGCCGAAGGCCTTGGCCCGCAGCTTCTCGATGGTGTCGGCGAAGGCGGCGTGCGCCTCGCCCCGGATGGTGCGGGCGAGATAGGTGACGTTGCCCCAGGTCGCGATCTCGTGCGGGTCCCGCCAGAACAGCGAGCGCACCGCCGGCCACACCGTGGACTTGCGCTCGTCGGCGAGGAAGGCCGGGGCCTTGCTGCCGAAGCCGAAGTCGCCCGGCGTGGCGCGCAGCTCCTTCACCTTGGCGTCATAGTCGCGCACCACCTGGAGCGTGGCGAGCTGCGCCTCGACGGAGCGGATGGTCAGGTCGGCATGGCGGGCGGCCGCCCTGGTCGCATCGTCGGCGATCTCCAGGGCGATATAGGTGAGCGGCGTCTCGGCGGCGGCCCTGGCGTCGGCGAGCGCGGCGCGGCGCTCCTCGATGGCGGCGGCGAGCTTGTCGGCCGAGGCGCGCTTGACCAGCCCGGCCTCGACCTTCCCGAACAGGCAGGAGAGCACGCTCATGCGCCGCCCTCCCCGCCAGTGGGACCATTACCCTGGCCGAGGCAGGCCTTGAGCGCGTCGGCGGCCGTGGCGTCGTCGCGGATCTCCTCCAGCAGCTGGCGGGCGGAGACCGCGCCGCTGTCGAGCTCCAGGCGGATGTCGCCGCCGGCGGCGTCCAGGTTGCGCTGGAGATCCGCGAGACGCGCCTTGAACAGGGTGGGATCGTCGCTCGCCCCGGCCAGCCGGGAGAGCGCGCCGGCTAGTGCCTGGTCGCCTTCGCGTCCGCCTGGCGCTGGGCCATCCGCGCCAGCGCCTTGAACTGCGTCGCCCGCCTTTGCAGGTCGGCCTTCGCCGCCGGCTCCTGCGTCTGGGCCGCCTTGGCCTCCAGCTCGGCCGCTATCTGGCTGTGTGTCTCGGCCGAAAATCGCATCGGCAATCTCCCAATCGGGCAGGTCCTCGGCGGCAGCGAGCGCCGTGGGCGAGGCATCATGCGCCAGCTCGCGCGCCATGACAACGCGCTCCAGCGCGGTTTCCCAGCTGTCGTCGACGCCGCGCACCACCCTGTCCGCCGCGTCGGCGATGTCCTGCGGGTCCCAGTCCTCGATGCGATGCCCGGCATCGACGAGCTGCCGGCGTATGCCGTCCGCCTCCGCCTGGAGCTCGTCGCGCCAGCGCTGGTCCTGGTCGAGCGCGCGGCCGGTATCCAGCTGCTCGACGCGCGCCTGGTCCTGGAAGCGGTAGAGCGGGCGCTTGTGGGTGAACTCGGCGACCAGCGCGTCATGGACCTCCTGCGTCACGTCGCGGGACGGCATGTTGGGGTCCTGCGGGCGCAGATAGCCCTCGGCGATCAGCAGGGGCTCCAGGTCGCGATCGAGCAGCTTGCCGTTGATGCGGCCGACCATGCCCGCGCCGGGCACGAACATCTGGTTGATGCCGAGGTAACGCGCCTCGCCCTGATCGTCGATCTTGATCCCGCCGTTCTCGGCGATGAAGCGCGCGAGCGAGACCGGCTTGCGCTCGGCGGCCGGGCGTCGACGGCGGGCGGGTGGCGCGGGAGGAGAAACGCCCTCCCCGCCCGCCGTCTGCGCCTGCGTGTCCCCCCGCAGGCGCGTCTCCAGCTCGGCGATCTTGCTGTCGAGCCCGGACATGATATCCGCCCGGCTCTCCTCCATCCGGGCGATCATCGCCTCGACCGTCTCGGCATGGACGAGCTTGCCCGGCCCGCTCTGGTCGGGAGCGAGATGGTCGACCAGCTCGTCACGCTCGGCGAGCCGCGCCGCCGCGTCGAGATCCGCCGGGGCGAGCTCGCGCAGGCTCGCGGGAGCGGCGGGCTCGGCCGCCGGGGCGAGCGCCTCGGCCGGGCGTGCTGCGAGCGCGCCGGCATCGGCCGCGAGCTCCGGGCGGGCCGGCACGCTGCCTGCGTCTAGTCGGGACTCCTGCAATGCCTGGGAAACGGCATCGGCCGCGCGAACGGCCGGAGCATCCCCGGCATGGGCGGCGCGGCTCATCAGCCAGCCTGCGCCCCTGAACAGCCCGGCGAGGCCGGCATTGCCGATACCGGCCTCCGCAATGTTGGTCAGCGCCCGGCCGAGGCCGGCGTCAAGCCCGAGCTCGGCGCGACCGGCCTCGATAAACGGTTCCTGCACGGCCTGGATGCCGACGCCGAGCGCGGCCTCGCGGGCCAGCATGCGCGGCACGGAACCGGCCAGCGGGCCGCCGACGAACATGGTGCCGAGATTGATCGGATCGACGGCCGCGCGCGTGACGCCGGCGAGGAAGCCGAGCGCATGGCCGGTGAGGCCATAGGTGCGATCGGCAATATCGGCCGCCTCGCGCTCGCGATCGGCGGCGATGCGGCGGGCGCGGGCCGGCACGTCGAGGAAGGGCTTGACCTTCTCCTGCTGGTCCGGCGTCAGCCCGGCCGAAAGCTCGCCGAGCTCGCGCACCTGGTCCTGCCAGGAGGAGCCGGCCCAGTCGACGGCGCGCAGGCTCTTGCCCTGCGAGCGCGCGAGCTCGGCGGCGCTCATGCCGGCCGCGCCTTCCACGGCCTGGCGCAGCTCGCCCTGGGCCTGCGCCCAGGGATCGCCCTGGCCGAACACGGTGTCGAGCCCGGCGGCGTCCCAGCCGGCGCGCCAGATCTCGCCCAGGGTCGCAGGCGCGGCCGGGGCAGGACCGCGCGCGGCCTGTTCGCGCTCTCCGGCGAAGGCGCTCTCCCAGCTCACGGCTCGCCTCCCAGGTCCTTGAGGCGCTGGCGCGTGAGCGCGAGATCCCGCTCGATACGGGCTCGGACCTGGCGGCCGAGGATGCTGTCCGGGGCGGGGGCGCGGGCGTTGGCGTAACCGTCCCGCTCCGCTTCGAGATCCTTGAGTTGCTGGCGGGTGATCTCCAGCGAGCGGGCCTTCTCCTCGGCCGGCGTCGCATAGGGGCCGCGCGCCGGCGGGATCGAGCCCTGGAAGGTCGGATCGGCCCGGCGCATGGCGTTGCCGGACTGGGCATCCCAATAGGCCTGCGCTGCCTCGTTGCCCTGGACTTGCGGCCAGTTCTGCTCGGCACGCCTGACGGCCGGCAGCATGTCGACGACGAGCGGCTGGCCGTCCGCGCCGCGCACGGCGGCATCCTGGCCGCCGGGACCGGGCAGCATCACCATGTAGCGGCCGTCGCCGAGCCCCTGCGGGCGCAGCCGGCCATAGGAGCGGAGGAAGCCGATGTCGAGCGGCTGACCGTCCCGCCCCACCGGCGTGCCGCCGAGATCCTCGGCGCGCAGATCGGCCAGCCCGCGCGTGAACTGCGTCTCGCTGACGCCACGCGGCAAGGGCACCTTGACGCCGTTGACCTTGGCCAGCTTGCCGGTGACGCTCTCGATCGCGCCTTCGAGCGCGCGCGGGTCGGAATTGTCGAACAGCGCGCCCTTGCCGTCGCGATCGGCGACGTAGATCGCCAGCGCCGCATCGACGAGCTCGCCCTGGACTTCCGGCGGGAAGACGGACCGGCCGAGCGTGTTGCCGAGCGCCGTGCGGAGATCCGCCGCCTTGCCGTCGTCGACGCCCTTGCTCTTGAGCAGGGCCGCGCCGCGCATGATCTTCGGCCCCAGCTCGGGATCGACGGCGGAGAGCCGCGCCGCCGTGACCGTGAGCTTGTCCGCGCCGATCTGCGTCGTGGCGGCGTCGAAGGCCGGGCCGGGCATGGCCTGGTGGAAGGCCTTGACCAGGTCGAGCCGCTCGGGCGCGGTCGCATCCTGGTAGCGCTGCTTGAGCTGGGCCGCCTCCTGCGGCTTCAGCGGCTTGAGCGCGCCCTGGTAGAGATGCTGCGCCTCGACCGCGACGGCGGCGCGCTGCTGGAGCGCCTGGCCAAACTCGGGCGCGGTGGCCGGAGCCTGGACGGGCACGGTGGTGACGGGCTGGCGGCCGGAGCGCTCGATCAGGCCGACCGGGTTTTCGCCGGCCTGTTTCGTCACCTCGCTCTGCACGGCCTCGAAAACCTGCAGGCGGCGCTGGGCGGCCGGGCCGGCATTCCCATTGGCGATCTCCCGGCGCAGGACGGCGATGCCGGTTTCGAGCGACGCCGGGTTCATCTGATAGGCCTCGCGCACGAGGGGCGCGGCCTGCTCCATCTCGGTGAACTGGCGCAGCTTCTGAACCGCCGTGGCATCGCCGGCCGACGCCGCCGCGATCAACGGGGCCTTGGCGGCCGCGACCACCTGCGGGTCCGTGGCATAGCCGCTCTTGAAGGCGGTGAGCACGGCGTCGCGATCGTCCTGCGTCAGGCTGACGAGCTGGTTGATCTGCTGGCGCTGCTGGGTGACATCGGCCTTGATGCCGGTGTCGACGGCCGAGCCGATGCGATAGGCGGCATTGGTCGAGACGCCGCCCCGGCCGGGATCGGCCCCGGCGCGGGCGAGCATGCCGGCGACATAGTCACGGGTGGTCATGCCCGGCTTGCCGTTCTTGGCGTCGCTGGAGCTTTCGGGAATGACGCTGATGAACTGGGCGGCGGTATAGCCGGGACCGAACGCCGCCACGGCCTTGGCGTGCCAGGCATCGGCCGCGCCCTGCCCCGCATGGTAGCCGGCGAAGGCGGCAGCGAGCGAGCCGGTGCGCCGCCAGATGTCGCCGATCTCGCGCTCGGCCATGACGGTGGATTTCTCGGGATTGGCCTTGAGCCAGGCGCGCACGCCGGCATCGTCGAGGCCGTCGAGATCCGACCAGCCGAGGCGCTTGGCGAGCCCGCGCGCCGTATCCGGCATGATCTGGGCGATGCCGGCCGCGCCGGCATGGCTCTGCGCCCCCGCATTGCCGCCGCTCTCGCCGGGGATCAGCGCCCGGCGCACCACCTGGCCGACGATGCTCTGGTCGGGCGCGCGCGAATAGGTCGCGGCGGCGGCGGCCGGGTCGCGCTTCTGCATGTCCTGCGCTTCGAGCCCCTTGCGCTCGTCGAGCGCTGCCTGGGCCTGCGCCGTCGCCGTCTCGCGCTGGAGCGGCGTGAGCGAGCCGAACATGGCGGGGTCCTGGAGCGCCTTGAGCGTGCCCTCCGGGTTGTTCTTGATGCCCTTGTAGAGCTCGGTCTGGTCGAGCTGCTGGCGGAAGTTCTGCTTGGAGGTGAGCGCCTGCGTCGGCTCCAGGATGCCCTTCGCGACCAGGCCGTCGATCGCCGTGTCGTTCTCCTGGATGATGGCCAGGCGCTCGTCGGCCGAGGTCGCGCGCGAGGCGCGGGTGAGATAGGTCTGCGACAGCTCCGTCTGCGAGGCGACGGCCGCGTTGTTCATCTTGGTCAGCGATGTCTGGCTGACCTCGCGCTGGAGCGAGAGCGAGGAGCGCAGCACCGACTGGCGCAGCTTGGCCTGGTCAGCCGCGCCGAAGCCGGACAGGATCTCGTCCTCGTCCTTGCGCATCGCCTCCGAAAGCCGGGTCGGCGCGGTCTGCCAGTCCTGGTCGTTGCGGAACTCCTCGCGCCGGGCCTCCTGCCGCTTGAGCAGCGCGCTCTGCGCCTCCGTCAGCCGGGTCTGGGCCTGCGCCTCGACGATGGCGTTGCCGATGCCCTGCGCCGCCTGCGAGACGGCCCCGGCGAATTTCGTTTCGGCCGCGTTCTTGCCCATGGCGGCCTGGGCGATGGCGCGGCCGCCCTGGATCTCGGCCTGGCTCTGGCTCTCGATGCCGGCGATCTCGGCCGCCGCCTCGCGGCGCGTGCCGGCGAGCTGGGCGCTGAGCAGCCCCTCCCCGGTCGAAAGCTGCGGGATGGCCTGCGGGCCACCGAGGCGCTGGCGCGAGACGATGATGGGAGCCTGCGCCATCCGTCAGGCTCCCTTGATGCCGATGGCGGAGAACTTGCCACCCATCGCCATGGTGGCCCAGTTGGTCGCGGTCGACAGCAGGGCCGTCGCCGCGCCGTACTGGCCGGCGCGCAGGTTGTTCGCGGCAGTGATGCCGGCGGCGATGTTGCCCGAGGTGCCGCGCGTCTTCGCCGTGCGATAGGCGCTGTCAATCTGGGTCGAGGCCTGCTTGTAGCCGCTCTCGATCGAGAAGGCGGCCGTCTTGATGCCTTCGTCCTGCTTGTCGGCGAGCTGGTAGGCCGTCCAGTTCTGGTCCGCCGCCTCCTGCTGGCCGCCGGCCCGGACGATCAGAGCGTCGCTCTCCCCCTGCGCCGCGCCGAAGCCGGCGAGCAGCAGCGGGGAGCCATAGGTCGGGTCCATGTTGTTGGCGGCGAAATAGGTGGATTGCTGGGCCAGCGCCGCCTTGGTCTCGTCGCGGACGCGGTTCTCCTCCAGGTTCGCCTTGCCGAGCGCCAGATCGGCGTTCTTGTTGGCGATCTCGATCGCGAGCTTGTAGGCACGGGTGGCGCGCGTGGCCTGGTCGATCGTGAAGCCGGCCGTGTCGTTGGCCTGGTCGACCAGGATGCGGGAGACAGCGCCGGCCTCGTCGAAACCGGCCTGGCTCTCCTGGACGGCCTGCCAGATGCCGAGCCGCGCCTGCGAGGCGCTGTTGCGCGACTGCATGCCGGCCGAGAAGACGCCGGCCCCGGCCTGGAGCCCGATCGTCGCGGCGGTGAGGAGCGTCGGCTCGCACATCAGCCCCGGTCCTCGACGAAGTTCACATGCGGCGAGAGGCCGAGGATCGTGTCCGGGTAGACCGTGTCGTTGACGAGCTCGATCTCCATGAAATCCTCGATCGGGCTTTCGACCGTGACCGGGCGGGAGGCGGTTTCGAGCGGCTGCGCGCCGGAGGGCATGACATGGCCGGAGAGCAGCAGCGGCTCGGCGAAGCCATTGTTGGCCGAGAGCGAGCCGCCGGCCCCGAACAGGCGCTCCAGCAGGACGCTGACCGCCTTCTTCTTGGTGCCCTTCGTGCCGTTGCCGTCGATCGTCGTCTCGGCCGAGAGGGTGCGGATGCGGCCGCGGATCGGCAGGCCGACCAGGACATCGGCCGAGGCGTATTGCAGCACGATCTCGCCGGCGGCGCTGACGACGCGGCGCTCATGCTGCATGCCGCCGGTCATGATCGCGACCTCCTGCCCCTTGAGGTGGTCGAGCCCGCTGATCGTGGTGGCCGGCGCGCCCTGGTAGCGCAGGCCGCAGCGGACCATCCAGGCGCCGGAGGCATCGGCGGCCGCGAAGTTCGCCGGCTTGAAGAAGGGGGCCATGGTCTCGATGAAGCGGCGGTCCGCGCCGTCGATCGAGCGGCGCACCACCATCCAGAGCTGGGTGTAGCCGGCATCGGGCGAGGCGATGACGGCCAGGTCCTCGACCACGCCGTTGACATCCGGGTGCCGCGCCCAGCCGATGACCTCCTGGTCCGGCCGGAAGGTGACGGAGATGAGCTCGCCGGCCTCGGTCGCGATCCAGACGACGCGGTGCGGGTCCCGCTGATAGGCCAGCACCTTGGCGACGCCGCGCAGGATGTTGCGGGCGTAGAGCGTCAGCTCCGACATGTCGATGTCTTCGGAGACGCGGTCGAACTTGGCGAAATGCAGCCTGTCGCGCGAGCGGCCGATGAAGACGGCCCCGCCATCGACCGGCTGCGGGATATGCGGGGCGGAGCCCTCGTTGGTGTCCGGGACCAGGCGGATATTGGTGAGCGTCAGCGGCTCGAACGGATCGGAGCCGCCGCGCACGATCCATTCGCCCGAGCGGGTGCCGAGCACGAGAATGCCGGCATTGAGGACCCACTGGATATCGACCAGCGCGCCGTCCTGGCTGAAGATGCGCGTCGCGATCGCGCTGTCGTCGTTGGTCGAGATCTCGAAATCGTAGAGATCCGTGACCTTGCTGCGCCAGAAGCGATTGCGATCCGTCCAGACCAGGCTGTTGTCGGCGAGGCGGACCTGCTTGGGCCAGCCCTTCACGTCCGACCACGCCGCCTCGTACCAGCGATAGGTCGCGTTCGGCGCGACGACATCCCCCGGCAGCAGGCCGATGACATCCGCCGTGACATGGGTGGTGTCGGTAAAGGCCGTGATCTTCACATGGCCGTAGCCGGAATGCAGGTATTTCCAGACGACGTTGCCCGCGCCGGCCAGGACCTCGCCCTCCTCATGCGTCGGCGGGTTCGGCCCGGCGTCGTCGCCGCTGGCGATGCTCGAGACCTGGTAGACCTTGCCGCCGTTGCGGCGCAGGTTCCCGACCGCGAGCGGCTTCTCGTTGCCCTTCCAGGTCGGGATGTTGGCGAGGTTCGCCTCGTCGAGCCGCCAGATCGAGCCGACATGCCCGGCCTGGAAGATGGCGCTGCTGGCGGTGAGCGTGACGGAGCCGGTCGCGGCCGAGGCGCTGATCGTGACCGTCGCGTCCGTGTTCTGCGGCTCGACCGGGCCGCGCAGATTGCCATAGTCGGCGATCGTCCAGTCGTCGTGATCCTTGCGCGTCAGCACCTTCGGCTGCTTGTTCCAGGCGAAGAAGATGACATCGGCCGACTGCGCCCAGCGCAGGTTCGGCAGGTCCGCCTCGGCGAAGGGAACGGCTAGCTCGTAAGGGTCCGGCGGGCTGCCCGGATCGACGATGACGCCGCCATTGCGGTGGACGCGCATGACGCCGTCGTTGAAGGCGAGCATGTAGTTATCGTCCACCGAGAACTCGAAGGGCACGAGCTTGCCGCGCTGGGCCTCAGTCTTGAGCGGCGCGACATAGGCCGTGCCGGGCGTGCGGGTGAGCCCGCCCTCGACCATGACGACGTAGTTCTCGCAGGCCTTGAGCCCGGACTGGTTGCGGGCGAGATCCTTGCGGGCATGCAGGGCGGGATCGAGCTCGCCGGCGGAGAACTGCGAGCGGTCGAGATTGGCCATCACCATGGGCGGCGGCCTCCGTAGCGGGCCGCGAGCCAGCTCGTGATGCGCGGCAGCTCGGTGCGGGCCTTCTCCTGGCTGTCGCGCCGCTTGGCGGGCTTGAGCAGCGCGGCGGCCTCGCCATTCAGCCGGCCGGCGATGGCCTGGCTGCGGCCGATGCGCGGGGCGATCGCCGCGCCAAGGCGCTTCTGGAAGACCTGGAGGAAGAGCGCATCCCACAGCACCGGCTGGGCAACGATGCGGGTGTAGCAGATGTTGGGCGCGGTCGCGTTCGTGACCAGGACGCCGCCGAGGATCGGCGAGGCGGTCGGCGCGACGGAGGCGGCCTCGACCGCCCATTCATCCGTCTCCAGCCCGACGACGAAGCGGACCTTGACGCAGTCCGGCGGCAGCACATAGCGGTTCTTGAGGCGGCCGAGCGCCGGCGCCGGGTCCATGCCGGGGATGACCCAGGCGGTGGCGAAGTTCCAGTCCGCCTCGCGCAGCAGCGCGTCGCGGACATCGTGGAAGCGGGATTTGCAGACGCGGGCGGCGGCGCGCGGCTCGTCGAGCGAGGCGATCGGCGGCTCGCCGATCTCGGCGAGCGCGCCGTTGGCCGCCTCGGTCTCGGATGCCGCGCGCGCCATCCCGCTTACTTCTTGGCGTAGAGGATGAAGGCTTCGATCGTGCCGTCGGCCGTGGCGGCGGCGTTGAAGGTGCCGACCAGGTCGTATTCGCAGCCGGGATCGTTCGCCAGGCCGAGCACCTCGTAGAGGCGCTTGCCCATCGAGCCGGTCGCCAGCGCCGCGATGACGTTCTTGCTGCCGGCGGCGGCCAGCGTGAGCCCATCCGCCAGCACGTTCGCATCGACCACGGCCCCGTCCCGCGCGATGCCGATGTCGAAATCGGACAGGCCGGTGATGGCGGAGTGATAGAGCGTCGACATCGGCAGGATGATGGCCGAGCTCGGGATCTTGCCGAGATAGATCACCGAGCCGATGTCGTTGCCATTGGCGACGGCGATCGGGCCGGTGGTGATGGCGCGCACGCGACCTTCGACGAAGGCGGCGGGCGGCAGGGCGACGTTGGCAGGGTCCTTGTAGGACCGCGCATATTTGGTGACGACGGCCATGGGGGCCTCCTGGTCTCGCCGGCGGCGCGCAGCCTGGTCCGGCCTGAACGGGTGACGCCGCCGGCGACGCCGGCGGCCGTTGGCGGATCAGTACTTGTTGAGGATCTTGACGACGCGCGCGTCTTCGAGCCGGGTCGCGCCGATCCAGGTCTCCATGTACGGATGCTCGCGGTACTGCTTGTTCGGGTTCGGCTGAGAGTTGATGTCGAGGGGCATGAACTCGCCCCAGGCCATGCCCGACTTCGTCCACAGCGCGGCGCAGGACTGGTTGGCCGCCGCATCGGCGACGCGCTTCGTGGGAATGATCGGGATGCCGAGGATCTCCAGCACGCGCTTCTCTTCCAGCACGGCCTTGGCCCGGTAGTCCTTGTTGACGTAGGTGAGATCGTTATAGAGCTGCTCGATCTCGGTCGGATCGCAGGCGAGGTAGCACTCCTCCTCCTCGATATTGATCTCGGCGTCTTCCATGTAGCGGATCGCGCGCAGGATCTTCTGGACGTTCATGCCAATATCCGCCGGCGCGCCCTCGGGCGAACCGACCTGGATGCCGACCGTCTGACCGGCCCAGGGGGTCGAGACCGGGATCTCGTTGCCGATCAGGCGCGGCCCGAACAGCGCATCCGCCAGGATGATGTTCTTCTTGCGCACGACGGCGGCCGCGCCGCCCTGGACATACTGGCTCTTGAAATCGGTGAGGGCCTTGATCTGGTCTTCCTTGGTGATGACCTTGCCCCAGTCGATGCGGCGCGGCCGGACCCAGACGGGCTCGTGCGTCGCCTCGTTGTCGGGCGTGTCGCCACCTTCGGGCGCGTCGACGCGCGCTTCCATCTGGCCGACGATGTCGGTCATCATGACCTGCTTGCCCTTCAGGTCGCTGTCGAACATGAAGGCGCTGTCGAAGATCGCCTTCTTTTCCTGAAGCGCGAGCTGGACGTTTTCGCGATATTCGATGCGGTGTGCATCGGTGACGGGGCCTGCCATGGGCCATCTCCTCGTCTCGAAACAACAATGGGATTGGTTGCTTCGGCGAGGTTGCGGCCGGTAGGAGCGCACCCCATCCGGCGGGCCAGGCCTGTCGTTTAACGCCCGCGATCGGCGGCTGGTTGAGCGGGGGCTAGCTCCCCGGCGGGCCGCCCGGAGCGGGCGGTTGCGGCATTTGCGCCGGCGGCCGTGGCGGCCGGCGGGCTCCTATGGGGTCAAGCGCTGTCTGATTTGCGCCAAGCTGTCAAGCGGCCAGGCGTCAGGCGAACTCGTCGAGTGCGGCAGAGCGAGGATGATCGCTGCGCAGCGCCTCCTGAGGCAGGCCGCCTTCGACACGGATATACCAATCCGACCCGGCCGGATGCCAGCCATCGGCGAGATCGGTCGGTTGGCCGTGCCATCGGTCGCGAATGCAGAAGGCATACTCGCCGGCGGTCGCCTCGTGCGGCACGTCGGACGCGAACTCCTCCAGCAGCGGATGCTCGGCCGCCGGCTTCCCTGCCGGCGTCTTCGTCTTGCCCATTGTGACCTCCTGTCGGTTCCTGGGGCGGGGATGGAGCTAACGCGCCAGATGCAGGCCGTTGGCGACTTTCAGCCGACCTGCCTGGATCTGGCGGAGGCGGCGCTCAATTTCCCGCCTTCCGTTGCGTTGCATTGGCGACCAAGCCGTCGTCGAGCGGCTGCCTTTCCGCCGCGGCGGCCGCGAGGGAGGAGGCAGGCTCGGCGTGGCCAGACCAGCGAGGAGGCCGACGAGGCCAAAGCCGAGACTGCCCAACATCATGATTTTTCTCATCGGCGCTGCCCCGTCTCGATCCTGGCGATCTTGGCGATGATCGCCTTGCGCTGGGCGGCGACATCGCCATGGCGCGGATTCCGCTCGTCGCGGAGCGCCTTCATGAATTCGGGATCACCCTGGAGCCGGCGCAGCTCGGCGCGCAGGCCCTCAAGGCTTTCGGACATGCCGGAGCCGCCGCCGCTCGAAGAGACCAGCTTGTCCTCGCCCATCTCCATGCCGATGGCGTGGAAGAGCTTCATCATGCCCGGCGCGCCGGTGATGGCCTGGAGCTGCGCGCCATCGTCGAGCCCGACGCCGAAATGGCGGAAGGCGCGCTTGGCGAGCTCCACGTTGCGGTCATAGTCGCCGCCCCACTCCTTGCGGAGAGCGACCTCCATGTCGGCGCTTTCCTTGGCGCCGCGCGCATCCGTCGCGTCGATCTCGGAGACGCCCCAGGCGGTGAGCCCGTCGAGCATGGCCTGGGCCGCTTGCAGCGGAACCTTGTTCTCATGCGCGATCTTCTTGAGGGTGTCCTCGAAACCCTGCATGTACTGGAAATTCTGCGGGGTCTGCGGCTTCTTCAGCGCATACTCCTCGGGCTTTTCCTTCCAGCCGAGCTCGGCCCAGCCGCCCCATTCGTTCATCCGGGCCGGGTCCGGCTTCTCGAAAACCTTGCGCGAGCGGGCGACGCGATCGCTCTCGATCGCGGATTTCAGCAGGGACTGGAGCCCGTCCGGCCGATCGAACTTGCGGTCGGCGATGAACTGCTTGGCCGGCTCGTCGAGCTCGTATTTGGCGTACCAGGGCTCGGCTCCGCCGCCTTGGCCGCCGTCGCCGCCAGCCTGGGCAGCAGCCCCGGCGTCTGCGGCGGCGCCGGCAGCAGCGGCCGCACCGCCATCGCCCCCACCGCCAGCAGCGGCCGACGCCTCGGCAGCATTGTAGACGCGCATCATCGCGAGAGACCGGATCAGCATGGTTCACTCCTCCAGGTGAGACAGGCGGCCGGGTTGCCGCCGGGGATCGGGAACGGGGTCGGTGCAGGCCTTCTGCAAAAGCGCAGGATCGAGCCCGGCCGTGCGGATCAATTCGAGCGCGATCTGGCGGCGGCCCTCGGCGACGCCGGCGGCGAAGAGATCGCGATGCTGCTCGCCGGCGATGAAGATGCCGCCGCGCTTGGCGATGTCCGCCAGCAGCATGCCCATGCGGCCGAGCTGGCCATATTCGGCGACGAGCTGGCGGCGCTCGCGCAGGTCCGGCCAGAAGGCGCGCAGGGGAGCGATGAGCTTCACTGGCCGGCCTCGCGCTGGGTCGAGAGCGTCGCGGCCTGGGCCGCATGCGCGTTGGTGGCGCTGACCTCGGCGGCCTGCCCGGCCTGGGCGAGCTGCTCGCGCTGGGCGGCGAGCTGGGCGCGCTGCTCGCGCAGCTTCGCGACTGCGGCCGGATCGCGCCGGGCGGAAGGCGGCGGCCCCATCGCCTCATGCAGGATGGCGGCGACGGCATCGCCGTCGATATTGTCCATGACGCCGATATCCTGCGTCGCGGCCGCGACCTGCTGCATGCCGGTGACGTATTGCAGCGTCGCCTTGGCCTCGCCGGCCTTCTGCATCTTGGCGAGGGGCGAGGTGTACTCGATCTGGAGCGGCTGGTTTTCGAGCTCCGGCGGCGGAGGGTCGATCTGCCCGGCCTGGGCGAGGATGTCGTAGCGGCGGGCGATCAGAGGGGCGAGGCCCTGGCTCTGGATGCGGCCGAGGTTCGGCCCCATCTGGCGCAGATACTCCTCCTGGAAGCCGAGGAACTCCGTCGCCGTCATCTGCGGCCGGTTCACCAGCTGCATCACGCTGAAATAGAAGGCCTGGCGGATCGCGTCCCGCCGCTCCTTCGACATCTCCAGCGAGAGCTGGAGGTTCGCGCCGGTGTTGAGCGGCTGGGCCAGAGGCTGGCCGCGCTCGTTGACCTGGCCGTAAATGACAGCGCCTGGAAAGCGGTCTGCCGGAGAGAAGGTATCCTCGTCGTGAGCCAGGATCGTGGGATCTGCCGCGAATTGGGCTGCGACGATATGAGTGCGCTCCATCTCGTTGAGCATCGCCGCCTCGGGCCGGGCGATATGGCCGGGGCCGACCGGATAGACCCGGCCGGGGCGCCGCTTCCACATGACGACGTGGTAGGGCATCCGGTGATAACCGCCAGTGCGGATGAAGCTCTTGAGCTGGGGCGAGACGTAGACCGACAGGAAGGCCTTGCCGGCGAGCCCGATACGGCGGGCATCGTAGGCCGGGTTCGGGCAGACGGCGTGGATGAACTCGTAAGTGGTGCGGTCGTTGACCTGGCTGCCGAGGGCTTCGAGCTCCGGGAACTTCTGCTTGGCCTGGCGGCCGGTGAGCCGGAAGGCCCGGTGGAAGGTGTCGACATCGCCTTCCGCGTCCACGTCGATGAAGCTTTCGCCGAGCGGGATGGCGCGGTCCAGGAACCGCCCCGCCCCCACGATCTCCTCGGAATAGAGCGTGCCCATGCCGAAGATACCGAGATCCCCGAACCAGCCGGGCGCCTCGGAATAGAACTTGGAGCGGGCAACGGCGAAGGTGCCGTAGGCCTTGCGGCTCTGGCGCCAGAGCCAGGACTTGACCGGGTAGTAGCTGGCGAGCTCGGTATCCTCCAGCCCGAACTCGAACCAGTTGTTCGCCGGGTTGGTCATCTGGCCGTAGATGCCGCCGGAGAAGGCCTCCGCCGCCTGCATCGTCGTGGCGTCGTAGAGCTCGTCATAGGCCGGGTTCGTCCGGCTGTTGCCGGTGAACATGTCCTCCTGCTCGGGGCACATCAGCTGCGCGATCTCGCGCCACTGACGCTCGACCGGCTGGCGGATGGCCTTGAGCTCGTCGTGACGGGTGAGGATGTCGTTGAGCCCGTACATCGCCGGTCAGGCCCCGAGCAGCTGCTGGGTCGCGACCGATGGCGCGCCGAGCCCGCCGGCGCGCTGCACGATCGTCGAGGCGATGCCGCGCGCCGCCTGGAGCTTCTTGAGCTTGCGATCGGCCGCCGCCCGCGCATCCTCGCTGTCCGCCGGCGTCAGCGAGGCGCGGTAGCTCGCCTCCTCCGCCTGCTTCTGCGAGAGCCGGGCGGTCTCGGCCGCCTGGGAGAGCGCCGCCTCGCTCTGCTGGTTGAGCAGCTCGATCTGCTTCGATGCGTCGGCGCGGCTCGCCTTGAGCTCGTCGTTGAGCCGCTGCTGCTCGGCCGCCGCCTGTTCCTGCTGCTGCTGGAGTTGCTGCGCCTGCCAGATCTGGTCGAGGCGCCGCTGCTTGCTGCTGAAAAGCCCGGAAAACCAGCCCATGTCAGGCCTCCTGTCGGATTGAAGGGTTGACCCACGCGCACTGCACGAAACTCTCCCCGCGCTTGCCGAGGCCGAGCAGGACCGCCTCCTCGACGAAGCCCAGGCGCTTGAGCCAGATCCGCGCCCTGGCATTGGTGGCGAGCGCCCGGCATTCGACCCGGCGGAAGGCGCGCGGCACGGCATCGCGCATCAGCCTGTCCCGGCAGAAGCCGTGCGCAGCCCGCGCGATCGACGCGAAGGCCGGGGTGGCGAACATGCAGGCCGTGGCGACGCCCGGCGCGATCTGCCAGAAGCCGACGAAGGCGATCGGTGCCCGACGATCGTCGAGCAGGGTGAGCGCCACCACGGCCTGATCGAGCCCGGCCGCGATCGCCGCGCCGTGCTCGGCCGGATCGTCGACGAAGCTGGTCGCCAGCATCTCGGCGCGATCCGCCGGGCGCAGATCCGCGCAGATCTCCAGGATCTCGGCGGGATGGGTGCGGCGCACGTACATTACTGCACCTTCCGGGCGAGCGGCCGCCAGCGCGCCGCCTTGCCGCCCGCGCCGCTGCGCTTGGCCTCGCGCTGGCGGACACGCTCCGTCTTGCGGATGCGAGCGGCTTCCGTGCCGCACTGCATCGCGCCGTACTCCGCCGCCTCCATGATGTGGCTGTCCGGGTTCTTGACGGCGCGGCCGCGCTCGGAGGTGCCCCGCGTGCGGTGATACTGGTAGGTGCCGGCGAGCGCGCGGCGGATCGTCGGGCAGTGCGTCGCGTCGACCTGGAGCTTGCGGCGGCCGTCCTTGATCTTCTCGCGGATCGGAGCGTGGCGGCTCTCCGGGTCGTTCGTCGCGGCGAGCTTCACCGCCAGCGTCGGCAGGCCCAGCGCCTTGGCGAGGCGCGCCCGCATCGAGCCGATCGTCAGATCCTCGCCCGCCTCCATCGCCGGATCGCACTGGAAGGCGAACTCGCAGCCGAGGAAGCGCGGCGAGCCCATGACCACCTTCATGCCCTCGGCCAGGTCGAACTCATCGCCGCGCGTGACGACGACTTCGGCGAGGATGTTCAGCGTCCCGTCCGGCAGCTCCTGCATGAAGGCCGCCGCCGGGGTTAGCCCGCCGTCGATCCCGACCAGGACCGGCAGCACCGGATAGGGCTTGAGCGGGAGCATCGAGACGTGCAGATCATCGTCGAAATCGGCGTAGATCACGTCCGTCTCGCGGTTGTAGCCGGGCTTGTGGTGGACCTTGATCTTGATCCACCAGGGCCGGTGCCGGTTCGCCTCGACCATGGCGGTGTAGTACGTCCGGCCGACCGCCTTGAGGTTCTCGGCGTTCGGATCGAGCCCGCCGGGCTGGCGGAAATGCTGGTAGCCCTCCGGCTTCTCCGGCCCCCAGAAATCGCGATAGACCCAGCTGTCGGGTTCCGGCGCGTTGGCATCGCCGAAGATCGCGCCATAGGGGATGCGCGGATCGTCCGGCAGGCCGATCTCGCCCCGGTTCGGGAAGCGGCCGACCGTGCGGCCGAGGTTGACGAAGAGATCCTCGCGCAGCGTCGGCATCTCGTTGAGGTAGGCGTCCGTTGCTTCCGTGCCGCCGAGGCTGTCGGGGTCCGCATCCTCGCCCCAGGCGAGGAAGTTGACCTCCATGTGGATCGGCCCCCAGCCGTCGTCGAAATCGAGCGTGTACTGGCCGGGACGCGGCGAGGAGCCGACCAGGTTGCCGACGCCCTTCTGCGGGTCGAGGATCTTGCACCAGCTCGGGACCGTGGTCTGCCAGATGTCCTTGTAGGTAGTCCGGTAGACGTTGAGCCGGTAGAAGCGTGGCGCGCCCTGGAGCCGCTTGCCGTTGTGCAGCATCGGCGGCTGGCGCATCGCCGCCCGCAGCGCCCGCTTGACCGCCGCCGTCGTCTTGCCCGAGCCGACCGGGCCGGAGATCAGATCCCGCGTGCCGCGCGACATGATGAAGGCGTCCGAGACCGGGCCGGCGCTGTCGAGCAGCAGAGCCGTGCCGTGGCTGTAGCTGCGGAGCATCTCGTCGAGCGTGCCGTAGCGGAGAACGGTCATTTGCCCTCCTCCGGCGTCACATCGACGATGTCGGGCTGCGGCTGGCCGCCGAACCACTCGGACCAGGGCTGAGCGCCGTTCGCCTGGCCGACCTGGCCGCCGATCGAGAGCGCGACGAGCGGGACCGTGCGGCCCTGATCATCGACCGGCTGCATGCGGGCCATGAAGTAGGGCGCGAGCTCCTTCAGAATGGCCTGCTGACGATCGAAGGCGGCGGCGACTGTGCAATTCAGCCGGCGCGCCAGCTCCTCCGGTTCGAGCATTGCCCATCGCGCCATGCGCTCCTGGGGCGTGCCCCCCAGGAGCCGGACGATCCAATCCTTGAGCTCCCGAGTGGCGAGGTTCTGCGCGCCCTTCGGCCGTCCCGCCTTGGCACTGCGCTCGACCTCCTGGGCGAGCCGGCCCTCATGGAAGAAATCCTTCTTCCCGGACGGGCTGGTGACATGTAGCCGCTGGCTCGCCGGCCGCTGCGTCGTCGCCAGCATGTCGAGCTGCTCACCTTCGGACGGCATCGCGTCCTGAGCCTGCGCCAGGAGGCCTGCTACCGCCCCGGCCGTTCCGTTGCGGTCAGCCATGCCGAACCTCCCCGGAACCCGGTTTTTCCAGGACGCCTGTCTTCGCCGCAAAAAATCCCGGTGCCCCGGAGCCCCTGGCCCCACCGCCCCACCGATCCGCGTTTTCGCCTCGCCGACCAGGGAAGCCCCCGGACGGGCCGGCAGGCGCAGCCAGGCGGGCGGCGGAAAGAGGGGCGGTCGCTTCCGGGGGGTGGGGTCCGGCCGAGGTGGGGGGGGTGGGGTCCGAAGGCGAGGCCACCCCCTCAATGGATGCGGCGTTTACGAGGATCGGGCGCCTAAGCGCTTGATATCGCTCGTTTTCGCTGGCGACTGGCGGCAAGATCGGCCCGAAATGGCCCGCCTGGACGCCCTCCAGGGCAAGGCCGCAGGCCTTCGCCCTGCCCTGCCCGAGCTCCGCGCGCGGCCGCGCCGGAGCCGCCGCACTCACACCAAACACCCCATTTCCGGCTGTCGCTGCCCTGCGAGGCCTCGCGACCCGCAAGCCCTTGAATATCCGAGGATATTTAATCGCCTGCGGCGCTGCGGAGCCGATCGAGCAGGAGCGAGCCGCAACACCCTGCGCCGCCGCGATCGCGAGGCGTTGCGGAGAGCGTTGCGGGTAAACCATTGATATATATATAGATTTATCATCTGCAACACTTGCAACACTTGCAACGGACCCGAGCCCGCGCGTAGATGCGCCTGCGCTCGCCCTCGCTCGCCCTCGCATGCACATACGTGAGGCGACCGGCTGTTGCAGGCGTTGCAGGTGTTGCGAGCGCGAAAAAGACAGCGATTGCAACGCGTTACGCTGCAACACCCCGCGCAACGCCCCCGCAACACCTGTCGGCCCGCACCCCGTAAGCGCGCGCGAAACAATCGCGTCGCCAAACAGGGTTGCAGGGAGGCAGGGGCGGCCAGACACGCGAGCGCGATCCATCGGTTGTGTGAACATTCACACGCGCATCTGATTTGCGCCGGGCTGTCAATAGGCCGGCTGACGCCTGGTCGCAGCTCCATCCACAGCTTTTCCACCGCGACAGCGTCTAAACCTCTGCGATATCAGCGGATTACGATTTATGTGAATTGCGTGTGAAAATTCACTTGCACTGATTTTAGCGCATGTGTAATAACTCTCCTCACGGCGTTGGCAGACGCCGCCCCTCAACCCGGAGAGAACCCATGACAGTCGTTTGCTTCCCGAAAGAGCCGGTCGCCCCGAAGGCCGAGCCCGTCGCCTATCTGCGCCTGGCGGAGACGAACAAGATCCTGCGCCAGCATCTCGCCAAGGCGTTTCCCGGCGTGAAATTCCGGGTCCGGGGCGAGAGCTACAGCGGCGGCAGCTCGACGCGGATCGACTGGGTCGACGGCCCGACGAAGGAGCAGGTCGAGCGGATCAGCAGCGCCTACAGCTCGCGCGGCTTCGACGGCATGATCGACATGGCCTACAGCAAGACCAGCTGGCTCCTGCCCGATGGCCGGATCGTCACCGGCTGGAGCGAAGGCACGGAAGGCTCGATGGGCGCGACGCCCGGCTATGTCGTGCCGAAGCCGCACCCGCAGGCGCGCGCGGTCCATTCCGGCATCGGCTACGTCTTCGCCCAGCGCGAGATCAGCGAGGCCTTCGCCGCCGGCTGCCTCGCCGCCTACCAGCGCCAGACCGGCCGCGATCGCTGCGACATCCTGAACAAGCTGCGGCTCTGGCCGGATGAGGAGATCACCGGCGAGCGCCTGGCGCAGCTGATCCCGGCCCCGAGGGCGCGCTCATGAGCCCCGCCGTCGACGAGACCAGGACGGAGCGCCGCGACGCGCTCCCCTCCCCGAGCCTGCGACTAGACGCGGCGATCAGGAAGGCCGAGGAGCGGCGCAAGGCCAAGCGCCCGCCGCAGGACTTCGACACCTCGGCGTTGCCGCTGTTCGGCGACCAGCGCCACCAACTGGAGCTGTTCTGATGCCGGACATGGCCCGCTGGTCACTCAGTTGGAGAAACCCGCACACCGAGCCGCCGGGACCTCGCGTCCTGGCGGCTGTCCTCGTCGAGCGCGGGCAGCCCTGCCCGGCCGAGGTCATGGCGAAATGGTCGCCCGGTTGTGGCTACGCCATTGGCTGGGAATTGGTGACGCAACGGCCTATCCGCCGTTGGAGCACCGAGGCGAAGGGGAAGGCGCGCCGTCGCAACCTGCGCGCCCGCCTGGAAAAGCGCTTCCCGCTCTTCGCCGAGCAGTGGATCGCAGCTGAACTGGAACGCAGGCCGAGCTACTACGCCGGCGGCGAGGAAGACGCCCGGCCGCTGGCAGGCGGCCGGGCATGACATCGTCAGGCGAACCCGGAGAGGCGACGCCGGCGACATCGAGGAGGGTGTAGCAGATGCAGGGCATTTTTCTAGGCGACCGTCGCATCGGCACGGTCGCGAAGTTCGTCGGCAACCGGCCGGGCGAGCGCTGGGTGGCCTGGTCGATCCATCGCCCGGCCGGCGCGCCTCCGCATGCGGAAGGCGAACAGCGGCGCTTTCCGCGCCAGCGCGAGGCTATGGCCTGGTTGCGGGCGCGCGACGAGCAGGAGCAACGCTGATGGCCCGCCCGCTGAAATACGATGCCGCCATGCCGCGCGATCGCGCCACCATGGCGCGCCTGGCGCGGGCCGAGCTCAAGGCGCGCGGCGGCCGGCTGCTCTCGATCCAGCTGGAGCGCGAGGCCCTGGCGGACCTGGAGGCGATCCGCCGGCCAGGCGAGAGCGACGCGGCCGCGATCGCGCGCGCCCTGCGTCGGGTCCAGGGCTTGGACTTCTAGGGCTTCATCTCGCCCTTGCGGATCATCACGCGGCGGACCAGGACCGCCGTCGTGGCGCGCGCCAGGAAGGTGCTGCGCATGTCGAGATGCGCCTGTGTCCGCTCTTGCTCGTTGCCCGGCTTCGCATAGGCGACCAGCTTGCGCTCGGCCGTCATGCAGGAAAAGCTGACGGCCCCGGCGATCGTCTCCGCATCCGATGACATGTCGTCGAGATCGGCCGCGCTGCGTCGGTAGCACTCGTCGACAGCCGTCCAGTCCGGCGCTTGTGCCCAGGCCGCTCCGGCCGCCATCATCACCCCCGCCACGATCGCCGCTCGCATCATCGCCCTGCCCTCCCGCGCGCGAGGATGGCGCGGGCGGTGGAGCGCGTCCAGTCGGCGCTTGACCTTGCCCCCGACTCTGTTCCTATGTTCTGCCCTCGTTCCTATGGAGGTTGAGCATGGGCGTGATCCTGAAGGAGCCGCTCGACATCGTCGTCGAGGTCGAGGACATGGAATTGCCGCATCGGCACCGGCAGGCGGTCGAGGTCGCGCGCTGCGCTGCGCTGATGATCGGCTTCGCCGCCTTCGACGCGGCTGTCGAGCGTCACCCGCGCGATCGCGTGCGGCTGCGCCAGGGCATCATGACGATTCGGGACACCCATCGCGACGCGCGCGAGGATCTGGCTGGTCGCTAGGCTTCAGCCGACGCAGCGCATTCCCGCTGGTGATCATGGTGAAGCCGTCCGCGAAGACGACGCGGACGGAGTTCATCTTGCCGCGTGCCGTCACCTTGCAGGGCTGACCTTTCCGGCCGCAGCGGTCGAAGCGGTAGAGATATGGAAAGGCCTCAAGCACGCGCCACCCTGGCCAATTCGCGCAGGGTCTCGGCCAGATCATTCGGGCAATACGTGCCTTTCTCGGAGACGGTGCAGCCGGACGCGCCGGTATCCCATTCGGACCAGACGTGTTCGCAACCTGAACCGGCGCAGTCGATCTCGCCGGCGATCTCCTCCATGAAATCGGGATTGATGAAGAGGTCGCGGTGATTGAGCGCCTGCTCGATCGCAGCGAGCCGCCGCGCGTTCCGATGGCAGTTCCAGAGCCGGCCGAGCCACTGGCGCGCCGGCCGCAGGCGCAGCGAGATCTGCCAGCGCCAGTACCAGAAGCGGTATCCGATGCGGTTTCGGAGATCCCTCATGCCAGCGCCGCCTTGATCGTCTCGATCGAGACGGCGAGCTGGCGCGCGATCGCGGCCGGGCTGTTGCCGGCCGCCTTCATGGCCCGGATGGCGCGCAGCTGCGAGGCGCTCGACGGCTGCGCCCAGGCCGGCTCCTCAGCCGGCTGCGCCTCCCGCTTGAGGATCTCGCTGGCCTGGTTGACGACGACGAGCTGGCCCTTGGCCGCCTCGCGCATCTTGCGGATCTCGTCGGCCTGGTCGAGCAACATGCGGTCCTTGCCGGCGATGACGCCTTCCATGCGCTTGACCTGGTCCATCGCTTCTTTGGCCGCTGCCTTGGCCGTGTCCCGATCCTTGCCGATCTCGATGGCGAGATCCTGAGCCTTCACGAGCTGGTCGAGAGCGCGATCGCGGCCGGCGAATTGCTCCTCGTAGCGCGCTTCCATCCGCGCCAGCTGCGCCCGCGCCTCGGCGAGCTGCTGCTGGAGATCCTCCTCCAGGGCATCGGCCATCGCGCCGGCGGCCGCGACCTGCTGGGCCGCGCTCTTGCCCATGCAGCGGGCGGCGTAGGCTTCGTCAAACAGCTCCTGCGCCATGCGCTGGGGCGTCTTGCCGAGCTGCCGGCCCATCTTGATGAGCTTGGAGAACACGGCGTTGGTGAGGGAGAGCGAGACGCCCCGGCGCATCTCCTCCTCAACGGGGTGGCGGCTCATTCCCCTTCCTCCTCGCTTGGCGGGTCCGCCAGACGCTTCTCCAGATAGTCCAGGAGATCGTCCTTGCTGCCGCAGGCGAAGACAGGCACGCGCTCCATGCCGGCATGCCGACTTTCGTGCGAAGTATCGAAGACCATGTAGCCGCCATCCCGCAGGCTGACGATCTCGGCCGAGTTGATCGGGGTGCCCCTCATGTCCGGCCGTCCCGGCGGTCCAGCCGCTCGATCTCGGCGATGATCATGGCCGCGACATCGACCAGCCCATCGCGCGAATTGGGATGACGGTCAGCGACGACGGCGTGGAGGCGGATCGAAGCGCCCCAATGCGGATCGCGAAGGATCTCGCCGCGATCGTGCTTGTCGTCATGCTCGGGAGTGTAGCCGAGAGCAACCTGCTCCCGTCGCCGATCGAGCACATCCGTAACCGCCGCAGAAAGCTCCGGCTTCGCATACTCGATCGGCCCCGGCTGCATGTGATCCGCCGCCGCCTTCGCCTCGGCCGCCGTGGCAGCCACGAACAGGGTTTTCTGTTTCATGGCCTGGCCCCCGGATTGCGAACCTTCATCTGGTCGAGGTCGCCCGCCTGCGCGCGGCCGATGATGGTGCAGGCTTCTACGCCGAGCAGGCTGAGCGTGGCCTGGGCGAGCTGGGGGTGGCCGCCCTGGTTGAAGACGATGATGCCGAGCACCTGGCCGAGGCAGCGCGGAAGAACCTCCAGCAGCACCGCAGGGTCCGTTCCGCGCGCAAGCTCGTCGGCATACCAGGCGTTGAGCGGCTGAGTGACAGCTAGGCCGAAACGGGCCGCGCATCGCATCCGCGCGTCCTGCGAGCCGAGCATGCCTTCCAGCTCGGTGTTCGAGGCTGCGATCTTGTCCTGCCAATCCTGTCGCATGGCCGCCCCCTAGTGCTTGTACAGTCGGCTGCCGGCGAGCTTCTCGCTCTCGACGGCGAACTCGACGAGGTTTGCGGCGATGGCGCGCGCCACGCTGGCGTCGACCGGCAGCGCGACGAATTGCAGCCCTCTCCGGTCATGCCCGCCGATGTGTATGCGCCCGCAGCAGGGGCACATGTTGATGCTGACGGCGTTGGACATCAGCACGTCGCCGAGATCGGGCGAACGCCCGACCTGCGACAGATCCGTGGTGAAGCCGCTGTGTTCCGTGCTGACGGGTTCGGCCTTGAATGCCATCGGCTCAGCCCTCCACTACGTCATAGGTTGCGGCGAAGATCTCCGGCTTGCAGGGATAGAGCTCCCCCTTGACACCTTGAATGATCCAATCGCCGAGCGAGGCGCGATGCGTGCCTTCGAGCGTTTCGATCGTGAGGTAGGGATCGGCCCCGCCCTGGTAGAACACAGCGCCGTCGAGGAACGCCGCCTTCAGCCAATCCGGCTGGGTTGCAGCGTCTTTCATCAGCGTGAATTGCCACGCCTCGATCTCGACTGGCTTCTTGCGAAAGCGCCCCATCTCACTCCTCCTCCATGCGCAGGAAGATCTTGGCCGGCAGGGACCATCCCCGGCCGATCCCGAGCTTCCTGGTGTTGATCTTCTTGCCGAGCGGCTGGCCGTCCGGGCCGCGCGCGGTGCACAGCCGCTGCATGGCCTGCTGCCAGCCGGAGAGCGCCGCGCCGGGCTTGGTGCCCCAGGGCGAGCCGTCGAGCAGGTGCGCCAGGCCGGCGCTCTGGTTGGGCAGCGTCACCGTGGCCTCGTCGCGGAAGCCCTCGACGAAGACGCCATGGGCATGAAGCGCGGCGGCGTAACTCGCCGGCGTCGCGCCTTCGCCCTGGAGATCGACCAGCCCGGCCGCGCCGGCGACGAGCGCGCCGATCGTCATCTGGTTGCCGCCCCGGAAGGCGACGACGGTCTTGGTGATCAGCCAGTTGAGGAACTGCTGCGAGGTGGTTTCGTCCTTCGGCTGGTTGCGCTTGTCGAAGGGCGCGCAGCACAGCGCGATGTCGTCGCTCTGGATCTCGTCGAAGCGCACCATGTCGGCCATGGCCAAGAGCCCGCCGAGCTGCTCGCCGCCGCGCGCATCGTGGCCGAGCTCGCCAAGCGCGATGGCGTAGCTGTCGAGCGTGGCTTCCCAGCGCTCCCAGTTGTCGAGCAGGCGGGCGAGCAGCATCGTGCCGAAGGCGGCCCAGCGCGCCGTCTCGATCTTCGGCTTTTGCGAGCCCTTCGGCAGCGGCGCGAGCGGCAGGATGGTGATGCGCGTCAGGTCCTGGCCGAACAGCGGCGGAATGACGATCGAGGAGAGCAGGAAGGAGGAGCGGGCCGTGAAGCCGCGCCATTTCTTCGGGTCGCTCGATCCGCGCAGGATGTTGCCGCCCGAGGAGGACTGGCGCACGAGCTCGACCATGCCTTTCATCTTCTGGCTGTTGGGGTCGGCCTCGGCCTCGTCGATGCCGGCGGCGCGGCTGGAATAGCCGACGCTCTGGTAGATGCCGGCGGCCGTGGCGTCCGATGACGTGACCAGCCGCGCGCCCATGATCGCGGCGACGAGCTTCTGCAGGGTGGATTTGCCGGCCGCCGCCTCGCCCGTCAGCCAGATCATCGGCCGCCAGTCGAGCGCGCCGCCGACCAGCGCCGAGCAGATCCAGCCCAGGACCAGGATGGAGGAGAGCTTGTGCTCGGTGCCGTGGAAGTTCACCCGCTCGCCGGTCTCGGCGTTGACCTCGAACTCGGCCGCCCAGTTCCAGCTGTCCAGGATGGTGAGCAGCGCCTTGAGCTCGGCGAAGAAGCGCTTCCGTTCGGCATCGGCTTCCATATCGTCCTCCGACCAGGGGAAAGGTTTCGCCAGCGCCGCCGCGCCGGGATAGACGAAGTCGCCGACGAAGCCGGGCTTCTGCCAGCTCGCGCCGTCGAAGATCTGGTCGCCGCAATGCAGGATCAGCTGGCCGGAGGGGCTGTGCCAGGCGCCGACGCCGCGCAGCTTCTCGGCCGGGTCGAAGGGGCCGCGCCGGCCGCAGGCCTGGATCAGGCTGTCCGATGCCTTGGCCGCGTCCCAATTGGTCTGTTCGCCGGTGTTTTCCTTGAACTTCGGGAAATTGCCCCACAGCCACGGCACGTCCGGCGAGAACAGCTTGCGCAGCCCTTCGGCCGCGTGGCTTTCCAGCGGCAGGAACTGGCCGTTCGGCGTCAGGTAGAAGCAGACCTCGCCGTCGATGCCGAGCGGCGTCACCGGGCAGTCCTTCGGCAGCGCCTTGACCGGGTTCTTTTTCAGCTTCCACTTCGGCGGCTCGTCGCCTTCGTCCGGCTGCGGCCCGGCCGGCGGGCGCTGGCCGCCGTCGCCATCGCCGCCGGCGGCCGGCGGCGGCGGGGGCGGCGGATAGATCAGGTCCTCGACCTGGTCGGCGGTCCAGCTCGTCTTGCAGGATCGGCCCATGGCCAGGGCGAGCTTCATCCCGCCGCGCTTGAACGCATCCTTGATCGCCCTGGCGTCGTCTTCCAGCTCGGCCTGTTCCAGCTCCGCCTTGCGGCGGGCCTCGGCCTGGGCGGCGGCGTCTTGCTCCTGCTGGCGGGCGGCCTGCTCGGCCGCCGCGAAGGCATCGGCCATCGGCGCGAGATGCGGGGCGAGCGGCTGGAGCGGGGTCGGCTCGCTCATAGGCCGAGCCCTTCCGCCGGTTCGAGGCTGGGCTGGCAAGCCGCCAGCAGCCGCCGCAGCTCGGCGTCATATTCCCACACCGGGACGATGCCGACGCCCTCGACCATGGCGAGGATCGCATGGGCGGCCTTCTGGCATCGGCAGTCCGGCGCGAGAGCGGCCTCGCAGAAGCCGTCCGTCCATTTCACGCCGCAGAGATAGCGGGCGATCTCACGCTGTGCCCGCGCGCGATGCTTCGCCCGCATGGCGGCGGGCATCATCGTCAGCGCGGGCTGAGGCAGGCCTGTCATGCGGCAGGCCTCGGCATCTCGTCATGAGTGCGGCCATCGAGGAGCCGGCCGGCGCGCTTCTTGCCGATGCGGAACACACCGAAGTAGCCGCCTGGCCGTTCGGCCTGCCAGTTCACCCCGCCGCGAGGCGTAGTGCGGATCGAACCTTCCTCGTCTTCGAGATCTACCGTATGCGGAGCCCACTCGCCCCACTGCTTGAAGAAGAAGGCGACGCCCTGGGCCGCGCACTGGTCGCGCAGCGAGCGCACCCAGGCGGGGTGCATTGGACGAGCCTCCGGCCCGCTCTCGCCACCGACGATGACCAGGTGGATGCCGGTAAGGTCGAGCTCGCCGAGATCCTCCAGCAACGGCTCGATCGAGAGGAAGCGCACCGCCGCCGGCACGGCGCGCAGATGCTCCAGGTTGGGCAGGCGCTTGCGGTCCTCGATCGTCGTGCCGAGCCAGACATTGGGCCAGCCATCGCCCCACTCGGGCGCGCCGATCGCCGGCCCCGGCAGGAAGCGCGCATAGTTCTGCGGCCGCTTCGACAACAGCATCCAGTCGAGCCAGGGGCACATGCTGATGCAGTGCCAGGCGTCATCGCGCCAGCGGCCCGGAACCTGGTTGTCGGCGAAGTCCATCAGCGAGCCGCAGAACACCCGCCGCCGCTCGCCGGCCTCGGCCGCCTCGCGGTTCCACTTGAAGGGCTGATGCCGGGTCTGCGCCGAGGTCTGCCGGCGCTCGCCCTGCCAGAGATGCTCCTGGCCGTAGCGCTTGGCCCAATCGGCGGCATAGCAATGGTCGCAGGCCGGCGAGATCCGCGTGCAGCCGATCCACGGATTAAAGGTGTGGTGCGCCCACTCGATCTTGGTATCCGCGCCCATCTCAATAGCCTCGTGCTTGTCGCAGTGCCGCGAGACGCCCCTTGGGCGAGCGGAACACGGCGTCCTGTTCGTCCGGCGTCGTGGCGCGCCGGTAGTGCCTGGCGATGCCGTAATCGTCCGTGCGGGCCTGGTCGGCGATGCCGACGCCGGCGAGCAGCTGCTCGGCGATGCGGTCGGCGCGGGAGCGGTCCTGATCGGTCCACACGGGACACGGCTTCGGGGCGTTCGTCAGCCGCGACCAGATGGCCACGCTGACATGCCAGAGAGGCTTGCCGCCGAAGAACACCGCTCACTCCATGCCAACGTTCAGCGTCAGCCGAACCGTCACGTCCGTGTTGGGAAAGCTCTCGCGCCACCCGAAGGCGGCCGCCGTGGTCTCCTCGGCCGCGAAGCAGGGATTGCGCAGGGCGTTGCGCTGGGCCGGCGTCATGCTGCGGCCTCGTCGATCAGCGCGAGGATCTTCCGGCCCCTAGGGCTGATCTCCGCGACATCACCGCTGACATCGACCATGAGACTGCCGCGAAGAGCCTTGAGCGTCGCTGATCTGACGCGGTCCGTCCAATTGATCGGCCCCTTCGAAAGCTCGCGCAGCGCCTTCACCTGCGCATTGCTCAGACGCGGCTCGCCATAGAGGTACTGCCGTTTATCGAGACGTTCGCTCACGCCACTCTCCCTTGTTCGGCCTGGCGTTCCAGGGCGGCCAGCCAGTCGTTGAAATCCTTGATGCCCTCGGGCGGGCGGACGATCTGGAAGCGCACGCCGCGCTCCTCGAGACGCGCGCAGGCGCGCGCGAACTGCTTCTGCGGGCCGGACTTGGTGTCGTTGTCGGCGACCAGGAACAGCCCGCCGAGCTGCGGCGGCAGCCGGATCTCGGCCAGGTTGGAGAGCGAGACGGCGGCGATCGCCCGGCGCTGCGGCCGCATCAGCGCGGCCGAGAGCGCGTTCTCGATGCCCTCGGCGCAGATGACCCATTCGTCCGCCGGCATCTGCTTCAAGGGCTTGCCGGACTCCCCGCGCAGCAGCGGAATGACGCCGCCGCGATAGGCCCCCCAGCTCATCTTGGGCTCGCGCAGCGCCGCCTTGGTCACGCGCCCGTCCGCCAGCAGGTCGAGCCAGGTGCGGTGCGTCCCCAGGTGCTCGCCGCTGATGGCGTCGACGATCGGCGCCAGCATCGCCGGCAGCTCGACGCCGCCGGCCTCGCGGTTCCAGACCCGGCCGTGCCAGCGCAGGGCGCGCGGGCTGCGGTCGAAGCGTTTCAGGTCGATCCGGCGGCCGAGCAGGTAGCGCTCGACCGGGGAGCCTTCCCAGGGCTCGCCGGCGAGATAGAGCCCCTTGGCCTTGCGCCGCACCGCCTCGGCGTCCTCGGCCTGGCCCTTCTCCGCCTCGGCGCGCTGGCGCTTGGCCTTCTCCTCCTGCTCGCGGATCTCGGCCGGCGTCATCCGGCCGAGGTTGAAAAGGGCGATCGCCCAGGCGATGGCGTCTCCGATATCGCCGTCGAACTTCGCGGCGGCGACCACGTCGAGGATGTCGTAGTAGCGCCCCTCGGCGAAGTCGTAGCCCAGCCCCAGCTTCTTGCCGGAACGGTTCATCTTGAAGGACTGGCCCGGCTCGCCCCGGATCGAGCCCATCTCCCACTCGTTGCCGACCTTGACGGCGTTGGGGCAGAGCTTCGCCATGAGATCGTCGAGCCGATCGTTCAGCTTGGCCTTGACCGCGTCGATGGAGACGGGATGGCTCATGCCGCCCGCGCCTCCGCAGGAAAGACGCCGGCGGCATTGAGCGCGGCTGCGATCTGCCCGCAGAGCTCGCCGCGCCGGGCCGAGCCGCGCCAGCCATAACGCCCGGCCTCGGGCGGGCAGAACTGCCGGGCGATATCCGCCGCCGCGTTGAGGGCTTCCCAGGGCGGGAACCAGTCGCCCAACGGGCTCGGCTGCCGCTTCGAGAAGAAGCGCACGCGGCCGAACTGGTTGACCGATGCCGCGCCGAGCTCCGCCTCGTCGGCGGCAAGCAGGGCAATGGTCCAGTAGCCGAGAAGGGATTTGCGAGCGGCCCACTTCATGCCCGCCCTCCCCCGGCCGTAGAGCCGCGCAGGACGCGCCGCGCCCGGCCTTCCAGGCGGGAGCGCTGCGCGTCGGGATGTTCCGGGCCGTAAGTGCGGGCGGCCTCCTCCTGGAGGAGCTTGCACATGAGGAAGATCTCGGCCGTGCGCATCTTCTCGATGGTCGCGCCGGCGCTGCGGTAGACATCGAGGCGCTTGGCCGCCTTGCCCATATGCATGTGGAACGGCGCGAGCGCATGGACGCGGCGCAGCTCCTTCGGCATGGCGTCGAAGCGGCGGAACATCAGCACCGGATCTTCATAGACCCCGAAGGCACCGTTCCTCATGGCCGGCGCTCCAGGCGCGAGCGCTGCGCGTCGGGGTGATCCGGCCCATAGGTCTTACGGGCCTGCTTTTGCAGATGCGCGCAGATCCAGGCGACCTCGCGCGCCTTGAACTCCGCGACCGTCTTTCCGGCGCGCCGATAGTCCTTCCAGCCGCGCTCGGCCGCAGACAGTGCATAGTCGAAAGGCGCGAGGGCGTAGACGCGGCGGATCGCTGCCGGCAGCGCGTCGAAGCGCTTCCACTCCAGTTTCGGGTTGACAGCGACGCCGCCGCGCGTGTTCCCGCTCACGCCGCCGCCCCCTGCGCCACGCCGGCGGCCGGCGCTTCCATCAGCGCAATCGCGGGGCCGAACAGGTCGCGCGCCGAGCTGTCGGCGTCGTGCAGCAGCTTGAGCCATTTCGGCTTGGCGAGGTCGCGCAGCGCGTTGAGCAGCTTGACCTGGTCGCGCACCAGCGTGCGGCCCAGGCTGGCGTCGGGCTCCTCCTGGAGGATGTAGCCATGCGGCACCGCGCCGGGCTGGAAGCGCACGAGCTCGATGCGCGTCTGGCCGCCGGCGTATTTGATCAGGATTTCGAGCGTGACGCGGTTGTCCATCGCGAGGCTCCGGCAAAGGTGAGGAAAGGCCCGGCCGGCGATTGGGGCACCGGCCGGGCAGTCGAACGCGACGCAACGGGAACGAAACGGGGCTCAGGCCGCCCGAGGGGGCTGGACCGACACGGCCCGAGCACTCTCGATCGCGGCCTGCGGATGCAGCCGCGCGAGATGGGTGAGGACGGAAAGCTCCTCGGCGACGAGCGCCGACATCACATCGCGCGCGATGCGCTCGGACATGCGGCGCTGGCCCTTGACGTACATGCTGATCGTCGCCTGGTCGCAGCTGGCGCGCTTCGCCAGCGTCGCGACCGGCAATCGAAGGCGGGACAACCGCCCCTCCAGCTCTTGCGCTTCCTGTTCGGGCATGTGATTTACGATCCTCATGTGAACTTTCACACGTCGATCTGATTTGCGTGGTTGCGTCAAGTGTGATGTTTCAAATTGCTCACAGCCCTGCTGCGCCGCAGCGTCCGCCCGTCTTTCACACGGAGCGACGGGCCATGCAGACGCATGCCGAGCAAGTGAAGAAGGCGCGCAAGGAGAAGCTGCGCGCCGCGCAACTGGCCTATCTGGAGACGGTCGAGCGGGAGCGTCAGCTGACGCCGACGGAGATCGCCCGGCTATTCGAGGGCGACCCTTCCACCTTGACCAGGTTCAGGAACAAGGCGGGCTACAACGGCACGCTGTCGGCCCGCACGATCGAGATGATCGAGCAGGCGACAGGCATCCTCGCGCCGCCCGAGGCGCATGGCAGGCGCGGCCGCGCCGCCTTGGCCGAGCAGACGCCGAGCGTGCCGCCGCAAGGCTTCGCCGAGCACGAAGGCGAGCCCTATACCGCCCCGATCGGCGATCCGATGGCGAAACTGGTCACGGCGGCGGTTGCCGGGCGCGTCCATGTCGCGCCCTGGACGCTGCGCACGCGCGCCCTGGAGGACGAGGGCTACTTCCCCGGCGATGTCGTGATCGTGGACATGAACGCCCAGCCCGAGGCGGGCGATATCGTCTGCGCCCAGCTCTATGACTTCGAGCGGCCGGGACAGACCAGGACGGTGTTCCGCCTGTTCCATCCGCCCTTCCTGGTTGGGGCCAGCAAGGAGGACAACGCCCGCGTGCCGCAGCTGATCGACGGCACGGTCGGCATCAAGGGCGTGGTCGAGCTGGCGATCCGCAAGCCGCGCCGGAAGGGGGCGTGAATTATCAACCGCTTTCGCTGCGCCTGCGAAAAATATCCGGGCCACGCGATGCGATGCATCACATGAACATTCATATTTCTGTTTGAACTTTCACATTCACATGGTAGCCAATTCCCAACCGCTGATTTGCAGCGGCGTGGAGAGGGAGCATGTGAATGCAGCACGCTCGTATCGAGTTTCCGGTTGGAGGCGCCGTGGTGGCCTTTCCAGCCCCCGCGTCTAGTCGCAGCCTCGCAGCCCGCCTTGCGGTCGCCGCCCGCCCGAAGCACCAGTTCCGCTGCCTCGAATGCGACACGCCCTTCCAGAGCGTCGAGGACCGGGCGGAGTTCTGCTGCGCCGGGCATCGCAAGGCCTGGAACAACCGCCGCGCCATCCGGGGCGCGCAGCTCTACGACCTGGTCATGGCGATGCGCTTCGAGCGCGGCATGGCCGTCAAGCTGGCGATCGGCTGGGCGCTGATCTGCCGGCTGGCCTCGGCCTATCGCGATGCCGACAACGCGCTGCGCGCCGGCCGCCGCTCCTGGCGCAAGCCGCAGACGGCGATCGCCGACATTCCCCTGGCCTATGGGCGCGAGGGGGACGGGCGATGAGCCGGGGCCAGCGCCGCACGCCCGAGATGGGCCGCACCAAGACGCAGTCCTACTGCCTGCTCGCCGCGCGCAGCGGCAAGCTCTACGAGAACGACCGGCGAGAGCTGGTCATGGCGCAGGCGCATGGCAAGTTCCTGCCCGTCCGCACCTTCGGCAAGCCGATCGTCAAGGAATGCGAGAAGGCCGGATGGATCGTCCGCATTCCCAACCATGGCTGGGAGCGGATCATGACGACGCCGGCGGGCGACCGCGAGCTGGAGCGGCCCTTGCGGCTGCGCCCCTTCGCCGACGCCTGGCAGGACCAGCAGCGGGAGGCGCTGCGATGATGACCGCCTTCCATGTCGCCATGGCGATGTATCTGAGCGGCCTCGCCTTCCTGACCATGGCCGCCGGCCGCGAGCACTACCGCAGCGGGCTGCGGCTGGAGGCGGCCATCAGCAGCGGCTTCACGCTGGTCCTGGCGGCCTTCGCCGCGCTCGTGCTGGCGAGGGCGCTATGAGCAGCGCTCCCGCCCGCCGCCTGGCCGACCCGTCCGCCCCCTGGTGGACCATGGCCGACATCGCCGCCCGCGCCGGCCTGGCCGAGTACACGATCCGGCGCGAGCGCCTGCCCGAATGGGAGTGCGACCAGAAGCTGCCCTTCCCGCGGCCGCTGCCCTGGAGCAAGCGGCAGCTGCGCTGGCACACCCAGGCCGTGCTGCGCTGGTTCGAGATGCGCGAGACGGCGGCGATGGCCGCCCCCGTCCGCCTCGCCGTTGTGCAGGGCGGCCGGCCGTAGCTTGCCCTTGACGCGCCCGCGCGCTTGAGTGCGGGCGCTTCCCTCTCGGAGATCCGATCATGAAGCGGAAGGCGACGCCGCGCGGCGCGGCGCAGGATATCGCGCGCCTGCATCAGAACGAATGGGGCGTCTGGCACTGGAAGCCGGAGAAGAAGCTGCGCCCGCAGTTCAAGGGCCAGTCCCTCGGCAAGGACCCGGACGTGGCGATGCGCGAGGCCCGGCGGCTCAACCGCGAGGTCGAGGCCTGGACGAAGAAGGGCACGGCCCCGGCCGCGCCGCGCCGGCGCGCCCGCAGCGGCCCGCTCACCGTCAGCCAGCTCGCGAATATCTGGCGCAACGGCGAGGACGGGCTGGGTTCCGACCACTGGCGCGGCCTGCGCGAGCGCACCCAGCAGCAGTTCCGCTACGCGCTCAAGGTGATCGAGGCCGAGTTCGGCGACGAGGTCGCGAACGGCATCACGCCGGCGCGCGTGCGGCGCTGGCTCGATCCGGTGAAGCGCCGCGCGCCCGGCGGGGCGGCGAGCTATTGCAAGGTCGGGCGCGTGCTGTTCGCCTTCGGCATCGCCGGCGAGCATGTCGAGATCCGGGAGAACCCTTTCGCCAAGCAGAAGCTCGCCTCCGGGAAGCGCCGGCCGCGCTACTACAGCTTCGAGGATATCCGCCACCTGGTCGCGGTCGCCGATGGCCGGGTCGAGCCGCCGCCCGGTTCCTACCAGGGGCAGGAGCGGTTCCTGCGTTGCCCCTCGATCGGCACCGCTCTGCTGCTCGGCTTCGCCTGCGTCCAGCGGATCAGCGACGTGCTGGCGCTGGGCACGCATAACCTGGTCGAGAAGGCAGATCCGCTCACCAAGGAAACGGTCACGCGGCTCGTCTTCACCCAGTCCAAGAGCCAGCGGAAGGGCCGCGACTTCGAGCTGGAGGGCGGCGTCAGGATCGACGTGCGCCTGCCGCCGCTCGCCGCCCGCAGGCTGGCGGCCGCGCCGCCGCTTACCGCCCCCAAGCTCAACTGGCAGCCGCTCGTCGTCAACGAGACGACGCTGCGGACCTATAGCGACTGGCTCGCCTCGATCAAGTTCGCCCGCGTCCGCAAGCGCGCGATCGCGGTCGACCCCGAGCGCTGGGGCCATCTCGCCGGCATGCAGCTGCGCGACGGCCGCCGCTCCGGCTTCATCCATCTGCGCAAGATGGGGCTGACGGTCGAGCAGATCGTCAACCTCTCCGGCCATACGCTGGAGGCCGGCTACAAGATCGTGGAACACTACCTGCCGCGCACGGCCGAGGAGGCCGACGAGGTCGCGGCACTGATGACGGGAGAGCTGTGATGGGTCCTGCCGACTGTGTGTTGGACTACGACAGCCTGACGCTGCCTAGCGGAAAGGTGTTGTCGATTGTGGTTGGGACGATCGGCCTCGGAATGGATGGGGAAATCTCGACCGGCTGCGACATGCCCCTGCCTACGCAAGAGCTGGCACCGGAGGACCGGCGCGCATTGTGTCTGTGGATGTCGGAGCGCTGGCGTCGTGCGGCACTGATGGAGGGACAGCTGTGATGATTAATACAGACGTAGATCCGAATGCGCGGGCCGCTGCGATCAAGGCGATAGAAAACGACTGGTCGGGCGATATTCCGGGTTATGCCGAAAACCTGGTCGACGACATTCTCAATGCCTATTTTGCGGCGCTAGACCAAGCGGCCTCAGCACAGCCGCCGGTGGAGGACCAGCTTCGCCTGGCCCAAATCATCGATCCTGAGGCCTTTGGACTGCCTAACCCGTATTACGCCGACAATAGTGACCGCGACGAAGCGAAGGCCAAAGCAGCCGAATGCGCCAGCGTCCTTCGAAATCGGCACGCACGAATGGTGAGGGACCTCGCGGCCCGGATCGAATTCGACGACGGCCGGAACGAGACCGGAACATGAACAAACTGGCGGCAATCGCCAGTGCTGTCGCCAGTGCATTTCCTGCCGCCAGTTTTCCCGATCTGTTCCGCAGCCCAAACCGGCGAAAAGCGCGACGCCATCGGCAAAAACAAACGGCGGCCCCTCATCGGGCCGCCGTCTTCGCTTCGTAGCCGGTAAGGTTATTGTCCGGTAAATGCCGGGCTGCCCGACGTCGAAAACCTCATCTTTCCTGTTGCGGAGCCACGGTCCGGCCGCCCCTAAAACCGCCTTCAGCCGCCGAAATGCGCCTCTGGTGCGATTGGCCTACTGCTTGCCGGGAGCTGCCTGAGGCATCGAAATGACCTTGCCGTCAGGCATGATGACGTCGCCCGGCTTCTGGCCGGGAGCACAATCGCCGAGCCGCCTCGCCTCCACCACCAGCTTGCGCTCCACCGGAGCCGGCTGCCCCGGCATGCCGGTCAGCCTGGTGGTCCCCTCGGTGCGGACGACCGTCTCGAAATCGCCGGTGACGACGCTGCTGCCCGAGGCCTTGACCGGCCCCATGGCACATTCGGTCTCGACGGCGTAGCCGGTCGCCGTCTTCGTCACCAGCATCTTGGAGCAGGTCCCGCCAGCCATGCTGCCGACCAGGGCGCGATCGGTATCGGGGCCGACGCACTGCTTGGCCACGACTTCGCCCTGAGCGCCGGTGGACTTCGATTCCCAAAGGCCGGGCTTGCGCTGCGGCAGCTCTTCGGCCAGCGCCGTGCCCGCTGCCAGGAGCGCTATCGCGACGAGGGTTGCAGATTTCATCTCGGTTCTCCGGACGCGATTCATCGGATCGTTCGTCCGAGACAAGGCCAGTGGGGCGGCCAGAATAAGGCGCCGGGCCGGGCGGAAGCCTTTGTTAACCATATCGCCCTAATGCTCTGCGCGAGTTTTGCACGGGTAGCCAGTGATGAGTCGACGCCTCGCATCCCTCGCCTTGGCCGCCGCCATGACGGCGGGCGCCTGCGCGCCCCAGTACCAGGCGGCGGACTATGCGCTCGCCCAGCCGGAGAGCCCCTATCGGCTCGCCAGCGGCGACAAGCTGCGCATCATCGTCTTCGGCCAGGACAATCTGTCGAACATCTATGCCGTCGATGGCTCGGGCCGGATCTCGATGCCGCTGGTCAACACCGTCATGGCGCAGGGCCGCACCACGCAGCAGCTTGCGCGCGAGATCGAGGCCAAACTGCGCGCCGGCTATCTGCGCGAACCCAAGGTCTCGGTCGAGGTCGATACCTACCGGCCGTTCTTCGTCCTCGGCGAGGTGACGAATTCCGGCCAGTTCCCCTTCGTCAGCGGCATGACCGTGCAGACGGCGGTGGCGATCGCCGGCGGCTTCACGCCCCGCGGCCAGCGCAACTCGGCCGAGATCACCCGCCAGATCGACGGCCAGACGGTGACCGCCTCGGTGCCGATCACCTATCCGGTCCAGCCGGGCGACACGATCGTCATCAAGGAACGCTGGTTCTGACATCCGTGCCCGGCCCCGCGATGCCCGGTGCCTCCGGCGCGCCGCTCAAGATCCTCCATGTCTTCCGTGCCCCGCTCGGCGGGCTTTTCCGGCATGTGCTCGACATCGCGCGGGGACAGGCGGAGCGCGGACACCAGGTCGGCATCTTCTGCGACGCCACCACCGGCGGCACCCGCGCCGATGCGGTCTTCCGCGAGCTTTCGCAGACGCTTGCGCTCGGCATCACGCGGGTGCCGATGTCACGCTACCCCAGCCTGACGGATTTCCGGGCGCAGATGGCCCAGATCGCCCTGCGGCGGCGCCTCGCCCCCGACGTCGTGCACTGCCACGGCTCGAAAGGGGGTGTCTACGGCCGCATACCGGCTCTTTTCGCCGGCAACCGAAGCTATGTCGCGGCCTACACGCCGCATGGCGGCAGCTTCAACTACAAGCCCGGCAGCACCGAACACAAAATCTACATGACGGTCGAGCGCTTGCTCGAAGGCGCGACCGATATGTTCCTGTTCGAAAGCCGCTTCATCGCGAGCCGGTTCGAGGCTCATATCGGCCATCCCCCGCGGACCGACCACAGGGTCGTGTTGAATGGGATTTCGGAAGCCGAATTCGAGCCGATCGACCATCGTGACGCCGCGTTCGACCTGCTCTATCTGGGCGAACTGCGTTCAGCCAAGGGCGTCGACACGCTGATCGACGCCCTGGCGTTGCTGCGCAGACGCGACGGGCTCAGGCCACGCATCCTCATCGTCGGCTCCGGCCCCGACGAGGCCGAGCTGAAGGCCATGACCAGGGCTCGCGGCATCGCCGAGCAATGCGCGTTCGAGCCGCCCGGACCGATCCGCGGCGCCTTGGCGCAGGCGCGGACCATGGTGATCCCCTCGCGGGCGGAATCCCTGCCCTATGTCATCCTCGAGGCGGCCGCGGCCGCCCAGCCCCTGATCTCGACGGATGTCGGCGGCATCAGCGAAATTTACGGCCCGCAGCACCGGCATCGCCTGATCCCGCCGAACGACCCGGCGATCCTCGCCGAAGCGATCGCCGCGATGCTGGCGCGGCCGGAGACCGAGCGCCAGGCCGAGGCGGCCGATCTCGCCGCTTATGTCAGGCAGCATTTCCGCCTGGACGTGATGATCGACGGCGTCATCGCCGCTTATCGCGACGCGCTGCAAGCGCGCCGGAGCAGGAAAACCGGCGCTACAGCAGCTTGAGCGCGACGACGCCGGATACGACCAGGACAATGCCGGCCCAGCCGGCAGGAGCGATCCTCTGTCCGAAGGCGAGTGCGCCGATGACCGCCGTGGCGACGAGACCGGCACCACCCCAGACCGCGTAGGCGACCGAGAGTTCCATGCCCTTGATGGCCTGGGCCAATGCTCCGAAGGCGGCCATCACCAGCAGCACGCCGCCCGCTCCCGCCAAGCGCCGGGTCATGCCGTTCGACAGCTTCAGAAGGTAGGTGCCCGACAATTCGAGCACGACGGCGGCAAGCAGCCAGAGCAGCGGGACGACCTGAACGAGTGAGACATTCACACGGGCCTCCCATCGTCCAGCAGCGCATCCTCCGCGGCGTCGCGGCCCTTGCCGATGCCGGCCTCGATCAGCACGATACCGACCAGGATCGCTGCCAGCGCGGCCAGGCGACCAGCCGTCAGATGCTCGCCGAAGACGAGATGCCCCGTCGCAGCGATGCCGACGATGCCGAGCCCTTCCCAGACCGCATAGGCCACGGCCATGGGGATGACGCGCAAGGCGATGCTGAGCAGCGCAAAGGACAATCCGATCAGCAGCAGAGGCAGAATGCCGACCAGCCAGGGAGCGGAGACGACCGACTTCAGCGCGGCCGTCGCGACGATCTCGACGGCAATGGCCGCGAGCAGAACCAACCAATGAAAAGACATGTTGCACACGGGCGAAGCCGCGCTGGACGGCGCACATGCGCCGCAAGGACAGCCAAGCAATCGTTAGAGTTTAAGAGCAGAAATCTGGATGAGCCATCATATGCGGGGATATTCCCCGACAGGTAGCGTTGCATCTGGGGCAACGCCGCCACTGCCCGATGTTCCGGGCAAATATGTGCTTCTCAGACACTCATCGAGGCGAAATATGCCTGCAGCAAGGTCTTGTGTCAATCCATAAACACTTGACTCTATTCAAGATTGCCAAAATCGAGCAGGAAAAATACTGCGCGGGACATCACGCAACCCTCTGACGTGCCAGCGGTTTTTTCAATTCTTGAGAGTCGCGGAATTTCTCGCGCCGTCGCGGACCCGCTCCCGCTCCAAAATCAAGCCAAAAGCGTTGCAAACCCGTCGAAACAGCGAGAGATTCGATTAAGCGTTCCGAGAGCAATTTCGGCTAGACCAACGTCCGAGGCACGTGGCCCGATTGCGCGTGCCGGGCGAGGAATGGACGTCATGGGTGCTTTCGATGTCCGCGACATGATGAAGGCGGATGCGGCCGGTGCCGCCGCGCCGGCATCGGCGGACAAATCCGAGGACGGGCAGACCCGCCGGTTCCATCCGCTCGCCGAGCGGATCGCGGCGTTGCCGCTCAAGCCGACGCTCTCCCCGGTCATGATCGAGGGGCTGGCACGGCTGCTGGACGTCGTGATTGTGCTGGCAACGGGCGCCCTCGCCTACTGGCTCTACGCCGCCGGCAAGGTCCAGAACGCCCTCGCCTATCAGATCACGGTTTCCGCGCTCGCCGTCGGCATGCTCGTCATCTTCCAGATGCTGCAGCTCTATCCGGTGGGCGCGCTGCGCAATTTCGCCAGCTCGGCCGTGCGCCTGCTCGGCGGCTGGACGATGCTGTTCCTCGTCGCGCTCGCGACCTTCTTCTTCCTGAAAGTCGGCAACCAGGTCTCGCGCGGCTGGCTGATCGGCTTCTATGCCGCGGGCGCCTGCGCGCTGGTCGCGGGGCGGCTGCTGGCAACGGTGACGGTGCGCGCGCTCACCCGGTCCGGCCGTCTCGAGCGGCGCACCGCCATCGTCGGCGGCGGCGAAGCCGGGGCCGAGCTGATCAAGGCGCTCGAGGCGCAGAAGGACACCGGCCTGCACATCTGCGGCGTCTTCGACGACCGCAACGATTCGCGATCGCCGGACCTCGTCGCCGGCTACCCGAAGCTCGGCACGATCGACGACCTCGTCGAATTCGCCCGGCGCACACGGCTCGACCTCGTGATCTTCACCCTGCCGATCTCGGCCGAGGCCCGGCTGCTGACAATGTTGCGCAAGCTCTGGGTGCTGCCGATCGACATCCGCCTCTCGGCCCACATGTCGAAGCTGCGCTTCCGGCCGCGCTCCTATTCCTATCTCGGCGCGGTGCCGGTCCTCGATGTCTTCGACCGCCCCATCGCGGACTGGGACATCGTCGTCAAATGGCTGTTCGACAAGTTCGTCGGCGCACTCGCGCTGATCGCCCTGTCTCCCGTGATGCTGGTGACCGCGATCGCGATCAAGCTCGACTCGAAGGGGCCGGTGTTCTTCCGCCAGAAGCGCTACGGCTTCAACAACGAGACCGTCGACGTGCTGAAGTTCCGCTCGCTTCGCCACGACATGACGGATCACACCGCGGCAAAGCAGGTCACCAAGGACGATCCGCGCGTCACCCGCGTCGGCCGCTTCATCCGCAAGACATCGATCGACGAGTTGCCGCAGCTGATCAACGTGGTGTTCAACGGCAATCTGTCGCTCGTCGGGCCGCGGCCACACGCGATTCATGCCAAGGCCTCGAACCGCGCCTATGAGCAGGTCGTGGACGGCTACTTCGCCCGTCACAAGGTCAAGCCCGGCATCACCGGCTGGGCGCAGATCAACGGCTGGCGCGGCGAGACGGACACCGACGACAAAATCCAGCGCCGCGTCGAGCATGACCTCTATTATATCGAGAACTGGTCGGTGCTGCTCGACCTCTACATCCTGCTGAAGACGCCTTTTTCGCTCCTGACCAAGAACGAAAACGCCTATTGAGTCCCGCTGGCGCCGACAGGTCCGGCGTTCGTTGGGTCGATGTAAAAGGCCGTGGACCGCAGCGCTTCGCGCTGCACCGTCCTCGCTTCGCTAGAATGCGCCAGCCAGCTGTCGCTGTTGGAAACCGTTTCGACCGCGCGTGGAAGGCGGCGCTGTGCCCTCAGCCGCGCTCCTTGCGGACCAGCACATAGGCGTAAGTCGTCACGAAGTGCCAGCGGGTCTTCGCCGCCAGCGCGTTGAAGGCCTTGTCGACCTCGCGCAGCCCCGGCAGGCGCTCGAAATAGCCGTGCCCCCAGAAGGGCTGGACATGCATCTCGCTAAAGCCCGCCTGCTTCAGCATCGGCGCCAATTGCCGGGGGTTGCCGCGGCACCAGTCGTAGAGCGCCGGAAACTTCGGATCGCCCCCACCATCACGGCGCGACGGGAACAGCGCATGCACGATGGCGCGCGACGCCTTTTCCGGCAGAAGATGATTCAGCGCGAAGACGGGAGCCCACAAGGTGGGGAAGAAGGCGAGCGCCACGCCGCCCGGCGCCAGAAGCGCATGAACGTTGCGCCAGGCCTGCGCGACGCCGTCGATGTGCTCGAAAACCATGCGCGAGACCATCATGTCATAGCCGCCATGTGCGACGTCCGGCTCGGACAGGTCGCCGGCGATGTCGAAGCGGGCGGTCTTCAGGCCCGACGGCGTCAGCGCCAGTTCGCCGGCATCGATATCGTTGACGATCAGATCGATGCCACGCTGTGCGGCCTGCGCGGCCGTAAACAACGGATCGCGCCCACCGCCGATCTCGCAGACGCTGCGCAGGCCGTAATGTCGCGCGAGCGCCAGAATCGTGGCCTCGTAGTTCTCCCAGGCCCAGTCGGAATGCCAGTCCGGTGCCAGCCCGGCGAAAACGCGCGAAAGCGAAGGCTCGGCTTGCGCGGGCGTCGCCGTTTCTCCGGGCGTGATGTCGAGGCTCATGCGCGGCGTGGCGGCAGGCGCGAATGACATGGCGAGCAGAACTCCAAGGCCGGTCCCCTTCCCATTCAGGGTGCGCCGGGAACCGCAAAGCTGCAACGAGTTCGTGGAAGGAGGGTTAAACGCCCTGATTGCGCCGACCCGGCAACCTTCGATTCGCGCAACCGGCGTCACAGCATCTGTCGGGACTCTGTTGGAGCATTATGTCCCGGGCAGAGCATTTCAGCCCTGCTTCGTTCCGAAACGGTCCAGGCGCCGGCCGGACCGGCAGCTTCCAACTGTAGGATTTTCTTGAGTTTATGGTCGGAGCGAGAGGATTCGAACCTCCGACCCCTTGTCCCCCAGCGTTAGACGTGATCCACCCCCCGTTGAATTGGTCCACCCTGAAGTATGTCTTTTGGCAGACAGGAGGACCGATATGCCGAAGAAGCGCCACAAGCCCGAAGAGATCGTCGCGAAGCTGCGTCAGGTCGATGTGCTGGTCTCGCA